>OKNR01000004.1_pt1 | contig 294148 bp, 289 predicted proteins | sample 1610141 | NCBI WGS metagenome assembly OKNR01 (sample SAMN04436622, study PRJEB24849) | human gut metagenome | biome: human gut; feature: NICU; material: stool | host: Homo sapiens | place: USA: Saint Louis, MO | collected 2009-12-24
CAAGCATCATCGTCACGATCTGGCGCCAGGTGTCCAGCGGTTGCCCGGCACGGTCGGGAACGGTGGCCGCTGGCCCGTTAACAAGTTCGTCCAGGCGAGTGGCGTTATCGAGCAGCACCGCGGGCGACGTGCTCCCAAGAGGCGGATCAAAGGCCATGTTTTTTTGCTCCAAAAAGAGGCTTCGCCCAAACGAGGGTTTGAGCGAAAGAAAAGTTGAAAGGGATTTTTTGGTATTAAGCAGCGTCGCCGGGGTATGTGGCGTCGTCGTACTGGTAGAACGATTCGAGGTATTCTTTTGCGGTGACCTGGCAGGTTCCGTCAGACTGCGGGGCGATCTCCTCTACAATGGCGTCGTAGACGTGGCGCGTTGAGCCGCAGAACACCAGGCGGATCGGCTCTATGGTTGCCGACGACAGGTCAACCTTCATCGGGTCATCAAACTCGCTCAGGTGCGGGACTGACAGCTGAAAATCACCCACCCTGCTCGCCACCATCAGCCCGGATGCAGAGCCATCCTGATAGCGGATCAGCGCTCGGGGATTTTCGAAAGACCAGTCCAGCGGCTCCGTAACGGTGAACGTTGTCACGCCACCAGCCGTTGTCATCGCCTCCACCAGACAGGAAATCGTGTTGTTACCCGGAATATCATCCGTGAGCACAATGCGATCGCCCGTGCTGTAGCACAGCGCGTCCAGCTCGGTAGTGGTCTGGAACGTCACCCGCTGCTGCAGGTATTTCATCAGGCGACGCATGCCGATCTGGTAGGCGTGATCCTGATTCAGTACCCCATCGAGTTTGTAGTTTTCGATTTTCACTGGCGTGGGATTATCAGGCGTCCGGCATTTAACGGTCTCCTCCGCCCAGGTAGTCCCGTTGATGTATGTCACGTCGACGCCATCAAAATCATCGTCGGACGGTACGGTAAATCCGCTCTGCAGCTCCTCCACCATCTCATGCGGAGTGATCACGCCAGTCCAGGGCTTAATTCCCTCACGGTTGACCGTCGCCAGGCCATCACTCAGCAGAAAACGTGACTTCCCGGCATTGGCTATCTTCTGCAGCATTTCCAGCGCTGAGATACTGTCGCCGGTAGCAAAGTCGAAATACTCGCCCCGTGGCGTCCAGTACGCAGACTCCAGCGCGTTGATGGTGTCGACATCCATCTCCAGTCCCAGCGAGTTCCCGACATGCAGCAGCGCCCCAGAAATGGTTCTGGCCGTTCCTGAGTCATAGGCCCGCGTGGCCACAACGTTTACGCGGCGGTCCGACTGAGCCGCCAATTTGCCCCCCGTCTCAACGGTCACCGCCATCAGCGACACGCCGGGATAGGATGAAGAGCGCGTCAGCAGTCGCCCGCGCAGTGCCTGCCAGTACATCGAATCCCTCGCGTTGTTTGAGCCCTGCTCATTGCGCCGACGGCAGCGAACCTCTACCAGTCCCGGAGAACTGAGGGTGATCCGCTCAGTGAAACCTAACCCGTTGATGTTTTTGAGCGCGTACTCTCCCTGGTGACTCACCCACCCCGATCCGGAACCGTAGACGCGATACTGAATCTCCCACTCAACATGCCGGAGCCGCTTTTTCCCCTTACTGTCGAAGCCACAGATGCCATTCGGGAAGGAGAAATTCACCTCGAACGCATCCACCACTTCATTTTCAGGACATACGAGGAACGGCCCCAGCCAGCTCAGCGTGTCGTTAAGGCCAGAAGCCTCATAGTCGATCATTGTCCGGGCGGTGAATCCCGGCCATGACTCATCAACGGCACCATTAACCAGGCGCGCCACCGTCGCCGTTGTGCCGTCGGCCGAGACAATGCGGTACTCATTCCCGCGGTGAGCAAGTGAAAGCCGTTGCACCCCCTCCGGCATGCCGGAAAAGGCCGTTCCCGTGGCAGAGTTATAGGCGAGTGTCACATTTGCCGTTACTGCCGGGCTGCCGCCGGTTGATGCCGTGCCGGAGGTGTAAACCGGGGCATCACCGAAAGCAGCTGCAGGCAGCGCAGAGGAAGTGATCGCCCCACCCGCGAACGGACTGGCCGACTCGGTTATCAGTACGGTGCCGCCGTTGTCCTGTACAACCAGGCCGGAGCCAGTGAGTCCCTCGGTGATTGCCGCCAGCAGTCCCGACATCGAGACGTAGTTAGCCACCAGCGACACCGTGTAAGTTGTGCCCTGCCAGGTGATCGTGAACGTGCTGGAGCTGGTCGAAAAATCGTAGGTGGTCGGGGCCGCACTGGCCTGGAGTTTTGCCGCACTACCCCCGGTGCCGGGCACTGCAGCCTGACCGGGGGTATATGACGCGATAAACAGATCGTAATCGACTGAGTTAAACCCCAGCGTCACCGGCATACCTACTACCGGTGCGATCTCCGTCAGCAGCGGGCTGGCGATAACACTGTATCCAGCCGCCGAAGTGATCTGGTAGTTCGCCGGGGCTTTCAGTTCGACCACTGCGCCAGCGACCCAGCTGGGCGGTAGTGCGTTTTCGTTCTCGTCGACGTCATCGCCGTGATCCGTGTCCAGCCCGGTAAACGTTACGCTCGAACCGGATACGGTCATACTGTCTGCGATAATGTCGTCTGCGTCCGGCGACGTCTGGGCCATGTCCAGCCCGGTGCCGGATGATGTCCCTCCGACCTCCGAACTATTGACCCAGTTTTCACTGCGCTCATCGCCGGAAACATCCGCGCCTGGCGGAAAATAGGAGATGCTGAAACCCGGCAGCGTTGAAGCTGGCGTACTGCCAACCCGGATATCGCCATTGGTATAAATCAGGTCACCAACTCCGAGGCACAGCAGCATCTGTACCCGCATTTTCGTAGGATCGGCGGCATCGAACCGGGTAACCGGCTGCACCACATAATCTGGGTAGATACGCACCCGGCCAAACACCTCACGAATGGCATCACCGAGTTTTGCGGTGTTGGCCCGCGCCGGGTTCAGGTCGAGACTCCGCCCTGTGGATGAGGTATAGCCGCCCGTATCAATGGTGCTCATCAAAACAAGCGAATAGGCTGCAGCGGCAACGGAGATACCGATACCGATCCACGCGATTGTGGCGGCCTCCAGCCCGAACGGAACCGGATAAAGCCTGACATCACTATCAGGGCGAATCACGCAGGTGGCCCACTCACCTGGAGGAATTAACAGCCCCTCAACCTCAACGGTAAGCGGTGGGACATCCCGATCCTCGTAGCCTTCAACATTTGCCACCAGCCAGCTGCGAATACTGGTTACACCATGCTCATGCGTTTCGAGTGGTTCACCGGGAAGCCGGGACGGGTAAAAACGAATGGTCATTGCCAGAACTCCACTTTGACAAATCGGCGCTTAAACCGCGGCAACGGCAGAAAGGTGACGTTCGTACCGGGGTTGCATTCCGCCACATGCAACAGACCATCGATACTGACCACGATCCCTACGTGGGTGACAGTCGACCCGGAATAACAGGCCACCCCGGCCCCTTCGCAGGGTTCGCAGCGCTCAAGGGTAAGCATCATCCTGCGCGCTTCCCGGTCGAGGCCGCCGTCGTCTTTGGTGACCCCTGCAAAATCGGGCCAGACGGGTAAATTCAGGTCGCGGCGTATCTCGTTCACAATGCCGAAACAGTCGAGTTGCGGGTATACGCGCCCGCCCTTCAGCCAGGTGACTGAACGGTATTTATCAGGGTTAAACATTGGGATTCCTTAGCTGATATAACGCAGTCCGGGGAATACAGGGAGCGTGTAGCGGTATCGCGGCCAGGCGGTATCGAGGATATTCATGTAGCCCGCAGTGATCTGCACCTCTGTCGCCGTCCAGGAGCCCGACTTGATTTTCAGCGTATAAGGCACTTCCGCAGGGGCCGCTAAATCCGTGGAGATATAACGCCGGTACGTCAGCAATGCAGACAGACGGTTAGCCAGCGCATAGCGGATCGCCGTGGACACAACACCATCGATATTGCACAGGGCAAATTTCAAATCTTGCGTACCGTCCGCATTGCGCGCCGGCAGAGCAATGTCTATCGCACAGGCGGTAAACGTTACGGTATCGCCGTTCTCCGTCGTTGCCGTAATACCCTCGTAGCCCTGGCACAGATAATGGACGTCAGAACCAATGGTGATCTGCAGCGTCTCAATGATCACCTCCGGCCCGCTGCTGGCGTAGAGGCGTTTAATCTGAGTCATGCTTCGGCCACTCCTTATTCAGCGCAATATCCAGCAGTGAGCTGCCGACGATCCATTCCGGGTAATTACCCCATGGGGCAGGAGCAAGGGGGCGTTCCCATAATTCAAGCGTCGCTGTGTACTTCCAGTAAATCGGGGCCACCAGTACCGGTCCCTGATAAATATCTGTAAAGCGGCATTTGTAAAACTTAATGCCTGCCGGCGTCTGCAGCTTCATCATGAACCATGCAGCCCCGTCAGATAACGCATCACGGAACCAGGACTCAAACGCCAGTCCCTGCGCATCGGTTTCCATAAACCAGGTGATGCTGGCCTGCGTCGGCGTGGACGTAAAAGCTCGCCTTTGCCTCGCGCGACCGGTGGTTAACTGGGTTCGTTTTAACGGGCTCACAGGCTGAAATCCGTATCCTTCCTGTAATGGCATAGGGAGGCTGTCATGTGGGTAGTAGATATCAGTCATGCAGTCTCCCGGTAAAGTATCTCGAATAAAATTTCACCATTAACCTCAGGAGGGTATTCATTTCAGAATAAAGCACGATGGAATCGAAGAAATCTCTGATTTTTTGGTTCAAATTAACGAAGATAAAAATCTTATTAAATCGAAAAAAACACACAAGGCGATATATTTACCAACTCACCTCAAGAGCTAAAAGAAATAAAAAAGCAGCATTATCAATATATTAGTTTTATTGACTTTAATGTGACATTAAATTGTTTCGGCACAGCCCATGCCAAAATAAAAAAGGGCGATGTGCCGACAGGCAATATACGTCAATGTGACTGCTTGTTTAAAAGCAACTCCTGAAGAAGAAGCGCAATAGAAACAAAGATCAAAACCCCACAAAAAACAATTTTTGCAAAATCATAGTTAAACACGGTTGTAAGCGTATCATTATTATATAAGTGATTATGCCTATAGGAATAAGTTGTGTAGATATCATCGCATATTTCAAGAATTCCACCGACTATCAAAACAAGCCAAAGAAATGAAAACTTCACTCGGACCTCCTTACGTTTACGTCTCCTATTGAAGATAAGTCCGCCAATAAAAAGAGGAATCATAAAAGCTATAAAGTCTTTAAATGTAAATGTTAACAACGCTTCCATTAATAAGATCCTTGTGTTTTCTTGCACCTACTCAGATTGTTAGACTTACCTACCTAATCAAGTCTCAGCTAATGCAGTTTAGCTTACCTAGGACCGTGTCGTGTATAGTTTCCTTTTAGAGCGTTGCCAAAAGCTCCTTGTGGCATGGTAACCTCCTTTGTGAGTTCACCTTTTAACTGCCTGGAAAGCTGTCGATTATTCTGATTGAGTGTAGCGCTCAACTGCTCCGGAGTAATACCCTGGAGATGAAACTCCTGATTAATCGGCGCGTGTACAGTTGTTTGCCTACGGTTATCGCTGTTAACGTTCTGAACACCAGTACCAAACCCTGTACGCCCCAGAGTTGCATCAAGCGGTTGGCCATTTCGAAGTGCCTCAAGCTGAGACACGCCGATCCGGTTCGTTGACGCCTGGTCGAAGACGTACTCACCTTTGTGAACAATACCCGCGGGCTGATACTTACCACCGGGGCCGGTGTAACCGCCGGAGGCGAAGCCTACACCTGAAACAGCCTGGATATTTGAGACGATACTGGCAGTCTGCGCAGCGATTGAGGCCATAGCGATGATGTTGGCCGGATAAGGCGCGCTTACTGCCCCACTTGCTATAGCCTGCTGGATTTTCACCATAGAGTCAGCGATAGCGAATGCCTTGCTCGCAGCAAAAGCGACCTTGTAGATTGCCGATTGCTCACCAAACCCCGTTCGCATGATGTCGGCGGTACTGTCAAACAAGGACTGCGTGGCCGCAGATATGATGGTGTTTTTCTGAGCCTCTATGACCTGATTTGCATCCGCTGCACGCTGACGAATAGAGGTCATTCTGGCCTCACCCTCAGCAGTTATTTCACCGGCCTTCGCATAAGCTTCCTCCTGAGCTGCCAGCCAGCGCTGGAGCTCTTGCTGAGCCTGTCCATATTCGTTGATTTGCCCCTGCATCCCCTCAAAAGTTCCTGAGAGTCGCCCTCCTGTGGGTGTCAGGTTTCCTACAACATTACGAACCGTCGAGGGCAGTTGCATATCGGTGTTTTGATAAATATCTGCCCGCGTTTTTTCATATTCACCGGGTTTTAGTTGCCCGGTTGCTTTGGCCTTCTCCAGCAGTTCAAGACGGGTTTTAAGCAGATCGTTGGTCCGCTCATCCTTCGTCTTTACCTGTTCCTGCATCTTCCGATAATCGTCCAGGGTTTTTACGGAATTTTGCAGTGCCTCCTGCTGCTTATACGCCTGGAGGATTTCATCTGAACGGGAAAGGATCGACTTCTGGTCAGCGGTGAGCTGCGTTTTAGATTTGAGGTCAGCAATCTGCTGCTCGAACTTGATCCGAGCCTGTGTCGCGCTATTAAGCTTGTCACTGGCATCCAGCTGGGACTGCATGGCAGCAGTCTGCTGGTTTATCTGATCAAGCAGCCGGGTTGCTGCGTCCTCGGTATATGCTTTACCCTTTGGCGTCTTGGGTGGTTTCGGATCTTTGTACATCTCGTTAATGCGAGAAACATTTTTTGCATATTGCTCTGCAGTAATTGCACCAGCCTTCAGGAATTCGCTTTGCTGCTTAATAGCTTTATTACGCTTATCCGCATTGCTCAGATATTGCTGGTTAACGCGATCTGCTTCCTGCTGCGTTTTAATTCGTTGCTGTTCGGCTTTGTCATGACTGCTGATTATTTCAGTTAAAACGCCTTCTGTTGTGATTTGAGATTGCAGATTATTAAGCTCATCTTCGAGCTCAGCCTTTCTTCCACCAAAAAATAGCTTCCCACCAGCAGCCTTATCTATCCAATCTAATTCCTTACGAATTTGAGAGATCCGCTCGGTGCCGGTTTGCTCGCGACCAATATCAAGCATGGCATCCCATGCTCCTTTAGCCGTTTTAGCAAGCGAGTCCCAAGCACGTTCAAGAATCCCCAAATTCTGATGAATATCGTTCGCACGCTGCTGCATGGCATTGGCGTAAGCATCACTAGCCACCCGTGCAGCATCCTGCTGATTACCTTCATCCTGCAGTGCTTTAATCTGGTTGTAGGTTGCCAGTGTCAGAAAGTGGTACTGGTCGTTAAGTTTGGTAATGGCCGCAACCGGGTCAGCAGCAATGTCGTTGAAATCACCCACCAGCTTTTCAGTGGCGATGCCTGTGGCTTCACTGATTTCAACCACGGCAGTTGTTACTCGTTCCAATGACTCTGCAGCCACCTTCCCGGATGAAACTATCTGGTTAAGTGTGGCTGCGGACACGCCAGTAGTTGAGTTGGCAACTACTGAAACCCGAGCGGCCATTTCTGCTAGTTGCCCGGTGGTTTTACCAACCAGATTACCGCTAAGGGTCAATGACTTATAGAACTCGTCCTGCTCCTGAGAGCCTTTGTAATAGGCCAGCCCAAGAACACCGACAGCCGCGGCAGCCAGAGTGACAGGATTAATTAACCCCAGCACATACCCGCCAACACCTTTAATCGCGGGGCCAATACCGCCGAACATATCTTTCAACTGCCCGCCCTGCTGCATAAGCACCATAAACGGCGACTGACCCGTAGATAAGCCGACGATAATGTCAGTCATCTGCGCCGGGATCATGCGCATGGCAAAGGCAGTCTGTGCGGCAGATTGTCCGGTTTTGCCAAGGTCGTCGCGAAATCCAGTTAGCCTGTTTCGTGTTTCCTCGACTTTCTTTGAATAAAGATCGAATGTATCGGTATCTACCATCCCCTTTGATTTGAATTGCGCAAGATCTTGCTGTTGTTTATCCAGTTTATTCAGAGCTGCATTTACCGGGTCAATTCGATCTAAGAGTTCAGAAAGAGACTGTTTTTCTTCATCAGTAGCCTTTGTCACTTTCCCTGCACTGGTGGCAGCACGTTCGCCTGCCTGCGTCATTTTTACCAGTGCAGTTGCGAGATTGTCAGCCTGCTTCTCTGCCCCGGAGCTATCAATCACAATGGCCAGGCGGGAGGTTTGTTCTGTCATTTAGCTATCTCCGGGCAATAAAAAACCCCGCCGTAGCGAGGTTTTTTTACGAATATAATATCTTGATAGTTATATTATCGAAACGGGTTCACTGGTAATATTCAGGTCTGTTTAATATCACTTCCACAGTGTTTACATTTAATGGCCTCTTTGCGGATAGGCTCGGCGCAGAAAGGACATTTTTTATACTCACCAGACTCACCATTAAGCACTGCTCGGCGTTCCGAGGTAGACGATGATAACACAATAAGAAGACCAAGAATCGGCGCAATAAATGCAGTAAAACCAGCGATAACACCGTTTCCATTTGTGATGTTTGATGCTAAAACGACCAAGCCGAAGCCTATAGCGCACATACCAATAAGGTAAAGGAACGCAATACCTAACCCATTTCGTTTTGCAGCAATAACTGCTACAACAATAACTGCTAGCCCAAAAAGCATAAAACCTAAAAGCGGTTCCACATCCCCATCCCCATCATTAACATTTGCACACAGGTTAGCACAGGAATAAATGTAGACAATGATATGACTACTTCACTTTTGCCTGTCTTTTCTGCTCTTCAGCCCACTCAGCCCTCCAGGCGTCATCGAGGGCCAGTATTGCTGCGTCAAACTCAATGCGGTCGATCAGGATGGTGCGCGATGCCAGGTAAAGCTCAATATCATTCAGGGATAGAGGGAGCGGCACTCCGGCCATGCCGGCATACTTCCTGCCGCGCGACATCATGGCGTAAGCGTTGAGGATCTCCCCAGTGACCGCATCGATTTCAGGCTCTGGAATGGGTGGGAGATTTAGCTTCTCCCTGCGCCACTTTGCTTTCTCGCCCTGCTCGCCGGCGAAATCCTTTAGCCACTTTTGGGCCTCTATGGCTTTTTTACGGTTTCCTGAGTCTGCTGCTCCTTACCCTGAGCAATGTTTGCCGCCTCAGCCAGTATCAGCCAGTATAGCGCCGGGTGCTGTTTCAGCATGGCGGCCCCAAGTTCTGGGGTGTAGTCGAGAGCAACCTCTATGCCGTCGACTAACTGACCAACTCCCTCCCAGCCTTTAAGCAGGAACCGAGCGGCGTTATCGATCAGCAGGTCATCAACAGAGTCGATATCGTCCACGCTGGCGAGATTAAAATCCGTTGTCCCCACCTTATAACCTGCGTCCATCTTATCGATGTGGCGGCGCACCAGCGCGTTACGAGAGCGATATTGCGGATTCTCGCTGCTGGCCACCAGCAGGCGAAGTTTGAACAGCGATTCTTCTTCCGGCGAGAATTCCTTTTTGCTGCCTTCTGGCTTTTTGTAGGGATAAAACCAGCGCTCGCCATTTAAATCAATTTTCGGGGTAACAATCAGCATAAAAACTCCATAAAAAAACCCTCCAAAGAGGGCCAATGTTAATCACCACCGCCAGTAGTGGCAGGAACGCGGGTAATAGTTGGCGGAGTATTGGCCGCGGTGATATCCAGCTGAACCTGAACAATGTCAGTGCTCCCCGCATCCGGCCAGTCGCCGGAGATCTGCACTTCCGGGAAATCGAAGGTATATGCGCCTTCAATATTCTCCAGCGTGAAGCTAAACGGCACCGTTTCGCCGGTAAACGTTTTTTTGTAAACCTCCCAGGCATCCTTAGACCATGACAGCGTGATTTGACCTGACGGGGTAAAGGTTGTCGGAATGTTTGCGCCGGCGAACGCCGAACCGGTACCGATGCAGCGCTGGGTCTGCATATTGTTGTTGAACTGGATGTTGAAGGTGTCGACGCAGAAGCCTGTCCCGCCATCAACACCATTCAGCTGGATATTGGTGACCTCTTTGAAGGAGTAACGCAGCGCCCCCGCTAAATCCACCGGCGTGGTGAAATAGCTGGTATCGTCCCCCTTCGTCTCCCAGTCCAGGCCTGCAAAGGTAATGGTTGCGGTGATATCCCCATCCCCTGGGATTTCCATCTGGAAGGTGCCAACCTGGCAACCGCGGGCAATCTGGGCGATCCCCACATCACTGGCAAAGGTCGCCACGGAGAACGTAATACGACCGTTACCCATCGTCAGCACGTTATTTACCCATTCGGAACCGAAACAGCTGGCAAGAAAATCGTCATGCTGATTCCAGCGAAACCGCGTACCGACATCGCCGCCGACATCCACTGTGCCGCGTGAAACACCCTGCGCCATGCGGTCACCAGCGATTTCGTCATTGTCGTTGGTGTTCTGCGTTGGTTTCAGACCAAATGAAGAACGCCGTAGCAGGTTCCACGCCCCTGCTGTTGGCGTGATTCCTGGCGTTGTCTCGCGAATAAACGCGGCTACTACTTTTGCACCTGAGCTCACAGGAGCCTCCTGTTTTTTTGTGCGCTACAGAGCGCGATAAGGAATTTGAAGATTGAGCTGTAACCAGTCATCGGTCTCACCAGCCGGCACAGCAGAAACAGCGAAATAACTCAGCTTTCCATCGTCCCTGAACTCGAATAGCTCCGTTAGCTGATCGGCCGTCCGGGAGATAAGCAACGTTCCGGAGCCGACCGGAACAAATAGCTGAATGATGAGTAAGCCCGTCCTGTGGACGACCGGCCCATCCCCGATCTCGGTTGCGCCAGCCTGTCCTGCAATGTTGGTGAGGCGGGCCCAGATATCGCGGTTGCTGGGGTCAAATACCGGACCATTGGGATAATCCACTGCATCAGAGGCAATAGCGGTCTGTGCCGCCATTCGGGAAATGACAGCGTTTCTGATTTCTGTAAGGGTCATTTGTAGGCCTGAATCACACCATTAAACGAGACGGCATAGACGCCTGTTGGCGCCTGCGTTGAGTGACCATTCTCCAGAGGCACGGAGTAAGGCAGGTTCGACTGGATGTAAATCACCGAGTAGGCTGGCGCCTGGTCAATGATATTTTTGCCATTAAGAAACGTCATTGTCCCGCGCGGATCCGGTTCGGTCGGGACAGAGTGATCGGGTTCGCCGATGCTGACAAAATGCGATGCCCTGAAGGTTCCTGCACGATACTCAGCCGGCCGCCTGATATCCATGCTGTCATTAACACGGACTTTCTTTCTGAGACGGCCAGTCTTTGTCAGGTTGGCAGGATCGGCATAAAGAGATTCGTTCCATTCACCTACCGCTTTGTTGTATTGAACCGCGGTCGCGTTGATGGCCCACAGCTCAGGGTTTCCTACCGGCGACCGTTGAACGATTTCATTCAGCAGTTGAATGGCGATTGTCCGCTGGCGTAGTTTGACATCTTCAGCCACCAGCCCGGCGAATGCCGCCGGATCAATGTTCCAGCCCTTAGCCATATCACGCCCTCCGCAGTTGAATTGAGTACGCAGCGCCAGCAGAGTCGGCAGAAGCGGTTATGATGTCGTAACGCTGAAGCGCTCCCGTAATCGGATCTGGTGCGGTGATGATATGCCCGATGGCCGGCTTATCAGTCACCTCGTTAACCAGGGCGGTTAGCTTCACATCACCATGCAGAATGTTAACGCCATCGATACGGCGGAGTTTGTAACGAGCCAGAACACCGCGCCCTGAATAGGCCACCACCATTTCGTTACCGGTTTCCGTTACCGGATCCCATGCACCACGAACGGTGTATGACCCAGTGAAATCCTTAACGGCATCCTGCAGGTCGGTATCGAAGGCTGCGGCAACCTCATCTTGCAGTTCGTCACGAATGCCCATTGCACCCACCAATACGCTGCTGAGGTTTAACGTTCACAGTACCGTGGAGTTTGCGGGTATAAATTTCGCCGTTGCGCTTAACCCGCGGCGGGAGCGGAGCAAACACAACAACGCCCTTTGCCGGGTTTGCGTAAACGACATGTCTGATCGGGTTTCCATTCACAAACACATCGCGAGGACCGAGCCCGTCACCGGCATAATGCGCATCCGGATTTTGCATGTTACCCCCTCACAAGCCGCACCTGCGACTGATTAACACCGTATGGCTTAAGCATGGCCAGCGCCAGCTGCAGATCAGAATCAAGCAATGCCGAGCTGTTGGTAGCGAGTTCCGCGAAGGTCTTTGAAACGCTGACATCATCGGCATCTACCGTCTTACTCAGCAACACACCAGAATCGGTTTTCTGCTGATAAAGGCCACCATTCGAGGCCGATAGCGCTGCATAGGCGCCAGCCTGCTTCACATCGTCAGGAATGATGATTTCGTGAGTTGCCTTATCGCACGGCATTTTCAGGTTAAGTCCATTCATCCAGGTATTAGCCATCAGCACAGATTTGGCTTTTTTGCTTTCATCTGTCCAGGTGGCACCGAGAATCGAATTGACGTCTTCAACGGTTATGAAAGTGATCATGCATCACTCCATTTCTTTCCAGCCGTGCGCCTTCCAGTTCTCCACTTCATCAGGGTGAACGTTGGCGGTATTGGGCGCACCCGGGAATGCCGGAAAATCGGTAACCATCGCCACCAGCTGCGATGTGGTCAATACGGGTTCGTTGTTATCCGCCTGCGTAGACGCAGTTTGCTCAGCAGCTCGTTGGGCGCGCTGCTCTTTTGTTAATCCGGCCATTAGCCCTCCACTAAAAAAAGGGGCCGAAGCCCCTGTTTATCAGCCCAGCAACAACGCTGAGTGCGCCGACTTAACTGCCGCTACGCCCCAGGACAAACCGACTTCGTAACGCACCTGGCGATACTGGCGGTACAGTGCTACCTGGTAAGTGATGCCAGATACCGGGTCAGTAACGTTCATCACATCATCCGCAGTATCGCCGCCCTGCGGCATTGCCGGGGTTCGGGATGCAAGCAGGAATGCATTGCGATCAAACGCCATGTTTGCGGTGTAGGCGCCACCAGCGGTAATAGCGGTGTTGTCGGCCAGTGCCTGACGTAAGCCAGGAGCAGCCAGGGTGATTGCTGTGGCCGTCGCAGCAGCAACAAGGTATTTATTGCTGTCCCCGTCAAACGTCACGATGTCACCTGCTGCAAAAGCACCTGTGCCGGTATCAATGGCAATCAGAATATCGCCTTCAGCTTTTGCTCCATTCACCAGGTATCCGGCAGCCGGAGATGCAGCGCGTTTCTTAACATGTGCGGATTCGTGAATATTGAAACCTTCCAGTCGCCCCACGATACCTTCGCGCAGAAGCGCATCAGTACCGGATTCGTTTACTTTGAACAGAACAGACTGTTTACCGCGGAGGTTTGCGATAGCCGAAGAACCGAGAACCATCTGCAGATCAGTTGTCGGCGAACCGTTGTCAGAGAGAACCTGGCGCGCATTTGCCGCATCCGATAAATCACCTGCAATACCGAAAGGAGCGGTGCCGGCCGTACCAACAGCACGGGAGGATGCGAAATACAGAGCTGCGAGATCTGCATCCATCTCATTAGCCAGCGCGCGAAAAGCCTGCTTAAACTGATCAGCAAGGATGGTGTTGTATGTCCCTGCGGGCCCCAGTGCCAGTTGTTCCTCACCGTTCCATTTGACCGGGGCCATTTTGGATTTGGTGATTTTGACATCAACGGTGCCGATCGTCTGGTCGCCGTCATTTGGCGCAGTAGCCCCCGGGGTAATATCAACAGTGGTTGCCGGTGGCGCAACCGGCGCAGTAACAGTCTGGTCCTTCGCCGCCGCATCAGCTTTAGCATTGCGCGATACAGCCGGGATAAAACCGACCTGTTCGCGAGATACGGTATCCAGAGCCGTGAAGATAGTCGGGATCAACCCGGTAAGCGTATTAGCCATGTGTATGGATTCCTTGGAGATTAATATATAGGGTTGGTTGAGCTATCCAGCTCCGGCACCAGCAGCCATCCGGCAGCTGGCAAAGAATTAATCGACGATGGTGATACCGTCTTTGAGAGTTGATTGCTGATCTGTCGGGCTCAAACTGGTAAACGCATCGCGTTTCATCGTTTTCTGCCCGAGTGAATGCTGAGACTGCCGTGAGCCGCCTCCCTGGTTGCCGCTGGCCTTCAGAATGTGGTCTTTCTGTGGGTACTGCTCCACCAGGAACTCCAGCGCCTCATCAAAGGCCGCCAGTTCGCCCGGCTTCGAGCGGGAATAAATTTTGTTGCCAGAGCCATCATAGGCAACGACTTTGCCGTCCTCGACTTTGAAGGACTGACCGAACCGCGCCTGAAGCATATCTGCCGGAATTGCAACTTTATCTGCGATGAATTTCGAGCCAGAGAACCGGCCGCCGATCATTTCCTGATAAAGCTGGCCTTCAAGGGTCGTCGCACGCTGAGTAGCGTCATCAAGCTGGGCCTGGAATGATTTGGTGATATCCGCTTTAACCTGATCAACGGCGCCTGCGTCGATCAGTTTTTTCTGGTCGATTTTAGTCATCATCTCCAGCGCTTCGAGCGCCTTTGCCGGATCGCCGATTTTGGCATACTTAGCCAGACCGGCTTCAGCGGCTTCTTTGGCTTCACGATGAGATTTTGCCTCGCCATTCAGAGAGGAGATTTTCCCAACGGCCTGCACAGCATCAAAACCAACTTCCTGGCCGTCATCGTGGACGTAGACGGGTAAACCGCTGGAATCGACTTCTGCATAGCTTTTGCCGTTAACTTCGACTGTTTTCAGTTTCATGTGGTTACCTTTTCGGTGGTCATCCGACCGTTGCACCGCTCACCATCCGGATCACGGCAATAAAAAAGGCCGCCCGGAGGCAGCCTGATTGAAGACTTAAAAAGCATTAAAGTCTGGCGTTGCTGAACGCCTGAGCATCCAGGTTACGAAGTTGCTCAAGAGTCAGCCATTCGCCCTTGTCGTTGTAGAAATCATCGGGCGACATGCCACCGTCACGAATCAGCCGGGCCCGGATTACGCCAACGATCTGGGACTGTCGCGTGAACGACTGGCGCGAGAACCAGTCCTGATAATCGGTATCCGAAGGCGCCTGCCCGTCCATGCTGGCACGTGAGCTATCTGATATTTGCCCAACAGCAATACCCAGCTCATCAGACGATTTCAGGATGTAGGTTTCGACGCTGCGACAGCAGAAATGGATTTTCCCGGGTCCCTGCAGATACGGCACCTTATGGCCGATCGGCTTGTTATCCAGTGTGTACTTGAGGCGGTCGCGAATCCGACAGTCTTTTGATGTACGGTTATCCAAAGTGGATAACCACTGCTTACCCTTCAAAATGTCATCGTTCGCATCTGCAAAGCTTTTCCTGGCCGTCGAAGCAAGATGCCCCACAGCCGTTTTTGCAATACTGCCGGCATTGGTTCGGCTCATCTGCAGCGCGCCATCCTGATAACCACGGTTAGCATGACCACGGACCTTTCTGGCGATTTGCTCATGCGTATCGCCCAGGAGAAAACCCTGCCGCACTGTATTGGAAATTCTTGCCATCCTGTCAGCTTCAAGGTTATCTGCCCACTCCGAAAGCAGGCGCCCCTGAAACGGCTGTGCCATCGCAGTTGCGTAAACGGCATCCGGTGAAATGCCCACCAGCGGGTGAAGCGATAGCACATCATCGGGGATCGCAAACTGGAACAGGCTCAGCTGAAAGCCTGCTTCGTGCTGAGCGAGTTGCTGCAGCTCATCAGATAGTCCCGCGTACATTGACTGCACAGCCTCGCGATTGAGAGTTCTGACACTAACGAGCAGCGCTTCCAGTCGTGACACGGTAAAGCTGTCAGCATCCAGGCTATCCATCGCTACCAGCAATCTGACTGTCAGTTCCGCATCGCTGTCATTCAGGATTTTTATCATCCTGTTTGCAACGCTGGTGCTGTACCGCGCTATCCATATCGCATGCGCTATCGATTCATCCTGAAGCTTGTCATTCGCCGTTGCCATTTGCACCACCCGGGTTACTCAGTCCGCCGGCCAGCGTGACCTGCTGATTCCGCAACTCGTCGATAACCTCTTCGGGCTTCGCGTCCGGATCGATAAATTTGAGGGCCTGCAAAACTCGAACAGCATCGACCTGACGTATATCACCACCCTGACGGAGCGACTGAACAGCTGTTGCAGCTGCGGCATCAAACGTCTGGGCTGAAACATCCAGTTCGGTGCGTACATCGACATTGCCGCCTTCTTTCTCGCCCAGCCATTCCGCCATAATCTGCAGGATATTATCGAGCGCATCCTCAAGCGAGCTTGCCATGGTGTAGAGAGGTGAATTCTCCTGCATCCGCTCTTCGTGAGTCTGATCTAAGGATTTAGTCGATGTGTTTTCCGCGCGCAGCAGTTTTGCGCCGGCCTGACGCATCTGGTTTTCCAGATCCTCAAGGGAAATCTTACCGGCTTCAATCGCTGCCCCGGTATGCTCGACATATTCCAGTCCCTGGCGCTGACGGTCATCGAAACGAGTCGCAGAGGAAGAACCTATCGTCAACGTTTCGCCATCAGCCAGACCGTAAGCCACCAGCAACGGCACGCGAGCGACATGAAGGATGTTGTCCTGTTCACTCTGACTCTGCCAGTGCTTGATATTCAGTAAGGCGAGATTAAGCAGTGGCGGTGAACCGCGCATAAAGCCAGTGCGTTTCGTGTAAAGCGTCACCAGGGGAATATCATCGCGACTGGTTTCCCACGCGTCGTGAATCTGCCACTGGCTTTCGCCGTTATCACCTTTATTTCGGCGATAAATTTCAACCTTGCCCGGCATGATATGGCGTATTTGCTCAACTTTCGTTTGCCCGTAATCGTCGCCATCAATAATGATGACCTCTCTGATACGCAGATCGGTCAGCATCACTTTCCCTTTAACCACTTTTGATTTCCAGCCGATGACCTGGCGAGGATTTAACATCGTGGCATACGGACGGGATCCCGCGGCTTTTTCGTCAGCTTTAGTTTTTACTGCATCCGGGTCAATTTTCGGGAAATCCACCAGCGCATGTACCAGACCATACTGGAATCCTATGCTGAAAAATTGCTGTGCCCAGACATCGAGCCGGTTACCTTCCATATCAATATCCGGCGACAGCTCCCGTATTTGTTCAGGAGAGTCCTCACTCAATACCGTCGGCTCAGCAAACACTCGCCCGATGTTTTGTTTAATAGCCTCTTCATAGGCAGGTAGTAACGTTGCCGAAGCTAAACGCTCCTTATAGCTTTCAGGATCTTCGTTCGGCCATTTCGGGAGATACTTCTTACCCTGCCGGCGCATTTCCAGCGTACCGCCCATCAGCGCATCATTAATATCCCATGCCTCAACCATGTCATTATAGTCGAGGTTGGGCGTTGAAATATCAGGCATGGTTTTACATCCGCAGTTGGGTGACTTTTCCAGTCGGTTTGATAATCGGGAATTGCTTCACAATGAAATACCCACCAGCATCGTTGGGATGATCGTTATCCGCCGTTTTATCCGGCTCACCGTTTTCACCCCAAACCTGTTGCTCAAGCGACTCGGTGTACACCGGGCACCGCTTTACATTCACTTTGTAGCGACGTTCACCGTTACCATTGCAGAACATGGCATTCATCGCGTTGATGCGGTCTTTCACTGGCGGGTTTGATGCATTAACAACCACATTGAAGCCAGCCTGCTTAAGCTGAGCGATATCCGTGGCGCTGGCATTGCTGGATTTGCGGGAATCGCCGGAAGCGTCCGGGTAAATATAGATTTCCCGTACCTTGCGATAATCGTTGCCGTCGTACAGCCAGAACCGTTCTTTGATGATGCGGATCATGTCAGGGGTGTCGTAAGCCTTAACGATTTCATTAACCGCAAACGGAAGCCCCAGACGTAACACATGAACAACCCCGGCCATCTTCCCAACGTTGAAATCCATACCGATATACAGCGGCTCACCGGGTTGCTCTTCTTCCCTGCAGTTATTCAGCTTACGGTCAAACTGATGGTAAATCGTCCCGCTGGTCAGGTTGGTGAACTGGCCACGGAGATAAGCCTTGATCAGCTCCGGCGGGTATGACTCCATCAGCGACGGGATATAGTCCGGCGGCAGATTCTTTTCATTGTCGAATGTCGAGGCCTGCACCAGGCCGTACAGCGTTGAGAGCGAAGGCTTATCGCGTACAGCCTTTGCGAACTGCTGATAAACGAATTTAAACCCTTCCGGCGTCGTGGTGACGTCGATCCCGTTACGAAGACCGGCCACGTTGTAACGCATACGTGCAATGATTTTTCGCCAGGCTAACTGCGCCTTTTTCGCGGGCATTACGTCCAGCTCATCAATCAGCGCATTACCGATTTTAAAACCAACGATGGTTTGCGGTTTCTCCATCGAGCGGCAAATCGTCGTTCCGCGATACTGGCGCCCGGCGTAGAAGTGAACCTCTTTGTTTCCCTCGTTGATTTTGACATTCAGCCCCCAGTCGTGGGCCACCTCCTCAACAGTGGGATAAAAGATGTCACGGATCTGCGGATACGTTGGCGCAAAGTAACCCTGGTTGATTTTGGGGTGTTCCCACATCCCTTTGCAGATACCACCACAACCGACCCACGTCTTGCCAGAACCGAAGCCGGCGACGTAGGCCTTAAACTTGTACTGCATCGCAAGGAATTTGGCCTGAGGGATGTTAAGCGTCGGTGCTATCGCCATCCTCTTCCCTCACTCGCGCATCGACTACGTTGATATTGATTGCAACTGGCGTTGGTTCGTCATCCTCCGGATCAGCAGCCAGCTCTTTGCGTAATTTTTCGACCTCCAGCTGCCGGCGCTCAATTTCAATCATCTGCAGACGCTGGGCGAACTCGCTATCAGCCAGGCCGAGCCGTTTCATCACCGCCTCGTACATTCTCTCACGGCTAATAACGGTAATCTCCACGCCATTCTTCCCAAGCTTCACACCGGAATAGGCAAGCGCTGCATCAGGCGCCAGTTTGCGCGTATCGGCGAAGAAAGGCTGGCCGATGCCATCGCCATTGCAGCGAGGACATTCCGGGTTAGGAGCGCTGGTGTGGTCGTAGCCGTATCCGCCATCATCCAAAGGTTCTCGACGTTTACGCTCAAGCGCTTCGAGCCGCTTCTCTTCGTACTCAACAGCATCGCGCCATTGATACTGATGACCGAAGCCCCAGCAGTAACGGCAACTCCCGCGGCGATACTGTGATAGCTGGTTGGCGTCGAACGTTGCCAGGCGCCACATCTGCTCAAGCACTTCATCAGCGCTGCCGAGCGTGCGCACAATGGATGCTTTCTGCTGCTGCGCAATGGCCTGCGCAACTGAAGTTTTCTGAAGCAGCTGATAGCCAATTTGTTCAGCAGTCTTCTTGCTATACCCGGCTCGAATGGCGGCCTGCGTGGCGTTGTTGTCCTTCAGGTATTCCGCAACAAATAAGCGTTGTTGATCGGTGAGGTCATCATCATCCACCAGCGCTTCTGCGCACTTTTCCTTTTGAGCAGTGCGTAGTTTCTTTTGCGCAGGTTTTTGCGCAGTTTGCGCAGTGGGTTTCTTGATGTATCGGCGGGCAGTAGCGTAATTCAGTCCCTGCGCTTCACACCAATCCTTCGGTGATACGCCGGTTGCGGCATGATCGGACAGGAACCGTTGCTGAAGCTCGCCCCAGTCCGGTTTTGCCATGGATTATTCCTATTTAACGTGAGGGAGAAAAAGGAATTACTGATTCTCCATAAAATATTCACTTTTATGTTTTGGAATTAAGGCTCTTTAGTTCAGGAGTTATTATGAAAAGAATTATGCTTGCTGTTTTTGTTATCTGTGGTGCGCTGTCTCTTTCAGGATGTATTTTGCCTCCGGGAGGCCCGGGCGGCGGACATGGTGGTGGTCCTGGCGGCGGGTTCTCACATGGTCCGGGTTTGCGTTAATTACAACAGACTCTGAAAAGGGCCTGTTCGTATCAGGTGGTATCGGTCGATACCACCTTTCCTGAACGAGAAACGATACTTCCATATGCACCGACAGTAATGCCTTAGCTGGCCTGCTCAGCGCCGGTATCAAACAGCGCCAGCGCTTCGGTCGCTTCCTGGATGGCCTTGCGGGTCTTCGAGACAATCTCACTTTCAGTGAAGACACGATCAAAGGAGTCTGCGAATAGCTCAGACTTCAGATAGCTGTCGCCTACCCAGTCAATGGCTAGCCTGGCCGCTGCGGTGTCATAGTTAACTTTCTTGATGATATCCAGGCGGATTTGCTCGGATGCTGTGATCTCTGACATGTCTTACCTCTGTGCGATGTGGGGAGCATTATCGAAGCCATTCGGCAAAATGGCTTCTGTAATGCTTAATCTTCCAGATGAAACACGCCATGCTCTTCTGATTCTGAGTAGGCGATAAGGCCCTCGTAACCTGGTACAATGCTGCCGTTTTCAGCATCAAATTCAGGGGACTGGCTTGAACTTGGTTTTTCTTTCAAATTCAATAAATCCGAATTTAACAAAGCCCCCCCTTACCAAAGCAGTTAGTTTTTTCTAATAGGCATAAGAAAACATCCAAAGCAATTCTATTTTCATATTTCATTTTAACAAGCCCGAAAAAGTCCCAATCAAACCAACAATCAAGCCAACATATGTCGCAATTTTTATATATAAATCACTTTTAGCCTGTCTTTTTAAATGAATCAAAATCTTTTCCGATAGATTTTCAATGACCTTAGGTTCCGTAGACTTGATACGGGCCTCATTCAATGGTTCAACTAAGCCTTCAGGTAACTCGCTAAAGGGCTTGTAAGTATTAAATTTCTCAATTAATGTATCCAAGCGGGGTTTAACTAAGTCACGTGACTCATACTCCCCACAGTCAACATCAGCCTTTAAGTGAATTAGTGCCGCATGTACTTTCCTATCATTAAGCCCAATTACCAACGGAATATTCTTAAAATCTGACAATGTTAAATCACCAGCCAATAAAGCCTGATATACCTTTCTTCTTAGTTTCTTTTGTTGCCATACAACAACGATCTCCTTTAAAAAATAAAGGAGAAATGCTAACGAAAAAAGCAAGACGCTAACTATGTAAGTTATAAATATCCATTCTGGAACTCTCATAAACTCTCCAATTTTATTGACCTATGGATAGCTTATTGAAAAAAAAGCAATGTCTAGCTGATTATGATCGAGAACATTCTAAATAAATTCAATCCAAGTACTATGTACGGATGTGGTCCCATAGCACAATACCTTCATCACTCACGCAGTAGTCCCGCCGATGCCCCTAAGTCAGTCACTCAAATTCGTCTCTGCTCCCCGCTGGCTCTAACCAGTATGTGATTGGCTGTTACAGGGCGACACCGTGCTTCTTTTCTTATTAACCCTCCCCAGATGCAAAGCCGGCTTTCTACACGTAAACTCGGAAGAACGTCAATAACCTCCTCTTGCTGCCCATTAGCAGTTGCGGTCTATCCGCTTATTGCTTCATAGTCTTATCCTTTTGTGGGGATAATGTTAGTTTTATCCCTTAGTGGGGGTAAGGTTTGGCAGTTGGCCTGCCAATGATTTGTTGTGCGCCAATTTGCTTTTGCTGACTTATAGGTGGATATTGCTGGGATGAAACCCACGGAGACACTTAAATGAAGCAGATTCTTTTTGCGTGGTTTGTTTTAACAAATACCTATGCCTGCATCACCGCCAGCATTAATGTGAACAACTCGCTAATGCTTAATTCAGCTGTGCCGTGGATTGTTGGGGTTTCTCTTGGAGTAATCACCAATTACTTATTGGCTAAAAAACTAAAGGAAAGCGGGTTTCTGTAGAGCAGCAGGTTGCTAGCCTGCTTACTTCTTAACGCTGTCCGGCATCACCACGCCAACAACACCAGCCAGCGCTACGCCGCCAGCGATGACGGTTTCCTGAATGCCCGGCGGCATCTGATAGCCGAAGACACCGGCAATGACCAGGATGATGCCGCGCCAGGTTGACGGCTCTTTCAGTCGATTAATGAGATAGTTCATATTTCCCTCAAACAAGAATACTTTTTGCCAGGAGATAGCGGGTTTTGCGGTCATCAATGCCGTTCTGTCCGCCGTTGATAATCTGAGTGACGCGTGTAAGGTCACCGGGATAACGCAAACAGCCGCGTGAGGTATAGAACCAGGCAGCACTGCGCGCCGCATACTCATCCTGTGCCAGTAATTCAGGCTGTTTAACCAGATCAATCTTCAAAGCATTCCCGCAGTCGCGGTAATTGTTCAGGCCGGTGGTCTGGATGAGCCCGCGCCCGCGGTAAAACCAGCCGTCTGTTGCCCCGTTATTCCCCATGCGTTTGCTGTACACCAGGTTGGCGATCGCTCTTTGCCTCTCCAGTGGCAAAGAGGGCTCACCCTGACGGCGGCCGAGCGAATTAGCCTGACCCTGCGTCAGCCGCCCGGCGCGGACAAAACTATTCAACCCGGCCACGCTATAATTGAAGCTCTCAACAAGCTGGGTAAATCCCGTGCTTTCATGCCCTACCTGGGCAATGAACATCGCCTGATCGATAGCTGCTGTTATGCCAAACTCTTTCATGGCCGCCACGATGTGCGGAAACCAGCGCGCAGCTAACCCGGCGCTGATGCCAGCCGCCTTCTGGAATTGTGATTGATTCATTAGTGCCTCATTGTATCGACTAGACGCGCCACGTTACCCCGTGCCCACAGCACGGCGGCGCATATCATCACGTTTGCCATTACCACCAGCCAGTGGGACTGTACGTAAAGACCGAAGATAAATTGGAAAGGAATACTCGCGTAAATCAATACCAGCAAGTAAGCAAGAATGGAGATACCAGGACGATGCCTGGCACCGCGACGTTGATAAAACATCAAAGCGCAGACAATAACGGCACATATCACCGCATTGGCCAGCGCTGCCGGGTCATTTATTACCACTCGAACCTCCTCCCCTTAATCGGGAAAGTAATCCGAACAGGCTGCTCAAGTCCTGGCTGTTAATGAAAGTCAGGACCTTGATGGTGACAGCAGATGCCACCACCGCACCGAGCGCATCAAGCGGACGATCTGTATAGCCTGTCCAGGTAGTAAATTTTGAGCCTAATAATCCTGCAGCCAGAACACCGACAATAAACGACGTCATGAAGTAAGCTATTTGCCTTCCACGTGTCAGGTTTGCGGTCGTTGCCACATAAAAAACCGCGCCGCCAAAAGCACCAAATACCACACCAAAATCGGTATGAGTGATAACGCCATATACGACGGAACCAATTAACCCGCCACCAAAAATCAGGCCGGTACCAGTTAAAGGATCGGACATTAAGCCCCCTCTTATTGCTGTGAGTCCTCTCAGAATTGAGGGGAAAAAGAAAAGGCCACGCATAAGCGCAGCCTTCAAATAATGTTTTCCTTTGCTTACTGAAACGCCTTATTGATGGCATAAAAAAGCCCGCCAGAAGGCGGGCAGAATGTAGGCATTCTAGGTAGTAACGAATCGAAGGCGCCCCTAATAGTCCGAGCTACCGATTTACCGGGAAGCATTCACTTTTGCCGTTACGTTCTATAAACATAGAAGGGCAACCGCAAAAGTAAACCTTCCGTAAATCTTAAATATGTTTAGTGGTGCCGGGTGCCTCCCGGTGAGCATGCCCCAGTCGGCATGGCTCGCGCTGCATTTACAGATTTCTGTAACTGACTGGTCGCCCCTCCGCATAGGGGGATTCACCACATCAATACATTAAGATTCAAACATAGCTGGCGTCAATACAACGCCTGTGAAAGACGCCTATGTTACTCCTGCCATCGCAGCGAATAGCATTGTCGACCAGCTGCTAATCACAGGCATAAAAAACCCGCATTTTATGCGGGTTCCTGCTTTGCAGCTTGGATTATCTGAATGCTGAATTCAGAGAAACTTCAGCATCCGGTTCGTGCGTAATTCTGTTTCTGAGATCCCGGCGAATTATCTCAATTGACCAGAACCACACCAGGTGTCCAAATATTTCAGAAACGTTTTCATACCATGGTAGTTCGAACAACGGTGGGGTTAGGCCCATAAGCGGAAACGAAATCATATGGACAAACAGTTGTGCGAGTGCACCAGCAAGCAAACCTTGCCACAGCTTAATTTTTGGAAACACCTCGGCAACTACACAATATCCAACCGCGAACACGATGGAGAATATGATATGTGTTACGCCTACCCAGTTAAACACATGTCCGGCGAAGGTATAGACAGCCGCATTTGGATCGGCCAGCCCTAACCAATCACGCAGAAAAATATAAGGAGGGTTAAGGAAGTTTCTGGAACAATCAATTTGCCCGGCAGCTCGAATTAATGACTCTGGTCCACAGGCACTGGTAAACATGTCGACAGGGCTACGAGGTGGTAATGGTACTTCAGCACCCCATTTAACAAATGCTGAAACTACCCCAGAAATAAGCCCGATAAACAATGCAACGCCATAATGCCGTCTGCGAGGTTCGGTTCGCACAAAAATATCTTTTAACGCCATAAGACCATCACCTATAAAGAATATTTACAGTTCCTTAATATTCCTTAAGATTGGCGCATGGCATTTTGATTCAGATCACACTTTATAGCCGATTTCAGGCATTTGTTTTCAAAAACACAAAACCCTGCCGTAGCAGGGTTTATATGAATGTTTTCGTTCAGGCACTATATTCCACGATTCGAAATATACACGACAACTTCGGACAAAATCAAGCATCGTGCGCTTAAAATGCAAAATAATCAGACCATTTACTCAATCAGCTGTTACTCGTTGAAACTCTTTATCTGCCCTCTCCTCTTCCATCCAGCACAGGTCCACCAGCGCATCGCAGAAAGGTTTCCAGTTGCGTGTCCATGTTCTGATGTGCAGGTCTGGGATAAGCGTCAGAATCGCTTTGTAAGCAGCAGTAGACGGCATCGTTGAAAAGCCATTCCCCGAACAGCGCTCACAGATTTTATATACCGGTGTTCCCTGCTCTTTTGTCGCTTCACGGTCCAGAACCCGGCCAGAACCACCACAACGGCAGCGAGCGTTTATTGTCCCCTTACCGTCACAGGCTTCACACTTAGCGCTTATGATGGCTGTTACTTCAGTCCACTTATCCCAGTCGGAAGGACAGACAGCACGGGACTTTTTAGCCCAATATGGTGCTTTGCCCCACGGATTAGAAACTTTGCGTTCCGTGATAGTGGTTTCAATCTGTCCGGTTCCATTGCATACCCTGCAGGCTCCCGTTGTTTCCGCGGACCGGGAATATTCCGCAAAAGCAAACTGCGCCAAAATCACGCAGCAGCGACCCAACTCTTTACCCGCTGTTTTGCGTACGTTCTTCGGTGCAGTTTCAATCGCATACCGCGCTAGCGCCTGGACGGCCAATTGCTCATCTGTCCTACTAATGCCAGTCTTTCCAAAGAACGCTGCCAGCCCGAACCTTGCCATGCTGCTTGTCACACCAATACCAGCCATAACATCCGTACCGTTGAGGCGATCAGGTGATGTGCCTTTCACATCGTCGCCGATGTGCATACCCTGAGGGCTGAAATGTTTTAAGGATGCTTCGAGTTTCATGCTTTCAGTAACCCCTCTTTTTTCCATATAGCCAATGTTCTGATCACACCTTCAGCATGCATCAGGCGCAGTTCGTCGCGTGTGTAATCGGTGGTTCTCTTTCTGCCATCGATGAGATCGTGGCAAGCACTGCAGGCAATTGCCCCCTGAGTGTCGTCAGGCTTGCATCCTGTGCCGCACGTATCCGCCAGGCGGTAATGCGCCAGCACACTGGTTTCCGGGTTGCCGTTGCAGTAACCAGGGATCCGCACTGTGCATTCGCGGCCTCGAGCCGCTTTGCGTAGGTTCGCCATACTCACCCCCACATCCTGTTGCGCCAGCGAGAGTCTGGCCGCGGGGGATTTTTGTCCTCCACCAGCTGCGCGCTGACGGTCCATGTCATAAAGTCAGGGTTTAACCTTCGTTCGACCTTTACGCCTCGCTGACGGTATCTCGCCATCAGTTCGTCGGCCTGCTGCGTTGTGCATTCGTGATGGTGAAACCATGAGTGTTTCATCGGCATCACCCCGAAAAGCTTAAAAGCTGGTTTGCGGCGTTCTCAGCTTCCTGCAGGCTGTTGAACGAACGAGAGAGGATCCATCGCCAGAGAACATCGAGCGATGCTTTGTACAGTTCCTGGAATTCGCATTCGTCCATGCTGGCGAAAGAAATGCTGCGAGGGTGTTTTTTTAGCGTACCGTCCGGCAGCTGTATAGCGTCATAGTGGCCTGCTTCTACGATGACCCACGCCCGGTAAGCATCGAAAGATTTGCAAATACTGATTGAACCGGATCGCTTCTCGGCTATACGGTCGAGATATTGCCCGGCGGCATCAAGTAACGCCGATTCACTCCCGCCATATGCAGCAAGGTATTTGGCGTAACCCGTGATAAGCCTGCGCTCATTAGACGAAATCGCCCCGCCGGTAGGTTCCCAATATTCAAAACCGAGATTGAGTAAAGCAAAGTAACGGCGGTGAAACGCCGGATTACGGACAAGCTTATAATCGGCTTCCAGAACGGAGCCGAACTTGCATTTTGATTGCAGAAAATCACTGGTCTCCGGCGTCGCGGGGATCAGGATACCTTGAGATTGTTTTATTAAGTGAAGCTGCGCCATCACGTTCTCCGGTGGCGCATTACTGTCAGGTGGCTGGTTGTTCAGACCAGCACTGCAAGTATGATGTAGTTAGCTGTTAAGAGTCAATTTTTAGAGCTCATTTCCTTAATAACCTCCACTAATGTTTTTCTTGTCCAGAGGTGTTCATCTTTAGCAATTTTCCTAACCGATACTTCACTATTAATATTCGATAAAAGGATTCGGTCATTCAAAGCTAATCGGAATGAGCACAACACATGTCCGGATCCGTCCGTAATGGTGGCCCACACATTCCCCTGCTGATTTGGGTCAATACCATCTGTCACATTACCCCCTGAGCGACATACAGACGCACTCGTAAAAAACGGGTAGCAGCATCAAGGGAAACGCGAATGCGATGCTCTGGGATAAGAGCCGCCACCATCACAATTAAACTAATAAAACCAGTCGTCTGCGCTTTCCCATGTCTCTTGCAGAATTTGCTCAACGCGTTTTTTATCGCCATCAGCGCCGCCCAAAACGCTAAGGCCATCGTTGCTTGTGCGTCGAATGGTTAATTTGCAGTCATCATAAGACTGGGACAAACGGCGCAGCAATTCTTGCTCAAGCGCAGGTATGGCGCCATCAGGGAGTTTTTTATTTTTAACAATTGTGACTTCAACTTTCATGGTTAGCACCTCACATGAATACTGTATAAATAAACAGTATGCCGGTTGCATGAAATGTTCAACCCCTCTGCAGCACTTTTTGCCAACACCATGCTTATGTTTAGATTGATGTTTTTACATAATAAAAAACCCGCCGAAGCGGGTTTAATCATGCTGCAATGTCTTTTTTCAGGCACAAATCCGGCGGATTGGCCCTCACCAGCGCATTCGCATGCAGCGGAGTTACCCACATGGTGTAGATTTGACATTAAACGCACTTTTCAAGGTTTTACCAGACTGAATTTTATTGTATCCCGATATACCCCTGGATGGCCTAGCACAAACTTACACTTTTTAATAGCAACCTCAGTTTCCCTGAAGAAAACCTCATCGCCCGTTATGTCTACTGAGTACACATTGCCTTGATCATTAACCCACGCCGCATAATCGACATGCCCCACAGTTCTCAATGCCTGAGCCTTGACTGGCATCACTGGCGTAGGACAACTTATACGTACAGGTGCTATTTCTTGTTTATTATCAACAGCAAACACCACGCTTGATATAATGGAAGCACAAACCAGAAGTGATGTTTTTTTTATAAACGATACCAACTTTTGTTTTCTTTTCATCCTTAGGCCGCTAATACGTTTTATTATGTGACGCCGGATGGTGTGGACATACTTCTACATCCCCCTGGTGTAGAGGGGATTTTACAGCATCAACTGTATGAGTGCGCTGCTTTGCATTCTGTTAGGGATCTAGGCCTTGCCATTCTCCCGCAGGACTACCCCTTCTCTGTAACGCTTCAATTCACATAATGCACCTAGTATCTACCCAGCCTCTTCAACTTCCTGTTCTGAACCTAATTCAGACATCACTTCTGAATGCGTCTGCACTTTTTCGATGAGAACATTTAACTCTTCATCAGTAAAATAACAAGAACCCCCGATAGTTGAGAGTTCTTGTGAGTTTAATTGCACGGTATTTTATTTAATCCCATACCGTTTTTCTTTGACAAATTCAGGCTCTCTCCAGTTAGGTCCTTTATCGGGAAGAGGTTGCCCTGTATGTTTGAGTTTTCCTTCCTTGAACAGTCTTTCATGAGTCCTTAGTAACTCACCATTAGCAACAACATCAAAATTATACCGAACATACATACGGTCGATGCTAGGGTATGGAGTGATAGGAGCAAAATGCAACAGCACATCCTCTACTGTTTCTTTTTTATAAATATTTTCAAGATCTAACATTACTTTCCTTCCTCTGCTTTGCGATACGCCTCTTCTGCTTCTGGCGTATACAATGGTTGAGTTCTTTCATTAACTTTATAATCTTCGAGTGTTGCCGTATGAGTGTTGTTCCATACTTCTGCATGGTTTTTTGGAACTTCACCATCTTTTATACCAAGATTGCGATAACGTTCCAACTCTCTGATTTCATGAGTGTAAAATCGCTTATCTGTATCCGTTGGCTTCATTTCTCCCTTGATGATTTTTTCCAAACGTTCAATCATGACAGCATTTTCTGGACTTACTCCAAAACGAGCAGTATGTATTTTTACTTTATCTAACCCAGCACTATCAATTACAGCCCCAGACCAGTCTAAATTCTTAACAGGTCCACCAGCTTTATCAGTGTTAAACTCGCGCCCACTATATTTACCTTTTGCATTAGTATCGCCATATGAACCTGCCAACATAACATATATCGGTTCAACGCCAGTGTATAGCGCATCAGGCTGCCAATAGATAAAGTCCTGTATCGCCAACTCTTCGGCAGCAGGATAGGTCGTCGTTACGATGCTATCAGCTTGTCGGATATCTGTGCCAGTATGCACAGGAGTCTTTGGCACTGGACCAGAATTGCCAGTATTGGTCGGTACTGTTGGCCCGCTAGGCACAGGATTTATCAAAATTGTGCGAGATGGGGCCCCTGCTACTGCTGGTACTGTAATACGGTCAAGACCAGTTGCTTCATCACGAACTGCATTGAGCACTGGCACAGATGCCGATACTCCACCAACACCGGTTTTGACCATATGTACTGACTGACGGCCATCATCATCGGTGGTAATGAAGCTACGTACAGGAAGATTAACGCTAGTCATGCCAGGTTCAATACTAACCTTCCCCGCCGCCATTAATTTGGCCTGCAATGCCAGCATTTCAATATCCCGCCCTGGAACACGATCACTCCCTGTCCCCGTGGGAAATGGAGTAAATCCAGCAACAAATGCCCCAACCATCGCTCCAACTGGACTAACTACAGCAATATCGGATACCGCGACAGCACCTCTCCACAAAGCACTAGCCATCCATCCTGCCAGATCGCTCGCGGTAGTCATGACCCCACCAGAAGCCGAAGTTAACTGCAGAGCGGCAGGTGCCCGGTTTAGGACCATTGCTCCAGCTTTAACTAGTGCAGCACTCCCTGCCGCGGCCTTTTCAGGGGTATAGGTTGGCGTTGGTAAAATACCAGCTTTTTTAAATAGGGCCTGACGAGCTTCCTCAGCTTTGCGTGCCTCTTCAGCTTTCCTTGCTTCCTCAGCTTTACGTGCCTCTTCAGCTTTCCTTGCTTCCTCAGCTTTGCGTGCCTCTTCAGCTTTCCTTGCTTCCTCGGCCTTCCTGGCCGCTTCAGCCTGACGAGCGGCCTCCTCAATATCTGCCTTAATCTGCTTGCTAGTTTTCCAGGCATCAGTAAGTGAAGTCACTTCCACGTCTTTGTCGCGATAACCAGTACGATCGTCACCCTTACCACCACCATTTATCAGGTAAGGAACTCGGACTCTGGTCATCACCTTGTCACTACTAAGCCAAAATCCATCTGGAATTTTCCCTTGTAGTACAGAAGCATAAATATCCGGCGAAACTTTATTCTTCGCTTCTATAGTTCCGCTACCGTCATTACCACCAGTTCCTCCACTTCCTGCAGGGGTTTGGCCCAGTATATGCCCGGTTTCAAAGCTCCCAAGTGTATACGTTTTGCCATCATTACCATGGAAGGTTACCAAGTTGCCTGTCAGGCCAATACTCTCCCCCTGAGCCATTGTAATACCTGAAATACTGAGCTTCATCGTACCGGTCTTAGTTAACTCGGTAACAGATATGTTAGCGTTAGGGTCGATTGCTTTTGCACCTTTAATTAACCCTGATAATTTGGTCCTTACTGCTGGGTCATTAACCACCTCATCAATCTGACGGCGTGCTGCTGAGTAACCTGCTGATGAATTGCTACCATCATTACCCCCGGTACCATTTGAACCACCACCAGGAGTAGAAGAATCAGGGCTCTCGTTTAGATTGTCACCAGATCCCCCCATATAGTCGCCTGCAATAGGGCCTGGTCCATTTAGTTCAGTTGACATTTTAATACATCCTTAGTTTACACCAGCAGGCTTTTACCCCACTGGTGAGTAAATAGTGACAAATCGTATGAATTTAGATGCTATAACGATTTAATTTCCATTTAATTTTTCGTTTCATCAACAGCTCCCTCTAAATAAGCCACCTTTTCCTCTAGCCGAACTCGTAATTTTTGCTCTTCTTTCAGTGCTTCTATAAGAAGCGCAACGACCCCGTTGATATTAATACCTCGAGCATCTTTCAGCACACTGCCATCATTAAGCGTAAGTTCCGTCCTGGACACCGCCTGAGGAAGTACTTGCTCAACTTCTTGCGCAATAACACCGGCTTCGGTAACACCCTGTTTCAGATATGTGTAACCGCTAATTTGGTCGAGTTTCTCAAGAGCATTTTCGATTTTCTCAACCTGCGTTTTCATTCGTGCATCAGAGCTGCTATTCCAGGCGCCATTGGTATAAGCGTGCCCATCATTACGGAATTCATACCAGCCCTGCGCTCCACCGTTGGCCACATGAAGACCGAGAAAATGATGCTGCCCAATGCGTTCGTAGTGGTAGAGGTCTGCAGATAAATCGCCAGCTCCCTGGAGCCATAAGCCATTAGTTTTACTTCCAGTGTTATTATCAACCTTACGGTTACCCTGCGCTTTAAACCAGCCTTCAGGATTGCGCTTGATATACTGACCAGAATCCAGTTCGCTATTTGAACGTACGCGAAGCTCATTCCAGTTTCCTTGCCAATCACGGTATGAGAGCAAGCCGTAATTGTCGGCGCCAGCATTTACTCTAGCCCCCATGAGCATTCTTGTAGTTACGTTGCCAGATTTAAAATCTGTATACACAGGTGCAGAGTCATAGGTTTGCCCATTAATTAAGGCATCTGGACCGGTCAGCGTCGTGAAAATCCCTGCATTGTGAGCAACCATCGCACCGCCAGAAATATCCACACCATTGCGTAAAGAAACACGACCAGTTTTGAGGTTAAAGGACAATGGGCGAAGGGTATTCCATTGTCCATCTTGTGCCTGACCATCAGGTGTTACCAGTGTGTAAAAATCATTACCGTCATTGCGCAGGATGACTCCCGTGTTCCCCCCTGCCAGACGAAAAGCATTCTGAGATTTAGAAACCACTTCACCATCAGTTACAACACGTTTACGCAACGTAGTCAGTGATTTCATTTCCGAAATATCGTCGTTAACACCGCTTAAAACTTGTGCATTGATTTTTTGATCAACCATTTCCATTTTCCTTGTCGATTGCTAAAAAAACTACTGTATAAATACACAGCTGTGTATTTATACAGTAGTTATACACCTGGTTTTTCAAATCGTCAACGTCGGTTCAGCATCTGAATACGAGTAGGCTCTTTAGCTAAACGCAGATGTAAGCCACTGAGTGTTAACCCCATATTGGTGTTCTTTAGCGCTAAGTATCGAGCATTTAGGTGAGAGCAACCTGTTGGAAGGTTGCGGCGGGTGTTGCGATGGGAAAGCGTATCGACAGACAGTAGCCTACCTATTTTTGGCGTGTTTCATGCCGAGGCAGACCTACTTTGTGGTTTATTGATGAGGAATGCTTATCAACAGCTAAAGAATCCCGCCAAAGCGGGATCAGGCTTAAAATTTCTTCTCGAGCTAACCTTGATCATTGTTGAATAAATACCGTTCTTCAATTGATACTAGTGAAAACTTGAAAAATCGTCATCGAGATTCAACGTCATCGCGGCTTTGTCTAAATCAGCTTGATTAAAGAAGAATTGATTAGATGGATTTGAGTTAGCAAAATATCTTACAACGATACCAGAATTTTCAGGAACACTTTTTCCATCCTTGACGTTATACCCGAGATGTTGGAGAAGTGCTAACGAACCTTCAGTTCCTTTACTATTCCCAGAGTCGCCGACTATTGCAAATACAGTCTTGTTAGTCTCAACAGAGTGAACCACACAAAAGTCCCCATATTTAACCCCCTTAGCTGCCGCACTAGAGGCTAAGACTGTATAATTTATTTTGGCAGCATTTACATACTTCCGAGGGTCTAAATCATTTTTATTTTTAACATCGACATACCTGGTTACTGAAATGTAAAATCCAGGAGCAGGATCTTTTTTTCCTTGGATAAATGGATTGCCATTTTTATCAATTAGATAACCGACAACAGTTCTCGAATCCTTATGGTTAGCATCCTGTTTGTAGTCAAGAGCCCTTTTGTTGTCTGGACCATATGCGTTTGGAGCTCCATCAACATCTACAGTCATAGAAACAACAATTTCCTTATCTGCTTTTCTGCTTAACACATTTTTGTGTTCTGATTTATTTTCTATTGAAGACGTTGTTGACTCTGCGTGTGAAGATGTTGGTGTTACTGCCTGAAAGATAGTGCAACTTACAAATAAAACTTTTGCGATCAATGTTTTTTTCATTTTATAGCCCTAATGAAAATGTAAAAAACAAGCTGTATGTAGCACTAGGCCAAAATCATTAAATTGCAAACTAACTAATCTGCACAGATTTTTAGCCCAACCAACTCAGATCTTAGTGTTAGAAATGCATTAAATCCATGTAAAAGTGTGAAGTCCATCAAACAGCACGTAATAAGGTTTACAGCGATTGAAATTACGTCAAAGTCGATTTATCCTCCCCCTACTCTTCTTAGCAATGCGAGCCAACGTAAATCAGCCCCCAATAGCCAAGGATACTAAAAACTTTGACTTTAGTTCGCTTTTGTTATGAGTTTCACGCAATCTAAATGATTGTTTGTAATCACACAGCACTATGAAATCTAATAAAAAGCCGAGCTAAAACCCGGCCTTGCCTACCATGCGAACCAATTAAACAATTGGCGGTATTATATGAAATAGTTCTTGAATTACCTGCACAAGATTAGTTACTGCCTCGATCAGGGTAGTCGCCAACTGCATATAATGAAGAAAAATTACCATGTCCACTTACCTTAGAAAAGTCGTTACGGGATAGTGGAGGAGAACCCGTTGCTGCCCTTTAAATCATCCTCAAGCAACGGCTATCTGTACGCCAAGTAAAGAAAGCACCCCTCCGCGAAGGTATCTGAAACAGTTCCACCTGTTTCTGATAAGGACTATGTATAATCTAGCCCGTCTTGAATGCAAAATCACGCAAGTAATGCGTTGTTGGCGTCTGATTTCAATGATATATCAATAACACCTTTCATCTCAAAACTTCTAAGAAATGAATATTCCATTGAAAAGAGAGAAATTCCGACTTATCATTTTTGGGCCAAGTAAAGAAAACATCTCTCTCACAGCCAGACTTCCAATCTGCAGTGAGGACCAAAACCCGGCACTAATTGCCGGGTTTTATATTCTTTTCCAATTGCTTATGCGGCCTCCTTCACCCTACACATCTCGGGCAAATTAGCTCTCACCAGCGCCTCAGCAAAAGCCGGCGGCACCGCATGGCCACAGCGCGCCTCTTGCATTTCCTTTGCATATTTCACGCCACGGTTTGAGTATCAGTCGGGAGCTATCGCGATGACTAGATATGGCTGCAGGTGATTACCTATAGCCGAGAAGCTACCGTAGTGGGGTTTGATGCCTTCTTGTGGGAAGTTCACGCTTCACCTCCGGAGAGGTCAAATGCTGAATGCAGAAAATCGCTCGAGCCTTTCGCCATCGGTGACAGGTATTGTTGTAAGGTTTTGTGCGCCATGTGTCCCCAGTTGGCGCCGGTCATTAATGTCAGTTGCTCAGGCTGGCAGGTGTATTATGGGCAATTGGTTACCGTAAATCAATTGCCCTTAATAATAAAACATTAAATCGGGTACCAAGGAAAATAATCCTTAGAAGAATTATTGTTATTCGCTTTTTTCTGTTGATTACATGTATCACAAAGTAATTGAATATTGGACACATCGTTAATTCCAAACCGCGCCAATGGTACAATATGATCGTAATTAGATTTATTATATATATTAACCAACCCCGTAAGGTCTTTTTTACATATAACACATCGGCCTTTGTCTCTATGGTAAACTGCCTTCTGTACCCATTTAGGAATCGTTAATCTTTTGAGGTATCCATTCTTAGTGGTTGTTTTAACATCGAAATCATCTGGATTGAAATCAAGCCCACGTGACTCAGCGATCATCTCATTGTATAACCTAAGCACAGAGCGGTCCCCAAACAATATATAAAAGATCTCCTTGATTGTTTGCTCCAAATATTTCGCAAACAATTCCCCTTCATAAAATAAACATAAGAAATCTTCGAGATCAGAGATGCAACTTTCCTTTAAATTTTTATCATTATCACTTAAATATGCAAGAAAATACCGTCTCAAACTCACAAAGGAAACTATTGCTGCATCGACTGGTTCAGAAAAAAAACTGGAATATTGTTTAAATGCATTTAATTGTTCATCAAGGTTGTCATGAGTTAATTTTTCTGCGTACACACTATCCACTATGAACTCAATAAAATCATGGAAATGAGACCATTTTGGGAAGGGCTTTTCAAATATAATAGAACGACCATCCCCATGGTAATCGTTAAGACCTCTCATGTAAGCACTCTGGTTGTTAAGTACGTTTCTGATAATATTACAAAAGTAATAAGACTCATAATGTTCATACTCTTCGGTTTCTTTACTCGTAAAACTCATACTTCTTCTCCAAATGCTATGGAATATAAAGCCATCTTATTTCAAGCTACATTTTTTTCAATCGAGCAAATTTCTGGTAAATTAGCCCTAACTAGCGCCTCAGCGAACGGGGGCGGAACGGCATTACCACAACGCGCAACCTGCTTATCCTTCGCATACTTCACACCTCGGTAATCCTGGTCGATGATGTACCACTCAGGGAAGCCCTGCGCGCGGTAGAGCTCATGCGGCTGCAGCATGCGCATGCCGATGTCGACAATGCGGTAAGTCACTCCGCCGATATCCACCAGCCCGGTGCTATCCTCCCCGCAGTATTGCTGCAGGAACGCCAGCACCTGCTGCGCACGCTCTTCGTCATAGTCCTCGACCGCCAGAGTTGTTTTAACCTCCCCTACGTGCTGCCCGCCGGCAGTGATAGTCGGCATCGGCTCGTCAGTTGTCTGGCCATCACGGCAGGTGCCGCGGAGTTTTATCAAGTGGGACGTGACCTTCGCAGCATCAGCCTTTGTCGTCATGGTCTGCAGTGGCTCGCTAACGTCTCGCGGCCTGCTCTGCCCAGCATGACCGCCAACACCAACAATCTGAGCAGTAACCAGCGCGTGATGATCGACAGTCGTTACTGAATGAGCAGGCTCATCCAGCCCCACGCCGGGCCCGGTGTAGTTGCCGCCATAGTGCTTTGCCAGAAATGCACCAACTACAGCATGTTTCCCGCCACCAGCAACAACAGTTCCCAGCGGCTTATCCAGTCCGGGGACGCGAGGCGCCTGACCGGGCCGCTCTCCGTATCCCATTTGAATGAGCGTCGGCACAACCAGTTGAGATTTACCGCCGCCGCCAGCTGTGATCGTCGCGCTTGGCTCATCAGCCCTATGCCCGACACTGGCGCCGAACTGCCTGGCGATAACTGGAGCGACGACGCAGGCTCGCGACTCTTTCAGGATGGTGTGAGCAGGTTTATCAAGCGGTCGTGGTTTCGCTTGATACTCACTGCCACCGTTGCCAGCAAGGAACGGCACAAGGCCCGCCTCAACAATCCCCAGCGCATGACCATTCCCACCCGGGCGCCTGGACGTGCCAGCGGTCACCGTTGGTACCGGTTCGGTTACTGGCTGCCCGGTGGCGCCGGTGCGGAATTTCGTCAGATGTGGCACGGCAACCGCGAAACCGTGGGTTTTCGTAATCGTCTGCAGCGGATCGTACAGTTCCTGCCCCCGGAAACAGTCATATTTCCCGCGTGTCGTTGTGTGATTGCACTTCACGATGAACGGCGAAGCGCTTTCGATAACAAAGCGCTGGATTCCCCGGGCAATGCGCCGGAGCGTGTTTTCCGCCAGCGGCTTTTTGCGGCCAAAAATCGACGGGGCTGGGATGGACCAGTCGATGCATTCTGCAGCTGTGCGCCACGGCGCCAGTTTTCCGGCCAGTACCGCCGGTGATTTCGGATCTCCATGAGTGGCTTCCGGCCATACAATCGGCTTCCCATCGCAACGCATCACCATGAAGAATCGCTTACGGATAGTCGGTGCACCATAATCACATGCGCGCAACTCGCGATACTCAACGGCGTAACCCAAACCGTTTACCAGTCGTGCTGCATCCTCGCTATCAAGCGAAATATTCAGAAATTCGCAGCATTCGGCCAGCGCCGGATGATCCGCTGAAATGCCTGTGGTCAGCATGCCAATGAATGCCTCAAAAGTCTCGCCAGCACGGGCAGGATCTGGACGCATTTCACCAGCGAGCAGCGGCCCCCACGTTTTAAATTCTTCAACGTTCTCCAGCTTCATCACTCGGGGTTTTACATCCAGCCCCCAGCGCAGTACCACCCAGGCCAGTCCACGGATCGCTTTCTCGACTGGCTTAGCTCCTTTCGCTTTTGAAAAGTGACGACAATCTGGTGAAAACCACGCCAGCGCTACCGGGCGGCCAGCGGTCGCGACCTTTGGCCTGACTTCGTAAACCGATTCGCAATAGTGCAGCGTGTCCGGGTGATTGGTGGTATGCATAGCAACCGCGTTCGGATCGTGGTTTATCGCGATGTCCACACTACGCCCAATCGCCAGCTCGATGCCCGTCGATGCGCCGCCGCCACCAGCAAAGTTATCTACGATGATTTCTCTCACGCGTATTTCTCCATAGCGCTGGCCAGCGAACCTGCCGCGGCGATAATTGACGGTACCGGCATTTTTTCCAGCCACATACGGTTGATATGGTGCTGCAGTCGGCGCTGGTGGTGCGCCGGGAGTGTACCGGCTTTTTCAATCTGAGCGAAGACCATGCTGACTTCCGCTGGCCATACTGTTTCAGGCACATCCACCAGCAGTAGGCTTTCCAGTTCCTGCAGGCGTTTGCAGGCATATTCCAGTGAAGAGTCCACTATTTCACCTCCACATTGATCCGAGCGATGGCGCAGTATCGCTCTATTGCTTCCTTCACCCAGCGGCGGTAAGTCTCGGGATGAAAATTTTCATTTTTCCCGGCGCCACTCAAAAATGCTTTTGAACTGATATCTGGTAGTAAGATGGTAAAAGGTTTACCAGCAGTGACATCGTTAACCGGAGAGTTGCCAGTCATCGACTCGGCGTTTTTTGGCAAGGAACCCATAGCTGGCGCGGGATTGATGCTGATTAGCGACTTTGCCTGGAGCATGGCGGCGAAAACTTCTTCGGCAAGCAGATCATGGACCGGCAGCCATTCGTACCAGGTGTTAACCGAGTTGCTGATCCCCATCTTGCTGAATGCCTGGCGTTTAGCTCGGCCTGGTGATTCCTGTGCGCGAAGCCCGAGGCAGTTAACGATGGTTTTAAACCCGTTAGCCTTTGCATATCGGCGAACTTCGCGCTGGATAGGTCCGCGTTTCAGATCACTGGTGCATTGCCTGGTGCTGGCTGATGGCCAGCTCGGTACTTCTGGACGGTTCTCAAAGCGACGCTCGACCATCTCGAAAAAGGTCTTGCTGGTCCGCGCTACAGTGAACGTCAGCCCAGCGTCTCCCGCCTGTTTTTCTGCCAGTTCCAGTGCTCCCGGCCATTCCATCGCGCCAAGGGACGCATGCACGACAACGAGCTGCTTAGGCGGGATGACCTCAAGTAGATTGATGAGCATCGCCTGGCTGTCTTTGCCGCCAGAATGGTTGGAGACAAACAGCGCGCCAGCAGTGATTAACGAACTAATGTCGGGGATCATTTGGCCCCCTCGCGCAGCTGCTGGGCGAATTCTTTGAGTACTGTTTCGTGATTTGGGCAAATTGTCTGAGCAATGTGATCTATTGCCATCTCCACCCCATCAGCCTTAATCCCGGCCAGGTAGGCATCGGTGGCGGAAAAGTCCAGCTCATCGGCGCATGGGATAACTTCGCCGTATATCCGCTCCATAGCTTCATCCCATCCATAGCCGCAGGCATCGTACCGGTCAGTAATGCCACGGTCTTCCAGTCCGCACCCCATGCCTTCGGCGTGGTACTGAGGTTCGTTATCCAGGTTGGTTACGGAGTCAACGATCTGTTTCATCGCTACATTTTCCAGAGCTAACGCCACATTCTCCGCAGCCAGCTTATCCATTTCGATGCTACGACCTTTCCAGCCCTCCCACATTGCAGCCATCATAATGAGCCAGACATTCCCGCAGCCCACTTTCTTCTCGTTAAAGAACCAGGTAACAAACTCAATGCTCATCTCGTTTTGCTGTGCAATTTTTTCTATTTCGTTACCCATGAATAGCCTCCTGAACATCTAAAACTCGCTGAAAAACAGGACTGCCAAGCAGGCTGTAATTCATCCCAACAGCAACTTTCGGCATCAGGCCAAAACGCTTCATGTCAAAGTCGATGACGGCCCGCTGATCGCGGAACAGCCCCAAACGGCCATGCCGGACAACCTCGCCAGTCGCTTCTGCTTCGGAAAAATACCGCTGGACAGTAGCGCGGCTCAGCCCCAGTTTTTTCATTGCCTCGGCGGTCGTGAGTCGCCCCTGATGTCTGGTGATCCGAATCACTGCGCAGACGTACTCTCTGCGCTCAACTGCTGACAATGCTCTAGCCATGATTCCGCCCTCTGCCTAAACCGAATTTCGCGCGGATTTCAGCGATTTTGTTTAAGCCCTGCTCGTTACTCAGCGGACGTCCGCCCAACTTTGGGATTTGCTTAACAGGCTCGGGGATAGCTTCACCGGTCTTGATGCGACGAACCATACGCAGCAGCTCGTCAGAGGCTTTACGGCGCAGTTCGGAATCACTCAGCGCATTTGCACGCATGTCGGTATACAGCCCCGTAACCAGCCAATAGCAGGCTTTATGTTTCAGCGTTAACGGTTCGATTTCATGCTCAGGCCATGGGTAAGACTCAGCGTCTGGATACTGACCGCGAGTCCGGCAATACTGGTAAACCATATCAACCAGCTCACTCGCGTCTGGCAGGCCTACAATTACCGCCTCCTCAGAACGACACCAGGCGACGAACTGTCCCGGTGATGGCATGAATGGTTTTTCCTGTTTGCGCGCAACCCGCATCCCTGCGTTAATCTGCTCAACTGTGGTGATCCCGTTCTCTTTGAACGCCAACAGCCACTGGCGACGCATCTCGTTGAGGTCTTCCACAGATTTGTTGGCCAGCACCGGGAATACGGCAAGCAGCTGGCGGAACAGCTCGTTGAAGATCTCCGCAGTCTTGGCCGCCTGGCGCTTTACTGCCTGCTCGTCCTGCATTTCCGGAAGCCCGGCAGCCACTCGCTGGAAGTTTTCACGGTCGAAGTTGTGCATGCTTTCTGCGATAGATTTCATTCGAGTACCCCGTCGATCCAGTCTGTGTTGTCCAGCGCACTGGCGCCTGATGAGTTTCTTGATGGACCATGGCTGCGCAGGCGTTGAGTTGTGAGTTGGTCCCACTTCTTACGTAGTTTTGAGGGGCAGAGGATGTTTCCCTGCCAGAAACCATCCTCATTTGCCCACTTGAACAGTTCGCAGATTTCATAGTGCGTGCGCTTGTCCTGCAGGCGCATCAGGCGGATGGCATTCGCCCATTCAACCCAGTTCGGCTCTGAGAGGGAGGCATTAACGGTCAGGGCTTTATCGAAAATCCATCGCGCGGCTTTGAGGTCGTCAGCTGTTCCCCAGGATTTACCCGCAGGGGTATAAATCCCATCGGCCGCTTCTGGATGACGAGAGAGAAACTTCAAGGTTTCCTCGTTTCGGGATTCTTTAGAATTCCGAGACGAAGAAGATCTTTTACTATTGTTCTTGTTCTTGTATTGGGTGTCTCCCGTTTCCGGGAAAGGTTTTCCCGTTTTCGGTAACACTTTTCCCGATTCCGGGAAGAGTTTTCCCGTTTTCGGTTTGTCTAAAATCCACTCAGATAGCTCGGTATTTATACCGACAATTTTCATCACTCCCTGCTTATGAGCGAAGATAATTTTCCGCTCCGCGAGAGATTTGATTGTGTCGGAAATATGCGACTCTCCGAGGTCTGTAAGCTCAGCAATCACCGTGTTTGTTACTCGGTCCTGCTTCTTGTTCCATCCATAGGTAAGCCAGATAACAGCCTCAAGACACTGCCACTCACGACCAGACATCCGCAGACGTGGCTTGAGCTTCTGTATCTCGTTTGCGATCTTGGTATACCCGTTAGCCAGGTCGGCCATTTGACCTCCCGAACGCTCGGTTTTAATCGGAAAATTGATAACTTCAGCGGTATTTGACATACTCACTCCGTGAACTAAGAGCCCTTTTTTCACACCCCGAAGACTGGCTGTGTTGGCGCACAACAGTCTTCACCCTTTCAGAACAACCCAGCCTGGTCGCCGCCCTTTCGCACTTTGCGCTTTGCTTCCCGGCGTTCAACTGCGCTGGTCTGCTTCTCAGCCCATAACTTTGCGTGTCGCATAACATCGTCAAACATTCCCCCTTTGCGGCTTGCCTGTGACATCCGCTTGTACATATCGATCGCCTGGTATGCCCCCCCCCTGAGCCACTGCTTGCGTGAAGCCCTGGCGAAGGAGTTCCTCGCGGACGTTCTTCTCAATAAATTCGATGTGATTCATGGATACCCCGCTTACATCACGCCGAGCATTGAGCTCACGATCGTCATCAGCGCTCCTGTCTGCTCAGGCATTAGCCTGAAAAGCGACGTAATCCCCTCGCTCACTTCCTTCAGTTTCTGGTGCTCTGGCGCGTTCAGCATCACCGCCTGCTTTGCTTCAGCGCATTCCTTCATGGCCGAAGACAGGCGCGACAAAATATCGTCCTGAGGCATCAGACGATGTCGGAACTCCAGCGGAAGAACGGCCATGATTGCCGGGGTAAGAAGGCGAACGTACTCGCGATAGCGCTCAGACTCGGCCGGGTTGTCCAGGTAGCGAAAAAGCTTCTGTCGGGCACGGCTGATATCATCAGGGAACGCGATCTCCTCGCCGCCCTGCTGGCGCCACTCATCGATGATATGTGCCGATACAACATCCTGGCCCTCAGCTGCAGCCCAGGCGCGAACAGCAGAGCGAATAGCGTCGTGATCTGACTCTCTCAGCTGATTTCGCTTTATCAGGGCGCCGGTGTTGAATCCGGTATTTTGTTGAAAGGAAAGTGTTTGCATAGTTAGCCTTCCTGTTTCGGCAGGCCGTCAGTGGGGTTTGGGTAAATGTCACCACGCATCTGATGAGGGGTAACCTTCCATCCGAGAGCCTCACAAACTGGAATTACGCGATGAGCGGGGGTCTCGCTATTCAGCCAAAGGCTAACTGTTTGAGGGGTTGTACCGAGTCGTTTAGCCAGCTCGGTCTGGCTCATGATTGAGCAGATAATGGTTTTTAGATTCGTATTCATAAAGCCTCCTTGGAAATACAAGAAAACATTACATCACCAAATTAGATATAACAAGTTTTTCTTGTGTTAATCTTGCAATGTCTTCTACAAGTAAGGCTTGTAAAATGATAAATATGAAAACAGAACAGCATGAAAACTTTGTCCGCAGGCTCCAGCTCATCCAGGATCAAACTGGCTGGAACCTATCTGAGATTGCCAGGAGAGTTACTGTTTCTCCTCAGGCTGTTCAACAATGGGCCAAAGGTGAAACAACTCCACGCGGTGAGCGCCTTAAAAGACTTGCGGCTGTAACTGGTAAACCTGAGCATTGGTTTTTCATGCCGCCAGACGAAGATGGTGAGAATGTTTCATCGCAGACAGAACCTGAAGCGCCTGGCCGGAACGAACTGGATGACAAAGAGAAAGCCCTTTTAGCTCTCTTTAATCAGATGCCGGAAGCCGAGAAGAACAGGCTAATAGTCCACGCAAAAGCCACTTTAAAAGAACTAGACCTCCTCAAGGATGACGTTCTCAGCATCATCAAAGATATTAACGATTAAATTCATATGATTAGCAGCTATCCATATCGGATAGCCGTTTCCCCACGCCCTCAATAACAACATTTTCTTGTATTTCTCCTTGTAAAAAGCAAATTTACCTTGTAACGTTATTCACATCGACAACAAACGCATTGTTGTCAGGTGGTAAACGTTCCGCTGGCCGGCGACAAGGCAGAGGTTGAAATGAGCAAGCACGGCATCAGAGCCCTGGTCATTTCGGCAGTAATTGGGCTCTTCATCTGGATCGCGCTTTTCAGCGTACTGAGGGAGATATTTCTATGAATGATTTCGCACGCAAACCCGCTCGTCAGCAGGCTGTTCGTTTAAATCCGCTGTCAGCTTTCATCCGCCGGGTGTGCTACATGCTCGCGCAAAAAGGAGACCCTTCATGAGCACGATGTTTGCCCTGGTTCTCACCGTCAGCATGCTGACGGGCGGTAATCAGGATGTCCTGCTCGGCGTTTACGACACTGAGAATGACTGCAAGGCAGCCGCAGAAGAGCAACACGTGAAAGCTGAATGTTATCCGCTGAAAGGTGTACTGGACGAGCATCCGGCCGGGTTCACGGTGCAAATGTAGGGGGAAGAATGCAGAAGAAATGCGGTTACTGCCGTAAAGCAATCGAGGGAAAACCAGTGGTAAGCACCCTGTTGTACCTCCAGGGGAACCAGCTCGCACGGAAAGAAAAAGAGTATTGCTCAGAACGTTGCGCCTCTCACGACCAGATGGCTCACGAGGGCTAACGTAAACCCGCCGAAGCGGGCTGTACGTCCGGTGCCACCGACCAAAGTTACACCGGAAATTACCAAAACCAATGACCACCCTGAATGGGCGCTACCAATGGCCCGGGGAATTCTACATCCAAAATAGAGGCTATCACATGGAATATTTTTATCTGATAAAAGCGACTCAAAAATCGGGTAAAGCTGATGCCGTAATCTGGCGCACTAATAAATCAGAAGCTCGCGCCCTTCTGCAGCTGGACGTCGATCTGGAAGACGCTGGGATCGAAACAGGCCGCGGCAAAGACTATCAAAAACCAATTCGCACCGATTTTCCGGTATTCAATGACCTGCCGGCGGAAGGTGTTCTCGATTACTCATGGTGCGAACGCTACCAGCTCGGCGACGATGGTCGCACCTGGGCTCTGAAGCCAGGTCAGGCGCCTGCTGATGTTGATCACAGCGATAATGCCGGAGTAACCTCTGAGGCCGTTACTGGCGAGCTGGTTGATGCCAATACCACTATCGACGCGGTACAAGATGAGACCGTGGAAACTTTCGGTAGTGATGAATACCAGGACGATTCCAGCGCGCTTTTTAACGTGGCCGAACTCCCCTTTCGCGCGCAGCTGCTGGCGCAGTACATGGCCGAAGAACGTCACGTTTATCATATCAGCATGCCTCACCGGCAGGAGCTGTCAGCTCTTGAAATGGACACTGATAACGCAGCCGTCCAGGATCTGATTCTGGCCGCCGAGAATGTCCCTGAAATTAAAAAATACGATATGCCGGCGCTCTGGAAATTCACCAGCGCCAATAAAAAAGTCTTCCCGGAAGGGAAACGGCATGAGCTCGGCAAACGTATTCAGTTTGCAAAGCTGTGGTTCGCCACGAACGCGATCGACCGCGGCATTCTCACCAGGGAATGGGCTGCCGGTAACTGCATTTCTTCGGTTTTGAAAACTGATGCAGGAACTAATGCTGGCGGCGGTAATAAAACCGATCGCAACCCTGACTACACCCATACCCTTGATACGCTCGATGTGGAAATAGCCCTGGCCACAATGCCAATGGATTTCGATATCTACAATTTCCCGGCATCAATTCACCGCCGGGCCAAAGAGATCGTTCAGAAGAAAGAAAGTCCGTTCAAGGAATGGTCGGCAGCCCTGCGCAAAACCCCTGGCATCCTGGATTATTCGCGTGCGGCGATTTTTGCACTGATCAGGGAAGCATCCAGCGGAATAACTCCTTTTCCAGATCGGTTGCGTGGCTACATCAACGCAAATCTGACTGAGCATAAGCATGACGCCCCTTCCCCTGAAACGCTTGCCAAGGCAGGGCATATTTCATCTGCCGCCGTCACTCTGGACGCTGTGAAAAAGGCTATCGATGGAGATGAAGGTGTGCCTGACCTGGAAACTCTCCCAACTGACTTTCAGGTAATTGGCACCGAACTTGTGAAAGAAGCTCAAAAGAAACGACCTGACGCTAATCAGGTTCTGGCCGCCGAACGTGGCGAATATGTCGAAGGTATCAGTGACCCCACGGATCCGAAGTGGATAACCGAAGACCTGACCAAGCCCAAACAGCCTGAAGTTTCAAACATGGGCAATGGTGTTTTTTCGATTGATGGTCTGATGGATAGCCAGACATCACCAGCACCAGCACTTTCTATCGTGGACCAGGCGCGCCAGCGCGCTGCAGAAGAAAAATTACATCCAGCTAATTCCGGGGAAACCACCAGCAATGTGCAGATGGAAACGGCTCAGCCGGTCGAAGACGAAAATGATAATGCGGTATCAGCAGGCGAAGGCGCTGATGAACCTCCTGCGCAAACAACTGCCGTGAACATGAGAGAAATACTGGCTGAACGCTGCCCGGATCTTACCGCCGAAGTGCTGAAAAGCCAGGTTTCCGAGAGTGCTCATAGCGATGAAGAGGAAGAGGCTGAACAAGCAGCGCCAGCATGGCCGGAGTATTTCGAGCCTGGTCGATATGAAGGCGTGCCAAATGAGGTCTACCACGCCGCTAACGGTATCAGCTCCACGATGGTTAAAGATGCGCGGGTTTCGCTGATGTATTTCGAGGCGCGCCACGTATCCAAAACCATCCAGAAGGTACGCTCCCCTGTTCTGGATATGGGAAATCTGGTGCATGCACTGGCGCTGCAGCCTGATCAGCTGGAAAAAGAATTCAGCATCGAGCCGGAAATCCCGGAAGGCGCTTTCACCACGACTGCGACGATCCGCGCGTTTATCGACGAATACAACAACGGGCTTCCGGTTTTGCTCAGCGCAGATGACATCAAGAGATTCCTGGAGGAATACAACGCGACCCTGCCCGCCCAGGTTCCTTTGGGTACATCAGTTGAAGAAACCGGCCAGGGTTATATGTCTTTGCCTGCTGAGTTCCAGCGCATTGAAGACGGTCAAAAGCAAACCGCTACCGCAATGAAGGCATGCATCAAGGAATACAACGCTACTCTGCCCGCCCAGGTGAAAACCAGCGGCAGCCGCGATGCCTTACTGGAACAGCTGGCGCTTATTAATCCTGACATGGTTGCTCAGGAAGCACAGAAGGCGCAGCCGCTGAAAGTTTCAGGTACTAAGGCGGATCTGATTCAGGCCGTGAAATCGGTTAAACCGGTTGCCGTATTTGCCGATGAGCTGCTGGATGCATGGCGCGAGAACCCGGAAGGAAAAGTGCTGGTTACCCGTCAGCAGCTGGCTACGGCACTGGCCATTCAGAAAGCACTGTTGAATCACCCGACCGCTGGCAAGTTGTTGACGCACCCGAGCCGTGCCGTCGAGGTGAGTTATTTCGGCATTGATGAGGAAACCGGGCTGGAAGTTCGCGTGCGCCCTGACCTTGAGATAGACATGGGCGGCCTGCGCATCGGTGCGGACCTGAAAACCATCAGCATGTGGAACATCAAGCAGGAAGGACTACGCGCGAAACTGCACCGGGAAATCATCGAGCGCGATTACCACCTGAGCGCGGCTATGTACTGCGAAACCGCAGCCCTTGACCAGTTCTTCTGGATATTCGTCAACAAAGACGAGAACTACCACTGGATCGCCATCATCGAGGCATCCGAAGAACTGCTGGAACTCGGCATGCTGGAATACCGCAAAGCTATGCGCGCGATCGCGAACGGTTTCGACACTGGCGAATGGCCGGCGCCAATCACTGAGGATTACGCCGAAGAACTCAACGATTTTGATGTGCGCCGTCTCGAAGCGCTGCGCGTACAGGCATAAGGGGATATGACGATGGAAAACACCAATATTGTTACCACTGAGCAACAGGCTCCAAATACCATTTCTGCCAGTAACGCCATCTTCAACGTGCAGGCGCTCGGCCAGCTAACGGCATTTGCAAACCTGATGGCAGATTCTCAGGTGACGGTACCAGCACACCTCGCGGGTAAACCAGCCGATTGCATGGCGATCGTTATGCAGGCGATGCAATGGGGCATGAATCCCTACGCAGTAGCGCAAAAAACGCATCTGGTAAACGGTGTGCTTGGGTATGAAGCCCAGTTAGTCAATGCGGTAATCGCCAGCTCAAGCGCCATTCATGGCCGCTTTCACTATCGTTACGGCGGCGACTGGGAGCGCTGCACCAGGACTCAAGAGGTCTCACGGGAAAAGCACGGCAAAAACGGGAAATACAATGTCACCGAGCGTGTACGAGGCTGGACAGATGAGGACGAAATCGGGTTATTCGTCCAGGTCGGCGCGATTCTGCGCGGTGAATCAGAAATCACCTGGGGGGAGCCGCTTTATCTCTCTGGAGTCGTCACACGTAATTCTCCTTTGTGGGTTTCTAACCCGAAACAGCAAATCGCTTATCTGGGCGTCAAATACTGGGCGCGACTGTATTGCCCGGAGGTCATTCTGGGTGTTTACAGCCCGGATGAAGTTGAACAAAGGACCGAGCGAGAAATAAACCCGGCGCCGGCGCAAAGAATGTCTGTGGCAGAGATCACCAGCGGAACAGACATCACCACCAGCGCACAGGATTCAGCTCTCAATATTGATTCCCTGGCAGATGATTTCCGTGACCGCATTGAGCGCGCCGAATCGGTCGATGCAGCAAAAGCCATCAGGGCGGATCTGGATAAAGAGAAAGCTGTGTTGGGCACTGTTCTTTTCACCGAGCTGAAAGGTAAAGCCGTGCAGCGTTATTTCATGGTAGACGCCCGAAACAAAGTTGAGGCCGCGATCAACTCTCTACCTAATCCCGGAGAACCGGAAGCCGTCGAACTGTTCGCTAAAGCAGAAGGCATTCTCAACGGCGCGAAACGCAACCTCGGTGATGAACTGTATGACCAGTTCCGCATCACCCTGGACGACATGAAACCGGAATACGTGGGCTAACCAGATTGGGAGGGGAAACTCTCCCGATTAAGGAATGTATATGCGATTGATTAATCGGAGCAAACACTCCCCTCTGGGCCGCCAGGCGTGCGATGCGGCGCTGGCTAAGCACGTAGAACGTTACGGCGATTATGGACGCAGCCAGATGAAAGAGACGTATACGGTGCAGATTGAAGGAGTAAAGGTCTGGGTGGAGGTGGTGAACCGTAAAGCAAGTTACGTGGCCACGGCTATGACCGGCATGCGCCGGTTGAGAGCCCTCCCCGGGCAGGTCGCCTGATAACAAATTATCAATCCACTACGGCGCGCATGCTTATACTCGGCATGTCGCCAGAGAGGTTTATATGGCGCAGATCATTTTTAATGAAGAGTGGATGGTTGAAAAGGCTCTGATGGCACGAACTGGCCTTGGAGCCCGGCAGATTGAAAGTTACCGGCAAGGAGCCTGGATAGAAGGCGTTCACTTCAAAAGAGTTTCCCCTTCTGGCGAAAAAACTTTGCGCGGGACTACCTGGTACAACTATCCGGAAATTAATAAATTTATCCGGGATTCGTAAATGGCAACACTACCTACAGGCGTGGAGATTCGTGGTAACAGAATATGCGTCTGGTTTATGTATAAAGGTAAGCGCTGCCGCGAAGTGTTAAAGGGGTGGGTTGTAAGCCCCGCAAACATAAAAAAAGCTGGTAATTTAAGAGCGATAATTACCAGCGAAATAAACATGGGGGAATTTGATTACGGGCGTCGATTCCCCTCATCCAAAAAGGCAGTAGCGATTAACACCACGTTACATGTGAGCACATTTCATGAACTGTGTGAACTATGGCTTAAAATTAAAGAAACTGAAATCAGCGCCAATACTCTAAAGAAAACAAAATCCCAGATTGATACAATAATAAAAATCATGAACGGAAACACTATGCTCACTGCTATTGGATATAGTGACGTTCTTAATTGTAGAAGCGAATTGCTAACAGGCGAAACCTTCTATTCAAAAAACAAGCGTAAAAATAAAAAAGGCAGAACAGTTTCGACTGTCAACAATTATGTTTCTTTACTGTGCTCAATTCTGAATTTTGCGTACATGTCGGGTTTTATCCAACATAAACCATTTGAGAGCGTAAAAAGCCTGCGTAAAACAAGGGTTAAGCCTGACCCACTTATAAGAGAGGAATTTGCAGCCCTCATGGCAAGTGAACGAGGCCAAAGCCAGAACATGTGGAAATTCGCCGTCTATTCTGGTGTGCGGCATGGTGAGCTGGCGGCTCTGGCATGGGAAGATGTCGATCTGGATAAGGGCGTGATACACGTTTGCCGGAATCTGACAGCAAACGGCATGTTCGGCCCACCAAAAACAGCGGCAGGAAACCGGACGATACAATTGCTCGGCCCTGCCCTAGACGCGCTGAAAGCGCAGCATGAACTGACAGCTGGACATCCGGTATCCACTATCACGTTTCACCACAGGGAATACGGCTCAAGCGAGGAACAGAATTTGCGATTTGTTTTCATGCCGCGGAGACGGAAAGGCGAGCAAAAACCCTGCTACTCGCACAGCAGTATAGGCAGCAGATGGGAAGCTGCAGTAAAACGCGCTGGCATTCGCCGCAGGAATCCGTACCATACGCGGCATACTTTTGCCTGCTGGCTCCTGACGGCTGGCGCAAACCCGTCTTTTATAGCCAATCAGATGGGGCATGAAAACGCGCAAATGGTGTACGACGTTTATAGTACATGGATAGAAGAAATGAACGGCGACCAGGTTTCTATGTTGAATTCCCGGCTTGGGCTTTAACACGTTTTGCCCCCTATATGCCCCTTTTAGATTTTGAGAATGTTAACAATGCAAGAAAATCAAGAACTTACAAAGAAAGAGAAATACAACATCGATAAGCTGCAGAAACGTCTGCGCCGCAACGTCGGTGAGGCGATTGCCGACTTCAATATGATTGAAGAGGGCGACCGCATTATGGTTTGTCTTTCAGGCGGCAAGGACAGCTATACCATGCTGGAGATCCTGCGCAATCTGCAGAAAAGCGCGCCCATCTCCTTCTCGCTGGTGGCGGTGAACCTCGATCAGAAGCAGCCAGGGTTCCCGGAGCATATTCTGCCGGCGTATCTGGAGCAGCTGGGGGTTGAATACAAGATTGTCGAAGAGAACACCTACGGCATCGTCAAAGAGAAGATCCCGGAAGGAAAAACCACCTGCTCGCTGTGCTCTCGCCTGCGTCGCGGCATCCTCTATCGTACCGCCACCGAGCTCGGGGCGACCAAGATCGCCCTCGGCCATCATCGCGACGATATACTGCAGACGCTGTTTTTGAATATGTTCTACGGCGGCAAAATGAAAGGGATGCCGCCGAAGCTGATGAGCGACGACGGCAAACACATCGTCATCCGCCCGCTGGCCTACTGCCGCGAAAAGGACATCGAGCGCTTCTCCCAGGCCAAAGGCTTCCCGATTATTCCGTGCAACCTGTGCGGTTCGCAGCCAAACCTGCAGCGCCAGGTGATCGCCGATATGCTCCGCGACTGGGATAAGCGTTATCCTGGGCGCATTGAAACCATGTTCAGCGCGATGCAGAACGTGGTGCCTTCGCACCTGAGCGACGTCAATCTGTTTGATTTTAAAGGTATCACCCACGGCTCAGAGGTGGTGGATGGTGGCGATCTGGCGTTTGACCGGGAAGATATTCCCCTGCAGCCCGCAGGCTGGCAGCCGGAAGAAGAAGACGCCCGTCTCGATGAGCTGCGTCTGAACGTAGTGGAAGTGAAATAACCCTCACGCGTCTCAGGCAGCCGCCTGAGACGCACTCTCCTGCCCTTACTTCAGCAGTCGTACGCGGCAGGATTTACCTTTGATCTTGCCATTTTGTAACTGCTTATACGCCTTCTGCGCCATATTCTGGCGGATCGCCACATAGACGTGGGCCGGGTGGACGGTAATTTTGCCGATATCGGCACCATCAAAGCCCATATCCCCGGTCAGGGCTCCCAGCACATCTCCCGGGCGCATTTTCGCCTTTTTCCCGCCGTCGATACACAGCGTCGCCATCTCCGCCGTCAGCGGCGCGATGGTGTTGCCCGTCGGCGCCGGCAGCCAGTTCAGGGAAAGCTGCAGCATGTCGGCCAGAATAGTGGCGCGCTGCGCCTCTTCCGGCGCACAGAAGCTGATGGCCAGCCCTTGTTCACCGGCGCGGGCGGTACGGCCGATGCGGTGAACATGCACCTCCGGATCCCAGGCCAGCTCGAAATTCACCACCAGCGCCAGGGATTTGATGTCCAAACCGCGGGCAGCGACGTCGGTCGCCACCAGAACCCGGACGCTGCCGTTAGCGAAGCGCACCAGCGTCTGATCGCGATCGCGCTGCTCAAGGTCACCATGCAGCGACAAGGCGCTCTGCCCGGCGGCGTTGAGCGCATCGCAGACCGCCTGGCAATCGCGTTTGGTATTGCAGAACACCACGCAGGATGCCGGCTGATGCTGGCTGAGCAGGCGCTGCAGCAGGGCAATCTTACCGTGGCGGGAAACTTCAAAGAACTGCTGCTCAATCGCCGGGAGCGCGTCGACAGTGTTGATCTCAATGGTCTGCGGATTGCGCTGCACCCGGCCGCTGATCGCCGCGATTGCCGCCGGCCAGGTAGCAGAAAACAGCAGCGTCTGCCGGTCAGCCGGTGCGAAGCGGATCACCTCATCAATGGCATCGCTGAAGCCCATATCGAGCATGCGGTCCGCTTCGTCCATCACCAGGGTCTGCAGCGCGTCAAGGGAGACCGTTCCCTTCTGCAGATGATCGAGCAGACGGCCCGGGGTGGCGACGATAATATGCGGGGCATGTTGCAGGGAATCTCGCTGGGCGCCAAAGGGCTGCCCGCCGCAGAGCATCAGAATCTTGATGTTCGGCAGGCAGCGCGCCAGGCGGCGCAGCTCGCCGGCGACCTGATCGGCCAGCTCGCGGGTGGGGCATAACACCAGCGACTGGGTCTCGAAGCGCGCCGGATCGATATGCTGCAGCAGACCCAGCCCAAATGCGGCCGTTTTTCCGCTGCCGGTTTTTGCCTGCACGCGCACATCTTTCCCCGCGAGGATCGCCGGCAGGGCGGCGGCCTGAACCGGGGTCATCGACAGATAACCCAGCTCGTTAAGGTTGGCTAATTGGGCGGCAGGTAAAACAGTCAGGGTAGAAAAAGCGGTCACAATGTATTCTCGTATTAAAAGGCAGACAATCTGCAGGCGCGTATCCTCGCAGATCTCCGCGCCTGATGCGACAATTTAATCGGCTCTTCGTCAGGCGGCGGATCGGGCTGGGGCTGCGGACGCGGTCGTGGGTCGGGTAAAGGAGCCGGATCGTTCGGCTCGGGCGAGATAGGGATAGACTGGGCTGTCAGCTCTGAAGCGTAATACATAGAGGCCTCCCGGAGAGTGATACGGGCGTACCCGCAGGCGTCAACGGCCAGAAACCGTCGGGTGTCTTAGTAAGGGTAGAAGCTGGTCCGGAGAGCGCAAAAAAAAAGCCGACTCAACAAAGCCGGCGTCGTACGAATCAATTGTGCTATGCAGTAATTCAAAAAAGGAAGTAAGACAATATGGAGCGCAACGCCCATCGCTTGACGTTGCATTCACCTGCGAGAGAGATATTGCCCTGAATGGGTAGATGGTTTATTGATTTCGCTCAAACATTGCCGGGTTTTCCCGGCACTACAGCCGCTAAAAGGCGATTCTTTACAGCCATTTACTGCGATGTAACCACCACGCAACACCACCGATGACAACGACTAACATCAAGCAGAAAAGGCTAAACCCCAGATGCCAGCTGTTGCCAGGGATCCCGCCGAGGTTGACGCCGAACAGGCCGGTTAAAAAGGTGCTGGGTAGAAACACCATCGCCATCAATGACATGGTATAGGTCCGCCGCGCCAGCGACTCCTGCATAATCTGGGCGATCTCGTCGCTCATGATCGCCGTCCGCGCGATACAGCTGTCGATCTCATCCAGACCGCGCCCCAGCCGCTCGGCGATATCCTGCATTCGCCGCCGCTGATCGTCACTCATCCACGGCAGCCGCTCGCTGGCCAGCCGGGCATAAACGTCGCGCTGCGGCGCCATATAGCGGCGCATCACAATCAGCTGCTTACGCAGCAGCGCGAGAAATCCGCGCGGCGGCACCTGCTGATCGAGCAGGTCGTCTTCCAGGTCGATAATGCGATCGTGCAGTTGTTCGATAAACTCGCTGGCATGATCGGTCAACGCATCGCAGACCTCCACCAACCAGCTGCCGCCGTCCGTCGGGCCATTACCTTCCTTCAGGTCGCCCAGCACATCGTCCAGCGCCAGCACTTTGCGCTGACGAGTGGAGACGATCAGCCGCTCATCCATATACAGGCGCATCGCCACCAGCTGGTCGGGCCGCTCATCGGTACTGCCGTTGATACAGCGCAGGGTGATCAGCGCCCCGTCACCGATCCGCGTCACCCGCGGCCGGGTGCTCTCCCCCGCCAGGGCATCGCGTACGTTATTGGGCAGCAACGGGGTGGCCGCCAGCCAGTCGGCGCTGTCGCTATGGGTATAGTTGAGATGCAGCCAGCAAGGCTTGTCTTTGTCGATAATATCGTCATCGGCGAGCGGCTTAACGCCCCCCTGCCCGTCGAGCACCCACGCGAAGATCGCGTCCGGTATCTGCAACTCCGAGCCTTTAATCGCGTCCACTCAACCTCCGTTAATCCATATCTGCTAAATTACGCGCCTTCTCTATAAGGTACGCGAAAGCGCGCATTCTTGCTTTTAATGACCCGGAAATACAGGCCTAGTCGCTTCATTGAAAAGCGCTTTCGCCCCGGTCGCGGCGCTCCCCTCATTTAACGTTAAAACTTAGTGAAATCAAGTTCTTCACGATTCAACACATACAGAGCGACGTTTTGCCGTTTATTTTGCAACTTCTTGCTGTATTATGCTGTTTATTGCGTTAATTTGCGGAGTCAATGGCCATGCATAAGCTCGCCAGGCAAAAACATATTCTCGACAGGCTTAGCGAAACCGGTCAGCTGAGCATCAGCGAACTGGTTGCAGAGCTGCAGGTGTCGGCCGATACCATTCGCCGCGATCTGAGCGACCTGGAAAAACAGGGCGTGCTGCAGAAAAGCCACGGCGGGGCCATCGCCCTTAACGTCCCGGCCATGACGCGCCAGGGCAGAAACGCTCTTCTCACCCAGACCAAGCAGCGCCTGGGTCAGCAGGTCGCCGCGCGCATTCCCTCTGGCTCGACGCTGTTTCTCGACGCCGGAAGCACGCTGTTGGCGGTGGCAGCCCAGCTGAAAGGGCCGTTGACCGTGATCACGGCATCTCTGGATATCGCTCAGCTGTTCAGCGACCGTGCCGATATCCAGCTGATCCTGCTTGGCGGCCAGTGGGATAGTAAACAACGGCTGTTCGCCGGCAGCGCCACCCTGGCGCTGGTCACCCGCTACCGGGCCGATATCGCCATTCTCGGCGCCTGCGCGCTCCATGCCGGGCTGGGGCTGAGCGCCAGCCAGGAAGCTGATGCCGACGTTAAACGCGCCATGCTGGCCGCCAGCGCCGAGCACTGGCTGGTGGCGGACCATACCAAACTCAACCGCTGCGAACCGTGGCGGGTGGCCGGGCTCAGCGACATTCACCATCTTTTTCTTGATCGTCCCTGGGCTGAGCTGGGGGATGACCCCGCCCTCTCTGTACATATTGCTGACGCTTAACAACGTGGAGAACCTGATGAGTAACAACACGATAAATATCGCCCTGATTGGCTACGGATTCGTCGGTAAGACCTTCCACGCGCCGCTTATCCGTTCGGTGCCGGGGCTGAACCTGGCGTTCGTCGCTTCCCGCGATGAAGAGAAGGTCAAACGCGACCTGCCGGACGTCACGGTGATCGCCTCCCCGGAAGCTGCGGTCCAGCATCCGGACGTTGACCTGGTGGTCATCGCCTCTCCTAACGCCACGCACGCCCCGCTGGCCCGCCTGGCGCTGAACGCCGGCAAACATGTGGTGGTGGATAAGCCCTTTACCCTCGATATGCAGGAGGCCCGGGAGCTGATCGCCCTGGCGGAGGAGAAACAGCGTCTGCTCTCCGTCTTCCATAACCGCCGCTGGGACAGCGACTATCTCGGGATCCGTCAGGTGATTGAGCAAGGCACCCTCGGCGCGGTGAAACATTTCGAGTCGCATTTCGACCGCTTCCGCCCGGAAGTCCGCGTCCGCTGGCGCGAGCAGAACGTCCCGGGCAGCGGCTTGTGGTTCGACCTGGGGCCGCACCTGATCGACCAGGCGCTGCAGCTATTTGGTTTGCCGCAGTCGGTGCAAGGTAACATAGCCACCCTGCGCGACGGGGCGGAGATCAACGACTGGGCGCATGTGGTATTAAACTACCCGGCGCATAAAGTGATCCTGCACTGCAGCATGCTGGTCGCGGGCGGCTCGTCGCGCTTCACCGTGCACGGCGATAAAGGTAGCGTTATCAAAGCGCGGGCCGACCAACAGGAGAGCCAGCTGCTGGCGGGCGTGGTACCGGGCAGCGCCGGCTGGGGCCAGGATGACGACCCGCTGGTTATCTATGATGCCTCGCTGCAGGCCCACGCGCAGGCTACCCCGCAGGGCGATCAGCGCCAGTACTATATGCTGATCCGCGATGCGCTGAAGGGCCAGATCGCCAATCCGGTGCCGCCGGTGGAAGCGCTGGCGGTGATGGCCGTTCTGGAAGCGGCGGTGCGCTCTGCTGAAAGTGGTATGGTGCAGACCCTGGACCTGTCCGACGACGAGCGCAACACGCTGCGCTAATCCGCCCTGTTCTCCGGCTACCTGCGCGGCCCGCAGGTAACCGCTACTTTTGCGCCACCTTAGAAAAAATCACTATCTATCCGCAGATTAACATTGCTTTATCCTGCTCCATGGCGCAAAGCACCGCTGGAAATTTCAGCCAATTGGGAGGAGGATAGAATGCAGATCGATCGTAATGAGAAAAAGGTTGCTGACGCTGTGGACGCGGCAACCGTACTACAGGACAGGAGAAGCGCATGTATTACACGTTAGGAGATACCACTCTCCATTTTTATCGCTATCAGTGCAAATTTTACGTCGCCCACTGGGAAGGGGGTAACGTGATGAGCGAAAAATTTAAATCGTTTATCGAACAGATCACTGAGAAGACCGGGCTGGATGCGAAACGCGTCGAGACCGCCGCGCGCGATTATTTTACTAACGTGGATTAACAGGCAGTGCTGTTCGTAAGAGACAAGCTGGTGCGGTAGCCGCGCAGGCTAACCCCACCTTTCTCCGCCAGGACGCCTCGCGCCGCCTGGCGGCTTCTCTATTCTGCCAGCATTAAACGGTAGTCAGTTTTGCCAGAATGGCGGCGAAGGCGTCATTAACCTTATCGCCGGCGAGCAGTTTTTTACGCAACGTGAAGCTTCTGCCGCTGGAACGGATCAGCAGTCGGACTTTCGCATCATTATTGCTGCGTTCAACTACGGCAACATCCCGCAAGGGAATAACGTAGGTATCGGCATAGAGCCCCGGCGTAAATATCATCGACTCGCCGCTCACGCCAATCACCACCCGATTTTGCAGACGATAGCCATTGCACAGCGCAACAATACCAGCGGCAATAAATACTCCGCCTATACCCATGCCAATCATTAAAATAATGATCCCGGCGATGAGCGCCAGCGCCCCTTGGGGATAAAAGCCTGAGGCATTAAAGGTTAATAGCTGCTGGTTATCAGCCTCGCCCACTGCCGTGGTTGATCGCCAGGGCGTAAATCCGGCGTTAATCCGCGTTTGCAAGCTGAACAGACTACCCACCAGAAAGATCACGCTGGCGGGCACCATCACGATGCCGCCAACAAACGCCAGGACGATGGCCAGATAAGGGTAGCGGCCTGACAGCATTATGCTGATCGCCTGAACCACCACGGCAATAAACAGGGCCAGCACCAGCCAGGACCATACGCCGTCCGCCCGACTATGGAAGTTCAGCTGTCCTTCATCAAGTAATAAATTTCGCGCGACAAAACAGATAATAATATTGACGAACAGGCCTATCCAGGCCAGCTTGTGCACATGCTTCATACCCTACTCCATTATGGTTTTTACTATTCCATTTCCAGGCATTATTAAATACAGTCTCAATGCCGGCTGGATAGTAGCAAAGCGGTACGCAAGATCAATAAAAAGCGCGCGGTCTCCTCACATTCTAATTTATATTCAGCGTGATATTGTTAGTTATCATTTATCGTAATTATATAAATCATCCTATATATTGGCGCTATATATTTTCAGCGCAATAATATCGCCCTGCCGCCAGGCAGAGCGTCGCAGATTAACGCTCCTCAAGCGCCGCCACCGGCGCCGGCGCGCTTTTCCTGCGCAGCAGATAGCCTGCAGCAAGGATCAGCAGCCATGCCGGGATCAGGCAGACGGAGATGCGGATGTCCGGGGTCAGATACATCACCCCGAGGATCGCGGCGAGAAACAGCAGACACAGCCAGTTTGTCAGGGGATAGGCGAAACTCTGGAAAGCCGTTACCTTCCCCGCCCGCTGCATGGCGCGGCGGAACTTAAGATGAGTGATGCAGATCATCGCCCAGTTGATGACCAGGGCGGCCACCACCAGGGCCATCAGCAGGGCAAAGGCTTTCCCGGGCATCACATAGTTAATCACCACGCAAAGCGCCGTGGCGACGGCGGATACCGCCAGGGCGGTCAATGGGATCCCGCGGTGGTTCACCCGCAGCAGCGCACGCGGGGCGTTGCCCTGCTGAGCCAGGCCGAACAGCATCCGGCTGTTGCAGTAGACGCAGCTGTTGTAGACCGACAGCGCGGCGGTGAGTACCACCAGATTGAGGGCGTTGGCCACAATATTGCTGTCAATGGCGTGAAAGATCAGCACAAAGGGGCTTCCCCCTTCCACGACGTTCCGCCACGGGTAGAGTGACAACAGGACCGCCAGCGACCCCACGTAAAACAGCAGAATACGGTAGATCACCTGGTTGGTGGCTTTGGGAATGGTTTTATGCGGTTCGTCGGCTTCCGCCGCGGTGATCCCCACCAGCTCAAGCCCGCCGAAGGAGAACATGATCACCGCCATGGCCATCACCAAGCCCGTGATGCCGTTAGGGAAAAATCCCCCGTCCTGCCACAGGTTGGCCACCGTCGCCGCCGGGCCGCCGTGACCGCTAAATAACAGATAGCAGCCAAAGGCGATCATGCTGATGATGGCGGCCACTTTGACAATCGAGAACCAGAACTCCAGCTCGCCATACACTTTGACGTGCGTCAGGTTGATGGCGTTGATCGCCACGAAGAAGATCGCCGCCGACAGCCAGGTAGGTACCTCCGGCCACCAGTACTGAATATAGATCCCCACCGCCGTCAGCTCCGCCATGCTTACCAGCACGTACAACACCCAGTAATTCCAGCCGGACATAAACCCGGCGAAGGGCCCCCAGTAACGGTTGGCGAAATGGCTGAACGACCCCGCCACCGGCTCCTCTACCACCATTTCGCCAAGCTGACGCATGATAAAGAAAGCGATAACCCCGGCGATGGCGTACCCCAGCAGGACCGACGGGCCTGCCATACGGATCGTTTGCGCGATACCTAAAAACAGTCCGGTGCCGACCGCCCCCCCGAGGGCGATCAACTGGATGTGGCGGTTTTTTAACCCGCGTTTTAACTGATGCTCTTGCTGCGTTGTCATCTCTGACCTGCCCCTGTCTGTAAAAAGTCACGTTCGCCGGTAGCAACTTTCAGGCCAGCGGAGCGCCTTGCAGCGTCAGACAAAAATTAATTAATTGAAATATATTCAAATATTCTTTTCAAATCAGTTCCGGTAGCTGGTCATGTCGGCGCCGACCTGGCGCATCACACGCGAAAACTGGCCAGATAACGCACAGATCATGAGAAAAAGAGCGGATTAATGCATGAACCTGACCCGTTTTGGTGCATCCGGTTTGCCGCCGTCCGCTCAGGCTTCACGCCAGGCAAAAAACTGTTAGGCTGGTAGCCACTTTTACGTTCCGCTAGTGGCCACTATGTACAACATCGACGACTATGATCTGAAAATACTTACCCTGCTGCAGGCCAATGGCCGTTTAACCAATCAGGAGCTGAGCGAGCTTATCGGCCTGTCCGCTTCCCAGTGTTCGCGCCGCCGTATCGCCCTTGAACAGGCACAGCTTATCCTCGGCTACCATGCGCGTCTGGCGCCGGATGCAGCCGGGCAGGAGATGCTTGGCCTGATTGAGGTGCGTCTGCTGAATCACACCCCGCAATGCGTGGAGAGCTTTCATCAGATGCTCAGTGAAGTGGACGCCATTCTGGACGCCTGGAAAACCACCGGCGACGCCGATTATCTGCTGCGGGTAACGGTCCCGGACCTGCCCGGTCTGAGCCATTTGATCAGCCATATTCTGGCGCAAAACAAAGGGGTGGCCCATCTGAAAACCGCCGTCGTGCTCAACCGCCTTAAAGAGAACGGCCAGCTGATGCCGGGCACGACCCCGCTGCGCTGAACCGGGGCACAGTGCCCTGCGCTGGTGCAGACGCGGGGCCAGACAATGCGCGACAAGCGGCAAATTCGCACAATTCACGCATTCGGAAACCATAAAACGCACGACCCGTGCAATTTCCTCTTCCTGTCAGAACAACAGGTTAGGCTAAACCACGGCTATTTTTTCCGCAAACGCTCGCCAGGGCACGCTCCTCTGGTGCGATTTTTGCAAACAAGAGCTTATCCTTGTTAACGAAAAGATAGTGCTTATTTATGGATAACGTCCTTTCCCCTGAAAAACTGGCCCACACCTGGCTGGAGGATACCCTGGCGCTGCTGTTCGGCACGCTGATGATCTCCTTTGGCATTATTTTATTTCGCCAGGCCGGTGCCCTGACCGGCGGAACGGCAGGTATGGCCTTTCTGATCCACTATGCCACCCACCTGCCGTTTGGCGTGGTCTTCTTCGTCATTAACCTGCCATTCTACTGGCTCTCTGTCCGGCGGATGGGCGCCGCCTTCACGCTGAAAACCTTCTGCGCGGTCGGACTGGTGTCCCTGTTCTCTGACCTGCACGGTTACTTTATCCATGTCGATCGCCTGAATCCCTATTACGCCACCCTCTTCGGCAACATCATGGTCGGCATCGGCTTTGTGGTGCTGTTTCGCCATAAAGCGAGCCTCGGCGGCGTTAATATTCTGGCCCTCTATCTGCAGGACAAAAGCGGCATCCGCGCCGGTAAATTCCAGATGGTGGTTGACGCCTGCATCGTCACCGCCTCGCTGTGGGTAGTGAGCTTGCCGATGCTGCTGGTCTCTATCCTCGGCGCCGTGATTTTGAATTCGATTATCGCCATGAACCACCGTCCCGGACGCTACGCGGTGTAATGGCTTCACCTTTGACGGTCATTTCAGGAGTAACCACTGTGTTTCAGAACGTTGACGCCTATGCGGGCGATCCTATCCTGTCGCTGATGGAAGCCTTTCAACAGGATCCCCGGGCAGACAAAGTTAACCTCAGCATCGGGCTGTACTATAACGAGCAGGCCATTATTCCCCAGCTGGAGGCGGTCCGTCAGGCCGCTGACCGGCTGCAGAGTCAGCAGCAAAAGGCCAGCCTTTATCTGCCGATGGAGGGGCTGGCGCCCTATCGCCGCGCGGTCCAGACCCTGCAGTTTGGCGACAATCATCCGGCGTTGCGTGCCGGACGCATCGCCACCATCCAGACACTGGGGGGCTCCGGCGCGCTAAAGGTGGGCGCTGATTTCCTCAAGCGCTACTTCCCCGACTCCGCGGTCTGGGTCAGCGATCCAACCTGGGAGAACCACGTTGCCATCTTTGCCGGCGCCGGCTTTGAGGTACATACCTATCCCTGGTTCGACAGCGCCACCCGCGGGGTGAATTTCCCCGCTATGCTCGCCGCCCTCCAGCAGTTGCCGCCGCGCAGCATTGTGCTGCTTCACCCTTGCTGCCATAACCCGACGGGGGCCGATCTCACCCGCGAGCAGTGGGATCGCGTGATTGAGGTGCTGATCGGCAGGGAGCTGATCCCATTCCTTGATATCGCCTACCAGGGCTTCGGCCGCGGACTGGACGAGGATGCCTATGCCATTCGCGCCATCGCCAGCGCCGGGCTGACGGCGCTGGTCAGCAACTCGTTCTCGAAGATTTTTTCGCTGTACGGCGAGCGCGTCGGCGGCCTGTCGGTGGTCTGTGACAACGCCGATGCCGCCGGGCGCGTGCTGGGCCAGTTGAAAGCCACCGTGCGCCGCAACTACTCCAGCCCGCCGGGGTTTGGCGCCCAGGTGGTGTCGCAGGTGCTCAACGATCCCGAGCTGAATGCCCTGTGGCAGGAAGAAGTGGAGGCCATGCGCACCCGCATCAGCGCCATGCGCGTCGCGCTGGTGAAGGCCCTGCAGGCAGCCCTGCCGGCGGGGGATTTTTCCTATCTGCTGACCCAGCGCGGCATGTTCAGTTACACCGGCTTTAGCGCCGATCAGGTAGACGTTCTGCGTCAAGAGCATGGCATCTATCTGATCGCCAGCGGTCGGGTCTGCGTGGCCGGGCTCAACCACGGCAATATTGCGCGGGTAGCCAGCGCCTTCGCCGCGGTCTGCGCACGCTAGCCGGGTCAACCCCGGCGCGGTAGAGCGATTAATCGCGACGCAGCCGGCGAGCCAGGCGGGTGCCCAGGGTCTGGATAAGCTGGACAATAACAATCAGCACCAGGGCGGTAGTGAGGGTGGCGAAAGCGTCGAAGCGCTGATAGCCATAGGTAATAGCCAGATCCCCGATTCCCCCGCCGCCCACTGTACCCGCCATGGCTGTGGCGCCGAGCAGACCGATGGTCGCCGTGGTGAGGGCCAGAATCAGCGATGCCGCCGCCTCCGGCAGCATAAAGTGCCAGACAGTCTGCAGCGGGGTTGCGCCCATGGCGTCCGCGGCCTCGAGGATCCCCTCATCCACCTCCAGCAACGAGCTCTCCACTAGTCGGGCAATATAGGGGGCGACAAAGACGATCAGCGGCACGATGGCTCCCGCGGTGCCGATAGTGGTGCCCACCAGCAGTCTGGTAAAGGGCAGGATCACAATCAGCAAAATGATAAACGGCAGCGAACGCAGCACATTAATCAGCGGATTCAGCGCCTGATGCACCACCGGGTTGGCCACGATGCCGCCGGGACGGCAAACCACCAGCACAATCCCTAACGGTACGCCGATCAGCGCGCCAAAGCCCAGCGAGACGGCGACCATAATCAGCGTGTCATGCAGCGCCAGCAGAAACTGATCGCCGGTAATGGCGGTATCAATAAGATCAAACATGGGTGATTTTCACTCCTGCATCGGCCAGATGGGTGATGGCGCGTTCGGTTTCGTCAGGCTCGCCGAGGAGCTGCACAATCATAAATCCCAGAATCCGGCCCTGAACTTCAGACATGCTGGCAAACAGGATATTCACCTCGACAGCATACTCGCGGATCAGGTGGTTAATAATCGGCTGCTGCGCCGTCGCGCCGACAAATTCGAGGCGTAAAGCCCGGGCGCCGTTATCGCGCTGCAGGAACGACGCCACCCGCTGCGGCAGGCGGTCGTGCACCACCGACTGCACGAAACTGGCAGTGACCGGATGCTGCGGCTGAGCAAAGAGATCAAAAACCGCCCCCTGTTCAACGATACGGCCCGCCTGCATCACCGCCACCTTATGACAGATTTTCTGGATCACCGACATCTCATGGGTGATCAGTACGATGGTGATGCCATACCGACGATTAATCTCCTGCAAAAGCAGTAAGATCTGCACCGTAGTGTGGGGGTCGAGCGCCGAGGTGGCTTCATCGCACAGAAGGACCGACGGGTTGGTGGCCAGCGCTCGGGCAATACCGACCCGCTGCTTTTGTCCGCCCGACAGCTCATTAGGGTAGCTGTGGATTTTGTCGCTCAGATCGACGAATGCCAGCAGTTCCGCCACCCGCGCCTGGATAAAGGCCTTGTCGCGCCCCTGTAAAATCAGCGGGATGGCGATGTTATGGAAAACGGTTTTCGAATTCAGCAGATTAAAATTCTGAAAGATCATGCCGATATCTTTTTTGATGGCCTGCAGGCGCTGGCCGCTGCAGGCCTGTAGCGGCTCGCCGTTTAACAGTACCTCGCCCTCGCCAGGCGTTTCCAGACGATTAATCAGCCGTAATAAGGTGCTTTTTCCTGCCCCGCTGTAGCCAATAATGCCAAAAATATCGCCTCGCTCAATGCTGAGATTAATATCCTGCAAGGCCAGAACCGGATGTCCTTTCCTGGAAAAGCTTTTACTGACGTGGCGAAATTCTATCATCGCGTTATTCATTTTAAATAGTCAGGCAGCAGGTAACCATCATACTGCGGATGGCTGAGAATATATTTTTTGAACTCGGCCGAGTGGTAGCCATCGATAATATCTTTGGCAAACTGCGCCTTCTGATTTTTACCGGCGACGGTCACGACATTAATAAAATGGCTGGTGGCTGCTTCCAGCTTTAATGCCGAGGTCAGGGACATACCGCTGGAGACGGCAAAATTGCCCTGAATCAGGCCATAGTCGACGTCCGGCAGAGCGCGAACCTGCTGGGCATTATCCATCTCTTTTAGGACAATTTTGTAAGGATTATCTACGATGTTACGCTGCGAAAAAGTGGCCGGATCGCTGTCTGGTTTAATTTTCACCCAGCCAAGGCTCTCCAGCACCAGTACCGCACGATATTCATTTGACGGCTGGTTTGGTACCGACACGACGGTGCCTGCCGCCGGGGTACCCAGGGTGGTCAGTTTCCCACCATACAGCCCCATCGGCGGCGTGGGGACCTGCACAATACCCACGTTATCGATCCCCAGCCGCTCATTAATTGCTTTCAGATATACCGGATGTTGCATAATATTCGCTTCGATATCGCCGCGGGCTACTGCATCATTCACCTGAATACCGTCGCTGAAATCCTTATATTCGATTTTATATCCTTTGCTCAATAAATAGGGCGCGACGCCTTTCTCAAATTGCTCTTTATACGGCCCGGGGTTAAAGCCGACGCGAATAAGATGATCATCGGCGGCGGCATAAAAAGAGGTGACCGACAACAGGGCGAGAGTCATCCCGAGCGCAACTGACTTGTTCATAAGGTATTTTCCTGGAAGGTTGGCGATATTGAGCGATTAAATCACAGCCGACTGTGGGTTGTAAGCCAGAACGCCGAATTTCCTTTTGCTAATTCCTCATTAACTTTTGCTATACCGACATATCTTAAAAACAAGAATCTTTTGCGTATATTGTTATTTAGCCAGCCGCTATAAATCCCTTAAAGATGGTTAATTATTCGTGATTTAAACCGGGAATGTTATGCCTGATTTTACTGCTTCGCCGCTGGTGGACGCGCTGGAAGAGAATCTGTTCAGCCTGCTGGAAAAACTGGCCGCGGAGGTCAACACCGAAGCGCTACCGCTGATCGATCTTTCCAGCGGCAGTCCGGATCAACCCACCCCGCCGGAAGTGATTGACTCGCTGCAGAGCGCCATTCATCGTCGTGAAAACCATGGCTACCCGTCGTTCTGGGGCAAACCACAGGTACGCGAGGCGATCGCCCGGTTCTATCGCCGGCAGTATGATGTGGAACTCGATCCGCACAGCGAAGTCGCCGTGTTTCAGGGTTCGCATATCGGCATTGGCGGCATCCCGCGGGCGCTGCTCAGCCCCGGGCAATATCTGATCTCCACCGATCCCTGCTATCCGATTTACCGCTCGGCGGCGCTGCAGTCCCAGGCCGCGTTTTATGGCCTGCCGCTCAGGGCGGAGAACCATTTCCTGCCGGATTTTAACGACCTCCCCCAGGAGGTGGCTGACAAGGCCGGGCTGGTGGTGCTTAACTACCCGCATAATCCAACCGGCGCCCTCGCCACGCCGGCGCTGTTCACCAGCGCGCTGCAATTTGCCCGTCGTCACCAGGTGCCGATCCTCCATGATTTTGCCTATGCGGCCATCGGCAGCGCGGCCAGCGATGCGCCGCTGAGCCTCTTCTCCCAGCCCGACGCCAAAGCGTGGGGAGTGGAAACCTATACTTTTTCCAAGACCTTTAATATGGCCGGCTGGCGCTTCGGCTTCGCGGTCGGCAACGCCTCGATTATCCGGGCGTTTAAAAAGCTGCACACCCATAGCTACAGTACGGTGTTTGGCGCGATTCAGGATGCGGCGATCGCCGCGCTCAACCTGCCGGCCGAACGGATTACGCAGCTGACGGCGGTCTATCATCAACGTCGGGAGTGGGTTCTGCGTCGACTGGCTGCGCTGCGCTGGCCGGCGCGTGACGCACAAGGCACTTTCTTCCTCTGGCTCGGCGTACCGCCCGGCTACCGTTCGCAGGAGTTTGCCCGTCTGCTGCTGCAGGAAGCGCATATTCTGGTGGCGCCGGGCACTGGTTTTGGCGCAGGGGGGGAAGGATTTATTCGCATCAGCCTGACCGCAGGGGACGAGGCGCTGAGCAACGCGCTGGACCGTCTTGCCCGGCTGGCGCTGTTTTAGTCCGCCGCCGGGAGAAGTGAAAACACGTAACCCTGGCCGCCGGGGGTTACTCCGCTGACGAGTCCATCACCGACAGCACGATTTTGCCCTCAAGATGCCCCTGCGCTGCTCGCTCATGCGCCATCTGCACCTGCGCAAGGGGGAAAACGCTGTCAATTGCAACCCGGATGACCCCGGCGTCCAGCAGGTCGGCAAGCCGGGCGAGCTGCGCGCCGCTGGAGCGTACCTGGGTGGTGGAGACCGTCACTCCGCGCTGTCGCGCCTCTTCCGCCCCGGCAAAGCCGAGCGGAAAGATCGGGTACAGCGCGCCGCCGGGTCGCAGGGTACGCAAAAAACGGCCGCTGGCCGGCCCGCCCGGCGCATCAATGACCAGGTCCAGGTCACGCACCGTCTCTTCCACTGCGGTGGTTGTATAGTCGATAACGCTATCCGCGCCGAGCTGACGTAAAAAGGCTTCATGGCGGCCCGCGGCGACGGCAATCACCTCGGCGCCCTGCCACTTTGCCAGCTGCACGGCGAAATGACCGACTCCCCCTGCCGCACCGTTGACCAGGACGCGTTTACCCGCCAGCGGCACCGGCCGATGCGGCCCCGGCTGCAGCGGATTCGCCACCTCATGCCCGGGATCGATCATGAACTGCCAGGCGGTGAGGAGCGACATCGGCACCGCGGCGGCCTGCTGATGGCTCAGGGTTAGGGGTTTGCGAGCGAGGTCGCTGACCGGCACGCTAACGTACTCGGCGTAAGCGCGGCTGCCCCCTGCCGCCCCTTCGGGAAAACGCGCCATAGCATACACTTCGTCGCCGACCGCCACCTCCCGGACGTCATCCGCCCGCGCCACCACCACCCCGGAGAGATCGGTCCCGAGGATCAAGGGAAAGCGGACCTCGGGCCGCCACTCCGGGGGCAGCTGTTGATAGCCATCGCGCAGATAGCTGTCCGGCGGGTTCACGCCCACCGCGTGCACCTGTACCAGTACTTCACCGGCCTGCAGGACCGGCATGGGCGCATCCTCATAGCTCAGGACTTCCGGCCCGCCAAAGGCGTGCTGTTGAACGGCCTTCATCATCTGCGTCGACATCGCTTTCTCCTCATATGGAAATGCGTTATATTTAACGGAGCACCGCTCCGAATATATGGAGCGGTGCTCCGATTGTCAAGGAACGCCAATGAGAGCTGATGCCAGAAAAAATTATGACCTGTTGATCGAGGTGGCCCGGGACGTCTTTGTGGAGCAAGGCGCTGAGGCCTCGCTGCGCGATATCGCCCGCCGGGCGGGCGTCGGAATGGGAACCCTCTACCGCCACTTTCCCAACCGCGACAGCCTGCTGGAAGCCCTGCTCCGCAGCCGCTTTGCGGCGCTAACCGCCCGGGCTGAGTCGCTTCTGCTCGCCGCCGATCCTGCCGCGGCGCTGCTGGAGTGGCTGGCCGAGAGCGTGGCGTTTACCCATCAGCATCGCGGGATCATCGCCCCGCTGATGAGCGCCATCGACGATCCTGAGTCCGCCCTGCACAGCGCCTGCGTTGCCCTGCGCGCCGCCGGTACGTCGCTGCTGACCCGCGCGCAGCAGGCCGGGCTGGCACGGCCAGATCTCAGCGGAGAGGAGCTGTTCGATCTGATCGCCGCGCTTGCCTGGCTGCGGGAGCAACCGTCCCATGCCCCGCGCGCAGAGCGGATTTTAGCGGTGCTGGCCGACGCGATCCTGACTGCCGGCTAGCGGCGGCCGGTCACCGACGAGACAGCGCGCCTGGCGCTAACGAAACGCCCGCCTTTAACGATCAAACGCCCAGCTGGCCGCGCTGGTCAGCGCCCGCTCGAAGGCGGGACGGCCGGGGCCGGCCAGCCAGCCGGCGAAGGTGTGCAGCTGCGGGTGCAGCTGGCGCATGGCGTCGAGGTCGGCGTGCCCCGCCAGCCGCCCGTCGTCCACCAGCCCGGTCAGCTTGTGCAGAAAAGGACTGGCGGCCAGCACCTCGTCGGAAAATCGCGAATAGGGGATCGGCCGTCCCGCCGCCGCGGAGAATAACCCCTCCAGCTGACGACCGGTCACGCTGTCACTGGCGATCTCGAACGTCTTGCCGGCAAACCGCGCCGGCGCGGCAAAAACCGCCGCGACAAGATGGCCGATATCCTCCACCGCCAGCACCTGCATTCTCCCCTCCGGCAGCATAAAAAATTGAAAACGACCTTCATCAAGGCCAAAACCAGGCATCACCAGCAGCTCCATAAAGGTGGCGGGCCGCACGATGGTCGCCGCCAGCGGCAGGCGGCGAATATGCCGTTCAATTTCCGCTTTGGTGTCATAATGCGCTACGCCGGTCGGCGTCTCCCCCGTCGCGCTGCCGGAGCTGTACACCAGATGCTTCACCGCGCACTCGACGGCGAGATCGGCGATGGTTATCCCGTAGCGTACCTCCTGCTCATCGGTCACCGTCCCTCCCGGCGAACTGGGCTGGACGCTGAAGACGCCGTCGACCCCGGCCATCGCCGACCGCATTGCCGCCCGGTCTTCAAAGGTTCCCACGACCAGCTCGGCTCCCCGCGCCGCCAGCGCAGCGGCCCCGGCGGAGAAAGGATCCCTGACCAGCGCCCGAACCCGCCAGCCGCGGTGCAGCAGCGCCCGCGCCACCGAGCCGCCCTGCTGACCGGTGGCGCCAAAAACCAACACGGTTTGCGCATTATTCATCACTGTTCCCCTTATCTGCAGCCTGTTTCCCGGCCTCTCGCCAGCGATAGTCACCTTGCTTATCCTTCTCCAGCCAGCCGCAGGAAGGCCCGGCAAAATGCCCGGTGAACCATTGAGCATGATGGCTTGCCCCCCACGCCATCATCTCCCGTCGCGAGACTTCCGCCTGCCGGGGATCGCCGCAGAACGCTGAATTCCACTGCGGATGGGCAAACTGGATCGGGGAATGCAGAAGATCGCCGGAGAAACAGGCGTAGTCATCACCGGCGGCGAGGATCAGCGCGGCATGATCCGGACTGTGGCCGGGGGTGGGAATAAAGTCGATCCGTCCGCCGACCCGCGGCCGGGTCGCCACATCGACGGTCTCCAGCTGGCCGGCCTCAATCACCGGCAGCAGGCTGTCAAGCCACAGCGCCCGGTAGCGTTCGCTGTTTTTCACCCGCGACAGCTCTTTTGCCGAGCACAGATAGCGGGCGTTGGGAAACAGCGGCACCCAGCGATCGTCCTGCCAGACGGTATTCCATCCGACATGGTCGGTATGCAGGTGAGTCAGTAGCACCAGGGTCACGTCCTCCGGGTTCACTCCCGCGGCGCGGAGATTCTCCAGATACGGCGTGCTAAGTTGATGATAGAGCGGATTGCCGCCGCGCTCCCGACCATTGCCGGTGGCGGTATCGATAACAATCAGATCGTAGGGGGTCTGCACCACCCAGCTGTGGATTGACAGCGCAATCGGCTGAATAACGGCCTCCGCCTCCGCTACCGGGAACGCCTCTGGATAGAGCGCTGCCGGCTGCAGGGAAATCTCGCGCTCCGGCACTTTGAAAATCAGGCTATCGCCTGTCTGGTAAGTTTGCATCACTCCCTCCGCGCGCATTGCGCTGGTTGATTTATCGGGGTGATATTCACTATGCTGCCGGGATAACCCACATTCAAATTGATTATCATAATGAACAAAATCATTGAAAATGATTTTAGTCGTATCGATCTGAATCTGTTGACAGTCTTGATGGTGCTGTACCGCGAAGGGAGCGTCACCCGCACCGCAGAGGTGCTCCATCTTGGCCAGCCGGCTATCAGCGGGGCGCTGAAACGGCTGCGAGAGATGTTTGACGACCCGCTGTTCGTGCGCAGCGCCAGAGGCATGCTGCCGACGCCGCGGGCGCAAGCGCTGATGACCGACCTGCAGCCGCTGATGGAAAACCTACATTCGGCGATGTTTGGCGCCGGGGAGTTCGTCCCGGCGCGCGCGCAGCAGCTTTTTCGCATCGGCCTCAGCGACTGGAGCGAGCACTGGCTGATGCCCCCGCTGTTACCCGGGCTGATGCAGGAGGCGCCCGGAGTCTCACTGCAGTCGATAGCCGCCGACCCCTTCCAGGTTCGCCAGTTGCTGGAGGAGGAGCGCATTGATGTCGCGGTGTCTGTCAACAAACAGAGCCGTGGGGAGATCGTCAGCGAGCCGGTGATGTCCATGGGAGTCACCACCCTGTGGTCGCCGCAGCAGATCCCCTGCCGCGGTCCGCTGTCGGTGAGCGACTTTGTCGCCTGGGAACATGTGATGGTGGCCTATCGCGAAACCGGCCACGGTGAAATTGACCGCCAGCTCGCCAGCCAGGGGCTCGCGCGGCGCGTGCGCTTTGCCACGCAGAATTTCTCCACCTTTCCGCTGCTGCTGACCACCCTGCCGCTGTTCGCCACCGTCCCGCAGGGGCTGGCGCAGCGCTGGCAGGCGCAGTATGCGCTGCGCGCGGACGCTCCGCCGGTAGCGTATCCGGAATTTACGCTGTGCATTTTGCGGCACAAACGGCGGGCGCAGGATCCGGCGCTGAACTGGCTGGTGACGATGTTAAAACAGGCCATGCGCGGCCAATAACCGGGCCGATGCCCCGGCATCAGGCCTCGCTGTTCGGGGGTTGCAGCACACGCCTGCTCCAGTCATAAAACGCGCGCACCGCCGGCGGCAGATAGCGGTTTTGCGGATAGACCAGCGACAAGGGAAGATCAGAAGCGGCCTGCTCCAGACAGGCGACCAGCGCCCCGCTCTGCAGATAAGGTTGCGCCAGATAGCTGGCGACGCGGATCAGGCCCAGCCCCTGAATGCCGGCCTGAATGTAGGCATCGGTATCGTCGACCACCAGCGTCTCCCGCATGCGGATCGCGTAGTCGCCTTCATCGAGGGAGAAAAGCCAGTCGATGGTCCGCCCGGTACGATGATTCAGGTAGCCCACCGCCCGATGCTGGTGCAGTTCGTCGATGCTCTGCGGCCGGCCGTGGGCCGCGAGCCAGGCCGGCGAGGCGAGGACCATCCAGCGGTAGCGGGCCAGAGGACGCGCCACCAGGGTGGTGGAATCTTCGATCCGTCCGGTACGGATCACGCAGTCGAATCCCTCCTGAATTATATCTTCCACGTTGTCGCTTGAGCAGAGGATCAGCTCCAGGTCGGGATACTGCTGCAAAAACTCGCCGATCCTCGGCAGAATGCAGTGGCGGGCAAGGGATTGCGGCATCCCTACCTTGAACCGCCCGGCGGGCTGAGCCGAGCGCCCGGGAAAGGAGGCTTCCATCGCCGCCATCTCGGCCAGCAGCCTTTTACACTCCTCATAATACCGGCGACCCTCCGCCGTCACGCTGAGCTTGCGGGTGGTGCGCTGGAGAAGCTGCGCCCCGAGCCAGGCTTCCAGCTCCTTCACCACCCGCGATACCGTGGAGCGCGGCTGCCCGAGCACCTCCGCCGCGCGGACGAAGCTGTGGGCATCCACGACCGCAACATAGACCTGCATGGCATCCAGTTTGTCCATTTCGTTACCCCCCCGGCGCTCATTATCCCATTATTACGAACAGTCTAACCCGAAACGCTGTACTTATCGAATGTCGACCGTCCCCCTACACTGAGCCTGTAGCCCGTAAACACAAGGCTTAACTGAGCAAGGAGTTAAAATGAAAACTGATAATTTTAATCATGCGGAAAAGGTATTGGTGCTGGGAGCGGGACAACTGGGCGCCGCCGTTCTTGATGCGCTGGTGCCTGCGGTAATCGAGCGCCAGGGCACGGTCTCGGTCATCGTCTCGCCGGCGGCCTGGGATGAAGCCGGCCAGCTGCGGTCGGCAAACCATCAGGCGCTGGCCGACGCCGGAGCCACCTTTCTCGCCGTCGACATCGCCGGTAGCGCCATGGAGACGCTGGCCGATCAGTTTCGCGGATTCACCACCGTGATTAACTGCATGGGGTTTGTCGCCGGTCCGGGGACACAGCTGAAAATTACCCTCGCGGTGCTGGCGGCCGGGGTACCCCGCTATTTTCCCTGGCAGTTTGGCGTCAATTACGATGTGGTAGGCAAAGGCAGCGGTCAGCCGGTCTGGGACGAGCAGTACGATGTCCGGACCCTGCTGCGCGCGCAGCGGGCCACGGAGTGGGTCATTGTCTCCACCGGGATGTTTACCAGCTTTCTCTTCGAACCAGACTTCGATGTAGTGAATTTATCCAACCGAACCCTTCACGCCCTTGGCAGCTGGGATACCCAGGTGACCGTCACCTCACCGGCGGATATTGGCCGCCTGACCACGGCGATTTATCTGCATCAGCCGCGGATCGTCAACGAGGTGGTGTTTGTTGCCGGCGAAACGACCTCTTACCGGCAGTTGGCGGATACCGTCGAGCGCGTAACGCAGCAGACGTTCAGCAAAGCCGTCCACACCCTGCCCGCCCTGCTGGAGCAGCTGCGGACAAACCCGGATGACGCCATGCTGCGCTATCGCGCCGCCTTCGCCCGGGGGGATGGCGTGTGGTGGCCGATGGGCGACACCTGGAATGCCCGCCACCAGCTGCCGACCCAGGACATTGCCGGCTGGCTGCAGACCGCGCGCTGATTTTCTCTCACAGGACAGAATGACGATGAACAAGTTAATTCCACTGATCGTATTGAGTTGTCTGCTGCCCCTGGCGGCAAATGCCAGAACCATCACCGCCACCGGCGATACCCTGGACCATGCGGAGAGCAAAATCCGCCAGCAGGCCGCCCGCGAAGGCGTGACTACCTATCGCATCACTGAAGCGCGAATGGGCAACAAAGTGCATATCACGGCGAAAATCGCGGACTAAAGCACCGGCGTCAGGCTCAGGGATGAGCTGCCGGCAGCCCGCGCGCCAGGTCAGGCGCTCATTTTTTCCCGTCGACGATCGCGGCCCGGCGGCGCGCCATACAGGCGAGCGTATTCCCGGGTGAACTGCGACACGCTGATATAGCCCACCTCCCCGGCAGCCTGCGCAATACTCATCCCTTCCGCCAGCATCAGGCGGCGGGCGTGGATCAGGCGTAACTGCTTCTGAAACTGCAGCGGCGACAGCGTGGTCATGGCGCGGAAATGACGGTGAAAGACAGAGACGCTCATCCCGGCGGCGTCGGCCAGCGCGTCGACGCTGACTGGCTGCATAAAATCCCGGCGCAGCATCGCCACCGCCCGGCGGATCCGCGCCGAATGGCTGTCTACGGCGCCCAGCGCCCGGATGGCCGGCCCATGGACACTCTGCAACAGCCAGTAATGCAGCTCCCGCCGCAGACCTTCCCCCAGCACCGCCAGCGCCCCCGGTTGATCAAACAGCCTTGCCAGCCGGTAAGCGGCATCCGTCACATCGGCGTTCATCGGTTCGATACCAACGCGGGGCGCCTCATCCGGCCCTGACGGCCCGGCCTCCTGCAGCTCGCGCAGGATAGCCAGGTCCAGCTCCAGCACCAGCGCGTAATAGGGAAAACGCTGACTGGCCTCGGTGATCTGGCTGGTAGTGGGAACATCCGCGGCAATCACCATCGCCTCGCCCGGACCATAGTCAAAGCTTGCCAGGCCGGTGGTCACGCTCTTACGCCCCTGGAGCAGCATGGCCACCAGCGGCCTGGCGATAGCCGCCTGCAGGTCACCAGGATGCAGGGCCCGCACCAGAGTAATACCGGGAACCGGGGTAACTGCCACCCCGCTGCTATCGACATGAGCATCGGCAAACCGGCGGCAGAGATCGAACAGGGCGTCGCGCATAAGATCCTTTCAGGCAAGTTTTAAAGCCTGAGTATGCGCTATTTCCCGGCAAAAGGGAGTGAACGGAGAGAAATGGGCAAAAAATAACAAGGATTGGGCAACCCGGCCCGGTGAGCCTCTCCTATTGTAAGGACTCCACATACCAGAGAGGACCGAACATGACTAAAATTGCACTTATTACCGGCGCCAACCGCGGCCTTGGCCGTCAGACCGCACTGGATATCGCCCGCCAGGGTGGGGATGTCATCGTCACCTACCGCGGCAGTCTCGAACAGGCGGAAGCGGTGGTCGCCGACATCCGCGCCCTGGGCCGCAAGGCCATCGCCCTGCCGCTGGATATGGCGCAAACCGCCAGCTTCCCGGCCTTCGCCGACAGCCTCGGCAGCGCGCTGGCCAGCGTCTGGGGGCGGGCCACTTTCGACCACCTGATCAATAACGCAGGGCACGGCGAATTCGCCCCGCTGGCCGAAACGCGCGAAGCGCAGTTCGACGGGCTGTTTAACGTCCACGTTAAGGGGGTATTTTTTCTCGTACAAACCCTGCTGCCGCTGCTGGCAGACGGCGGGCGGATCGTTAACTTTTCCTCCGGGCTGACCCGCGTCTCCTATCCTGGCTTCTCCGCCTACGCCGCCGCCAAAGCGGCTGTGGAGATGCTGAGCGTGTACATGGCCCGCGAGCTGGGCGGGCGCGGCATAACCGTCAATACCATCGCCCCCGGCGCTATCGCCACCGATTTTGGCGGTGGGCTGGTGCGGGACGACGCAGAGGTAAACGCGCAGTTTGCCGCCATGACGGCGCTGGGACGGGTGGGCGTTCCCGAGGATATTGGGCCGATGATCGCCAGCCTGCTACGCGACGATAACCGCTGGGTGACCGCCCAGCGGATCGAGGTGTCGGGCGGACAAACCATCTGACGACTCAGGCTGGCAGGATGCGCTCCAGCGCCAGGCCTGCCAGCCGCACGGTCTCCAGAAGACGCGGCAGACTATCCCCTTCCCGCGCTTTCGCCGACAGGCCAAGCATCAACGTATCCATATAGTCAGTCACCCGCAGCGCGTCCTGCGGGCGATGGCGGGCGATATACTGCTGGATTTTGGCTCTTGCCGCAGCATGCCATTCGCCTGCCGCCACCCGGGCATCAGCATCCTGACAATGTACCCCCTCCAGCACCAGGCAGCCGGCGGCGGCCGGATCGGCCACATAGCGGCGAGCCGCCTCCTGCAGTACGGCGATGAGCGACGCCGCCACCGGCTGGTCGTCTCGCAGCAGGGCATCAATGGGAATGGCCCCGGTCTGGCTGTAGCGCTGCAGGACGCGGGTATACAGCCCGAGCTTGCTGCCAAAAGCGGCATAAAAGCTCGGGGGGTTGATGCCGAAAGCCTGGGTCAGATCGGCCACGCTCACCGCGTCGTAGCCTCGCGCGTGGAAGAGGCGTTGCGCCGTTTCAATGGCCTGTTCCGCATCAAACTGGCGGGGACGTCCCGGAGTACGCCCTGGTTTTGTAGTGGTCACTATATTAATCCTTGACAGCCTGTTTAGCCGCAGCATATTGTAATCATCACTACAATATCATGAGGTGTGGGATATGACAGCGTTTCACAACAAATCAGTGCTGGTTTTAGGCGGGAGTCGGGGAATTGGCGCGGCGATCGTCAGGCGTTTTGTCGCCGATGGCGCGTCGGTGGTGTTTAGCTATTCCGGTTCGCCGGAAGCGGCCGAGCGGCTGGCGGCAGAGACCGGCAGCACGGCGGTGCAGGCGGACAGCGCCGATCGCGATGCGGTGATAAGCCTGGTCCGCGACAGCGGCCCGCTGGACGTGTTAGTGGTCAATGCCGGGATCGCGCTTTTCGGTGACGCTCTCGAGCAGGACAGCGATGCCATCGATCGCCTGTTCCGCATCAATATTCACGCCCCCTACCATGCCTCCGTCGAAGCGGCGCGCCGCATGCCGGAAGGCGGGCGCATTATTGTCATCGGCTCGGTCAATGGCGATCGCATGCCAGTGCCGGGAATGGCGGCCTATGCGGTCAGCAAATCGGCCCTGCAGGGGCTGGCGCGCGGCCTGGCGCGGGATTTTGGCCCGCGCGGCATCACGGTCAACGTCGTCCAGCCCGGCCCAATTGATACCGACGCCAACCCGGAGAACGGCCCGATGAAAGAGCTGATGCACAGCTTTATGGCCATTAAGCGCCATGGCCGTCCGGAAGAGGTGGCGGGAATGGTGGCGTGGCTGGCCGGTCCGGAGGCGTCGTTTGTCACTGGCGCCATGCACACCATCGACGGAGCGTTTGGCGCCTGATACCCCAGGGCGGCGATGCGCGCTTTGCACCGCCGCCGCGGGAACGTCATCGCCTGTCAGGGATCATCAGGCCAGGCTATCGACCGCCATAAAAAAGCGATCTTCGGTAAGCATAAGCCGCGCTTCCGGGGACTGGTGCGCCTTGCGGATCATCCAGCCCTCCTCCGGGGCCAGGCTCAGATAAAACACCTCCCGGGATCCCGCGCCGTCGGGCGCCTCAAGACTCAGGGTCACGATCCCCATTTCCACGCCATCCAACAGCTGCTGCGGCACGATATTGACACTGCGCTCGCCGTTTTGCAGACGAATGGCCGGGATATCGTAGCGGCAGATGCCGCTGTTGAGGCTGTAGCCAAGGGTACTCAGGTCGTGGAGATGGCGGGTCGAAATCACCACCTCAATACCGGTTCCATCAAACCACTGACTTATCTGCTGTGCCAGCGCCGCCATCTGCTGACGAAACCTGGCGATATCCGCGACGGCCGACCCGTCGAGGGCCGCTGTCCGCCGCGGATTTTGCTGTTGCTGCAGTTTCTTAAAAAAACGTTCCCTCGCTGTCACGTTATCTCCCTGTGCTGTGATGAAACCGGTTGGGCTGGATGAAGATGGTTATCGCCCGTTCGCTGGTTACGAAGGTTGAGGGCGAACTGGCGCGATGGCCCCGCCGCAAATGTTTGTTTTTTTAAGTTACTTCGCCGCTTCAGGCCTGAGCCGTAGCTGGTTGTGTTCGGCGGTGAAAATGCGCGGCTTGTCCGGATCCAATTCCTCACGCGCCAGCACCTGCTTCCAGGTATTTCTTTGTGTGTCCGGATGGCGGAACAGGCCGACAACCGCCACGAACGTCGCCTCCGCTTCCAGCGGCATATTGAGACTGGCGTCCCCTCCGGGACCGATCACCACATCGCGACTGGCGAGGAGATCGGCGGCGAGCAGAATATCCCCCTCCTCCAGCAGCTGCTGGTAAACCAGCCGGTCAAAGGTCTGGCGATCTTTAAGCTGATAGATGCGCACCACCACCGGTTCAGAGAGCGAGTGATTCTCTCTGGCATCGGTGTTGAGCGCTTCGCGCGCGGTAAAGTCCAGATGCAGCGTATTAATTTTCTTATAAAAAACGGCGTTGAAGGCAGACTTTGTTCCCTCCGAGACGCGCTGGGTGAGTCCGCATCCGCTCAGGCAAAGCGCAAGCAGGGGCAGCAGACAGGCGGTTTTAGTCAAACTTATACGTAACACGTCGGTTTCCTTGTAGAAAGGTGGCAGGCTGCAGGCCCGTATAGGTACCCAGCTCGGTGGTAAAGGTCTGAGGAATATCGTCCTCACTCTCGCCCTCACCCACGCCCAGCACGCCGTTCATACCGAGCCAGAACGGCTCGTCCCCCAGCGGCGGGACAGCCAGCAGTCGGGTCGGCGCGGTCAGGGTGATGTTGGCCCGGAATCGCCAGCCGAGGTATACCCGCAGCAGGATGAGAAAGTCCCGAAACAGCGGGCCGTCAGGCTTCCAGCCCTGCGCCTCCGCGGGATTGTCGGTGGTAAGGGCGACGAGGAGCTGGCTGCTGGCATCCATCGCTTCGTCACCCAGCGGCGTATTGCCGTCCAGGAAGAAGTCGTCATCGCCGTAAAACCCCAGCGGCTGGCTGATCGCCACCGGACGCAGGCTGTACGGGCTCACCCTGACGGTGGTCTCCGGGGCCAGCAGGGTGACCAGCGCCTGGATCCCCTGCTGGGTTTTGCCCGGCTGACGCAGCACGCCGGTGAGCGCCAGAAAGCGCGACGCCGGCGAGGCGATATGCTGCGTCGTGCCGGGGATGCCCAGCCCCGCCAGGCCCAGTAGCGACTGCGAGAGACGATCGGTGCCGCCGGGCTCAAAGGTGGCGGGCCAGGAGTATTTCCGCCAGATGCGGTAAAACTGCGTCATGATCCGGTGGCTGAAGATATCCAGTAAGCCCTGCAGCGCTTCATGCCCTTCCCTGTGCTGGGCGATATCATCGAGATATGCCGTCGGGAGCGGCGAATCGACACCGTACAACCCCATAAAGGTGGTGCGAATGACCGGCGGCCTGCTGTCATCGGCCTCATCGTATTCCACGGCTTTCAGTTCGCTGGCGGGAAATCCCATTCCCGGATGCGGGTAAAAACGCACCGGATCGTCAGCCGGATGGCTGGTTCCCCCCATCAGCGGTTGGCCGGGACGCCGTTTTTCCAGAAGCTGGCAGAAGCGGTAAAAATTGATCCGCGGCAGGTCGGTCTCCAGCCGCGGGGTCAGCCGGGAATGCGGCGGCTGTGCTTCTCTTCCCATTCCAGTCGTTCTCCGGTTGGTTGCAGAATGATAATCAGGCGGTTGAACAAGTAGATGTCGGTGTAGAGCGCGAAGAAGCGGCTAAGCATCTCGCCAAACAGGCATATATCGCCTCGTCCGGCAAAGCCGTGACTGTCGAGGGTGACTTCAATCTGCACGCCGCGCACCAGATGGCCCTGTGCAAAGCGCTCTGTTGCGCGGTGCTTCACGTCGAGGATGGCTTCCAGACGCCGACGATTCATCTCGCTGTCGGTCCATTCATACAGCGCCAGGGTGCCGCGCAGGACCTCCGCGTTATCCATCAGGGAAAGAAAACTGCTGCCCAGATGACTCAGCACCCGCCAGTGAAAACGGTCCTGGGCGGGGGGATAGCACGGCAGCGTCGGCGCGCAGAGGTTACGCACTGCAATACTGGCGGAAGTGGTTTTCATCACCGTATCGAGCACGGTGCTCTGCAGCGCGCGACGCGGCAGCTGGCCGTTGGTTCCGGTGAGGGTCAGCGACAGGCTTTCATCTTCCGGTACGGTATGATTATCAAAGGCTTCTCCGCCGACGATAAGCCAGGTGTTGTACAGCCCGGAGGGGCCACGGCGCACCCGGGTATGATAGTAATAGTCCGCCGCGTCATGACGCATCATGCCGCCTTTGTGGCGAAAACTTGAGAACGGCGCGTAAACCTGCTGGTGTGAGGAGATCACGGAATCGACGGTGTAAATTTCGGTGTGGCCGTCCTGCACGCGCATCGGACGCAGCGGGTATTCGGTCTGCAGGGAATTGATGGTCAGCGGATCGGACTCCAGCGGAAACAGGTTGATCACTGGCACGCAGTGCATGCGCAGGTGCTTTTCGCTGAAGCGGAAGTCATGTTCCCAGCGTTCCGCCAGCACGACGTCGATTTCAAACCACGCCAGTCCGGCCGGAAAAGCCACCGTCTCCAGCCCGCGCAGATCGATGAACATGAACTTTTCGCGGAAGGTAAAATACTCCAGCAGCAGCTGGTAACCGCGAAAACTGCGGCCATCTTCAGGCCAGAGGCCGTCATCCTCGCCAAATCCCAGCGCGCTGAAATACCCGTCCAGCGGCCTTCTGTCCACCTCATCGGGCATGCGCAGCCACATCCGGGCCACATTGAGGGTAAAGGCCTCGTGCATGGCGCAGGCCAGCGGCGCATCGGCGTTGCAGTAGAGCGGGATATGACTGAGATCGACCCGGCGCCAGTCCGTCAGCTGGCTGCAGGTAAAGCGCAGCGTGATCACCGACCGGCCATCCGTATCGGTGGCCAGCTGGACGCGCTCCAGGGATAACGGCTGCAGAGCGATCGCTTTGGTGGTGGTGTACCGGCAGCGCGTGCCCTTTTCACCGATCGGCCGGGAAAGCACTTCAAAGCCTTTGGCCATCGTCATCGGCTCTTTCATTTCCGGCCAGTCGGGGGTGAACTCCACGACCGACATCGAGGGAATGGTACGTAAATAATGTGGCCACAGCAGACTGACCACGCCTTCGGTCAGCTCAGGCAGATCGTCATCGAGTTTCTCGCGCATGCGGCCCATCAGGAAGGCAAAACCTTCAAACAGGCGCTCGACAAAGGGGTCGCGGGCGCCCGCTTTGTCGAGATTGAGCATTGCCGCCTGATCAGGATGAGCGCGGGCAAACTCTTCACCCGCTTCCAGCAGGTAGCGCATTTCAGCGTCGTAATAACGCAAGGTTAAATCGTCCATAAATTAATATTGATTTCCTTTCAATCATCAGATTTTGAAACTGGCAATTAAAAAAATAACTTTTATAACACCTGAATTAATACTTATAATTAAATGCCTTTATTTTTTTAAAACATTTATTGCTTGAACCATTTTCAATCGCGCCCTTAAAAAAATCATCTTTTATATAAATCGATGCGTAGCACACGCCCTCTTTTGAAGAAAGAATAAAATTTTGACCACCGCTACCTGCAGCGTTATATTCGTATTGACCACCAACCCTCCAACCAATGTCGAGCGCTGCATCTTTCCTAATCAGAGATGTAAACGAAGCTTTAATCTTAACTCTTTTTCCAGGTGCTATAATTTCAGGCTTTGATCGTACTATACGCGCGACTTCGTCAGGCTCAGGTTCGACATTATATATACTCTCACCTGCATATACGAATATAGTTTCGTTAGTGTTATTTATAATAACAACGACTGGCCTTATCGGAATAAAATGAGCGACAAGGACTAACACCGCTATAAATAATGCAATACCCGTTAACGTTTTTGTTTTTTTCAAAATGATTCGTCACTTTTTTCTGGATTATCTGTATTCCAGCACCAATGATTTTCTCTTGAGTGAGGAAGGTGCGCGCCAGGTGTTGTTTCTAAAACGCAAAGAATATTATCTGCCGTCAACGTCTCAGCAAATTTCCCATGTTCATAAAATAGATTAAACCCTATTTTCATGCTAGTAATGTCATCCATGGTATCATCCCCCATGGCACCTGGCGTCATGTCTTGTTCCCAAGTGGACCCTTTCAAGAGAATTGCTTCAGAAAAACCGACACTACGTCCAACATAACCATAATGTATGTTTGACCAAACATCATAAAAATAATCATGCTGTTTAAACTTATGATAATAAGACTTTGATGATTTTCCTTTCCTGGGAAGTGGTCGTGCTACTGCAACGGATGAAAAAAAATCGCGGATCTTCGGTTTATGATCCCAGATTGAACCTGTTTTCACGGTCTGATACCAAATAGCCATTGCAGCAAGTAAATCTGCTTTAGGGGGCGGCCCCAGCCTTGCATAAAAGGGAAGTTTATTCCATTCAGTAAGTCTTTTTATTATAAAATCTTCGTCGATTAAATATCGTATTGTTTCTGCCGTATCGCTTCTGACATTCGCCTTTATTTCACTTAGTATATATTCTGCAACTTTAATCGCCCCATCTGTGTGAGTACACTGTCGTTCAGTCTTATTTTCTGGATGAAGATTCTTATAGGGTTCCTGTAAAGATGCCATAAGCCCATCGAGTGAAAATAAAGTAGTTATGCATTCACCTCCTTTCTCATAAGTATCATTCATCATTGATGGAATAAACTTCGCCTTACAGGGGCAAGTACTACAGCTGTCGAGGGTTCCGGCCATTCGCCGGCCATGAATGGTATCGTTGTCGATGCCACCGGCAATCTTGTATAGCCCTGCGTGCTTTCCGCAAGTGACGCTGTCCTGCTCCCGGGCAACAGGTTTATCAAACAGAGTGTGATCTTCTGCGCCTGTAGTGATTCTTCCGCCGCAGGTCGTTCTGTCTCCCTGTACCAGATAAAAACCTTTTGCTGCCATATGTTCTCCTTAGTGTCAGTTTCCGTTCTGTTAGCCGCAAAGCACCGCGCTACTGGCTGGATCGAGCGCAATCAGACCTGCCAGCAATTGATCCATCTCCGGTTGCAATCGTAACTTTTCACTCTCGCTGCGCGTGGCTTTCATGCGCAGTAGCCTGAGCCGTCGCGATTTAATCTCGAACAACAGGGCTGGGATCCACTGCGTGAGGGTGATTGATCCCGCCGCATCGTCGAGTTCTCGCAGAAGATAGAGCGCGAGGTCATTCTTCCCCTTTTGTTCGGCCACGCGGGCCATCAGCAGGCGCAACAGCCATTTTTCTTTAGTGGATTCAGTGCCCGGGCGCGTCTGAATCCAGTGGAGTGCAGCATCGAGACCGTCAGTGTCAGCCTTCTCGAGCGCTTCAGGTTCAAGGGCCAGAATGTCGTTATCAGCGCCGCTGGCAGCCGATACTGGCTCATCCTGCCAGACGGACATATCGTCGAGTACACTCTGATTTATCCAGTTCAGCGTGACCTCATCGGCAAAGGGTGTGCCGTCGTTAAAAGCTAATGTTTCAAGCCCGGTGAGACGGCGCAGCAATCCTTTCAGATCGGCAATTATAATATCGGCCAGCACATCCTGACCCGACCTCACCAGCGCCTGATGGATATACCATTGCAGGTCAAGCCAGAGGTGGTTAGCGCCACGTGAGAAGGTACTGTCCGCCTGTTCCAGTATCTCCGACCAGCTCTGTTGCAGGTACAGCCGCTTGAGCATGGCACGCTGATCTGCTCTGGGAGGCTCGATACGTGTTTTTCCTTCAGCATCAGGCGCAGGGATGATTGTCAAGGTGTCATGACGAAGGCTTTTCATTAGCCGATGTGCGGCAAGCCAGCCATCGGGTTGAACACGCAGATATGCTGTCAGGGTTCGCGCCTGGGCCAGCAGATCCTGACCGGAGGTGATGTTACTGAGAACCGGCGCTTCGTATTCAGCCATGCGTGAAGCGGTTTGAGCCAGCCCCCGGTTTCCGACGTTCTGCGGCACCACCGCATCGACTCCCCCGCCCTTTATCAAACGAGACTCCAGAGCACCCCAGAGTGCTTGCAGATCTGGCCGTGATGTTTCTGGTTCTGTCGTCAGACAATCATCAATGAGAAGCAGCGCGCCGACGGTACGCCTTGCGTCCTCCCGCACAACTTCTGGAAAAAGTGAAAGACTGTCTAAGATACGAGTACCCGCCAGCCACTCGAGGGCTGCTTTGCGGCTACGGTCGCGCTGCGGATAAAGCTGCATACCATATCGTTGCAGCAAGCCTGCCAGCAGCTCCAGCCCATCGGCCAAGCCAGCTTCCCCGTCCTGGTGCAAACGGGCCCAGCAGTAATAGGTAACAATCCGGATATCTTTTGTTGTTGCCAGTAACTGTCCAGCCAACTGGCAAATCAGTACGGTATCGACACCGGAGATCTTATTGACCTCCTCGCGGATACGCTGAAAATCATCGTCATAGCCCGGATCGTCCCCGGTTGGTTGGGCGTCACTGACTGGCGCAAGCCAGGACTGCCACTGCGCCTGGCGTGACCGGGCCTGCTGGCGCAGTGCGCTTTCATCCAACTGACTGGCGGCAACCAAATTTTGTAAAATGCTCATTATTCCATCTCATCCATGTCACTATTCCCTACCCCCGTCGTCAGAGCCTGTGCGCTCTCAGCCGCATCGACAGTGAAAATCTGATCCGGCAGGGTCAATCCGCGCAGCGCCAGAAGCGCCAGCGGGCCGCTCCCAAGCTGGGAGCGCAATACCCACTGCAGGGTGCGGCCATCCGGAGCGGAGAAGCTCATCATCCACTGGCTGCGATCCAGCGGATGGCGTTTACCCTGCTCCAGCCAGCGAATAAAGCCCCAGGTACCGCTGTAGTCACCGAACAGACGCGTGCCCGCATTGACGGTGGTCCAGGTCAGCAGAGTGCCGGGTTTATACGTCTCCCCCGGCCAGCGGAAAGTCTGCCAGTCGGCCATCTGATTGAAATAGCGCAGCTTTTGGCCGTCTATCGTCAGCTGTGTCTCGACAACCTCCGGGGCAGGCCTGGCCTGTAACTCAAAGCTGATCCCCTGGCTGCCGTCGGTGAAAAGAATGTCGGACAGCTGGCTTAGCTGGTTGATCGCGCGCAGAAAGGCCGGATTAAAGACCAGGCCGTGACTGTTGACCTTATCCGGCACCCATTGACTGCCTTCTTTATGCAGGACACCGTTCAGCTCCGTCGTGAGAAAACGTTCGATTCGCCCGCTGTCTTTGCGCACAAACTCAGCCAGCATCGGCAGGGAGGCATCGCTTTTGCTGGCGGCAAACGGAAAGCGTCCGTCAAAGGCGGTGTGCCAGTTGGCGACCACCGAGCGGCGCCATTTATCATTCAGACTGGCCGCCGACGGCAGAAGCACGGTTTCCCAGGCCTGAGTCAGCGGCTGCACAAACAGAGTGTTGCCGAAGCCACTCCACTCTTCGCCAAGGCTTGCCGAAATCAGGCTACCGTACTGTTGCGTGTCGGTCAGGTCGACGCTTTTCCCCTGGAAGACGGTCTGCGCCAGGACCTGCATCATTTCCTGCGGATCGGAGGCATTCGCAACCTGCTGCAGGCGCAGGCGCACGCGGGTGATACGGGTCAGATAGGTTTGCAGGCTCAGGGTGCTATCGGCCGACATGACGTTGCTGCCCGTGTTTTTCCCCATCAGCTGGAGCAGTGGGCCGAACGTGTCATCCAGAGGCCCCTGCGGGCCGGCTGCCGACTGGTCGATGACCGGCTTGTCTTTCCCGCCCACCAGATCTTTGGCCGATTTAATAAGGCTGTCCGACAGCCCCTCCCTTTGTTGCCCCGCCTGCCCCTGCCAGGCAAGGGTATTCATCAGGGCAATCAGCGGCGACTGGCGGACATCGCTTATCAGCGTGAGCTGGTCGGTAACATCGGCAATGGTGGTCGCCGGATTAAGTCGCAGACTGTTGAGAAAATTCAGCCAGCTGCCGGCGAAATCGGTGAAGTAGCGTCGGGTCAGACGCGCTTTCAGCGCCTCCGGCGACAGGTCTGTCGACATCGTTTTGCGCGAATCGCTCAGCACCCAGTCGATTTCCTCCCGGCGCGAGCTGGCTGCCTTATCAATGGCCTGCTGAATGCCACCTTCCCATGCCTGGCGGGTAAACATCCCCGGGACCACTTCATCGGTGGTAAACAGGCGGCGCGCGTCGGTGCCACTGGTCATGTCTTCCAGCGACACATCGGCAAAATTACGACGCACGGATTTGAGCATGTTCTCATATAAGGTGCTTTCGGCATTGCGGCGACCTAGCTGCTGCAACAGAACCTGACGGCTCTGACTCACCCGTTGCGCATCCGGGATGATCTTCCACTCTGGCCGCTCGGGCAGCAGGGAGAGATAAAAGGCCCACAAATCCGGCGCCAGACTTTGCCACAGACCGGTCGAGATCCCCATTCGCGTCGGCTGGACCGTTTTCATGGTCTGCACAAAAAATGCGCCATCGGCTTTATCCGGACGAGCCATCATCAGCCAGGCTTTCAGCTGGTCATAGCCCGGTTTCGCCAGCCTGGCTCGTTGGTCGCTATTGGGGGCGGAGTTGACCAGCGCGCTGAGCGCCTGCTGCAACGCGGCATTGGCCGGGTCACGTATCAGGCGATGATTTGCCACACCGTACCAGGGTAGGACGGCGTTTAATAGTTGCTGATGATGGTCCAGACCAAAGCGCCGATACCAGGGCGCTCCCTTCTGCCCATCGTGCACGAGACGGCCGGCCTCATTGCGCAGGGCATGGAGGGCCGTCAGTTGATAGTCAGAAACGGAGGGGTGGGCCACCAGGTCGCGGGCTTTTCCCGCTACCGAAGCAATCTGACTGTAATTGAGGGCAAAGGAGAGCAGCAGTCCCGCCGCCCACAGGCCGAGGATGGCCAGCAGACCGCACGCCAGGCCCCGCTCCCACGCCATTCCCACGTGATGCCCGCGTAAACGGCGGCAGTCATCGACGATCCCCTGCCAGGTGACGGGCAGCGTCAGGAGATGAGGCTGGCCCGCAGGCGAGGTATCCGTCTCCTGATACGGATCTACGGTACGAGGCTCTGGCAGGCTAAACATCAGGCCTCGCAGCGCAAGCCGCTGCCGCGAGGCGGTCAGCCACGGCGCCAGCTGCCGGCGCCATTGTGCGATCTCCCCGTCGATAAGCTGCTGCCCCAGACGCAGCAGGAAGTCGTGGCGGGTATCCGCTGCGATCTGGCGCATCCCCTGCTCCCGCAGCGTGGGCAACATCTGCGCAAGCTGACGGGCGACATCTTCCTCAGTGGCGCGCAACGGGAAGCTAACCCCTACCGCCTGCACCGCGCGGTCAGCCTGCGGCCACTCACTGTCGCACAGTTTCCATAGCCAGACCGGGGCGGCATAGCCCAGCAGTTCGCTGATTTTTTCCAGCCCGCGCAGGTCGCTCTCGCTTATCTGCGGCGTCAGGGTGAGAGACGACGGCATCACCCGCACAATCCCATCCAGAGGACGACCGCGGCGCAGCTTGCGCAGCGCGATGTATTTTTCTCGGTCAGGCTCCGATGCAAGGCTGCCGCCGTAAATCAGCACGGTGCGGTTGCCTTCAAGCCAGTGCTGCTGACGCAGGCCAGGCACCAGTTGTTCGATTGCCGCCTCGTCGCCGGTGACTAAAAGCAGGCGGACTTTGCGCCGCCAGTGAATTCCAATTCGGGTTCGCAGATGGTCACGAATCCTGGCACACATCACCACTGCTGGAGAAACAGAGATGTTTTCACTCTCATCTTTTCTCTTATTGTCATCACCACGAGTGACATCCAGGAGCGCCTCAAACTCCTTTTTACCGGCACTGCGAGCTGTCCACAGGAGCATAACTAACATGATAAAGATACATCCGGTAATGCAGCACCCACCAATAAGCCAGTAATTCTGCTGCTGACTATCGCCCTCAAGTCCGGCCATGTCAGGATGTTTCCAGACGATAAATGTCATTGCAGCCAAGAGTAAAAAGAGAATGAATACGACTGAAAGATAGCGACCTTCCGTAGTTTTCGGTGCTAAAAGTAACTTCACAGATCCATCTCCTGTCTTGAAGCTATCGGGGTAATAAGCGTGCTCCATAGCACTTTCTGAATGGTATCCCCGCAGATAATCATCTGCGGGGATTGTGTTTGTCGGGCGATTTCAGTGGCGGCAGCAATAGCCAGCCAGGGTGCAGCGGCTCCAGCATTCCCCATGGATATATCGAGTGAAATGACAGCCTCATCTTTTACGCACTGCGCAGGATGTGCATTCTGACATCCAATCGCTTCTGCACGTTGCTCACCTGTCATTCCAGCGAGCCATAAATTTTTCACCATACTTTCTTTTAGCGGGACGTTCCAGGCGGCCATCCTCATCCCTTCGCTAAGTTCACCTGAGGGAGCAGCATCTGGCCGGTGTAGTAATGCGAGGGGGTCAAGCGCCTCTTGCGTTAGGCGGTTGCCAAGAAGTAGAGCAACAGCCGCTTCAGCAGTATTGTTTGTAACAACCGGATCAATCTGGAGGCCAACAATCAATAACATTGCTTTATCTTTAATACGTTCATTTAACCAGCGGTCAATTACACTAAGACCACTCCCTTCAACGTGTTCAACAGGAAAAGTGATATTGTTCTTTTGCCATGCCTCATCCCAGTAATGGCGGATGTTCTCCAAAGGCAGCGATGTTGTTACATCAAAAACTATTACTAGTGGGCATTTATCAGGGATTTGTGTAAAAGGAATGTCTGCAATCATCTGCGAAAAAATATTCATTATCACGAATTCCATAGAATCCTGCGGGCTGGAAGAAATTTGGCTCATTCTGGCGCTTTCATTACCATCCCGGCCGACCTGTGAAACAATAATGCTGTCGTTGTTTTGCATAGCAATAGCGGTATCTTTCTGAGCAACTGATGAGTGGCCGGTAATAAATGTTGCACTCAGCACTTGTAATGCACGCCGTGCCTTACGGGTTTCTCGAAGAATCCACTGTTCTCGCTGTTTGTCAAAAGCGTTTGCTTTGCTATCCTGTAAAGACCAAACAAGCAGACGAGAAGAAAGCAAGACACTCCACAAAGCAACAGGAAAACCTAAAGCTAATCTCCAGAAGTACAGATTTTCAACATAACGCCCAAATATACGCATTATGATAATACTGACTGAAAGCATGACAACCAGAGCAACAAGCCAACGAGAAAATTTCAGAGGCTTAGGTCTGGGGTAGCGTTCTGGCAAATGTTTAAGTGTATATGGCATTAATTTCCTCATATTACAGGATGGCTAAATTAGCTCGATATGCAGGCAAAACAAAAACTCACCACATTATATTTCTTTCATTAGCAAACTCACACTTAAACATACGACCATCCTTTTTGGTAAAAAACAGAAATCAACTTGCTAGTTTACTTGTGTCGTTGAAGTGGCCTTCCATTTTTTTCAGCATGTAATTTAACAGAGACTTGTCTTTTTTAATTATAATCAGGAATCGGAGAGTTTTCTCCACCACACCTACCGTTTTCAACTATGATATTCTCTTCCCCTCGTAGGGCATATTTCAATCCATTTTATACGCGAAATAGTTGACAGTAACTGGGTCTATCCCACCAATACATCCAATTTATAAGCAAATAAAACAGTGCCTTCGTCATTGGTAAAGCTACTGTTTATTTCAACTGATTCTTTTACCCCCCCATTCAGATTAATATCCATTTCACAGTCAATAATATAATCATTTGAAATGCAATCATCCTTACCCTTTGTCACCTGTTTTACAGATAAATACTCTGCAGTATTATTCTGGTTGATTTCCTTTTTCATCACCAGTAAATGCTTACCAGAATTACCTTCCCACTTTGTAGAAAAGATTGGATTTTTAGTAAAAATAGAGTTTATTGGCTACAAAACAATATGCAACACAACCTAAAAAGCAGCAAGAGCGCTGAATAATGATTAATCAACAACACCCTTAATTTAGGGCGAGATGCTTACATCAATACTCACAAGCTATTTTTGCAGCATAAATTTATTGGCAGCTTTGCAAGCTAAAGTTCCGTCGGGAAGAGAATCAAACAAAGAGGTAAAGTTATATAGAACTGTTTTCCCATTAACTTTCTTAAATTCAATAAAATACCCATAAGCACCATCATCATCACATTTTTTTCTAATAGACTCTGGTAGTGCAAAAGATACATTCCATACACACACTTTTTCATTTGGGAAAACTGCCGATGTGTTAACAGGATACTTTGATTTTTTGTCCACTCCCCAGCCATAGTAAACCTCAGATACATTGACAATGTGTACTGTATTTATTTTTGATAAGTAAATCACTTTCAACATAACGCCTCATTTCTTTTGAAGACATTTCAATCAACAACTTCTTATTATTTTTTTTGAAAACCTCTCTTAGAGAATCTATATTTGAGTTATCCATACACTCTTCTGCCAGTACACATGAGCTGTAACCAAGTAACAATGCTAAAACATAATAATACTTCACATCACCTCCAGTATTAAATTTTTTTTATCACCTTGTTCTTCCATCCTCTTTCGAGAGTAGATTGGCTCCAAGGCTTTCACGCAACTCTGCAATATTAGAAATCGCTGCTTCTCTCGAGCCCGAATTTATTATTTTTTGTGCATAAGAATAATATGAATTAGGTACATAGAACCTGACCCTGGCCCAAAATCAGTGCAGTGCTAAATCAGAGATCTTCGTCTTTCCGGAGATTTCGGATGAATTCAGCCGGAGTCATGTCATTTAATGATGAATGCGTTCTCTCATGATTATATTCCCTGCGCCAGTTGTCGAGTTTGTCCTGCGCATCTTCCAGCGAGAGAAACCAGTGAATGTTCAGGCATTCATCCCGCAGACTGCCGTTCAATGATTCAATAAACGGGTTATCCGTTGGTTTTCCGGGGCGGGAGAAGTCCATTGTAACACCGTGCTGATACGCCCATTTATCCAGACTTTTCGAGATAAACTCGCTGCCGTTATCTGTCTGAATACGTACCGGCAGGCGCTTGCCCAGCACCCGCAACCTTTCCATCACACCGACCACATCCTCACCTTTCAGCGACTTTCCGGCATGGATCGCCACACACTCCCGACTAAAATTATCCACTACAGTCAGCGCCCGGAAACGTCGTCCGTTAAACAGATTATCCGACACGAAATCCATACTCCAGCACTGATCGATACCGATCAGGATCGGACGTTGCTGACGATGACATGCATGCGGGGGCGCTTTTTGCGCAGGTTGAGGCCTTCCAGACAGTAAATCCGGTGTGTTTTCTTGTGGTTAACAGGCCAGCCTTCCCGCCGCAGCTGAATATGAATACGCGGGCAACCGTAGCGGATCCGAGTTTCCGCTATTTACCGGATACGCAGGGTTATCGCCCGATCATCCCGCCGGCTCTGCCAGTGGTAAACGGTTCTGCTCTGCATCAGCAGTCCGCATCCCCGTCGGACACTGATACGGTAAGCCTCCCGCAGAAAATGCACCGCCTGACGCTTCTGAGCCGGCCTCAGAACTTTTTTTGATAACTTCCTGCAGCATCACCTTGTCCAGACTTAAATCAGCCACCAGACGTTTCAGACGCTGATTCTCTTCCTCAAGCTGGCGCAGGCGGCGCAGTTTTGTCACGCCCATGCCGCCAAACTTTTTCTTCCAGTTGTAAAATGTGGCTTCAGAAATGCCCATCTTTCTGCAGACTTCCTCCACCCGAGTGCCGGTTTCGGCCTGTTTCAGCGCAAAGGCTATCTGTTCTTCGGTATAGCGGGTCTTTTTCATGGCGATGTGCCTCTCTGTGAGATGGAAGAAAGACCGGAGACTTCAGTTTAGCCTGACACTGTTTTCAGGGAGGAGATCAAAGGTTAAGCGGGATACTTACAGAGAACATTTCCCCAGCAATGGCACTTGAAAAACACAGCATACATATGATTAATGTAAAGTATCTAAACAAAGCTACTGACCTCAATATCATTAAGAACTGGAAGGGAGTATCTTTGATCTTATAGACTGGCAAATGGACCTTCCTAAAAGCTTATAGCTAATAATTCCATCAACATTCAACTCATTCGTAAAGATATGCCCAGGGGCTTTTGAGTCGAACGTATAAATAAATAACTTATTATCTTTCATTGCATAAAAAAGAACTCCATCGAAACCAGAAACTTGATCATCAGAGTAAGATGATAATATTTTGGCAATCTGAGTTCTGGATGATAAATCTGTTATGGATTTTATTAGTATATTGTCATCAATACCTTTTGGGAGCGTATTCAAATATACGTTATCAATATAAGGGGTATAATCATTTTGATCGCACGAAGGAGTGTGAGGATTGTCCACACCGTAATAATTTCTAAAAAAGCCATCAAGGACATATTTATAATCATTTGCAGAAGGCAATGCCTTTACAAGTAAGGATATTCCTCCGGGATCACCTGCTATCACTCTCAATGACAACAACAGTAACATACTTATAGCTATAAAATTTTTCATCGACCGCCACCTTCATCTTTCACAGATTTAGTTTTGCTATCAAATCCGAAAAAATTATTGATTTTACTGAGGGTTGATAATCCATGCTTATCCTCATGAGAAAGTATGATTGGGATCAATTGCTAATGATTCACGAGAAAATTTTTTGCGCAGATAGTAAATAGCCATTTGAAAAAGCATCATTTCATATTGATAAGCTCCCCCCCCCAATTCATCAAGTGTTTTCTCTCCCGAGAAAAGCTGTCGGCATTTACTGTCAATTACAGCATCATCTTTATCTCTTGGGAATATAATTTTTATTTTTCTTGCTATATCCCACACACCTGGGAATGAATCAACCGCACAATCCAAATCGTTTGGCGCAATATATTCTCCATTGACAGATATTTTCCCTAGATATATTGAACCACCAGGGTAAAACAAGCTATTCTGATCTGGCTCAGATGAGGAATTACTCCAAAAACCTTTGCCTGACAAAAGGTTTTTATTCCCATTAAACTTAGATACTATCGCCTGATATGACCTAAAGTGAGCATCAATCACAACTAATGCCAGAACTAATTTTTTTTCAAAATTAACATCTATAATAGAAGAAATTGAATTATTAAAGTAATGAATAGAATGAATTCGAATTGACTGTCCTTTGCAATCTATAAGCTCCTTAACATCAAGATATTTATTTCCTGATGCTAAAAGCACGCCTAAATGATCACTAGTTAGAGAAATACCTCCAGCACCAGAGATTAATGAATCATTCCAATTTTCTATTTTGCATGAGTAATCCGTATTTAATTGATCATCGTGAACATTTACATATCCAGCTTTATCCTTATCTAAATGGATGCTTACACCATCGATATCAATTGTGTTGTAATATCCAGCCCAAGAATTAAGAGCAGTAGCACAAAGCATCATAAACAAAAATGAATTAGTTTTAAACTTCATCATCAATCATCTCTTTTGCTTTTTTAGTAGCTATTTTCCTTTCTGCAATTCCTTTATCTGCACCATTTATATTTTTAGTTACTTTCAAAATAATGTTGTCATCATCAGATTTCCCAATTTTGTCCTCATCCATAATTTTGAGAACTTTAGACTTAAAACAAACTATAAAAAAACCACCTGTATCAATACAGTTATATGCATTTTCTGTCACTTTCTGAGGGTTTCCTATTTTTGGTGGTTTTTTCTTCATACCGGCTGAATTTTTTTTCTTGTACTCCGGGTCATCCCACCAATATTTATCAAAGTCATTTTTTGACAACCAACCTCGATATACCCAGTAGCTTGAATATGTGTTAAGTCCAGTTAGCATTTTAAACCCTCTACCTCTGAATTTTTGTGCATCTACATCTCCACAGTTACCGTTAATCCAGCTATAGGATCCTGTGATATACCCTCCACGGGAATTGTATTTTTTCCCGGAGAAATAGTTATCCTTCTCGGCTTTAAGAGCTCCGTACCAATGACCTAGCTTAGTAGTTTCATTAAATGTTGATGCTTCAACAATCACACCACCTTGCTGAACACCATCAACAATAATTTGTTGCTGGCTAGTTTCTTGCATGGACAATAAATAACCTGATTCAACTGCACCCTGCCCTAAAAAATGACAAATTCTATTTGCATCAGATAAGTTATACTTTCGCATGATTGTATTTATGTCCGCATAGTACTCTAATGTAATATTTTTAATACCTTTAAGTGCATTTTTATTTTTTTTACTAGCATTCGCCGTCATTAGTTTTTCAATTACTTCAGAGTCGAGCCAACTACATTTCCTGAAATGTCGAATAAATGATTTTGGCTCAAAATGCCACAACCGGTCAGAACTCAACGCTCCAGAATCAAAGCATAGTGCTTCCGCATGGGATTTAAACTTTGCATAATCGGCTTCCGTCATCGGTTCATGCTCTTCATTTCCCGTTTTCAGCCACGAAAAATGGATGTCGATCGTACTTTTTTCCCCATTCAAACGGGAAATGACAGATTAGCTTCCCGCACTGGTTATCGAAGTCACCAACTTCGTGAAGTTTCTTGATAATAGCTGAATTACACTGGCTGTTGCTATCACTATCGTCATCTACCATCTGCCAGCCCGTCCAGTGAGGGAAATCAGCGTCACTAAACTTTTTAATACTGGAATCAGCAAGGTTGATCACCCCTTTACCACCCGGGTAATTGACTGTCATCCATAATGGTGCGTCTGCCGGTACCAGTGTTTCATGGTCCGTGTTGATCACTCGCCCAAAGCGAAGTAATTCAAACCCGGCACTTGGGCTCTCCTTATAATTCCGCATCGCGGTTTTATAGAGATTGTATTCGTAGTCATCACCATCTGCATTAACCAGTGGTTCACCCAGCAGATCATATTTTCCGTCAGTCTGCGTATTTTTCTGACGAGTAACCATCGTGCACTTGCCTTGGGCCAGAGTCATGCTGGCATACAGAGGCACATTGCTGGTATATAGTTCAGAAAGTCCGGTGGTAGAAATGCTGTTATCTGCTGGAGCCTTGTCATAAAACTTTGTCTGCGGTGGCAGATAAAAGTGAATATCACCATAAACCGCATCGGTGCGGCCATTCTTCGAAATATCCAGCTCTACTGTTTTCCTGCCCGTTAGCTTGCTGATGTTGTCATCATCGCAGAAAATCTGGAAATGGAAAGCATTCACTCCATCAACCATGCCTGGAAGGCCTATAGGATCCTTACGGTAAACTTTATCACCGGCTTTAACAGTTTCAGCCAGCGACTTCAGATGCATGTATAAGGAATAGAAAGCCACTTTTCCTTCATCACCGCTACCGATCTCGGTTTCATGCTTTATGAGCACATAACCATCATTACTCCCCTTTGTATTAGGTTTATCGGCGTTGATGTTGAATGGTGCTAGGTCGCGCTTGTCTGAGCTTTTGCGGAGTGAAATGACGGTACCGTCAGCTATCGCCCGCACGCTCTCAGCAGGCCTTCCAAGATGTTATTACCTGTTTATTTCTGAATATTAATCTCATATTGTTTTTCAAAATATTGCCCCGCACTAGCAACAACCCCGCCCCTAATATTAATTTTTACAATCCCTTGCAACTGAGGCTTACCTTCTATAGTAAAGTTATTATATACATATTTTGTGTAATATTTTTTTTCAGAAAATACTAATTTCAATCCAGAATTTGATGGGTGAATTTCATAACTCAGATCAACAACTGGTCCTGTACCTCCAGAGATGGTGATTGGAACATAATATTCCTGATCTATATATCCATCTGGTAACTTATTAGGCTCAAATACAAGGTGATTGCCACAGCCAGTTAGAAAGAAATTACAAAAGCTCTTAGATAGTGATTCATTTTTAATCATGATATTTTTGTAAATACCATCCCCCCAAAAGTATGGTTTAGAAATTCTCCTAATTTTAATGATACTCGAAGCGAGTTATCTTTAACTTCACCCCATGAAAAAAGTCTCAGCGAGACAAGCTCTTCTAAACTCGTTTCGTTAGTGATTATCCAGATTAAATTCCTTCCTCAATTTTCAAAAAACTCCATCTCTAAATTACCAGGGATAAGATCTTTCGATTATTTCGTCAGGCTTTTAGGATTACGGTAAAAAAACCTGGTGTTACTTGTGCCCACCTTGACATACCCACTCTTTTAAAACCACTCGATATCACCCCTCCAAATTGTAATACCGGCGACCACATTGTCTACTTTAATATCATTAAAGACATGAGCTAAAATAAATTCAATCAACATTTATTTGATATTTTTTAGTAAACACCTGTGATTTTGAATACATAGATGCATATGTTTTTGCAACTATTTCAACGGTTACCACACCTTTTATTCTGGGCACTCCACTTATTACAAGTTCGTTAGGGCTGCTACCTTTGTTAAAGTCATTTTTTTCATTCCCCATAAAGCTTGGTTCTATATCCAGACCGGAATTATCAGGAGTTAATTTTGCTCTAAAATTACTTGAAATAAAAGAAATAACCTCTCCACTCCCCTGAAATCTCATAACCAAACCTTGCTGATAAAACGTCCCTATCTTGGCATTTTTCAACCGCCCCCCACTTGGATAAAACTCTATTTTACCTGAAGAGCAGGATGCTAAAAAAACAAACAAACAGATTAGATATTTTTTCATAAAACTATTCTAGTGATTTAAACACCACCCCTCCAAAAATGCTTCCCATTACATCTGAAAGAGCAAGATGCCTCTTAATCTGATTTTTTACCTTACCCCAAGAGAATAATTTCAATTGAACTAACTCATTTTCCTTAGTCGTTAATGAAATGACCTCACCATACTTTGTGGTTATAGGTCCATCCCAAACAATCCAATGATTCTTAGCCGTGACAGTGGAGTCAAATCCATCAAGTATACCAGCTGATATCAAAGTAACAACTCGACAACCTTTTCTAATATACTCATTGAGGGTACTTAGTTCTTTCAGATTTACGTGCGATAGCCCGACATTACTAAACTCTTTTTGATAACCAGCACTTACAAACCATTCAGTAAGCGCTCCCCATAATGTTATCCCTGAAGCCTGGTCATCAATTTCGTCATAACTCATAATGGAATTTTCGGAGTCCCTTAAAGAAGCGAGGGTTATCCAATCGATCCCCTTCACTCGTACTCCATAAGCATCATAGAAAGCCCCCATAGGATGCCGACAACTATTGCTTGGAACTATATTTAACGCACCTATTTTAGTTTTCCCATACAACCAAAGCTCATTAACTGCTTGTTTATAAATATCAGGTCTATCCATTAACAGGCAATAAAAAAATGATGCTGGCCCACACAAACTAGTATCCCCTTGATTTGGATAACTACTGCGATTCATCCTCGAAAGGATCTGATGTTCTATCTTATTTTTATCGAAGGGATCATCAGGACTACCTACAGGATACTCTTTTGCAATAAACGCTCTTTTCTGACAGGTAATCTGCACAGTATGTATATTATCCTCACCCTTATCATTAACCGGTTTTGTCTGCGCCTTTGTCTCAAAATAACAAACATTTTCACGCTTATTTTTAGAATATGCTTGCCCTGATGCCATTTCACCAAGTGTGTACATCTTTTTCGCAGGCGAGGAAAGCACAGAAAACAACTTACCTCCGTGCTTGCGATATAAGTTCATTTCCATTATGTAGATTACAGACAACCCATCCTCTGTGTCATTCGTTTCATGGGACTGAGTTTGATAATTTGATGTTACTGGTTGTTGCGCCACTGACAGTAGTATATGTTTTTTATTACTGGCATCAGTTCTGTAAACATTCAGATCGTAAAAAAGGTCGACTGCTGAAACATTCGATTCAATCTTTGTATAAATATTATATTTAGGCATTGATGGCCTCCGGTATCATATGCAGCAGAACATCCTGTACCTGTGCAGAAGTAAACAACTTCGTATACCCCTCGCCATCACTGACACCCTCTAATACCGAGCCATCAGCCAGAAAGGCCCTGTAAGGTGTATTCAGCATCGGCATCCCATTATCATCTGTACACAGGTAGCGAATATTATGGCTGCCGTCATTTATCGCATTAGCTAAAGGTGCAATGTCAGGCTTATGCTGCGCTTTTTCCCGCCTGACGTAATACCCGGCCCTTGTTCTGTACTCACCTGCCGTCGCTGATTCAATGCCACTGGCATTGAGCGTGATATAACTTCCCCCGCCGTTTATCGTGACCCGTTTTTTCGCAATAATTTCGATACTGTCTTCCGTGCTGACAATGCTGATTTCCTTCCGGGCAAGCAGCGCCATCAGGTCATTCTGCGCCTGCATCTGTACCGGTCCCTGATTCGCTATCAGCCTGATCCCAAGCTTTCGCACAAACACGCTCAGCGCACTGCCCACCCCGATGAACAGCTTTTTCACCACGCTGACATCCGCATTCTTTCCGGCCGTGGCAATCAGGTTATGCCCGGCTGAGACCTGCAGATGCTCCCCGCTGGTCAGCGCTATCCCCTCCGGCGCGCTGACCAGCAGCACCGATTTTTTGAGGTCCGTCAGCTGCTGCTCCAGCAGGGTAATTTGCGCCTGGAGATCGGCCGGGTTCGCGGTCGCCTTCTGCGCGTCACCGGAGATGGACATCATCTGCTCCCGGGCTTCAGCCAGATTGCTGACCGCCGGCTCCATCGCCAGCACCTGCCCCTGAGCCTGCGCCTGTCCGTCCGCGCTGATAAATATCCCTTTCTGTGCCCGGATAGCGCCCCGGCTGTCGGTTCTCAGCTCAAAGCCTTCGCCGCGCGGCTGCCTGTCACTGTCCACCAGGTGCCCCAGGTTCAGCTGGCTCTTACCGCCGTACTCCGTCGAGACCTTGATATGCTCTTTTCCGCGCTCGTCGTCGAGGCGGATTTTGTTGTTGGCCGGGGTGCGCAGGACGTTACGTTTGTCATTGCGAATGGTGACGTGGTCGCCGTGCGCCGAGTCGTGCAGCACGCCCGCGATATACGGCCGGTCGGGGTTACCATCCTCAAAGCCAATCGCCACCTCCGTCCCCGCCAGCAGCGGCAGGTGCAGGCCGTAGGTGTCTCCGGCATACGGCCGCGACTGGCGGACCCACAGGCTCTCGAACCCGGTTTCCCAGCGCGCCCGGTCAAACAGCATATTCACCCGGTAGCGTCCGTGTTTGTCGATATGCCCGTAGGTGTCGTTTTCCCGGGTGCTGGTCACGCGGGCCGGCAGCGTCCTGGCCATCACCGGACGCGCGCCGGGCTCAGGCCGGTAGCCGACGTCCGGGCTGTCCGGTATGCCGGCAAACTCCACCGCAAAGTCGGCATCGCGCCGGGCGTGGCTGTGCATCGCCGTGATGAGCACGCCATCAGCAAACTCCCTGGCCACCTCCTCTCCGCCGGTGACCTTCAGCACCTGTCCCGGGCAGAGCGTCGGGCAGCTGGTGGTGGCCTGCATCCGGGTCTGGCCGTTCAGATAACGCTCATGACGAAGACGGGCGTAAAACGCCCCGGACTCCGGCGCCGGATGGCGGTCATGGACATTCCCGGCGGTCAGGTAGTTATCTCCCCAGTGGTAAGCCTCACCAAAGGTGGTGGTCTCCCCGCGGGTGACATCCACCTGCGCGTTCATGTCCGCCTTCGCCTCGCGGTAGTTGTAGTCGCGGGTACTGACCTGCTGCTCCACGACGCGGTGGCGGCATGCCATCTCCCACACCGCGTCCACCCCGGCCGACTGCTGCCCTGACGGCGGGACCGAAGGCAACGTCAGCCCCTTCTCATAGCCCTGCTGACTGTCGCAGAACTCAGCGACGTCGATGTGCAGCCGCGTGTCGGCGGTAAACCGAAACCAGATCCCCACCTCACCCAGCAGCCGGGTGATAAAGCGCAGGTCATCCTCGCCGTACTGCATCACCTGCTCGCGGCGCGGATACGTTTTTGTCAGCGAGAACAGAAAATCCTGACCGCGCAGGCCGTGGCGCTCGCGGAGGATTTTTTCCACAATCTGCGGAACGGACTGGTCCTGGTAAATGGCGTTCTGGTGCGAGCGGTTAAGCAGCGCCAGGCGCGGCTGAAGCGTCAGCGCGTAGTGCGTTTCATCCCTGGAGGTACTGAGCCGTTCAAACCCCGTCACCATGCCCTGGATCACCCGCACGGGTTGCTGAACATTGATGCCGAAGCCCTGAGCCACCGGCGCCTGCAGCGTCAGGGAGGCTGCCTTCATCAGCATCATCTCTTTGCTGATGGCATGGTCTGCGCTGGTGAATTCAATACGGTAGCGGAACGGCTGGCTCAGGGCTTCATCGCCCTCGAAGGCCAGCACATCAAGCCCGGCTTCACATCCCTTCACCGAAAGCAGGTGGTGGTTATGGCTGAACAACAACGATTTCACGCTACTCATCGGATATTGTCCCCTCGTCAAACGCCATCACGACGCCTTCCTCTTCGTGATACCCCAGCGTCACCTGGCGCGGTTTCTGCCCCGCCGCCATATGGCTCAATAGCTGCTGACTCAGCGCCGGCAGGATCTGCTGATTCAGCAGACTGTCGACGTTGCGGGCGCCGGTATCCGGCAGCAGGCAGGCCTCGGTCAGCGCGTCGAACAGGCTCTCGCTGAGGGTGGTGGTGATTCCGTAATGGCAAGCCAGACGCTGACTTACCTGCCCGAGCTTCATGCCGACAATGGCGCGCAGCGCTGCCGCCGGCAGCGGACGGTAAATCACCGTCTGGAAGCGGGCCAGCAGCGCCGGCTGGAAGTGGCCGCGCAGCACCGGGCGCAGCAGCTCGTGCAGGTCTGATTCGCTGGCCTCCGGCTGTTCATCCAGCAACTGCATCAGGAGGTCGCTTCCGAGGTTGGCGGTCATCAGGATCACTGTGTTGCGAAAGTCGATTTCACGCCCCTCGCCGTCGCGCATTACCCCCCGGTCGAAGACCTGGTAGAACAGGTTCATCACATCGCGATGGGCCTTTTCCACCTCATCGAGCAGCACCACGCTGTAGGGGCGTTTGCGCACCGCCTCGGTCAGGATCCCGCCCTGGCCGTAGCCGACGTAGCCCGGCGGAGAACCCTTCAGCTGGCTGACGGTGTGCGGCTCCTGGTACTCGGAGAGATTGATGGTGATCAGCGCTTTCTCGCCGCCGAACAGCGCATCGGCCAGGGCGAGCGCCGTTTCCGTTTTGCCGGTGCCGCTCGGCCCGACCAGCAGGAACACCCCTTGCGGACCGTTCTCCGGCGTCAGGCCGGTTTTCGCGGCGCGCAGGCGCCGGGCAATAGCGCTCAGGGCCGCCTCCTGGCCAACCACCCGTTTGCCGAGACTCTCTTCCAGACTCAGCAGCTCCGTCTGCTCATCTTTCATTAGCGAGGAGAGCGGCACGCCGGTCCAGTCGGCAATCACCGTCGCCACGGTGCGGACGTCGACGTCCAGCCCGAGCAGCGGATTGCCCTGCTGGACGGCGATAAGCGCGGTTTGTAGATCGCTAATTTCCGCCTGGCGGGAGATATCGCGGCGGCAGGCGAGCAGCGCTTCCGTCAGCTGCAGCTCCTGACCATACTGAGTTTCAAGGGTATCCAGCGCCAGAATAAGGCGGATCTCCTCCTGCTCAATGGCCGCCAGCCGATCGCCGCGGGCGCTGTTGCCCAGCGCAATATCTTCCAGCAGCGCCTGCTTCTCCATTGCCAGCGCGGTGAGCTGCGCCTTCATGCGGGTCAGCGGCTGAGGCACGGTATCCAAACTCATACGCAGGCGGGCGGAGGCGGTGTCGAGTAAATCCACTGCCTTGTCCGGCAGCTGGCGACCGGTGAGATAGCGTCGTGACAGCGTCACGGCGGCGCGCACCGCATCATCCGTGATATGCACGCCGTGGTGGTCGGCATAGCGGGACTTCAGGCCGCGCAGCATCAGGCAGGCGGTGTCGTCGTCCGGCTCATCCACCTTGACCATCTGAAAGCGGCGCTCCAGCGCGGCGTCGCGCTCGAAGTACTGCTTGTATTCAGACCAGGTGGTGGCGGCGATGGTCCGCAGCTCGCCCCGGGCCAGCGCCGGCTTCAACAGGTTGGCGGCATCCGCGCCGCCCGCCTGATTACCCGCGCCGATGATCGTGTGCGCCTCGTCGATAAACAGCAGCACCGGCGAAGGCGACTGCTGTACCGCCTCAATGATATTTTTCAGCCGCTGCTCGAACTCGCCTTTGACCCCGGCGCCGGCCTGCAGCAGACCGAGGTCGAGGGTGCGCACCGACACCGGCTTCAGCGCGTCGGGGACGTTGCCTTCGGCAATGCGCAGCGCCAGGCCTTCCACCAGAGCGGTCTTGCCCACGCCCGGCTCACCGACGAGGATCGGGTTGTTTTTACGTCGACGGGAGAGAATATCCACCATCTGGTGGATTTCCGTGTCGCGTCCGAACACCGGGTCAATCTGGCCGTCTCTGGCTTTGGCGGTGACGTCGAGAGTGAATTTGTCCAGCGCGCTCTGCAGCGCCGGATTGAGCCCATCCGCATTCAGTTCGCTGCCCGCAGGACGCCCCACAAATTCCACGTCCCCGCCATGGGGCTGCGCCAGCGCCGCTTCCTGCTGCGCTGGCGGACGTTCGTCGGACTGGGCATCAAGCAAGGGGCGCAGGCGTTCCAGCTGACGCTGGCCCAGCGTTAACAGCGGCCACAGGCCATCGCACTGGATCAGATTCTGTTTTTCAACCAGCGCCATCAGCAGGTGAACACTGCGGATCTGCGCTTCGCCGCTGAGAGAGGCAATCAGCCAGGCCTCCTGCATCAGCCTCAGGGTATGGTCAGAGAGCTGGGGACGATGACGTACCGAGCGCGGCTGTTTATCCAGCCAGCTCAGCAGATCCTGCCACAGAGCATCCATATCCCATTCATAGCGCCGCGCCAGCACCGTCAGATCGCCTTCCCCCTGTTCCAGCAGCTTGAGCAGCCAGTGCTCGGGCAGGATCTCGGCATGCGCCCGGGTCTGGCACAGGGAGGCCGCCCCCTCCATTGCGCGGGCACAGCAGGGATTAAGACGGCGTAACAGGCTGGCTGGATTTTCCATGAGATCCTCTCTTATTGTTTCCGGACACGCTACCGCCCGTCGCTGTTCCTGAACAGGAACCCCAAGCGCACAAGGTCAGGCAGACAGATTGTGTTTTTCTTTGCTGAGAACCCGTATCTCAGGCGTTCAGCAAAAAACGGCGGGCAGAGAAACGCTGCCCGCATCAGGCGATCGCCCGCAATAATCCCCGGCCGCAGAGATAACGATGCGGCCGGGATGAGCGAACGTCGCCTGCGCGCCAGCGGCGCGAAATATGACGGGCAATTACGCGGTGGCGCGTTCGTTCCAGCTATCGGAGTGAATGATGTTGCCGTCTTTATAGGTCCAGGTGATCTTCTCGTAGCGCAGCTCAATCTGTTCCAGATGGTTGTGCTTCTCGTAGGCGGGGTTTTTGATGTCGTGCATCAGGGGATTCACTTTCACCACCTTGACGTTCTCAAGTTTGGTATTGAAATACTCCACTTCCTGGCCGGCATCGTTGATTCGGTACCACTTGAACTCAGCGGATTTCAGGGTCTGGCCGGTGGTCACTGCCTTGTACAGGTAGGGGCTGGAGGAGTCGATCTCCTTGGTGAACAGGAACGGCGTATGAATACGCGTGCCGGTCAGTTTGCCGGTGTTGTTATCGGTCGGGATGTACAGGTTATGCTCCTGAGCCACCACTTCGATACTGCCTTCACGATCCTGAACGTCGACAGACCCTTTAATGTCCGCGCCGCCGTCGTCTTTCAGCCAAAGATAAACAGGAATTGCCATGGAATTACTCTCCATTGTGTAGTGAAGCGCCATCATCCTGGGATGACGCAGAGGGTTGGTCCGGTAACCGGCAGGCGTCTACCTGCGGCACCAGACTGATTTCGACACGACGGTTCAGCGCACGGCCTTCCGGCGTATCGTTTGTTGCAATTGGTCGGCTTTCGCCATAGCCCTGAACGGCAAAGCAGCTGTCCGGCACCTCGCCGGTATCGCGCATCCAGTCGCGGACCGATTCCGCACGTTTCAGCGACAATAGCTGGTTGGCTTTTTCCTCACCCACGCTGTCGGTGTGGCCCGCCACCACAATCAGCCACCCGGGCCTGGCCTTAATGTCCATCAGCGAGCTGACCAGCCGCTTTGTCGAACCAGGCTTCAGTACCCATTTCCCGGTATCGAATAGCGACATGCTGTCAAGGCGGATGACGTTCGGCGCGACGCGCTGCACCGGCCTGGGCGGCGGCGGAGGCGGCACGTAACCGCGAATCGCCTCCAGCAACGGCAGGCGAATCTGCTCCCCGTGATACAAGCCCAGACTCAGGCGCAGCGGGACGCCGTTACGCGCCCAGCTATCAAGCAGCGCGGCATCTTCACGCAGCACCCTGACAGCGCTGGCTTTTGGTCGATAATCATCCATCGCAATCCGCTCATAACGCGCAATATCGACGCTCACGCGCTGCAGCAGTTGTCGATTGTTCCAGCCACTGCTGAGCAGCGCGGTGACAGCCGCGAGGGTGAAAATCGCGAGCGCCGCGCGCCAGGCCCTGCCTCGTGGCGTGAGTCCCCGTCCCGCCGGTAACTGCGGCAGGATGAATTCCGGCAAAGCTGAAGCGTCCCCGGTGTCGCTCTCATCTGGCTGCCAGCCAGCTACCCGCGACAGGCCGCTATGTCGGGATAACCACGTCGTCCAGGCCGACGATGCCAGACTTCCGGGCAGCGAGGGCCCGAGGCCCCACAGCACGGCCGCAGGGGTCAGAGGTGGCAGGTCGGTATTCTCTTCCGTCAACACGGCATGGACGTGCTGTTCAGACCAGCCCATCAGGCTGTTCATCAGCACCTGCTGCTCCAGCGCGGCCGCCCCGCCGGCGCGTACCCAGGCCGGTACGGAACAGGGGGCGCAGGAGGGCTGCCAGACTTTCACCACTTCACCCGGTATCGCCGCCTGCCACAACAGGTCGCGACTCATCGCGCTGCCCACCTGCCCCTGCAGCGCCAGCGGTACGGCATACCCCGTCTGCTGACGCAGCTGGCTGAGTTGCCAGCGCAGGGCCAGCAGAGCGCTGGTCAGCGCATCGCTTTGCGCATGCCGCTGCGGGCAGACGCAGAGCAGCACCGACAGCTGAGGCCCCCATTCCGGCCGCTGGCTCAATACCTGGCGCGCGACCTGCTGCAGCTCCTCCGTCTTTTCAACGCGGATCCAGCAGCCCTGTTTGACGACTCGCACCGGTGACGCTGGCGGCCAGACACACGGCAGGTCGCCGCAAACGAGGACCACCGGTTGGCGATAAGCGCCCTCCGGGAGAGGGGCCAGGGTTGATGCGACGTTACGTCCGGTACGACGACTGGCGATGCGCCAGATCCCGATGATCAGGGCCAGCGTGACCAGCAGAATGAGCCACGCCCCCCAGCGGGGAACCGGCAAAAATAGCAGGCACACCAGCGCACTCAGCAGACTGGCCCACAGCGCCAGCCCACGCTGCTGCGCGGGGCTCATTTCACCTCCCCCGGTAACAAGGTCAGCAGCAGGTGATCGAGCCAGTGGTTGAGCCCCCACCACAGGGCGAGTACCACTACCACGCTCAGGCCAATACGTACCGGCCATGGGGCCAGCCAGCCGCTTATCCCCAGACGGGCGCGACTCTCTACCAGTACGGGAGCGGTAGCCGGGCACTGAAAAGGAGGAACACGCTCACCGAGCGCGTTGACCAGCTTCAGGCGCTCGGGGTCGTGGAGGGAGCGAAAGCTGCCAATAAAACCCAGCAGCATCACCCGCTGAAAACAGGTGACCACGGCCAGGTTGGGCGCCGGTTCACGCAACACATCACGCATCCGCTCGCACAGGGTGTCGCCGGCGTCCATGGTGCCGAGGAAGTGCCCCTGCAGCGGAATGTCATACCACTGCAGGCAGGCCTCATCCTCCACGCCGCGCCCTTTCACGGCTTCATCGAGCAGCGCGCACTGGGCGGTGAGAATATGCTGACAGCTGGCGTCATCAAGCCCGCTCGCCTTCAGCTCATGTTGCACGCGCTCGACATCAGCAATACAGCGCTGCCATAGCGTGTACCCTTCCTCATCGCGGAACTGCGGGCCGTGGCGCAGGCTGATAACCTGCAGCCAGGTGTTCTGCAGCAGCGCATCAATATCAATGGACGCGGCGTTGCCGCGTTTAGGCTCATTCACGTTCGTAGTACCGCAAAAAGTTCAAGTTCAGGCTCACCGAGCATCCCCGGGACGTAAAACATACAGGTGCCGCTCTGCAGCATTTCCGTTGCCAGAGGGTGGGACACATCGAGGCTGAAATACTGATTTTCCAGACGCAGCGGGATCGCCGCCGGCACATGACGCAATGGCGTGAGGGGCACCCCTGTCCGCGAGGAGTTGACGATGGCTTTGACATGATCCGGACTGCCCACTTTGCACTGGCGCGGAAACTGCTCCTGCAGTTGGGCGACCGGTACCGACGAACGAACCGACAGGTAGTAATCAGCCCCTTCCCGCAGCCGGGCATCGTGCAGACGCGCCTGCCAGAAGTGCAGCCGGACATCATGCTCCAGGGCAATCGCCACCACCCGCGATGGCAGGCTCGCCTCCAGCAGGTCGCTCAGTAAATCAAACAGCGGCGGAAAAACCGCGTTCAGCTGGTCATGCTGATAGATCGGGACGGCATTCGCCTGATGGGTGAGCGAAAAGGTCAGCAGGCTACCAGCCAGGCGCGCCAGCTCCGGGTAGAGGCGTTCCGGCGGGCTTTGCCGGTAACGCAGAAAGTACCCCAGCACCGGCTCGGCGCTGTTCAGCGCATTCAGCAACCAGAACAGAGAGACATCGGCTACGGCAAAATCAGCCATCCGTTCATTGCTTTCGCGACGCATGGCCATCAGGCGCGTCAGACGAGCCCGGAGCTGGACGAGCAGCTGTTCAAGCTGCCTCGCCAGCCAGCGGCTGCCCTGGATCTGCAGCAGCGGCGGGAGAAACGTCTCGTCGATAAGCCAGGCCCCCTGCGAGTCCCGCTGCAGGCGAACAAGCGGACAGGTCAGGTAATCGCTGTTGTCCTGGTGGGCGAAGCGGAGGATCAGCTCCGGCTGTATGACGGCAATCTGCCGGGTATCATCCCCAAACTGGTTACGGACATCGCGCCAGCGCTGCCGGAAGCGCACCGGCCTTTCGGCCACCTCCTCCGGCTTCAGACAGTTGCCGCCATTCGCCTGCATCAGGGGCAGCGCCAGCACGATCACCGCCTCGCCGGACGCGCCGTCCAGCGACAGCGCGGACGGCAGCGCATCGGCATTGTCCGTATCAATCATCGTGCCATCCTGGAACCGGACCTGCAGCCTGTGAGCCTGCAGGCGGCCCAGTTTGAGCATCTCTGGTTCGAAGGTCGCCTCAACCACTCCCCAGGGGTGGTTAAGACCCATCCGGGCAATCACTTCCGCAGTCCAGGCTGCATACGCAGCCTGCTGTTGAAAATGCTGAGGCGACACCATAATGCCCCGGCCCCACAACGGACGTTCCGTTTTCATCATCGTCCGAACCTACGCCTTCGCCTTTGGCATCTGGCTAACCAGCGACAGATTGACGTCCATCCCCTCGACCTGGAAGTGCGGCACCGCGTACAGCTTCACTCGGAAGAAGCCCGGGTTATCCTCGATATCTTCCACCACCACGCTGGCATCGCGCAGCGGATGGGAGGCCTGCAGCTCGTCGCCGGGGTCGGTCATTTCGGTCACCAGGCTCCGCACCCAGGTGTTCAGCTCCAGCTCCAGCAGACGCCGGTCCTTGGTGGTGCCGATATTCTCGCGCTGGATCATCTTCAGGTAGTGCGCGATGCGCGACAGCAGGAAGATGTAAGGCAGACGCGCGTTGATACGGCTGTTGGCGGTGGCGTCGGCGGTATCGTACAGCGCCGGTTTCTGCGCGGAGTTGGCCGAGAAGAAGCAGGCGTAATCGCGATTTTTGTAGTACGACAGCGGGATAAAGCCCAGGCTGGCGAACTCAAACTCCCGCGTCTCCGGGATCATCACCTCGGAAGGGATCTTCACCTGGTTGCCGGTGCCCAGATCGTACAGATGGATAGGCAAATCTTTCACCGCGCCGCCCGCCTGCGGACCGCGAATTTGCACGCACCAGCCGTTGTTAACAAAGCTCTTCACCATATTAGATGCGAAGGAGAACGCCGCGCTGGTCCAGAGATATTTTTCGTGATCCGGGCCCTTCACCTGCTCGACATAGTTGAAGCTGCGCACCGGCACGGTGTCCGGACCGTACGGCAGACGACCCAGCACGCGCGGCATCACCAGGCCGATGTAGCGGGCATCGTCAGTTTCGCGAAACGCCTTCCAGCGGATATATTCCGCACGATCGAAGTAGTTGCCGATATCCTTAATGGCAGCCACCTCTTCCATGGTCTCTTTCAGGAAGAAGGCCGGGCCGACGGCGCCGATAAACGGCATATGGGCGGCCGCAGAGACGCGGGAGATATTGCGCAGCAGCGCCACATCCTGCGGGCTGGCGTCGAACTCATAGGCCGAGATCACCGAGCCGATCGGCTCGCCGCCGGGAGTGTCATACTCCGCGGTATAGGTGTGCCAGTACAGGCCGCTCTGGATAAGCTCCGGCGCGTCCTCAAAGTCCTGGCGCAGATCGTCTTTGGCGACGTCGAGGATCTCCGTTTTGACGTTCTGCCGATAGTCGGTGTTATCCACCAGCTGTTTGAGGCCGCGCCACAGGGATTCGACCTGCTGAAACTCCTGATGGTGCATCACCGCGTCCAGCTGACGGCTTATCTGGAAATCCAGCTCGGCGATATGGTGGTCGATCAGCGTTTTGTCGAGCTTTTCCACCCGCTGGCCGGACTGACGGATGCGTTCCATAAACACCTGCATCGCCGCGGTGAGACGCTCCGCCGCCGGCGCCTCGGAGAGCGCGGCATCGTCCAGAAAGTCGTTGATATCCCCGAGGCAAGACGCCGGGGTGAGATTAATTTTTTCAAACAGCGAGGCGTAAACGCCCTCGCCCGCGCTGTTTTCCTGCAGCGTGGTTTGCCCCTGAACAGGGGCGTTTTCTGTGGTAACAGACATTAGCATTTTCCCGGTTAATCCATTAACAGACTTGCCCCGCACTTATTTCGGGGCAAGCGCACTCATTTCGTCGCGTAATTCCTGGGACAGCGCCGGATCTTTCAGGATTGCCTCAAGCTCTTTTCTGAAAGTGGCGTTATCGAGCAGATTGGATTTGAGATCGCGTAATAAATTACGCATCGCCAGCATGGCGCGGAGCTGCGGAATTTGCCGGGCAACCTGCTCCGGTTCAAAATCTTTGATGTCGGTAAAACGCAGTCTGACGTTCTCCTCTTCGCCATTGCCGGCCAGCGTATTCGGCACCGAGAGGTTAACTTCCGGGCTAAATTCCGAAAGTACGCTGTTAAAATTATTTTTATTGACGTTGATTTTTTCTCTTTCCGATAAAGGCCGGTTTTCCTTCCCATGACTAAAATCGCCAATGGTAAGCAGCTTCAGCGGCAGTTCGACCTTCTTTTGCGCGCCGCCGGTATGAAGAGATAATTTGAGATTAATGCGCGCCCTGGGGACTTCATTCTGGAACGTATCAGCCATAGCAGTTCCTTTCCTTAAGGAATAATTATTGAAGATATATTGATGTGAAACGTGACGATGATAAAGCAAAAATGGATTACCGATCAACTTAACCACCTAATAATTATATTTATTCATAAACACCCACTTTCACCACGAAAATAAAAGCACCATGAATATCAATATTTAAAATGTGAAACAACAGTCAATGATAAATTCAATAAATAATGCACCAAAGGAATGTTTGCAATGGATACTATAAGGCGGGCTAAAACATTAAGCGGATGAATAAAGGAAACCATAGAGACGATCGGGGCAATATAATTCGCTCATTATGCAAATTTAGCGTAACAACGCAATCAATTACTCAGAGGGAAAATATCTGGCTTCCATCCGATTGCCCCTTCGCGGCGAACGCTTAATAGTGCTGGCGCGAAATCTAAACGGTAACAATATTCTTCTGCTCCCCTTACTCCCCACAAACCGATTTTTTGCGGATAACGAGCCACAGCGCGATGTCGAACAAAGTTGTCGTTAGCAAAAAAACATGAGCCCGGTTACAAGACGCACACGACACCGTCGTCGGCATCCTGAACGGTTCGCATTCTGCAAGTCGCCAGGCTATATCTAAGACACCTTTCGCCCACAACGAGACACAAAGATGAGCAAGAAAATCCTAATGCTGGTCGGCGATTATGCCGAAGATTACGAAACGATGGTTCCTTTTCAGGCACTGCAGATGATTGGCCACCAGGTCGATGCCGTCTGCCCGGATAAAGCCGCTGGCGACTATGTCATGACCGCAATCCATGACTTTGACGGCGCCCAGACTTATAGCGAAAAGCCGGGCCATCGCTTCACGCTGAACGCTGACTTCGCCGCAGTAAAGGCCGAGAACTACGATGCGCTAGTGATCCCCGGCGGCCGGGCGCCGGAGTATCTGCGCCTGAACGAGGAGGTTATTAAACTGGTACAGGCATTCGACGCCGCGCGTAAACCTATCGCCGCCGTCTGCCACGGCCCGCAGCTGCTGGCCGCCGCCGGTATTCTGCAGGGCCGCACCTGCAGCGCCTATCCCGCCTGCGCCCCGGAAGTGCGTTTGAGCGGCGGGCACTATGCGGATATTGGTATCGACCAGGCGCATGTGGACGGTAACCTGGTTACCGCCCCCGCCTGGCCGGCTCATCCACAGTGGCTGGCGAAATTCGCCGCCCTGCTGGCGGAATAACCATACTGAGCCGGCGTTTTTGTTGAGCCACCCGCTCCCCTGCGGGAATCTATGCCTCAGCGCGGTGTTTAGTCTCGGGTAAACGCGCTGTTGTATGTTATGCCGATGGCGGGGATGCGCCACGATTTACCGCTTATCTTCAGGGGCCGGTTAAAAAACCAGCCCCTGAAAGATATATCGCTGCCCTGACGGGCATCATCAATTCAGCAACGCGATCTGCTTGACCACTATATCATTGATTTTATAGGTTATTTCAGGAGTTACGCGTTCTTTGATATCGCGGTCAACAAATACCCGAATGCAATATTTGATGATTTGATACTGATTTAACTTATCACCACATTCAATTAACGGTTTTATTTCGTAGCGGTTCTTAAGATCTTTCACCAAAAGCTTAACTTCGGTTTTATCCAGGTCTTTAAAGGCGCAGTCGGAGACAATATCAACGGCAAATTCATGTGGTTTGAAATGAGGCTGTAATACAGAAGTCAATAACCCGGTGAGTTGACTCTTCCACGCCTTATTTTCCTTGTCAACGATGTTAGCTTTATACACAGAGTGTTTGGCCTCATAGACCTTCGACCATGGGTGTCGGTTAATAATGTCATCAAGTATTTTTTTATTAACCGCCTCGGTATCGCTGATATCTATCCATTCACCAACCTTGTCATTCAAAAAATAATCATCACTGCACGACAAATAAAACTCCTTCAGCGCGTCGATGAAGCTTTCATCGCTATGGTCAACGATACGGTCGGTAACGTCAGCGATAATGACATTTTGTGGATCCTTGCTTTGCATAATCCCACATAATGTGCTCAACATCGTCGCAAAGGCGCGGTTTGTTTTATGGTAATATACCTGCGAAAAAAGGCTGGAGCGCGCCCCAATAAACTCAGCGATCGAATCAATCCCACTCTCTTTGTAAGCAAGGTACAATTTTCCCTGTTCCTCGACCGGGACAATTGACATAAACAAGCGATTGTAATCGTAGATGCCACACTTGACGCCGGAGAAATAGCCATCTCTGAGCAAGTAATCCATCCGGTCGGCATCGATCGGACAGGAAGAGATGATCGAGGTCATTAACGGCAGGATATCTGTTGCCTTTCCATTAATTTCCTCAATGATCTGTTGGTCACCGTATCTTTTTTCGATAATTTTTAACACATTTTCGATATTTATTTCGTCATCGACCTTACCTTGTTTTCTCAGATCATGATAAATCATCAGGCTGAACAACAGCGAAAGCTGTTCATGTTCAACTTTCTGTTCTGGCTTGCTTAATACATCAATGATCGAATGGTAGGCTGTGGGGAGAACATCGGAGAATTCGTGCTTACCAGGCATAAAACTCTCAAACTGGTGGGATACCGGCCCATGCCCGATGTCATGCATCAGGGCAGCGAGTCTCAACTCCTGAATGTTGTGTTTTGGTATCTGATCGATATGACCAAACACATGGCCATCATCATATTTCTTTTGATACCGTATCGCATTCAGGCGTAAATTATTGAGTATTTCACTTGATAAATGCAGCACCCCGAGAGAGTGTTCGAAGCGGCTGTGCACCGCAGAGGGAAACACCTTATATAAAAAAGAGTTCTGTTTAATGTTGCGTAAGCGCTGGAACAGGGGGTGATTGATAAAGGCAATCTCGAGTGTCGTCAAACGAATAGTGCCGTGAATGGGATCAAGGATCTTACTGGTCAATTCATTTTCAAAATCCATATCTTAAATCCTTTCATACGTGCATTAAATATATTTAGCATATTGACTGTTTATTCAACAATAATCTTGCGCATTCAGGCAATAAGGTCAATCACTAATATTTAACGAGCAACGCGGCAGATCATTATTTCCTTATCTCTCCACAGCGTCGCGCTATATCGGCATCCACTGACATATCGATTGACTACGGATGAAAACAGCCCCGGTTTTCTTCGCTCAGATGCGCATTCCCCCGGAAACCTCAATGCGCTGGGCATTCACCCAGCGATGATCATCGGATAACAGCGAGGCGATCATCGGCCCGATATCCTCTGGCAGGCCAGGTCGGCCCAGCGCCGTCATGTTCGCTACCGCCTGAGCGACCTGCGGGTTATCCCGCACCACCCCGCCGCTGAAATCGGTGGCGATGGCGCCGGGCGCCACGCAGTTCACCGTGATCCCGCGACTGCCCAGCTCAAACGCCATATAGCGAGTCAGGGTTTCCACCGCGGATTTCATGATCGCATAGGGCGCCCGGTTCGCCATCACGATGCGGGTGAGGCCGGACGAGACATTCACTATTCGCCCGCCATCGGCCAGCAGCGGCAATAGTTTTTGGCTGAGGAAGAAAACGCTCTTCACGTGGATGCGATACAGCGCATCGAATTCCGCTTCCGTGGCGTTAAGAAATCCCATGCCGCTGGCGTTGCCGGCATTATTGACCAGATAATCAAATTTATCGGCGCCCAGCTCCGTCAGCGCGCCCTGAAAAGCGCTAACAAATGCGTCAAAGGTGTCGATTTCGCCGGCGCTGAAAGGCAACGCGATCGCCCGGGCGCCCAGTGCTTCAACCCGTGTAACCACCTCGTTCGCCTCGGCAAGACGCGTTTTGTAGGTCAGTACTACATTTACGCCGCGCTGTGCCAGCGCTTCGACGGTCGCGCGTCCCAGGCCGCGGCTGCCGCCTGTCACCAGGGCGATTTTTGCGCTATTGTTCATGTTTTCTCCTTTTCTCTCTGCTGAAAACATGAGCGATTATAAGCCCCTGAATGCCGACGATAAGACCGCGTTGGGCGACAGGATAGTTTTGCCAGCTGGAACAATGTCATGGATAAACTGGATACTCTGACCTTGTTTGTGCGTATCGTCGAACGGGGCTCATTCAGTGCCGCCGCCGCGGATCTGGGGGTTTCCCGGCCAGTAGCGACCGCGGCTATTAAAGCGTTGGAGGTCAGTCTCGGGGCGCGGCTGCTACATCGTACCACCCGGCACGTACGGCCGACGGCAGAAGGCTCGCTGTATTATCAGCGCTGCGTGTCCATTCTGGCGGCCCTTGAGGAGGCCAACCGCAGCGCCGGGGGGAGCATCTCCGGCACCATTCGGGTAGACGTGGCGGGCAACCTGGCGCGCACCCTGCTGCTGCCCGCGCTGCCGCAGTTTCTCGCCCGCTACCCGGACATTACGCTGCAGATCGGCGAAAGCGAGCGTGACGTCGATCTGGTTCGCGAGGGAGTCGACTGCGTCATTCGCGGCGGCCATCTCCCCGACAGCGAGATGATCTGCCGGCCGCTCGCCGGGTTGCAGGAGATCACCTGCGCCAGCCCGACCTATCTCGCCCGGTACGGCACCCCGCATACGATTGAAGGACTGACGGGCCACGTGATGATCGGGTTTGTTTCATCGCGCACGCAACGTACCTTGCCGCTGAGCTTTACCCAGAATGGCCGTCAGAGCGAGGTCAGTTTGCCCTGTCGGCTGCTGACTTCCGATGCCGACGTCGGCGCCGAAGCGGCAAGGCTTGGCTTTGGCCTGTATCAGGCCCCCTTGCCCCGCCTTGAGGCCGATCTGGCGTCGGGCGCGTTAACGGAAGTGCTGGCCGATTTTCGCCCTGCGCCGCTGCCGCTCTCCCTGCTCTATCCCAGTAATCGGCAGCTCTCTGCCCGGGTACAGGTATTTATCGACTGGGTGACGGCGCTGATGAAGCCTCCTCTGGCGCAGCAGGCATCCGGAAGGCTAAAATAACGTTTGCTATTATTCACGGCACGTGCGTTAATCGTTGAGTCGATTTACCAGACAAAAAGTTATTATCTGAGTACGTGTTCTCATCTCCAGGCGTTATCCCTGATACCACCTTCCTTTGAGCAGTCCCGTTAGTAGTTTGCTTTTTCTGTAAACAGGCCCTGTCAGATCCTTGTCGACTCCTTAAAAAGTCCGCCATCTGACCCAAAACCCGGCTTACCACCAACTAAAATCAGCCGCGTTAATTTTCCTGAAAACGACCATTGTCTTTTCAACAGAACATCACCCATACAAGGTTTACATTATGATCGAACATATCCATTTTAGATGCCCATGCTGCCATGGTTCCCAGTACAGAACGTCCCAGTTTGACGTCACTGAAAAAAACCCTTTTGGTGCGAAATGCATTTTCTGCAAATCAGCCATGATGACATTAGATACCATCCGTCCTCATCACCTGGGCGTGCACTCCGCTGCCCAGGCACAGCAATAAGATGATGAAGCCGGTGAACGCGGGTGGGGAAATTTCCCCGGTGATTCGCCCGGGGGCAACATCTGTTCCCTCACCCGCAGCGATCGTCGGTGGCATGGCTTAGGCGGGTATCAGGCAACGCTTTTATCAGGGTAGTCACATTCTCCCCGGCGCCAGTTTCCACATTAAAATAGTCCACCGCACGCAGAATAAGCCGCAAGCCCCTGCCGCCTTCCGCTAACGTATCGACATCAAAGTGCTCATCGTTACGCGCCAGCGCCAGGCGTTCGGCAGGAAAGATCTCTCCCGCATCGATAAAGCGCAGCGTCACGCGGTCATTGGCAGCGAAAATTTCTCGGGAGACTGCCGCTTTAAAGGCCACTGCGACGGAAGCATCCAACCGACATGTCACCGGCCAGAGGATCAACTGTCACCAGTCAGCTGCCCGTGACGATCGACTACCGCATTGACAACCATCGCGGCAAACGCGTGGGCGCTAACCAGCATACTGAACCCGTCGCCGCAGCGCAGGCGAGGAGATGGATATCGAATCAGCCGATGCCGCAATCAGTCGTGGATTTTCACCCCCAGACATCCGCGAACGAACTCAGGGTTGAAGTGTTTTACCGCTTCGCCAACATAGCCTAAATCCAGGGCGCTGATTTGCGCCATTTCGTTATCTGTTAATACGAAATCCCAGATAGCAAAATTTTCTTCAATGCGCTCCTGGCGGGTGGATTTAGGGATCACCGTGACGCCACGCTGCACGTTCCAGCGCAGAACAACCTGCGCAATGGTTTTCTGGTGCGCATCGGCGATCCTCCGAAGCAATGCATCTTGATACGGATTATGTCTGCCACCGCCTAACGGCGCCCACGCTTCAGGCTGAACGTGATAATGCTTCATGGCTTCCAGCGCCGCGGGCTGCGCGAAATAAGGATGCAGTTCAACCTGGTTCACCATTGGTTTAATTCTGACAGTTTCGCAGAAGTTAGCTAACACATGGGGGTAAAAATTGGAGACGCCGATCGCTTTCAGGGTACCGGCCTCATAGGCCTCTTCCAGCGCACGCCAGGCGCTGAAATAATCGCCCATCGCCTGATGTAGCAAATAAAGATCAAAGTATTCCAGGCCCGATTTTTTTAATGACGCGGCAATCCCGGCTTTCGCCATCCCGGTGTTGGCCATGTCCTGGACCCACAGTTTGGAGGTAATAAACAGCGCCTCGCGGGTACACAGACCTTCGGCGATGGCTTCGCGCACGGCCTCACCCACCGCATCTTCATTATCGTAGACGGCAGCGGTATCGATGAGGCGATAACCGGTGCGAATGGCGTTCAACACCGCCTGCTTACACTCCGCTTTATCGGTCACCTTGAAAACGCCGAAACCCAGCATCGGCATTTTGCGAGCGTTACTTAATACTGAATATTCCACGGTGAAGCTCCCCTCTTGTTAAAACACCATGGTAAGACAGGAACGCGGTCACGATTAGCCTGTCATTCCTGATTTGACTTATGCATTCAATTCATTAATCGCAGTGCGCTGAGATGATCTGATTTTGACAGAGAGCAGAAAAGTCACCCCTGCCGCGCCCAGCAGTAACAGACCGCTCAGTGCAAAAGTGCTGTGCCATCCCAGACTATCAAACACCAGGCCGCCTACCGTTGACCCGAGGGCTATCGATAGCTGGATCACGGCGACCATCAGCCCGCCGCCCGTCTCCGCATCCTCGGGCAGCGTCCGCGCAATCCATGTCCACCAGCCGGTGGGCGCCGCCGTCGCCAGCAGGCCCCACAGGCTTAACAGTACGGCGACCGATCCCGTGTGGTGTCCGGCCAGCAGAAGCGTTCCGGCAATTGCGGCCATTAACAACGGGATAGCCACCAGCGTCGGATAAAATCGGGCATTCAGAACGGTCGTAATAAGCAGCGTGCCGATAAAACCGGCGATACCCATTGTCAGCAATATCAGGGACAGACCAGAAGGACTGACCTGGGTCACCGTCTCCAGAAACGGTCGCACATAGGTAAATAAGGTAAACTGTCCCATAAAGAACAGTCCGCAGGCCAGCAATCCCAGGGATAGCGTAGAAAGACGGAACAGACGCAGCACCGATCCCTGCCGCTGTGGTGCGCGCGGACTTTTCATCGACGGCAGGCTAATGCATTGCCAGACGAAGGCCAGCACCGCCAGCGGGACAAGACATAAAAAGGCGCCGCGCCAGCCGACGGTGGCCCCCAGGTAGCTGCCCAGCGGCGCTGCCACAACGGTGGCCAGCGCGTTGCCGCCGTTAAAGATGGCCAGTGCGCGGGGGACCTGGCGTTGCGGCACCAGCCGAATGGCCGTTGCCGCCGACATCGACCAGAAGCCGCCGATGACGATCCCAATGAGCGCTCTGCCCAGCATATAAACCGGGAAACTGGACGCCAGGGCAATAATCACCCCAGAGGCTGCCATCAACGCCGTGAGCCCCAGCAGCAGCCATTTACGGTCCAGCGATCCGGTAAGACGGGATATCGTCAGGCTGGTCAGTACCGCCAGCGCGCCAGAAAGCGCAATGCCCTGACCGGCTAATCCCTCGGTAATGTGTAAATCACCCGCGATGGGTGTCAACAGACTGACCGGCATAAATTCTGAGGCAATGAGCACAAATACGCAGAGCGTCATCGCCAGGACGCCGCTCCAGTGTGCCCGGGTGTGACCTAATGCAGACATTATTTCTCTCCGACAAGACAAAGCCGCCCGCAGGCGCGTGGCGGCTTTGGGGATGTCTCCGGCACAGGAGATCTATTTCAGGTTGGTTTTAAAAAATTGCGCGAACGTCGCAAAGGGAATTTTGCCCGCGACGTTGTCATAGAGATCGACGTGGTTTGCGCCTAGGACAATCACCAGCGCTTTCTCTTTACTGCCGATGGCCTTAAAGGCATCTTCGGCAAAATAGCGTGAATGGGCTTTTTCGCCGGTCACGATAAGCGTCGGAATAGTCACTTCGCTGGCGTAACTCAGCAGCGGCATATTCATAAACGACAGCGGCATCGTCGCATTCCAGGCCCCGGTTGAATTAACCGAACGCGGATGGAAACCACGCGGCATACGGTAATAATCGAAGAACTCTTTCAGGACCGGGTTGGGGTTGGCGGGCAAGGTTTCCGGCAAAATACGATCGGCAGCGCTGATGTTGCCTTTATCATCAACATATATGTCATGCCCACCGGGGGCGGAAGTGCCGTTTGCCGCATCCTTCCAGCGCTGCGCGTTCAAGTACTGCAGTACCGCTCGGCGGTCGGCTGTCGTGTAGCGGTCTTTGCCATCGCCCACTCCATGCCCCATCGCGCGGCTCATGTCATACATTACGCTGGTCGCCACCGCTTTGACGCGTGTATCCATCGCCGCGTCGTTTAGGGCCATACCGCCCCAGCCACAAATGCCGAGCAAACCGATACGGTTGCGATCCACCTCTTTTTGCAGGCCCAGAAAGTCCACCGCGGCACTAAAATCCTCGGTATTGATATCCGGTGAGGCCACGTTGCGTGGGTAGCCACCGCTTTCGCCCGTATACGATGGGTCAAATGCCAGGGTGACAAACCCCTGTTCGGCCAGCGTCTGGGCATACAGGCCGCTGGACTGCTCTTTTACCGCGCCGAAGGGACCGCTCACGGCAATAGCTGCCAGTTTGCGTTCACCGCGATCCTTCGGCAGGTAGAGATCGCCAACTAAGGTTATCCCGTAGCGGTTCTGGAAGGTCACCTTACGGTGATCCACTTTCAAGCTCTCAGCAAACGTTTTATCCCATTGTTCAATCAGTGAAACAGGCGCATTCGGGTTAGTTGTCTCAGCAGAGCTCATCGTTGTGACTCCAGTTAATGAGGCGCAAAGCAGCATGGCGGGTATCGCGGCTGTCAGTTTTTTGGTGAAAACCGTCATCAAAATTCCCCTAAATAAACGTGATCAATGCAAGTCTTCAGTAGACAACGCTGCTGTGCTTTGTTGTCGTGCGCTTAGTGTAGCCAGCAGTAATGGTTCTGATTAGAGGCTGAAAAATGCTAAAATTAATACCATATTGTTCTAAATGGCATCTGGGTGACGAGGCAGGATAATGGCGAAACGGGAAAACTATAATGACCTTTATCTGTTTATGCAGGTGGTACGGGAAGGCAGTTTTACCGCCGCAGCGCAACGACTTGGCCTGGCGCAGTCCGGGGTAAGCCGTGCGGTTCGTGAACTTGAAGAGCGGCTGGGCGTTCAGCTTCTGGTGCGTACCACCCGCCGGTTGTCGCTCACTCAGGCAGGTGAGCAGCTCTATCACAACGTCGAATCCGGTTTCGACGCCTTAGATATGGGACTCGCCACGCTGGCCCACTATCGTCAAACGCCCTCCGGTACGGTACGCATCAATGCCAGCCAGCATGCCATTGATAAAGTCCTGCTGCCGAAGCTGGCAGTATTTAAACAACGCTATCCCGATATCAGACTGGAACTGATCAGCGAAAGCCGGTTTGTCGATATTATTGCGCAGCGATTTGATGCGGGCGTACGTCTGGGCCCGGAAGTCGGAAGCGGCATGATTGCGGTACGCATTTCGCCCGATATGGAGATGGCGGTGGTGGGTACCCCGGAACATTTTCGCCGCTACGGCTTTCCACAAACGCCCGCCGATTTAGTCGCCCACCCCTGCATCGCTTATCAGTTCGGCGACGGCAGCCTTTACGCCTGGGAACTTAATGTGGATGGCAAAAAAATCACCCACCCGCCTCAGGGACAGTGGGCTTTCGCCGATAGCTATATGGAGGCCAAAGCGGCGAGGCTCGGTCTGGGGCTGGCCTATGTCCCGGAAGAGCTGATTACCGACGATCTAGCCCAGGGCACACTTATCCGGGTGCTCCAGCGTTATAGCCAGCGTCTGGAAGGTTCATTTCTCTATTACCCGCACCGCAATGTGTCGCCCGCGCTGAGAGCGGTCATTGATACATTGCGAATGTAGCTGAGGTTGCCTGCAGGCAGCAGGCAACCGGTAGTGGCCGGTGACAGCTTCTGTACTCGGACCTGTCATTTAATTCCGATCGATGCAAACAGTAATGCCAGACGGAAATGAATTTATATAAATATTAATTTTGTGAGTTATGTACTTCATTATAAAGTTTAGAAGCAGCACCTCTGCGTAACAAGCTAAAAAAGCAAATAATCGTAAAGATGAAGGGGTAAATAGCCAAAACCCATGCCAGTTTTTGATTTTTAATAATATTATTTAGAGTATCACTCAACGAACCACTTGAAAAGTTCTCACAAATCCTGTCAACCGAGCGCACACTTATCCCCGCTTTTTCTGAGAAAACCGTTTTATCGAAATCTTCACTTTCACACTGTTTTTTATCGAGCTTCCACTCAGTCCAGTTCAGGGGAAGGTAATTATTGGTCCAGATCGAACTCTCAGCAATATGATCATTAATCCAAACCCATGACTTGTCGTCGCCTAATCGTACTAGTGCGGATGGCTTCAATGCCAGCAACATAAAATTTGATAATAGCAGCATAGTTAACACACAAGAGACAAATACACCAACATTAGCGATAAATAATGGTTTTATTGCCTTAAGCGTTGATATTTCAAACCATCCTTTCGCGGCTGTGACATGACGAATATCTATATTTTTCTTTTTCGTCCAGTTAATCAGTGACTTGATCTCTTCTTTATTTCTTGCGCCGACATTAAATAAAACATTAAAACGTTCAACATCATTTCTCTCATTGAAATATGCATTTATTTTACCGTCGTGAAACGTTTTCCCTCCCAGGCAGAACTCCCATAGCCGGTTCAATAAAGAATATGCGGATCCTGCCCGTTTCCAGATAAACACTCCTAATAAACCAAAAGTAACAAAAATTAACGCGCTATTTATTAGTCCATCAAAATTCCATATCGAAGAAATTAAACTTTCCATCTAGCCCCTCTTAATCATCCCGCTAATCGTATGCTCAGCAATCACACCACAGCATCATTACAAAATAAATATTTTTTAACTGCAACTTTTCTTATCCAGCGCACAAGGTCATTGCCGATATCTTCTTATACGCAGGCCACAACTATACGTCACGCTCTTCTGCTACTTGAGCCTTACATTCCACCTCAGTGCTGCTACGCTATCTCTGAGAAAATGGCGAAGGAGATATAATGAAAGTCCTCAATATCCTGATCCGTCGATGCGTGCTGATTGCCCGCTTTGAAGAGACCGTTTCGTTCTACGAAAATCTCATCGCGCAGAAGGCAAGGTTGCGTTTCGACTATCCCGAATACGATCTCAAACTGGCGCAGGTGGGTTCCGTGCTTTTAATTGGCGGAACCGAGCAAAGCCTGGCTCCGTTTCGCGCCACCGAGGCCACTTTCCTGGTAAACGACATTACCGCCTGGGAGAAACATCTGCCTTCCACCGGGGCAACGATTATCAACCCGGTGAAGGCCGTGCCCACCGGCTGGAACATGCTGGTTCGGCATCCGGATGGCATGATTGCCGAATACGTTGAGCATCATGATAAAAACCCGGCGGATGAGATCTTCTGATGCTTCGCGACCAGATGGTAGAACCTGGCATCAGTCGGCCATACTGCCAGAAAAGTGAGACTTTCTACTGTGGCGCGAGAAGGAGAGCAGGAAAAACTGGCGCGGCAAGACGCGCCAGCTCGGGGATCAGCGATGGTTGCCTGACATCATCAGGCAACCAGTACCGGTTAGTGCTTCACGATATACATGGTACGGCTGTAGGCCACATCTTCCGGGTTGGTGATCGGGTAGCCTTTCAGCCACGGCTTAATCAATCGGCCGTTAGTGTACTGGTAGATCGGCGCGATCGGCGCTTTGACCATAATGATCTTTTCCGCCGCGTTGTAATCGTCGTTACGCGCTTTGGCCGAATTCTCTACCGCCGCCTGGGCGAGGATTTTGTCGTACGCCGGATCGTTAAAGCGCGATATATTTCCGCTGTGGGTGGAGGTCAGCAGCGACAGGAAGGTGGACGGCTCGTTGTAGTCTCCCACCCACGAAGCGCGGATCACGTCGAAATTGCCGGTGTTGCGGCTGTCGATATAGGTTTTCCACTCCTGGTTCTGCAGCTTCACTTCCACGCCGAGGTTTTTCTTCCACATCGACGCCACCGCGATGGCAATTTTCTGGTGGTTCTCAGAGGTGTTATACAGCAGCGTCAGCTTCAGCGGACGATTCGGGCCATAGCCCGCGGCAGCCAGCAGGGCTTTCGCCTGGGCATTAAGCTCAGCCTGACTCATGCTCTCAAACTGTGACGGCTGGGGGGTGAAGCCCGCCGTCACGTCCGGCGTGAAGCGCCAGGCCGGTTTTTCCCCGGTCCCCAGTACTTTCTCCGCCATCACCCGGCGATCGATGGTCATGCTCAGCGCCAGCCGTACCCGCTCATCCGCCGTCGGCCCCTTTTGGGTATTGAAAGCGTAATAGTAGGTACCCAGCTGCGGCGGGGTATACACCTGCCCCGGAATATCCTTCAGCAGTTTCTGGTACATATTTTTCGGGAAAGACTCGGTGATATCGATATCCCCTGCGAGATAGCGCTTGGTGGCGGCGGACTCCTGGTTAATCGGCACAAAGGTGACCTGCTGGATCACCGTTTTGGCGTTATCCCAGTAGTGCGTGTTCGGCACCACCACCAGCTTCTCATTGACCACACGGTCTTTCAGAACATAGGCGCCGTTGCCCACCAGGCTGCCGGGCCGCGTCCAGTTCGCCCCGCTGTCGACATTCGCCTTTTGCACCGGATAGAAGGCAAAGCTGGCGGTCAGGTTGCTGAACCACGGCAGTGGTTTATCCAGCTGCACCCGCAGGGTGTGGGCGTCGACGGCGGTGACTCCCAGGGTCTCCGGCGCGGCTTTGCCGTCAATAATGTTCTGCGCGTTAGCGATCCCCGCCAGCGCCGCGAACCAGGCGAACGGCGAAGTGGTTTTCGGATCCACCAGACGCTGCCAGCTATAGACGAAATCTTCGGCAGTAACCGGCGTGCCGTCGGACCAGCGGGCATTATCACGCAGGGTAAAGGTCCAGACGCGGTTATCGTTGCTCTGCCAGCGGGTCGCTACGCCTGGAACCAGGTTGCCTTTCGCATCCTGATTGACTAAACCTTCAAACAGATCGCGGATCACCTGGATTTCCGGCAGGCCCACCGCTTTGGCGGGATCTAACGAGGCGGGTTCATCTTTGATATGGCGCACTAACAGCTGTTTTTCCGCCAGTACCGTGCCCGGCGGTACGTCAGCCGCCCAGGCCAGAGAAGATACGCTGGCTAACCACAGCGCGCCGCATGTCAAAGCGACAGGATACTTCATAAGATCCCCTTTAAAATGAAAAAAATACCGCCAACAGAGCGATAATTATTTGTTTCATCACCTGAAATTGCAAACGACATATGATAGAAAATTGATGTGCCGTCGGATTTCACGCCTCAGGGAATGGGTTTGATCCCGATACGCTTTTCGCCAACACTAAATAATAACGACACACAGGAAGCCCTATGTCTATTTCACGTCCTCGCCCGCAGCGCGGCGACTTTCCGCCGGGAACCCGGCAGTATGGCAGCTCGGAACTGGGCGCGCCGCTGCTGTGGTTTCCTGCGCCGCAGGCCGACAGCCGTAGCGGGCTGATTATTGCCGGTACCCACGGTGATGAGAATTCGTCGATTGTGACCCTCTCCTGCGCCCTGCGCACCCTGAAACCCGAGCTGCGCCGCCACCACGTGGTGCTGACGGTCAATCCTGACGGCTGTCAGCTCGGGCTGCGCGCCAATGCCCGCGGCGTTGACCTCAACCGTAACTTTCCGGCAGCCAACTGGAAGCAAGGGGAAACGGTTTACCGCTGGAATAGCGCGGCGGCGGAGCGCGACGTGGTGCTGTTGACCGGCGAGCAGCCGGGTTCGGAACGGGAGACCGAGGCCCTGTGTCAGTTGATCCATCAGATTCATCCGGCGTGGGTGGTCTCCTTTCACGATCCGCTGGCCTGCATCGAAGATCCGGGCCACAGCCCGCTGGGTCGCTGGCTGGCCGACGCCTTCTCCCTGCCGCTGGTGGGCAGCGTGGGCTACGACACGCCGGGCTCCTTTGGCAGCTGGTGCGCCGATATCGGACTCCCCTGCATCACCGCCGAGTTCCCGCCGGTCTCCGCCGACGAGGCAACGGAGCGTTACCTGCCGGCGATGACCGATCTGCTGCGCTGGCAGGCTTAAAGATGAAGCACGCCGGTGCTGAACCGCAGCGCCGGCTCAACGTCCACCGCCAGCCATGTCGGGCCGTCGAGGTCAGCGAAGCGCGCCAGCGGCGCCAGAGGGAGCGCGGCGGCGATCCCGCGCGAGGTGCAAAGCATACAGCCCAGCATCCGTTCAAATCCCTGCCGTTCCGCCTCCCCGGCCAGAGCCAGCGCTTCGGTCAGGCCGCCCGTTTTATCCAGTTTGATATTGACCATCTCATAGCGCCCGCGCAGCCGCGGCAGGCTCTCCCGGGTGTGGCAGCTCTCGTCGGCGCAAATCGGCAGCGGATGAACGAAGTTTTCCAGCGCCGTGTCGTCGTCGGCGGGGAGCGGCTGCTCAAGCATCGCCACACCGAGGTCCGCCAGCAGCTGACAGCGCGCCGCCAGCCCCTCGCTGTGCCAGGATTCATTGGCATCAACAATCAGCGTAGCCTCCGGCGCCGCCTGGCGGATAGCGATTAGCCGCTCACTGATCAGTCGATCGTCGAGCTTCACCTTCAACAGCTGGGCCCCTGCCTGCCACAGCGCCGCGGCGCTGGCCGCCATCTGATCCGGCGTGCCAATGACCACCGTCTGGGCGGTAATCACCCGGTTAGGCAACGCCACGCCCAACAGCTGGGCCAAGGTTTTGCCTTCGCGCCGGGCCTGCAGATCCCATAGCGCGCAGTCAATGGCATTGCGGGCGGCGCCTGCCGGCAGCAGCCGCTGCAGCTGTTCGCGGGTAAGCCCCGCCTCCAGTTGCTCGCCGATCGCCATCACCTGGGCCATGACCGAGGCGATGCTCTCGCCATAGCGGGGATAGGGTGTGCATTCGCCTACCCCTTTCACGCCGTCCTCTTCCAGTTCCACTACCACCACTTTTGCCTCGCTGCGGCTACCGCGGGCGATCACAAAAGGGGTATGGAGCGGCCAGGCTTCCTCATACACTCGCACGTTACGCATTCCCTTGTCCTCTCTGGTAAATGTTAAATAGGGTTTGCCGTGTAGCTGGCGGATGTCATACACTACTCGCGACGTTAACTATATGTAAACAGGAAGATAACCATGTCACAAACCGTGCATTTCCAGGGCAACCCCGTTTCTGTTCAGGGCACCATTCCGCAGGCAGGCGCTAAAGCGCAGCCGTTTACGCTGGTCGCCAAAGATCTCTCTGACGTCGCGCTGAGCCAGTACGCCGGCAAACGTAAAGTACTGAATATTTTCCCGAGCATTGATACCGGCGTGTGTGCCGCATCAGTGCGTAAATTCAACCAGCTGGCCGCTGAACTGGACAACACCGTAGTGCTGTGCATTTCCGCTGACCTGCCGTTCGCCCAGTCCCGCTTCTGCGGCGCGGAAGGCCTGAGCAATGTGGTCACCCTGTCCACGCTGCGCGGCGCGTCCTTCCTCGCTGACTACGGCGTCGCCATCGCCACCGGTCCGCTGGCTGGCCTGGCTGCCCGTGCGGTGGTCGTTATCGATGAAAACGATCAGGTCGTCTACAGCCAGCTGGTGAACGAAATCACCGAAGAGCCGGACTACGACGCCGCGCTGGCCGCCCTGAAAGCCTGATAACAGATTGCCCGGGCGCATCGCGCTCGCGGACATTCGATCTGCCCAGCCCTCGCTCTGCGAGGGCTTTTTATTGCCGCGGCGCATAGCGGGAGATAGCCCGCGCCATCGCCGGGCCGGTCAGCAAAATGGTAAACAGCCGCAGCGTCTGTAGCGCCATAATAAACGACATGTCCGCCCGGGTGCCGGCGGCGATAATCGCCACCGTGTCCAGGCCGCCGGGGCTGGTGGCCAGATAGGCGGTCATAAAGTCCATCTGCAGAATGTGGGTCAGGGCAAGGGCCATCAGGGCGCACATCAGGATCAGTCCGAGGATGGAGGCGATAATCTGCGGCAGCGTCTTGAGGGCCAGCAGAAAAATGGCTTTATTAAACTGGAGCCCCACCGTCCAGCCCAGCACCGCATAGGCCATCGCCAGCAGCCACTCCGGCAGCTCCAGCATCAGCCAGCCGCCGCCCTGGGCCAGGGCGCCAAGCAGCATCGGCAGCAGCATGGCCCCGGAGGGGATGCGCAGCCGCATGCCCAGCCAACAGGCCACCGCCGTCAGCAGCAGCGTGAAAGGGAAATTCAGGGTCAACGATGGAAACCAGACAATATCCTGAGTCATTTCCTGTGCTTCATTGCCCAGGGCATAGCGCACCACCAGCGCCGCCGCGCCGACGACAAACAGCACCCGCAGATACTGCATCAGCGCCACCAGCCGCACATCGGCCCCGTACTCCTGGGCCATCACCACCATTGCCGACGCGCCGCCGGGAGAGCTTCCCCAGGCGCCAGTGGCGCCCGGCAGCGCGCTGTAGCGGACCAGCAGCCAGCCGGTAAGGCCGCTTATCGCCAGGGTGGTCAACAGGATCGCCAGCACCAGCGCCCAGTTGTTGAACAGCACGCCAAAAACAGAGGGATTAATCGCCCGGGCGATCATGCAGCCGACAATGGCCTGCGCCACCAGATAACAGGGGCGAGGGATGCTCAGCTTCACCCCGCGCAGGCTCAAAATGAGACCGGCGATCAGCGGCCCCAGCAGCAGCGCTGCCGGCAGGTGTATCCGTAACAGCAGCGAGGAAAAGAGAACAGAGAGCAGCAGCAATATCAGCCAGTGCCCGATCGCGCGACGCGACGCCAAGATGCACCACCCCGGAAAAAGGATTAAAAAACCAGTATATACAGGTTTGGCCCGCTTTGCAGGCCGGGAGGCCGGCGACGTGAGTCGCCGGCCTGGCGGGATTATTCGTCGCCCTTTTTCTGACTCAGACCATATTCACGCAGCTTATTGGCGATGGCGGTATGCGACACCCCCAGCCGCTTCGCCAGCTTACGGGTGCTGGGGTAGCTGCGATAGAGCTGGGTCAGCACCGAGCGCTCAAAGCGGCGGGTGATGTCGTCCAGCGACCCTTCCATGGCCTCCTCGCCCACCGGCAGCGAGGCGACGTCATGGTCCGGCAGCAGAATGTCCTGCGGACGCAGCTCAAATCCTTCCAGCTGGGTCAGTGCGCGATAGACGGCATTCTTCAGCTGGCGGACGTTGCCGGGCCAGCTGTAGCGGGTAAGCACCGTACTGAGATCGGCAGAGAGCTTCGGCCGCGGGATCCCCTGCTCGTCGGCAAAGCGGGCCACGAACAGCTCCGTCAGCGGCATGATGTCCTGCGGGCAATCGCGCAGCGGCGGCAGATACAGCGTCAGGACGTTGAGGCGATAGTAGAGATCTTCGCGGAAAAGCCCTTTCTGCACCAGCTCGATCAGGTTTTTCTGCGTCGCGCAGATCACCCGCACATCGACGTGCACTTCATGATCCTCGCCAACGCGGCGGAAGGTGCCGTCGTTGAGAAAGCGCAGCAGCTTGGTCTGCATGCGCGGCGACATCTCACCAATTTCATCCAGCAGCACCGAGCCGCCGTTGGCCTGCTCGAAGAAGCCCTTCTTGCCCTGCAGCGCGTCGCCAAACAGCTCGCTCTCGACCGCGTCCTCGGGAATGGAGCCACAGTTGAGCGCCAGATAGGGTTTGCCCGCCCGCGGACTGGCCAGATGGCAGGCATGGGCCAGCAGATCTTTACCGGTGCCGGTGTCGCCGACAATCAGCAGCGGCGCGCTGAGCATCGCCAGCTTGCGCGCTTGCTCCACCACGTGGCGCATTTTCGGCCCCACCGCGAGGATCTGACTGAATGCGCTGGTATCCTGGCTGGTCATGGTCTGCAGCTGGCGTCCCATGCGCACGGTTGAGCGCAACATCGCCACGGCGCCGGTCAGCACTCGCTCGTTATGCTCGCCTTCCAGATAGACCGGAGTCACTTCCAGCAGGTAGTTCTGCCCATTCACCACCACATGCTCCGCATGCGTCTCCTGCGGGCTGCTCTCCAGCCAGCGCTGAACGTTAAAATCGGCGATCAGCTGGGCCACCGGGTGGTTACGCAGCTTCGCCTGGCTTTGGCCAAACAGCAGGCAGCTGGCGGGGTTCGCCAGTTCCACCCGACCTTTGGTATCCAGCGACAGCACCGGCTCCGGCATCGCTACCAGCAGCGCGCTGAGCGCCAGGTGTTCACGTTCAGATGGCATCCACGGCACGGTGCGCACGTCCGTCACGCCGGCGATACGGCGGATCTCAGCCATCAGGCTGCTGAACGTGGCGAATTCCAGTTCGGCGAAATTGAGGTAAATTCGGCCAATAGGGTCAATATCGATACCGCGCAGGTCAATACCACGCAGCACCAGCAAATCGAGCAATTCACGAGTCAGACCGAGACGGTCTTCACAAAAGACTTCAAGACGCATGGGAGTGTTCACCCTAAAAGTGCCAATGACGGGAGAATAATAGGCCAGGAATGGGTTTTCGGGAAGCTAACTGTCAACAATTATTGACAGTGTGGCGGAAAAATGGGCGCTGTGGCGTAAAGTCAGACGGTCAGTGGTTAAATCACCGGCCAGGCGGCCGGTGAGTCTTGGGTCAGGCGTGGAAAGCAGGCAGCCACTGACGGTTCTCAGCGATCACCTCATCCAACGCCAGTTCGAGCTTCTCGCCGCTGACGATCAGCGGATTCAGCATCAGAGCACGCCATGCGGTGTGGCGGTTGCCGGTGAGCGCGGCCTCGATAGTCAGCCGTTCAAATGATTTCATCAGCTGCAGCAAACGCAGGGTATCTTCCGGGAACGGCGCCACATTGAGAGGTAGCGGACCAGAAGCGGTAATCAGCGAGCTGACCTCTACCGCGCAGTCATCCGGCAGGCCATTGATGGCGCCGTTATTACGCGTATTGACGTGCATGATAATCCGCTTGTCGTTGTAGATGGCATTCATCAGCTCGCAGGCCGCCTCGGAATAGTACTGGCCGCCGCGCCCTTCCAGCGCCTTCGGTTTGACTGCCAGGTGCGGGTCGCGGTACTGGTCAAACAAGATTTTTTCCAGCTGCTTAACCACTTCCCCGCGGGTTCCTTCGCCGCCCGCCTCCGCCAGCTCCTGGCGCAGCAGATCGTCTTTCATGTAGTAATAACGCAGATAGGCGCAGGGGATCATGCCTAAGCCCTGCAGCAGATGCGACGGCCAACGGAACGGCGAAATGTTGCGCGGCACCAGCGGATCCCGACCGGCGTTGATCTCGGCTATCACCTCCGGCAGCCATTCTTTACCTTTGTGCAGGATCTGGCGCACGAAGATAAAGTGGTTCAGGCCGGCGACCTGCATCACCACCTCTTTTTCGTCAGCGCATTGCAGCAGAGTGGTTATCCCTTTTTGCATAATCACCGGCACGTTACACAGGCCGACGGCTTTGATGCGGCTGTGGCGCAGGATCGCTTCGGTCACCATCCCCGACGGGTTGGTAAAGTTCAGCAGCCAGGCGTCGGGACACAGTCGCTCCATATCGGCAGCGATCTCCAGGGCGATGGGAATGGTGCGGCAGGCGTTGGCGAAGCCGCCAAGGCCATTGGTCTCCTGGCCGATCAAGCCATACTTGAGGGAGATACGTTCATCGCTGATCCGGGCGTCAAGGCAGCCGGCGCGAAACTGCGAGCAGACGAAATCGGCATCGCGCAGCGCGCTTTCCCGGTCAAGGGTGGCCACCACTTCAATAGTCAGCCCGGCTTTGGCGATCATTCGCCGCGCCAGTCCGGCGATAATCTCGACTTTCTCTTTGCCCTCTTCAATGTCCACCAGCCATAGCGAAGCGACCGGCATTTCGTGATAGCGGTTGAGCAAACCTTCAATCAGTTCCGGGGTGTAGCTGGAGCCACCGCCAATCACCACAATTTTGAGTCCTGACATGGTATACCTCGGTTTAGTTACGATATAACTATTTAAAACCGGCAAAACTGGCCTAACAAACGAATTAAATCGGCCTATGCATGAACTCAATTAATGCATAAGGGAGACAATCTGTGCTTGAGCAACAAAGCATCCTTGCGCTGCTGCAGACCTTTGAGGTGACCGCCCGCCACCTGAGCTTTACCCTTGCCGCGCATGAAATGAACCTTACCCAGGGAGCGGTCAGCCATCGGATCCGCAGGCTGGAGATGCACATCGGGTTTCGCCTGTTTATCCGCATGACGCGTAAACTGGCGCTGACAGAGGAAGGTAAGCGGCTGCTGGCGACGTTAAGCCATTCGCTGCGGGCGATTAACGATGAAATTGAGGATATTCGCGATCAGGATCTGCGCGGCACGCTGCATATTGGTATTGCGCCGACGCTGGCCCATCTGTGGCTGATGCCGCGTCTGCCGCGCTTTCAGGCGCAATGGCCGGGACTGAATCTGCAGTTTCGCGTGCGCGCCGGGGTGATGGATTTTAACGAGGAGCGGGTGGATCTGGCAATTTACTACGGCGCCACGCGCTACCCCGATCTTTATCAACAGCGGCTGATGGCGGAAAGTTTGCTCCCGGTCTGCTCCCCGCGTTATCGCCAGCAGTATCGTCCGCTAAGCGGCGGCGACCCGGCGGCGCTCGTCTGGATCCATGCGTGCGAATCCACCGACGTACAGGATCAATTTGCGGAATGGCGCCTGTGGTGCCAGCACAGCGGACAGGCGTTACCTTTTGAAGGCCGGTATTACGCGGTGAATAACCACTCGCTGGCCATCGAGATGGCGCTCAATGGACTCGGCGTGGTGATGGGGCGTAAAACGCTGATCCAGCCGCTGCTCGACGCCGGCAGGCTGGTGGCCTTGTCTGAAAATGAAGCGCCCTCGCCCTTTGGCTATGACCTGATTTGTCCGCAGGAGAACCGTTCCCGCCCGCGCTTTCGCGCCTTCAGCGAGTGGCTGGCGGCGGAATGCGCCTAATCGAATATTGCCAGGGTGCGCGTGCCAGAGCTTGACTTCGAAGGCCGGCCAAGGCGAAGCCGCCGCCCGGCGATGTCTCTGAGCGGAGGTTACTTCTCCGGGCGGGTTTTGCTTTTCTGCAGGGTCTCTTTCAACTGCCCAATCAGCTCGCGACGAAAATCGCCGAGTCGCGGTTTATCATCGGCGATCCACGGCAGCGGGCGGCACAGCTCCATCGCCTTGATCCCGAGACGGGCTGTCAGCAGACCGGCGCCAATGCCCTGCGCGGCGCGCGCCGACAGCCGGGCCGCCAGATCCTGCGACATCCAGTCCATGCCCACCTCGCGCACCAGTTCGCTGGCGCCAGCGAAAGCGATATTGAGCAACACCAGGCGAAACAGTCGCAGACGGCTGTAATACCCGAGCTCAATGCCGTACAACGTGGCGATTCGGTTGATCAGCCGCAGGTTCCGCCAGGCGATAAACGCCATATCCACCAGCGCCAGCGGACTGACGGCAATCATCAGCGTCGACTCCGCCGCCGAACGGCTGATTTCCCGCCGCGCCTGGGCATCGAGCACCGGCTGCACCAGCTGCGCATAAAGGCTCACCACTTCGCGATCGCTTTGCGTTTCGTGGATCGCGGCATACCAGCGCTGCAGCGCCGGATGCGATTGATCCAGCCCGGCCTGCTGCGCCAGCTTCTCACAAAACGCTTTCGCTTTACCGACCGCGTGACTGTGCAGCATATCGCGCGCTTCATCGCGTTCGTGGGCGCGCTGGCGCAGTCGCCACAGACGGCGCCACTCGGTGGCCACAGATCCGACGCCGGCCCCGACGATCAGCGCCCCGGCGACGCAGCCGCCCAGCGCAATCCAGTCCTGGGTCTGCCAGGCGTTAGCCGTCCATTGCACGCCTTGCGCCACGACGCTGACGCCGAAGATCGCCAGTCCGGCGCTGACCATCCGCCGCCACAGGCTGCGTTTGGGTCGCAGAACCGACTCCACCACCGCTTCCGCCGCCCCCTCTTCCTCTTCGCCGGTCACCAGCCGCGCTGGCGCGAAGTTGTCGGCCTCCAGGGTGTCGAAGGCGCGAGCGCCTTTCAGCGGCGGAATTTTCTCCGCTTGCAGCGGCCCATCAAAATCAATCCGCGGTTTTAACGGTTCGCTCATCGCAGTTTATCTCCAATCAAAAATTCCAGCGCCGCGTCGAGACGAATGTGCGGCAAAGGCCGATCGACATCCATGACCTGCGGACGAAAGTTTTCAAACTGAAATCCCTGCTGCTGCCAGAAGGCCTGGCCCGGCAGGCGCGCCGGCACCTCACCGGGATAGATGGTCAACGGCTGGCCGTCGCTCAGGCGATTGCCGCGCAGGGCGGGAATTTTCTCGCCATTCACCTCAATCAGCCCGCTCTGGGTCGCCTGAATGGACGCCAGCCCCAGGCAATCCATACTGATCCCTTCAAAGGCGGCGTTCTGCCACGCGTCCTGAATCAGTTGCTGCAGGAGCGACACCATATTGCTGTGCTGATCGATCGTGACGTGATCGGCTTTGGTGGCGGCAAACAGCAGCTTGTCGATGACGGGCGAGAACAACCGGCGAAACAAGGTGCGCTGCCCGTAATGGAAACTTTGCATCAGCTGGGTCAATGCCAGACGCATATCGTTAAACGCCTGCGGCCCGCTGTTGAGCGGCTGCAGACAGTCCACCAGCACAATCTGCCGGTCGAAGCGCAGGAAGTGCTCTTTGTAGAACCCCTTCACCACCCTTTCGCAATAGTATTTGTAGCGTTCGCGCAGCATGCCGGCGTTGCTGTGTTTATCGGCCTGCGCCAGCTTGGCTTCGCCGACGGCGTCGACGTCGGGCCACGGGAAAAACTGCAGCGCCGGCGCGCCCGCCATTTCTCCGGGCAGGACAAAGCGCCCGGGTTGGATAAAGTGCAGCCCTTCGCGCTTACAGGCGTGGAGATAGTCCGTCCAGGCGGCAGCGATATCCGCCAGCCGAGCCTCGTCGGCAGGGGCTAGCGGATCCAGCCCGGCGCACAGCTGCCGCCAGCGGGCCGACCACTCCGCACGCTGGCCCTGCAGGAGCCCGGTCATCTGTCGCGACCAGCTCAGATAATCCTGCGCCAGCATCGGCAGGTCGAGCAGCCACTCGCCCGGATAGTCGACGATCTCCAGATACAGCGTGGAGGTATCTTTAAAATGGCGCAGCAGGGAGTCATTCGAACGGTAGCGCAGCGCGAGACGGATCTCGCTCACCCCGCGCGTCGGGGTTGGCCACATGGGGGGCTGGCCGTACAGCTGGGCCAGCCCTTCGTCGTAGGTGAATCGGGGAATGCCAAAGTCCCGCTGCGGCACGCGCTTGACGCCGAGCAGCCGCTCTTCGCGTGCGGCGCTCAGCAGCGGCAGGCGGGCGCCGGTGTGGATATTCAACAGCTGGTTGACCAGCGCGGTGATAAACGCCGTTTTACCGCTCCGGCTCAGGCCGGTCACCGCCAGACGTAAATGCCGGTCAACTCCGCGGTTGACCAGCGCATTCAATTCAGTTTTCAGTCGCTTCATCGCCAGTCCGTTATGCCCTGAAGGTATGTCTCGTCATCATAAGCGATCTGCCGGGGATAAGCAGGACAACGTTAATCCTTTTGCGCCTTCCCCACGGCGGCATTATTTCATCCCGCGCGTGACGCGGTTGGCCAGCCGGCTGAGCAGCGGCTCCAGCGCCACCGCCAGCAGCATTTTCAGCGGCCGACGCGCGACCGATTTAACCGCCCAGCCGGCAACGCCCGCCGGGCCATAACGCAGCGCGGTCAGCAGCGCCAGCTTACCGACGATTTTCAGACCGGGCTTCACCTGCTGCCCGGCGCGTTGCCATTTGCTATTCATGCGTTGCCTCATTCGTTAGAAACAGGGTTTACAGCTGGCGAAAGCGGCTGCGCAGCGTAAAGGTGTCGGAGGTCACATACCGCTCCATTTCACGCAGACGCTGTTCACCGGAGGCCAGTTCGGCATCCACGGCGGCCAGCAGATCGCCATTGCTCGGCGCTTTATGACCGTACAGCTCGCTGTCCGGTATCGGATCCAGAGCAAAAGTCAAAATGATGTAGGCCACCAGGACAAAGAAAAAGAGGCCGAAAATCATCGCCAGCACGGTAATCAGACGCACCAGCTTCACCGGGACATCAAGATGCTGAGCAATGCCCGCGCAGACGCCCTTTACCATCCCGCGCTGCGGGATACGCCACAGTTTTTTATTCAGATCCAGCCCGGCCATTATTTGTCCCTCCAGTTCGGATGTTCGGCGTCCAGGATCGCTTCCAGCGCCTGAATGCGTTCGCGCATCCGCTTCGCGTCATCGGTCAACTGCAGCAGCCGTTGCTGCTCATTTTGCGTCAGACTGCCGTTGGCGCCGCGATTGTTGTAGTGCAGCCACAGCCAGACCGGCAGAACAAACAGCACAAACAGCGTCAGCGGAATGGCGAGAAAAAGCATGCTCATGTGTACTCCTTACAGGGGGTGAGCCGCGGCGCAACGCCGCGCCGCGCAATCATACTTACTGGTTGGACTGATTCATTTTGGCTTTCAACGCCGCCAGCTGCTCGCTGATTTCATCGTCCGCTTTCAGTTCGGCAAACTGCTGATCCAGCGTCTGCTGCTTGCCAAAGCGGTGGCTCTCCGCTTCCGCTTCCATCTGATCGATGCGACGCTCAAAAGATTCAAAGCGCGCCATCGCCTCATCCAGTTTACCGCTGTCCAGCTGGCGACGCACATCGCGGGACGAACTCGCCGCCTGATGGCGCAGCGCCAGCGCCTGCTGACGGGCGCGGGTTTCGCTGAGTTTGTTCTCCAGCTCGCCAATCTCTTTTTTCATCCGCGCCAGGGTTTCATCCACCAGCTGCACTTCATGATCCAGCTGAGCGATAAGGTCGGTCAGCTTTTGTTTTTCGATCAGCGCCGCCCGGGCCAGATCTTCTTTCTCTTTGCGCAGGGCCAGCTCGGCTTTTTCCTGCCATTCCGCCTGCTGGGCGACCGCCTGCTCAATACGACGGGACAGCTGTTTCTTTTCCGCCAGCGCGCGGGCCGATGTCGAACGCACCTCAACCAGCGTGTCTTCCATCTCCTGGATCATCAGACGCACCAGCTTTTGCGGGTCCTCCGCTTTCTCCAGCAGGGAGTTGATGTTGGCGTTCACGATGTCGGCAAAACGAGAAAAAATACCCATAATTTCAATCCTCATAGTTCTGGTTTCAGGCATTCACCTGTGGCTTAGCTAATACAAATGGCGTGCCAACTTTTTATCTTATTGATTTTAAACAGGGTGGTTGCGAAACGTGCTGGGCATTGCTACAGTCACCTGGTTAATTACACTACTTAATGGCGAAATTCATCATGGCGCAGTACAAGGATAATCTGCTGGGCGAGGCCAATAGCTTTCTCGAGGTGCTGGAACAGGTTTCCCGGCTGGCCCCGCTGGATAAACCGGTGCTGGTCATCGGCGAGCGCGGTACCGGGAAAGAGCTTATTGCTAACCGTCTGCACTACCTCTCCAGCCGCTGGCAGGGGCCGTTTATCTCATTGAACTGCGCGGCGCTGAACGATAATCTGCTCGACTCGGAGCTGTTCGGCCACGAAGCCGGGGCTTTCACCGGGGCCAGCAAGCGCCATCCCGGGCGCTTCGAGCGCGCCGACGGCGGGACGCTGTTTCTCGATGAGCTGGCGACAGCCCCAATGCTGGTGCAGGAGAAGCTGTTAAGAGTGATTGAATATGGCGAGCTGGAGCGCGTGGGCGGCAGCCAGCCGCTGCAGGTTAACGTCCGGCTGGTGTGCGCCACCAACGCTGACCTGCCGCAGATGGTCGAGGAAGGTCATTTTCGCGCCGACCTGCTCGACCGCCTGGCCTTCGACGTGGTACAGCTCCCCCCGCTACGCGACCGGCAGAGCGACATCATGCTGCTCGCCAACCAGTTTGCCATCCAGATGTGCCGCGAACTCGGTCTGCCGCTGTTTCCCGGCTTTAGCGAACGAGCGACCGCGACGCTGCTCGGCTACCGCTGGCCGGGGAATATTCGCGAACTGAAGAACGTGGTTGAGCGCTCGGTTTATCGCCACGGCGACAGCGAGCATGAGCTGGACGCGATTATTATTAACCCTTTTCGTCAGTCCCCCGGCTCTCCGCCGGAAGCCGCGCCCGGCGATGAGCTGCCCGCGCTACCGCTGGATCTGCGCGATTTCCAGCTCCAGCAGGAAAAACGCCTGCTGCAGCGGAGTCTGGAGCAGGCGAAGTATCATCAGAAGCAGGCGGCGGAGCTGCTGGGATTAACCTATCACCAGCTCCGCGCGCTGCTGAAAAAGCATCAGCTGTGAGAGGCGCGCGGCAGCAGCAGCGCGCTCACCGCCATCGCCCCCAGACATAAGACGGCGTTAAACCACAGGGCATACTGGGCGGCATGGGCCATGCCCAGCGGTAAAAACAGCGCGAAAAGTGACGCTGTCACGGCGATACCCATCGCCCCGCCCAGCGAGCTGCCCATCTTATAGATCCCCGAGGCGACGCCGATTTTGTTCTCCGGGGCATTGGCCACCGCGGTATCCGTCGATGGCGTGGCGTAGCAGCCCAGTCCGAGGCCAAACAGCACGTTGCTGGCGAACACCACCCCGATATACAGCGCCTTTTCGAGAAAGGTGCAGGATATCAGCGCGATGGCGATAGCGGTCAACACCGGACCGGCCATCATCGGCAGCCGGGCGCCATAGCGCTGCAGCAGCTTCTCGCCGACCCGGATCATCGCCAGGACGGTCACCAGATAGCCGAGGGTCATCATCCCGCTCTCCAGCGGCGTCAGGTGGTGCCCTTGCTGCAGCCAGATGCTGGCGATCATCATGGTGCCAATCGCCCCATTGAGCAGAAAGTTCGACAGCACTGCCGCACCGTAGGCCCGATTGCGGAACAGCGCAAAATCAATCAGCGCCGCCTCGCCTTTGCGCATGCCGTTGCGGATAAATATCGTCCCCGCCGCCAGCGCCCCGGCCAGCATGGTCAACGACAGCGGGCTGCTCCAGCCCCAGCCGTGGCCCTTGCTGATAAACAGATTCACCAGCACCAGCGCAACAATCAGGCTCAGCAGACCGCCGACGTCCAGCTTATGCTGGCTGGCGCTGGCGCTGCGGCTCTCCGGCGTGCCGCGCAGCAAAAACAGCGCCAGCAGGGCAACGGCGATCGAGAAGACGAAGATCCAGCGCCAGCCTAGTCCGGTGGCGATAGCCCCGCCAATGAAGGAACAGAGACCGCTGCCGCCCCACGAGCCGATGACCCAGAAGCTGACCGCCCGCTGCCGCGCACGCCCCTCATACCAGGTCTTAATCAGCGCCAGCGTCGCCGGCATAATGCAGGCTGCCGACAGCCCCTGCAGCACCCGGCCGGCGAGGAACAGCCACGGTCCCTGAGCGATCACCAGCATGGCGCTGCCGACGATGCTCAGCCCCAGCCCAAGGGTGGTCATCCGCATCCGGCCAAACTTGTCCGCCAGACCGCCGCTGGCGACCACGAAGCAGCCGCTGAACAGCGCGCTGAGACTGACGGCCAGAGTTAAGGTTTCAAGAGAGATATCAAGGCTGCTTTTCATCGCCGGCACCACGTTAATCACCGACTGGGCGAACAGCCAGAAGGTTAAAACGCTTAACACAATCCCCACCAGCAGGCGATCGTTGCCGACAAACGGGGTGTCGCTTATTGTGACAGTGCTCATCGCATGGCCCTCCCGTTTCTCGTGATTAGCGCAGATAGCGTTCCGTCAGGCCACACCACAGCGCCGCGCCGGTCAGCAACAGCGCGTCGTTGAAGTCATACCCCGGGTTATGCACCATGCAGCGATCCGGCTCATCGCCAGCGCCGATGGTGAAATAGCTGCCATGCGGGTGCTGCTCCAGCATGAAGGCAAAATCTTCACTGCCCATAAACGGCTTCACCTCGCCCACCTGCTCTGCGCCAAACAGCGCTGTCGCCACCTCCCGCACCATGGCGTTCGTCGCCGGATCGTTACGCAACACCGGACTGCCGTTGACGTGGGTCAGCGTGGCGGTGGCATTGAAGCTCTCCGCCTGGGCCACGGCGATATCATGGATCCGCTGCAGCACGGTCTCGCGCACCTGCTCATTGAGGGTGCGCACCGTGAGCTTCATCAGCACGTGATCGTTAATGATATTGGGCGCATGACCGGCCTGGATGCTGCCGACGGTCACCACCGCCGGTTCAAACGGGGTGATATTGCGCGAGACAATGGACTGTAGCGCGAGGGTAATATGGCAGGCCACCAGCGTGGCATCCACCGTATGCTCCGGCACCGCGCCGTGGCCGCCAACGCCCTTCACTTCAATATGCAGCGTATCGGAGGAGGCCATCATCGCCCCGTCGCGCAGGCCGATCTTGCCCAACGGCTGACCCGGCATATTGTGCAGGCCGAAGATGGCGTCGCAGGGGAACTGGTCAAACAGACCGTCCTCGACCATTACCCGCCCGCCGTACAGCAACTCTTCCGCGGGCTGGAAAATCAGCTGCAGCGTGCCGGTAAACTGGCGGGTGCGCGCCAGATATTCAGCGGCGTAGAGCAGCGTGGTGGTGTGCCCGTCATGGCCGCAGCCGTGAAAGCGCCCTTCAACCTGGCTTGCCCACGGCTTACCGCTCCGCTCCTGCATCGGCAGGGCATCCATATCCGCCCGCAGGCCAAGGCGTTTTTTCCCCTCGCCGACGCGCAGCGTGCCCACCACTCCGGTGCCCGCCAGGCCGCGGTGAACCTCGTATCCCCACTCGCCAAGCAGTCGGGCGACCTCGCTGCTGGTCTGGTGCTCTTCAAAGCCGATCTCCGGCTGCTGGTGGAACCGACGACGCAGAGCAATAAATTGCGCCTCGTTAACCTGCAATGCTTCTAGCAACGGATGTGTCATTTTTGTTATTCCTGTGTTGTGTTTGCACGACACTTTCGAGTTTATGCGGGTGCCTCAGCTTGCAGGCGCGCTTTTTTGTTTTATATTGACGAAAAATCAATGAGTGTTTTTCATACATATCGGTTATGACAAAAAACAACCGGTTGTTTTTTGTCTACAGAGGAGAGTCATGTGGAGCACCATTCAGGCGACTTTAGCGTCACCGTACGCGATGTGCGTCAGCTGACCCAGCCGGAAAGCGATCTGCTGACGCTGCTGTGGGTGCTGGAGGGAAGCGTAAATCTGGCGGTGGCGGAAGGTGCGTCGCAGCCGCTCGCCGCCGACGGGCTGGCGATCGTTAACCGCAACCGTCGCTGGAGCCTGCGCAGCGCCGGGGCCAACGCCGTGATGATCCTCACCCTCTCCGCCAGCTGGCTGGCCCGCCTCGATAATGCCTTTTTTGCCGTCGATTACCAGATAACGCCGCGCACCCGGGATGCCGATGACGGCCTGCGCCGCCTGATGCGCCAGCTGCTGGTGAGCGGCCTGGTCAATCATCCTGGCCATTACCGACTGGAGGCCAACCGCTGGCTGAGTGAGATAGCGCTGCTGCTGGCCACGCGCTTTAGCCAGCCCATCGCCTCCACGCCCCGGCGCGATACCGAAAAATGGAGCCGGAGAATAGCCAGCGTGGTGGCGCGGATCGACGCTAACTATCAGCGTCGCCTCTCGTTGCAGGAGGTAGCGGCCGCGGAATTTGTCTCCGAGGCCTGGCTGTCACGCTTATTTCGCAAAGAGGTCGGGGTAAGTTTTGTCCAGTACCTCACCGCGCTGCGCCTGCGCCACGCCGCCGACCAGCTATTAACCACCCGCAAAACCGTCCAGCAAATCGCCCGCGAACAGGGATTCGCCAGTACGCGAATGATGAGCGATTTGTTTAAGCGCCAGCACGGCGTGACGCCGCGCCAGTATCGTGAACAGCATCCTCTGGAGCTTGCCCGACCGCGCCCGCCGCAGGCCGATCGCTGGCAGCCGGTGGCGGCCGACCGGCTGTATGCGCGACTCAATGAGCCGGAACCACGCGACCGGGAAAGTCCCCCCCTGCCGATCAACCCACCGCAGACCCGGGAGATCAATCTGCGCGATCGTCCAGCGCGCCCCGTAGCGCTGCGCCATACCCGGATGGTGGTGACCGTGCGCGAACTGGACGATCTGCTGCGTGAAGATGTGCGCCGGGAACTCGAACAGCTGCACCACGCCCTGCCGGTGTATGCCATCGATATCAACGATCCCTTTCTCAGCAGTCGGCTGTTCGGCACCGGCTGGGACGATCCGCAGATGGCCGGCTACGCCTGCTGGTACAACCTGCAGCAGATTTTTAGCTGGCTGGCGGCGATGGGCTGGCAGGTGATCCTGCACACCGGCGTCACCACCCGCAGTGACCTGCTGCAGCGCTTCCTGCAGCTCGCCGCCAACCATTTTCCGCCAGCCACGCTCAACAGCTGGCGCTTTGTCTGGCACTGGTCGCCGCAGGCCAGCGAAGCTGCGCGCCAGGCCGCCTGGCGGCAGCAGCGCGGGGTCCTTCATCGCCTGCTGCCGCAGCCGCAGCTGGGGATCTGGCACCGCTTTGCTCCCAGCGATCCCGGGAACGATCCGCTGTTCCACTCGCCGCTGCTGGCAGAGGCGGATTTTCTCGCCTGCCAGGCAGATGCCAACGAACAGCTGGATCTGGCCCAGGCAGACAGCAGCCGCCTGGCCTCCAGCGAACATTACCCGCTGCACAAGCTGCGGCAGATCCACAGCGCCCTGCGCCAGCGTCAGCTCAACCTGCCGCTGTGGCTGCTCTCCTGGAATACGCTGACTGGCGATACGCGGGATACCAACGGCCGCTTTTTTCGCGGCGCGCTGCTGATGGATAATCTGCTGGGGGTTGCGGACCAGGTCTGGCTGGCGGGCTTCTGGTTAAATTCAGGCCTCCAGGGCGAAGCTCGCGCCAACGGCAAGCTCGATACCTCCAGCCTGGCGCTGCACTATCTGCACGGCCTGCCGCGCCCGGTTTACTGGGTACTCTGGCTCTGGCGGCGGCTGCGCGGCGAGATCCTGGTTCACGATAAAAACCTGCTGCTGCTCCACCACCAGGGTCACTACCAGCTGCTGCTGCGCAATACGGTGGTCTACAATCCCTGGCTCTCCAGCGAAGCGGCCTTTATCCAGCGCTTCAGCCAGCCCTACAGCGTGCGGCTGCAGGGCCTGGATGGCAGCTGGCGCATCAAACAGCACCTGTTCGATCAGCACCACGGCGCGTTGTTCCCGCTGGTGGACGCCTTTCGCAGCCGCAGCGGCCCTGACGCCGAGGATTATCAGTGGCTGATGCATCAGGCCCGTCCGGCGCTCAGCGTGGATGAAGCCAGGCTCGATGGCTATTGGCTGCGGATCGACTCGCTGCAGAGCAATGCGCTGGTGCTGTACGAGTTTACCCCTCAGTCGCCCACAGCCCCCTGAAGTAAACCGTGAATTTTCCGCTGGCTCTCCGTCGTTGCCGGATTAAAGACCAGCAGGGAAAGATCGGGACGGCCCTCCACGGCAAAGGAGGTAAATTCCAGGTCGAGCGGACCCATCTGCGGGTGATTAATGCGCTTATAGCCCTCGCCGTGGCCGGCGACGTCATGGCTTTGCCAGAAACGGGCGAACTCGACGCTCTGCTGGCTGAGCTCCGCGATCAACTGGTCAGTTTCTTTCGTGGCGCCCATCCGCGTGACGTCGGCGCGGAAGGCGTTGACGATAAGCTGCCCCACCCTCTGCCAGTCCTCCAGAGTGCAGCGGGCCTCCGGCCGGGTAAACAGGCGGCGCAGCACGTTGCGCTCCGCCAGCGGCAGTTGGCTGTAGTCGGTCAGCACCCTGGCCGCCGGCGCGTTCCAGGCGATGACGTCCCAGCTGGCGGTGCGGATAATCGCCGGAATGGTGAAAGCGTCAAGCACCCGCTGCAGCCGCGGCGTCATATCATCCGTCACCGTCAGACGCGTCTGCGGCGGATGGCCAAAGGCGAGAATAAACAGATGCTCGCGCTCCGGGGTGGTCAGCCGCAGACCGCGGGCGATCCGCTCCAGCACCTCGCGGGAAGGCGCCCCGCCGCGCCCCTGTTCAAGCCAGGTATACCAGGTCGGGCTGATGCTGGCGAGCTGCGCGACCTCTTCGCGGCGCAGCCCCGGGGTGCGCCGGCGTCCCGCCGGGAAGCCAAACGTTGCCGGATCGAGACGCTGGCGGCGGGCGCGGAGAAAATCGCCTAAAGCATGGTTGTCAGAAGTGTTCATCATCTGCCTGTGGGTTCTGCCTGTTAGAATTTATACCCCGATAATGTCTCTACTTTTATAGTATGACATCGCAGGTAGGATACGCCTGAAACCCATTCAGGAGATCCATGATGCGTATATTTCTTACCGGCGCGAGCGGATTTATCGGCTCACGTATTCTTCCGGCGCTGCAGGCGTCGGGCCATCAGGTTATCGGCCTCGCGCGCAGCGAAAGCACCGCACAGGCCCTGAAGGCGGCCGGCGCCGAGGTGCATCGCGGCACGCTGGATGCCCCGGAGTCGCTGCTGGCTGGCGTCGGGAACGCCGACGCGGTGATCCATACCGCCTTCGACCACGACTTCAGCCGCTTTGCCGCTAACTGCGAGAAAGACCGCCAGGCGATCCTGGCCCTGGGCCAGGCGCTGCGAGGCAGCACGCGGCCGCTGGTGATCACCTCCGGCACGCTGATGGGCGACGACGGGAGCGGCGCCCCGGCCCGGGAGTCGTTCTTCAACTCAGGGCACCCCAGCCCGCGCACCGCCTCAGAGCTCGCCGGCCAGCAGTTGCTGGAGGCGGGAGTGGATGTCAGGGTGGTCCGCTTACCGCAGGTGCATGACACCGTGCGTCAGGGACTGCTGACCTGCTACATCGAACGCGCGGTCGCCAACGGGGCGGTAGCCCTGCGCGGCGAGGGAAGCAACCGCTGGTCAGCCGCCCATGTCGATGACGTCGCACGTCTGTATGTCAGCGCGCTGCTTCAGGGCGCGGCCGGCGAGCGCTATCATGCGGTGGCCGAAGAGGGGATCGCATTACGCGATATTGCCGCGGTAATTGCCCACGGATTAAACCTGCCGCTGACCCACCTGGATGACTCGCAGGTCGACGCCTGGTTCGGCTGGTTTGCGCCGTTTACCGCCCTTGACCTGCGCGCCAGCTCGGCATGGACCCGCGAGCGCTTGCAGTGGCAGCCGGTTGGCCCCGGGCTGCTGGAGGACCTGCAGAACATGGACTATCATAAAGTGACACTGTCACAATAATCGAAACACGCTCCCCCTGTATCACACCCGACGGGTACGGCTAGTCGCCCGTCGGGTCATCGGCTTTCTCCCCGCTATACTGAATCTATTCTCTAGCGTCCGCACGTCGTCGCCGTTTGGTCAACCGCGGCCAAACAGAGCTGACTGGCGATATCGGCGATAAAAAGTTACCATGTTTCACTATACAGACTCGGTTCCGCGACTATTTTAATCAATTGACTGAATACTATACGCACCCGGTAACCGCATTATCCCTCAGGCTTGTTGAAGGCGGTGGTGAATGTCTATTAATCTTAATAAGATAGAGTTCAGCTCTATAATCAAACAGAAAATATGCGCCTGAAATTGTCATCTCTCCTGGCAGCCGTTTCCCTGCTGTGTGGGCCAGCTTTTGCCGCCCCTGCGCTCCCCGACCGCGCCGATATCCGCGATAGCGGTTTCGTCTATTGCGTCAGCGGCCAGGTTAATACCTTTAACCCGCAGAAAGTCAGCAGCGGCCTGATTGTCGATACGCTGGCCGCTCAGATCTACGATCGTCTGCTTGACGTCGATCCCTATACCTACCGGCTGGTCCCCGAGCTGGCGGAGAGCTGGGAAGTTCTCGATAACGGCGCCACCTACCGCTTTCACCTGCGCCGCCACGTCCCGTTTCAACGCACGGCGTGGTTTACCCCGACGCGGGACTTTAATGCCGATGACGTCATTTTTACCTTTGGCCGTATTTTTAACCGCGACCATCCGTGGCACAACGTCAACGGCAGCAGTTTTCCCTACTTCGACAGTCTGCAGTTTGCTGACAGCGTGGAGAGCGTCCGCAAGCTGGATAATCAGACCGTGGAGTTTCGCCTCAAGCGGCCGGACGCCTCGTTCCTCTGGCATCTGGCCACCCACTATGCGTCAATTACCTCTGCCGAATATGCCGCCCGCTTAATGCAGGACGACCGCCAGGAGCAACTGGATCGCCAGCCGGTTGGCACCGGCCCGTTCCAGCTATCCGATTACCGCTCCGGACAATATGTTCGCCTGCAGCGCCACCCCGGCTACTGGCGCGGCAAACCGTTGATGCCCCAGGTGGTGGTCGACCTTGGCTCCGGCGGCACCGGCCGCCTGTCGAAACTGCTGACCGGAGAATGCGACGTGCTGGCCTGGCCAGCCGCCAGCCAGTTGACGATCCTGCGTGACGACCCGCGCCTGCGCCTGACGCTGCGCCCGGGAATGAACATCGCCTGGCTGGCCTTCAACACCGCTAAGCCGCCGCTGGATAACCCTGAGGTGCGCCATGCCCTGGCGCTGGCGATTAACAACCAGCGCCTGATGCAGTCCATCTACTATGGCACCGCGGAGACGGCGGCGTCCATGCTGCCGCGGGCCTCGTGGGCCTACGATAATGACGCTAAAATTACCGAATATAATCCGCAGGAGGCCCGCGCCCGCCTGAAAGCCCTGGGGCTGGAAAACCTGACCCTCAAGCTGTGGGTGCCCACCAGCTCGCAGGCGTGGAATCCCAGCCCGCTGAAAACGGCGGAGCTTATCCAGGCGGATATGGCGCAGATTGGCGTTAAGGTGATTATTGTGCCGGTAGAGGGACGTTTCCAGGAGGCGCGCCTGATGGATATGAGCCACGACCTGACGCTCTCCGGCTGGGCGACGGACAGTAACGATCCGGACAGTTTCTTCCGACCGCTGCTGAGCTGCGCGGCCATCGCCTCGCAAACCAACTTTGCCCACTGGTGTAACCGGGAGTTTGACGACGTGCTGCAAAAAGCGCTGCTCTCGCAGCAGCTCTCCTCGCGGATGGACGCTTACAAAGAGGCGCAGCGGATCCTCGCCCGCGAACTGCCGGTCCTGCCGCTGGCCTCGTCGCTGCGGCTGCAGGCCTACCGCTATGATATGAAAGGCCTGGTGCTCAGCCCTTTCGGTAACGCTTCGTTCGCTGGCGTATCGCGGGAAAATACCGAAGAGGTGAAAAAGCCATGATTATTTTTACCCTGCGCCGTCTGCTGCTGCTGCTGATCACCCTCTTTTTTCTGACCTTTGTCGGTTTCAGCCTGAGCTATTTCACCCCTCATGCCCCACTGCAGGGCGCTTCCCTGTGGAACGCGTGGCTGTTCTGGTTTGAAGGGGTGCTGCACTGGGATTTCGGCGTATCCAGCATTAACGGCCAGCTGATTTCTGAGCAGTTGCGCGAGGTTTTCCCGGCGACCATGGAGCTGTGCATCCTCGCCTTCGGCTTTGCCCTGCTGATAGGCATTCCGGTGGGGATGATCGCCGGCGTAATGCGCAATAAATGGCCCGATACCCTGATCAGCGCCGTCGCGCTGGTCGGTTTCTCGATCCCGGTCTTCTGGCTGGCGCTGCTCCTGACCCTCTTCTTTTCCCTGACCCTCGGCTGGCTTCCGGTCTCCGGTCGCTTCGATCTGCTGTATGAGGTGAAAAACGTCACCGGTTTCGCGCTGATCGACGCCTGGCTTTCGGACTCGCCGTGGCGCCATGAGATGATCGTCAGCGCCGCCCGGCATATGGTGCTGCCGGTATTGACCCTGGCGGTCGCCCCCACCACTGAAGTGATCCGCCTGATGCGCATTAGCACCAGCGAGGTGTATGACACTAACTATGTAAAAGCGGCCGCCACCCGCGGCGTGTCGCGACGCAAAATTCTACTGCGCCATGTGCTGCACAACGCCCTGCCGCCGGTGATCCCGCGTCTCGGCCTGCAGTTTTCCACCATGCTCACCCTGGCGATGATCACTGAGATGGTGTTCAGCTGGCCTGGACTGGGCCGCTGGCTGATCAACGCCATTCGCCAGCAGGACTACGCGGCGATCTCCGCCGGAGTGATGGTGATTGGCGCGCTGGTGATTATTGTCAACGTGATTTCCGATATTCTCGGTGCCATGGCTAACCCACTGAAACATAAGGAATGGTATGCCCTACGATAGCGTTTATCTGGAAAAGCGTCCGCCCGGCGCGCTGCGCACCGTATGGCGTAAGTTCTATGGCGACACCACGGCGATGATCGGTCTGTACGGCTGCGCGGGCCTGCTGCTGCTCTGCGTCTTCGGCGGCTGGTTCGCCCCCTACGGCATCGACCAGCAGTTCCTCGGCTACCAGCTGTTGCCGCCGTCGTGGTCGCGCTATGGCGAAGTCTCCTTCTTTCTGGGAACCGATGACCTCGGCCGCGATGTGCTGAGCCGACTGCTGAGCGGCGCGGCGCCCACCGTCGGCGGCGCTTTTGTCGTCACCCTCGGCGCCACGCTGTTTGGTCTGGTGCTGGGTGTGATTGCCGGATCGACCCACGGCCTGCGCTCGGCGGTGATGAACCATATCCTCGACACCCTGCTCTCCATCCCCTCGCTGCTGCTGGCGATTATCGTCGTCGCCTTTGCCGGGCCGCATCTGAGCCATGCGATGTTCGCCGTCTGGCTGGCGCTGCTGCCGCGCATGGTGCGCTCCGTCTACAGCATGGTCCACGATGAGCTGGAGAAAGAGTACATCATCGCCGCCCGCCTCGATGGCGCCTCGACGCTGAATATTCTGCTGTTCGCCATCCTGCCCAATATCGCCTCCGGCCTGGTGACCGAGATCACTCGCGCCCTGTCGATGGCCATTCTGGATATTGCCGCGCTGGGCTTTCTTGATCTCGGCGCCCAGCTGCCTTCGCCGGAATGGGGAGCCATGCTGGGCGATGCGCTGGAGCTTATCTATGTGGCGCCGTGGACCGTGATGCTCCCCGGGGCGGCGATTATGCTCAGCGTACTGCTGGTCAACCTGCTGGGCGACGGTATTCGCCGGGCGATCATTGCCGGGGTAGAATAATGCCGTTACTCGATATTCGTCACTTAACCATTGAATTTAAAACCAGCGAAGGCTGGGTAAAAGCCGTCGATCGCGTCAGCCTGACGCTGACCGAAGGCGAAATCCGCGGCCTGGTGGGGGAATCCGGCTCCGGGAAAAGCCTTATTGCCAAAGCTATCTGCGGCGTGACCAAAGACAACTGGCGGGTCACGGCCGACCGCATGCGCTTCGATGACATCGACCTGCTGCGACTGTCGAACCGCGAGCGCCGGAAGCTGATCGGCCATAACGTGTCGATGATTTTTCAGGAGCCCCAGTCGTGCCTCGATCCCTCTGAGCGCATCGGCCAGCAGCTGATTCAGAGTATCCCCGGCTGGACCTACAAGGGCCGCTGGTGGCAACGGCTGGGCTGGCGCAAGCGCCGGGCCATCGAGCTGTTGCACCGCGTCGGCATTAAAGATCACAAAGATGCCATGCGCAGCTTCCCCTATCAGCTGACCGAGGGCGAGTGCCAGAAGGTGATGATCGCCATCGCCCTGGCCAACCAGCCGCGTCTGCTGATTGCCGACGAGCCGACCAACGCCATGGAGCCGACCACCCAGGCGCAGATTATTCGCCTGCTGACGCGGCTCAACCAGAACAACAACACCACCATCTTGCTGATCAGCCATGACCTGCAAATGCTCAGCAAATGGGCGGATAAAATCAACGTCATGTACTGCGGGCAGACGGTGGAGAGCGGGCCCAGCGAAGAGCTGATCACCCTCCCACATCACCCCTACACCCAGGCGTTAATCCGCGCGATCCCGGATTTCGGTAGCGCCATGCCGCATAAAAGTCGCCTCAACACCCTGCCTGGAGCGATCCCGCTGCTGGAGCAGTTGCCTATCGGCTGTCGGCTGGGGCCGCGCTGCCCGTACGCCCAGCGGGAGTGTATCGAAACGCCGCGTCTTACCGGGGCGCGCAACCATCTGTACGCCTGTCATTTCCCGTTGAACATGGAGAAAGAGTGAAATGGTCGAAACATTGCTGGAAGTTCGCCAACTCAGTAAGACCTTTCGCTACCGCACCGGCTGGTTTCACCGTCAGACGGTTGAGGCGGTTAAACCGCTGAGTTTTACCCTGCGCGAACGGCAGACGCTGGCGATTATCGGCGAGAACGGCTCCGGGAAATCGACCCTCGCGAAGATGCTGGCGGGCATGGTGGAACCCACCAGCGGCGAACTGCTGATTGACGATCATCCGCTGACTTTTGGGGATTACTCCTACCGCAGCCAGAAGATTCGCATGATCTTTCAGGATCCGTCGACCTCGCTGAACCCGCGTCAGCGCATCTCGCAGATCCTCGATTTTCCGCTGCGACTGAATACCGATCTCGACGCCGAAGCGCGGCAGAAGCAGATAATCGACACCCTGCGCATGGTCGGTCTGCTGCCGGACCACGTCAGCTACTACCCCCATATGCTGGCGCCCGGTCAGAAGCAGCGTCTCGGCCTCGCCAGGGCGCTGATCCTGCGCCCGAAGGTTATCGTCTGCGATGAGGCGCTGGCCTCGCTGGATATGTCGATGCGCTCCCAGCTTATCAACCTGATGCTGGAGCTGCAGGAGAAACAGGGCATCTCCTATATCTATGTCACTCAGCACCTGGGAATGATGAAACACATCAGCGATCAGGTGCTGGTGATGCATAACGGCGAAGTGGTCGAGCGCGGCAGCACTGCCGATGTGCTGGCCTCGCCGCTGCACGACCTGACCCGGCGCCTGATCGCCGGCCACTTCGGGGAAGCCCTCACCGCCGACGCCTGGCGCAAAGACGGGAAATAGCTGGCAGGCAACGGCAGGGGCGGCCCTCACGCCGCCCTTGTCATTCAGGTAGAAGGGAAAAGACTCTGCGCCGGCAGCGACCGGCGGTCAAAGCGGCGCAGCGCGTAGTAAAGAACCCCGGTGCCAAACCAACCTATTATCCATGAGACATCGTTACCGGCGAAGATCCACGTGAGCGAACCATGGAACAACGGGTTCTCAATGAACGGCAACTGGATAAGCACACCGACGATATACAGGGTGATCGCGTACAGGTTCCAGAACCCGTAGCGTTGCTGCGGGTCGCTTAGCGCCGGAATATCGATGGCGCCCTTCGAGATAAGATAATAATCCGTCAGACAGATGGCGCTCCACGGCACGAAGAACGCCAGCAGAAACAGAAGAAAATGCGTGAAATGCTTTAAGAAAGCGGGTTCGCTAAGCAACGCGATAATGCAGGAAGCCGTCACCATCAGCACCACGAATGCAATGCGACACTTTTGCGACAGCACGGTTTGCCGGCGGAAGGCGGAAACAATGGTGGTCAGCGACATAAAGCTGCCGTACGCATTGAGGGTAGTGAAGGTAATTTTACCAAAACAGATGGCGAAATAGATAACCAAGGCCATCGCCTGACTCTTACCTAATCCCACCAGATAGCTCACCTCGTGACCAGGGAACGCGCTGCCGGCAATGGCCGCTGTCAGAACCCCGAGCGTCATCGACGTTTGGGTACCCAATACGGTGCCGAAAAACACTGAGCACCACGTTTTCGTGGCGGAAACATCGCGTGGCAGGTAGCGCGAATAGTCGGATACATAGGGGCAAAAAGCGATCTGCCACGATGAGGAGAGCGATACGGCTAATAAAAACGTCGGCAGCGAAAAATGGTTATTGTGCGCGAGCGCACTGAGATCGGCCGAAAGTAGCAGCGTGATGAACATATAAACGAAGGCGAGAATTCCGACGATACTCGCCAGTTTGCCCAGCTTGTGGATCACCTTATAACCGAGGACCGCGATAACGATAATAATCGCACTGAATATCAGCATCCCGGCTACGTGGCTGATATTCAGTAGTTTAGCCATTGCCTGCCCGGCCAATACGGTGCCGCTGGCAGAAAAACCGATATACATGACGCAAACCAGCACCAGCGGCACCACCGCGCCAAAAACCCCAAACTGGGCGCGGCTAAGGATCATTTGCGGAAGTCCCAGTCGCGGTCCCTGCAGCGCATGCAGAGACATCACCGCCGCCCCCAGCATCTGACCGACCAGCAGCCCGACCAGAGACCACACTACATCGCCGCCCAGCACAACGGCTAAAGCGCCAGTGACAATCGCCGTAATTTGCAGATTGCCGCCAAACCAAAGGGTGAACTGGCTAAAAGGGTGTCCATGCCGTTCGCTTTCCGGGATGTAATCAATCGACCGCCTTTCACTCATTCCAGCATAATTGCTCTTTGACTGCCCGTCTGTAGACGAAAACGAAGACATAGGTTCCTCACTCAAGTTATTAATATCACCTCACTCAATCGTTCTTGTATATACAAGCATTGACAACTCACCGCCTTGCATGCACTCTCATTTTGTGACGAATATGTAAAATATTTGTATTGCAGAAAGTTACTAAACTAGCTCAAGGCGGAGCTTATTGTTGACGCCGGAAGCGATTAACTAAGGTATGCTGCCCATGATGGTCCCTTTTCAACTTTCGACGCTCCCCGTCACGCCGTGGAAAAACGGCGGTGGAGAGACGCGCGAAATCATCTGCGTACCCGCTCCAGCTGCCCCTTTTCTCTGGCGAGCGAGTATTGCCACCCTGCAGGCGGATGGCCCTTTCTCCCCCTTTCCTGGCGTCGACCGGGTCATTACTCTGCTGGCGGGGCAGCCGCTACGGCTGTGTGGCGAGAATATCGACCAACCGCTGGCGCTCTGGCAGCCGTGGGCTTTCCCCGGCGAATGGGCGCTGTCCAGCGTCGGGATCGTTGCGCCAGGGCTGGACTTCAATATCATGACTCAGCGCGGGCGCGCGTCGGCGACAGTTCAGGTCGTTAGCGACCTGCAATGCCCTGCCAGCGAGGGGGTCGCTTATGTTCTACAAGGCGAGTGGGATCTGGCCGGGCGACGCTGCGCGGCCGGCAGCGGCCTCTGCTGGCGCGGTGGATCCCCGCGGAATCTGCGTCCCGTGGGCAGCAATGGACGCCTGCTGCTGGCGGAGATCGCGCTCAAATAATCGTCAGGAGAGATGATATACTGCAGCTATCGCGATGTACTTTTGCCCCGCGCGGCGCGGACCGGCTGAAAAATATCGTGACACAAGGGGTCGTCAGTGGGATATAATTCCCGGCTAAATTTGAGTTATTTTGAAATAACAATGTTAACGTTATGATTGTTAAAGTAAAAATAAGCAATAACGATAAGGATTAAAGCTATGGGTTTTCTTTCCGGTAAGCGCATTTTGATCACTGGCGTCGCCAGCAAACTGTCCATCGCCTACGGCATCGCGCAGGCAATGCACCGCGAAGGCGCGGAACTGGCATTCACCTATCAGAATGAGAAACTGAAAGGTCGCGTAGAAGAGTTTGCTGCCGCGCTGGGTTCTGACATTGTGCTGCCGTGCGACGTTGCTGAAGATGAGAGCATCACCGCGCTGTTCACCGAGCTGGAAAAAGTCTGGCCAAAATTCGATGGTTTCGTCCACTCAATCGGTTTTGCCCCGGCTGACCAGTTAGACGGCGACTACGTTGACGTTGTCACTCGCGACGGCTTTAAAATCGCGCACGACATCAGCGCTTACAGCTTCGTGGCAATGGCCAAAGCCTGCCGCGGCATGCTGAACCCGGGTTCGGCTCTGCTGACGCTCTCCTACCTGGGCGCAGAGCGCGCGATCCCGAACTATAACGTGATGGGTCTGGCCAAAGCCTCTCTGGAAGCAAACGTCCGCTATATGGCTAACGCCATGGGTCCGGAAGGCGTTCGCGTCAATGCCATCTCTGCCGGTCCTATCCGTACGCTGGCCGCGTCCGGTATTAAAGATTTCCGTAAAATGCTGGCGCACTGCGAAGCGGTCACCCCGATCCGTCGCACCGTCACCATTGAAGATGTGGGTAACAGCGCAGCCTTCCTGTGCTCCAACCTGTCTGCGGGGATCTCCGGTGAAGTCGTTCACGTTGACGGCGGGTTCAATATCGCCGCCATGAACGAGCTGGAACTGAAATAAGTTCCTTCCCCTCCTCGCCCCGGTGAGGAGGGTTCTTCCATCCCCCACGCCTTACGCCCCACCTGTTATTCCAATCGGCTATTTGTTAGCACGTATCAATATTTTCTCCTGCTTCCGGGTTACGCCAGGATAGTTCTGCATAAACGATCCGCGGAACGGCGGTTCGCCACATACCGAACAAGGAAAGCCCATGGAGCCACGCCGCGTGAATGGCAAAAATCACTGGTATCACGAAACCCAGTCAACAATCTGCCCGGTGGATGTCCTGCCGCTCGTCCCTGAAGCCGCCCATGTTGAAGACCGCTTTTTGCTGGACCTGACGCTGCCGGCCGCCTGGCTACGAGCCCACGCTGACTGGCTACACCCCGCACGCCAGCTGGCCGAACTGCTGTTTCCCGACCAGGTGGCGGTGAGTCGCCTGCAGACCTTTACCGCTTACGATCGACTCAGCACCGCGCTCACCGTCGCCCAGGTCTACGGCGTCCAGCGGCTGTGTAACCACTACGCCGCCCGCCTTGCTCCCCTGCCAGGCCCCGACTCCTCGCGCGAGAGCAACCGTCGTCTGGCGCAAATCACGCAATATGCTCGTCAGCTTGCCGGTTCGCCCTCGGTTATTAACGCTCTCTCCCGTAGCCAGCTGGACGAAGTGGGCTTAACCAGTCGGGACATTATTCTGTTCAACCAGATTATCGGATTCGTCGGCTTCCAGGCGCGGGCGATTGCCGTCCTGCAGGCGGCCCAGGGCTTTCCGGTGCGCTGGATCCCCGGTATGCCCCAGCAAGAGGAGGCACCCGCGGAGCTGTTCGCCCCGCCGCCGGGAGCATGGCAGGCAGACATTGCGGATCCCGACCTGCAGTATGCCGATGATGAGCGTCAGCGGCGCATCGCCGGCTGGCAGTCGCTGCCCGGTCTGGACGAGCTGGCGCCGCTGCTGGCCTGCGACCCACAGTTATTCGCGCCTCTGGAGACCTTGATCCGCCAGCTCAGCACGGATGATACCTTTGGCCCGCAGGTCGCCTTACTCACGGCGCGCACCAATGGCAGCCCCACCTGTTTTGACGCCTGGCTCCCCCACTGGCAGGGTGAAGAGGAGTTCGCCAGCCATCTGCGGGAGGGCGACCAGGCCCTCCATCACTGGCTCCAGCAGCATCCTCAGGCCCGGTCTCTCGTGACCGCGGTGCAGCTGTTAACCCGCTCGCCTGACCGGTTTAGCGCCGCCCAGTTAACGCCCCTCGCGGAATATCGACTCTCTGAGCAACAAGCAATCGATCTGTTGATCTGGAGCGGGCTGTGCGGATGGATGAATCGTCTGAAAATCGCCCTCGGCAATGTGCGTCAGCAGACGTAAATTGCTGAAACAGCGCTTGCTGCGGCAGGCATATTCGCGTAAAAATGTCAGCCGCTCTTTTAGCCACGAAAATACCTAATTATGTTTCAGGATAACCCGCTGCTAGCGCAGCTTAAACAGCAACTGCATTCCCAGACGCCGCGCGCGGAAGGGGTCGTTAAGGGCACGGAAAAGGGCTTTGGCTTCCTAGAAGTGGACGCTCAGAAGAGCTACTTCATTCCGCCGCCGCAGATGAAAAAAGTGATGCATGGCGACCGTATCGTCGCGGTGATCCATTCTGAAAAAGAACGCGAAAGCGCCGAGCCGGAATCGCTGGTTGAGCCCTTCCTGACTCGTTTTGTCGGTAAAGTCCAGAAGAAAGACGATCGCCTCGCTATCGTTCCTGACCATCCGCTGCTGAAAGACGCCATTCCCTGCCGCGCCGCCCGCGGCGTTGAGCACGATTTTAAACAGGGTGACTGGGCCGTCGCCGAGATGCGCCGTCATCCATTAAAAGGCGACCGCGGATTTTACGCGGAGTTGACCCAGTTCATCACTTTTAGCGACGACCACTTCGTCCCATGGTGGGTAACCCTGGCGCGCCATAATCTTGAGAAAGAGGCACCGGACGGCGTCGCCACCGAGATGCTCGACGAGGGGCTGACGCGCCGCGACCTAATCGCCCTCGACTTTGTCACCATTGACAGCGCCAGCACCGAAGATATGGACGATGCGTTGTATGCCGAGTCCACTGCTGATGGCAAACTGCTGCTGACGGTCGCCATTGCCGACCCGACCGCCTGGATTGCCGAAGGCAGCAAGCTGGATAACGCCGCAAAAGTGCGCGCCTTTACCAACTATCTGCCGGGCTTCAACATTCCAATGCTGCCGCGCGAGCTGTCGGACGATCTCTGCTCCCTGCGCGCTAACGAAGTGCGCCCGGTGCTGGCCTGCCGGATGACCCTGGCGGCCGATGGCACCATCGAAGACAATATCGAGTTCTTTGCTGCCACCATCGAATCGAAAGCCAAGCTGGCCTATGACGACGTCTCTGACTGGCTGGAAGGCCGCGGCAGCTGGCAGCCGGACAGCGAGGCGATCGCGCAGCAAATTACGCTGCTGAAGGACGTGTGCCAGCGTCGTAGCGAATGGCGTCAGACCCATGCGCTGGTGTTCAAAGACCGTCCGGACTACCGTTTCGTTCTCGGCGAAAAAGGCGAAGTGCTGGATATCGTCGCGGAACCGCGTCGCATTGCCAACCGCATTGTCGAAGAGTCGATGATCGCCGCCAACATCTGTGCCGCCCGCGTTCTGCGCGACAAGCTCGGCTTCGGCGTTTATAACGTTCATACCGGTTTCGATCCGGCGAACACCGAGCAGTTGGCCGCCCTGCTGAAAACCCATGATGTGCACGTCGACCCGACGGAAGTGCTCACCCTGGAAGGGTTCTGCAAGCTGCGCCGGGAACTGGACGCTCAGCCGACCGGTTTCCTCGACAGCCGCATTCGCCGCTTCCAGTCGTTTGCGGAAATCAGCACCGAGCCGGGCCCACACTTTGGTCTTGGGCTTGAAGCCTATGCCACCTGGACCTCGCCGATCCGTAAGTATGGCGACATGATCAACCACCGTCTGCTGAAAGCCATCATTAAAGGCGAGACCATTGCGCGTCCCCAGGATGAAGCCACCGTGCAGATGGCGGAGCGCCGTCGTCTCAACCGGATGGCCGAGCGCGACGTCGCCGACTGGCTGTACGCCCGTTTCCTCAACGATAAAGCCGGGACCGATACCCGCTTCGCGGCGGAGATCATCGACGTCAGCCGCGGCGGGATGCGCGTGCGTCTGGTGGACAATGGCGCGGTCGCCTTTATTCCGGCCCCGTTCCTCCACGCCGTGCGCGACGAACTGGTGTGCAGCCAGGAGAACGGTACCGTGCAGATCAAAGGTGAAGTAGTCTATAAAGTGACTGACGTTATCGATGTCACTATCGCTGAAGTTCGCATGGAAACCCGCAGCATTATTGCGCGTCCGGCGGTCTGACGCCCCTTCACAGCGGTTCCTGCGGGAACCGCTGCTTCTTTCCTCTCTATCCAGCCATTTCCGTCGCACCGATTAAGGTTGTGCGTTTTTTTCGCTTCTCTTTTTCATTCATTTTTAGCATCATTGATTTCATTCGTTTTTGTTACCAGGATAATGCCATGTCAGATGTGAATGCCCACCTGCTCGCTCAACGTATCGATACCGTGCTGGATATTCTGGTTGCCGGTGATTACCATTCTGCGATCCATAATCTGGAGATCCTCAAAGCGGAGCTGCTGGCGCTGGCGGCGGACGATGCTGAACAACAAAACCAACCCAAGGCGCCCTGGGAAATCTGAATATCAGCCATGCCGCAGCCGGCCATATGGACCGGTTGCTCGCCATATAGCCCCCTAACAGTGATGTTGCTATGAACGCCCGACAACAAAGTATTTTGCAAGTGGTCATCGATAAAGGCCGCATGAGTGTCGCCGATCTGGCGAAGATGACCGGTGTCTCTGAGGTTACTATTCGTCAGGATTTGAATTTGCTGGAAAAGCAGAGCTATTTGCGCCGTACTCATGGCTATGCCGTACCGCTGGACAGCGAAGATGTCGAAACCCGCATGATGACCCATTTCGCCATTAAGCGTGAGCTGGCCAGCCGGGCTGCGGCGCTAGTGAATACCGGTGAAACGGTATTTATCGAAAACGGCAGCAGCAATGCCCTGCTGGCGCGTACGCTGGCCGAGCGCGGCGATATCACCATCATTACCGTCAGCAGCTATATCGCCCATCTGCTGAAAGAGACCCCAGGAGAGGTGATCCTGCTGGGCGGAATTTATCAGAAACGCAGTGAGAGTATGGTCGGTCCGCTAACCCGTCAGTTCATCCAGCAGGTGCATTTCAGCAAAGCCTTCATCGGGATCGACGGTTGGCAGGCGGAAACCGGCTTTACCGGCCGCGATATGATGCGTGCGGACGTGGTGAACGCCGTGCTGGAGAAGCATTGTGAGGCAATTATTCTTAGCGACAGTTCAAAATTCAGCGCGGTACATCCCTATCCGCTCGGTCCCGCCGGCCGCTTTAATCGCGTTATTACCGACGATCGCTTACCGGACGCCTGTCGCGAACAATTGCTCCGCAGCGGCCTGACCGTCGATATCGTGCCCTACATCTGATCCTCCGCCGCCCCATCTCCTGCCAAAGCGCCGGAAGGGGCGCTTTATCGCTCTGAGAGTATTCCGAGCCGCTAATTAAGACTTTTTACCTGACGATAAATTTTAAAAAAAGTAAAATTATTATTAGCGATATAACAGGAAGTGACTATCACCTGCGTGATTTTCGTGACACCTGCGCACCTTAACTTCATGGAATTGCCCTAAAGCTGCTTTATCAGGCTATGCTTAGAGGAGCGCTGTAATCCATGAATAGATTATTCAGGAGAAAAAAAATGATGACTTCAACGAGCAAAAAAATGGCTGCTGTCGTTCTGGCTGTCACTGTAGCAATGTCTCTGAGCGCTTGCTCTAACATGTCTAAACGCGATCGTAACACGGCTATCGGCGCTGGCGCCGGCGCTATCGGTGGTGCGGTGTTAACTGACGGTAGCGCGCTCGGTACCCTGGGTGGCGCAGCAGTCGGTGGTATTATTGGTCACCAGGTCGGAAAATAATTTAATTATCTGACGAAATAAAAGAATAATTCACACGAATTGACTTACGCACGTTAAATCATTCAAGGCCGCGGCATTTACCGCGGCCTTGTTATTTCAACCAGACCACTGGAGCAGAGGGAAAATAGCGATCAGCCACCGGCTAACTTGACCTTCATCCCTTTCGCCTCAAGCAGCGACTTGAGTAAATCCCGCTTATCGCCCTGGATCTCGATCACGCCGTCTTTCACCGCGCCGCCGCAGCCGCACTTCTTTTTCAACTCTGCCGCCAGAGCGGTTAGCGCAGCATCATCGGCATCAATCCCGCTAATCAGACAGACGCCTTTGCCCTTGCGGCCGCTGGTCTGGCGCTGGATCCGCACAATGCCGTCGCCTTTCGGGCGCACCGGCGCCGGTTTCGCCTCGTCGATACGCCCGGTTTCGGTGGAGTAGACCAGACGGCTGTTGGAATCGCTCATTATGCCCCCTTGCGCAGAGAATCGTTGATCGCCCGCAGCGTCGCGGCTGGATCCGCCGACTGAGTAACCGGGCGACCAATCACCATATAGTCTACCCCAGCTTCCTGAGCCTGCTCAGGAGTCATAATTCGCCGCTGATCGCCAGCGTCGCTGCCCTGCGGACGAATCCCCGGGGTCACCAGCTTAAACGCCTGCCCCAGCTCATGCTTAAAGCGCACCGCCTCCTGGGCTGAACACACCACCCCATCAAGGCCGCAGCGTTGGGTCAGCGCCGCCAGCTTCGCCGCGTAGTCAGCCGGAGATAAGGTAATGCCCAGATCCTGTAGATCGCTGGACTCCATGCTGGTGAGCACCGTGACAGCGATCAGCAGCGGCGCATCTTTGCCAAACGGCAGCAGCGCTTCGCGCGCGGCGGTCATCATTCGCGCGCCGCCGGAAGCATGGACATTCACCATCCATACGCCCAGCTCAGCCGCTGCGGCCACCGCGCGGGCGGTGGTGTTGGGAATATCGTGAAACTTAAGGTCCAGGAACACCTCAAACCCACGCTGATGCAGATCGCGGACAAACTGCGGGCCCAGCAGGGTGAACATCTCTTTGCCCACCTTCAGGCGGCAGTCGCGCGGGTCGATGCGGTCGACAAATGCCAGCGCTTTATCGCGATTATCATAGTCGAGCGCAACCACAACGGGAGAGGATGTGACAGCGCGGGAAGATGGGATAGCTGTAGACGTCATGACCAGACCTTAGTGTTGATGGGCGCCGGGGTGGCGCAAAAAAGGTAAACGGGCAGCATTCTACCTGTGAAGCGAACAAAATAACAGACTGCCGTACCTGCCCTGACCGGACGATGGCGCTGCCGGGGCCGCGCCTGGAGAGGAGTGAAGCGATAAGTATGTTGTAACTAACGGAGGGCTTTTTTTTGGCTTTACTGGCCGTCGAGACCGCGAATGGGTTTAATGGTCGCCCACGAGCGGCAGGACGGACAATGCCAGTAGAGTGTATGAGCGGTAAATCCGCATTTCTGGCAGCGATAGCGTGGTTTGCTGCGCACCTGCTCACCAACCATGTTTCGCAGCACCCCAAGGCTTTCTTTCGCCCGCCCTTCTTCCGCTTCGTTGAGATGGTAGTCCATCAGCTTATGGAAGACGCGCATGGTCGGGTGGCGTTCCAGCTGCCGGGTGACGTAGTTTTGCGCCGCTTCGACGCCTTCCCGTTGCTCAAGGATCTGCGCCAGCATCAGTTCGGCGGTCGCCCCGGCGTTCTCCTCCACGCAGCGGCGCAGAAAAACTTCCCATTCATCGGTTTTGCCGAGCTGCTGGTAGCAGGTCTGCAGCATCTCCAGCGTTTCACCCACCAGCTCTTTATCCTGATCGATAACCCGCTCGAGGCTCTCCACCGCTTTGGCGTAGTCGCCCTTTTCCATCCACACCCGGCCCATCATGATCGATACCCGGGCGCTGTTGCGGTCCGCGGCGGCGCCTTTTCTCAACAACGCCATCGCTTTATCCAGATCGTTGGCTGCCATCTGCTGCAGGGCCAGTTCGCACCAGAAGTTGGCGATTTCGCCACGATGTTTCTCTTTCCCTAGCTTCACCAGCCGTTCAGCCACTTCAATAGCCGACTGCCAGTCGCTGGTCGCCTGGTAAATCTGCAGCAGTTGCTGCAGCGCGCCGAGGCGGAAATCGGTCTCATCCACCAGCTGTTTGAACATGTCTTCCGCGCGGTCATACAGTCCGGCGGCCATATAATCCCGTCCCAGCTGCTGCACCGCTAACAGGCGCTGATCGTAGGTTAACGACGCGCTTTCCATCAGGCTCTGGTGAATTCGGATCGCGCGGTCGACTTCGCCGCGCGAACGGAACAAATTACCGAGCGTCAGGTGCGCCTCAACGGTACCGGTATCCTCTTTCAGCATATCAAGGAACAGGTCGACGGCTTTATCCTGCTGGTTGCTGAGCAGGAAGTTAACCCCCGCCACGTAATCTCGCGACAGGCGGCTCGCATCGTCCTGTTTGGACTGTTGTGCACTTCTGCGCCCCATGTACCAGCCGTAAGCGGCGGCAACGGGTAAAAGCAGAAACAACAACTCCAGCATAAGAGGTTATTCCTTCACCGCAGGCACGCCTGCGTCGACAGCCGCCGGGCTGACGGGGGCAATCTGATGCTCAAGACGCTTAATTTTCCGCTCCGCGCGCGCCAGTGAGACACGCACCCGCAGCCAGAACAGGCCGCAGATCAGCCAGCCAATGGCAAAGCCCGCGGCAAACAGCACCGCCAGCAGCGTCGATATGCGGAATTCACCCTGAGCGAGTAAATAGTTGAAAGTGACCTGTTGGTCATTCTGCGCCCCCAGCGTCACTGAAATGACGAAGATTGCTAACACCAGTAAGAAAATGAGTAAATATTTCACATGACTTCCCGTTATGTGGGTTGCGCGAAAAAAGCCCGCTTTCAGCCCTATAAAGTATCATTTTCGCCGCAGCGGTGGAATGAAAAAGCATGGCAACTCTTCAGGATATGCGGTCGGATGCCGCTAAAATCAACATTATTCCGCTTCAGGCATCCGTTTTTTAATATCCTGCGCCTCTTCTCCGGGCGGCGAGAGCGGCCCACAAAGGCGCTGCGTCAGCCAGCAGGCCACCGTGACCAGCAGCCAGGAGATCAGCGTGGCGACGATGAGATCCAGCGGCCAGTGCATGCCCAGCGCCAGGCGACTGCCCATCACCGCCGTCGCCCACACCAGCAGCACCGCGATTGTGCCCCAGCGGCGACGCGGCCACAGCAGCCCCGCAGCGAGTAACGCCCAGCTGGCGGCAAACATAGTGTGACCTGACGGGAAAGCAAACCCCGTCTCCTTCTGCCAGTGTTTGCGTAAAAATGACGGAATGTCCTGCGCCTGCGCCAGCTGTTCATGCACCAGTTTAGCGCGTTCTTTACGCTTTAACGCGTAGAATTGCGTCACCGGCACCTGCCTTGTGTTTTCCAGCCAGATGACGAACGGTCTCGGCTCCTGGACCCGCGCCTTGACCCAGGATTTCGCCCCCTGTCCCGCCAGGATAGCGGCGGCAAGGATAAGGAACAGGATCAACGCCGCGCGCAGCCGAAAGCGCAGACACCAGAGGAACCAGCCGCAAAGCACGACATGAGTGATAATTCCCCACGGCTGGGTCACCGTTTCCGTCACCCACCACAGGCTTTTCAACATGGCAACCGGCAGTCCAGGCTGCCACAGCCACCCGGAAAGCCAGACCGTGAGGGGCATAACCAGCAGCAGCGCCGCCGCGAGAGCAGTTCGTCGGGCTATCAACAGCATTTTCTCTCCTTCTCCTTGTAGATGAACATCATAGCGGAAAGTAGATCGTTTGTGCGCTTTCCACACGGCTAACCGTTCGCGATTAGGAGAACGTCCAGGCGTTGTGGCAAAATAGCGGGAAACAGAAAGCACAGTCAGGTGCTGACAGAATCTGGAGAATCACATGCAGCTTAAACGTGTGGCAGAAGCCAAACTGCCAACCCCCTGGGGCGATTTCCTGATGGTGGGTTTTGAAGAACTGGCAACCGGACAGGATCATGTCGCGCTGGTGTATGGCGATATATCAGGGCAGTCGCCGGTCCTCGCCCGCGTACATTCAGAGTGTTTGACGGGCGATGCCCTGTTTAGCCTGCGCTGTGATTGCGGCTTTCAACTGGAAGCGGCTCTGTCGCATATCGCTGAAGAAGGTCGGGGGATCCTGCTGTATCACCGCCAGGAAGGACGCAACATTGGTTTATTGAATAAGATCCGCGCCTACGCGCTGCAGGATCAGGGCTACGACACTGTCGAAGCGAACCATCAGCTTGGCTTCGCCGCCGATGAGCGCGATTTCACCTTGTGCGCCGACATGTTCAAATTGCTCAACGTTGAGCAGGTGCGGTTATTAACCAATAACCCGAAAAAAGTGGAAATTCTTACCGAAGCCGGGATCAACATTGTGGAGCGGGTGCCGCTGATCGTCGGGCGTAACCCGAAAAACGCTCACTATCTGGACACCAAAGCCGCCAAGATGGGCCATCTGCTGAACAGCAAGCCGACAGAATAAACCGGTGGAATAACCGAAAAAGGGCCAGCGATGCTGGCCCTTTGTTTCACAGCATATTACGAATAACGTAGTGCAGGATGCCGTCGTTGCGGTAGTAGGTGAGTTCGGTCGCCGTGTCGATACGGCACCGACAAGGGATCGCTTCCTGCGAGCCGTCAGCGCGAGTCAGGGTCACCGGCACCGTAGCGCCAGGCTGAAGCGACTGCAGATTGCTGATATCAATCCGCTCTTCCCCGGTCAACCGCAGCGTTTTGCGGGTGACGCCCTGCGGGAACTCCAGCGGCAAAATGCCCATTCCGATCAGGTTGGAACGGTGGATACGCTCGAAGGACTCGGCGATCACTACCCGAATCCCCAGCAGGCGCGGCCCCTTCGCCGCCCAGTCACGGCTGGAACCTGAGCCATACTCCTTACCGGCAATCACCGCCAGCGGTGTGCCCTCAGCCTTGTACAGCATCGCCGCATCGTAAATCGCCATCGGTTCAGGATCCGGCAGATGGCGGGTCATGCCCCCTTCCACCCCTGGGACCATTTCGTTACGAATGCGGATATTGGCGAAGGTGCCACGCATCATCACCTCATGGTTACCGCGACGGGAACCATAGGAGTTAAAGTCGCGCCGGGCAACCCCATGCTCCTGCAGATAGCGGCCTGCCGGGCTATCGGCTTTGATGCTCCCCGCCGGCGAAATGTGGTCCGTGGTGACTGAGTCGCCCAGCATGGCGAGGATCCGCGCGCCGCGAATATCCTCTACCGGCAGCGGCTCGACGCCCATCTCGTCAAAGAACGGCGACAAGCGAATATAGGTCGAGTCCTCCTGCCAGTCGTAGGTATCTGACGCCTCCACCTTGATCGCCTTCCACTCCTCAGTGCCGGAAAACACTTCCGCGTACTCTTTGCGGAACATCTCGGTGGAGACCTGTTCCACCGCGCGGGCAATCTCCTCCCCGCTCGGCCAGATATCTTTCAGATAGACCGGCTCGCCATTCTTGCCCTGTCCCAACGGCTCGCGGGTGAGGTCGATATTCATGTTCCCCGCCAGCGCATAAGCGACCACCAACGGCGGCGAGGCCAGCCAGTTGGTTTTCACCAGCGGATGAATACGCCCTTCGAAGTTACGGTTACCGGAGAGCACTGCCCCGACGGTCAGATCGCCTTTTTTGATCGCTTCTTCGATAGGTTCAGGCAATGGACCGGAGTTACCGATACAGGTGGTGCAACCATATCCCACCAGATTGAAGCCGAGCTGGTCGAGGTAAGGCGTCAGGCCGGCATGGGCCAGATAATCCGACACCACTTTCGAGCCTGGGGCCAGGGAAGCTTTCACCCACGGCTGCGGCTGCAGGCCGCGTTCGACGGCTTTTTTCGCCAGCAGGCCGGCGGCCATCAACACGCTGGGGTTAGAGGTATTGGTGCAGGAGGTAATCGCTGCAATAGCCACCGCGCCATCCGGTAGCGAATAGTGATGCCCGTTCAGCGTATAGTCAACCGGCTGACGCTGACGCTGAAGGTGGTTAACCTCCAGCTCGCCGCTGGCGGCGAAGGCTTTCGGAACATCGCCCAGCGCCACGCGATCCTGCGGTCGCTTCGGCCCGGCGAGGCTCGCTTCGACGCTGCTCATATCCAGCGCCAGGGTACTGGTAAAGACCGGCTCATCGCCAGGCTGGCGCCACATGCCCTGGGCTTTAGCGTAGGCTTCCACCAGCGCGACCTGTTCTTCGCTACGGCCGCTGAGACGCATATAGCTGAGCGTTACGTCATCGATAGGGAAAAAGCCACAGGTGGCGCCATACTCCGGCGCCATATTGGCGATGGTCGCCCTGTCGGCAAGGGGTAAGGTATCCAGGCCGTCACCGTAGAATTCAACAAACTTGCCGACGACGCCATGCTGACGCAGCATTTGGGTAACCGTCAGTACCAGGTCAGTGGCGGTGATGCCTTCGCGCAGTTTGCCGCTGAGCTTAAAGCCAACAACATCGGGGATCAGCATTGACACCGGCTGGCCCAGCATAGCGGCTTCCGCTTCAATCCCGCCCACGCCCCAGCCCAGCACGCCAAGACCATTAATCATGGTGGTATGGGAGTCGGTGCCCACCAGCGTATCCGGCCACGCCATCCACTGGCCGTTCACCTCCTCGCTCCAGACCGCCCGGCCGAGGTATTCCAGGTTCACCTGGTGGCAAATACCGGTGCCCGGCGGCACCACGCTGAAGCGGCTGAAGGCCTGCTGCCCCCAGCGCAGAAAAGCGTAGCGTTCGTGGTTCCGCTCCATTTCCAGGCGGACGTTGTCTTCGAAGGCCTCGTCGTCGCCGAAGCGGTCAACGGTCACCGAGTGGTCGATCACCAGGTCAACCGGCGATAGCGGATTAACCTTCGCCGTATCGCCGCCAAGGCGTTTCACCGCCTCGCGCATGGCGGCCAGATCCACTACCGCCGGCACGCCGGTAAAGTCCTGCATCAGGACGCGTGCCGGACGGTAGGCGATTTCCCGGTCGGCATGGGCCTGTTGCAGCCAGCCGGCCAGGGCGCGAATATCTTCTTCAGTTACCGAGTCACCGTCCTGCCAGCGCAGCAGGTTCTCCATCAGCACCTTCAGCGACTTGGGCAGTCGACTGATCTCGCCCAGCTGCTTCTCCGCCAACGGCAGGCTGTAGTAATGCCAGGTTTTCTCGTTGACCTGCAGCGTGTCCTTACTGGCTTCTCGTAGGGTTGACGACATAGCTCCTCCTTTATCTCAGGGATGGCATACCCTGATTCTCCTCAGGGTCTCCATTAAAGATAACACATACTGAGCATAACACTTTGATAATAACCCAAATTGCTAAATACGACGAGACAGAGAGAGAGGAAACGGGAATTATCCGAGAGCAGGCGAAATAGCACCAAAATAGTGCAAAGAGGGCGTATGCCGATATTGTATTAGTACACGAGGACAAAAAAAGAGCTAATCGGCCAGCTGGCAGTGATTAGCTCTGGTGAGTGATTTCAGGTTGGATGAATCCAGCGGCAAAATATATTCTCCCTGTATTGCCGGTCACTGATTTTATATTACAGTTTCCTTTCACTGTCATAAAAATGACATGTATCTACAACGATGACCTACAGCTTTAGCTGACAATCCAGATGTTGCAGATGGTGAGCGCGATGATGCTCCAGAACATCGCCAACCCTACCAACACTACGCCCCATACGCGACTACGCAGAACGGGATCGATTTCGGTTTTGTCATTCTCGTATGACATCGCCAGTTTCATGTAATCGATATTACTTATCATATTGTCACCACTAATTGCTCAAATCATCAGGTACAGATAAATCTTAATTATGGATAAAAGATTAATCCAGTGAATTTAGGCCTGATGGAATATATTTAACCGGTTATTTGATCGCGGCGGGCATAATGAAAAACGTGTTGCCAAAAATTATTAATTTTGTGATTGGTTCGAGGTTTAAGTTGTTAAATACAGTCCATCATAGTTAATGGCACTCCTCGCAGGGAGTGCCATTATTATTTTCAGGGTTATTTTTCCGGAAGTTTTATATCTTTGAACATCGCTTCAATATCTTCATTCGAGCGTAAAGCCACCGCGGTATCTACCACGTCCCTGGTCAAATGGGGAGCAAAACGTTGAATAAAATCATACATGTAGCTTCGTAAGAAGGTGCTACGGCGGAAACCTATCTTAGTGGTGCTGTGGCTGAAAATACCGTTCGCATCCAGCTTCACCAGATCCGGGTCAGAGACCGGATCCACCGCCATGCTGGCGATTACCCCTACCCCCAGCCCCAGGCGAACATAGGTTTTGATGACGTCGGCATCGGTGGCGGTAAAAACAATGCGCGGCGTCAGGCCCGCACGGTTAAACGCGGTATCCAGTTCGGAGCGGCCGGTAAAACCAAAGGTATAGGTTACCAATGGATACTGGGCCAGTTCCTCTATGGACACCGAGCCCTTGGTGGCCAGAGGATGCTCGGGGGTCACTACAATCGACCGGTTCCAGTGATAGCATGGCAGCATCACCAGATCGTCATACAGATGCAGCGCCTCGGTGGCGATGGCGAAATCAGCATTGCCTTTCGACACAGCCTCCGCAATCTGAGTCGGCGAGCCCTGATGCATATGCAGCGACACCCGCGGGTAGCGTTCAATAAACCCCTTGATCACTCCCGGTAACGCATAGCGCGCCTGGGTATGGGTGGTGGCGACGTAAAGAGACCCTTTGTCAGGCCAGGTATGCTCTCCGGCGACAGATTTGATGGCATCGACTTTCGACAGCACTTCGCGGGCGATGCGGATGATCTCCTGCCCGGCCGGCGTCACCTGGGTTAAGTGTTTACCGCTGCGGGCAAAGATCTGAATGCCCAGCTCATCCTCCAGCATCCGGACCTGCTTACTGATACCCGGCTGGGAGGTATAGAGCCCTTCGGCGGTGGATGAAACATTCAGGTTATGGTTAACCACCTCAACGATGTAGCGAAGCTGTTGTAGTTTCATGGCTGATATCCGTTTGCGCGTAAAATGAAGCCGCTTAATACACTTTACGTTCAGGCAACTTGTCGCCGATGAAGGCCCTGGGCTCCCGGCAGTTGGCCATAGTGGCGCCGCAATGCATCCTGAAAGCGATGATGTATAAGACGTTTTAATAATAAAAAAGGCATTAACTATAACCACTATATCATTTATATCAACACTGTATAGACGCTAACGAAAAATAATATAGGTGGTTATAAGGGGAGGAAATTAACGCAAAGAGGGGCAGACGACACGGCAGAGAAATGCACTCTCTCTGCCGGTCGCCTGAGCAGGAAAAGCGCGCTTTTCCTGCCCGAACGAACGCCATTACTTTTTGGCTTCCGTCCACTTACCGTCGATAAAGAAAGCTGACCAGCCGGTCGCTTTGCCCTCTTTTTCAGACGCCACGTACTGCTGCTTGGTTTTACGGCTAAAGCGTACCAGCGTTTTATTGCCTTCCGGATCCTGCTGCGGCGCATCGGCGAGATAACGCAGTTTTTCCGGCAGACGATCGCGGAAGCGGTACAGCTCCTCCACCAGCGGCGCACGCGTTTCCCGTGATTTCGGGAAGGTGTTGGCCGCCAGGAAGACGCCCGCCGCCCCGTCGCGCAGCACAAAGTAGGCGTCAGACTTCTCACACGGCAGCTCCGGCAGCGGCACCGGATCTTCCTTCGGCGGAGCCACTTCGCCATTGCGCAGAATCTTACGCGTGTTCTTACACTCGTCGTTGGTACAGGCCATGTACTTACCGAAACGCCCCATTTTCAGGTGCATTTCAGACCCGCACTTCTCGCACTCCACCACCGGGCCGTCATAGCCCTTGATGCGGAATTCGCCCTCTTCAATCTCGTAGCCGTCGCAGGTCGGGTTATTACCACAGACGTGCAGCTTACGCTTAGGATCGATAAGGTAGCTGTCCATCGCCGTCCCACACTTCTGGCAGCGACGTTTGGCGCGCAGCGCGTTGGTTTCCGCGTCATCGCCTTCCAGCACGTTGAGGACTTCGTTCTCCGGCACCAGGTTGATGGTGGTTTTGCACCGCTCTTTCGGCGGCAAGGCATAGCCCGAACAGCCGAGGAAAACGCCGGTGCTGGCGGTACGGATCCCCATTTTACGGCCGCAGGTCGGGCAGTCGATGCTGGTGAGCACCATCGGGTTCGGCTGCATGCCGCCCTCTTCCGGATCTTTCTCTGCCGTCGCCAGCTGGGTGGTAAAATCGCCGAAGAAGTGGTTCAGCACCTCTTTCCACTCGGCCTGGTGGTTCGCAACCTGGTCGAGGCGATCCTCCATCTGCGCGGTAAAATCGTAGTTCATCAGATCGCGGAAGTTTTCTTCCAGCCGGTCGGTAACGATCTCGCCCATTTTTTCGGCGTAAAAACGACGATTTTCCACCCGCACGTAGCCGCGATCCTGAATGGTCGAAATGATCGACGCGTAGGTCGACGGACGGCCAATCCCGCGTTTTTCCAGCTCTTTCACCAGCGAGGCCTCGCTGAAACGCGCCGGCGGCTTGGTAAAGTGCTGCGCAGGCGTCAGCTCCACCAGGCTCAGGCGGTCGCCCTGTTTGACCAGCGGCAGCGTTCGGTCTTCATCGCCCTTGCGCAGCGCCGGCATGACTTTTGTCCAGCCGTCGAAACGTAAAGTGCGACCGCGCGCTTTCAGTTTGAAATCACCCGCAGCCACGGTCAGCGTGGTGGAGTCGTACTGCGCCGGCGTCATCTGACAGGCGACAAACTGGCGCCAGATCAGCTGATAAAGCTTCTGCGCATCCGCTTCCATATCTTTCAGCGTTTCCGCCAGCACGTTCACATCAGACGGACGAATCGCTTCGTGCGCTTCCTGCGAGTTTTCTTTGCTGGCGTACTGGTTCGCGCTATCCGGCAGATATTTTTTGCCAAATTTGTCGCTGATGTAGCCGCGAACCATGTTCAGCGCGTCCTGACTCAGGTTGGTGGAGTCGGTACGCATATAGGTGATGTGCCCTGCCTCATAGAGTCGCTGAGCCATCATCATGGTCTTTTTCACGCCGAAGCCCAGACGGGTGCTGGCCGCCTGCTGCAGGGTGGAGGTGATGAACGGCGCGCCCGGCTTGCTGCTGGTCGGCTTATCTTCACGCTCCAGTACGCTGTAGCTGGCTTTTTCCAGCAGCGATACCGCCGCCATGGTCTCATCGCGGCTGACCGGACGGAACGGCTTATCGTCCTTATGGGTCACCTGCAGCGGCAGGGCGTCACCGCCCGGCGTGGTGGTGCTGGCGTCGACTTCCCAGTACTCTTCCGGGACGAACGCTTTAATTTCACGTTCACGCTCCACCACCAGGCGGACCGCGACGGACTGCACGCGCCCGGCAGAAAGACCACGGGCGATTTTTTTCCACAGCAGCGGCGAAACCATATAGCCCACCACGCGGTCCATAAAACGACGCGCCTGCTGGGCGTTAACCCGATCGATATTCAGTTCGCCCGGCTTTTCAAAGGCCTGACGAATAGCGTTTTTGGTGATCTCATTGAACACCACGCGGCTGTAACGCTGTTCATCGCCGCCGATGACTTCCCGCAGGTGCCAGGCAATGGCTTCCCCTTCGCGGTCAAGGTCGGTTGCGAGATAGATGTGGTCAGCTTTTTCCGCCAACTGTTTGAGTTCTGAAACTACCTTTTCTTTACCCGGAAGTACTTCATAGTGCGCATTCCAGTCATGCCATGGGTCCACGCCCATACGGTTAACCAGAGCACTACGTTCGTCCTTTTTAGGCTTTTTAGCCCCTTTGGTGGCGGTAGAGTCGGCGCTCTTTTTGGAAGCTGATCCACTGGTCGGCAAATCGCGGATATGACCGACGCTGGATTTCACCACGTAGTCATTACCCAGATACTTATTGATCGTTTTGGCTTTTGCCGGGGACTCAACGATAACGAGAGCTTTACCCATATTCACCTTTACCTAATTTGATTCATCCAGGAATACATCGCACATTCATACACCCTCCACTGGCGACTGCCTCATATGTTGCGGCACCGTCGGTGAATATCAACCCTGAACACCCGTTTCATCTCCGTAAAACCAGGCGCTTGAGTTTGCTGACTTTTTCTCGTCAGGTGACATAGCACGAAGAATTTTTGGCCGAATGTCAAGCAAATCTGTTGCCAGATCGCCGAAAGCGTCACACTGTACCTGATAAAATTCGTTACGCAACTTTATTAGCATGCAAAAGCAAATCCCGCCAGTAAACGGCTGTTTCTCCACTGGTTACCATTACCCCTGATTTATGCATGGAAAATTTGCCCCACGCCGCCGCGCGGCGTAAACTACGCGCGGAGAAAAAGAGGAGTCCGTTATGCAAGGTACAACCCAACCAATCGATCGCCAGACGCTGCTCGAAAAAGCCAACAAACTTATTCGCGAACATGAGGATACGTTAGCCGGTATCGAAGCCACCGACGTCGTTCAGCGCAACAATGTCCTGGTGTTTAGCGGTGAGTTTTACCTTGATGAGCAGGGACTACCGACGCCGAAGAGTACAGCGGTATTTAACATGTTTAAGTATCTTGCTCACGAGCTGTCGGACAAGTACCACCTGGTCGATTAAGACCGGTGAAAACAATAACGCGAGGCCCAGGCCTCGCGTTATGTTATTTACATCAGCGGTTTCTGACCGCGCTGCCACCAGCGCAGCAGAAGCCGATCGGCGCTCTCCGCCGCGCTACCGGTGAAGCGGTCGAGCATCTTCTTACGCTGTTGATAACGCACCCCGATCACCTCGTGGCTCTCCATCAGCCCCAGCAGCAGCTCATCGCTGGTTTCAACCGCATCCACCAGACCTTTTTCCAGCGCCTGCACCCCGTACCAGTGTTCGCCGGTAGCTACCTGCTCAATATCAAGTCCCGGACGCATCCGGTGGACAAAATCCTTGAACAAATGATGTGTCTCATTGAGATCCTCGCGGAACTTGCGCCGCCCTTCCTCGGTATTTTCGCCCAGCATGGTGAGCGTTCGTTTGTACTGCCCGGCGGTGTGCAGTTCGATATCGATATCTTTATTCTTCAGGAAGCGGTGCAGGTTCGGGATCTGCGCCACCACGCCAATAGAGCCGAGGATCGCAAACGGCGCCGAGACAATTTTGTTCGCCACGCAGGCCATCATATAGCCGCCGCTGGCCGCCACTTTGTCGACCGCCACCGTCAGCGGGATCTGCTTGTCGCGCAAGCGCTGCAGCTGAGAGGCGGCCAGACCGTAGCCGTGCACCACCCCGCCGGGGCTTTCCAGGCGAATCACCACCTGATCGCGCGCTTTCGCCGCCGCCAGTACCGCGGTGATCTCTTCCCGCAGGCTATTGACCTCATGGGCATCCATACTGCCTTTGAAATCCAGCACCCAGGCGCGCGGCTTGCCTTCCGGCTCGGCATTACCCAGCTTCGCCCGCGCTTTGGCCGCCTTCGCCTCTTGTTTTTGCTTTTTCTTCTGCGCCTTATGCCACTGCTTCTGCTGCGGGCCGTCCAGCAGCGCCACCGCCAGCGATTCCTTCATCTCTTTATAATGCTCGCTAAGATTGGTCACCCGCAGCTCGCCGCGCTGCTTCTTGCGCTGAGCGAGGTTGACGATAATAGCGGCAATCACCGCGATGGCGACTACAACCGTCGCGATCTTGGCTAAAAATAAGCCGTACTGAGCAAGTAATTCCACGTTTTCACCTTGTGTAAAGCACTGACGTTGCTGCACAGTGTACCTCAGCCGCTGGCGAGAAGTCTTTGTGCTTTGTGTTCTCTGCGCAGCGGATTCCGTTTTTTTTCGCGCGGCTGAAATCGTTGCAAGATATTAATTTTGTGAATACTTTCCGCTTCGCCGATTGCAATGGCGGGCGCTTTCAGGCATAACAGCGCAAAAGTGAGATACCAAAGATGAAGCGCGATCGGGAACCGATCGCCCAAGGAGTTGCCGTGCATTATCAACCACAACGTCACTTGCTGAAAGATCGCATCATCCTGGTCACCGGGGCCAGCGACGGGATTGGTCGTGAAGCGGCCCTGACCTACGCGCGCTATAGCGCCAGCGTTATCCTGCTGGGTCGCAACGACGACAAACTGCGCACCGTCGCCCAGGAGATTGAGCGTGAGGGTGGTATTCCCCCTCGCTGGTTTACCCTCGACCTGCTCACCTGTACGCCCCAGGCGTGCCAGCAGCTGGCGCAGCAGATCAGCATGCACTATCCCCGCCTTGACGGCGTGCTGCATAACGCCGGCCTGCTCGGCGACATCTGCCCAATGGAAGAGCAGAAGCCGGAGGTCTGGCAGCAGGTGATGCAGGTGAACGTTAATGGCACCTTTATGCTGACCCAGGCGCTTCTTCCTTTATTACTCCGTTCGGAATCGGGCTCGCTGGTCTTCACCTCATCCAGCGTCGGTCGTCAGGGCCGCGCCAACTGGGGCGCCTATGCCGTTTCCAAATTCGCCACCGAAGGGATGATGCAGGTGCTGGCCGACGAGTATCAAAGCCGCCACCTGCGGGTAAACTGTATCAACCCCGGCGGCACTCGCACCGGAATGCGCGCCAGCGCGTTCCCGACGGAAGATCCGCTGAAACTGAAAACCCCCGCTGACATTATGCCCGTCTATCTGTGGCTGATGGGTGACGACAGTCGTCGCAAGACGGGAATGACCTTCGACGCCCAACCGGGACGTAAACCAGGAATTGCCCAATGAGTGATGAACGCTACCGCGAACGCCAGCAGCGGCTGAAAGATAAAGTTGACGCCCGGGTGGCGGCGGCCCAGGACGAGCGCGGCATTGTGATGGTCTTTACCGGCAACGGCAAAGGCAAAACCACCGCCGCCTTTGGCACCGCGACCCGCGCCGTCGGCCATGGCAAAAAAGTCGGCGTGATCCAGTTTATCAAGGGGACCTGGCCTAACGGCGAGCGTAATCTGCTGGAGCCTCACGGCGTCGAATTTCAGGTGATGGCCACCGGCTTCACCTGGAACACCCAGGATCGCGACAGCGACACCGCCGCCTGCCTGGCGGTCTGGGAGCATGCCCGCCGTATGCTCGCTGACGACCAGCTCGATCTGGTGCTGCTGGACGAGCTGACCTACATGGTGGCGTATGATTACCTGCCGCTGGAGTCGGTGCTGAGCGCCCTGCGTGAGCGCCCTGCCCATCAGTCGGTGATCATCACCGGCCGCGGCTGTCATCGCGATATTATTGAACTGGCCGATACCGTCAGCGAACTGCGTCCGGTCAAGCATGCATTTGATGCCGGGATTAAAGCGCAGATGGGGATTGACTACTGAGGGCCTGATAGCGCGGAAGGAAGTACGCGTTCCGGCGGCAAGTCACCGGAACGCATAACATTAACCGTTAGTCTTATTACGAGTACTGGAACGACGGTTGCTGTTGTTACCCTGGCGCGGATTAGCGCTGGTCTGGCTGTGACGCTTCACCGCCCGACGGATCTGATTGGCTTTCAACCGCCGACGGTCTTTCTCGACGGCAACCTTAGAGCTGGTTTCCGGCGTGAGCTCCACCAGCTCGCGCAGGTAGTTGGTCTGCGCCAGGTCCAGCTCGGTATAGCCGCCGCGCGGCAGGCCTTTCGGCAGCAGAATATCGCCGTAGCGCACGCGGATCAGACGGCTGACCTGCACGCCGACCGCTTCCCACAGGCGACGCACTTCGCGGTTACGCCCTTCGGTCAGGGTAACGTTATACCACTGGTTAATCCCTTCGCCGCCGGTGAATTTGATGGTTTTAAACGCTGCCGGACCATCTTCTAACTGTACGCCGCGCGACAGCTGGCGCAGCTTATCATCATCCACCTGGCCGAAAACGCGAACGGCGTACTCACGCTCGACTTCACGGCTCGGGTGCATCAGGCGGTTGGCCAGTTCGCCATCGGTGGTGAACAGCAGCAGGCCGCAGGTATTCACGTCCAGACGACCAACGGCAATCCAGCGCGCGCCGCGCAGTTTAGGCAGACGATCAAACACCGTCGGGCGTCCTTCCGGATCGTTACGGGTGCACAGCTCGCCTTCCGGCTTATAGTAAGCCAGCACGCGGCAGATCTGCTCGGCAGACTCTTTCACCGAGATCAGATGACCATCGATACGAATTTTTAAACCAGGGACAATTTCCACACGATCGCCGAGGGTGGCGATTTTGCCGTCGACGCTGACGCGGCCAGCTTCGATTTTCGCTTCAATTTCACGGCGGGAGCCGTGGCCGGCGCGGGCCAGCACTTTTTGCAGTTTCTCGCTCATTGAGCTTCCTTAAGGTGTCGCCTTCCCAGGCGTCTGGTATGCTTTATGAAACAATGAGGCCAAAAGCGCAACTCATTGTTACGTATATACTTTTAACGTAAAGTCTCGTCGGCGCGTTCAGGATATCCACCGCGAGCCCGTATTCGTGGCCGAACATACTACACTAACTTCGTCGGGAAAGCTTCTGTTCGCCGTGCCCCGTCTTTAGTATGGAACAGATTTTCCTCATTCTCCTGTGCCCATTCACGCATACAGATCTTTATCGGACAGCGCCCCCCTCACTACGCGCGCTCCTCAGCAACGGCCGGGCGCTGGCCAAGCAGCCAGTCGCGAAAACAGCGGTTGGCAGGCGCCAGCAGCGCGGTCTCGTGGTAAACCAGATGATAGGCCAGCGGACAGGCGATGGGCTGCGCCAGAGGATTAACCAGCCGCCCCTGCGTCAGCGCAGGCGCTATGAATGAGCGTCGCAGCAACGCCATCCCCATACCGGCGAACGCCGCCTCCGTCACGCCGTTGGAATCAGTGAACACCGGCCCACGCCGCGCGAAGTGCGGCGCCAGCCCCACGGCCTCACACCACAGCGCCCAGTCTTCACGATGTTCATCGTGCAGCAGCGGATACTGCAGTAGATCGCTCGCATCGGTGAGCGTCCGGCGCGGAGCAATCAGCTGCGGGCTACAGACCGGCATCAGGTCGTCATCCAGCAGGCGGTAAGCCTGCAGTTCCGGCCAGCCGCCGACACCATGACGCACGGCAAAATCGATCCCTTCACTCAGCAAATCCACTCGCCGGTTGGTGGTGCCGATCTGGATCTCTATCTGCGGATAGCGTTGTTCAAAATCAGCCAGCCGCGGCAGCAGCCACTGAATGGCGAAGCCGCTGGTACAGCTGATAGCTACCTTTTCTGGTCCCGGGGGCACCTGCAGACGCTGGGTGGCGGCGGCTATCTGATGAAACGCCGGCTGAATGGCCCGCAGGTAGATCTCTCCCACCGCCGTTAACTGTAACCGTCGCGGAGTACGGATAAATAGCGGGACATTCAGCGTCTCCTCAAGGCGGGCAATCTGCTGGCTGACGGCGCTGGGCGTGACGCAAAGCTCACTGGCGGCCAGCTTCAGGCTGAGCAGCCGCGCCGCCGCCTCAAAGCAGCGCAACGCATTCAGCGGCGGGAGTTTCATGGGTATGGAACCTCGGTTAAGAAAAACTTAATCATGTAAGCATAACGCGTTTGTCGCACGCTGCACGTGGGTTCTACAGTTGACTTCCTTCGTGACTACAAGGAGTCAATCATGCGTGTTATCGACTATGGCCGCCTGCTGCTGCTCGCCGCCCTCTGGGGCGCCAGCTTTTTGTTTATGCGCATCACCACCCCGGCCTTCGGGGCGTTGAACAGCGCTTTTCTTCGCGTACTGTTCGCCGCTATCGCGCTCGGGCTGTTACTCGGCGTGCAGGGTAAATGGAGCGGGTATCAGGGAAAATTCACATCCACTCTGCAGCTGGGGGTCATTAATTCAGGCCTTCCTTTTCTCATGTACTGCCTTGCCGCGCAATGGCTGCCGGCAGGGTACTCCGCCACGCTTAACGCCACGGCGCCGATGATGGGGGTGCTGATCGGCGCGTTATGCTTTGCAGAACCGTTAACCCTGCGCAAAGGCGGCGGCGCGATACTGGGCGCCATTGGCGTGGCGGTGATCGCGCGCCCGACGTCTGGCCTTAGCGCCGCCCTGCTGCTGCCGGGGATTGGCGCCTGCCTGACCGCGACCGCCTGTTACGGTCTGGCCGGCTTTCTGACCCGCCGCTGGATCCAGCAGCGAGGCGGCCTCGAGGCTGAACGCGTCGCGCTGGGTAGCCAGGTCGGCGCCACGCTGTTTCTGTTTCCTTTCTTTCTCTGGTCCTGCTGGCATGGGCCTGCCGTAGACTGGCGGCAGAGTCTGCCGTGGATAGCGATAGTCATGCTGGGCGTGGTCTGCACGGCGGCAGGGTATATTATCTACTTCCGCTTGATTGCAGATATAGGGCCGCTGCGTTCGCTGTCGGTGACCTTTTTGATCCCACCTTTTGCGGCGCTGTGGGGCTATCTCTGCCTCGGAGAGACGGTGGAGGAAGGATTGATTCTCGGCGCGCTGCTGGTTTGTGTAGCGCTATGGATGATTATCGTGCCGTCGGGGCGAAAACGCGGGGTACCGGACGGCGCATGATGCACCGCCCGGCAGATAGCCTTAGAGAAACGGCCTCACGTCGCCGACGCCTTCGCGCAGCACCACCGGGGTGTCTTCAGTGAGATCGATAACCGTGGTCGGCTGCTGCCCAAGGAAACCGCCGTGAATGATGAGGTCCACCACTTTCTCCAGACGATCTTTGATCTCTTCCGGGTCGGATTCGGTAAAGTCGCTGCCGGGCAGCATCAGCGACGTGGAGAGCATCGGCTCGCCTAAGGTCTCGAGCAACGCCTGAGCGATGGGGTTAGACGGGACGCGCATGCCGATGGTTTTACGCTTCTCCTGCAGCAGCCGACGCGGCACCTCTTTGGTCCCCTTAAGGATAAAGGTATAGTTGCCCGGCGTGTTGTTTTTCATCAGGCGAAACGCCACATTATCCACAAAAGCGTAGGTTGACAGCTCGGACAGATCGCGGCACATCAGGGTAAAGTTGTGGCCGTCCGGCAGCTGACGAATGCGGCAGATCCGCTCCATCGCCCCCTTGTCTTCAATTTTGCAGCCCAGCGCGTAGCCGGAGTCGGTAGGATAAACAATCACCCCGCCCTTACGCACAATCTCCACCACCTGGTTAATCAACCGCGCCTGCGGGTTATCCGGATGGATATAAAAAAACTGGCTCATACTTCCCTCTCAATTTTTATTCGGCGGCCGCTTCCCAACTGTGCCAGACGCCTTCCACGCCGGCAGGAAGCCAGAGCTTACGGCCAAGTTCGATCCACGCGCAGGGCTGATGAAAATCGGATCCCTGCGACGCCAGAAGACCAAACTGCACGGCCAGGGTGGCCAGCTGGGCGCGTTCATGGGGCGCCTGCTGACACTGGGCCACTTCCATGGCATCACCGCCCTGCTCGCTAAAGTGGGCCAACAGCCGCTTCAACCACTTGGCGGAAAGATCGTAGCGCCCGGGATGGGCAATCACCGCCTTGCCGCCAGAATGATGAATCACATCAATCGCTTGTTTTATTGTACACCACTGCGGCGGCACGTAACCGGTTTTCCCGCGGGCAAGGTATTTTTTGAAGACTTCCGCCATGTTTTTCGCATGGCCGGCCTCCACCAGAAAACGGGCAAAATGGCCGCGGGTGACGGCGCCACCGTCCGCCAGTCGCAGCGCCCCTTTCCAGGCGCCGGGGATCCGCGCCTTCTCCAGGCGCTCGGCAATCATCTGACCGCGCTGCTGGCGCCGCGCTTTCTGCTCCTCCAGCAGGGCGGTCATCGTTGGGTGCGCAATATCAATATTCAGACCCACAATATGAATCTCGTGATTCTCCCAGAGGGTGGAAATCTCGACGCCGTTCACCAGGGTCAAGGGTAATCCGGCGCGGGCGATCTCCTCCCGGGCCGCCGGGATCGCCGCCACGCTGTCATGGTCGGTGATCGCCAGGGTGCCGACGCGCATCTCATGGGCGCGATGGACCAGTTCCTGCGGAGTCAGCCGCCCGTCAGAGGCGGTGGTATGGCTGTGCAGATCGTAAATCACTGCGTATTGGCTGTCGCTCAAAAGGACTCCTGCTGGACATCAACGTAAATAAGCGCATTATCATACCGACAGGCAGAGAAAATCTGCAAACAAGGGTTGACTTTACTCCATTGAACTAGTTAACTAGTACGCAAGTTCACATGAAGGGGTATCACGATGAAAATGCACTTTATCACTCTGCACAGCTGGTGGCGCACCTCCTGACGACGGGCGGCGTGATCGCGTTTTGCATTCAGCATACAGATACCCGGCCCGCCAATGAGCGGGCTTTTTATTGGACAAAAATAATACGAACAGGCGAGAACAATAATGCAAACATCCAAACCGGCACTCGAGCTTCTCACCAGCGACGCCATCTACCGGGAGAACCCGACGGCGTTATTCCACCAACTGTGCGGCGCCCGTCCGGCGACGCTGCTGCTGGAATCCGCTGACATCGACAGCAAAGATGACTTAAAAAGCCTGCTGCTGGTCGATAGCGCGCTGCGCATTATGGCCCTTGGTGACACTGTCACTATTCAGGCCCTCTCCGCCAACGGCGCGGCGCTGCTGGAACTACTGGACGGCGCGCTGCCCTCCGGGATCAACAATCAGCGCCAGCCCAACGGCCGCATCCTGACCTTCCCGGCCGTCAGCGCCCTGCTCGATGAAGACGCCCGTCTCTGCTCACTGTCGGTGTTTGACGCCTTCCGTCTCCTGCAGGAGCTGGTGAGCGTTCCGGACAACGAGCGCGAAGCGATGTTCTTCGGCGGCCTGTTCGCCTATGACCTGGTGGCCGGTTTTGAAGATCTTCCCCAGTTGCAAAGCGACACCGCCTGCCCGGACTACTGCTTCTATCTGGCGGAAACCCTGCTGGTCATCGACCATCAGACCAAGCATACCCGCATTCAGGCCAGCCTGTTCACCCCGCTGGAGAGTGAAAAACAGCGCCTGGAGCAGCGCCTGAGCCAGCTGCGTCAGCAGCTGAACGAGCCGCCGGCGCCGCTACCGGTTACCACCGTGGCCGAAATGCGCTGCGACGTTGACCAGAGCGATGAAGAGTACGGCGCGGTGGTGCGCAAAATGCAGCGCGCGATCCGCGCCGGGGAAATCTTCCAGGTGGTTCCTTCCCGCCGCTTCTCTCTGCCCTGCCCATCGCCGCTGGCCGCTTATGATGTGCTGAAGAAGAGCAACCCCAGCCCGTACATGTTCTTTATGCAGGACAATGATTTCACCCTGTTCGGCGCCTCGCCGGAAAGCTCGCTGAAGTATGATGCCGTCAGCCGTCAGATTGAGATCTACCCCATCGCCGGCACCCGGCCACGCGGCCGCCGCGCCGACGGCTCGCTGGATCGCGACCTCGACAGCCGCATCGAGCTGGAAATGCGCACCGATCATAAAGAGCTTTCCGAACACCTGATGCTGGTGGACCTGGCGCGTAATGACCTGGCGCGCATCTGCACCCCGGGCAGCCGCTATGTCGCTGATTTAACCAAGGTTGACCGCTACTCCTTCGTGATGCATCTGGTCTCCCGTGTAGTAGGCGAATTGCGTCAGGATCTCGACGTCCTCCACGCCTATCGCGCCTGCATGAATATGGGCACCCTCAGCGGCGCGCCGAAGGTCCGCGCCATGCAGCTGATTGCCGCCGCCGAAGGTAAACGCCGCGGCAGCTACGGCGGCGCGGTGGGCTATTTCACCGCCCACGGCGACCTCGACACCTGCATCGTCATCCGTTCCGCCTACGTGCAGGAAGGTATCGCTACCGTCCAGGCCGGAGCCGGCATTGTGCTCGACTCGGTTCCCCAGTCGGAAGCGGATGAGACCCGAAATAAAGCCCGCGCGGTGCTGCGCGCCATTGCCCAGGCCCATCACGCGAAGGAGATTTTCTGATGGCTGACATTCTGCTGCTCGATAATATCGATTCCTTTACCTATAACCTGGCAGACCAGCTGCGCGCCAACGGCCATAACGTAGTGATTTATCGCAACTCCGTTCCGGCGCAGGCGCTGATTGAGCGTCTGGGCACCATGGACAACCCGGTGCTGATGCTCTCCCCGGGCCCGGGTACGCCAAGCGAAGCCGGCTGCATGCCGGAGCTGCTGACCCGTATGCGCGGCAAGCTGCCGATCATCGGCATCTGCCTCGGCCACCAGGCCATTGTCGAAGCCTACGGCGGCTATGTCGGCCAGGCGGGCGAGATCCTCCATGGCAAAGCCTCCAGCATTGAGCACGACGGCCAGGCGATGTTTGCCGGTCTGGCTAACCCGCTGCCGGTGGCGCGCTACCACTCGCTGGTCGGCAGCAATATTCCCGCCGGGCTGACGATTAACGCCAATTTCAACGGTATGGTGATGGCGGTGCGTCACGATGCGGACCGGGTGTGCGGCTTCCAGTTCCATCCGGAATCGATCCTTACCACTCAGGGCGCGCGGCTGCTGGAGCAGACCCTGGCCTGGGCGCTGCAGAAGCTGGAGCATACCAACACCCTCCAGCCGATCCTTGAGAAACTGTACCAGGCGGAAACCCTGAGCCAGCAGGAGAGCCACCAGCTGTTCTCCGCCGTCGTGCGCGGCGAAGTGAAGCCTGAGCAACTGGCCGCCGCGCTGGTCAGCATGAAAGTGCGCGGCGAGCAGCCGCAGGAAATTGCCGGCGCCGCTACCGCGCTGCTGGAAAACGCCGCGCCGTTCCCGCGCCCGGACTACCTGTTTGCCGACATCGTTGGCACCGGTGGCGACGGCAGCAACAGCATCAATATCTCCACCGCCAGCGCCTTTGTCGCTGCGGCCTGCGGGTTAAAAGTGGCGAAACACGGCAACCGCAGCGTCTCCAGTAAATCAGGCTCTTCTGACCTGCTGGCAGCCTTCGGCATTAATCTCGATATGAACGCCGATAAATCCCGCGCCGCGCTTGATGAGCTGGGCGTCTGCTTCCTGTTCGCGCCGAAGTACCACACCGGTTTCCGCCACGCGATGCCGGTCCGTCAGCAGCTGAAGACTCGCACCCTGTTCAACGTGCTGGGCCCGCTGATCAACCCGGCGCATCCGCCGCTGGCGCTGATTGGCGTCTACAGCCCGGAACTGGTGCTGCCGATCGCCGAGACCCTGCGCGTGCTGGGTTATCAGCGCGCGGCGGTGGTGCACAGCGGTGGGATGGATGAAGTTTCACTGCATGCGCCTACGGTGGTGGCCGAACTGCATAACGGGGAAATTAAAAGCTATCAGCTGACCGCCGACGACTTCGGCCTGACGCCTTACCATCAGGCGCAGCTGGCGGGCGGCACCCCGGAAGAAAACCGTGACATTCTGACGCGCTTGCTACAAGGTAAAGGTGAAGCCGCTCACGAAGCCGCCGTCGCCGCCAACGTCGCCATGTTGATGCGTTTACACGGGCATGAAGATCTGAAAGCTAACGCTCAGCAGGTACTGGATGTGCTGCACAGCGGCGCGGCCTATGACAGAGTGACCGCCTTAGCGGCAAGAGGGTAAATAATGCAAACCGTTTTAGCAAAAATCGTTGCCGACAAAGCGATTTGGGTGGAAGCCCGCAAACAACAACAACCGTTAGCCAGTTTTCAGAATGAGATCGTCCCGACGCAGCGCAATTTCTATGACGCGCTGGCCGGCACCCGCACCGCGTTTATTCTCGAGTGCAAGAAGGCCTCGCCGTCGAAGGGGTTGATTCGCGAGGATTTCGATCCGGCAGCGATCGCCAGCATCTACAAGCACTACGCCTCGGCGATCTCGGTGCTGTGTGATGAGAAATATTTCCAGGGCAGCTTCGATTTCCTGCCGATCGTCAGCCAGGTCGCGCCGCAGCCGATCCTGTGTAAGGACTTCACCATCGACCCTTACCAGATCTACCTGGCGCGCTACTATCAGGCCGACGCCTGTCTGCTGATGCTCTCGGTGCTCGACGATGAACAGTATCGTCAGCTCTCGGCGGTGGCTCACAGCCTGAATATGGGCGTGCTGACCGAAGTCAGCAATGAAGAGGAACTGGAGCGCGCCATCGTCCTGAAGGCGAAGGTGGTGGGCATTAACAACCGCGACCTGCGCGATATGTCGATTGACCTTAACCGCACCCGTCAGCTGGCGGCGCGTCTCGGCCCGGATGTCACGGTGATCAGCGAATCCGGCATCCATACCTATGCCGAAGTGCGCGAGCTGAGCCACTTCGCCAACGGCTTCCTGATCGGCTCCGCCCTGATGGAGCAGGCGGATCTGGAAGCGGCGGTTAAACGCGTGCTGCTCGGCGAGAACAAAGTGTGCGGCCTGACGCGCCCGCAGGATGCCCAGGTGGCCTGGGAGTCCGGCGCCATTTACGGTGGGCTGATCTTCGTCCCGACCTCGCCGCGAGCGGTGAATGACGCCCAGGCCAAAGCGGTGATCGCCGCTGCGCCGCTGCAGTACGTCGGCGTCTTCCGCAATGCGCCGCTGGAGGAGGTGGTCGCCCGCGCGCAGGCTCTGGGGCTGGCCGCCGTGCAGCTGCACGGTGATGAAGACCAGGCCTATATCGACGCGCTGCGCGACGCCCTCGCGGACAACGTCCGCATCTGGAAAGCGCTGAGCGTCGGCGAAACCTTCCCGGCCCGTACGCTCCACCATGTCGACAAGTACCTGCTCGACAACGGCCAGGGCGGCAGCGGCCAGCGCTTTGACTGGAGCCTGCTGCAGGGCCAGGATCTGCGCAACGTCATGCTGGCGGGCGGCCTCGGCGCCGATAACTGTGTGGAAGCGGCCAAAAGCGGCTGTGCCGGACTCGATTTCAATTCAGGCGTAGAGTCGCAACCCGGGATTAAAGACGCCAGCAAGCTGGCCTCCGTATTCCAGACGCTGCGCGCATATTAAGGAGCAATAATGAGCACTTTACTGAACCCCTACTTCGGCGAATTCGGCGGCATGTATGTGCCGCAGATCCTGATGCCCGCCCTGCGCCAGCTGGAAGAAGCCTTTGTCAGCGCGCAGAAGGACCCGGCCTTTCAGGCGGAATTCACCGACCTGCTGAAAAACTACGCCGGTCGTCCAACGGCCCTGACCAAATGCCGGAATCTGACCGAAGGCACCCGCACCACCCTGTATCTGAAACGCGAAGATCTGCTGCACGGCGGCGCGCACAAAACCAACCAGGTGCTGGGCCAGGCTCTGCTGGCCAAACGGATGGGCAAAACTGAAATTATCGCCGAGACCGGCGCCGGTCAGCACGGCGTCGCCTCAGCGCTGGCCAGCGCCCTGCTCGGCCTGAAATGCCGTATCTACATGGGTGCCAAGGACGTCGAGCGCCAGTCGCCGAACGTGTTCCGTATGCGCCTGATGGGCGCCGAGGTGATCCCGGTGCACAGCGGCTCCGCCACGCTGAAAGATGCCTGTAACGAGGCGCTGCGCGACTGGTCCGGCAGCTACGAAAAGGCGCACTATATGCTGGGCACCGCCGCCGGTCCGCACCCGTTCCCGACGATTGTGCGTGAATTCCAGCGCATGATTGGCGAAGAGACCAAAGCGCAGATCCTTGAAAAAGAGGGCCGCCTGCCGGACGCGGTGATCGCCTGCGTCGGCGGCGGATCAAACGCCATCGGCATGTTCGCTGATTTTATCGAGGAAACCAACGTCGGCCTGATCGGCGTGGAGCCCGCCGGACACGGTATCGAGAGCGGCGAGCACGGCGCGCCGCTGAAGCATGGCCGCGTTGGGATCTACTTCGGTATGAAGTCGCCGATGATGCAGACCGCCGACGGCCAGATCGAAGAGTCTTACTCCATTTCCGCCGGGCTGGACTTCCCGTCCGTTGGGCCGCAGCACGCGTTTCTGAACAGCACCGGTCGCGCTGACTATGTGTCGATCACCGACGACGAAGCGCTGGACGCGTTTAAAGCGCTTTCCCGCCACGAAGGGATTATCCCGGCGCTGGAGTCCTCTCACGCTCTGGCCCACGCGCTGAAGATGATGCGCGAGAACCCGGAAAAAGAGCAGCTGCTGGTGGTTAATCTCTCCGGCCGCGGCGACAAAGACATTTTCACCGTACATGACATCCTGAAAGCGCGAGGGGAAATCTGATGGAACGCTATGAGACGCTGTTTGCCCAACTGAAAAATCGCCAGGAAGGCGCCTTCGTCCCCTTTGTCACCCTTGGCGATCCGGGACCGGAGCAGTCGCTGAAAATTATCGATGCGCTGATCGAAGGCGGCGCCGATGCCCTTGAACTGGGGATCCCTTTCTCCGACCCGCTGGCGGACGGCCCGACCATCCAGGGCGCGGCCCTGCGCGCCTTCGCCGCGGGAGTGACCCCGGCGCAGTGCTTTGAGATGCTGGCGGCGATCCGCCAGAAGCATCCGACCATCCCAATCGGCCTGCTGATGTATGCCAACCTCGTCTTCAGCCCGGGCATCGATGCGTTCTATGCCCAGTGCGCCCGCGTCGGCGTCGACTCGGTGCTGGTGGCCGACGTGCCGGTGGAAGAGTCCGCCCCGTTCCGCCAGGCGGCGATGCGCCATAACATCGCGCCGATTTTCATCTGCCCGCCCAATGCGGATGACGATTTACTGCGCCAGATTGCCTCTTATGGCCGCGGCTACACCTATCTGCTGTCGCGCGCCGGAGTGACGGGTGCGGAAAATCGCGCCGCGCTGCCGCTGCACCACCTGGTGGAGAAGCTGGCGGAATATCACGCCGCGCCGCCGCTGCAGGGCTTTGGTATCTCCGCGCCGGAGCAGGTGAGCGCCGCCATTGACGCCGGAGCCGCCGGGGCTATCTCCGGTTCCGCCATCGTCAAAATCATCGAACGCCACCTCGATGAGCCGCAGACCATGCTCGACGAGCTGAAAGCCTTCGTCCAGAGCCTGAAGGCAGCGACCAAAACCGCCTGACCATCAGCCGCCTGGCATCGCGCCAGGCGGCGATGATTTCTGCAAACTGTCGGCGTATTTGCGCGTTAAGCGAAACAGCGCCTGCACTTCATCTTCCGGCCACTGCGCCAGCACCTGATTCATTAACCGCCGCCGCGCTACCGCAATACTGTCGATCATCTGTTGTCCGCTGGCGCTAAGCGTCACTTCGCTGATCCGTCGATCATGACGGTTCGGTTGCTTACAGGCGAGTCCCTGGGCTTCCAGTTTTTTCACCTGGCGGCTGACGGTGGTGTAATCGCGCCCTAAATGATCCGCCAGCTCAACCACCCCCACCGGGCCATGGCGCCCTACCGCCACAAGCAGCGGAAACAGCATCTGTTCCAGCTGGATGCCGGCTGCCTGCAGGATCTGCTCATCGCGCAGCGGCTGGTTCATTACGCTGATGATATCCAGCAGCGCGCCGTGAAAGTCGGTAATGTCGTAGTCATTATGTGCATCTTGCATGTATTAATTTTCCGCGTATAGTGCTGCAAAACAATATGTGTATTTTACACATAATTCCCGACAGGAGATAATTTATGAAAGCAGCCGTGGTTTTTGATCTCGCAGAAGGCCCGGTTTGGGCCGATTTTATCGACCCGCAGCCCGCGCCCGGCCAGACGCTCATTGACGTCCGCGCCGCCGCGATAAGCCATGTGGTTAAGGCCCGGGCATCCGGACGCCATTACAGCTTCGACGGCAATCTGCCCTTTGTGCCCGGTATCGATGGCGTCGGCACCACACCTCAGGGCCAGCGCGTCTACTTCGCCTTCCCCACCGCCCCCTTCGGCAGTATGGCGCAGCGGGCGCCGGTCGCCCTGCAGAATTGTCTGCCGCTGCCGGATGCGCTCGATGATATCCAGGCGGCGGCGATGGCCAACCCCGGTATGTCCGCGTGGGCATCGCTGGTGACACGCGCCCAGCTTCAGGCCGGCGAAACGGTGCTGATTAATGGCGCCACCGGCAGCGCCGGTCAGTTGGCGGTACAGATTGCCCGCTATCTGGGGGCGAAAAAAATCATTGCAACCGGGCGCAATGCGCAGTCGCTCGCGGCGCTGGACGCCGATGAGTGTATTCAGTTAACCGCTGATGATAAAACCTTGAGCGGGCAATTTTCAGCGGTCAGCGCCGCGCAGATCGATGTGGTCATCGATTACCTGTGGGGACACAGCGCGGAATTATTATTGCCGGCACTGGCGAAATATACCCCTGCCGGCAGTCCGGTGCGCTATGTGCAGGTGGGTTCCCTGGCTGGCGCCGATATCGCGTTAAATGGCGCAGTGCTGCGTTCCGCTCCGCTCCTGCTGATGGGCAGCGGGATCGGTAGCCTGTCGGTATCGCAACTGCTGGCGGCGACCGGTGAAATGCTGCAGGCGGCGGTGCCGGGGAAATTGACCATCGCCACCACCCCGCGGCCACTGCAGGAGATCGCGGCGGCCTGGCCGCAGGACGACAGCCAGAAGCGCACGGTTTTCACCCTCGGATAAAAAATCGCTTCCGCACAAAAGATGGGGTTGATATCTTAAATGAGAAATATTATCTTTCTCATCACTGAATAGTTGAGTAAATCACTCAGGTATTCAGTACGACATTGCTCACATTGCTTCCAGTATTTTTGCCCGCACTTGTGCGGGCTTTTTTTATTCGCGACACACCTCACGCACCCGCTGCCGCAGCCAGCGGTGGCCGGGGCCTGCTCCAGACGCGGATGCCACGCCTGCGAAACCGTAATCACCTCGGTACTGACCGGCAGCGGATCGAGAGCCGCCAGCAAATTAAAATCGGGATCGTTCATTATCGCTCCAGTCGCCAGACAGGGCGTTTGCTGCAAGATATGAGTGCACTGGCGGCGTCTTCCGCCCGATCTCGGGCCTGATTATAGTGAAGACCTCCCTTCTGCAGCGAGAGACATCATGAAATCCGATCAGCACAACACTATCCTCATCGTCGGCGCCTCGCGCGGCCTTGGCCATGCTATGGCGACGACGTTCCTGCAGCACGGCTGGGAGGTCATCGGCACCGTGCGCGATTTATCATCCCACACGCCGCTCCACGACCTGGCCAAGACGCATCCCCTGCGGCTACGCCTGGCGACGCTCGACATCCGCGATGAAGCCCAGCTGGCCGCGCTGCAGGCGACGCTTCCCCCGGCAAGCCTCGATATGCTGTTTGTCAACGCCGGTACCACCAATCGTGACCCATCGCAGACCATTGGCGACGTCTCCACCGAGGAGTTTTACCAGGTGATGCTCACCAATGCCCTGGCGCCGATGCGGGTTATCGAGCGCCTGCAGCAGGCGGTTAAACCGCAGGGGCTGCTCGGCGTGATGTCCTCCGGCCAGGGGAGTCTGACCAATAACCTCAACGGCCAGCGGGAACTCTACCGCGGGAGTAAAGCTGCGCTGAATATGTTTATGCGCAGCTTTGCCGCTCGCCCCTCCTCGGCCTCCCATCCGCTGGTGGTGATGGCCCCGGGATGGATCCGCACCGAGCTCGGCGGGGCAGATGCCCCGCTGACCATCGAAGAGACGATCCCACGCCTGGTGAACGTCCTGCTCGACAAACGGCAACGTCCGGGACTGGAGTATCTCGATTACCAAGGCCGTACCGTGCCCTGGTAATCCGTGCCGGAACAACCATCATATGGCCGCCCGGAAGTTAACCCCGCCCGGCGCGGCTTGCTACCGACCTTATTCTGCAGCACTTTCCCTATATTCCCGCATTATCGTTCAAAAAATGTGAATTATGTAAATCGAAGTGAAGAAAGTTGTTTTAAGGTCAACTTTTCTATGTAAATATTAAGGCAAATGATAACTATTCTTTTTATCATTTATAGAATCACACCGGGTCAGCGCAAGCCAGACGACGAATAACGTCGCTTTTGCGCGGTGTGATATGTGCTCATAACAAAAAATAAGCCTGCATTTATCATGGAAAAAAACGCTTCTCTGCCTTTCGGCAGTTTCAACTCATTGGCATTGTTTACAGGTCTGTGTCTGGGAGCCTCGCCGGCAGCAGGCATCGCAGCGGAAAATTCGGTCAAAAATAGTGAAGAGACGCTGGTAGTGGAAGCCGCTCCGCCTTCACTCTACTCCCCCGGCGCTTCCGCCGATCCCAAGTTCAATAAACCGCTGGTCGATACCACCCGCACCATCACCGTGATCCCGGAACAGGTGATTAAAGATCAGGGCGTCACCAACCTGACTGACGCCCTCAAAAACGTTCCCGGCGTCGGGGCGTTTTATGCCGGGGAGAATGGCAGCTCAACCACCGGGGATGCCATCTTTATGCGCGGCGTGGATACCTCTAACAGCATCTATGTGGACGGCATTCGCGACATCGGCAGCGTGACGCGCGATACCTTCAATACCCAGCAGGTGGAAGTCATCAAAGGGCCCGCCGGCACGGACTATGGCCGCAGCGCGCCCTCCGGCTCGATCAATATGATCAGCAAGCAGCCGCGCCTTGACTCCGGGATCGACGGCTCGGCCAGCATCGGCAGCGCCTGGTCGCGCCGGGGCACTCTCGACCTGAACCAGGCGTTTAGCGACAACGCTGCGTTCCGTCTGAACCTGATGGGGGAAAAAACCCATGACGCTGGTCGGGACCGCATTGAAAACGAACGCTATGGCATCGCACCGTCGCTGGCCTTCGGCCTTGATACCCCAACTCGTCTGTATCTGAACTATCTGCACGTCCGGCAGAACAACACCCCGGATGGCGGGATCCCTACCGTCGGCCTGCCGGGCTATTCGGCGCCTTCGCCGAAGTATGCCGCACTCAACTCCGCCGGGAAGGTCGATACCAGCAATTTCTATGGCACCGACTCCGATTACGATAAATCTACTACCGACAGCGGTACCCTGCGCTTCGAACACGATCTGACGGAGAATACCACCGTGCGCAATACCACCCGCTGGTCGCGAGTGAAACAGGAGTATCTTTTGACCGCGGTGATGGGCGGCGCGAACAATATCACCGCCCCCGATATCAATGACGTCAACACCTGGAGCTGGTCGCGTCTGGTTAATACCAAAGATGTCAGCAACCGCATTCTGACCAACCAGACCAATATCACCTCGACTTTCAATACTGGCTCGATAGGCCATGACGTCAGCGCCGGCGTGGAGTTTACCCGGGAAAACCAGACCAACTATGGCGTTAACGCCAGGACCGCGCCGGCGGTGAATCTCTACCATCCGGTGAGCAACCTGTCGATTGGCGGGCTGGACAGAAACGGGGCGAACGCCAACGGCCAGACCGATACCTTCGGGATTTATGCCTTCGATACGCTGACGCTGACCGAGCGGATTGAGATCAACGGCGGGCTGCGTCTCGACAATTACCATACCAAATATGACAGCGCCACCGCCTGCGGCGGCAGCGGACGCGGGGCTATCGCCTGCCCGCCCGGACAGTCGACCGGCAGCCCGGTCACCACTGTCGATACCGCTAAATCCGGCAATCTGGTTAACTGGAAAGCCGGGGCGCTGTACCGCTTAACCGAGCAGGGCAATGTTTACGTCAACTACGCCATCTCACAGCAGCCGCCGGGAGGCAGCAGCTTCGCCCTGGCCGCCAGCGGCAGCGGCAACAGCGCTAACCGGACCGACTTTAAGCCGCAGAAGGCAAAATCCAGCGAGCTGGGCACCAAGTGGCAAATCTTCGACAACCGTCTGCTGCTTAGCGCGGCGTTATTCCGCACCGATATTGAAAACGAAGTGGCCGCCAACGATGACGGAACCTGGTCGCAGTACGGCAAAAAGCGCGTGGAGGGGTATGAACTCTCCGCGACCGGAAACCTGACCCCGGACTGGACGATTATCGCCGGCTACACTCAGCAGCATGCGACAGTGACGGAGGGACAGAACGTAGCGCAGGATGGATCTTCCGCCCTGGCCTACACCCCGAAACATGCCTTTACGCTGTGGACGCAGTATCAGGCCACCAGCGATCTGTCCGTCGGCGGCGGTGTGCGCTATGTCGGAAGCCTGCGCCGGGGCAGCGATGGTGCAGTTGGTACCCCGGATCACACCGAGGGCTACTGGGTTGCCGACGCCAAACTGGGCTATCGGGTCAACAGCAACCTCGATCTGCAGCTCAATATGTATAACCTGTTTGATACCGATTACGTGGCCTCCATCAACAAGAGCGGCTATCGCTATCATCCGGGCGAACCCCGGACCTTTATGCTGACGGCGAACGTCCATTTCTGAGTCTGCGCGTGGGGCCGTTGCGCCCCACCTTTTAGAGAGAACACCGCGATGATGTATCACATTCCTGACGTGCTATCGACAGACCAGGTGGCGGAATTTACCCGGCAGCTGGCGCAGGCCGAGTGGGTCGACGGGCGGGTTACGGTGGGTAGCCAGGGGGCGGCCGTCAAACAGAACCAGCAGATCGATACCCGAACGCCGCTGTATGCCCGCCTGCAGGCCGCTGTGCTCGATATGCTGCGCGGCCATCCGCAGTTTTTTTCCGCCGCGCTGCCGCGGACGATTTCCGCGCCGTTGTTTAACCGCTATGGGCCAGGGGAGACCTATGGTTTTCACGTCGATGGCGCCGTTCGCCAGAACGGCGAGGCGGGCTGGATGCGCACTGATCTGTCAGCGACGCTGTTCCTTTGCGATCCGGAGAGCTATGAGGGTGGCGAACTGGTGATTGAAGACACCTATGGCCAACATCGGGTGAAGCTCCCGGCCGGGCATCTGGTGCTCTATCCCGCCAGCAGCCTGCACTGCGTCACCCCGGTCACCCGCGGCGTACGCCAGGCCTCTTTCCTGTGGATCCAGTCGATGGTCCGTGACGATAAGCAGCGTGCGATGCTTTACGACCTGGACCGCACCATCCAGTCTCTGAAGGCCCGCTTTGGCGACGGAGAAGAGGTCCTCTCCCTGCTCAACATGTATCACAATCTGCTGCGCCAGTGGACGGAAGTGTGATCCGCTGTTGATGACAGAGGCTTGCGGCAGACAGGTGTGACGAGACAATGAACTGGCCATCCGTTGGCCAGTTTACAGAAGAATTTAGAACCGATAGCCTGCGGAGAACATAAACACCCACGGATCCAGACGGGTGCTGACTTTCTGGTCCACGCCGCCGGCTTTGAATTTCACATCGGTATCGATATCCATGTACCACACCGACATATTCAGCAGCCAGTCGCGGTTAATCAGATAATCGAGGCCGACCTGCCCCGCCGCGCCCCAGGAGTCCTTCAAGCTCAGATCGGAAAGCCCGGCCGCCTTGCCGGTGTCGTTAAAGTCTTCATTAAAGAAGGTGGTGTAGTTGATACCGGCCCCCACGTACGGGCGCACCTTGCTTTGCGCATCGCCAAAGTACCACTGCGCCATCAGGGTGGGCGGCAGCTGATGGACGGTGGCGATAGTCCCGGTTGGCCCGGTGCCGACCTTATGGCGGAACGGCGTCGCGGCAAGCAACTCCACGCCAATGTTATCGGTCGCCATATAGGTAAAGGTTAAACCCAGCTGGGTATTGTTACTGACGTTGAAACTGCCAAGGCTGCCTAACACATTGTCAGAGCCCTCCGTCGGTCGGACGGTGGCGGTCCCGGCACGAATGAAAAACTCCCCCGCCTCATGCGCCCAGACGCTGCCGGTAGAAAGCGTGCCAAGAATCAATGCCGCCGCTGCTAACTTCTTCATATCCACTTCCTCATTATGGTTTTTCAGCGCGGCCAAATATACCTATAACGAGTTACGTTTGATCTGTTTTAGATCACACTAAGTCCTCAGATTTAACATTTATTGATCCAGATTAATTTTCGCTACCGATCGCAATGCCTTGAATTGTTCGCACATCAATTTTCACTTTTCGCGCAAAAATTTATTTCTGCCCCTCTTGCCGACGCTGAGGCGGCTGGATAAGTTAACTGCCGACAATCTGTGTTGATGCGTTTTTTTCAGGTGTAATTATGAGTGAAATCAACCCGTGCATGACGTGCGGTGCCTGTTGTGCGTATTTTCGAGTCTCTTTCTACTGGGCGGAAGCCGACGACGCGGGCGGCCTGGTGCCCTCCGCGCTGACCGAACCGCTGACCCCTTTCCTGCGCTGCATGAGCGGCACCAATCAGCGCCAGAGCCGCTGCGCGGCCCTGTCTGGCGATATCGGCGATGCCGTTCACTGCACTATTTATGAAAACCGGCCTTCGCCGTGTCGCGAATTCGCCATGTCCGGGGAAAATGGCGAGGAAAACGATGCCTGCAACCGGGCGCGGGCGCGCTACGGCCTGCCACCATTGCGGCCTCTTTACAAAGATATACCTGCCCTGACCGGCGCAGAGAGTGCTACGACGGAACGATTTGCGGTACAATCGCCGGCTAGTTAACACCTGCGACACTCAAGGAGAATGCATGTCTATCACGGCGAAGTCCGTCTACCGTGACACCGGGAATTTTTTTCGTAATCAGTTCATTACTATTTTACTGATTGCGCTGTTGTGCGCGTTTATTACGGTAGTACTTGGCCATGCCTTTTCACCCAGCGACGAGCAGCTGTCGATACTCAGCGAAGGCGATAACCTCGCCGGTAGCGCCGGGCTGTTCGAGCTGGTGCAGAACATGACGCCGGAGCAGCAGCAGGTTCTGCTGCGCGCCTCGGCGGCATCAACCTTCTCGGGTCTGGTAGGTAATGCGATCCTCGTCGGCGGCGTCCTGCTGCTGATCCAGCTGGTCTCCGCCGGTCATCGCGTTAGCGCCCTACGCGCCATCGGCGCCTCGGCGCCGGTGCTGCCCAAGCTGCTGCTGATCCTGTTCACCACCTTCCTGGTGCAGATGGGGATGATGCTGGTGCTGGTGCCCGGCGTGCTGCTGGCCATCGTGCTGGCCTTTGCGCCGATCATGCTGGTACAGGACAAAATGGGCATCCTCGGCGCCATGCGCAGCAGCATGCGCCTGGCGTGGGCCAATCTGCGGCTGGTGGCGCCGGCTATTATCGGTTGGCTGGTGGCGAAAACCCTGCTGTTACTGTTTGCTTCCAGCTTTGCCGCCCTGACGCCAAACGTCGGCGCGGTAGTGATTAATACCATCAGCAACCTGATTTCCGCCCTGTTGCTGATCTATTTATTCCGCGTGTATATGCTTATCCGCAGCTAATTTTAACCAGGACCGGGGCCTTACCCGGTCCGTCCTGAAAGACGGGATCGATGTATGAAGCAGTTTCTGGATTTTTTACCGCTGGTGGTCTTCTTTGCCTTTTATAAGCTTTACGATATCTACGCCGCCACCACGGCGCTGATTGTGGCGACCGCCGTCGTGCTGATCTACAGCTGGGTGCGCTACCGGAAAGTGGAAAAAATGGCGCTGATCACCTTCGTGCTGGTGGCCGTCTTCGGCGGGTTAACCATCTTCTTCCATAATGATGAGTTTATTAAATGGAAGGTGACGGTGATCTATGCCCTGTTCGCCGGCGCGCTGCTGTTCAGCCAGTGGGTGATGAAAAAGCCGCTGATCCAGCGCATGCTGGGTAAAGAGCTGAGCCTGCCGCAGCAGGTCTGGTCGCGACTTAACCTGGCCTGGGCGGTGTTCTTTATTCTCTGCGGGCTGGCCAATATCTATATCGCCTTCTGGCTGCCGCAGAATATCTGGGTTAGCTTTAAGGTCTTTGGTTTAACCGCCCTCACGCTGGTCTTTACCTTGCTGAGCGGAATCTACATCTACCGTCATATGCCGCAGGACGACCACCACTAACCCCTCCGCCGGCGCGCCATCGCGCGCCGCGCTCGCCCCCTATAAGCTTACTGCACTGGCAAACATTCCCTGCAACCACACAACCTCAGCGCATACGCTGACAGCTTCCCGGCCACACTGTGTAGGCTCTCTTCACGATTTCTCTCAACTGCATAAAAAGTTGCGGTAATTGTGAGGATTTTATGGAGATTCATCTCGTTACATTGTAATGATAATTGTTATCATTAATATTCTCGATCTCATTTTGCATTGTTTTGAAAAGGATATTTACATGAGATCGCCGCAATATTCTGTGCCCACGACCCTGGCGCTGATCATATCCAGTCTCCTCGCCCCTAACGCCTTTGCTGAAGAATCAGAACAAGATACCGAAACGATGATTGTGCGCAGTACGGCGGAAGAGGCGCTTAAGCAACAGCCCGGGGTGTCGATTATCACGGCTGAGGATATTGCTAAGCAGCCGCCGGTCAACGATCTCTCAGACATCATCCGTAAAATGCCCGGGGTGAACTTGACCGGCAACAGCGCCAGCGGCAGTCGGGGCAACAACCGCCAGATTGATATCCGCGGCATGGGGCCGGAGAACACCCTGATCCTGATAGATGGGGTACCGGTCACGTCACGTAACGCGGTTCGCTATAGCTGGCGCGGCGAACGCGATACCCGGGGCGACAGCAACTGGGTACCTGCCGAAATGGTCGAACGGATTGAAGTTCTCCGCGGTCCGGCAGCCGCGCGCTATGGTTCCGGCGCGGCGGGCGGAGTGGTCAATATCATTACCAAACGTCCGACCAACACCTGGCACGGTTCGCTGTCTTTCTTCACCAACCAGCCGGAAAACAACAAAGAAGGCACGACCAATCGCGCTAACTTCAATCTCAGCGGCCCACTGGCCGGCGAGGCGCTGACGATGCGCCTGTATGGCAATATCAATAAAACGGAACCCGACGCCTGGGATATTAACCATGCGCAAAACGGCTCTTACGCTGCGGGGCGCGAAGGGGTCCGCAATAAGGACATTAACGCGCTACTGTCATGGAAAATGACCCCGCAACAAATTCTCGATTTCAGCTACGCCTATAGCCGTCAGGGGAATATCTATGCTGGCGATACCCAGTACAGCAACGGCAATCTTAGCCCGAACGGGCTGGTGGACTCCCTGTACGGCCACGAAACTAATCGCCTCTATCGCCAGTCCTGGGGACTGACCTACAACGGTCTATGGGATTGGGGCCAGTCCAAAGCCGGTGTTTACTACGAGAAAACCAACAATACCCGCCTGCAGGAAGGCTCTACCGGCCGCGTCGAAGGCATGATCAACAGTGAAGATTATGCCACCAGCCGTCTGGAATCCTGGCGTACTACCTCGGAATTCAATGTGCCTTTCTTCTGGCTGGCGGACCAGACGCTGACGCTGGGAATGGAATGGAACCATGATCAGCTCGACGACCCGGCATCGATGCAGGCCACTAACAGCAACGGCGAGACTATCCCTGGGACCTCGGGCGACCCTACGCAACGCAGTACCAAAAACAGCGCCACCCTCACCGGTATCTATCTGGAAGATAATATCGAAGCCGTGCCCGGCACCAACCTGATCCCCGGCATTCGCTTCGATTATCATAATCAGTTTGGCAGTAACTGGAGCCCCAGCCTCAATCTGTCCCAGGAGCTCGGCGATATGTTCACGCTGAAGGCCGGTATCGCGCGCGTGTTTAAAGCGCCAAACCTCTATCAATCCAGTAAAGGCTATTTGCTCTCCACCCGCGGCAACGGTTGTCCAAACACGATCGCTGAAGGCAGCTGCTACCTGCTGGGTAACCCTGACCTCGACCCGGAGATCAGTATCAACAAAGAGATCGGTATCGAATTTAACCTTAATGGTTACGCTGCCGGAGTCACCTGGTTTCGCAACGATTACAAAAACAAAATCGTCTCCGGAACAGAGGTACTGGGCTATACCTCCAGCGGCAATAATATTTTGCAATGGCAGAACGGCGGCAAAGCCGTGGTCGAGGGGCTGGAAGGAAATCTGCTGATCCCGGTGCTGAGAGATGTCCTCAGCTGGCGGACCAATGCCACCTGGATGCTCAAATCTGAAAGTAAAGAGACTGGCAACCCGCTGTCGGTTATCCCGAAATATACCGTTAACACGATGCTCGACTGGCAGGTAAACGACGCCCTGTCTGCGAATGTGAACTGGACGCTTTATGGCCGTCAGAAGCCGCGTCAGTATGCGGAGATCCGCAACGAAACCGGGACCCTTGCCACCACCGAGGTTGGCGCCTATTCCATCGTGGGTATTGGTACTCAGTATCAGCTAAACCGGGATATTCGCCTGAATGCCGGAATAAGTAATCTATTTGATAAACAACTGTATCGCGAAAATGCCGGCGCCTCGACCTACAATGAGCCTGGCCGCGCGTATTACGCCGGCGTTACCCTCTCCTTCTGAACCACCGCGCCCGCGCCAGCGGGCGTATTCCCCTATTCTCACTGCGCTATTTTCATAGTAGCATCCCGCTGATCGTCTTTGACCACAACAGAGTAGAGCATGACAACAACAGATCTCGCCCCAAAGGGCGAAATGGTTTTACGCACCCTGGCAATGCCGGCGGATACCAATGCCAACGGGGATATTTTTGGCGGCTGGCTGATGTCGCAGATGGATATTGGCGGCGCCATTATGGCCAAAGAGATCGCCCAGGGTCGCGTGGTGACCGTGCGGGTGGATGGGATGACCTTTTTACGCCCGGTCGCCGTTGGCGACGTGGTGTGCTGCTACGCCCGCTGCGTGAAGCGCGGCAACACCTCGGTGACAATTAATATCGAAGTGTGGGTGAAAAAAGTCTCTTCAGAACCGATTGGCCAGCGCTACAAGGCGACGGAAGCGCTGTTTATCTACGTTGCCGTTGATAATCAGGGAAAACCACGTCCTCTGCCAGCGGAATAAGAAGGTGCCCGGCTTGCCGGGCACCTGACTTACAGAAAGCCCAGCAGCGAAAAGAAGAAGTAACCGATGACAATCACGATCACCGGCAGCACGTACAGTGGGAAATACTGCACCAGGATAGTATGGCGCGGTACCACAATGCGTTCAGCGAGCTGCTCGCGGGTTAACCCATCTGCGCCTTTGGCCTGTTCGAGGATCAGCTGATCCTCAATCCCCTCGCGGAGAAATTTCGCCTGCCGCGCCATTCGCGCGCCGGAAGCCTGCAGGGCCATGCCGACAAACACCAGAATGAAGATGATCCAGAAGCCGATGTTCAGGCTATGGTGAAAATCCGGCAGCGGCGAGTTGTACCAGAAAAAGTTCAGGAACGGCGTGTTAAAGCGCATCATTTCAATCATCACGTGCGCAAAATCCATCATTACCGCATCAATGCCGGGTTTCTTTTCACTGTGCTCATACATAAATTTGAGCACAGAAATCAGCGTCGACAGCACGGCGGGAATAAAGATAACCCATCCTAAAATGCGTTTGATAACCGCTATGCGTCCAGCTTGTTGGTACGTCATGAGTTCCCCTTGTTAAAGACGCGTTGGTGGTTCGCCTGCTGCCTGTTGCGTGGCGCTGGCTTCCCTCGCTCCCCCGAGTATGTCGGGTATAAGTCTATCTGCCACGGCGAATTTCGCCCAATAATGCGCGGTATGATATACCATGATTGCCGATTCGTTTATCTGATTACGCAACAGGAGAAGGACATATGTCAGCGAAGCGCCGCATTGAGGCCGCGATATTTGATATGGACGGGTTGCTGATTGACTCGGAGCCGCTCTGGGATCAGGCGGAGGTCGAGGTCATGGAGAGCCTGGGGGTGGATACCCGTCGCCGCGATGAACTGCCCGACCTGCTCGGTCTGCGAATCGACCTGGTGGTGGATCTGTGGTACGCGCAGCAGCCGTGGCACGGCGTAGACCGGGCGGAAGCTACCGCGCGCATTATTCGTCGCGCCATTGAGCTGGTGGAAGCCTCACGCCCGCTGCTGCCGGGCGTACGCGAGGCAGTGGCCCTGTGTAAAGCTCAGGGCTTAAAGGTGGGCCTGGCCTCGGCCTCGCCGCTGATGATGCTGGAGAAAGTGCTCGATATGTTTGAACTGCGCGACCAGTTTGATGCTCTCGCCTCCGCGGAGCATTTACCCTGGAGCAAACCGCACCCGCAGGTCTACCTCAACTGCGCCGCTGCCCTGGGAGTCGACCCGCAGCGCTGCGTCGCGCTGGAGGATTCGGTCAACGGCATGATCGCCAGCAAAGCCGCGCGCATGCGGTCTATCGTGGTGCCGGAAGCGGAGAACAGCCGCGACCCGCGCTTTGCGCTGGCGGACGTCAAGCTTCCGTCACTGCTGGCACTCACTGCTGAGAACTTGCTCGGCTAAGACCGCTGGCGGGTGCAACAATCGCTGTCACGCCGCCAGCTACAAAATCAAAACATTGTTTCATTTTAATTGTAATTTTGTTTTCCTCCCTCTATGCTGGTCACAGGTGGCGTCATCGTACGCCAGTAGATCAGCTGACAGAGGTGAATATGGTACTGAACGCCTTCGACCTGACGGGTAAGGTCGCCATCGTGACCGGTTGCGATACCGGCCTGGGACAGGGAATGACGCTGGGCCTGGCGCAGGCCGGGTGCGATATCGTCGGCATCAACCGTAAAATTCCCCATGATACGGCCGCCCAGGTGCTGGCGCTGGGCCGCCGCTTTCACGCCATTCAGGCGGATCTCAGCCAAGAGAATGATATGAGCGGTCTGGTCGACCAGGCGGTGGCGGCGATGGGCCGGGTCGATATTCTGGTCAACAACGCCGGAATTATCCGCCGCCATGATGCCCTGACCTTCACGGAAAGCGACTGGGACGCGGTGATCGACCTGAATCTCAAAGCGGTTTTCTTTCTCAGCCAGGCGGTCGCCAGGCAGTTCATTCGCCAGGGGGAAGGCGGGAAAATCATTAACATCGCCTCGATGCTCTCGTTTCAGGGCGGGATCCGCGTCCCCTCCTACACCGCCTCGAAAAGCGGCGTGCTGGGTTTGACCCGTCTGCTGGCCAACGAATGGGCTGGCCAGGGTATCAACGTCAACGCCATAGCGCCCGGGTATATGGCCACCAATAACACCCAGGCGCTGCGCGAAGATGAAGAGCGTAACCAGGCGATCCTCGAGCGCATTCCCGCTGGTCGCTGGGGAGCGCCGAAAGACCTGCAGGGGCCGGTGGTGTTTCTCGCCTCATCAGCGGCCGACTATATTAACGGCTATACGCTGGCCGTCGATGGCGGATGGCTGGCGCGCTGAGAGTTTGTGACAAAGAGTTACACCGTCACCTCTTCCGTACACTGTATAAAAACCCTATACTGTATGAATCGACAGTTTAGGGTGTGTTATCATGACGGCGGAAGGCCATCTCTTCTTTTCAATCGCCTGCGCAGTATTTGCCAAAAACGCAGAGTTAACGCCGGTGCTGGCGCAGGGCGACTGGTGGCATATTGTGCCCTCGGCGGTATTGACCTGCCTGCTGCCGGACATCGATCACCCAAAGTCGTTTCTTGGCCAACGGCTGAGCTGGATCTCAAAGCCCGTGGCGCGGGCCTTTGGCCACCGCGGCTTCACCCACAGCCTGCTGGCCGTCTTTGGCGCGCTGACGCTGTTCTATCTGAAAGTGCCTGACAGCTGGATTGTCCCGGCAGACGCTCTCCAGGGCCTGGTGCTGGGCTATCTCAGCCACATTCTCGCCGATATGCTCACCCCCGCCGGTGTGCCGCTGCTGTGGCCCTGTCGCTGGCGCTTCCGGCTGCCGATCCTTGCGCCGCGCAAGGGCAATCAGCTCGAACGCGCCTTGTGTATGGCGCTGTTCGTCTATGCCGTCTGGATGCCGCAGACGCTGGCGGACAACAGCGCGATACGCTGGTCATCCGGGGTGATCAATTCCCTGCAGATCACCTTCAATCGCTTTATAAGTCACCAGAGTGGGCGATAAAGCGGCGGAAAACGCCATTTGGTTATAACCCATTCCATTTGAATATAAGTCCTTGATAACGCCTTCTGCTAACCTTGCCGTCATAAGAGCTGGTTATCCACCAGCCCAGGTTATAAAAATATCAGGAGAACGGGGATGAACTTTCCATTAATAGCGAACGTAGTCGTGTTCGCCGTATTACTGTTTGCGCTGGGGCAAACACGCCATAAACAGTGGAGCCTGGCCAGAAAAGTGCTGGTCGGTCTGGCGACTGGCGTGGTATTTGGTCTGGCGCTGCAGCTGATCTACGGGTCTGACAGCCAGGTGCTGAAGGATTCCATCCAGTGGTTCAATATCGTCGGCAACGGTTACGTCCAGCTGCTGCAAATGATTGTTATGCCGCTGGTCTTCGCCTCCATCCTTAGCGCGGTGGCCCGCCTGCACAATGCCTCGCAGCTGGGGAAAATTAGCTTCCTGAGCATCGGTACTCTGTTGTTCACCACCCTGATCGCCGCCCTGGTTGGCGTGCTGGTGACCAATATGTTCGGCCTCACCGCCGAGGGTCTGGTCCAGGGCAGCGCGGAGACCGCCCGTCTGAACGCCATCCAGAGCAACTATGTGGGGAAAGTAGCGGATCTCAGCGTCCCGCAGCTGATCCTTTCCTTCGTGCCGAAGAACCCGTTTGCTGACCTGACCGGGGCTAACCCAACCTCCATCATCAGCATCGTCATTTTCTCGGCGTTCCTCGGCGTCGCAGCGCTTAAGTTGCTGAAAGAGGATGTGGAAAAAGGCCAGCGCGTGCTGACCGCGATCGATACCCTGCAGGGCTGGGTAATGAAGCTGGTTCGTCTGGTCATGCAGCTGACCCCTTACGGTGTGCTGGCCCTGATGACCAAAGTGGTTGCCGGGTCGAATTTGCAGGACATCATCAAGCTTGGCGGCTTCGTGGTAGCCTCGTACATTGCGCTGGGTATTATGTTTGTCGTCCACGGCCTGCTGCTGGCGATTAACGGCGTCAGCCCGCTGAAGTACTTCCGTAAAGTCTGGCCGGTGATCACCTTCGCCTTTACCAGCCGCTCCAGCGCCGCCTCCATTCCGCTGAACGTTGAGGCGCAAACCCGTCGTCTCGGCGTACCGGAGTCGATTGCCAGCTTCTCCGCCTCCTTTGGCGCCACCATCGGCCAGAACGGCTGCGCTGGTATCTATCCGGCAATGTTGGCGGTGATGGTCGCGCCGACGGTGGGCATCAACCCGCTGGATCCGATGTGGATTGCCACCCTCGTGGGCATCGTCACCGTCAGCTCGGCGGGCGTCGCCGGGGTGGGCGGCGGCGCGACATTCGCCGCGCTGATCGTCCTGCCGGCGATGGGCCTGCCGGTGACCCTGGTAGCCCTGCTCATCTCCGTCGAACCGCTGATCGATATGGGGCGTACCGCGCTGAACGTTAACGGCTCAATGACCGCCGGGACGCTGACCAGCCAGTGGCTGCGCCAGACCGATAAGTCGATCTTCGATAGCGAGGAAGAAGCCGAACTGGCGCATCGCTAAACGGCAAGCACAAAAAAAACCGCTGATCATTCAGCGGTTTTTTTATTTCTGCAGCCGACTCAGGCTTCAATCTCACCTTCCTGACGCACCTGGTTAGCCCAGCGCTGCGCCGACTCCGGCACGCTGAATGCCGGTGAGCGACGGAAATGCTCCCCCATCAGCAGAAAAGCGACATACTTCCCGCGCAAAATCCAGACATCGCGAAAATGGTCCATTTTCACGGCATGTTCCGGGGGCGCAGGCTCCACGCGCGGCACGTAGCTAATGACAGGGCGATTTTGTTGGCGCAATGGTTTCATAACAAATGGATTCACTAAACATAGCGGGAAACAGAAACCTCTATCATAGCCGATTGTGGCCCCGTTCGTCGCCCCTTCGCCGCCGATGCGCATTTTAGGATAACTCCCTGCCCCCTCGCCGGGCGCAGACAGCGTAATGTTCTATAGTTAGAAGGGTTTTGGTCTATCAACGACCACTTTTAGCAATGAAAGCAGGAGACGAGTAATGTCTGATAAGCACCTGAACCCTCACCAACAGCAGGCACCGGTCCACGACAGCGAGGAAGCGCAGCCGGGTCTCGATTCGCTGGCGCCGGACGATCGGGAGTGGCGCCCCACGCCGAAACCTACCGCTCCGGGCGTCGAACCCACCGCCCCAGGCAGCCTGAAAGCGCCCGATACTCATAACAGCAAACTGGATTCCCTGGAAGCGCAACGCAAAGGGGGGGAAGATTTTCCGCTGACCACCAACCAGGGCGTGCGCATTGCTGACGATCAGAATTCGCTGCGCGCCGGTAGCCGCGGCCCAACGCTGCTGGAAGATTTTATCCTGCGGGAGAAGATCACCCACTTTGACCACGAGCGTATTCCGGAGCGTATCGTTCATGCCCGCGGCTCTGCTGCCCATGGCTACTTCCAGCCCTACAAAAGCCTGGCTGCGTTGACTAAAGCCGATTTTCTTTCGTCAGCCGATAAAATCACCCCGGTGTTTGTACGCTTTTCCACCGTGCAGGGCGGCGCGGGGTCGGCGGACACCGTCCGCGATATTCGCGGCTTCGCTACCAAGTTTTACACTGACGAAGGGATTTTTGACCTGGTGGGCAACAACACACCGGTCTTCTTCATCCAGGACGCGATGAAGTTCCCCGACTTTGTCCACGCCGTGAAGCCTGAACCCCACTGGGCCATCCCACAGGGGCAGAGCGCCCACGATACTTTCTGGGACTATGTTTCCCTGCAGCCGGAAACGCTGCACAACGTGATGTGGGCGATGTCGGATCGCGGCATCCCGCGCAGCTATCGCACCATGGAAGGCTTCGGGATCCACACCTTCCGTCTGATTAATGCCGAGGGCAAAGCCACCTTCGTCCGCTTTCACTGGAAACCGGTCGCCGGCAAGGCGTCGCTGGTGTGGGATGAAGCGCAGAAGCTGACCGGCCGCGACCCCGATTTTCATCGCCGCGATCTATGGGAGGCCATCGAAGCCGGGGACTACCCGGAATTTGAGCTTGGCCTGCAATTGATCCCCGAAGAGAATGAATTTGCTTTTGACTTCGACCTGCTCGATCCCACCAAGCTGATCCCCGAGGCGCTGGTGCCGGTGCAGCGGGTTGGCAGAATGGTCCTCAACCGCAACCCGGATAACTTCTTTGCCGAAAATGAACAGGCGGCCTTCCATCCCGGACATATCGTCCCGGGCATTGATTTCAGCAACGATCCGCTGCTGCAGGGGCGTCTCTTCTCTTACACCGATACGCAAATTAGCCGCCTGGGTGGGCCGAACTTCCATGAAATCCCCATCAACCGTCCGACCTGCCCGTATCATAATTTCCAGCGTGACGGGATGCACCGGATGGACATTGACACCAATCCGGCCAACTACGAGCCCAACTCGATTAACGACAACTGGCCGCGCGAGACGCCGCCTGCCGCCAAACGCGGTGGCTTTGAGTCCCTCGCCGAGCGCGTCGACGGCGAAAAAATCCGCCAGCGCAGCCCTTCGTTCGGCGAATATTACGCCCAGCCGCGTCTGTTCTGGCTGAGCCAGACGCCGATTGAACAGCAGCATATTATCGATGGTTTCAGCTTCGAACTCAGCAAAGTGGTCCGCACCTGGATCCGCGAGCGGGTGGTCGATCATCTGGCCCACATTGATACTAAGCTTGCGGAAGCGGTTGGGGCGAACTTAGGCATCGAACTGAGCGACGATCAGCGCAACATTACCCTGCCCGCCCCGGTCAATGGCGTGGAGAAAGACCCCAGCCTCAGCCTCTACGCCGATGCCGAAGGAGATGTGAAAGGTCGCGTGGTGGCAGTCCTGCTCAACGAACGCACCTCAGCGCAGGATCTGGTTCAGCTCCTGCAGGCGCTGCAGGCCCAGGGCGTGCACAGCAAGCTGCTCTACTCGCGAATGGGCGAAGTCATTGCCGACGATGGTTCTCCGCTGCCGATCGCCGGCACCTTCGCCGGCTCCCCGTCGCTGACGGTGGATGCGGTGGTGGTGCCCGGCGGCGACCTCAGCGCCCTGAGTCAGAGCGGTGACGCGCGCTATTACCTGCTGGAAGCCTATAAACATCTGAAGCCGATCCTGCTGGCAGGGGATGCGCGGCAGCTGACGTCCGTTCTGCAAGTCCCGACCCAAGGTGAAGAGGGGGTCATCGTCACCGATGCGCTCGACACGCCAGCGGCGGACAAACTGCTCGCCCTGATGACGGCCCACCGCGTGTGGTCGAGAAGCCCGAAAATCGCCGCTATTCCGGCGTAGTAAAAAGCCCGGCACGCTGTGCCGGGCTTGATTCACTTTCCCTTTCCCCCGTCGGGCTTACACGTCGCGGTAGGTTCCCAGACGATAACCCCGGTCGGCCACCGCCGCTTTCAGTGAAGCAGATGTCAGCACATCAAGCTCATCCAGTCGCGGATAGCAGTAGGCGCTGCCCATAATGATCCGATCGACATAAGCCGGATGACACATCACCTCCAGGGAGCGCTCCCCGCGGGCGATGGAGGCGTCCAGCGTCTGCAGAAACAGTTCCTCAGAGACCGCTTCGCCGTAAAACTCGCTGCTGAAGCCGGCGCTGCTGCGCGCCGCCTGCTGGTCGAGCCCACTCTGCGCCGCCACCTGGCGGTCAATGCGTAACGCAATGCCCTTCTCGCGGGCAAAGGCCGCGACGATGGGATAAATCTGGGCGAACATATGCACATGGTGATGGCTGTCGATATGCGTCGGCTCATGGCCGAAGAGTTCGACAAAACGATGGTACTGACACGCCAGCTCGTGGGCGATCTCTTCCAGCGGCAGGCTATCTTCTTCCGCCTGCTGCCAGATCCATTTGCCCAGCCGGCCATCGCGGGTTAATCCCGGCATGGCCGACAGCGGCTCGCCCAGCGTCAGTACAAAGTGCATACCGACCGCCAGCTCCGGAGTACTGCGGCTCAGCTGGGCGGCGTGGTCAATGGCCGCGCCGTTGACCAGCGCGGTGGTCGATGTCACCACGCCGTTGCGACAGGCCTCGATAATGCCGTAGTTCTGCCCTTTACTGAGGCCGAAGTCGTCGGCATTGACGATCAATACGCGTTCCATTTGCTACTCCCGTTACGATTTTAGTTTTTCGATCGTCGCCGCAAAGTTCGGCAGCCATTTTTCATGCGCCAGAATCATCTCCCGCGCCAGCTGTTCGGCGTCACGATCGGAATGGATCAGCGGGCTTAAGTTCAGCGCCAACAGGACATCGTTCAGCTCACCGCTGATCGCCGCCTGGCTGGCCGCCACTTCGAACCCCTTGATGGTGTAGATAAGCCCTAACACCTTCTCATCGAAATGAGTAATGCGCGGCGTCGGCTTCGCGCCGTCGCGGCCTAAGGTGCAGCTCATCTCTACCGCCCAGTCCGCCGGGATATTATCGACATGGCCATGATGCGGGATATTCACATAGTGCTCAGTCTGCTTGTCGTTATAGATGGCATTGATTACTTCGCAAGCGGCATCAGAGTAATAGGCCCCGCCGCGCTGCTCCAGCTCCTTCGGCTTAACGTTAAGATCCGGGTTTTTATACAGCTCGAACAGCTGTTTCTCCACCTTCTGCACCACCTGGGCGCGCGCACCGCCTTTGTAGTACTCGCCCATCTCAATCGCCAGCATCTCTTTTGGCTTAAAGTAGTAGAGCAGGTAAGAGCATGGGATCAGGCGCAGGGAGCGGATCAGCCCTTCGCTAAACGGCAGGTCGAAGATGTTTTTCACCGAGTTCGCGGTCAGACGGCCGGAGGCCACGCCGTCCAGCAGTTCATCGAAGCGCGAGACGCCGTTAACCAGCACGTCGCGGACGAACACCAGGTGGTTCAGACCAAACAGGTCGATATTCAGCTCATCGCTCGGGCTCAGCTGCAGCACGTCGGTGATGAACATCTTCATGCCGATAGGAATGTTGCACACGCCGATAAAGCGTTTGAAATTGGTGTGGCGATAGACCGCCTCGGTAACCATGCCCGCCGGGTTGGTGAAGTTGATGATCCATGCGTCGGGGCAAATTTCCTGCACATCTTTCACGATATCGAAAATCACCGGGATGGTGCGCAGTCCTTTAAACAACCCGCCCGCCCCGTTGGTTTCCTGGCCCAGGTAGCCGTGGCTCAGCGGGATGCGCTCATCTTTTTCACGCGCCTTCAGCTGGCCCACGCGCAGCTGGGTGGTGACGAAATCTGCGCCCTGCAGCGCTGCGCGGCGATCCAGCGTTTTATAGACTTTCATCGGCACGCCGGCTTTTTCCACCATCCGCTCGCACAGCGCGTGGATAATATCGAGCTTCTCCTGGCCCTCTTCGACGTCTACCAACCACAGTTCGCTTACCGGCAGTTCATGATAACGTTTCAGAAATCCTTCCAGTAATTCCGGGGTATAGCTGCTGCCGCCGCCAATAGTGACTACTTTTAATTTCTGGCTCATCTTTTTCTCCCTTAGGCGCTGCGCCTGGACGCAGGCCGCTCTCCGCAACAATGCGGACAGTTAACTTGAATGATTTTTCGGTATAACCCTGGCGGCGAACGCCGCGCGGGTTTAATTAATACTGGTCAAATGTTTGCGATAACTGCTCGGCGTAAACGATGTCAGTTTTTTAAAGGTTTTAATAAACAGGCTCGGGCTGCTGTAACCTGATTCATACGCAATATCCGTCACCGAATAATTGGTAATTTCCAGCTGTTTTTTGGCAAAGTTGATACGGATATCATTAATTATCTGCATCGGCGTTTTACCATAATAGCGCTGGGTCGCCCGGGTTAAATATTCCTGCGTTTTTCCGGATAAGCGAACCATATTTTCGAGAGCGCCTTCACCGAATTTCAGCTTATCATGCATGGCTTCCACGGTATTTTTTAACCATTGCGGCGTCACGTCGGCAACCGGCTCTTCACGATAGTGGCGTAAACGGTTAATGACATAAAAGGAGACCAGCTCGATAAATTCGTCAAATTCCGTTTCGCGAAAATTGAGTGAGGCGATGACCGACTCAACGTAGCCGAGAAAAGCGCTCTGCACGGCGTAGACTTGCGAAGCCACCAGACCAAACGGCAGCAGCGGCAGGTAGTGTTTCTCAAAGAAGCGTCTGCTGATGCCGACGTTAAGGATGCGCGTCGCCCCGAACTCGTAAAAGCTCTGGTGGTGCGAGCCCATCGGGATAAAGACGAAATCCCCGCGCTCCAGCAGCACCCGTTTGCCATTGATCTCCTGGTAATAGCGCCCGGTTAACACCACGGTAAATTCGTAGTAATCATGCTGGTGAAGCCCGCTCACGCTTTCCGTTTTGTTATAGATGACCACATGAAAGTTCTTCCCGTTGAACAGCTGTTGTTCTCTGGCGGTACTGATCTCGGTGGTCATCATTCTGGGCTGCCTCATCGTCGCGATGGCCTATTGTACCTTCTCGTGCAGCTCAATCAATTCGGCCACCAGCTCACGAGCCAGCATGGAGGTCATCAGATGGTCCTGGGCATGCACCAGCACCAGGCTGACCTTCATTTTCCCTTCGCCCTCGTCGCTTTCGATAAGCTGGGTCTGCACGCGATGCGCCTCGCTCAGCGCCTGGCGCGACTGCTCCATCATCGCTTTCGCTGCCGCAAAGTCGCCCTGCTTCGCCTGCTTCAGCGCGCCATAGGCCAGGCTACGGGCTTGTCCGGAGTTGATAATCAGCCCCATCACTACCTCTTCGAGGTCATTTTCCGGGGTCTCTACCGCGTCGATGTTGTCCAGATCAAACATAATATTTCCCTCATTTATCAGGCGGTACGGGACGCTGCCCGTACCGCGCGGTATCAGAATTTCAGTGCGTTAGCGATGTCTTCTTCGCTCTCTTCCTGCTCGATAACGGTCTGCGCTTTATTCGACAGCACCACAAACGGCAGGTAGACCAGGGTAGCGACGCCAAGGTTGAACAGGGCCACCAGCAGGGCGGCAACGCTGCCGTTACTGTTAAAGAACGCTCCCAAACCGGTCGGCATAGTCCACGGCGCCAGGTTGGTCACCGGTGGGATAATCCCCAGGCTGTAGGCCGCCAGCGTAATGGCCGCCAGAATCGGCTGAACCAGCACGAACGGGATGAACATCACCGGGTTCATGATGATCGGCAGACCAAACAGAATCGGTTCGTTAATCTGGAAGATGCCTGACGGCAGCGCCAGCTTAGCAACCTGACGATGGTCAGCGCGGCGAGAAGCGATAAAGATGGCGATAATCAGACCCAGCGTCGCCCCGGAGCCACCCAGCAGGATGTAGGAGTCGAGCATCGGTTTAGCCCAGAAGTGGAACTGTTTGCCCGCTTCGATGGCCGCATCAACAGAGCCGTACTGGTTGTACAGCGCGATGTTTTCCAGCGCCCACGGCGTCATGATGCCGTTATCCAGGGCGGTAAGCGCCAGAGAACCGTGCACACCGAAGAACCACAGCAGAGAGTTAAAGATAACGTATGCCCAGCCAACCACGCTGCCCATCGCCGCCAGCGGCGTCGAGATAGAGTCCATGATGATCTGGTGGAAGTTGCTGCCATAGCTCGCCAGGGCCCACGAGATAATGCCGAAGATGGAGAGGATCAGGAAGCCCGGGATCAGCGCTGAGAAAGAGCGTGATACCGACCCCGGCACGCTGTCCGGCAGTCTAATCACCCAGTTGCGACGGATCACGAAGGTGAACAGTTCCGCAACGACCAGACCGATAATCATCCCGGAGATGATGTTCTGCCCGCCCAACCAGTTGGCGCCCACCGCATAGGCTTCGCCCACGCTATACGGGGTCACTGTCATGAAGGCCGCCACCGCCAGCAGGCCAGCTGCCATCGGGTCAACTTTGCGCTCTTCCGCCAGCGCGGAGCCGATAAAGAACGGCGCCATTAGCGACATAATCCCGAGGGTGCCGTTATAGACGTTTCCGCCGATAGCCTTAAAGCCGTTTAAGGTTTCAATGGTGGAGGCATCCAGGCGAATGCCCATGGAATAAAAGAAAGAGCCTTCGCCGAAGCTCAGAAAAACGTTGTTAATTAACACAAACATGGCCCCGGCGAGGGTCAACGGCATTAATTTAATAAATCCATTTTTTATTGCATTAATATGCGGCTGCTTTCCTATTTTCACTGCAAAAGGAAGGAGTACCTTTTCAAGCGAATCGATCACTTTACTCATAGTCAATACCCTTAAAAGCCGCAATAAACTATTACGGCGATGATGTATGAAATTACTCTTTGACGGGAAAATAAACTCATTATTTTTTGACGTCCGGCAACAGTCAGCCGCCAGGCGTCAAAATACATCGAGTTTTAAAAGTTAAAATTATTGTGCTGCAGCTTTCTTAATAGCCGCGACGGCGGCTTTCAATACCCCTAAACCATCAACTTTGCCATAGAGAAGGGAGTCGATAACTTCAACCGGTTTATTCGGCAGCAGGCGCTGAATTTCCGGTAACATATACGCAATTTGTGGCCCTAATAATACTACGTCGGCTTCCGGCCCTTTTTCGCCCGCGAGGGTTTCGGGATAGGCTTCAATAATGACCGGGACTTCATATTTTTCCGCCTGCGCCCGCATTTTGGAGACCAGCAGTGACGTGGACATGCCTGCCGAGCAGAAGAGATAAATGTGTTTCTTTTCCATGAACGCTTCCTCAATGTGTGAGACCAGGGCCTTCAGTAACCGCTGAGAGCCGGTAAGACTGGTAACATCCGGTTAATTCTGTTTATGAGTTGAGTATACGGCAAGCTGAGCCGCCAGGATAATTCGCTGTTGAACAGAATTGTCTCTCATTGACCTCCGGTTTTGACTACCCTCACATTTTCATCCAAATAATTCGCGCAATTAAATAAGCATCATGACTCACAAAAAAGCCCGACCAGTGGTCGGGCTTACGTAGAAGTCAGTAAACAGTAGGAAGCTTACCTGGCGTTGCGCGGGTCGGTATCATACTCGGCGCAGGTCTGGTAGCCGGAGTTCATGACGTGACCCGTTTCGTCGAGGGCCACAAAGTAGGTTTCAACTTTACCATCTCGTTGACCGAGGATATAGGTCTGGCAGGTGCCGCGGGCATGGACCATGGTGACTTCCGTTGAAGGTTTGCCGGCGATCTGCATCACCTGCTGACGCGACATCCCTTTCTTCACATCTTTCACCACCGGCTGGGTAAACTGGTCTTTGGTACGATCGTAAGCGGTACAGCCCGCCAGTAAGGTTAACGCGACGGTGACGCCCAGTATTCCTGCTAAGCTTTTGTTCATTTTGGTTCCTCTTTTCTACTGTGTAACGATAAGCCTGGAATAAATAGTGTTATTTTTCAAGCCGAACAGCGAAATCATGTCAGGTTATGTTATTGCGTAAACAGGATTGATCTGCCGACGTCGGACGGCGGCGCAATGCGCGGTACAGCATCTATAATGAAAACCTATGTCATTGATTGCCTTCTTTTCCGGCAGTCAAAACCCCGGTCCTTGTCGTTTCAGCGGCAAAGAGGTAGCTTTAAGCCAACAGCTTGCCAAACAGATTCACTTTCGGAGGGCGCGATGACGCTACAACAAGAGATTATTCAGGCGCTGGGCGCAAAGCCGCAGATTGATGTCGCAGGCGAGATCCGCCGCAGCGTCGATTTCCTGAAGTCATACCTGCAGACCTACCCGTTTATTAAATCGCTGGTGCTGGGTATCAGCGGCGGTCAGGACTCCACCCTGACGGGAAAACTGTGCCAGATAGCGATTAACGAACTGCGTGCCGAAACCGGCGACAGTAGCCTGCAGTTTATCGCCGTCCGTTTACCCTATGGCGTGCAGGCTGATGAGCAGGACTGCCAGGACGCCATCGCATTTATCCAGCCTGACCGGGTGTTGACAGTCAATATTAAAGCTGCGGTGCTGGCCAGCGAACAGGCGCTGCGCGAAGCAGGCATCGAACTGAGCGACTTCGTTCGCGGAAATGAAAAAGCCCGTGAGCGAATGAAGGCCCAGTACAGCATCGCCGGAATGACCAAAGGAGTTGTGGTCGGTACCGACCATGCGGCGGAAGCGATTACCGGCTTTTTCACCAAATATGGCGACGGCGGCACCGACATCAACCCAATTTTCCGCCTGAACAAACGTCAGGGCAAACAGCTGCTGGCCCATCTCGGCTGCCCGGAACATCTGTATAAGAAGCTGCCCACCGCCGACCTGGAAGACGATCGCCCCTCCCTGCCGGATGAAGTGGCCCTGGGTGTCACCTACGAGAACATCGACGATTATCTGGAAGGCAAAACGCTGGACCCGAGCATCGCCAAAACGATCGAGGGCTGGTATCTGAAAACCGAACACAAGCGTCGGCCGCCGATCACCGTCTTTGACGATTTCTGGAAAAAATAGTCTCTCCCCCCGCCCCGGCCTGCGCCGGGGTTATTTTTTGTCCTTTTCGCCGCAAAAATGGCCTGCTATACTGGATGGATAGACAGTACCAGGAGTTATTGTGGCCAGAAAGCAATCAGCCCCGCGTCTCGAGTTTGAGGCGGCGGCGATCTATGAATATCCCGAACATCTTCGCCCGTGGCTGGAGGCGCTGCCGAAGCTGCCGGGCGTCTATCAGTTTCACGGCGACAGCGACACGATGCCGCTCTATATCGGTAAGAGCGTCAACCTCCGCAGCCGGGTGTTATCCCACCTGCGCACCCCTGAAGAGGCCGCGATGCTGCGTCAGTCGCGGCGTATCACCTGGCAGCGCACCGCTGGCGAGCTGGGAGCGCTGCTGCTGGAGGCGCGGTTGATTAAAGAGCAGCAGCCGCTGTTTAACAAGCGGCTACGGCGTAACAAGCAGCTCTGCGCCTGGCTACTTGCGGACGACCGGCCGCAGATTGTCTATGCCCGTGAGGTTGATTTCTCGCACCAGCAGCATCTCTATGGCCTGTTCGCCAACCGGCGGGCGGCGCTGCAGATGCTGCAGAGCCTCGCTGACGAACAGCGCCTCTGTTATGGCCTGCTTGGTCTGGAACCGCTCAGCCGCGGCCGCGCCTGCTTTCGCTCCGCGCTGGGCCGCTGCGCCGGGGCCTGCTGTGGAAAGGAGAGCGTGGAGGCGCACAGAGAGCGCCTGCTGGCGCAGATGAGCAGACTGCAGCTGGTGTGCTGGCCGTGGGCGGGGCCCGTGGCGCTGGAGGAGCGCGGCCCGGACATGACGCAGTATCACGTCATTCATAACTGGCTGTGGCTGGGCGCCGTTGAATCGCTCGACCAGGCGGCGGAGTTGACCCGTCTGCCCGCCGGATTTGACCAGGATGGTTACAAGATCCTCTGTAAGCCTTTGCTCAGCGGAGACTATCCGCTGCATCCGCTTGGCTGAGAAGCCACCAATAAAAAACCGCCGGCCCTGCCCAACGCCTGATGGCATTATTGGGCAAGACCGGCGGTCTTGATTCAGTGCGCTACATTATTCAGCAGGTGCAGGCATTTTACCTGCCGGCGCGTTGCGTTCTGTCAGATGCTTCTCAAAATTAGCATTGAACTGTTTTTTCTGCTCTGGGGTCAGAATGTTGTAGATCTTGTTCTGCGTTTCCAGGCGGGACAGCGCCATCGCTTTATGCTGCGCTTCCATCTTATCGATCTGCGCTTCCGCCTTCGCCTTATCGAAGGTGTCGCTGGCGATCAGATCGTGCATCGCGCGGCGTTCTTCAAGGGACGGACGTTTCATATTTTCGCGCTGGCTCTTCATGATGTCGCGGATCTGCTGCTTCTGCGCATCGGTCAGGTTCAGGCCTTTAAACATCATGTCATGCTGACCCGGGCCGCCTTTATGATGCATCATCAGCGGCTTGCTGTCGCTCGGCGCGGTGGTGGTATCGGCGGCGTGTGCCAGGTTAGCCGCGCCCAGAGCCAGAGTAGAGGCAACAAACAGTGCAGTGAGTTTCTTCATCATTCAATCCTTACTTTACGTTATTCTTACGGCGCGTTGCCGTGTTGACGAGATTAACTTTACGACGTTAATCGTCAATTAGTCAGAGCAAGAGTAAAACAATGAAAGTGTAAAAAACAGTTTCTCGACAATTATGGAGAAAATAAGGAATTTAGCCGAAGAATTGCAATAAAAAATAAATAACTTACTGTTTTGCAGAGAAATTATGGAGAGTATAAAGTAGGGGAGATTAAAAACAAAGCATTTTACCAGGAATAATCTGCAAATTTACACTGGAGCACGAAAAAATAAGATGGCGAAAAAAGACGCGCGCAATAAAGCAGGCCGCCCGGCGGACGGCTTGCCCTCAGGATAATTTCTCCAGCATCAGGCCGGCGCGCAGTCCTTTCGCCACCGTCGGGTTAGGAAACAGAACATACTCCGTCTCAGGCCCCACCACATACCGCGTCTCGCCCTCCTCCGCCAGCAGCGTGCCGGGTTCGAAGGGGGTGAAGTTCAGCGTCTGATCCGCCATATGCAAGCGGAAATCATCGCTATGGCGGGTTAGCTGCTGTACCACCCGGTAGCGCAGCGGCGCTAGGGCGTCGGCAATGGCCAGATCCCCCACCAGCAGCCGGGAGAGCGCCCGCTGGACGGCGGCAAACTGTGTCAGATCGTTTTCCCCCAACGGCAGCGCTTTGCCCAGCTCAAGGGTGCAGGCCAGCGCCGCGAACCGTTCGCAGCTGAAGTGGGTGAAGGTCCCGCCGGGCTGGCGATGAAACACCAGCGCCTCCAGCCCGGCGCCGCCCAGCCAGTGAAGAAAATCCTCCTCCCACGGCGTATCGCGGGCCGGGAGCACGCCGAAGCGCGGATGTAGCGACCCGCGGATCGCGGTATGCAGATCGAGGTGCCAGCGCGGGCCATCGTGGTCGCGATAAAAGCGGGCCACCGCCTGCTCCAGCCGCTGCGCCCGCTGCGTCTCCTCACTGAGCGGAAACTGCCGCCAGCGCTCGCCAAACATGCGGTTCATATCGCTGTGCAGATAGCGCTTATTCGCCCGCAGCGCTGGTGGGTTGCCGACGATCACCAGCAGCCGCCAGCGCAGCGGGAGCGCCTCCCGGACCAGTCGCTGCACCAGCTGGTCGACTATCTCCACCGGCGCCGTTTCGTTGCCATGAATGGCGCAGGAAAGTACCAGCCCGCGCTCGCAGCGCGCATGCGGCGTCAGCTCAAGGATCCCTTCCCCGAGCCAGTGCCAGCGGAAATGGGCCGTCTCGCCGTGAAAGTGATGGGGCAATCGCCCCGCCAGGGTTAATGCCAGAAAATGTTCCACCGCGCCCCCTTATTGCTGAAATGGATAAACCGAACCGAGCTGCAGGATCTGGGTCAACCGATCCAGCGCGTCGCGCCCTTCCCGCAGCAGCTGCGGGTCGGCGAGGTCGGCCTGGGTGAGACGATCGCGATAGTAGCGATCCACCCAGTCATTGAGGGTGGCAAACAGCGTATCGTTCATCAGGACGTGCGGATTGACCGCCTGATACTCCTCGGCCGTCAACACCACCCGCAGGCGCAGGCACGCCGGACCGCCGCCGTTGGCCATGCTCTCGCGCAGATCGAACACCCGCAGGTCGGCGATGGGGTTATCCCCGGCCAGCAGCTCATTGAGGTATTCCCAGACGCCGGCATGCTCCTGCGCTTCCTGAGGCAGGATAAGCGCCATGCTGCCATCCGCCCGGCTCAACAGCTGGCTGTTGAACAGATAGGTGGCAACCGCCTCTGCCACCGAGACCCGGCTGGCGGGAACCACCAGCGGCGTAAAACCCGGCACCCGCTGCGCCAGCTGCTGGAGAAGCGCGGTCTGGTCGGCAAAGGCCTGCTCATGGCAGAACAGGACCTGACGGTTGCTCACCCCGATGACGTCGTTATGAAAAACCCCCGTGTCGATCGCCGCCGGATGCTGGCGGGCGAAGATCAGCTGGCGGGGATTGACCTGATTGAGGCGCGCTACCGCCTGGCTGGCCTCAAGGGTTTGCCGCGCCGGATAGCGACGCGGCGCCTCCTCGCTCCCCCGGCGGCGGCCATAGACAAAGAGCTGGACGCCGGGAGCGCCATACTCGCCGCCGAGACGATTATGGTTCGCCGCCCCTTCGTCGCCAAACCAGGCCGAGGCGGGCAGCGCCGGGTGGATAGCAAATCGCGTGCGGTCGGGGAAAATCGCCTGCAGCAGCGCCTCTGTAGTCGGTGCTTCGCTGGCGCGGTGGAATTTATCCTGCAGATTCGCCACCGTCAGATGCACCAGGCCATCCAGCGAATCGGCGGAGGGACACACCGTCGCCGCGTTCGCCACCCACATCGCCGAGGCCGAACTCACCGCCGACAGCAGATCCGGCTCCTGCTGCGCCACCCGGGCCACCACCTGCTCATCGCTGCCGCTAAAGCCCAGCTGGCGCAGAAGCGGCACGTTGGGACGCTCCTGCGGCGGGATCACCGCCTGCGGGTAGCCAGCGTCGGCGAGGGCTTTCATTTTTTTCAGCCCCTGCTTTGCCGCCAGCTGCGGGTTAGACACCCGATAGCGATGCCGGGTGGAAGCCTCATTGCCAAAGGAGAGTCCGGCGTAGTGATGGGTCAGCCCGGGCAGACCGTCAAAGTTGACTTCGCGGGCGGTCATGACGCCTCCCCGGCCAGAAAGTCGAGCCCCGGGTTCAGGCTGGCGGGCAGCGTCAGGGTCGGCGATTCAAGGCTGGCCATCGGCCAGGCGCAATAATCGGCGGCATACCAGGCCCCCGGACGATGGTTACCGGACGCCCCGGTGCCGCCGAACGGCGCGGTACTCGCCGCCCCGGTCAGCGGTTTGTTCCAGTTAACTATCCCTGCCCGCGCCTCGAGCAGCAGTCGATCGAACTTCTCCCGTTCCGGAGAGATTAACCCACAGGAGAGGCCGAAGCGGGTAGCGTTGGCTAAGGCAATCGCCTCCTCGAACGTGTCGTAGCGCCAGACCCCAAGCAGCGGGCCAAACACCTCTTCATCCTCGACATTGGCCACGTCGCTCATGTCGACAATCCCCGGCGTTAGCAGCGACGTCCCGGCCTGCAATAACCGCGGCTCCAGTAGGGTGACCGCGCCAGCGGCGACCCGCTGCAGCCAGGCCTGATGCACTTTCTGCGCGGCTTGTTCAGAGATAAGCCCGCCGAGAAACGGCTGCGGCTCGGCGTCCCACGCCGCCGGGATCAGCCGTTGGCTCACCGTCACCAGCCGGGAGAGGAAGGCATCGCCCGCCTCTCCGCGTCGGACCAGCAGACGCCGGGCGCAGGTGCAGCGCTGGCCAGCGGTAATAAAGGCGGACTGGATGGTCAGATGCACCGCGGCATCCACGTCCCGCGGATCGTCGACGATCAGCGGGTTATTGCCGCCCATTTCCAGCGCGAGGATCTTCTGCGGTTGCCCGGCCAGCTGGCGATGCAGATGAAAACCGGTGGTTGAGCTGCCGGTAAACAGCAGCCCGTCGATATCCGCCTGACCGCTGAGCGCCTCGCCGGTTTCCCGACCGCCCTGCACCAGGTTGAGCACCCCGGCGGGCAGGCCGGCCTGCTGCCATAGTTTCACCACCGCTTCGCCGCTGCGCGGGGTGAGTTCGCTGGGTTTAAAGACCACGGTATTGCCCGCCAGCAGCGCCGGCACGATGTGCCCGTTCGGCAGATGTCCGGGAAAGTTATAGGGGCCAAACACCGCCAGTACGCCGTGCGGCCGGTGACGCAGCGTGGCGGCGCCGTCGGGCAGGTCGCTGTGCTGTTCGCCGGTGCGGACGTGGTAGGCCTTCACCGAGATCGCCACCTTGTTGATCATCGCCGTCACTTCCCCGGCCGCCTCCCAGCGCGGCTTTCCGGTCTCGGCGCCGATAACCGCCGTCAGCTCCGCCTTACTGGCTTCCAGCAGAGCGGCAAACTTTTCAACGATCGCCTGACGGGCGGCAAACGGCAGCCGCGCCCAGGACGGGAACGCCTGGCGGGCAGCCGCCACCGCCTCGGCAACCTGCCCGGCATCCGCCGCCTCGCCCTGCCAGACAACCTTCAGGTTAACCGGATCCTGTTTACTGAAACCTGGCCCACGGCCGGGCCGCCACTCGCCGTTAATCCACAGACTCATGCAGTTTTCTCCTCAGGGATCAGGCGCACCATGCGCACCTGGTCGCCGGCATGACACTTCAGCATATCCAGTTCGCGGGCGCTGAGGGTCAGGGTGTCGCCATCCGGATCGGCATGCACCAGCAGAGCGCGGAACTGGTGATACTGTTCATTCGCCACCAGGCACAGCGGCCAGTCACCGGGCGGGGTTTCACCTGCCTCGGTGGTCACCAGACGGCTTTTGCGGATCGCCCGCACCCGGTCGATGTCGCACTCCAGAGTCGGGCCGCCGTCGAAAATATCGATGTAGTTCAGGTAGCGGAACCCCTCTTTCTCCAGCACCGTCCGGGCCGGGGCGGTCTGCGGATGAACCTTGCCGATCACCGCCTGTGCCTCAGGGGAAAGGAAATCGATATACAGCGGATGCTTGGGCATCAGGGCGGCAATGAAAGCCTTCTGTCCGGTGCCGCACAGGTAGTCGGCACGGGAAAACTCCATGGCGAAAAAGCGTTTGCCCAGGCTCTCCCAGAACGGCGAGTAGCCCTGCTCGTCAATCACCCCGCGCATCTCGGCGACCACCTTCTCATTGAAGCGCTCGCGAAAGGCGGCCATAAATAAGAAGCGTGATTTCGACAGCAGATAGCCATTGCCCTCTTTGCGCCACTGCGGGTCGAGGAACAGGGTGCACAGCTCGCTGCTGCCGGTATGATCGTTGCTGAGAAACAGCGTCGGCAGCGCCTGATAGACGTTGAGCTCCTTCGAGGCATGGACCTGGGTGCCGACCCGGTAGTTATACCAGGGATCGTTGAGCCCCACCGCCACCTCGATCGCGCAGATGCCCACCACCGCGCCGCTTTCGCTCTCCTCCAGCACAAAGACATAGCCCTGCTCGCTTTTCGGTAGCTCGCCGCGCCAGGTCTGCTGCGAGCGGGCGATCCGCGCCGCGAGGGTCGCTTCATCCACCGGCAGCGAGGTCAGCCCGCCGCCGGTCTCCGCTGCCAGCTTCAGCAGCCCGGGCAAATCGCCCGGCTCCACCGGTCGAATAACCATCATGATGAGACTCCTGCCACGAAACGCGCGCAGGCCCGCTCGACGCGATCCAGCCCGCTGTTCACCTCTTCTTCACTGACGTTCAGCGCTGGCGCGAAACGCACCACGTTGGCGCCGGCGATCAGAATCATCACCCCCTCTTCCGCCGCCAGGTTACTGAGGGTTTTCGCCTTCCCGGCCCAGGCGTCGTTTAGCACGCAGCCGAGCAGCAGTCCCAGGCCGCGGATCTCCTTGAACAGGCCATAGCGGGCGTTAATTGCCTGCAGGCGTTCACAAAACCACTGATGGCGCTGTCTGACGCCGGAGAGCACTTCCGGGGTGTTGACGATCGACAGCAGTTCGCCGGCCACCGCCCCGGCCAGCGGGTTACCGCCGTAGGTGGTGCCGTGGGTGCCGACGGTCATCACGCTGGCGCAGGCCTCTGTCGCCAGCAGCGCGCCAATAGGGAAACCACCGCCCAGCGCTTTGGCGGTGGTCAGCACATCGGGCGTCACGCCGTAGTGCATATAGGCATACAGCTCGCCGGTGCGCCCGACCCCGGTCTGCACTTCATCGAAAATCAGCAGGGCGTTGTGCTGGTCGCAAAGCTGACGCAGGCCGCGTAAAAACTCGACGCTGGCCGGCACCACGCCCCCTTCGCCCTGCACCGGCTCGACGATCACCGCGCAGGTCTGGTCATTGATTAAGGCCTTTGCCGACTCGAGATCGTTAAATACGGCATGCTGGATCTGCGGCGGCAGCGGGGCGAAATCCCGGGAATAGGCCGGCTGACCGCCCGCCGAGACGGTGAACAGCGTCCGCCCGTGGAAAGCGTTCTGAAAGGCGACGATGCCACTTTTCTCGCTGCCAAAGCGATCGTGGGCATATTTACGCGCCAGCTTGAGCGCTGCCTCATTGGCCTCGGCGCCGGAGTTACAGAAGAAGACCCGGTCGGCGAAGGTAGCATCGATAAGCATTTTGGCCAGACGCAGGATCGGCTCATTGGTGTAGCCGTTGCCGGTATGCCAGAACTTGCCGGCCTGGTCGGTCAGGGCTTGCACCAGACGCGGATGGGCATGCCCCAGCGCGTTCACGGCGATGCCGCCGGCAAAATCGATATACTCTTTGCCCTGCTGATCCCACAGCCGTGACCCGGCGCCCCGCACCGGAATAAACGCCGCTGGCGCGTAGACCGGCATCATCCATTCATCAAAGTGGTTACGCGTAATTGACTGAGACATATCGACCTCTTCCGGTAAATTAAAAGTAGCAATAATGTTAATAAATATGAGTTATTACGCTGTAAATGTAGATTGCACGGTTCGTGCCAGCCAGCGATAAAAATGCATAAACCGGATGAGATAACGCAGAATCAATGAGTTACAGCCGAACGCTATTCAGATAAAATGCATATTTAGTGAATAAGTATCAGACAAAGGGGGATAAACAGTGATTAAAGAAGATAAATTATGCAACGGTAAGATATAATTCTGTAATTGTGATCCTCTGCGAAATTTATCGTAGCTATTTGCCCTTTTTTGGCGCGGCATGCCCGCAAAAGGGGCACCCACGGCACGCTCATGCGCAGCGATTGGCAGAATGACGCATCCGGTGGCAGCCAGCCTGGCGAATTTCTGCTACCATCCCTGCACTATTCACCTTGCACAGTGGCAGCGACTATGAAATTCGTCTCTTTTAATATCAACGGCCTGCGTGCCCGCCCACACCAACTGGCCGCCATCGTCGAAAAACACCAGCCGGACGTGATTGGCCTGCAGGAAACCAAAGTTCACGACGACATGTTCCCTCTCGAAGAGGTCGCCAGGCTCGGCTATAACGTCTTTTATCACGGGCAGAAAGGCCATTATGGCGTCGCGCTGCTGACCAAAGAGACGCCGATTGCCGTCCGCCGCGGTTTCCCGGACGATGGCGAAGAGGCTCAGCGCCGCATCATTATGGCGGAGATCCCGTCGCCCTTCGGCAACGTCACAGTGATTAACGGCTATTTCCCGCAGGGTGAAAGCCGCGATCATGAAACCAAATTCCCGGCCAAAGCCGCGTTCTATCAGAATCTGCAGAACTATCTGGAGACCGAGCTCAACAAAGAGAATCCGGTGCTGATCATGGGCGATATGAACATCAGTCCTACCGATCTGGACATCGGTATCGGTGAAGAGAACCGCAAACGCTGGCTGCGCACCGGCAAATGTTCCTTCCTGCCGGAAGAACGGGAATGGATGGACCGCCTGCTGGGCTGGGGCCTGGTGGATACCTGGCGTCAGGCTAACCCCGACAATCATGAGCATTTCTCGTGGTTTGATTACCGCTCCAAAGGCTTCGACGATAACCGTGGGCTGCGCATCGATCTGCTGCTGGCCAGCCAGCCTCTGGCGCAGCGCTGCGTGGAAACCGGGATCGATTACGAGATCCGCGGGATGGAAAAACCGTCCGACCACGCGCCGGTGTGGGCCACCTTCCGGCCATAATTCACGCCCTTCTCTCGCCTCCCGCTGTGCGGGGGGCAGAATTTCCTGAGCAAAATCAACAAAGCGACGGTAAACCATTGTGACGGTCGTCGGAACAGGATACTGTCGCGCGCACTTTTTGATGTCCACTGCGTCCAGACTGTACAGGAGCACCTCTCATGCAAAAGAAGCCGTCATCCGGCCATTGGTAAAGGGCTGGGACTTCTCGCGCTGGTGGCCACGCTGGCCGTTATCAGCCACCGCGTCGGTCTCCACGATCTGCTGACTCATCTGCATCTGCTTCAGGACACCCTCCGCCATCAGGGCGCCTGGGGATATCTGGTCTATGCTGCGCTGTTTATCATTGCCACCCTGTGTCTGATCCCCGGCAGCCTGCTGGTGATCGCCGGCGGGATGCTCTTCGGCCCGCTAACAGGCTCCCTGCTCTCGTTTGCCGCCGCCACCCTCGCCTCTTCGCTGTCGTTTTTAATCGCCCGCTGGCTTGGGCGCGATCTGCTGCAGCGCTATGTGGGCCATACCACCGTCTTTCAGGCGATTGAGCGCGGTATCGCCCGCAGTGGCTGCGATTTCCTGATCCTCACCCGCCTGGTGCCGCTCTTTCCCTACAATATTCAGAATTACGCCTACGGCCTGACGGCGATCCGCTTCTGGCCCTTTACCCTGATCTCGGCCGTGACCACCCTGCCGGGTCTGGTCATCTATTCGGTGATGGCCAGCGAACTGGCCCGCGAGGGGGTGACCCTCGCCTTCGCGCTAAAACTGAGCCTCGCCGGCGGGCTGCTGTTTGCCCTGGTGCAGATAGGCAAACGGTTTGCCCGCGCCCGTCGCGTGGCGGCGTGCAGTGAGGAGGTGCGCCATGACCCAACCTGATCGCCGTCACCTGCGCCGCGCCCGGCTGGCCCTTGCCGTCGTGGTCGCCGCCGCTCTGGCCGCCTGGCTGTGGTTCCCTGGCGGGCGTACCTTTCTGCAGCAGAGTCTGACGGCGTTAGCCTCCCTGGATCCTCAGCAGGTCAGAGGGTTTATCGCCGCCTGGGGGCCGCAGGCCGCGCTGGTCTCATTTGCGCTGATGATCCTCCAGGCGATCGTCGCTCCGCTGCCGGCTTTCCTGATTACCCTGGCGAACGCCGCCCTGTTCGGCGCCTTCTGGGGCGGGGCGCTGTCGTGGTTCAGCGCCATGGTCGGGGCCGGGCTCTGCTTCTGCATCGCCAGAGCGCTGGGGCGCGAAGTGGTGGAGAAACTCACCGGCCGCGCGGTGCTGCGCAGTGCCGACGGCTATTTCACCCGCTTTGGCCCGCAGACGATCCTGGTCTGCCGCCTGCTGCCGTTTGTCCCGTTTGACCCGGTCAGCTATGCCGCCGGACTAACCTCGCTGCGCTTCTGGCCCTTTATGCTGGCCACCGGCGTGGGCCAGCTCCCGGCGACTATCGTTTATTCCTGGGCCGGGAGTCTGCTCACCGGGGGCACCTTCTGGCTGGCCACCGGGCTTTCGCTGCTTTTTGCCCTGGCGGTGGTCATCTCTATCGCCAAAAATATTTACCGTGAACGTCATAAGAGATCGTCGCCATGAGCTTACCCCCTCTGGATTCTGTCCCCCTGATCCTTCGTCCGCAGGCCTGGCTGCACCGCCGGCATTACGGCCAGGTGCTGAGCCCCATTCGCTGGTGGGGACGGATCCCATGGCTGTTTTACCTGGTTTCGCTGTTCGTGGGCTATATTGAACGCCGCCGCTCGCCGCTGGATCCGGTGCTGCGCTCGCTGGTCAGCGCCCGCATCGCCCAGCTGTGCCACTGCGAATTCTGTATCGATATCACCAGCATGACCCTCGCGGCGCGGAGCGGGAGCCAGGACAAGCTGCTGGCGGTCGCCGACTGGCGCAGCAGTACGCTGTTCAGCGAAAAAGAGCGCCTGGCGCTGGCCTATGCCGAAGCCGCCACCCAGACGCCGCCGGCGGTGGATGATGCCCTGCGTAGCGCGATGGCCGCGCATTTTGACGCCCGGGCGCTCACCGAGCTGACCGCCCTGATCGGCCTGCAAAATTTATCAGCGCGGTTCAATGCCGCGATGGCGATCCCGGCTCAGGGGTTGTGCCAGATACCCACCTCTTCCTCGCAGAATAAGGAGTAACGATGCGCCGTTTGCGTGATTACAGCCTCTGTCTGTGCCTGCTGCTGCTCTGGCCGCTGGCGGTTAATGCCGACGACAGCTGGCGGCAGATTCAGACGGAAGCCCGCGGACAGACCGTCTGGTTTAACGCCTGGGGCGGCGATCCGGCCGTCAATCGCTATCTGGCGTGGGTCAGCGAAGAGGTCAAACGCTATTACGCAATCGACCTGCGTATTGTGCCTGTCGCCGACGCAGTGAAACGCATCCAAACCGAGGCGCAGGCCGGTCGTCGCCAGGGCGGGTCAGTGGATCTGCCGTGGATCAACGGCGAAAACTTTCGCACGCTTAAGCAGGCCGATCTGCTGCTCACCGGCTGGGCCGAATCGCTGCCCAACTGGCGCTATGTCGATCTGCAAAAGCCGGTACGGGAAGATTTTTCTGTCGCCACCGAGGGCGCAGAGTCGCCGTGGGGCAGCGCCCAGCTGACGTTTATCGCCCGCAGCGGGCAAACGCCGCAGCCGCCCACCAGCCCGCAGGCCCTGCTGGCCTTCGCCAGAGCCCATCCGGGCAGCGTAACCTACCCGCGGCCGCCGGACTTCACCGGTACCGCCCTGCTGGAGCAACTGCTGATCGCGCTCACCGACCAGCCAGCCGCCCTGCGCCAGCCGCCGCAGCCGGCGACCTTCGCGGCGGTCACCGCCCCGCTGTGGCGCTATCTCGATGCGCTGCACCCGGCCCTGTGGCGGGCGGGCAAGGATTTCCCGGCGTCGCCGGCGCGGATGGACGCCATGCTCAACCAGGGCACCCTCCGCCTGTCGCTGACGTTTAACCCCCTGCACGCCCGGCAGAAAGCCGCCAGCGGCGAATTACCGACGGACAGCTACAGCTTCGGCTTTACCGTGGGGACCCTCGGCAACGTCCATTTCGTTACCATCCCGGCTAACGCCCGCGCTATCGCTGGCGCCAAAGTAGTGGCCAATTTCCTGCTCTCCCCTGAGGCGCAATTGCGCAAGGCCGATGCCGCCGTCTGGGGCGATCCGAGCGTACTGGATCCGCAGCGTCTGCCTGACGGCCAGCGCCAGGCGCTGGCGGCAGCCCTGCCGCAGGATCTGCCGCCGGTGCTTGCCGAGCCTCACGCGGCATGGGTTGACGCACTGGAGCAGGAATGGCTGCGCCGCTACGGTACCCACTGATCCTGCTGGCCTGGGGGGTGATGGCGGCGATCTATCTGCCGCTGCTCCCCGCCGCCGGGGAACTGGTGGGCGCTGCGCGCTCCCCGGCCCACTGGCGGGCGCTGTTCGCCGACCCGCAGCTGAGCCAGGCGCTGACCGCCACCCTCGTCTCCACGCTGTTGTCCGTCGGCGGCGCGCTGCTGATCGCCCTGACCATCGTCGCCGCCCTCTGGCCTTCGGCCCGCTGGCGGCGGCTGGCTTCCCGTCTGCCGCTGCTGCTGGCGGTGCCCCATCTCGCCCTGGCGACGGCGGCGCTGCTGCTGTTCGCCGAAGGGGGCTGGCTCTGGCAGCAGTTGCCGTTGCTGACGCCGCCGGTCGACCGGTACGGCATTGGGCTTGGCCTGACGATGGCCCTGAAAGAGAGCGCCTTTGTGCTGTGGGTGATCTATGGCCTGCTGGGAGAGAAACGCCTCGCCGACCAGGCGACCGCCCTGAAGAGCCTCGGCTACGGCCGCTGGCAGTGCCTGCGCTGGCTGGTGCTGCCCGCCCTGCTGCCCGCCCTCGGCATGGTGCTGCTGGCCACCACCGCCTGGAGCCTGTCGGCGGTAGACGTCGCCCTGGTGCTGGGGCCCGGCAATCCGCCCACCCTCGCCGTGCTGGCGTGGCAATGGTTAAGCCAGGGCGATGAGCTGCAGCAGGCCAAAGGGGCGCTGGCCAGCCTGCTGCTGATGGCGATCCTCGGCGGGCTGGCGCTGGTCGCCTGGGGCGGATGGCGGCTACAGCGCCAGTACCAGCCCGATCTGCACGGTGTTCGTCACCCGCATCCTCATGCCCTGCCCGGCCGCCTGCTGGCGGCGCTGCTGCCGCTGAGCGGTCTGCTGGGCGCGCTATTGCTGGCGGGGCTGGCGCGCTCGGCGCCGCCGCAGATGGATGCTCTGGGCAACAGCCTTGGGCTGGCGCTGGCGGCCTGCGCCCTCGGCGCGGCTGTCTGCCTGCTGTGGTTGGCCTGCGGCCCGGCGCGAGGCGATGGCTGGGTCTGGCTACCGCTGGTCCTGCCGGCCCTGCCGCTGGCCGACGGCCAGTACCGGTTGGCGCTGTACGCCTGGCTTGACGGTGACTGGTGGACCGTCCTGTGGGGCCATCTGCTGTGGGTGGTGCCATGGATGCTGTTTATTTTGCGCCCGGCCTGGCGCCAGCGCGATCCGCGGCTGACGGTTGTCGCCCGCACGCTCGGCTGGGGATCCACGCGTATTTTCTGGTTGCTGACCCTGCCTTCGCTAACTCGCCCGCTGCTGACCGCCCTGGCGGTGGGCTTCTCAGTGAGCATCGCGCAGTATCTGCCAACGCTATGGCTGGGGGCTGGCCGAATTCCGACGCTCACCAGCCAGGCGGTGGCGCTCAGCAGCGGCGGCGAGGAGCAGACGCTCGCCGCTCAGGCGCTGTGGCAATTACTGCTGCCGGCGGTATGCTTTACCCTGACCGCTCTGCTGGCCTGGCTGGCAGGCCGCTATCGACGAGGACTTCGCTAGTGCTAACCGTAAACCATCTGACTCTGAGCGTGAGACGCCAGCCGCTGCTGCGGGAGGTCGCCTTTTCGGTAGCCCCGGGGGAGGTGCTGACGCTGATGGGCCCCTCCGGTAGCGGGAAATCAACGCTGTTTGCCTGGATGATTGGCGCCCTGTCCGGCGATTTTCGCGCCCGAGGCGAACTGTGGCTCAACGAACGGCGTTGCGATACGCTGCCGACAGAGCATCGGCGCATCGGCATTCTGTTTCAGGACCCGTTACTGTTCGACCATTTCAGCGTCGGGCAAAATTTACAGCTGGCGCTGCCGGAGAACGTGCGCGGCGAGGCGCGAAAAACCGCGGTGGAGGAAGCGCTTAGCCGCGCCGGGCTGGCGGGCTTCGCCCCGCGCGATCCGGCCACGCTCTCCGGCGGGCAGCGGGCGCGGGTGAGCCTGCTGCGCGCCCTGCTGGCGCGCCCCGAGGCATTACTGCTTGATGAGCCCTTCAGCCGCCTGGATGCCAGCCTGCGCGCCGGGTTCCGCCGCTGGGTCTTTGAAGAACTGGCCCGCCAGGCCATTCCGGCGATCCTGGTGACCCACGATCGCGAGGACTGCCCGCCGACGGGGCGCTGCCTGGCGATGGAGCGCTGGCAATGAAGGACAATAGCGTGCAAACCTGCGTTACCGCAAAGAAATCGGCGCCTGGCGAGCGGAGAATACGCCCTCCACTTTTTACCGTCGGGCATTTCGATGAAACGTGTTTCTCAATTGACCGCACTCGCCCTGCTCATGGGGCTTGCTGCTTCCACTACCTGCGCCGCTGAAACCATGCCAGCGCTCACTCTCTCCCACCTGCAACAGCAGCACGGCGTGGCCATCGACACCCGGCTGAGCGCTTATTACAACGGCTGGCCGCAGCGCGCCAACGGCCCGGAAGGCCATGAGCCGCAGGCCCTCAATCTTTCCGCCCGCTGGCTCGGCGCCATGAGCGACGATCAGCTGCGCGCCTGGGCTAAGCAGCACCAGCTCCAGTCCGATACCCCCATCGCGCTGTACGGCAGCCCGGAGGATAACGCCAGCGTCGCGGCGCGGCTGAAACAAACGGGTTTCACCCGGCTCAGCACCCTGAGCGATGCGCTGAGCCAGACCGACCGTCTGCAAAAGCTGCCGCACTTTGAACAGCTGGTCTACCCCCAGTGGCTGCACGACCTACAGCAAGGGAAAGCGGTCGCCGCCGCCCCGGCAGGCGACTGGAAAGTGTTTGAAGCCGCCTGGGGAGCGCCGAAGCTCTATCTGCTGAGCCATATCCCTGGCGCGGGCTATATCGATACCAATGAGGTGGAGAGCGAACCGCTGTGGAATAAAGTGTCCGACGCGCAGCTGAAGGCGATGCTGGCGAAGCACGGCATCCGGCATGACACCACGGTGATCCTCTATGGTCGCGACGTCTACGCCGCAGCGCGGGTGGCGCAGATCATGCTGTACGCCGGGGTCAAAGACGTGCGCCTGCTTGACGGCGGCTGGCAGACCTGGTCCGACGCCGGGCTGCCGGTAGAGCGCGGTATGCCGCCGGCGCAGCAGCCGGCGCCTGATTTCGGCGCGCCGATCCCCGGCCAGCCGCAGCTGATACTGGATACCGAACAAGCCCGCGGGCTGCTGCATCGTCAGGACGCCTCGCTGGTCAGCGTCCGCTCGTGGCCGGAGTTTATCGGCACCACCAGCGGCTACAGCTATATCAAGCCGAAGGGCGATATCGCTGGGGCCCGCTGGGGCCACGCCGGGAGCGACTCCACGCACATGGAGGATTTCCATAACCCGGACGGCACCATGCGCAGCGCCGACGATATCGCTGCCCTGTGGCGCCAGTGGAACATTCTGCCGAGCCAGCAAGTGGCATTCTATTGCGGGACCGGCTGGCGGGCCTCGGAAACCTTTATGTATGCCCGCGCCATGGGCTGGCCGCACGTCGCGGTGTACGACGGCGGCTGGTACGAATGGAGCAGCAACCCGCACAATCCGGTGGCCCGCGGAGAGCGCGGCCCGGAAAGCAGTCAGTAACTCGCCCCGCCTCAGCGCGTCGCCCTTTGTCGGCGACGCGCGATACCCCGTTTACGCTGTGGTCGTTACCCGCTTTAAGGTCTGGTAGCCACTGCAGATGCGCGTCGCCGTCGTCAGCCAGCACAGCGCGCCAAACAGCCACGCCAGCCAGGCGAAATGCGCCGGAAACAGGCAGCCGAGGACAAACAACAGGATGGTCTCCGTCCCCTCCGTCAGTCCCCCGAGATAGTACAGCGATTTATGGGCGTAGCCGGGATTGGCGATCTGGTGCCTGGCCGCCAGGGCGGCAAAAGCGAGAAAGCTGCTGCCGGTGCCGATAAAGGCAAACAGCAGCCAGCCGCCCGCCAGGGCATTGTTCAGCGGATCCGCCAGAATAAAGCCGAACGGCACCAGGGCGTAAAAGAGAAAATCCAGCGCAATATCGAGAAAGCCGCCCGCGTCCGTGAGCCCGCGCCGCCGCGCCAGAGCGCCGTCCAGGCCATCCAGCAGGCGGTTAAGGAGAATGGCCGCCAGCGCCGCGCCATACCACCCCAGCGCCAGAAAGGGCAGAGCCAGCACGCCGATGGCAAAACCGACCAGCGTCAGCCCGTCCGGTGAGATGCCGGGGCGGTCAAGGGCGCCGGCGACAGCGTTAAGCAGGGGTTTAAGGCGCGGATGCAGGTGGCTATCAAGCACGAAGGTCTCCAGCAGGGTTGGCGGTTGTCAGTTACGGTCTATGGCGGTGATAATAGGCCATATTCGTCTTATTAACCTTGATGCTTATGCTAAAAATGATTGATGTTGTCGCCGCCATTATTGAACAGGATGGCCAGATTCTGCTGGCGCAGCGTCCGCCCCACGCCGACCAGCCGGGGATGTGGGAGTTCGCCGGCGGCAAAGTGGAGCCGGGTGAAAGCCAGCCGCTGGCGCTGGCCCGCGAACTGCAGGAGGAGATGGGCATCATCGCCCGCCCGGCTTGCTATATCGCTAGCCATCAGCGGGAGGTCTCCGGCCGCCGGATCCATCTTCACGCCTGGTGGGTGCCGCACTTTCAGGGCACGCCGCTGGCCCACTATCACACTCAGCTGCGCTGGTGCCTTCCCACAGAAGCGCTGGCCCTCGATCTCGCCCCGGCCGATATTCCTCTGCTGCACGCCTTTATCGCCCAGCGCCCCACCCTTTCCGTCCGCTGATCCACCCGCCGCCTCGTCATCGCTTTTAGTTATGACGAGCGGGCAATTATAAATTTTGTTGTCGGCTCAATTTTTCCTTGCTTGCCTAAGGATTAGCGGTGTTATAGTCGGAAAATCGGTTTTTTCAAGGACCGAATCATAATAAATACATGCAACCACAACCATAAGGGGAACTGATATCTATGGATCAGACGTGCACTCTGGAAGGCTTTCTCACCCGCGTTCAACAGCGCGATCCTCATCAAACCGAATTTGCTCAAGCCGTCCGGGAGGTGATGACCACCCTGTGGCCTTTCCTTGAGGAAAATCCGCGCTATCGTCAGCTTGCTTTGCTGGAACGTCTGGTGGAACCGGAGCGCGTGATCCAGTTCCGCGTGGTGTGGGTGGACGACCGCAATCAGGTCCAGGTCAACCGCGCGTGGCGCGTGCAGTTCAACTCGGCCATCGGCCCGTATAAAGGCGGGATGCGTTTTCACCCGTCGGTTAACCTGTCGATTCTCAAATTCCTTGGCTTCGAGCAGACCTTCAAAAACGCCCTGACCACTCTGCCGATGGGCGGCGGGAAAGGCGGCAGCGATTTCGATCCTAAAGGCAAGAGCGATGGCGAAGTGATGCGTTTCTGCCAGGCGCTGATGACCGAACTCTATCGCCACCTTGGCCCGGATACCGACGTACCGGCGGGCGATATCGGCGTCGGCGGTCGCGAAGTCGGCTTTATGGCCGGAATGATGCGCAAGCTCTCCAACAACAGCGCCTGCGTCTTCACCGGTAAAGGACTCTCCTTTGGCGGCAGCTTGATCCGTCCGGAAGCCACTGGTTACGGCCTGATCTACTTCACCGAAGCGATGCTCAAACGTCACGGCCTCGGCTTCGAAGGCGCTCGCGTGGCGGTCTCCGGCTCCGGCAACGTCGCGCAATACGCCATTGAGAAAGCGATGGAGCTTGGCGCGCGGGTGGTGACGGCCTCCGACTCCAACGGCACCGTCGTTGACGAAGCGGGCTTCACCAAAGAAAAACTGGCCCGCCTGATCGACATTAAAGAGCGTGCCCACGGCCGCGTGGCCGATTACGCCCGCGAATTTGGCCTCACCTATCTTGAAGGCCAGCAGCCGTGGTCAGTGCCGGTGGATATTGCCCTGCCTTGCGCGACCCAGAACGAACTGGACGTCGATGCCGCCCGCCAGCTGATTGCCAATGGCGTCAAGGCCGTGGCGGAAGGCGCCAACATGCCGACCACCATCGCCGCAACCGACCTGTTCCTGGAAGCTGGCGTGCTGTTTGCCCCGGGCAAAGCGGCTAACGCCGGCGGCGTGGCGACTTCCGGTCTGGAGATGGCGCAGAACGCCGCGCGCATGGGCTGGAAAGCGGAAAAAGTGGATGCCCGCCTGCATCACATCATGCTGGATATCCACCACGCTTGCGTGCAGTACGGCGGCGAAGCGAAGCAGACCAACTACGTGCGCGGCGCGAATATCGCCGGTTTCGTGAAGGTTGCAGATGCTATGCTGGCCCAGGGCGTGATTTAACCTCCCCTAACTCCATCCCGGCGGCAGCCCGCCGGGATGCGTCTCACGACGTCATCGTGATCACCACTTTCCCCAGATGCTGACCACTGTCCAGACAGGCATGGGCCTCGGCAATCTCCGCCATCGGGTAGCTGGCGTAGATCAGCGGCTTGCATTTCCCTGCCTCAAGCAGCGGCCAGACGTGGCGGCGCAGCGCCTCGGCAATCTGCTGTTTCTCCGCTGGCGTCCGGCCGCGCATGGTCGAGCCGGTGACGGTGGCTCGCTTGAGCATCAGAGTCTGAATATCAACCTCATGAGCGATTCGCCCGCCCATAAAGCCGATGATGACCAGTCGTCCATCCTTTTTCAGTAGCCCAAGGTTGCGGTTAAAGTAAGGGCCGCCAACAATATCCAGAATGACGTCCACCCCTTCATCGTTGGTCAGCTGGCCGATTTTCTCGGCAAAATCATCTGTTTTGTAGTTAATCGCCGTAGCATAGGGACGTAGCGCAACAATTTTTTCGTCCTGGCCGACGGTGGCATAGACGGTCATCCCCAGCGCGTGGCACAGCTGGACCGCGGTGGTGCCAATCCCGCTGGCGCCGCCGTGGACCAGAATGCTTTCGCCAGGCTGCAGCTTACCCAGCTGGAAGACGTTCGCCCAGACGGTGAAGAAGGTTTCCGGAATGGCGGCCGCTTCGCTAAAGCTGAGGCCCGCCGGGATCGGCAACGTCTGGCCTGCCGGCACGGCGCAGTATTCGGCATAGCCGCCGCCGTTGGTCAGCGCGCAAACGCGATCGCCGGGCATAAACGCTGTGACCTGCGCGCCGACCTTAACAACCACGCCCGCCACCTCGAGGCCGGGCACGGGGGTGACGCCCTCAGGCATGGGATACAGACCCTGGCGCTGCAGAATATCCGGCCGGTTGACGCCCGCCGCCTTCACCTCAATGAGCACCTCATGCTCCCCGATGATGGGGATCTCCCCTTCGCGGATCTGCAATACCTCCGGGCCGCCCGGTTGGCTGATAGCAATATATTTCACGGGTCCTCCTTATCGCCTGTGAGAGAAATGGGGCATCGGCCTCAGGAAAAGCGCAGCGGGCATCCCCTGCTCAGGGGCCCCGCGTCCAGGCTCTTCCCGGCTGTTTAGTGTAGACCATTGGCCTGGCTGGCGGAGAAGCGGTGGCCGCGGGGTAACGCATCCTCGCGACCACCGGCGGGTTACTGCGGCGGCGGCGCGGTATCGTCTGCCGCTTTTTTGCCTTTCGGCTTCCCTTTACCTTTGCTGAACGACTTCTTCGCCCCGCCCGGCGCCACCAGGCCGCGGAACTGACGCACCGGCGTGCTGCGCGCCTGATCGATCAGTTGATACAGCGTCCCCACCAGCGGCTGCATAAAGTCCTGATAGCGGCACTGTTTCTCGCTGATCTGCGTCAACACCGACTCCCAGTGGGCGGTCATGTCCGGTCGCCCGGCCATCTCCGGCAGGGAATGAATGAGCGCCCTGCCGGCCTCCGAGGAGTGGATATAGCGCCCCTTTTTGCTCAGGAAACCACGCTTGAACAGCAGCTCGATAATCCCTGCGCGGGTCGCTTCCGTGCCGAGGCCGTCGGTGGCGCGGAGGATCTTCTTCAGATCTTTATCCTGCACGAAGCGGGCAATCCCGGTCATCGCCGACAGCAGCGTGGCGTCGGTAAAGTGGCGCGGCGGCTGGGTCTGACGCTCCACCACCTCGCCCCTCTCGCACAGCAGTTCATCGCCTTTGGCCACCACCGGCAGCGGCGTGCCGTCGTTCTCTTCATCGCGCTCTTTGCTGCCAAGCAGCGTCCGCCAGCCCGCCTCGGCCAGAAAACGCGCCTTGGCGACAAACTTGCCGTTGGCGATCTCAAGATCAATCTGGCATTTGCGGAACACTGCGTCAGGGCAGAACTGCATCAGATACTGGCGGGCGATCAGGGTGTACACCTTCGCTTCGTTATCGGTGAGCTTCACCTGGCTGCTGCGGGCGGTTGGGATAATCGCATGGTGCGCGTCGACCTTTTTATCATCCCAGCAGCGGTTGCGGATCTCCGGATCCACTACCGGCTGCGGCAGCAGGTCCGCCGCATGGACGGCAATCGCATTCAACACCGCATGGCGGCCAGCGAAGTGCTCTTCCGGCAGATAGCGGCTGTCCGAACGCGGATAGGTGATGAGTTTGTGGGTTTCGTACAGCTTCTGGCAGATATCCAGCACGTTCTGCGCGCTGAAGCCGAAACGTTTGGCCGCCTCAATCTGCAGCGCCGACAGCGAGAACGGCAGCGGCGCGGGTTCGGAATCGCGCTTATCGTTATAGCCGGTCACGATTGCCGGCTGGCCTTCGATGCGCTTAACCACATGCTCGGCCAGCGGACGATGCAGCAGGCGCCCTTCTTCATCCTGGTAAGGTTCGCAGGCTTCGCTCGGCACCCAGGTGGCGACAAAACGCTCCTCCTGCGGCGTGACGATATGCGCCTTCACGTCGAAGAAATCTTTGGCGACGAAATTTTCAATCTCTTCATCGCGACGGACCACCAGGCCAAGTACCGGGGTCTGCACCCGCCCCACCGAGAGCACCCCCTGATAGCCGGCGTTGCGCCCCAGCAGGGTGTAGGCGCGGGTCATATTGATGCCGTACAGCCAGTCGGCGCGGGCCCGCGCCAGCGCCGACACGCAGAGCGGCACGAACTCGCTGTTGGCGCGCAGACGGTTGATCGCCCGCTCCACCGCCTGCGGGTTGAGATCGTTAATCAGACAGCGCTGCACCTGCTGACGCTTCTCCGGCGCCAGCTGCAGGTAGTCGAGTACTTCGTCCACCAGCAGCTGCCCTTCTCTGTCCGGGTCGCCGGCGTGGATAACCTCCTCGGCGTCGCCGAGCAGGCGCTTGATGACATTCAGCTGTTTGGTGACCGAGGGCTTTGGCTGCAGCTGCCATTTCTCCGGCACAATCGGCAGATCGTTGAGATTCCACCGGGCATAGCGGCTGTCGTAGATGTCCGGCTGCGCCTGCTCCAGCAGGTGGCCGATACACCAGGTGACCACCTGCCCGTTGCCGCACTCAATATAGCCATCGCCTTTGCGGTGCGGTTTAGGCAACACATCGGCGATAGCCCGACCGAGACTCGGTTTTTCTGCAATAAACAACCGCATCGAATCAACGGATCTCGATCATGGGTCGCCCGCCGCGGGCGGTCACCAGCTCGCCGATGGCGGCCAGCTTAATGCCGAACTCCGCCGCGGCGGCCTGAACTTCCGCCTCCGCCTCCGGGGTCACCGCCAGCAGCAGACCGCCGGAGGTCTGCGGATCGCACAGCAGATCCCGCCACTCCGTCGGCATCTCGCCCATGAGATGGCCGTAGCTGGCAAAGTTGCGCCCGGTGCCGCCCGGCACCGCGCCGGCGGCGATATAGTCCTCCACCCCCGGCAGTTTTGGGATATCGGCATAGCGCAGCTGCGCCTGCACGCCGGCCCCGCGGCACACCTCGCTGAGATGGCCGAGCAGGCCAAAGCCGGTGACGTCGGTCATCGCCTTCACCCCGTCGATGGCGGCAAACGCGGCGCCGGCGAGGTTCATCTGGCACATGGTCTCCGTCGCTAACCCTTGATGCTCTGGCTTGAGCAGCGATTTTTTCTCTGCAGTGGTCAGTACGCCGATCCCCAGCGGTTTAGTAAGATACAGTTTGCAACCCGCCTGGGCGGTGCTGTTTTTCTTGATGCGCTCGGTGGGCACCACGCCGGTGACCGCCAGACCGAAGATCGGCTCCGGGGCGTCAATGGAGTGGCCGCCCGCCAGCGCGATCCCCGCCTGCTGGCAGGCAAAGCGCCCGCCCTCCACCACTTCGCGAGCGATTTCCGGCGCCAGGGTGTTGATCGGCCAGCCGAGGATGGCAATCGCCATAATCGGTTTCCCGCCCATAGCGAAAATATCGCTGATGGCGTTGGTGGCGGCGATGCGGCCAAAGTCGAACGGGTTATCGACAATCGGCATAAAGAAATCGGTGGTGCTGACGATCGAGGTGCCATTACCGAGATCGTAAACGGCGGCATCATCGCTGGTTTCGTTGCCGACAAGCAGGTTTGGATCGACAAACTTCGCCTGCTCGCTATGCAGGATAGTTTCCAGCACTTTCGGGGAAATTTTACAACCACAACCGGCTCCGTGGCTGTATTGCGTTAAACGAATGGCTTGCTCGCTCATGGACATCTCCTGTCATTGCAATCCCGCTATGTTAGCGCCCAAACGCCAGGGTGGTAAGTACGACAGTCTGAAATCGCGTATGGTTGCTCATTAAGCAGACAAAAAGCCGTTTTTGCGAGACGCGACAATTTTTTCCCGACCATTTTCACTTTTACTTAAAGATGACAGAAATGTGACAGCACAGGACTGTCTTCTCTGGAATGATTATGACGTAAGGAAATTCTAATGAAAAAGCGTGTTCTTGCCCTTTGCCTGGCCAGTTTCTTCTCCGTTAACGCCTTTGCTCTGGTTCCCCCCGGGAACGATGTCACCACCAAGCCCGATCTCTACTATCTGACCAATGCCCAGGCCATCGACAGCCTGGCGCTGTTGCCACCACCGCCGGCGGTGGGCAGTATCGCATTTTTAAACGATCAGGCGATGTATGAGCAAGGACGTCTGCTGCGCAATACCGAGCGCGGGAAGCTGGCGGCAGAGGATGCCAACCTCAGCGCGGGCGGCGTGGCCAACGCCTTCTCCAGCGCCTTTGGTTCGCCGATTACCGAGAAAGACGCGCCGCAGCTTCACAAACTGCTGACCAATATGATTGAAGACGCCGGCGACCTGGCGACCCGCAGCGCGAAAGAGAAATACATGCGCATTCGCCCGTTTGCGTTCTATGGCGTCTCCACCTGCAACACCACCGAACAGGACAAGCTGGCGAAAAACGGCTCTTACCCGTCCGGGCATACTTCTATCGGCTGGGCCACCGCCCTGGTGCTGGCGGAGATCAACCCGCAGCGGCAAAACGAAATTTTGAAGCGCGGCTATGAGCTCGGCGAGAGCCGGGTGATCTGCGGCTATCACTGGCAGAGCGATGTCGATGCGGCGCGCATCGTCGGCTCCGCGGTGGTCGCTACGCTGCACACCAACCCGGCCTTCCAGCAGCAGTTGCAGAAAGCCAAAGACGAATTCGCGAAAAGGCAGAAGTAACGTCATCGCCGTTGCATTCCCGGATGCGGCGCCTGGCGCGCCTTGTCCGGGCTACAAAAACCGCGATTGATTCGAATGGTAGGGGTTGTAGGCCGAGTCAGGCGCGAGCCGCCACCCGGCATAGATGCGGCTCCGAGCCTGCTGCCATCGCCCGGCGGCGCTGCGCTTGCGCGGCCAGCCGGACGGTTCCCTCTCCCTCCGGGAGAGGACCAGGGTGAGGGGAAGCACTGCAGTGTGGTTGTTTATGTTATCTGTGGCTTCAGCGTAGTTTGCGCTCCCGGTTAATCGTCTGCGTTATGTCACTCATGGCGCCGGGAGCGCACAGGGGGCGGCCAGTCGCCGCCGCCCCCTGTACCCCCGGGCTCCGGCCAGCAAAATCGCCGCTGCGCGGTCCCTTCGACTTATCCCTGCAGGCTTCGGGTCGGGCCGAGGCAGCGTCCCTGCAAAACACGGCCCTCAGCCCGCATCCATGCGGGCTGCCCCGGCCTTCCGGGAACGTCTCAGCGATTTTGAGGCCGTCAGCACCGGCAGTTTCAGCAACAATGGTGAATAAATTAACGACAGGTCGTACGAACGTAGGCCGGGTAAGGCGCAGCCGCCACCCGGCACAAAAATCGGCTCCGTGCCCGCTGTCCTTGCCCGGCGGCGCTGCGCTTGCGCGGGCCTACAGACAATCAGAGCCGGATGCGTTGGCCGGGTAAGGCGCAGCCGCCACCCGGCATAACACACGCTGACTCAGAATCGCGTCACAAACGGCGCGGTATCCGGCAGGGCAATGGTGGTTGAGGCTTTTAGCTGCGGCGTCCCCAGATAGAGGAAGCCGACAATTTTATCCTGTTCGCGGCACTCGAAGCCGGCCCGCACCACCGGACTCTCGGTCAATGCTCCGCTGCGCCAGATACCGTTGAATCCCTGAGCCAGGGCCGCCATCTGCATCGCCATCACCGCGCAGCCAGCGGACATCTCCTGCTCCCAGCGCGGCACCTTAGGGTGGTCTTCACAGCGCGCGACCACGGTAATAATCAGCGGCGCGCGGAACGGCGCATTACGGGCTTTCTCTATTCCCTTCTCATCCTGGCCGGCCTCTCTGGCCCCTTTTTCCAGCAACTGGCTGAAGCGCTCGCGGCCGTCATCGGCGATAATAAAGAAGCGCCACGGCTGCAGGGTGCCATGATCCGGGGCGCGCAGCCCGGCGCGCAGAATGTTTTCCAGCTGTTCGCCCGCCGGGGCAGGTTCCGCCAGGCGGGAAGCGCTCCGGCGATTAAGCAGTAGATCGAGAGCATCCATCTGTATAACTCCTGTGATGTCATTTTTCATAAAATTAACATGCACAAGGATTTTGTTACAGCGCGGTCGGTGATTCCTGCTGACAACCGACGGCTCACTCTTTAGGATAGCCAGACGCGGCGGCCCCTGCGGCCTGCCCTTTTTAGATAACGTTAGGGAGAAGACATGCGAACCCTTTGGCGACTGATTGCCAGCTTTTTTAAATGGACGTGGCGGATACTCAACTTTATTCGCAAACTGGCCCTCAATGCGATCTTCCTGGTGCTGGTGCTGGTGTGTATCGGCATCTGGAGCCAGTTCAGCAGCACCACCAGCGAACATGCCGCGCGCGGCGCGCTGTTGCTGGATATTACCGGCGTGGTGGTGGATAAACCATCCGCCAGCAGCAAGCTCGGCGTGATTGGCCGCCAGCTGTTTGGCGCCAGCTCGGACCGTCTGCAGGAGAATTCCCTGTTCGATATCGTGCAGACCATTCGCCAGGCGAAGGATGACCGCAATATCACCGGTATTGTGCTGGATTTGAAAAACTTCGTCGGCGGCGACCAGCCATCCATGCAGTACATCGGCAAAGCGCTGCGCGAATTCCGCGATAGCGGCAAACCGGTGTATGCCGTCGGCAGCAGCTACAGCCAGGGCCAGTACTACCTGGCGAGCTTCGCCAACAAAATCTGGCTCTCGCCGCAGGGCGAGGTAGACCTGCACGGCTTCGCTACCAACGGGCTATATTACAAATCGCTGCTGGATAAGCTGAAGGTCTCCACCCATGTCTTCCGCGTCGGCACCTATAAATCCGCCGTCGAACCATTCATCCGCGATGATATGTCCCCTGCCGCCCGCGAAGCGGATAGCCGCTGGATTGGCGAACTGTGGCAGAACTACCTCAACACCATTGCCGCCAACCGCCAGATCACCGCCCAGCAGCTCTTCCCGGGCGCCCAGGGCATTATCGATGGCCTGCGTAAGGTGGGCGGCGATACGGCGAAATATGCGCTGGACAATAAGCTGGTGGATGAGCTGGCGACCTCCACGGAAGTGGAAAAGGCGCTGACCAAACAGTTTGGCTGGAGCAAAGCGGATAACAATTACCGGGCAATCAGCTATTACGACTACAACGTGAAGACGCCGTCTGACCAGGGTTCCGCCATCGCGGTAATCTTCGCCAACGGCGCCATCATGGACGGTGAAGAGACCCCGGGCAACGTCGGCGGCGACACCACCGCAGCGCAAATTCGCGATGCGCGCCTCGATCCGAAAATTAAGGCCATCGTTCTGCGCGTAAACAGCCCGGGCGGCAGCGTAACCGCTTCGGAAATCATTCGTGAAGAGCTGGCGGCAGCCAAAGCCGCCGGTAAACCGGTAGTGGTCTCGATGGGCGGCATGGCGGCGTCCGGCGGCTACTGGATCTCCACCCCAGCGGATTACATCGTGGCGAACCCAAGCACCCTCACCGGCTCCATTGGCATCTTTGGGGTGATCAACACCGTGGAAAATACCCTCGGGTCGATTGGCGTCCACACCGACGGCGTCGCCACGTCGCCGCTGGCGGATGTCTCCAGCACCAAAGCGCTGCCGCCGGAAGTGCAGCAGCTGATGCAGTTGAGCATTGAGAATGGCTATCAGCGCTTTATCACCCTGGTGGCTAACGCCCGTAAGAGCACGCCGGAGAAAATCGACCAGATCGCCCAGGGCCACGTCTGGACCGGGGAAGATGCTAAAGCCAACGGCCTGGTCGACAGCCTCGGCGACTTCGACGACGCGGTGGCCAAAGCCGCCGAGCTGGCGAAGCTGAAAACCTGGCACCTCAACTACTATCAGGAAGAGCCGACCTTCTTCTCGATGGTGCTGGACAGCCTGACCGGCTCGGTACGCGCCTCGCTGCCGGCGGCCATTCAGGCCTGGCTGCCTGCGCCGGTCGCCGCGGCGGCCGAGACGGTGAAAGCGGAGAGCGACAAGCTGGCGGCGTTTAACGACCCGCAGAATCGCTATGCCTTCTGCCTGACCTGCGCTAACATCCGTTAATACGCAGCGGCTGCCCCGTCTCCCGGGGCAGCCTTTTTCCCTCTCCTGCCAACACTGCCACAAAGCCCGCGACCGACGCTGTATTTTTTCCTGCGTCTCTTTATACTGCGCCTGTCTACGACCAACCTAAGCGATGCTATGCAAAAAAAATCGATTTACGTTGCCTACACCGGTGGGACCATCGGTATGCAGCGCTCTGAACACGGCTATGTACCCGTTTCCGGCCATCTGCAGCGTCAGCTGGCGCTGATGCCGGAGTTCCATCGTCCGGAGATGCCGGACTTCACGATCCATGAATACCATCCGCTGATGGATTCATCCGATATGACCCCCGAGGACTGGCAGCACATCGCCGACGATATCCGCAGCCATTATGAGGAGTATGATGGCTTTGTGATCCTCCACGGAACCGACACCATGGCGTTTACCGCCTCGGCGCTGTCGTTCATGCTGGAAAACCTTGGCAAGCCGGTCATTGTGACAGGGTCACAAATTCCGCTGGCCGAGCTGCGTTCCGATGGTCAGATTAACCTGCTCAACGCCCTGTACGTCGCCGCCAACTATCCGATTAACGAAGTGGCGCTGTTCTTCAACAATCGACTGTTCCGCGGCAACCGCACCACCAAAGCCCATGCCGACGGCTTCGACGCTTTCGCCTCGCCAAACCTTGCCCCGCTGCTGGAGGCCGGGATCCATATTCGCCGTCTCGGAACTCCGCCGGCGCCGCAGGGCAGCGGAGAGCTTATCGTGCACCCCATCACTCCGCAGCCGATTGGCGTGGTGACGATTTACCCCGGCATCTCCGCCGACGTGGTGCGTAATTTTCTGCGCCAACCGGTGAAAGCGCTGATCCTCCGCTCCTATGGCGTCGGCAATGCCCCACAGAATGGCGAGTTTATTCAGGTGCTGGCGGAAGCCAGCCAGCGCGGTATTGTGGTGGTCAATCTGACGCAGTGCATGTCCGGAAAGGTGAACATGGGCGGCTATGCCACCGGCAACGCCCTCGCCCAGGCGGGGGTCATCAGTGGTTTCGATATGACGGTGGAAGCGACGCTGACCAAGCTACACTATCTGCTTAGCCAGCAGCTGGACGTTGACGCCATTCGCGCGGCGATGCAGCAAAATCTGCGTGGCGAACTCACCCCCGACGAGGCTTAAGGAGGACGTATGGCACATCGAGCGCTGTTACTGGTTGATTTGCAGAACGACTTTTGCGCCGGCGGCGCGCTGGCGGTTCCTGAAGGCGACAGTACCGTCGACGTAGCCAATGCGCTTATCGACTGGAGCCTGGCGCGCGGCGAGCCCATCGTCGCCAGCCAGGACTGGCATCCGGCGGATCACGGCAGTTTCGCCAGCCAGCACCAGGTGGAACCCTACACCGAGGGCGAGCTGGACGGCCTGGCGCAAACTTTCTGGCCGGATCACTGCGTGCAGCACAGCGAAGGCGCGGCGCTGCATCCGCTGCTCAAGCAGCAGGCGATCGCCGCTGTGTTCCACAAAGGGCAAAGCCGGAGCATCGACAGCTATAGCGCTTTCTTTGACAACGGTCACCGGCAGAAAACCGAACTGGACGGCTGGCTGCGTGGTCAGGGGATCGTGGAGCTGACCGTTCTCGGCCTCGCCACCGATTACTGCGTTAAGTTCACCGTGCTGGATGCCCTGGCGCTGGGCTACGCGGTCAACGTCATCACCGACGGCTGTCGCGGCGTAAATCTGCAGCCGCAGGACAGCAGCCAGGCGTTTATGGAGATGGCCGCCGCGGGCGCCACGCTCTATACCCTCGACGACTGGCGGGAAACTCAGGCCTGATCCTTCCCCCCCGGCGCCCTCGCGCCGGGTCTTCTTCTGCCGCCTCGCTATTGTCCATAAATTGAACTCTCTCGCAGTTTCAACAGGTTATTGCTGCTAGTCTGGCAAGGCTGTTTTTTCGCCACGCCATTTCCGTGGCGTGGTTATTTTTATGTCAAAGAGGAACCACTATGAAACGTTTGCCCTTGCTGGCAGCTTTGCCCTTGCTTTGCGCTTCCGCGCTCTCTGCCCAACCGCTGATGTCCGTCGGCTATTTTAACGGCGGCGGCGACGTCACCGCCGGGCCGGGCGGTGATATCGATAAGCTGGACGTCCGGCAGATCACCCATCTCAACTACTCGTTTGGCCTTATCTATAACGATGAAAAAGACGAGACCAATGCGGCCCTGAAGGATCCTGCTCATCTGCACGAGATCTGGCTGTCGCCGAAGGTGCAGGCGGATCTGCAAAAGCTCCCCGCCCTGCGTAAACAGAATCCGGACCTCAAAGTCCTGCTGTCGGTCGGCGGCTGGGGCGCGCGTGGTTTCTCCGGCGCGGCGGCGACCGCAGAAAGTCGCGCCGTCTTTATTCGTTCCGCGCAGAAAATCATCCAGCAATATGGTCTGGACGGCATTGACCTCGACTGGGAGTTTCCGGTCAACGGCGCCTGGGGACTGGTGGCCAGCCAGCCGGCTGACCGCGACAACTTCACTGCCCTGCTGAAATCGCTGCGTGAGGCAGTCGGTGAGCAAAAGCTGGTGACTATCGCCGTGGGCGCCAATGCCGAGAGCCCGAAAAGCTGGGTGGACGTCAAAGCGGTGGCCCCGGTGCTGAACTACATCAACCTGATGACCTACGACATGGCCTACGGCACGCAGTACTTCAACTCGAATCTGTATGACTCCAGCCACTGGCCGACGGTCGCCGCAGCGGATAAATACAGCGCCGATTTTGTGGTCAACAATTACCTGGCCGCCGGGCTTAAACCCAGCCAGATGAACCTCGGGATTGGTTTTTATGGCCGGGTACCGAAACGGGCGGTCGAGCCGGGGATTGACTGGACGAAAGCGGATGCGCAAAACAATCCGGTCACCCAGCCCTATTTTGGGCCACAACAGATCGCGCTGTTTGCCTCGCTGGGCTATGACCTGAGCAAAGACACCTACGTGAAATACAATGATATCGTGGGCAAACTGCTCAACGATCCGCAAAAGCGTTTTACCGAGCACTGGGACGATGAGGCGAAGGTTCCGTGGCTGTCAGTGCAGTCCGCGGAGGGCAAGCCGCTGTTCGCCCTCTCCTATGAGAACCCGCGCTCGGTAGCCATTAAGGCGGACTATATCAAGGCGAAGGGCCTCGCCGGGGCCATGTTCTGGGAATATGGCGCCGATGACCAGAATCAGCTGGCCCGTCAGCTGGCGGAATCGCTGGGGATCAAACACTAATCATGGCTGTTCCGCCGCATCGTCGGCACCGGGAGGCGTGACGCAGGCAGCATCGCCTGTAATGCAGGTATATCGCGCCGCCCGGGATAGGTTATGATGCCTGTTATCCGCTGCGCCAGGGGTTGGCGCAGCTTAACCGTTTGACAGGAGGCAGGGGGCCATGGCCTATATCCCCAAAAATTACGCACGTCTGGAAGTGGGTTACCGCGAAAAGGCGCTCAAGCTTTTTCCCTGGGTGTGCGGACGCTGCTCACGGGAGTTTGTCTACTCCAATCTGCGCGAGCTGACGGTGCACCACATCGATCACGACCACTCCAATAACCCGGAAGATGGCAGCAACTGGGAGATGTTGTGCCTGTACTGTCACGATCACGAACATTCCAAGTACACCGAAGCCGATCAGTATGGCTCCACGGTGGTGGCAGGAGAAGATGCGCAAAAGAGCGTCGGCGAGGCCACCTACAACCCGTTTGCCGATCTGAAAGCGATGATGAACAAAAAGTAAGCGAAGCGGCTGACCGCCGGACGCGGTCATTCGACATGACGCCATCCGGCGCGCGGTTACCCGACGCCGGAACGTCTCACCGCCGGCCGGCGGTTTATTGCAGTTTAACGGTGGCGATCGGCTTCGGCACGATGCCAAAATCCTCTTTCAGCTGCTGTTTGCTCTTCATTACCATCTGCCCGCTGGTGTCGATGGTCATGTGCTGGGCGTCGGTGTTATACCGGGCCTGCCAGAGCATCACCAGCTGCAGGCTATTTTCCTTCTGCTCCGGCGTCAGCGCGACGCCATCCGGCCATTTTCCCAGCTCTACCGCCGTCGCCAGACGCTGATACACTTCCGGCGTCATACTGTCGATAATTTGCTCAATATCCATCTTCCGCTCACCTCCGCCTGGAATAATTTGCTGAATCGTTTCTTCAACCCTTGATTTGCTCGCCATTTTGCTCATCGGTGAAGCTCAGCGATGCCGAGTTGACACAATAGCGCTCGCCGGTCGGCTGCGGACCATCCGGAAACACGTGGCCGAGATGGGCATCACAGTTTCCGCAACGGATCTCAATGCGCTGCATGCCGTGCGAATTGTCGGTCAGATAGCGAATGGCCTCCGCGCTTACCGGCTCGTAGAAGCTCGGCCAGCCGCAGCCGGAGTCGTATTTAGTCTGGGAGTTAAACAGCGGCGCATCGCACACCAGGCAGTGGTACACGCCATTTTTCTTGTTGTGCAACAGCCGTCCGGTGAAAGGCGGTTCGGTGCCATGATGCTGCGTCACGTAAAACTGCATTTCGCTCAAGCCATTTTTCAGCTCTTCCGGGGTGGGTTTATTCGCCATGGGCTTACATCTCGCTTTGCAATGGACTACTTTCGCTCCAATTCTAACAAAACATTAACAATGAAGCGTACACTTTTGTTCTAAACTTATCCGGTGCCCACAGGCAGCCAGATAATTGTGACTTAAATCACGTTTTTATCTTAAATGCCCTTTAAAATTCCGCGCGCAGCCCCCATATGGAATTGGGCTCAAAGGGAAAGTGAGGCAAATCAATCGCGCAAAGGTCTGCTCAGGATTGATTTGTCGCAATGATTGACACGATTCCGCTTGACGCTGCGTAAGGTTTTTGTAATTTTACAGGCAACCTTTTATTCACTAACAAATAGCTGGTGGAATATATGACTATCAAAGTAGGTATCAACGGTTTTGGCCGTATCGGTCGCATTGTTTTCCGTGCTGCTCAGAAACGTTCTGACATCGAGATCGTTGCAATCAACGACCTGTTAGACGCAGAGTACATGGCTTACATGCTGAAGTATGACTCCACTCACGGTCGTTTCGACGGTACCGTTGAAGTGAAAGACGGTCATCTGGTCGTTAACGGTAAAAAAATCCGTGTTACCGCTGAACGTGACCCGGCTAACCTGAAGTGGGACGAAGTTGGTGTTGACGTTGTTGCTGAAGCAACCGGTATCTTCCTGACCGACGAAACCGCTCGTAAACACATCACCGCTGGCGCGAAAAAAGTCGTTCTGACTGGCCCGTCCAAAGACAACACTCCGATGTTCGTTCGCGGCGCTAACTTCGACGCTTACGCTGGCCAGGACATCGTTTCCAACGCTTCCTGCACCACCAACTGCCTGGCGCCGCTGGCTAAAGTTATCAACGACAACTTCGGTATCGTTGAAGGCCTGATGACCACCGTCCACGCTACCACCGCTACTCAGAAAACCGTTGATGGCCCGTCTCACAAAGACTGGCGCGGCGGCCGCGGCGCAGCTCAGAACATCATCCCGTCCTCTACCGGCGCTGCTAAAGCAGTAGGTAAAGTACTGCCAGAACTGAACGGCAAACTGACCGGTATGGCGTTCCGCGTTCCGACTCCGAACGTATCTGTTGTTGACCTGACCGTTCGTCTGGAAAAAGCAGCGTCCTACGAAGAAATCAAGAAAGCCATCAAAGCCGCTTCTGAAGGCGCTATGAAAGGCGTTCTGGGTTACACCGAAGACGACGTTGTTTCTACCGACTTCAACGGCGAAGTTTGCACTTCCGTGTTCGATGCTAAAGCGGGTATCGCACTGAACGACAACTTCGTGAAACTGGTTTCCTGGTACGACAACGAAACCGGCTACTCCAACAAAGTTCTGGATCTGATTGCCCACATCTCCAAATAAGTTGAGATGAAAAAGTAATCTGTAAGAGCGACTTCGGTCGCTCTTTTTTTTGTCTGCAGAGATAGGATTGCACAATGATAAATAAAATTTTTGCTCTCCCGGTGAATGAAACCATTTCTCCCGTGATCTCCCGTCGCCAGCTGGACGACCTGGAGCTGATTGTCATCGACCATCCGCAGGTGAAAGCCTCTGTGGCGCTGCAGGGGGCGCACCTGCTCTCCTGGAAACCCGCCGGTGAAGAAGAAGTTCTGTGGCTGAGCAACAACACCCCGTTTAAACAGGGCGTCGCCCTGCGCGGCGGCGTGCCGATTTGCTGGCCCTGGTTTGGTCCTTCTGCGCAGCAAGGTCTGCCGTCGCACGGCTTTGCCCGCAATCTGCCATGGACCCTGGAAGGTCATGACGAAGACGACAGCGGCGTAATGTTGACCTTTGCGCTCCAGCACAGCGCTGAAACCATGAAGCTCTGGCCGCACGAGTTCACCCTCTATGCCCGCTTTAAGCTGGGCAAGACCTGTGAAATCGAGCTGGAAGCCCACGGTGAATTCGAGACCACCTCTGCCCTGCACAGCTATTTCAACGTCGGCGATATCGCGGCGGTGAAGGTGAGCGGTCTTGGCGAGCGCTATATCGATAAAGTGAACAATGCCGAAGAAGGCGTTCTGAGCAACGGCGTGCAGACCTTCCCGGACCGCACCGATCGCGTCTATCTCAACGCCGACAGCTGCAGCGTGATCCATGACGACGCGCTAAACCGCACTATCGACGTGGTGCATCATCATCAGCACAATGTGGTGGCCTGGAACCCGGGCCCGGCGCTGTCCGTCAGCATGGGCGATATGCCGGACGATGGCTACAAAACCTTCGTTTGCGTCGAAACCTGCTGCGTAACCCAGCCGCAGAAAGCCAGCGAAGAGACGCCCTCTCGCCTGGCGCAAACCATCAGTGTGAAAAAACGCTAATAGCAAAAGCCCCGTTGGTAACGGGGCTTTTGTTTTTCTTTGCCGTGAACGATGGGTTAAACCATATCCAGCCGGGTTTTTCGCTGCGGCGGCGGATAGAGGCGGTCCAGCTGCGCGAGCTCTTCCCCACTAAGGACGATGTTGAGCGCTGCGGCATTCTGCACCACATGCTCAATACTGGCCGCTTTCGGGATCGCCAGCACTCCCGGATGACGAATCACCCAGGCGAGCAGCAGTTGCGCTACCGTAATCCCCCGCGCGTTAGCCATATTAATGATATCGCTATGCTGAAAAAGTCCATCGCGTAAGCGCCCCGCCTGCGCCAGCGGGCAGTAGGCCATCACCGGCAGACTGTGCTGCTGGCACCAGGGCAGGAGATCGTATTCAATGCCCCGCGATGCGAGATGGTAGAGCACCTGGTTGGTTGCACAGTGCTCGCCATCCGCCGTCCGCCACAGCGCCTGCATATCCTCGGTGTCCAGATTAGAGACGCCCCAGCGGCGGATCTTGCCCTCGGCCACCAGCTTCTCCATCGCCTCAACCGTCTCCTGCAGCGGGATATCCCCGCGCCAGTGCAGGAGATACATGTCCAGATAGTCAGTCTGCAGCCGGCGCAGGCTGTTTTCACAGGCGCGGTGCATCGCCGCTTTGCCGGCATGCCAGGGATAGACTTTGGAGACCAGCACTACCCGGTCGCGCAGACCGCGGATCGCCTGGCCCACCACTTCCTCCGCCCCGCCGTCGGCGTACATTTCCGCCGTATCGATCACCGTCAGTCCATGGTCGATGCCCGCCCGCAGTGCAGCCACTTCCTGCTGACGCTGCGCCACATGTTCGCCCATATACCAGGTGCCCAGCCCGATGGCCGGCACTGCCGCCTGCTCGCCGAAGCGTACTGTTTTTTTCACCATCTTCTCCTCCTTAACCGTATGCACCACCATAAAGCAAAACAGGGCGCAAGGCCCTGTTTTGATGCATGAAGCGCACTGTAAGAATGCACAATCAGAAGGTGTAGGTGATCCCGGTGGAGATCAGACCGCTCCAGGATTTATCCACCATCGGACTGTCGGTAATTTCATCCGACAGACGCGTGTAGCGCGCCACGCCATAAACGCTCCAGTCACCAAGGAAGCGATAGTTAGCCGACAGTTCCAGATACGGGTTCCAGCTACTGTCCGGGTCATAGCTGCGCATGCCGCTGCGGCGCGACTCGTGCCGGGAGACACCATAGTAGTATTCGTTCTGATTGTCGCTGTTCCACTCCACGCCAATACCCGGCGTCAGCGTCAGGTTACCGTTGGTGTAACGGTACAGCCAGGCGAGATCCCAGTTAATACCGTTGCTGTTATCCAGCGTATCGCCGGCAATCGTCGTGCGCAGGAAGCCATAGGGCGTGTTGTGGACATAAGAAAGACCGGCCATCACGGTCGATTTACGTTTATCCAGTCGACGCATCTGCTCGCTGTCGCTGTCGCCCGGCTTGAAGTACATTGGCGACCAGTAGGCCGTAATCGACAGTTTATCGTTGGTGTCATTCCACAGGTAGTAACCCCCGCCCAGACCGTGGAACCAGAAGTTTTCGCTCTCATAACTAATGACCGGCACCGGATAGACATCCGCATCATATTGCTTATACGGATGCTCAACGACCCCTACGCCAGCCCCAAGAGTGAACTTCCCGTCGGCATGCGCCGCGCTGGCGGACGTCGCTATCAGCACGCCGAGTGCCAGAAGTTTGATTTTAGTCACAATCCATATTCCCGTTGTCAAATAATCAGCCCGTGCAGTGTACCGTCGTAGGTCTCATGCCTCAAATTCTTTACCCGATATGACACAAATCGTTCACTTTGCCACCCTTCTCTTACCATCCGGTGACAGCCCGATGACAACTTTGCGTCCCAACGAATCATAAAGCGTCATGTTCAGGATGAGTTATTGATATGTCATTGAAATTGATTTTCTGCGCCATGCAAGATTTCTAAATGCATCTACGCTTAAATTTAGAAGGTGTAATTGCCGGGCACATTCACGCTACCCCACCCGCAACCTGGCATAAGGGTTGCTGGATACCAGGAGAGCGATGTTCAGCTTATGTCTTCCGGGGGCCCCCACTATTCATATGAACGGCTCTCAACCTGTGCTAAAAAACGAAAGGACGGCATGCCATGAATATATTCGATCACTATCGCCAGCGCTACGAAGCTGCCAAGGACGAAGAGTTCACACTGCAGGAGTTTCTTACCATCTGCCGGCAAGATCGCAGTGCCTATGCCAATGCGGCAGAACGTCTGTTGATGGCCATTGGTGAACCCGTCATGGTTGATACGGCCCTCGAGCCGCGGCTATCCCGTCTCTTTTCAAACCGGGTTATCGCACGCTATCCGGCATTTGAAGAGTTTTACGGTATGGAAGACGCCATTGAGCAGATCGTTTCCTACCTCAAGCATGCCGCCCAGGGGCTGGAAGAGAAGAAACAGATCCTCTATCTGCTGGGGCCGGTGGGCGGTGGTAAATCGTCGCTGGCTGAACGGCTGAAAGCGCTGATGCAGCGCGTGCCCATCTATGTGCTGAGCGCCAACGGCGAACGCAGTCCGGTCAACGATCACCCGCTGTGCCTGTTCAATCCGCAGGAAGATGCGCAGATCCTCCAGAAAGAGTATGGCATCCCGACCCGCTATCTCGGCACCATTATGTCGCCGTGGGCGGCCAAGCGCCTGCACGAGTTTGGCGGCGATATCACTAAATTCCGCGTGGTTAAAGTCTGGCCATCGATTCTCGAGCAGGTTGCCATCGCCAAAACCGAACCGGGTGATGAAAATAACCAGGATATTTCAGCGCTGGTCGGTAAGGTGGATATCCGTAAGCTGGAACACTATGCGCAGAACGACCCGGACGCCTACGGCTACTCCGGTGCGCTGTGCCGCGCCAACCAGGGGATTATGGAGTTCGTCGAGATGTTTAAAGCGCCGATTAAGGTGCTGCATCCGCTGCTGACCGCCACCCAGGAAGGTAACTATAACGGCACCGAAGGGATCTCCGCCCTGCCGTTTAACGGGATCATCCTTGCTCACTCCAACGAATCGGAATGGGTGACCTTCCGTAATAACAAGAACAATGAGGCCTTCCTCGACCGCGTCTATATCGTCAAGGTGCCTTATTGCCTGCGTATCTCCGAAGAGATCCGCATTTATGAAAAACTGCTCAACAACAGTGAGCTGACCCATGCGCCCTGCGCCCCGGGCACCCTGGAAACCCTGGCGCGCTTTTCGATTCTGTCGCGCCTTAAAGAGCCGGAAAACTCGAGCATCTACTCGAAGATGCGGGTCTATGACGGCGAAAGTCTGAAAGATACCGACCCGAAAGCGAAGTCCTATCAGGAGTATCGCGATTACGCCGGGGTTGATGAAGGAATGAACGGGCTCTCCACCCGCTTTGCCTTTAAGATCCTGTCTCGGGTATTTAACTTCGACCACGTCGAGGTGGCCGCTAACCCGGTGCATCTGTTCTATGTGCTGGAGCAGCAGATTGAGCGCGAACAGTTCCCACAGGAGCAGGCCGAGCGCTATCTGGAATTCCTCAAAGGCTATCTGATCCCGAAATACGCCGAGTTTATCGGCAAAGAGATCCAGACCGCTTATCTGGAATCCTACTCCGAGTATGGGCAGAACATTTTCGATCGCTATGTCACCTACGCTGACTTCTGGATCCAAGATCAGGAATACCGCGATCCGGACACCGGGCAGCTGTTTGACCGTGAATCGTTGAATGCCGAGCTGGAGAAAATTGAGAAGCCAGCCGGGATTAGCAACCCGAAAGACTTCCGTAACGAAATCGTCAACTTTGTGCTGCGCGCCAGAGCCAACAACAGCGGACGTAATCCGAACTGGACCAGCTATGAGAAACTGCGCACGGTTATTGAGAAGAAAATGTTCTCCAATACCGAAGAGCTGTTGCCGGTCATTTCGTTTAATGCCAAAACTTCAACCGATGAGCAGAAAAAACACGACGACTTTGTCGACCGCATGATGGAGAAAGGCTACACCCGCAAACAGGTTCGCCTGCTGTGCGAGTGGTACCTGCGGGTTCGTAAATCGTCCTGATGCGTCCAACCCGGCGGCACGCCGCCGGGTCAACTGCAGCTGAATGATGATAAGTAAAGTTGGCTAATGCAGTACAGGAGGGCATATGACCTGGTTCATAGACCGACGCCTGAACGGGAAAAACAAAAGCGCCGTCAACCGCCAGCGCTTTTTGCGCCGTTATAAGGCGCAGATTAAACAGTCGATCTCCGAGGCCATCAACAAGCGCTCGGTGACCGATATTGAGAGCGGAGAATCCGTCTCGATCCCGACGGACGATATCAACGAGCCGATGTTTCATCAGGGTCGCGGCGGCCTGCGCAACCGCGTCCACCCGGGCAACGACCATTTTGTGCAAAACGACCGCATTGAGCGCCCGCAGGGCGGTGGCGGCGGTGGCGGTAGCGGTCAGGGGCAAGCCAGCGCCGATGGTGAAGGAAAGGATGAGTTTGTCTTCCAGATCTCGAAAGATGAATACCTGGATCTGTTATTTGAAGATCTGGCCCTGCCGAACCTGAAGAAAAACCAGCACCGGCAGCTGAACGAGTTTAAAACCCATCGCGCGGGTTTTACCTCCAATGGGGTGCCAGCCAACATCAGCGTGGTACGTTCACTGCAGAACTCGCTGGCCCGCCGTACGGCGATGACCGCCGGCAAGCGTCGTGAACTGCGCGCCCTGGAGGAGGATCTGGAAGCCATCAGCCGCAGCGAACCGGTGCAACTGCTGGAGGAGGAGCGCCTGCGCAAAGAGATTGCCGAACTGCGGGCTAAAATAGAGCGGGTGCCGTTTATCGACACCTTTGATTTACGCTACAAAAATTACGAAAAACGGCCGGAGCCTTCCAGCCAGGCGGTGATGTTCTGTCTGATGGACGTCTCAGGCTCGATGGACCAGGCCACCAAAGACATGGCCAAGCGCTTTTATATCCTGCTGTATCTGTTCCTCAGCCGGACTTATAAAAACGTCGACGTGGTCTATATCCGCCACCATACCCAGGCAAAAGAGGTGGATGAGCACGAATTCTTCTATTCTCAGGAAACCGGCGGCACCATTGTCTCCAGCGCCCTGAAGCTGATGGATGAAGTGGTGCAGGCCCGCTATGACCCGGCGCAGTGGAACATCTACGCCGCCCAGGCGTCGGATGGCGACAACTGGGCCGATGACTCCCCGCTGTGCCACGAACTGCTGGCGAAGAAAATTCTGCCGGTGGTGCGTTATTACAGCTATATCGAAATTACCCGCCGGGCGCATCAGACCCTGTGGCGCGAGTATGAACACCTGCAGGCGACCTTTGATAATTTCGCCATGCAGCATATTCGCGACCAGGAGGATATCTACCCGGTATTCCGCGAACTGTTTCATAAGCAGTCATCTAAAAGTGAAGCTTAATTAAATAATCAGCCAGTGAGTCGAGTGACTTGCTGGCTGTTTTCCTCAGACACAAGGCCCGGTGGCACATCCATACATCATGTAAAACGGAAACAACGGGGCCAGGGCAACGGCGCCAAGCGAGCTAATCGTTTTGGTCTTATCATTGATTGATACCACAACGGGGTGCGCTAACTGGTAGGCGGCGGCCAGATCTGACGCGTCCGATGCAGTCCAAAATCCTGTCGCTTTAAACAACACCCCGAGGCGATCGTTATCAATTTGCACCGCATGATACTGATTCACCAGCTCGCTATGCTGCCCGGCATCCAGTTTGCGCTGATCCATCACCACCAGATATTCCGCCGTCACCTCATGTTGTTCCACGACAAAGTTAACCCGCACGCCGGAAGCCTGTTGGTGAAAGCGTTCATAAAAGGTCTTATAACGCTGATATTCCTGAGGCACACCGTCACGGACAAAGCGGTAACTGTATTTCGCTGAGCTGGCGACAATACCGGACTCTGTGGGTTTCATCGCCACAATGGTATCCCGAGGCGGCAAGTTTGGCGTGCTGGTACATCCTGCGAGTATCGCCACCACCACCAGCGATAAGACATATTTCATCATTTTCAGCCGTTCCTGTTCGCGATTTTCTCTATGACATCTGGCGTTTTTTTAACACTCCAGGTACAAATCCCTAACCCTGTGTATCATAACTGCCTAATCTGCTTCAAACATTCGCGCGATCGTCAGCGTTGAACTGTTTCTACTCTCAGGAGCCTGCTATGACCCCTTTTTATCAATTGACGGCTACCCGCCTGCGCGGCCAGCCCCTCTCCATGGCTGACTATGCTGGCAAGGTGGTTCTGGTGGTGAATACGGCCAGCCATTGTGGCTTCACACCGCAATACGCTGGCCTGGAAGCGCTCTACAAAAAGTACGCGGCTCAGGGGCTGGTAGTGCTTGGTTTCCCGTGCAACCAGTTTGGTAAGCAGGAACCCGGCGGTGCGGATGAAATCGAGCAGACTTGTCACGTTAACTACGGCGTGAGCTTCCCGATGTTTGAGAAAGTGGACGTCAACGGCCCCGCCGCACACCCGCTGTTTCGTTATCTGAAACAAGCGTTGCCCGGCGTGCTCGGCGGACGGATCAAGTGGAATTTCACCAAGTTCCTCATCGGTCGCGACGGCACACCCCTCACGCGTTTTGCGCCGTTCACGACGCCGGAGAAAATGGAAGCCTCCATTGTCGCGGCCCTCACGTGCTGAGTGTTCCCATCATGCCACGTTCACCCAGCGGCGGCTGGCTGCCCATACAAGGTAGACGTCGCTCTCACGCGGCCAGCAACCGTCTGTTGCTGGCCGATCTTCCACCTGCCCGGTCATCAGCCTACAGCGGCGACACGACCTCGACTTCATGCTGAAACACATAGGGGTCGGAGAGGAGTTCGAATGCGTCGTCGTCCGGATAGGTGACCGCGACGTGATAGTCTTCGCCAGCGAAGGCTTTGACCGCCGCGAGATCCTGCCAGTAGGTGGCAAGAAAGAAATGCGCCCATTCGCCCTGGTTTTCCTGGCGCACCAGCGCCCCCCGGTTGCCGGCGATGCTCTGAGCGTGTTCCACGCCGGTCCGCTCGAGGTGGCGGGCAAACCCCTCAGCATGTTGCAATGGCACACAGCCGTGCCAGGTCCTGACAATCATTTGCGTTCTCCTGTGGTGATAAACGTCTCACCCTAACATCGACAGGCATTTCTGGGGGAGCGCAACAATGCCGCGCTGGCAACAACACAAAATTATTTTGCCGGACGGGGATATCCTCTCACTCTGCAGTATTTCCGACTGCGGGGCAGCATTGGGCCGAATATTGCGCGGCGAGTATCACTGTTAGCTGGCGCGGAAAAAATCGTGGCTCGTCAGCCTCGGGCAGTCTTATCGATACACGCCCAAGCCACGCCCCTTCAGGGCATCGCCAGCCGATCTTGATGGTCCGCAAAGAGAGCGATGAGATGGTCGGCGAGAACCCGCACGCGTCTGGATCCGGCCAGGTCAGAATGCATCACCAGCCAGAGGGTCTGATCCGCGCCGATCTCCGGCTGCAGGCACTGCAGGCCGCTGGCCCGCGCCATAAAGTGCGGCAGGACGCCCAATCCGAGTCCCGCGGATACTGCGGAAACCTGGGCCACGAGCGTATTGGCTTCGACTTTACACGGCCGGCCGCGCAGGGTGCGCGTGATCCATTGGGCGGCCGGCAGGTGCTGGTGAGTTTCCGGCCAACCCACAAAGTCCGCCTCGCTCAGCGACAGGCCGTCCGCGCCGACCAGACAGTCGGCGGCGCCATAGACGCCAAACCCCACCGTCCCCAGCCGCTTTAACGTCAGATGCCCGGCCTCAGGCTTGACCATGCGGATCGCCAGATCGGCATCCCGACGGTGCAGGTTCACCGGCTGCACACCGCTCAGCACCTCCACCCGCAGCTCGGGATAATGGTCCAGGAGCCCTTTCAGGGAGGGCAGAATAAAATGCGTGGCCAGGTTATCCGAGGTGGCCAGACGGACAACCCCGGCGACATGCCCCTGCAGTTGCGCCGCTTCGCCGAACGCCAGGCCAGCGTATTCCAGCGCCTCCGCCCGCGCGAGCAGGGCTTCGCCATCGTCGGTCAGGCGGTAGCCGCTCTGATGGCGGCTGAAGAGCGGAACGTTCAACGCCTGCTCCAGCCGATCCAGCCGGCGGGAGACCGTGGCAATCCCCATGTTCATCTTGTCGGCGGCGCCGCTCAGCGTTCCCGCCCGGGCGATGGCGAGGAATATGCGAGCATCATCCCAGTGGAATTCTGCGGTCATCTATTTTCCATGTATGGAAAACGGCTCTCCGTTTTCCGCTCTTTTTTATCAGTTTCGCAGGGATGATACTGCACGCCATTCGCGGAGACAACCAGGCCATCCGATCGCCTGCTCTCTCCTCACCTGAACGTCCGTGCACCGCGCGGAACGCTCCTTTCCTAAGGATACGCCTGATATGAAAGAGATTGCTTTACCCCTCCACCCGGCGCCGGCGCGCGTCTGGATTGCCGTCGTTGCGCTCGGGATCTGCGCCTTTTCGATCGTCACCAGCGAACTGGCGCCGGTGGGCATGCTCAGCGCCCTGGCGGCGGATTTTCACCAGACGGAATCCGGCGTGGGCCTCGCCGTCACCGCCTATGGCTGGGTAGGCGCCCTGGCGGCTCTGCTTTCCGGCGCAATGCCGGCGCGTATTTCCCGCAAGGCGCTGCTGGTCGGGCTGATGCTGATCCTCGCGTTTTCCTGCCTCGCCGCAACCCGGTCTTATTCGATGTTCGCCCTGATGAGCGCCCGCATGATTGGCGCCCTGGCGCATGGCGCCTTCTGGGCCTTAATTGGCATTGTCGCCGCGCAGCTGGTGCCGCCGCACCGGCTGGGGCTGGCCACGGCGATCATTTTTGGCGGCGTGTCAGCGGCAAGCGTAGTGGGGGTGCCGCTGGCGAGCTTTATCGCCACCCTGGCGGGCTGGCGACCCGCGTTTATGTCGATGGCCTTGCTGTCACTAGCCGCCGCTGCGGTGCTGTGCTCGACGCTGCCCCCGCTGGCCGCCCCAGCCCCCGTCAGGCTGCGTGTTTATCGCGATATCTTCCGCAATCCGCTGCTCGGTGGCCTGTATGGCGCCACGGCCTGCATCATTACCGCTCACTTTGCCGCCTTCACCTACATTGAACCGCTGCTGATAAATCTGCAGGGAGTCCCGGCGACCGCCCTCTCCGGCCTGCTGCTGCTGTCAGGGGTTTCCGGGCTGCTGGGTAACGTTATCGCGGGTAAGCTTATCGATCGTCATCTGAAGGGGCTGATTTTCGCTGCGCTGCTGCTGAGCGGGGGCGCGCTGGCGCTCCTTGGCGCCGCCCGTCTTGCGCCACTGCCGTTCTGTTTTAGCGGGCTACTGTTAGCCCTGTGGGGCGCCGGCATCGCGATTGTGTTCGTCGGCTTACAGACCTGGCTGCTGCGCAGCGCGGGCGCGGTCGCCCAGCCGGCGTCAGCCATTTATGTGGCCATTTTTAATGCCGCCATCGGCACCGGGGCGTTTGTCGGCGGCCAGCTGATCGCCTCAGCTGGCCTGTCGGAAATGGTGTGGCTGGCGGCGGGGATCATGGTGGGCAGTACGCTGCTGATCGCCCTGCTGAAAGCGCCTCTGCCCGGTCAGATCGGTGCGGCGACGGCAGGCGCTTAGATTTGCGCCAGCCCGCCGTCGACATAGATCTCCGCGGCGTTAATAAAGCTCGACTCATCCGACGCTAAAAATACCACCGTCCGGCCAATCTCCTCCGGCTCGCCCAGCCGCCCGAGCGGTACGCCGGCCGCCAGAGCATCGAACAAGCTCTGGCGGTCCGCCTCCGCCACCAGCCCTCCCAGACCCGGGGTACGTACCGGCCCCGGGCTGACCACATTGATGCGGATCCCGCGGTCGCTAACCTCCAGCGCCCAGGAGCGCGCCAGGCTGCGTACCGCGGCCTTACTGGCGCTATAGATGCTGAAGTTAGCTGTCCCTTTTACCGCCGCCGTAGAGCCGGTCAAAATCACCGAGGCGCCATCGGCGAGCAGCGGCAGCGCTTTTTGCACGGTGAACACCACCCCGCGCACGTTGGTGGCGAAAATTCGGTCGACGTGCGCTTCGGTGATGGCGCTCAGCGGCAGCATATCCCCGCCGCCGGCATTGGCGAACAGCACATCCAGCCGGCCGGACTCTTCGGCAATGGTCGCAAATACCGCGTCAAGGTCGCTTAACACGGCGGCGTCGGCGCGGATCGCGCGGGCGGCGGGCCCGATGAATCTTACCGCCGCATCCAGCTCCTCCTGACGGCGGCCGGTGATGTACACCTTCGCGCCCTGCTCCGCCAGCGCTTTCGCCGACGCCAGGCCAATCCCGGCGCTGCCGCCGGTGACTAACGCCACTTTATCCGCAAGTTTTTTGCTCATGGTGCATCTCCTTGGTTAGAGTATAAACAGGCCAGGCTCGCGAACGCGCCCCGCCGGGTATGGAAAGCACTGTAATCGTCCCGGCGAGGCGGAAAAATGGCCTAATCTGAAAAACACTCTTCCCCTCGGTGGATAATGACCTCCAGTAACCAGGATAAAGCGAATAATGGACCGGTTTTCAGCTCTCAAAGCCTTCACCCGCGTTGTCGAAGCCGGCAGCTTTACCCGCGCCGCGGACTCGCTGAATATGCCCAACGCCACCCTCAGCAAAACCATTCAGCAACTGGAGGCGCATCTTGGGGTTTCCCTCCTGCAGCGCACTACGCGGCGTATCACCGTGACGCCGGAAGGACGGGAGTACTATGAAAAAGCCCGCTGTCTGCTGGAAGACCTGGAAGAGATCGACGCGTCGTTCAATACCGCCCGCAATAAGCCGAAGGGCCATCTACGGATCGCCATCGGCGGGTCGACCGCGTGCGATGTGCTGATCCCGCTGCTGGCGGACTTTATGACCTCCTGGCCGGATATCCGTATCGATTTGCAGGTGGCCGATAAACCCGCGGACCTCATCAGCGGCAATATTGACTGCGCCATCCGCGGCGGTCCGATGGAAGACTCGACGCTGATCGCCCGTAAAATCGGCGAGGCGGCGCTGGTCACCTGCGCCACCCCGGGCTATCTTCAGCGCTACGGCACCCCCGCCTCGCCGGATGAACTACATCATGGCCACCGGCTCATCAGCTACCTGTCGCCGGCCAGCGGCAGAGCGTTTCCGTTTCGCTTTACGCGTCACGGCGTCAGCACCGAGCTGAAGACAGAGCCCCATCTCGGCATCAATGAGAGCAACGCGCATATTGCCGCTGGCGAGGCGGGCTTAGGCATTGTGCAGACCTTTACCTATTCGCTGAAACCGGCGCTGGCGAGCGGCGAACTGGTGGAGATCCTCAGCGCCTGGCGCCCGGCCCCCTATCCTTTTCACGTTGTCTATGCCCGGCACCGGCACGTCCCGCCCCGGCTCCGCGTCTTTATTGACTGGCTGGCGGCGGTTTTTCCGGCCGCGGTGCAGGGATAGCGCGCGTTATCTGACGCGGAGCAGGTCGCCGTATCGCGTGGTGTAGCGCGGCGAGAGCATCTCTCGCTTCATCTGCCACTGCTGCTGGATCCCCTGGCCGGCAAAATAGAGCGCCCCCCTGCCGTTTTTCGCATTCAGCTGATCGAGAACCTGCATCAGTCTGGCGCTGTTGTGCCGCGGAGCAAGCTCGTCGAACAGATTCAGCTGGGCGACGCCCTGGCTGTAGAAATCGCCGAGCATCACGCCGGCCTTCTGATAGCGATGCCCCGCTTTCCAGATGGCATCCAGACAGCTCGTCGCCGCGGCGATAATATCCCGGGAGTCCTGGGTCGGCGTCAGCAGCTTTAGCGAGGCGCTGTTGCCGTAATAGGGTTCATTCAGCGCGAAGGGGCTGGTTTTGACAAAGGCGGAGACGAACCGGCAGTACTGATGCTCACCGCGCAGCTTTTCTGCTGCCCGCGCGGCATAGCTGCAGATCGCCTGGCGCATATCCTCATAGGCCGTAATCCGATCCCCGAACGAGCGGCTGCAGATAATTTCCTGCTTAGCGGGGGCAAACTCCTCCAGCGCCAGGCAAGGCTCGCCGCGCAGCTCCCGTACCGTTCGTTCGAGCACCACCGTGAAGTGCTTGCGGATAAAGCGGATATCGCTCTCCGCCAGCTGGAGTACCGTGCCGATCCCCATCGCTTCAAGCTTTTTGCCGATCCGCCGCCCGATGCCCCAGACCTCGCTCACCGGCAGCAGCGCCATCAGCTTTCGCTGCCGCTGCGGGCAGGACAAGTCCACTACCCCGCCCGTCTGCCGCGGCCACTGCTTCGCCGCGTGGTTGGCCAGCTTCGCCAGGGTTTTGGTCTGGGCGATGCCAACGCCCAGCGTCAGATGGGTACGCTGCAGCACCGTGGCGCGGATTTCGCGGCCAAAATCGGTCAGATCTCTGCAATGACGCACACCGCTGACATCGCAAAAGGCCTCATCGATACTGTAAATTTCGCAGCGCGGGGTGAGCTCTTCCAGGGTGGCCATCACCCGGCTGGACATGTCGGCATACAGCTCATAATTACTGCTAAACGCCACGACGCCGTGGCGAAGAAACGCAGCCTTCTGCTTAAAGTAGGGTTCGCCCATTTTCACAAACGGCTTCGCCTCCGCCGAGCGGGCGATCACGCAGCCGTCGTTGTTCGACAGCACCACCACCGGCCGCCCCTTCAGGTCTGGCCGGAAGGCGGTCTGACAGCTGGCATAGAAGGCGTTCACATCACAATGCGCGAACATGATCAGCCCGCCGCCTTGATGATGTAGGTTACGACGCCGAAAATATCGAGCGTCTCCTCGCGGCCGACCACGATGGGCGAATAGGCCGGGTTCATCGGGTTAAGCTGCACCCGCGGCAGAAGCTGCAGCTTCTTTACCGTAAACTCGCCGCCGACGGCGGCAATCACGATATCGCCATGCTCCGCTTTACGCGCGCTGTCCACCACCAGCAAATCGCCTTCGTCAATGCCGGCATCGATCATGCTGTCGCCAGCGGCTTTGACAAAATAGGTCGCGCTGGGATGCTGCACCAGCAGCTCGTTGAGGTCGATTCGCTTCTCAACATAGTCCTGAGCCGGGCTGGGAAAGCCGCACTGCACCAGGTCGGCAAAAAAGGGAAAGGAGACAATCTGACGTAGCTCAACCGGCGTGTAAACGTTCATTTTTCAACCCACCACACAATACTGAATATATATACAGTAGTTTTGCCAGTTTTACCGGTCAATATCGGCTCCAGCTATCAATCGCCAGCACTGAAATAACTCCTTGATGTCAATAGGGGTCTTCTTCAGCGCCAGCGAACCGTTTGCTGCTTTTGCGCGCAGCCCGCCCGCCGCGCGAGGTGGTAGATGCGCAGCGCCGCGGCATTCGCTTGACACTGTACATTAATACAGTAAAACTATCGCCCGCGATCAGCATACAGAGGACAGAAGATGTTTGTGGAACTGATTTATGACAAGCGCAATTTTGCCGGGCTGCCGGGCGCCAGAGAGGCCATTCTTAACGAGCTGACCAAACGCATGCAGCGCATTTTCCCGGAGGCGGAAGTGCGGGTGAAGCCGATGATGACGCTGCCGGCGATCAACACCGACGCCAGCAAGCATGAAAAAGAGCTGATCAGCCGCACGGTGCAGGAGATGTTTGAAGAGGCGGATATGTGGCTCACTGAAGAGTGATCCCGCCCGTCAGTCGCGGCGACCACCTCTTTAAGAGCTTTCCCGGATGTGGCAGAGCCGCGGGCAACAGTACAATAGCGGCGGTTGCAGACTGGCAATGCAACCTTCGCTCACCTGCTGGCTCTTGCATACGGCCAGCAGGTGAGCCCTACCTGTCTCCCCTCATCGCCTCACAGCGTCTCCGGTAGCGCTGCTATAATTCTATCCACTAGCCCGCGATGCTGATGGACCTTCCCGCATTTAACAATGATCTGCCTGGCGTTGTCATAGCCCGGGGCCCACAGCCGGTTATTAAGCAGAACGTCCTTATAGACCGCGATCAGCGGTTTGTTCCACGCCGCCGCCATGTGCACCACCGAGGTGTCCGGGGAGATAATCAGCTCCGCCTGGGCGATCAGCGCCATCGCATGGTGTAACGTGTTAAATGGGTTAATCACCACCTCCGGCGGCAGCGGGATGCGGATCTCGCGCCGGTGATCGAGCAGAATAACCGCGCTCCCCGGGTGGCGGGCCAGCAGTTTGTCGAGCAGTTCCGCCAGCTGCGTCTGCGAGAGACTGCGGTCGGCATGGCCGGCAAAAATATTAATCACCACCGCTTTTCCGCTTAGCGACGCCAGATACTGCGCCACCTCCTGCATAATCGGCCCGGGCACCGCCAGGTCGTAAGCGTCCAGCCCGCGGGTGTCCAGTTGGAGATAATCGGCGATCAGCTCGAACGTTTTCGTCACGTGCCAGCGCTGGCAGTCAAAATCAAAAGAGTGGGAGTAGTGCTTAATCGATGGCCATTTATTAAACCCGAGCACTGATTTGGCTTTTATTTGTCGGAAAAGCCGCAGGCGATGCACGGGAATATCGAACAGCGAAGGGTCAATAATAATATCGTACTTATTATTAGCCAGTTCATTAATAACGTCGCGAGGAACGTTATGATTAAATTTACGCAAAAAATCGGCGGACGTGACCGGGTCAGCTTCATAAATATGGCGGATCCGCGGGTTATAACGCATCACCTGGCTGTTAGAGGTCGTCAGCAAAAAATCAACGATATAGCCTGACTGATGCAGGCATTTCACCAGCGCGGAATCCACCACTACATCGCCGACCGCCCCCTCATTGCGCATCAACAGGACGGTTTTCGCAGACGACAAATCTACCGGCTGACGGCGTCGGCGATCCCAGAGCGCTTTCGCCACCCCCACCCGCAGGGCATTACGTACTTTCTTAGTAAAGTAATTCCGCCGTCTGTTGAGCTCCCTTATTTTATTAAATTTCTTGCGTGGGGAACCCTGCATGGTTGCATCGTGCATCATCCTAACCTCATTACGGCAATTATTAATATTCTGTGTCGTCCGATAGAGACTGAGCGAAATAAAAAAAGTTCGATTGAAAATGAAAATCATTCTTTTTTTTATTTACAAAACTCATCTGCGCCTGCGGGATTGCACCACAGCACTGTGAAGTAATAATGAGCGAATGGTGAATTTCCCGGCCCACCGTTGGCAGGCCGGCGCAACAGCGCTAAGCTGGCTGCTTTATGATGTCAGGAGGACGCTATGCTTGAAGCAGTAGAAGGTAATATCCACCAGCGGCTGTGCGCGCTGCTCGACGAGCACCGGGCCCGCTACCGGGTGATGGCGCACGAGGCGGTCGGTCAGTGCGAAGCCGTCTCGGCAATCCGCGGCACCGCGCTTGGCCAGGGCGCGAAAGCGTTAGTCTGTAAAGTGAAAGGAAACGGCGTCAACCAGCATGTGCTGGCGATCCTCGCCGCCGATCGGCAGGCCGACCTCGCCAGCCTGGCCCGGCATATCGGCGGCAGCAAAGCCTCGCTGGCCAGCCCGGCGGAGGTGGAGGCCCTCACCGCCTGCGTGTTCGGCGCCATTCCCCCCTTCAGTTTCCATCCGGCGCTGCGGCTGGTGGCGGACCCGCTGCTGTTTGAACGCTTTCCACAAATCGCCTTTAACGCCGGGCGCCTGGACCGGTCGATCATTCTCGACACCGAAGACTATTTACATATCGCCCGACCAGAGATCGCGACCTTTCGCCGTCTTAGCTAACCGGGCATCCGCCCAGATTTCCGCCGCATGGCGTAAAAATCCTGTTTATTCACGCCACGATGCGTAGAGTAAGCGGGATATTTTTGGCATTCTTATTTTGGCAAGGACCTCTGTACATGTTTGATACCACCCTGTTGATCCTGCTGGGTCTGGCGGCGCTCGGCTTTATCAGTCATAACACCACCGTGGCGATCTCCATCCTCGTGCTGATTATCGTGCGCGTCACGCCGCTGAACGCCTTCTTTCCCTGGGTTGAGAAACAGGGACTGACCGTCGGGATCATTATTCTGACCATCGGCGTGATGGCGCCTATCGCCAGCGGCACGCTGCCGCCCTCGACGCTGATCCACTCCTTTATGAACTGGAAATCGCTGCTGGCGATTGCGGTCGGGGTGTTTGTTTCGTGGCTCGGCGGGCGCGGCGTCTCCCTGATGGGCTCCCAGCCGCATCTGGTGGCCGGGCTGCTGGTCGGTACAGTACTCGGCGTCGCCCTGTTTCGCGGCGTCCCGGTCGGGCCGCTGATTGCCGCCGGGATCATCTCATTGTTTATTGGGAAGTCGTAGCCAGGCTACCGTGATAGCGGCCCGGTGTCTGCCCGAGCCCTTTTTTAAACATGGTGATGAAGGCGGTGGTGGAATCGTAGCCCAGCGCCTGAGCCGTCTGCTGCACCGTCTGCCCGCGGATCAGCAGCTGCAGCGCGAGGATCAGCTGCAGCTGATGGCGCCAGCGGCGAAAGCTCAGCCCCGTTTCGCGCACTACCAGGCGGGCCAGATTCCGCTCGCTCATCGCAAACACCGCCGCCCACTGGCTCAGGGTCTGCCAGCGCGCCGGATCCTCGGCCATCATCGTCACCATTTGACGAATTTTCGGGTGGTTTGATACCGGCAGCTGCAGGTGTTCCTGCGGCTGGCGGGGCAGCTCATCAAACAGAACCTGCACCAGCCGGGCCGTGGCGGGGGCGGCCAGCGACTCTCCGCCGCGCTCCGCCAGAGTAAGGATCAGCTCTCGCACCAGCGGGGAAATCTTTAACGTACAGCAGCGATCCGGCATCGGCGCGGCGCCCGGCTCGATGAACAGGAAGCATACCTGGGCGCCGGGGGTAGCGCGGTTACTGTGGGACAGCTGCCCCGGAACCCACACCGCATACTGCGGCGGCACCATCCACATTGCGTTCTCCACCTCGCAGGTCAAGGCGCCGTGCAGGGCAAGGATCAGCTGCCCCTTACGGTGGGAATGCGCCGGAATATACTGCTCCGCCTCCACCACCCGGATACGAAAGGCAATGGCCGATTCGTGGCCACTGTCCGGTTCATAGCCATCCAGCCCCAGTCCAATCATCATATTGTCCGATATTAGCGATAATCTGTCATTTTAGCTTGATTTAAACGAGGGACAAAGCCGCTATCGTAACCCCCTCGTTAGTTACCTTGAGAATGATATGTCTTCTGTGATCTCCCCTACCGGCCGCCGCCCCGCGCTGCTGATTGCCGGTATCCTGCTCATCGCCACCACCCTGCGCGTGGTCTTTACCGGCGCGGCGCCGCTGCTGGACGCGATTCGTAGCGACTATGGCCTGACCACCGCGCAGACCGGGCTGCTCACTACCCTGCCGCTGCTGGCCTTTGGCCTTGTCTCGCCGCTGGCGGCAGGGGTTGCCCGCCGGTTCGGCATGGAACGCAGCCTGCTGCTGGCGATGCTGCTGATCTGCGCCGGCATTGCCCTGCGCTCCCTGCCCTCCGCTGCGCTGCTGTTTATCGGCACGGCGGTAATCGGCTGCGGCATTGCGCTGGGTAACGTGCTGCTGCCCGGGCTGATTAAACGGGATTTCTCGCAACATGTCGCGCGGATGACCGGCGCCTATTCCCTGACGATGGGCGGCGCGGCGGCGCTTGGTTCCGCGCTGGTGGTCCCCGTGGCGATGGCCGGATTCGGCTGGCGCGGGGCGCTGCTGCTGCTGATGGTCTTCCCGCTACTGGCGCTCCTCAGCTGGCTGCCGCAGTCCCGGCGCCGGGCGGAGACGCCATTGACCGGCTCAGGCGCTATGCATAACCGGGGGATCTGGCGGTCGGCGCTGGCCTGGCAGGTGACGCTGTTCCTCGGCATCAACTCGCTGGTCTATTACGTGATTATCGGCTGGCTGCCGTCGATTCTGCAGAGTATGGGCTATAGCGAAGCGCAGGCCGGCTCGCTGCATGGCCTGCTGCAGCTGGCGACCGCCGCGCCCGGCCTGGCGATACCGCTGATCCTGCATCGGCTGCGCGACCAGCGCGGGATCGCGGTGCTGGTCGCCCTGATGTGCGCCATCAGCGCCGCCGGGCTGTGGCTGTTGCCTGAGCTGGCGATCGGCTGGACGCTGCTGTTCGGCTTTGGCTCCGGAGCCACCATGATCCTCGGCCTGACGTTTATCGGCCTGCGCGCCAGCTCGGCGCATCAGGCCGCGGCGCTGTCAGGGATGGCGCAGAGCGTCGGCTATCTGCTGGCCGCCTGCGGGCCGCCGCTGATGGGCAGGATCCATGATGTCAATGGCGACTGGCATATTCCGCTGCTGGCGGTGGCGCTGATTTCGCTGGTGATGGCGGTCTGCGGCGCGCTCGCCGGACGTGACCGGGAAATTCACCCCTGAAGATGACCGGCAGCGCCCGCTGCCGGTGGAATTATTGTGCCGCGGCGCGGAGAAACGCCTGCACCAGCGGCGCGGGACGCCCGTCCAGCGCGTGACGCTCATGCTGGAACAAGGTGGCGACAAAAAACGGGTGCGTCACCAGCTCGACGGCGCGGATCTCACCCTCTTCATCCCAGCCGGTGACGCGCAGATCGCCCTGCTCCAGCTCCGCCGCAAACGCGCTGCTCACGCCGTACCGGCAGTGGTAGCCCTCTTCAATGCTCTCCCGGCCATAGGCGCGGGCAATCAGCGTATTCGCCCGCAGCTCGACGACGGCAGAGGTCTCCACCAGCGAGCAGCTGAGGGGAGCGATCACCATCCGCCCTTCGCTGTCGGTTTCCGCATGTCCGGCGTCCTGCCAGCCGAGCACGTTGCGGGCGTATTCAATCACCGCGTGCTGAAAGCCGCCGCAGGTGCCGAGGAAAGGAATGCTGTTTTCCCGGGCATAGCGGATCGCGGTAAACGCGCCTTCCGGGTGACGATACGGGCTGCCGGGAACGACCCAGATGGCATCGTACTCCGCCAGCGCCTCGCCGGAGGCGATCGACGGGGTGGCGAGCCAGTCATATTTCACCGGCTGCTCCAGCACGGCGGCGGCATCGTCTATCGCCAGGGGAATGGCCTGATGGGCAACAATATCGGGGTGATAATCGCCGACAAGGGCGAGGCGTAAAGGGATTTTCATAGCAGGTTCCTTATGTCTGGACGAGACGGACAGCACAAGGCACGTCAGAATAGCGATCCCGCCTGTGGAACACAATCCTTATTTTCACCCCACCGCCGTGGCCGACGGGTGAGGTATACTGGAAAAAGCGCGTAAGGGAGAGAGAATGAAAAATAAGCTTTTGGTCAGCGCCTGCCTGATGGGATTCCAGGTGCGGTATAACGGTAGTGAGAAGGCACAGCTGGCGGCGACGCTGTCCCGCTGGCAGCAGGCGGGGCGGCTGGTGATCCACTGCCCGGAGCTGGCGGCCGGTCTGCCTACGCCCCGACTGCCGGCGGAGATCCTCGGCGGCACGGGCGGCGATGTGCTTGCCGGACGGGCGCGGATCGTGGAAAGCGACGGCCGCGACGTCACCGGACATTATCAGCTGGCCGCCTGGCTGGCCCTCAGCGCCGCCCGGGAAGCGGGCTGTCAGGCAGCGTTACTCACCGACGGCAGCCCTACCTGCGGCAGCCAGTTTGTCTATGACGGTTCCTTTCGCGGACGGCGCAAAGCGGGCGCCGGCGTGGCCGCCGACCTACTCCGCGCCCACGGCATCACGGTATTTTCCGACGGGCAAATCCCGCAGTTGCTCGCCTGGATGGCACAGAAGGAGCAGGATGATGATTCAGTGTAAACGGGTGTATGACCCGCAGGAAAGCAGCGACGGCTATCGGGTGCTGGTCGACCGTCTCTGGCCGCGGGGGATTAAAAAAGAGGCGCTGGCCTGTGATGAGTGGTGTAAGGAGTTAACGCCTTCCGCTGAGCTGCGCAAAGCCTTTCACGGCGAGGCGATCGATTTCGCCCACTTCAGCCAGCGCTATCGTCAGGAGCTCGACGCCCATCGCGAAACGGGCCTGCGGCTGGCGGCGCTGGCGCAACGCCAGCCGCTGACGCTGCTGTACGCTGCGAAGAACACCGAGCAGAATCATGCCCGGGTGTTGGCCGCCTGGCTGGCGGCCCTGCCGGTTACGATTTAGCCGGATGATCCCGGCGCCACAGCGCCCACTCGTCGAGGGTTTCGCCGCTGGGTAGTTTGCACTGGGTGCTGACGCCCTGCGGCGTTTGCACCGGCACCCGGGTGCCGCCGGATTGCTGACAGTATACCGCCGCGGGGTTGGGCATGCCGATGGTTTTCGTCGGCGCAGTGGGCTGCGGCTGGGCACAGCCGGCTAATACCAGTGGCAGAATAGCCAGTAGCTTTTTCATTGTTCCTCCCTTTCCTGAATGCCCGGGGATTTTAGCCTGAATCTCCACGTTTTCTCCATCTTGCCTGCACTTTTCCCCCGTAGAGTAGCCCTGTTCTCGAACTGACCAGAGAACAGATCATTCCATAATCAATGAGTTTTTCCCCGTCGCCCCCGACGGGGCTTTTTTTCCCACCGCGTGGACAAGTATTCCCCAGACAGATGTGATAAATTTAAAAATATCACTGTTTATTTGACGCTGATGTCCGTTTGCAGCCCAATATGCTGGGGTGACGTTTGGCGTGCTGGAGCTGTATTATTCATGTCAGATTTTATTCTTGCCCGGGTGTCGCAAACCCTCGCTGCGGAACAGTCCCTGGAAACCCTGGTGCGCCAGCTGCTGGAGATGCTGGAGGCGGTAACGCGAATGGAGTCCACCTACCTCACCCGCATTGATACCAACGCCCAGCGGCAGCAGATCATGTTCGCCCACAACAGCAGCGAAATGCAGATCCCGGAAGGATTTTCCGTCCCCTGGGATGAATCCCTGTGCAAACGCGCCCTTGAGGATCAGTGTACGTTTAGCAATGACGTTGCCAACCGCTGGCACTCCTGCATCGCCGCCCAGGAGCTGGGAATCGCTACTTTTTTAAGCATTCCCGTCCGCCTGGCCGACGGCTCTCTGTTCGGCACCCTCTGCGCCACCAGCCGGCAACAACAGCCTTATAACCTCGAAGGCGAACAGGTCATGGGCCTGTTTGCGAAGCTCATTTCCCACTACGTGGAAAAAGACACCCTGGTGCAACAGCTGCAGGCGGCAAACGTCGCGCTGGAGCTGCACTCGTCTACCGATGAGCTCACCCAGCTTCCCAATCGCCGCGCGCTGTTTAAGCAGCTGGCGTTACGCTTTGCCTCCGCCCGCGCCCAGCAGCAGCAGGTCTCGCTTATTTTTATCGATCTCGATGGTTTCAAAGCCATTAACGATCGGTTCGGCCATCCGTGCGGCGACAGCTTTCTGGTGCAGGTCGGCAAACGACTCACCGCTGTCGCGCGCCGGGAAGATATCGTTGGCCGCCTTGGCGGCGATGAGTTTTTGATCGTCGGTAGCGCCCAGCAGCCTGCCGCACAGCAGGCGTATGTCACGTCCCTGCGTCAGGCTCTGTGCGGCGTCTACTTCCTCGGCGAACAGCGTATCGACTATGAGGGCGCCAGCTTCGGGGTGGTCACCTGCGATCCGCAGAGTATCGATGTTGAAGCGGCCTTACGCGCTGCCGATGAGGCGATGTACCAGGATAAGAAGTCCCGCCGCCAGGAGAATTTCATTCATATTGACTAAAGTACCGCGATATCCAGTATCATGCAGGGCATCATTCGTGGGCACAGGGACACAATCATGAAATTGGGTATTCTTTTCCCGGTGGCGATCTTTATCATCGCCGTCGTCTTTCTCGGCTGGTTTTTTGTCGGCGGCTATGCGGCGCCGGGTGGGGCATAATGAAAAAAAGCACCATTATCATGCTGGTCGTCGCCATCGTGGCGGTGGCCGGCACCCAGTTTGGCTGGTGGTGATCGCCGCGGCGATATTGCGGAGTTATCCTATCCCATCAATAAGTTAACCCTTTACACTCACGTTATCCGCCGCGGCATTCTCGGCCCCGGGGAATAAGAATAGCGGGAGAAGTAAGGATGAAAAAACCGATCGTGTTACCGTTGATTATTGCGCTGTGCACGCTGTTATCGGGATGCATTATTGACGATGGATATCACCCCCATCGCCACCACCACCATCATCACTATCATGACGACGACTAATGCTTCACGCTGTTGATAAGCCGATAAGACAGGGCGAACCGCGGTTCGCCCGTTGACGCTTAATCCTGACGATCGGCGCCGAGGAAAATAAAGCCGAGGGGGATAGCGAAGAGCGCGGTAAAGACAATGCTGTAAACCGTCACCATCGCCCCCTGCAGGAAGAACATGGACGTCGTCCACTCTGAGTACGGCATATTGTACTCGCTCACCACGCCCCCGAAGGTCGCCCGCCCCACTACCGCCAGCGCGATAGCAAACACCACCGCGAGCGACAGACAGTATTTTTTGCAGTTTTTATTGCTGAGGAGTTTTTGCAGAATCATCGGGGCTTCCTTTTTGCTGAGCGATAAACGGCTGTATATGTAACACCAATGCAATAAAAAATGAAGGGTTTTTGTTACAGGGCAGAATAAGAGACGGCGGGCCGGTCAGCGGGTAACCGGCCCGTGGGGATCAGGACTGCAGGGTAGCCAGGCGCGCGGCGAACCCGACGAAAACCAGACCAATCAGGCTGTTGCCAAGTTTAGCCAGCTTCTTGCGGGTTTTGACGTAGCGGGTGACAAACGAGCCGGAGAGGATCAAAAAGCTCATATAGCAGAAGCTAATCACCTCGAGGGTCAGCGCCAGGATAAAGAACGCCACGCCGGGGGTTTTGGCGTTGACATCGATAAACTGCACGAAAAACGACACATAGAACAGAATCGCTTTCGGATTGGTCAGGCTCAGGGTCAGGGAGCGCTTAAGGATCGCGCTCGCCGGCTCCGCGCTGGCGTCGGACTGGCCGTCGCGCTGGGTCAGCACCGCATAGAGCATTTTGCCCCCGAGCCACAGCAGGTAAATTGCCCCGAGGTAGCGCACGACGTTAAACAACACCGGCGTGGTTTTAATCAGCGTCGCCACCCCGGCGAAGGCCAGAAACATCAGCACTGCGTCGCCAATAAAGACGCCCGCCGCCGCCAGATAGCCTTTCTTCACCCCGTGGGCAATACCCGTTTTCAGCACGAAAAACGTATTAGGGCCAGGAACGAGGATGATAAACACCGCCCCGACCAGATAGGTTAAATAATTCAGAACACCAAACTCAGCGAACACTCTGCACTCCTTCGCGCACGACTAAAACATGATCCGGCTCACGTTACCCCAACTGTCGGGATTTTGAAAGCGCAGCCTGTGCGGGAAGGTTAATAGACGGAAGGTTCGCCCAGCGGGCGGGTTTTAAAACGACGGTGTACCCACAGATACTGCTCGGGAGCGCGCAGGATCTCGCGCTCAATAACCTTGTTGATATAGCCGGCGGCGATCTGCTTATCCTCACCCGGATAGTCATTCATCACCTCGCTGATATGCAGGCTATAGCCCCGGCGATCCAGCTTACGTACCATGCTGATGCTCAACATTTTCGCGCCCGATAAGCGGGACAGGACATAGGTGCCGTTGGTGGTCGCCGCCTGCGGGACGGAGAAAAAAGGTGCAAAGACGCTGCCCTTGGGACCGTAATCCTGATCGGGCGCGAACCACACCGCTTCACCGGATTTCAAGGCATGCACCAGACCGGTCAGATTGTTGCGATCGATCATCTCTTTGTTCGAACGCAGGCGACCGCGGGTTTGCACCCACTCCATCAGCGGGCTGTTGTGCGGCCGGTAGGTGGCCATCATTGGCCGACACAGCCCCATCGCGCGGCCGCCCAGCTCCAGCGACATAAAGTGCACGCCGACGACCATTACCCCTTTCCCACCGCTAAGCGCGTGATTAAGGTTGGCGAACCCCTCGACATCAAACCATTTTTTGACCCGCTCGTCGCTCCAGAACCAGGCCATGCCGGTTTCGATAAGCCCCATTCCCAGCGACATAAAGTTTTGATCGATCAGCGTCTCGCGCGCCGCTGGCGACATGTCCGGGAAGCAGAGTTCGATATTACGCCGGGCGATATGTTCGCGGCGTTTAAGAAAGCGACGGGAAAGGCGACCAGCGCTGGTGCCGATAAAATGCAGCAGCGGATAAGGCAGTTGCACGATTAACCAGAGGATGCCGAGCCCGAACCAGGTCAGCCAGTTACGCGGGTGTAAAAGTTGTTTATTAAATACGCAGGCCATGATTTTTCCTGTAAACATTAATTATGTGGTAACGCTTAAGGAAAACAGAATCCATTTATCATCATTAGGCGGTACGTACAGCAAGTTCGACAATACTAATCCGCTGAAATTCCCTCCGGCAAGTAAAAAACAGCAAGCTGACAAAAAAACATAATTGCGGCACATATGTTACTAAATGTAAACTTAAATCTTGAACTACGCTTAATATATTCATCATGCATATCATTTTCACGCTAATCATCAGCGTTACTAACGAAAACAACCGAAAGCTGCCGCAGTGCGGCCCTGGCCGCCGGTGGCAGGCGTCCGCTGAGCCGCGCGATCGGCGGCCTGACCGCGTTGGGATGCATCGTAGTCTGTCAAAGCGAGTATTAAACGCGTCCCAGTGCGAAATGCATCTTTTTTAATCCGTCAGCATAAGAAAGATTAAAACGACTTTAAGACAACAATTAAGAATAGACTTATTTAAACCTGCTTTTAAAATAAGCGCGGTGCATTGAAATACTGTGCCCGCCGGACAATAAAAAATATTTCTTTACGCCTCGTGGGAAACACAGGTGGAGTGAATGATGGGCAATCATTCGCCATCGATTTGCATGGAAGCCAGGTCATTGAGAAGAAAGCACGGCGAGGGTGTGAACAACGCCCTCGCCGCAGAGGATCAGTAGGTATGGAAATATTGCTGAATCAGCTGCGGATCTTTAGTCTGCGTCAACGCGGTCATCAGCAGTATACGCGCTTTTGCCGGGTTGAGGGAGTCGGCCACCAGCCCGGGCTGGCTGTCATCCGGCGGTACGACGCCGCTGCCGGTACGGGAGGCTCGCACCACCACGATGCCCGCCTGCTGCGCTTTTTTGATACCGGCGGCGCTACGTACCGACACCGACCCCGCCCCGGTTCCGGCGTAGATAATACCCTCGGCATGATGGGCGATCGCCGCATCGTACATATACTCCGGATCGTCCTGGTAACCATAAATAATCACCACCTTCGGCAGAACCTTCAGCTGACGCACATCGAACACCGAGCGCAGCGTGTGAATTTTATCCACCCGCGTCTCGAACTGGGGTTTTCCGCCCACCACGACACCAAGATAGCCCTCCTCGGGCGCCCGGAAGGTATCCAGCGAAGTGGCATTAGTTTTGGTGACAAAGCGCGCCGCGCCGATGCGGTCGTTAAGCACCACCATTACCCCGCGTCCCCGGGCATCAGGATCGGCGGCGACCGTTACCGCTTCCAGCAGGTTCATCGGCCCGTCGGCGCTGATCGCCGTCGCCGGGCGCATCGCCGCGGTAAAGACCACCGGCTTGTTGCTTTTCACCGTCAGATTGAGGAAATACGGGGTTTCATCCAGCGTGTCCGTGCCATGGGTGATCACCACGCCATCGACATCGTCCCGAGCCAATAGCGCATTCACCCGCTTCGAGAGCTGGAGAATAATATCGCTGGTCATATTCTCACTGCCAATATTGGCCACCTGCTCGCCCTCGACGTGAGCGATTTTACTCATTTCCGGCACGGCGTTAATCAGCGTCTGCACCCCAATCGCCCCGGCTTTATAGCCGGTTGTTTGGGTATTGCTGGCCGCCGAACCAGCAATCGTTCCGCCGGTGGCTAAAATAACAATATGCGGAAGACGCGTCTCGCTAAACGCCAGGCTGCTCATCGTCAATAACGCAATGGCAAGTAATGCTCTAAAATTCATACAGGTCACTCCCTTCATAGACATTAATCAAACTTACGCTTGCTTAATGCAAAGGGCTTGCCAGAATTCATTTCTTTTCTGGGGGGGAAATGGTTAACTATCAGACAATAATAAGGTTCTTAGGACGATATCGCCCAACTCTGGTGCACCACTGGATCTGAAACGGGCAGAGCTATGAACCAAAACATTCTGAGGATTTACCTGTTCAGCAACACACAACACGCATTGCGATCAGATTATCGACACTTCCGTCACCGGCGAGAGCATTTTTGCCCGCCAGGTCACGCGAACGGAGAACAGAGATGCGTATTGCCCTGAAGTCGGCCCTGATGCTGACCACCAGAGTCATCCAGATCATTAACCCTGAACTGCACCGGCATATGCAACGAACGGCCTTAATCGCCCTGACGCTGGCGCAAAGGCTGGAACTGCCTGACGAACGGCAGCAGACCATTTTTTGCGCCGCGCTGCTGCACGATATCGGCGTGCTGGGGGATAAACGCACCATTCATTCGCTGGATGCTATCGATAATATCCACGACCCGCATCAGCGCCAGGGTGTGGCGATGCTGGAGGGATTAGCGACCTTCCAGCCCATCGTTCCCTTTATTCGCGATCACCATTTTAGCCCGAACCACCGGGGCTCCCGCGAACAGCACATTGTCTATTTCGCTGATGCCTTTGAACGGCTGCTGCCGGCCAATAGCCACGTTGCCGCCTGGCCCACGCGGGCGGTGGTGGAACAGTTCGTCGCTTTGCATCGGGAGATCGATCCGCCGCTCTGCGATATCCTGTGCGAGGTCGCTGAAAATGCGAACTTCTGGCAGCACCTTCACCCCGGCCATATTCAGCGGCTGCTGGAGATTATTGGCCCCATCAACACGCGCTATCTGGATATTCACGGTCTGAAGGATGTCTGCCTGCTGATTGCCAAAATCGTCGACACCTACAGCAGCTTTACCGCCACCCATAGCATCATGGTGGGGGAAATCGCCCGCCAGCTTGCCCGCTGGATGCAGCTGCCGGAGCCCACCTGCCAGCAAATACAGATAGCCGGCTATCTACACGATATTGGCAAGGTCTATATCCCACTCTCCATTCTCGAAAAAGAGGGCGAGCTGGATGATGAGGAGCTGAGTCAGGTGCGGGAGCACAGCTACATGACCGGCGAACTTCTCAGCGACTATAGCGAGCTCGGCGACATCATTAACTGGGCCTCGAATCATCATGAAAAAATGGACGGCAGCGGCTACCCTCTGCATCTCGAAAAGGAGCACCTGACCCTCGCCGACCGGATTATCTCCATCGCCGATATTTTCACCGCGCTGACCGAAGATCGCCCTTATCGTAAAGGGATGGCCTGGCAGGAAGCCTTACAGATTATGGAAGCGGATGTTATAAATGGCGCTCTGGATAGCGATGTCTTCCTCGTTTTGCGCCACCATGCGGAAACGCTACACGCCATCATTCTTCAGACCCTTGCCCCTCTGCATAGCGAGCGCCGCCTCTGAAGCGGGCCGCCGTCGTGGCGGGGGCGGAGTTCTATAATCAAAACAGCTTCATCTGCATGCAAGGAAATTCACGGTGAGAATCGCCACCATCACTAACTGGGCTTACGGGATCACCGTTGGCCTGACGCTGGCTTCCGGGAGCGCTATGCTCATGGCCTCCAGCGCCGACCGCGTCGAACGCCAGGCGGTACAGCAGCGCCAGGTCTTTGATACCCTCTCCGACGAGGTGGAAAACGACGCCTGGGCGCTGTCTGACCTCGCCCGGCTGTACGTGATAAAGCCTTCGCCGGAGACGCTTACGCAATATCAGCAGCTGCAGCAGACCGACAAGAGCATAGAGCAGCGGCTGGGCGGCCTGAAAGATAACGGCGCCAGCCGCGAGGAGCTGGCGCTGCTCCAGGATGGCCTGCGGATCGCCAATGAGCTACAGGATGAACAGCAGGCGGCCCTGGCGCATGTCGCTCGCGGCGATGCGCCAGCGGCCATCGCGGTGCTGTACGGCACCGCGTACGAGACTGAACTGGAGCGCATGCAGACGCAGATCGATCGCTTCCGCCAGATGCTTGAGCATCGCGCCGCCGTCGCTATCGACCAGGCCACCGAGCGCTCGCGGATCTGGCGTACGCTGTCGGAAATCATGGTCGGCCTGACCGCCCTGATGTTTTTGTTCGTCCTCGGCTTCATTCTCAAACGCCGGGTGCTCTACCCGGTGGTTCGCCTGAGCGACGTGGTCCAGCGTCTCGCCTCCCAGGATTATGCGGTAGAGACGCCGCACTTTACCCAGGTGGATGAGATTGGTGACATGGCTCAGGCGATCCGCATTTTTCGCGAGAACGGCCTGGCCCGTCAGCGGCTGGAGCAGCAGCGCGACGCCGACTGGGCGATCCGCGAGCTGCTGGCGCGTATGACTCAGCGGCTGCAGGGCTGTGAAACCATTGAGGATGTGATTAAGGTGGCGGAGCGGTTTGCGCCGAATATCGCCCCGACGATCCCCGGTAAACTGTATGTTCTGGATACCGACCCCTGGCAGATGCGCTGCGTAGCGCAGTGGCTGTCGCCCGCCGGTGAGACGACGCCCTTTTCTCCCGACGACTGCTGGGCGATACGGCGGGGACTCAGCCATCCGCCGGTGCAGGGCGAGCCCGATATCACCTGCTATCATCTGCCGGAGACGCACGCCGGCCAGTCGCTCTGCGTACCGCTCATCGCCCAGGGCGAAGCCATTGGCCTGCTGACCTTCCAGAACGTCACCGCCGGTGACGCTCCTTCCCGGGCCTATCTCGAGCTGATGGCGGAAGCGTTGGGCCTGGCGCTGGCCAATCAGCGTTTGCGCAGCGCCCTGCTGGAAAAAGCGCTGTTCGATTCCCTGACCGGCCTGCGTAACCGCCATCATCTTGACGAAGCGCTGCATTCGCAGATGGCGCTGGCGGTCCATACCCATACTCCGCTGAGCTGTCTGATGATCGACATCGATCATTTTAAAACCATCAATGATCGCTATGGCCATGAGGCTGGGGATCTGGTGATTAAGAGCGTTGCGACCATTGTGCAGCGCGCGGTGCGCGATATCGGCATGGCTTTCCGCTACGGGGGCGAGGAGTTTTTAGTGCTGCTCCCCGGGATTGACGAAGCTGGGGCGCACCAGTGCGCCAGCGAGATCTACACCCAGGTGCGCAATATGACGCTGCGCGATGGTCTGACCGAGATAGGCCAGGTGGATGTGTCGATTGGCATCGCCAGCTACCCGCAGCACACCCAAAGCGATAGTCTGCTGCGCGCGGCGGATGCCGCGCTGTACCGGGCGAAAGAGCTGGGCCGCTCAAGGATTGTCAGCTTTGGCCGCCTGAAGACCAGCTAACCGGGACTATCGCTCAGCGGTATTAAGCAGCGAGATAACTTTCCTTACCACCGCCGAACGAATATGGCGGTGGTAAACCATGCTCAGCTCACTCTCCGCCAGCCGATCCTGGAGATCGATATACACCACGTTATCAAGGCGTAAGGCCCGCGCCGAGAGCGGAACCAACGCCACTCCCACCCCGGCGGAGACCAGGCTAATCATCGAGGTAACGTCGTTAATCCGCTGCGCCACCTGCGGCGTAAAGCCCGCGACGCGACAGGCATCCATAAAAACCTGCTCCAGTCCGGTGCCCTGCGGATCGTCAAGCGAGATCCAGTTGTCAGTGCGCAATGAGGCCAGATTAAGCGCGCCCACGCCGGCCAGCGGATGCTGTTGATAGAGCGCCAGGCAGAGCTTTTCACGTACAAACGGCCTGACCACCAGCGCGTCCGGCGGCGAGGCCAGCGGCGCGCGGATGATGGCGATATCCAGACGCAGATCCAACAGCGCTTCGTAGAGCATTTGCACATCCCCCTGCACCAGCGACAGCTCAATCCCCGGCCAGTCGGCGCGCAGCCGGCGCAGGAGCCCCGGCAGTTTACTGTCGTACATCGCGCTGGAGACATACCCCAAATGCAGCCTCCCCTGCTCGCCCCGCGCGGTGCGCTGGGCGTCCAGCACCGCCTGATCGGCCATTTCCAGCGCCAGCCGCGTCTTGTGTAAAAAGGCCTCGCCCGCGGCGGTCAGAGTCAGACGGCGGTTAGCGCGGGAAAAGAGCACCACGCCCAGGCGCTGCTCAAGCTGCTTAATCTGCTGACTGAGGGCGGGCTGGGCGATATGTAACCGCTCCGCCGCCCGGTGCATATGCAACTCTTCGGCAACGACCACAAAATGGCGTAACGCTCGCAAGGACATGGTCGGACTCCTCCCTACAAATTGATAAGAAAAAGCTTATCAATAAAGCATAAATGATGCAATTGATAACCATTAGCCTGCGAAGCATACTGTGCGCATCGATACGCTAAGGAGAACATCATGACCGCACCGATTCAGGATCTGCGCGACGCCATCGCGCTGCTGCAACAGCATGACAATCAGTATCTCGAAACCGATCATCCGGTTGACCCTAACGCCGAGCTGGCCGGTGTTTATCGCCATATCGGCGCGGGCGGCACCGTGAAGCGCCCCACTCGCATCGGGCCGGCGATGATGTTTAACAATATTAAGGGTTATCCACACTCGCGCATTCTGGTGGGTATGCACGCCAGCCGCCAGCGGGCCGCGCTGCTGCTGGGCTGCGAAGCCTCGCAGCTGGCCCTTGAAGTGGGTAAGGCGGTGAAAAAACCGGTCGCGCCGGTGGTCGTCCCGGCCAGCAGCGCCCCCTGCCAGGAACAGATCTTTCTGGCCGACGATCCGGATTTTGATTTGCGCACCCTGCTTCCGGCGCCCACCAACACCCCTATCGACGCCGGCCCCTTCTTCTGCCTGGGCCTGGCGCTGGCCAGCGATCCCGACGACGCCTCGCTGACCGACGTCACCATCCACCGCTTGTGCGTTCAGGGCCGGGATGAGCTGTCGATGTTTCTTGCCGCCGGCCGCCATATCGAAGTGTTTCGCCAGAAGGCCGAGGCCGCCGGCAAACCGCTGCCGATAACCATCAATATGGGTCTCGATCCGGCCATCTATATTGGCGCCTGCTTCGAAGCCCCTACCACGCCGTTCGGCTATAACGAGCTGGGCGTCGCCGGCGCGCTGCGTCAACGTCCGGTGGAGCTGGTTCAGGGCGTCAGCGTCCCGGAGAAAGCCATCGCCCGCGCCGAGATCGTTATCGAAGGTGAGCTGTTGCCTGGCGTGCGCGTCAGAGAGGATCAGCACACCAATAGCGGCCACGCGATGCCGGAATTTCCTGGCTACTGCGGCGGCGCTAATCCGTCGCTGCCGGTAATCAAAGTCAAAGCAGTGACCATGCGAAACAATGCGATTCTGCAGACCCTGGTGGGACCGGGGGAAGAGCATACCACCCTCGCCGGCCTGCCAACGGAAGCCAGTATCTGGAATGCCGTCGAGGCCGCCATTCCGGGCTTTTTACAAAATGTCTACGCCCACACCGCGGGTGGCGGTAAGTTCCTCGGGATCCTGCAGGTGAAAAAACGTCAACCCGCCGATGAAGGCCGGCAGGGGCAGGCCGCGCTGCTGGCGCTGGCGACCTATTCCGAGCTAAAAAATATTATTCTGGTTGATGAAGATGTCGACATCTTTGACAGCGACGATATCCTGTGGGCGATGACCACCCGCATGCAGGGGGACGTCAGCATTACGACAATCCCCGGCATTCGCGGTCACCAGCTGGATCCGTCCCAGACGCCGGAATACAGCCCGTCGATCCGTGGAAATGGCATCAGCTGCAAGACCATTTTTGACTGCACGGTCCCCTGGGCGCTGAAATCGCACTTTGAGCGCGCGCCGTTTGCCGACGTCGATCCGCGCCCGTTTGCACCGGAGTATTTCGCCCGGCTGGAAAAAAACCAGGGTAGCGCAAAATAAGCAATAGCCGCCGGTAAACGGCGGCATTTTTCCATGCCGCGCGATCCTGAGCGGATGGCGCAGGCAGGATTAATTGATCGCAGCGGCGAGATCTTTTTTCACCAGCTCGCGCAGCTCAGAAATCAGCACCTGGCTTACGTCGAAATGGCGATCGGGGCGTTACGCATGGGGGTATTTACAGGGAATGATCCTTCATAAAAAAGAGAGGCGCTTATCACTGCGCTAATAAAGACTATCTGTAGCAAAGGGGGTATTTAAAACTGGATAATAAAAGAATAGCAGGTAACCGAAACCAGCCCCCGGTCGACCCTCAACCGCAAAGAAAAATATATTCTTCCTTCCAGTAGCGGCCCTGACCTATGATGTCCCCGGCAGAAGTGATTAACCGTTTTTGCTTTTCGGTTTCGATACCCTCAACGATCACATGGCCGGTCAGGGTATGAATAGACTGCAACAGACCGGGCAAAGCGGGGTCGTTTTCTTTATCCCAGAAGTAATCCTTATCCACTTTGACGCAATCGAAGCGGAATCTCTCCAGCAGCGGGAAGGAGGTTCGCCCGCGACCAAAATCATCCAGCCAGACCGGACAAAGCGCCGCCAGCGTGCTTAGCGCCGTCAGCTCGCGGCCGGTGATAAACTCATGAAAATTCTCATTTATCTCCAAAGCAATATGCTTACACGAGCGCAGAAAATCGCAGAGATAGCGGTCCGTCAGAATAAAATGGCTTAATAAATCATCGATATTGAGCGAGATCGGCTTATTATCGACCAGGGAAAAATCAAATACGGAAAGCAACTCGATTTGTCGGGTAAATAGTGCAAGCTTATCGCTTTCGGTAAGCGTGGAGAAAGAAAACGCGGGCGCTGAGGCGTTATTTCGTGCGGGTGCTATAATATCTTTAGTGAGCAATTCCCACGAGTGGCAGCTGCCATCATCGCTAATAGCAGGCTCCAGTACGAAGCGATAGGAGGTATTTTTCGCGTTTTCTTCAACCATTTAAAAAATACCAAAAATAAGAAAGGGTTAAAGCATGTCATATATTTCCCGCCAACAAAAATAGTTTAAAATGATCGATAAGAAACATTCGATAGCTAAAAACTATCAACATATAATTTATTGATCGGTAAAGTGAATTAATATAAATTAGCCACCGCTGTCGCATGCGTTTAGACAACAATTAAAATATTGTTTCAAACCAGCCAGTTACATGACGAGCCGCATCCAGTCGTAGCCACATTACGCTTTTCCCCGGCGGCAAAAAAAAAGCGTGGTGTAATAAAAATCAAAAATACAAGCCGCCAGTTTTCGTCCTTTCGTATGCCAAAAGATGAATAATCTCTGACCCAACGCAACCGCTTGCCGATAATAAAAACGCTGCCCCGGTCAACGAAACGTCATACTTTACCGCTACCTTGCTGGCAGAACAGGCGCAGCGGATAAAGGGCAGTGAAAAGAAAATACATGGTTCCACTGGCGCTAATGCTCCTCATGCTCATCGCCAGCGCATGGCTGGAACCGGCCCCGCGGCCTGTCGCCAGAGGGCTGTGCGTCTGGTTCGACGGGGCAATGGTCAACTGTCTGCAGAGGCAACGGCTGGGCGAAAGGTTGCCGACTCACTCGCTGGCCAGGCGGTAAACGGGCACTCGTCGGGTGGTATTGAACAAATTGTCGCTGACCTCCACCTCCGTCGTGACAATCGCCATACCGGACCGGCGCAACTGCGCGATGTCCGCCGCCACTCGCTGACTGCCGAACCAGAACAGGGCGTCGAGAGCGGTGACCGGCAGGCCGGCGTTCAGCGCCTGGCGGAGCCGCTCCCGGGCCGGCTTTATCTCCCGGGCAATCTGCTGGTACGGGGCCGCCGTCAGCCCCGTTGCATCGACGCGACGAATGCGGTTTGCCAGGCGGTAATGAAAGGCTTCCGGGACAGCCTGTAAATCCTGTTTCAAACTATAGACGCAGCCGTAACGTTTGCCGTTGAAAACGGCGGCTTTACGGCTAAGCTGCAACGTCTCGCGAACATCGGCGATTAGCTGCGGCGCGCGCACCAGCAGCAGGCGAAAAGGCAGCTCGAAGCTGGTGACATAGTCGACGTTCAGTAACGCAATGCGCAGGCGCTCCTCTGCCCCGGCCCGCAGCTGACGACACTCCAGGTATACTTCGCGCCACTGCTCCCGGAGCCGTGGCGTCTCACCGGCTTCGGTAAACTGGTATTTTTCAATATCGTAATCAATTCTCCCGGCCACCGCGCATTCCTTTCTGAATCAGTCCGCGGGTTATATTATCATCCTCCGACGCCGTCCCCTATGCCCAACGCCGCTGTCGTTGTCGATTATTTACGATAAAGATAACGGGTGATGATCACATCAAGAACAAACAGCAGGAAGATAACGCTGCTTAACCATAATAAGCCTGCGAATAAATCAAGTAATTGCATCGTTGTTCCCTCGCCGTTGGCCCTAAAAAAGACGCTCCATCACCATAAAGTAGTTAACAACCACCTTAACAGCCACAGAATAAAATTATTTAGCACGATGCCATCCCGAGCCCGGACAGATTCATTTTATTGTCATTAATTTGTCATCAAAAAATGTCTATCATCAACCGGCGCCGCAGGGTCGTCTCTGCCGTCATGGTATGGCGGACAACGCGTCGCCACGCGGTTTAACAACACGGAATAACCTCGCCCTACCTCATTCTTACTGTCATTGCATAATTTTATATCAGGCACGTTTGTCATCCTGCTGAATAATCCGTAAAAGCGCCGTAAGCAATAAAACCCCTGCAGATTGGTTTACCATGGAGAAATAAGATGCCTAGCGAAAAAGCCCGCAGCCTTGACCATTTCTATGAATTACTGGCGACAGGACAACACCCGAAGATTGAGCTCGATTTTGATGTCGCCGCGGACGATTTTTTTAAAATCGCCACCGAGTTTGGCGATATTGGCGCGAGGATCACCCGGGTTAACGAACGATTTATTATTAAGATCAAGCCACCGAAGGCATAAACACCCGGCCCGAGTCGTTGCAGCAGATCACCGGTTTGTGCGCATCCCTCTCGGTCATCCCTGACCGGACGGCGCGACGCGCCGGCAAATCCTCACCTGCCGGCGCGAATCAGGCTCAGTGATAGCCCTCGCTGCCGGAGACTTTGCCGCGAAAGACGTAGTAGCTCCAGGCGGTATACATCAGGATCACCGGGATAATGAGCAGCGCGCCCGGCAGCATAAATACCTGGCTGGACGGCGGCGCAGCGGCATCCCACAGAGAGATATGCGGTGGGATAATGTTCGGCCAGACGCTGATCCCCAGCCCGCTGAAGCCGAGGAAAATCAGGCCCAGCGTCAGGATAAATGGGCGGGCATGGCTGGCGGGGCGCGCGCTCAGGCGCCAGATCCACAGGCTCAGAGCCAACACCAGAATCGGCACCGGCACGAACCAGAAGAAATTGGGCAGCGTAAACCAGCGTTCCGCCACGTAGCGCCAGCCCAACGGCGTCCAGACGCTGACCACCGCGATCACCGCCATCAGCGCCAGCAGTACCTTGCGGGTCAGCTCGCGCATCCGCTGCTGCAGCGCGCCTTCGCTTTTCATAATCAACCACGTGGTGCCCAGCAGCAGATAGGCCACCACCAGCCCCAGACCGCAGAACAGATTGAAAGGGGTAAGCCAGTCCAGCGTCGAACCGGCGAAGCGGCGGTCAGCCACCGCAAAGCCGTTGATAAACGCGCCGACGACAATCCCCTGGCTGAAGGTCGCCAACAGCGAGCCGCCGGCAAAGGCATAGTCCCAGAAGATGCGATGCGAGGGAACCGCTTTAAAACGAAATTCAAAGGCCACGCCGCGAAAAATCAGGCCGATGAGCATCGCCGTCAGCGGGATAACCAGCGCATCGGTGATCACCGCATAGGCCAGCGGAAAGGCGCCGAACAGCCCTGCCCCGCCGAGCACCAGCCAGGTTTCGTTACCATCCCAGACGGGGGCGACGCTGTTGACCATCACATCGCGCTCTTCGCCATCATGCACCACGCTGAACAGCATCCCAATACCTAAATCGAAACCATCCATCACGATATACATCAGCGTGGCGAAGACAATGATGACAAACCAAATCACCGAGATATCGATGCTCATGATGCGTTCTCCTCATCACGCACCGGCTCAGCCGCTGAGAGCGGACGCGCCGGGGTGCCTGCGGTTTGCGAGGTCAGCTCCGTCACCGGCTGCGGCCCTTTTTTGATAAGCCGGAAAATGTAGTAATACCCCACGCCAAACACGGCGCAGTAAACCACGATAAATACCAGCAGGCTGATGGCCATCTGCAGGGTGCTGTGCAACGACACCGCATCCCGCGTGCGCAGCAACCCGTATATCACCCACGGCTGGCGGCCCATCTCGGTGGTCACCCACCCGGCGACCAGGGCAATAAGACCGGCGGGCCCCATACAGAGCGCAAACCACTGGAAGGGACGCGAGTGGTACAGCCGCCGCCGATAGCGCAGCCAGGCGCTGCAGATCCCTAAGGCGATCATCAACACGCCCATCCCGACCATGATGCGAAACGACCAGAAGACGGCGGGCGAATAGGGTCGGTCCTCTTTCGGGAAGTCTTTCAGGGCCGGCACCTGCTTATGCAGGCTGTGGGTAAGGATCAGGCTACCGAGAGCGGGGATCTCCAGACCATAGCGGGTCCGCTCCTGCTCCATGTCCGGCAGGCCAAACAGCAGCAGCGGCGTGGCCTCGCCGGGGCGATTTTCCCAGTGCCCTTCGATGGCCGCGATCTTCGCCGGCTGATGCTCAAGGGTGTTAAGACCATGCATATCCCCCACCACCGCCTGGATCGGCGCCACCAGCAGCGCCATCCACATCGCCATCGACAGCATTTTGCGGATGGCCGGCGAGTCGTTGCCGCGCAGAAGATGCCACGCGGCAGACGCCCCGACGAACATGGCGCTACTGAGAAACGCGGCTATCGCCATATGGAACAAGCGATACGGAAAAGAGGGGTTAAAGATAATCGCCAGCCAGTCCTGCGGGATGAGATGGCCATTTTCGATGATAAAACCCTGCGGCGTCTGCATCCAGCTATTGGAGGCAAGGATCCAGAAGGTAGAAACCAACGTGCCAAGCGCCACCATGCAGGTGGTAAAAAAATGCAGCGCTGGCGGCACTTTATTCCAGCCAAACAGCATCACCCCGAGGAATCCCGCTTCAAGGAAGAAGGCGGTCAGCACTTCGTACAGCAGCAGCGGGCCGGTAATACTGCCAGCGAACTGGGAAAATCCGCTCCAGTTGGTGCCGAACTGATAGGACATGACTAATCCGGAGACTACGCCCATGCCAAAATTGACGGCAAAGATTTTCAGCCAGAAATTGTAGAGTGAACGCCAGACATTATCCCGGGTTCGCAGCCACATCCCCTCAAGCACCACAAGGTAGCTGGCAAGGCCGATGGTGATGGCCGGAAAGAGGATATGGAAGGATACGGTAAAGGCGAATTGCAATCGGGCCAGATGAAACGCGTCGAATTCAAACATATTCCACACCCATCATTGTGAATCGCCCCGGCCGCAGCCGGGGCTCATGCGAACATCACTTAGCCGATGATGAAGTGTTTTGCTTCCCGGCGCCGAGTTCGGCGCCGGTCAAAGGATCGCCCTGCGGGTCAGACTGCGTTCGCTTCAGCATCGCTTTGCACAGCGCTTCCTGCTCTGGCGTCAGGCCGACAGAAGCACTGCCATCTCCGCCATCTACGGCCGGCTGTGGATCCTTGACATAATCGAAGTGTTTGTCACTGTTCCAGCTGCCGCGTACTTCTCCACCTTCAGACATATTGTAGTAGGTGTTAGCGTACTCGCTAATGGGCGGCAGTTTGCCCGGTGGATAGTTGTTGCGAATCGACTGCAGGGCCTTCTCAAAAGAGAGCTGATGCGCCGCTTCGCGGGTCATCAGGAAGGCCAGCGCGTCTTTCACGCCAGGATCGTCGGTCACGTTGATCAGGCGTTCATAGACGATCTTCGCCCTCGCCTCCGCCGCGACATTCGACCGCAGGTCGGCGGTGGGTTCGCCGATAGTATCAATGTAGGCCGCCGTCCACGGCACGCCCGCCGAGTTGGTCAGCGGGGTACCGCCGCCGTACAGCAGGGATGTAATATGGCTGTCATTGCCGTTGGCGGTGAGCGAACGATAGAGTTCCGCCTCGCTCTCGGTGCCCTCCGCCAGGGCTCCTTTGGCGCCTTTATTCAGCATGCCGACCAAAGTGCCAATGATCTCCAGATGGCTCAACTCCTCTGTCGCGATATCCATCAGCATATCTTTGCGGCCGGGATCGTCATCGCTTAATCCCTGGGTGAAATAACGACACGCGGCGGCCAGCTCGCCCTGAGGGCCGCCAAACTGTTCGAGCAGTAAATTCGCGAGCCCCGGATTCGGTTCAGCAACGCGTACGGTATACTGCAGTTGTTTCACATGACGAAACATAGGCCTGCCTCCTGGGTTATTTTTTCGCTTCTACGCCGTCAGCATCTGAACGCAGGAGAAACTGCTCTGTGGTCTGAGGAATATGTTTAATCAGCCAGTCGGCCATTTCCCGCTCTTCCGCCAGGATGGCTTCAATGGCTGGGATGGAGGCGGTATCGCCCGCTTTTTCAGCGGCCGCCAGCAGAGAGGTATAGCAGGCGATTTCAAACTGCTCGAAAACGTACCCGCTGATCGAGCCTTTGACGATTTCATCGGAAGGAAACATCCCGCCGATGGACTGGCCGAGAGCCGCCATTTTACTCATCGAATCTTTAATCACCGAGCGCGAAATCTCATTGCGGTCGAGGATCTCTTCCAGCACGGTAATTTGCCGTTTGGTCTCGTTAACATGCTGTTCGATCCTGGCACGGAGATCCGGATAATTATCGATACGGCCAGCCATTGATTCCAGCATGGACTCTGCCTGTTTTTCCATGGCATGCGCATCTCGTAGCCAGTCATGGTAATGTTCAACGTGATTCATCGTGATTTCCTCGTGTCAGGGAGAGTTTATTTTTCCGCTTTCTTATTAATATTACCTACCGCCAGATCGGTTAATTTCACATCGGTTTGTTTTTCTTCTTCCAGGGTTTCGGCAAGCAGTTTGGCTGCTTTTTTATAGCCCAACTGCTCTGCCAGGGTGACCAGAGTACCGTAACTGGCAATTTCGTAATGCTCGACCTTTTGCGCAGCGGCAATTAATGCAGCATCACGTACCTCATTTTTTTCCGTGCTCTCAACGACTTCATTAGCTTCTTCGATTAATCCTTCCATGGCCACGCATTTCATGCGTTTGATTTTCAGGTTGGATTCCTGTTCAATAATCTGGTCGATACGTTCGATCTGGCCCTGGGTTTCTTCAAGATGAGCATTGAACGCCGCGCTGAGTTTTTCACTGGACGCCGCTCTGGCTAGTTTAGCCAGCCCGCGGGTTAATTGTTTCTCTGCGCTGTAGGTATCTGAGAGCAGGTGAATAAATACATCTTCAATGCTTTTCATATTCATAGAAATACCTTCTGGAGTCAGAAAATAACTGCGAGTCTGTGACAGACTCGCAGGAGATACTTTCACTTCAGGGTGCAAGGAAAAGGATAATCAGGAATTATCGGACTTGCGGCCACCGCCGTGGCTATTCTGTCCGCCTTTTTTACCCGCTTCGGACGCACGCTGCGGATCATTTTTAAAGTTCCCGCCGCTGTGCTGACCACCTTTACGACCTGCTTCAGAAGCTTTTTCACGGTCTTCAGCAAAATTACCGGAACCACCACGATGCTCTGCCATATTTCACCTCATGTATATCGGTTATGTCAGTACGATACGAAAATATTCCGTATCACTCGTCGTTCGATATTTAAATCTAGCGGGTAATGCTGGTTAGTCAAATTATTATTCCGTTTTTTCGACACCTTTTAGCAGTAATTCGGAATAATTCTACAAGACACCTCAAAAATAACCAGACGGCACCTTGCCGCTAACTCACTGTGTTCAGGGAAATAATGTATGCAGATCACCTCTGCGGCAAAGAATTATCTATACCGGAGGATTACTACCGTTGGGTTATATAACGAAGCGGCAGCATTGTCCTTTGCCAGACGGAAATTAAGAATTTTCCCTGATTTTACGGATAAAAAAAAGCCGCTGGGGAAGCGGCTAGCAAACAAAATGGAGCGAATATCATGCCCGATTAATACTGGCACACATAAGGGCAATAGGCAAATAACTCGAACAGACCAGCCGGGAAATAAGCGAAGCGTGGAATATATTCAGCCCCTGGAATATCACGCAGTTCCATTATTAGTACTCTACGCTTTATTTTTTACGATGATTTATCGGTGACGATAGCAGCCGTTCACCAGGCCGAAGAACCGCATGCTGTCAACCTTTCTCTCGAGGAGAATATTCTATGAAAGCACTCACTTATCACGGCCCGCATCATGTCAGCGTCGACACCATGCCTGACCCGGCTCTTGAGGCAGCGGACGATATTATTCTGCGCGTCACCGCGACAGCGATTTGCGGTTCCGATCTGCATCTGTACCGCGGAAAGATCCCCGGCACGCACCATGGTGATATTTTCGGCCATGAATTTATGGGGGAAGTGGTGGAAGCCGGTTCCGAGGTCACCGCGGTCCGCAAAGGCGATCGGGTGGTTATCCCGTTTGTCATCGCCTGCGGAGACTGCTTCTTTTGTCGCTTGCAGCAGTATGCCGCCTGCGAAAGCACCAATAGCGGCCAGGGAGCGACGCTCAATCGAAAAGGCATTTCGCCACCGGCGGCGCTGTTTGGCTATAGCGATTTGTACGGCGGGATCCCGGGCGGCCAGGCGGAATATGTACGGGTCCCCAAAGCCAATACCGGACCGTTTAAAGTGCCAGACACCTTACCCGATGAAAAGGTGCTGTTTCTGTCAGATATTCTGCCCACCGCCTGGCAGGCGGTTAAAAACGCCGAGGTCAAACCCGGCAGTAGCGTGGCTATTTTTGGCGCCGGCCCGGTAGGCCTGCTCTGCGCCTCCTGCGCCAGGCTCAATGGCGCAGAACAGATATTTATCATCGATCATAACGATTACCGACTCGATTTCGCGCAACAACGCTATGGCGCGATCCCGATAAACTTTGACCACCATGACGATCCTGCGCAGTGGATTATCGATAACACGCCGGGCCATCGCGGCGTCGACGCGGTGATCGACGCCGTGGGCTTCGAGGCGAAAGGTAGCCTTACGGAAACCGTCCTCAGCACCCTGAAAATCGAGGGGAGCAGCGGAAAAGCCCTGCGCCAGTGCATCGCCGCCGTGCGCCGCGGCGGCATCGTCAGCGTACCCGGGGTTTACGCCGGTTTCATCCACGGCTTTATGTTTGGCGATGCCTTTGATAAAGGACTGACCTTCAGGATGGGACAAACCCACGTCCACGCCTGGTTGCCGGATCTGCTGGCGCTTATTGAGCAAGGGCTGCTTACCCCGGAGGAGATTGTCACTCACCATATGTCGCTGGAGGAGGCCGCGCGCGGCTACCAGATCTTTGAGAAACGTGAAGAGGCGTGCCGCAAAGTGATCCTCGTACCGGGAATGCAGCCCGGGAAGGCGACCCTCTGAGAAGGCGATTACCGCCCAAGGAAATTCTCGGCGGACCGATCGCGGCATGATATAAACATAGCGTGCTTTGGCCCGCCGTCGCTGATATAGCCGTTCACCAGAGGAGAAGTTGATGCTCGAGTTACGTCCGAATTGCGAATGTTGTGATAAAGATCTGCCGCCAGACTCACCCGAGGCGTTTATCTGTTCGTTCGAGTGCACCTTTTGCCGGGACTGCATGACGACGCGACTGAACGGACATTGCCCGAACTGCGGCGGCGAACTGGTGCGGCGCCCTGTGCGTCCCGAAGAGGCGCTGCGGCGCCACCCCGCCTCCACCCTGCGCCGCCATGCACAGTAGGCGAGACGCAGGTCTCCCGGCTAAGGTTAAAATTCACGCCCGAGGAGAGCGCGGAGCCTGAAGGCGTGACCGGTGGCAGACAACGTGCTCTTTCGATTATCGCCCGGCGGCGCTTCGCTAGTCCGGGCGAGCGTTTCCGGGTTCATATTCTGCATGTCAGTAAAACGACTTTCCCGCCCGTACTGCCCGTCGGCGATCGCTTTCATCGATAGCCGCAGCCCTCAGGGTTTATCCCCCCACATCGCGATTTCACTAAAACTCAGCCAGCCCTGTGCGCTCAGGCTGCCGTATCGCATGGCTGGCGTTCTTTTTTATTCACCATCGCAATAACGCTGGAAGCATTTCCGTTGCAATCGTTGATCTCCTGCCAGGCATATTTCGCTGCACACCGAAGCTTCCTGCTCTGGCCGTCAGTAGACTGCCGGGAAATTCACCATGGAGCAGACTTATGATTGCGGTACTTTTTGAGGCCGACGCCTTACCAGAAGCACAGGAAAAATATCTTCAGCTGGCGGCCGGGCTGACGCCTTTGCTTTCAGACACGCCGGGGTTTATTGCCATTGAGCGCTTTCAGAGCCTGAGTACGCCCGGCAAAATCCTCTCGTTATCCTGGTGGGAAGATGAAGCATCGGTGGCCAACTGGCAGCAAAATGAGCGGCATCTGGCTGCCCAGCGCGAAGGCAAAGCATCGATTTTTTCATATTACAGAATACGCGTCGCCCGCGTGTTCCGGGATTACGCATCGGATCGGGGAGCACAGTCAGATGTATGACATTCACGTGATTCTCAGCAACTCGCCGGGCTCGCTTGGCGCAATGGGTATGGCGCTGGGTAACAACGGCGTGGGGCTCGAAGGCGGTGGCGTATTCACCACGCCTGATGCCGGACATGCGCATTTTCTGGTGGAAGACGGTGAGACAGCCCGCAGGGTGCTGACCGAGGCCGGCTTTACGGTCAGCAATGTATGCCGTCCTCTGATACGAAAGTTACCTCAGGAACGTCCTGGGGAACTGGGAGACATCGCGGACACCCTGGCCCATAATGGTATTAATATTCTGGTACAGTACAGCGACCACCGTAACCGGCTCATTCTCCTTACCGATGATGACGCCCGGGCAGCGGAAGTGACCAAAAAATGGGCCATACTTTCTGAATGAATCTCCTGAAACCGCAGCAAGACAGTGAGCCAGAGGAGGCGCTGGAAACCGCTATGGCGATGGTGGCCTCCGCCCTCTCTGACTCATCAAGGGTCAGTATTCTCTGCGCGCTGATGGACGGGCGCGCATGGACGGCAACCGAACTCAGTACGGTCGCCGAGGTGTCCGCCTCCACCACCAGCGGCCATCTTGCCCGGCTGCTCAGCAACGGGCTGGTGGTGTGTCTCGCGCAGGGGCGCCACCGCTATTACCGCCTGGCGGGCTCGCATATTGCCGGGCTGCTGGAAAACCTGATGGGCGTCTCTATGCAAGCGCATAAGACGCTTCTCCCCAGCACGCCGGTTAATCTTCGCTACGCCCGGACCTGCTACGATCATCTGGCGGGCGAGCTGGCGGTCAATATTTATGAATTTATGCTGAGGGAAAAATGGCTGGCGGCAGATGGCCTGGCCCTGACGTCAGCCGGTAAAACCCAGCTTGAACGCCTTGGCGCAGTGTTTAACGCCCGCCCACGGCGTAAGCCCTGCTGCCCCTGTCTCGACTGGAGCGAAAGACGTTTTCATCTGGGCGGCGATGCCGGTTCGTCGCTAATGACGCTGTTCCTGCAAAAAGGATGGATAACGCGCGCGCCGGGATATCGGGAAGTACAAGTGACGGATAGCGGCAAAGCGGCGCTGTCCCGGCTGTTTAATCTGAAAGTGAGCGGATAGCCTGAGTTTAGGCTACAGCACATTTTCGCCGAACGGCCCCGGTTTAAGCCGGTCGGGCCATCAGTATGACGCCTGGCGTGCAATCCATACCCACTTGCGCTCTCGCGGTAAACTGAGCTATCCCTGTCACGAGGCGCATGGCTTTGATGGACATTGTGTTGCGGGAAATCGGCCATGGCACCGCACAGCGAGCGTCCGGCGAAATAACGGCCTGAATGCGATAAAAAAACGGGAGCCCATCGGCTCCTGCTTTTACTTAATCCACCAAGGGGATTACATGTTCGCGATAATCGCGTCGCCAAACTCGCTACATTTCAGCATGTTTAGCGCCTTCCATCAGACGTTCGAAGTCATAGGTCACGGTCTGGCGGCGATAGCGCCTTCCATGCCTTTGACGATCAGGTCTGCGGCTTCGAACCACTGCATGTGGCGCAGCAATACATATTTGAAAATTGGCTAACATGCTGAATTTAAATGCAAATAGAAGCATCAAAGAATAAGTTGCATACAAAAAATGCCATGTGGTAACTTATTGAAACTACTATAGTTGCTTTTCGTTTTGGGGAAGGAATATCCTGTTCTATCCCTCAATGAAAATACTTATTTAAGAGTTTTCTATGGATTGGTTAACGTTTTTCAGTAAATTGATTGAACACTGCACGTGGCCGGGTATTCTCCTTTTCATTGTGATCAGATATCGAAAAACTATCGTTGCACTAGCTAGCTCTTTGAGTTCTATTAAAGTCGGAGATTTTGTTGACGCCAACTTTAGTCGCGAGGCAGCAAAGATAGCTACCGTCAGTGAAGTTGAACTACCTCCGTCCGGAGTTGATTTTGAACAGCAGGAGGTTGAAAATAAGTTGCTAGAACTCCCCCCAAGGTTAGCGATTTTAGACGCTTGGAAAATTGTTGAAAATTCAATTGATGAGTTCATAGTTAACAAAAATGTTGGCAGTACCGCTATGTCAAGTGGATACCCCTCCAAGTTACCACCGATCAGAAAAATTTCAGAGCTACGCCGAGCTGAATACATAACCGCTCATCAAGCTGAGATGTTAGATAGTTTAAGAAAGTTAAGGAATGAAGTTGTACATGGCCCATATGGTTTAGAACCATCGCAAGTTGATGCAATTAACTATGTAAAATCCGCGCTTGCATTCTCTAACTTATTTAAAATGAACATTAATCTCGACAATAAGTAGAAATGCTGCCATGCGGGGCAAATCCTCTCGTGCCGTCCAAAAATCCCTGAGAAACCAGCCCTTTAAGACTGGTTTTTATTCTTATTTTTTGTACGGGGAGAAATGGGGGAGAATCCCCCATCAATCGCAACCTTTCCGAGCTCTTTTCCGCTCAAAGAAATGTTCACTTCTCTGTCTTCTATACTTCCCGTATGACTACTGGAGGTAACCATGTGCGGACGCTTTGCTCAATCACAGTCACGCGAAGAATACCTGGCTTATCTTGCCGAAAAAACTGAGCGGGATATCGCCTATGATCCAGAACTAATCGGCCGGTACAACGTGGCGCCAGGGACTAAAGTTTTGCTCCTGAGCGAACGCGATGAACAGATGCACCTCGATCCGGTCCAATGGGGTTACGCGCCAGGGTGGTGGGATAAACCACCGCTGATTAATGCACGAGTTGAGGCCGCTGCGGCCGATCAGGGGTTTGTCGATATTCATGACTGTCGGCCGCTTGTCCTGGCGCCGCCCGGGAATAGATGATGCAGGATGTCACGGGGGCTGGCAGTTGATAATGAGCACCTGTAAATCCATAACGTCCGCAATGTGGCCGGAGCATACATCATATACATCTTTCTGGTTTTACCGAGTTGCAGTGTAGTATCAATCTGCGTGAATAAGTTACCGTCAAAACTACAAAGTTCTGTTAATATACGAAAGAAGTAATAATAAATGGTGAAGCCCCAACTTACAGAGAGGATCCTCGCACCATGAAACTTTACATAACTGGAAACGGATTTGATTTACACCATGGCCTTGATACCAGCTATTGTTCTTTTGCCTATTTTTTGCGATCTTACCAGAGGGATTCGTACAACAACTTAATTGAGTTTGTCGGTTTTACAGAACTCCCTGAAAATATTGACGAACTGAATGAGGATGAACATCGTCTGTGGTGTGAATTTGAAAGTAATCTGGCAGGGTTAGATTCTCAGGCTGTACTGGATGCATTTACCGATTATCTCCCAAATCTGGGTGACCCAGATTTTCGTGATAGAGACTGGCATGCATTTGAAATTGAAATGCAGCGAATTCTTGAAAATTTAACTGATGGTATTTTCACCCAGTTTATGTCGTTTATTTCTCAAGTTAAATATCCAGAGTTTACCGCCGATAAAACACTGCAACTATGCAACAATGCCCTATTTATAAACTTTAATTACACCAGAACTATTGAATGCTATTACGGAATAAAAAGAAACCAGATTCTTTACATCCACGGCAATGCATCCTTACCTGGGGATAGGCTTATACTGGGGCATGGGATTGATCCTGAAAATTTCAAAGAGCCTCCTCAAGAGCCGCCCACGGACGCAACGGATGAGGAGCTAGAACAGTGGTATCAACACATGTCTGATAATTACGATTTTGCATATGAAATAGGAAAACAGACTCTGAATCGGTACTTTACCCACTCATTCAAAAATACAGAGGAAGTGATAGATGCAAACCAATCATTTTTCTCTCAACTCAACGCGGTAAACGAGGTGATCATAATTGGACACTCTTTATCAGCGGTCGACATGCCTTACTTCGCTGCCATTAAACAACACGTCCAGCCTAATTCGACCTGGACAGCGACATGGTATCTTGAAAAAGAACGTGATCAACACCTACATGCATTGCAGAGCATAGGCATTGAATATCCCCTAATTGTGCCAGTATGTAGCCTGCTGGTAAGGTCGTGACTACAACGAAAGTAGTGCTCGGCTAAATAGGCATGTTAGTAAAAGGGGTAATGTTCGCTATTTTATCATATCGGACATTCGCCATCAGTAGGCCAAGCGCGATTGATGACGAATGTCGCTATTCCTAATACAACCCCATCGTCCAGTGTCTCTCCTTCTATACTTTCATTCTGAAGACTGGAGGTAACCATGTGTGGACGCTTTGCTCAATCACAAACCCGTGAAGAGTACCTGGCTTATTTGGCTGAAGAGGCCGAGCGGGATATCGCTTATGACCCCGAACCAATCGGCCGGTACAACGTGGCACCGGGGACTAAAGTTTTGCTCCTGAGCGAACGCGACGAACAGTTGCACCTCGACCCGGTTCACTGGGGTTACGCACCAGGGTGGTGGGATAAGCCACCGCTCATTAACGCTCGAGTAGAAACAGCGGCGACAAGCAGAATGTTCAAGCCTCTATGGCAACACGGGAGAGCAATTTGTTTTGCAGACGGCTGGTTTGAATGGAAAAAGGAGGGCGACAAGAAACAGCCTTACTTCATTCACCGTAAAGACGGCAAGCCCATCTTCATGGCGACTATTGGTAGCGTCCCTTTCGAGCGCGGAGATGAAGCAGAGGGATTTTTGATTGTGACCGCTGCGGCCGATCAAGGGCTGGTCGATATTCATGACCGCCGGCCGCTGGTACTGACGCCTGGAGCCGCCCGCGAATGGATGAGGCAGGATGTAGGAAGTAAGGAAGCCACCGAGATTGCTACCGATGGGTCAGTGTCAGCAGATCATTTTATATGGCATCCTGTTTCCCAATTGGTCGGTAACGTGAAAAACCAAGGTCCAGAATTGATAATGTCAACATCCTAACCAGTAATTATTAAGCCTAAGTGCAAATCTAAAATAAGTTTAATTTAACCACTAATCATTCAAGAAATTTAAAATGAAATTCTCATCTAGCTCAAAGTCAATTGGCACTAACCTCGCCACCCCATTGTCATTTATAAACAACCTCCTTCTTTCATTATCTAATAACCTCGGAAGCATGTTTTTATTCCCTGTCCATAATATTTCACCGTCATTAAAATGTGATGCAGTATCCATAACTTCAATAGTTAATCCGCCAGTAAGTGCGGATACTACTCGACATTCCAAAACATGCATCAAATCAAAGTTTCTTGCTAGGAACTCAGGATGCATTACTGTATTGTGTACATCCACCCCATGGTTTACAGTTGACGGGAATTTTAAAGCGACCCTTCCATCCTCACCAACATTGTCTATATTCCGTGGGACATTTGTCATCAAGATTTCCGAAAGTGCTGCTGTTAGTTTATAGTCACTTGAAAAAGTTGCATGAACTCTTCGAGTAAACAGAGCATCAAGATATGTGTACAGTATATCTTCATGGTTTTTCGATTCAAAGTTAAACGCATTTTCATTCGTAGATAAAGCAGCGCTAACTGGATACGCAGCTTTGTTTATCCATTGCCCTATATATATAACCTCTCCAACTTCACATCTACTTTCCTTAATAGCAGTCATTCTGGTCGATGCTGCATAAAATCTTGATTGCCCTGGAGGGTTGCATCTTTGATAGTTAACTACAGCAGAGTTTGGAGGTGCTGAAATTTCTTCCACGCTTGTTATTTTCTTTCCTGCAGTTCGTCGCACATGGTAAAGTGAATCAGCGCCAGAGCGAAGTTGAACCACAAACATAACCCCATCTGTCATCTTCTTAAACAGACTTTTTATATAATCGTAATCAACAGTATCAAGATCCATCCTATTAATCTGCTTGATTATTTTATTTAACTCTATTTTTGATAATTTCCTTTCCATTTATCCACCACATTCATTCTAGAATTTTATATGCAAGTCTACATCATACTTATAGCGTAGTGATTACAGCAAGCTAAAACTTTAAATAAAACAGCTAATTATCAATACACCTAAATTATTTAAAATTCAAGGATTAACTAACACATAGTAAGTCGCTGTACCTCGTCGTGTACCGAGGCGAAAGCATTTCCCGCTTCATCTGCCAGGCAGTCTGGATCCCCTGCCCTGCAAAATACAGCGCTCCCCTTCCGTCCTTTGCGTTGAGTTGGTCGAGAACTTCCATAAGCTTTTCACTGTTCTTCCGTGGCGCGTTGTCATCAAACAGGTTGAGCTGCGCTACGCCCTGGCTGTAGAAATCTCCCAGCATTACTCCTGCTTTCTGGTAACGATGCCCGTCTCGCCAGATTACATCGAGACATTTTGTCGCCGCGGTGATGATGTCCCGGCTGTCTTGCGTTGGGGTTAACAGCTTTACTGATGCGCTGTTTCCGTAGTATGGCTCGTTAAGCGCAAAGGGGCTGGTTTTAACGAACGCTGAGATGAACCGACAATACTGATGCTCGCCACGGAGTTTCTCCGCTGCGCGCGACGCATAGCTGCATATCGCCTGCCTCATCTCATGGTATTCAGTGATACGGCCACCGAACGAACGACTGCACACGATTTCCTGCTTTACCGGTGCGAACTCCTCCAGCCCGAGGCATGGTTCGCCACGCAGCTCCCGCACGGTTCGCTCCAGAACAACATTAAAATGCTTCCGGATAAAACGGATATCGGTATCCGCCAGTTGAAGTACCGTGTTAATGCCCATTGTTTCCAGCTTTTTACTGATACGGCGCCCAACCCCCCAGACCTCATCCACCGGAAGCAAAGCCATCAACTTCCTCTGCCTTTCAAGATTAGACAGATCCACCACCCCTCCGGTCTGTCGCTGCCACTGTTTCGCAGCATGATTGGCCAGCTTTGCGAGGGTTTTAGTCTGGGCTATGCCGACACCGACCGTGAGGTGCGTCCTGCGCAGAATCGTCTCGCGAATTTCCCTGCCAAAGTCGGTAAGGTCGCGACAATTACGAACACCTGTCAGATCGCAAAATGCCTCATCAATACTGTAAATTTCGCAGCGTGGAGACAGTTCCTCCAGCGTTGTCATCACTCGGTTGGACATATCGGCATAAAGCTCATAGTTGCTGCTAAACGCGATAATACCGTGCCGGCGAAACATGTCCTTTTGCTTGAAATAAGGCTCGCCCATTTTGACGAAGGGCTTCGCCTCTTGCGAACGGGCGATCACACAGCCGTCGTTGTTTGACAGGACGACCACCGGCCGCCCCTTCAGGTCAGGACGAAATACGGTCTCGCACGATGCGTAAAATGAGTTCACATCGCAAAGCGCAAACATTTCAGCCAGCCGATTTGATGATGTAAGTTACGACCCCGAACACATCGAGAGTATCCTCGCTACCGACGACTATCGGCGAATATGCAGGGTTCATTGGGTTAAGCTGAACCCGCGGATGCAGCTGCAGCTTCTTAACGGTAAATTCCCCATCCACAGCAGCAATAACGATATCGCCATGAACTGCTGTTCTTGAGCTATCCACGACCAGAAGATCACCTTCCCCTATGCCGGCGTCTTTCATGCTGTCGCCGGCGGCTTTGACAAAATACGTCGCACTGGGGTGGTTAACGAGCAACTCGTTCAGATCGATACGTTGCTCAACGTAATCCTGTGCAGGACTTGGAAAACCACATTGCACAAGGTCGCTGTACAACGGGAGCAGCATGATCTGACGTAACTCAACGGGCGTATAGAACTGCATAATAGACTCGCTCACATTAACACTGTTTTTATATACAGTAGTTTTAACTGAGCGACATATCAATATAGGTTCTGACTATCGATTTACACCACCGACACAACTCATTGTTTTTTCTAACTATAGCAAACTGGTATGCATATTCCGTCTTCATGTCCCTCTGACCAGATCGGACATCTGATGCTGGTAAACCTGCATCAATAATTCACTAGAATGCTATACGCAACCTATTAATGCTTATTCCCAAAAACATTAGACTCCTAAGTTCATCTAGCCTCGACAGGCTTTCTTACTATTCTTCTAAAAGTTCGAAAAAAGAACTACTTATGATTCAGGAACAGATTTAGGTACAAATTAGCCATTGTGTAGTTGACATTACAAGAACTTTAGATAGCATTCTTTACTACAAGATTCTGCATTGCCATAACCATAAATAATCAAATTCATAAAACATTGAGAAATGCCATGTCGAACACTCAGCCTGATAGTATAAATGAATCAATTATTTCCTCAATACAACAAGCCATTTTATTTAGGGCAAAAAATACTTTTTTTGGAACATTTGCCCTATCTTGGTTTTTATTTAATTGGGATAGAGTATTTTATTTTTTCATGTCTGATGAAAAAGTGCTACCCAAAATATCATTACTTAAATCCGAACTTCCCCCTCCGGATGGCGGATATAGTTTCTTTTTAAAATCTCATGAATGTTTAATTTATCCACTTCTAACAGCACTTATTTTCACGATTGGATATCCATTCCTTATATATATTACCAAACGCATTCACAAATGGATATTTGCGAAAATTGAAAAATTTAATGAGACCACTCAGCAAGAAGCAATTAAAAGGAGGAAAGGATTAGAATCTGATATGGAGAATAGCATTGGGGAAAGAAATAAAATAAAAGCCAGGATTGAAAGAGAAATAGCCGATGAAAAACTAAACGCTATTATTAGTAATGAAAGAGCTGATGAAATTCGCAAAGAACTTCAGAATAACAAAATTGAGCTTGAGCGCATTAAAATAGACATACAAAGTAACACACTGATATTACAAAATCAAGAGAATAGAAAAATAAACCTGACTGATGAATACAACCAGCTAAAAGAAGATTTTTCAACTGTAAAAGAACAAAACGACATTGTTAAAAAAATCACTGAAAAGTATACTGAATGCGAAGCGAAGTTAAAGATATCAGAAGGAAAAATAATCAATCTTGAAGTTTCTTTGGATAGTTCAAAAAGATATATGCATCTATGTGATGAAAACTATAAATCACACATAGCCTTCGAAGCCAACATCATGGATAAATTGAAAGACTATCAGGAAGCAATTAATCTTTACGACCGTATCGTAGCTCAAGATCAGAATGATATTTACGAAAAATACCCTGATCTTATTAATTTCAGGAGTCAAATTAGTGAAATAGAAAGCAGCAGAAAATATACAATCGAACAACCTCACGTGATGAAGTTTGATTATTAACCCCCGACAAGTCGGGGGCGTTTATTAAACAGTTATAGCCCGCTTAATAAAATACTTCTTAATTGCAGAATATACTAATTCAATCTCAGACACAGGGAGCACGCGACTGTAGATTGCTGCAGCGTACAGATTGCCCTGTGAGCTCTCTGCAGCGTTGTAATGTGAACCCAGCAGGATATTACCTGCCTTTCCATAAACACCAGTTGCTGGCAGAGGCGCCTGGGCATTTTTATTATTCGTCAGATCATAAAGGCTGGACGTTTTTGCTGTCTGACTGAATGCCGACGCTATGGCGCGGAGCCTGATATTATCAACACCCGACGATACCCCATACGACAGGT
>OKNR01000030.1_pt1 | contig 71589 bp, 64 predicted proteins | sample 1610141 | NCBI WGS metagenome assembly OKNR01 (sample SAMN04436622, study PRJEB24849) | human gut metagenome | biome: human gut; feature: NICU; material: stool | host: Homo sapiens | place: USA: Saint Louis, MO | collected 2009-12-24
CCAGACCCCGTTCCCGTCGTTGTGCCGGATGGCGGCTACGCCTTATCCGGCCTACGGAGCCCTGTATATCAAACGGTTACTCACACCGTAGGCCCGCGCAAGCGCAGCGCCGCCGGGCAAGCTGTACCAGACTCCGTTCCCGTCGTTGTGCCGGATGGCGGCTAACGCCTTATCCGGCCTACGGAGCCCTGTATATCAAACGGTTACTCAACACCGTAGGCCCGCGCAAGCGCAGCGCCGCCGGGCAAGCTGTACCAGACCCCGTTCCCGTCGTTGTGCCGGATGGCGGCTACGCCTTATCCGGCCTACCTTCACCCCAGCTCTAAGGCTTGGGCCAGCAGGGGGATTCCCGTCGCATCGCCTGAATCCTCTCATCCACACGACGATACGTTTGTTTATTGCCTTACTGCCAAGCTGAATCGTTAAAGCTAAAAACAATATAGATCACATATTCTGGTGATAAATACGTATTACATAGCAAGATAATACGACTCCCATCCCATTTAGCCTCAGCAAATCGGCCGTTTTCTCACCAGGTGAGGCGCTTCACATTTTAATCACCCCCATGCCGGTAGATTTCACACGTCAATGACACAATCGATTCAGCAAAAAGGGAATAAAAATGAAAAAGACATTGGTTCTGACGACGATCGCCCTGCTGGTTTCCGGCTCGGCCGCGGCAAAAACATGGGTGCTGACGAACGCTGAAGAGGGGATGGATAAAGGAAACTGGCAGATCAACAGCGATCAGCTGAAGGTGAAAGATCATGCGTTCAGCATTGAGCAGAAAGTCCTGCACGGCGGTAAGCAGGAAGGCAGCAAAATCCTCACCATTCATAGTAAAGACGGCCTGACCATCACCCTGAGCCCGACACGCGGCATGAACTTGCTGCGTATTGAGGGTTTCGGCAGCCGGATGGGCTGGGATTCGCCGGTTAAAGAGGTCGTCAACCCGGCGTTTATCAACCTGGAAAGCCGCAATGGCCTCGGCTGGCTGGAAGGATTCAACGAGATGATGGTCCGCTGCGGCTATGAATGGACCGGCCATCCGGTGACCGCGGACGGGCAAATTTATACCCTACACGGCAAGGCGGGCAACACGCCGGCCTCTCTGGTGGAGGTGGAGGTGGCCGACAGCGCGCCGTATGAAATCCGCATCCGCGGGCTGGTGAAAGAAAGCACCTTTAAAAAAGCCGATCTGCAGACCCTGACCGAACTGCGCTACGTGCCGGGTAGCAACAGCTTCAGCTTACATGACGTCTTAACCAACCATGCCGACTATCCGCATGATTATCAGATCATCTACCACAGCAACTTCGGCACCCCGATCCTCGAAGAAGGCGCGCGCTTCCTCGCCCCGATGTCCAGCATCAGCCCGTTCAATGATTACGCGAAGAGCGGGTTAAAAACCTGGCAGACCTATCAGGGACCGACCAAAGATTTTGACGAGATGGTATTTAATATTCAGCCGCTGGCCGATGAAAATCACCAGACCCTGGCCGCGGTGGTCAACAAAGCGGGCGATAAAGGGGCCTCTATTCAGTTTGATACCCGTCAGCTGCCGGTCCTGACGCTGTGGAAAAACACCGATACCGTCAAGCAGGGCTATGTCACCGGTATCGAGCCGGGGACCAGCTACGCCTATCCGGTGACCATTGAACGCGAGCAAAAACGCGTGAAGCAGCTGCAGCCGGGCGCCAGCGCGCAGTTTGATCTAACCTACACCCTGCTGCACGACAGCGCCCAGGTAGCCGCCGTTGAGCAGAAAATCGCTAAGATTCAGGGCGATAACAAAGTCGCGGACAACGAGACGCCGATCGCCAAAGAGTAACAGCGCCGCCAGTCGAATGCCCGGAGCGGTACGCCGAGCCGGGCTACTCCCGCCCCATCACCTCGTGCCCGAGATCCCGGGCAAACTGCTGATACTGCCGCTCATCGATCGGCTGCGGGTAGCTCAGCACCAGCAGCTCATGATCCGCAATGCCCTGATGATAGGTCGGGTGATGATGCGCCCAGGGATTAGCATGGAACCCCATCGACTGATAAAAGCGCAGCCGTTTATGGGCGATGGCCGTGGTTAGCGGATCGATTTCCAGAATGGTCAGCGGGGCGCGCGTCAGGATCTGCGCCAGCAGCTGTTTACCATAGCCGCGGGAGCGCAGCGTGTCGTCGATCGCCAGATGTTCGATATAACCGTAGCCGGCAAACTGCCAGCAGCCGCTGAGGCCGACAAAGACGCCTTCATCGAACCATGCTTCCAGCGCGTAGCGCGGGTGGCTCAGCGCCTGACGTTTGGCCTCGCTTTCGCGCTGCTCGTGCCACGGAAAGGCGCGCGCGTAAAGCGCGTCCAGCATGGCGAAATGGGGCGAGTCGGTAGAACGTACGCTTTCGCAGGTCAGCATCACACAATTCCTGGTAGCTAAAACAAAACTGCCCTCACGCGGAGGGCAGTGACCGGAGGCGTACGCGCTTATTCAGCCGCGGCCGCTTTTTGCGCCAGCTTATCCAGCAGCTTCTGATGAATGCCGCCGAAGCCGCCGTTGCTCATCACCAGGATATGGTCGCCCGGGTGGGCGGTTTTGACCACCATCTCCGCCAGGGTATCGACGTCGGCGCTCCAGTGGGCCGGCTGGACGCAGGCTTCCGCCACTTCCGCCACCTGCCACGGAATATGCTGCGGCTGCAGGAGGAACACTTCATCGGCGCGGCCGAGAGACGGCGCCAGATCGTCCTTGCAGACGCCCATTTTCATGGTGTTAGAGCGCGGCTCCAGCACGGCGAGAATGCGCGCGGTACCGCCTACTTTACCGCGCAGCGCCTGCAGCGTGGCGAGGATTGCCGTTGGATGATGGGCGAAATCGTCATACACGGTGACGCCGTTGGCTTCGCCGCGCAGCTCCAGGCGACGGCGGGCGTTGATAAAGCTGCCCAGCGCGTTCGCGGCATCCGCCGGCAGCACGCCGACGTGACGCGCCGCGGCAATCGCCATCAGGCCGTTATGCATATTATGCTCGCCGACCAGCGCCCACTTCACTTCGCCGACCTTTTCGCCGTCGAGTAAGACTTCCCACTGCGAGGCGTCGGCGTTCAGTTTTTTCGCCTGCCAGTGGCCCTGCTCGCCCACCAGCTCCTGCTCGCTCCAGCAGCCCATCGCCATCACCTGCTTCAGGTTGATGTCGTTCTCCGGCAGGATAATTTTGCCTTTGCCCGGCACGATGCGCACCAGATGGTGGAACTGTTTCTGAATCGCCTTCAGGTCATCAAAGATGTCCGCGTGGTCGAACTCAAGGTTGTTGAGGATCAGCGTCCGCGGGCAGTAGTGAACAAACTTGGAGCGCTTGTCGAAGAAGGCGCAGTCATATTCGTCGGCTTCAATGACGAAGAACGGGCTGTCGCCCAGGCGCGCGGAGACGTCGAAATTGCCCGGAACGCCGCCAATCACGAACCCCGGTTTATAGCCGCAGGCTTCAAGGATCCAGGTCGCCATGCCGGCAGTGGTGGTTTTGCCGTGGGTCCCGGCGACGGCCAGCACCCAGCGATCGCGCAGCACGAAGTCGTGTAGCCACTGCGGGCCGGACATATAGGGAATATTATTTTCCAGCACCGCTTCAACGCACGGGTTGCCGCGAGTCATGGCGTTACCGATGATCACCAGGTCCGGCCGGGGCTCCAGCTGGCTGGGGTCATAGCCCTGAATTAAATCAATCCCCTGGTTTTCCAGCAGGGTGCTCATCGGCGGATAGACGTTAGCATCCGACCCCGTTACCTCATGACCGAGGGAGCGCGCCAGCATGGCCAGCCCCCCCATAAACGTGCCACAGATTCCTAAAATATGAATGCGCATTCGTCATTTCCTTTTCTTATCCGGGGCACATTTTACCCATATCCCGGGCCCTGGCGAAATGCATTTCAGGCGAATCTGTATTTTGCTGGCGCGATTCACCTGTGCGCACTTTTTTGATTCTTTGTTAAGATTGTTGCGTTCGTTTTACTCAACATAAAAATGCAGGGAACGAGTTATGAAAACGTTAGGTGAGTTTATTGTTGAAAAGCAGCACGAGTTCTCCCACGCCACCGGTGAGCTGACTGCTTTGTTGTCAGCAATAAAGTTGGGCGCCAAGATCATCCACCGCGATATCAACAAGGCCGGTCTGGTCGATATCCTGGGTGCCAGCGGTGCTGAAAACGTTCAGGGCGAGGTTCAGCAAAAACTCGATCTGTTCGCTAATGAAAAATTAAAAGCCGCACTGCGAGCACGCGATATTGTTGCCGGGATCGCCTCTGAAGAAGAAGATGAGATTGTCGTCTTCGAAGGGTGTGAACACGCCAAATACGTGGTGCTGATGGACCCTCTGGATGGCTCCTCTAACATCGACGTTAACGTCTCTGTCGGTACGATCTTCTCTATCTACCGCCGCGTGACGCCTGTCGGCACGCCGGTGACAGAAGAAGACTTCCTGCAGCCGGGCAACAAGCAGGTGGCCGCGGGCTATGTGGTCTACGGATCGTCGACGATGCTGGTGTATACCACCGGCTGCGGCGTTCATGCCTTCACCTACGACCCGTCCCTTGGCGTCTTCTGTCTATGCCAGGAGCGCATGCGCTTCCCGGAGAAGGGCAATACCTACTCCATCAACGAAGGCAACTACATCAAATTCCCGCAGGGCGTGAAGAAGTACATTAAGTACTGTCAGGAAGAGGACAAAGCGACTCAGCGTCCTTATACCTCACGCTATATCGGCTCGCTGGTGGCGGACTTCCACCGCAACCTGCTGAAAGGCGGCATCTATCTCTATCCGAGCACCGCCAGCCACCCGGAAGGCAAGCTGCGCCTGCTGTATGAATGCAACCCGATGGCCTTCCTCGCCGAACAGGCGGGCGGTAAGGCCAGCGACGGTAAAGAGCGTATTCTGGATATTATCCCGGAAAGCCTGCATCAGCGTCGCTCCTTCTTCGTCGGCAACAACCACATGGTAGAAGACGTCGAGAACTTTATTAAAGCGTTCCCGGACGCCTAAGCGCCCTGCCCGCTCCTCCCGCGCCTGCGGGAGGAGCATTTCTTAGCGACTCCCCGCCCCGCTCACCCGCGTCACCGCCGCATTCTGCCGATTTTCCCACAGCACGGTCAGACCACGCTGCAGCGCGATAAAGATAAACAGCAAAATGCCGATGGCGATTTTCGTCCACCATGAGCTGAGGGTGCCGTCGAAGTTGATGTAGGTCTGAATCAGCCCCTGGATCGCCACCCCGAACAGCGTTCCCAGCACGGTACCGACGCCACCGCTGAGCAGCGTACCGCCGATCACCACCGAGGCAATCGCATCCAGCTCGACGCCGACGCCCGCCAGCGCATAGCCCGCCTGGGTATAAATGGAAAAGACGATCCCGGCCAGCGTCGCCAGTCCGGTGGAGAGCATATAGATACGGATCGTGGCGCTGCGAGTCGAAATCCCCATCAGATTCGCCGACGTGGCGTTGCCGCCGATGGCATACACCTGGTTGCCAAAGCGGGTGCGATGGGCGACAAAAATACCGGCCACCACCACCAGCAGCATCAGCAGTCCCATGGCGCTGAGACGACCGCCGCCGGGAATGGTCCATGCCAGCCCGGACAGGGTGTCGTACACTGGGTGGTTAATCGGAATCGACTCCTCTGACACCAGATAGCTCACGCCGCGCAGGAAGAACATGCCGGCGAGGGTGATGATAAAGGCCGGGATCTTCAGGGCGTCAATCAGCAGCCCCATAAACGCGCCGAAGGCGCAGCCCATCACCAGCACCAGCGGAAAGGCCACCAGCGGCGAGATTCCCCAAAAGCCAATCGCTTTGGCGAGGAAGACGCCGGTAAAGGCGATCACCGACCCCACCGACAGATCGATCCCGCCGGAGAGGATCACGAAGGTCATGCCCACGGCGATGATCCCGAGGAAGGCATTATCCGTCAGGATATTGCAGATCACCCGCGTTGAGGCAAAACCGGGGAACTGGGTCAGGCAGTAGAGGTAGCCCAGCACAAACACCGCAAGGGTGATCATCAATGGTAAATTACGTTTTATCATGGCCGCGTACCCCTTTCAGTAAACCGATAAAGCGCGGCGACTGGACAATCAGTACGCACAGCACCACCACCGCTTTCACCACCTGGTTGAGCTCCGGCGGGAAGCCGGAGAGCAAAATCCCGGTGTTCATTCCCTGGATAATCAGCGCCCCCACCACCGAGAGCAGCAGGTTAAAGCGCCCGCCCATCAGCGAGGCGCCGCCGATGACCACCGCCAGAATGGCGTCCAGCTCAAGCCATAGCCCGGCGTTATTGGCATCCGCGCCGCGGATGTCCGCCGCCACGATGATCCCGGCGATCGCCGCGCAGACGCCGCTCAGGACATAGGCCAGCATCACCACGATGCGGGTATTGACGCCGGCGTTTTTCGCCGCGCGGATGTTGATCCCTACCGCCTCAATAAACATGCCCAGCGCCGTTTTACGGGTAAACAGCCAGAACAGCAGCAGCGTAGCGGCGGCGACGATCACCGGCGTCGGAAACAGCAGAAACGATCCGCTGCCGAGCCACGCCAGGGCCGGGGAATCAAAGGTGACGATCTGCCCGGCGGTGATCAACTGCGCCACCCCGCGCCCGGCCACCATCAGGATCAGCGTCGCCACAAAGGGCTGGATCTTAAGGACCGCCACGAGGATGCCGTTCCACAATCCGGCCAGCGCGCCCGCGGCCAGCGCGGCCAACAGCACCACCGGCAGGCTGTGCCCGGCGACGGTCATCGAGGCGGCCGTCGCGCCGGCAATCGCCATCACCGCCCCTACCGACAGGTCGATGCCGCCGGTGGCGATCACCAGCGTCATGCCAATCGCCAGCAGCGCCACCGGCGCGGCGCGGTTGAGAATATCGATCGGGCTGCCAAACAGGCGGCCATCCTGGAGCACCACCTGATAAAAATGGGGCGCAACCAGGCTGTCTACCAGCAGAACCAGCAGCAGGGCAATAATCTGCGGGGTGCCCTTCGGCCAGGTGAAGCGTCGCTTCTCCGGGCCGGTTTGCGAAAGAGATCGAGGCATCATGGGTTACTCCTTATGCCGCAATAGCGTTCATGATCGCCGGAACAGAGAGCTCGGCGAGCGGGATCTCCGCCACCTGTCGGCGATCGCGCAGGATAATGACCCGATCGGCGTAACCCACCAGCTCCTCCAGTTCAGAAGAGATAACCAGCAGCGCCAGGCCATCGGCGCAGAGGGTTTCAATCAGGCGTATAATTTCCGCATGGGCGCCGACGTCGATGCCGCGGGTCGGCTCATCGAGGATCAGGAACTGCGGTTTGGTCAGCAGCCAGCGGGAGAGCAGCACCTTCTGCTGATTGCCGCCGGAGAGAAACTCGATCGGCTGCTCGGCGCTCGGGGTACGGATCCCCAGCTGGCGAATAAAGCGCTCGGCGATCTCATTCTGCTCCCGGCGGGGGATCGGCCGCAGCCAGCCGCGCTGCGCCTGCAGGGCAAGGACGATATTTTTCCGCACCGAAGCGGCGGCGATAATGCCGTCGGTTTTGCGATCTTCAGGACAGAAGCCGATCCCGAGGCAGGAAGCCTGATGCGGGGAGCGCAAGGTCTGCGGTTTGCCTTTGATCCACGCCTTCCCGCTGTCCGCCGTTTTAATGCCGAAGATCACCTCGGCGGTTTCCGTGCGTCCGGAACCCAGCAGACCGGCGAGGCCTACAATTTCGCCCGGGCGGACCTGCAGGTCGAACGGGGCGATGGTTCCTTTTTTACCGTAGCCTTCAAACGCCGCTACCGGTTTATCGCTCAGCAGGGTACGGCCCGCCCGCTGCAGGGCATTGTGGTCCAGTTCGCGACCCAGCATCATTTTCACCAGCTCAATCTGCGGCAGCTCGCGGGTCTCGCGGCAGCCGACGAAGCTGCCGTTACGCAGCACGGTGATGCGGTCGCTGACCGCATAGACCTGGTCGAGAAAATGGGTGACGAAGATCAGGCTGACGCCGTTATCCCTGAGCTGGCGCATCAGGGTGAACAGCATCTCCACCTCCTGGGTATCGAGGCTGGCGGTGGGCTCGTCGAGGATCAGCACCTTGGCCGACAGGTCGATGGCCCGACAGATAGCGACGATCTGCTGCATCGCCACCGAAAAGCGGTTCAGCGGCTCGCGCACGTCGAGGGAAAAGCCGTAGGAGGCCATCAGCGCCGTCGCCCTGGCCTCCATCTCTTTACGTCGCAGCAGACCAAACCGCCGCGGCTCACGGCCGATGAACAGGTTATCCGCCACCGACATATTGGGCAGCAGGTTCACTTCCTGGTAGACGGTGCCGATCCCCAGCTGCTGGGCATGGGCGGTATTTTTGGGCGAAATAGCCTGGCCTTCCAGCCAGATAGTGCCGCGATCGGCATGGTAAACGCCGGTCAGCGCTTTGATCAGCGTCGATTTTCCGGCGCCGTTTTCGCCCAACAGGGCCATGATTTCGCCGCGCCGCAGGCTAAAGTTGACGTTATCCAGCGCCTTAACGCCGGGGAAGAATTTACTAAGTCCTTCGGTGCGAAGGATCTCCTGGTGTGCCTCGGCGCTCATAATCGATGTCACCTTCAAATGATGTCAGGTTACCCCGGGTCGCGCTTGGCTTACCGGGGTTTCTGGAACGCTGCTTTTTACCCTCTCCCATCGGGGAGAGGGATGGAATGAGGGGCTCCCCACTCAGTAGCCCATATTTTTCTTCTTCTCTAACTCTTCTTTCGCCGTATCCGGCAGATACAGCGTCGATTTGGTGATGGTCAGCTTCTCCGGCAGGGTGCCGTCTTTTTTGTATTTCTCCAGCGCATCAAACGCCGGGCCGGCCATATTTGGCGTCAGTTCGACGCTGGCGTTGGCTTCACCAGCGATCATCGCTTTATAGATATCCGGCACGCCGTCGATGGAGCCGGTCAGAATATCTTTGCCCGGCTTCAGGCCAGCTTCTTTAATGGCCTGGATGGCGCCGATGGCCATATCGTCGTTATGAGCGAACACCATGCAGATGTTTTTGCCGTTATTCTCAGCTTTGATAAAGCTCTCCATGACCTCTTTCCCTTTACTGCGGGTGAAGTCGCCGGACTGGGAGCGGATAATTTTGATATTCGACGCTTTGGCAATCGCGTCGGCGAAGCCTTTCTTACGATCGATGGCCACGCTGGCCCCAACGGTGCCCTGCAGTTCAACGACGTTACACGGCTTACCGTCGACGGTTTTCACCAGCCAGTCTCCAATCAGCTGGCCTTCCAGCACGTTGTTGGCGGTCACGGTGGTCATGTAGAGATCTTTATCTTTAACATCAATGGAACGGTCGAGGAGGAAAACCGGGATCTTGGCCTCTTTCGCCTCTTTCAGCACCGGTTCCCAGCCGGTGGCCACCACCGGCGCAATGAAGATCGCGTCGACCCCTTGAGCAATAAAGGAACGCACTGCTTTGATCTGGTTTTCCTGTTTTTGCTGACCATCAGCGATCTTCAGGGTGATACCGCGCTTGGCGGCCTCCTCTTTCGCGACGCTGGTTTCCGCCGCACGCCAGCCGGATTCAGAACCGACCTGCGAAAAACCTACGGTTAGCGGGGCAGCTATCGCCATAGACGACATAGCTGCGGAAACTGCTGTGACAAGAAGTAAGCGCTTCCACATAAGGGTATCCTCGTAGGGTTATTGTTGGTTAAAGTCTCACCTGCGGACAAACTATAGACAATCGGTGATGTAACTGAATGCGTTACATCACACTTCAAAAAAGTAAATGAGATGTTAATGATGGCCCTACTGCCCAGTGGAGAGCCGATAAGGCTTCGCAGGGAGCGCGGCTGTTGCGGTTTATGACGTTTTTTTAAGCAGTATGATAAATCAATCACATGCAATGAAAACGGTTACATAAATTAATTCATGATGTGGCTATGTTTATGGATTTTCATGTCATTATTACGCGAAAAATTCGGAGCACTCTGCGGCGATATCGGGAAAAAGAAGCGAAGACTTTCGATGTGAGTTGGCTATAATACCGAGCACTTGTTTGCCATACATTTTAAAGGAAACAGACATGAGCTTACTCAACGTACCTGCGGGCAAAGATCTGCCGGAAGACATCTACGTCGTGATCGAAATCCCGGCGAACGCAGATCCTATCAAATACGAAGTCGACAAAGAGAGCGGTGCACTGTTCGTTGACCGTTTCATGTCCACGGCAATGTTCTATCCGTGCAACTACGGCTACATCAACCACACCCTGTCCCTGGACGGCGACCCGGTTGACGTGCTGGTCCCGACTCCGTACCCGCTGCAGCCGGGCTCCGTGATCCGCTGCCGTCCGGTTGGCGTTCTGAAGATGACCGACGAATCTGGTGAAGATGCGAAACTGGTTGCCGTACCGCACACCAAGCTGAGCAAAGAATACGATCACATCAACGATGTGAACGACCTGCCGGAACTGCTGAAAGCCCAGATCACTCATTTCTTTGAGCACTACAAAGATCTGGAAAAAGGCAAGTGGGTTAAAGTCGACGGTTGGGACAACGCGGAAGCGGCGAAAGCCGAAATCGTTGCCTCTTTCGAGCGCGCTAAGCAGAAGTAATTCTGTCTCAGGCAGGGTCATCCCCTGCCTGATTGCGGCACGGATAGCCGCGATAACACCATGGAGGGTGTCCCGTGAAAAGCGTTCGCTATTTCACCCTTAACTTTTCTGGCTTCACGACCGCCGCCTGTGAAAAACAGGGGTATCTGCGTCTTATCGCCGGCGACCATGTCTTTTATACCGATAAACGCTATTTTAACGACCCCTCGCTTTTTGACCACCTGACGATCAATCAGCCTCTGCACCTTGGCGTCCGCCGCCTGGACAACGACAGTTACTGGATCCACTGGCTCAGCGATGGCGAAACGCTCCTTGAGCCCAGTCAACGGGTAAAGCGCTGGGCCCGGCCGCTGCTGATTATCAGCCTGCTGACGCTCATCGTCGCTCTTATCCCGCTCATGATGAGCACCTCAGAATGGGGAAGGTTCGGCTTCGGCATTATCGCGATACTGGCCTTCATCGCGTTGTTAACCGGCCTCTGCGAGCTACTGTTCCACCGGGCGCTAAAAATGCACCCCGCCATGCGCGATCTGTTGGCGAAGATGGCGCAGGCCCGCCGCCGCGACTTTTCCTTTTGCCAGCCGCTACCGACTACGGCGCAAACCCTCCGCCAGTCGGCGAAGCCTTTTACGCAAGCCCTGCCGGAACGCTATGCCGTCCGGACGGGAAAAATTAGCAATATCATTTTTAAGAAATGGTTCGCGGGGAACCCAACGCGGGAATACCATGGCGTTGGGATACAATGCGACACGGCGCCGCTGGCCTTCTTCTGGCAGAACGGCTTCGCCAACTTCGGCCTGCATCCCTTTTTTTACCGCCGTCAACCGCCCTTTCTCGCTATCGGCGATCGGATAGTCGTCGTCTACCAACGGAAAGATAACGACGTCCAGGCGTTATACAACGTCAGCGACGGGTGCGCTTTTCTGAAAAATCATCCCTGTTATCCCGGTGACCGGCAAATGTCGCTAGTCTATAACCTGTTTTATGGCATGGTGCTGGTGATGTACCTCCTCATACTCGGCATGTCGCTAAATAACCCATACAAACCAGCCAGGGGATTTGGGTGGTTAATTCAGGATTCACTGGACATGCTGTCCCTATTATTACTCAGTTTCGGCGGGATCCTGGCGGTACTGGAGCTGATTGGCCCGACGGCCTGGTTATTGTCACACCGGGTGGCTGACTGGATGAAGATGCGCTCGGCGATGCGGCACTACCTGCAGGGAGCGGCCCGCCATACCGCGCTCGAGGAGATCATGTAATGTTCAGTACCCCAACACGACGATTATTATTCCTCGCGCTGACGACGCTGGCTTCCGCGATGTGGCTGGCGAAGGATCGTCTGCCACTCTGGTAAGGCATGGAGCAGGAAAAAACAACGCCACCCGAAGGTGGCGCTGTCGTGGTTAATACTGGTCGCGATCCAACCAGTTGCCGCTCGCTATCAACGTACAACCCTCAACGGAACGTTGATAGACATACATCCATGCGCTGCCGTAAGGCGTCTGAATCAGGTGGCGCGCATACTCGCCCCCCTTGGTGCGCAGCGCATCCAGTTCGGCCAGCGTCGATGCATCAATACGATAAACTTCACCATGTACTGTGCCTTCGCCGGGCACCGCGCCTGGATAGTGGCCCAGGCTGTACAGCTGATAATCGTCGACACTATGAGCGCCCAGCCACTGGGCGTTGGTCATCCAGTGGCTGTTGCCTTGTTTGCGTCGTAAACTGCCGTAAACAAATATTCGCATTGCTAAAACTCAAACTGATAGAGCAAATCGAGCGCCTGGTCGATGCCAGACACCGCTTCCACATATAGCTTAGGCATCAGGCGATAACGTAAAGTCAGCGTCGCCAGGGAATCGAAGATACCGACCCCGTATTTTACCTGCAGACCCGGCAGTACATAGCCGCTGACCACCACCTGGGAAGAATCGCCTACCCCTTCGGTGTCCAACGCCAAGTTGCTTACGCCAAACGTCTCGCCGATTTTACCCACAACCTGACCACTTTGTGCAACCCCCATACCAATAAGCATTGAGGTCATCGCGGCGCTATCGCTCTGACCACTACTCAAACCCTGGCCGCGCAGCAGATAAGACAGCGCTTCCTGCTGGGACATAACCGGATCAGAGAAGATCTCCGCTTTCGGCTGATCGGCGGAGCCGGTGACGCGAACGCCGGCGATCACATCGTCTTCGGTGGCATCCGGGTTACGAATCGCTTCGATATTCAGCAACGGCTGATCCGGCGGACCGGAGAACAGCAGCTCCCCTTTGCGGACAATCAAGTCCTGACCATAGGCGTGGAAACGGCCGTCCGGAATATTAATCTGCCCGTTGAGGCCCAGCCCCTGCTTGTCCTGCGCCACTTTCAAATCACCGGTCAGACGCGCTTTCAGGCCGAAGGCTTCCAGACGAACGTTGTTGCCGACGTGAATGGTCAGGTTGCTGTTGATCGGGATGCTGGCGCTCTGCTGCTTAATCGGCTTGAGGTTTTTATCCAGCATCACTTCATCAGAGGAGACACCGACCGCGCTCTCCGGCACCTCGTTGACCACGATCCGCGCCCAGGGCACATCCACTTTGCCGTCGAGATTGAACAGGCTTGGCGTGGCGGTAAACACCACATCCGGCGATACATCGAGACGCACCATCGGCGGCACCGTGATCCGCACCCGGCTGCCTTTCGCCGCAATTTGCGCCCGCCAGTTATCGATCTGCGTCCAGTCGGCGTTACCGCTGAGGGCGATTTGCCCCTGGCGGGTGTTCACCGTCCCTTGCAGGGTCGAGCGCGTGCCGTTGAAGTTCATCGCCAGCTGGCTCGGCTGCATATCAAACGGCATAAAGTTGCCGTCGATATCCACCCCGCTCAGCTGCATCTGGCCGAACAGCTGCGGACTTTTCACATTGCCGCCCAGACGCAGACGGGCGTTGAGCCTTCCATCTGCCTTTTCACCACGAGCGAAAATCGGGTTGATCATCGCCAGCGAGAAGTTGCTGATATTGACATTGCCGCCGAGATTACGCCGCCCCTGCGGGTCGGTAACCTGCACCTGCCCATCCAGTTGACCATTGTTGGTCAGGCGGATAAGCCAGCCCAGCTCGGCGCGATTGTTGTGCAGGTCGGCGCTGAGGTTAAGCGTATCGAACGCCACCGGCAACGGCGCGTCGTTGACGACCTGGGTCACCTTGACGTTGCGCCCGCTGAGGGTCACTTTGCCCTGCGGCAGTCCCTCTTTGGTGGTGTCCCAGCTCACATCGGCATTACCAGTAAACACGCCGCTGGCCTGGGTCGCCTCCGGCATAAACGGCTTGAGCATCGCCAGATCGAAGCGGTTGAGATTCACCCGCGCCCGTCCGCTGGCGCCCGCGTCAATGGTTTCAGGCACGCAGAGCTCGGCGTTCGGGTTGGTCCAGCAGTGTGGCCCGATGCTGATTTTCTGCTCCAGATTGCGATAGTCCAGCGCAATGCTGCGCGTCAGCGCTACCGGCCCCACCGGCGTCTGGAAGCGGGTATCGCTCAGCGAGCCCTTCCAGCGTTCGGCCTGACGATCGAAGCTGCCTGCCAGCGCCAGCTGGCCGGAAACCGGATCGCCCTGCACGCGCAGCCGCAGCTCATGCTGTTTCTCTGTACCTTTGGCATTGAGCTGCACCAGGCTGATATTGACCCCCGGCTGGCTGATGCGATCCACCCGCACGTCCAGGTTACCGCCAATCTGATCGGTGGATTTCACATCCCCTTTGACGTTGACCTGGGCGATGGTCAGCTCCTGCCAGCGCAGCGCCCGGGCGGTGATGTCGGCCAGCAGCTGCGGCGCATCGACAGTGCCGCGCACTTTTACCAAGCCCTTCGCCGTCCCGCCGAGCCCCGGCAGCGCATTATCCAGGTGCGGCGCATCGATGGTGGCGTCGAGATTAAGATCCTTCACCCCCAGCTCGCCTTTGATATCAGCGCTGTTCGGGCCTAACGCCAGATGCAGTCCCGGGATTTTCCACTGCAGATAGCTGTTACCCTGCAGCGAGCCCGCCACATCCACTTTGTTCTGCTTCACGTTGCCGGTAATTTTCAGCTCCGGCACCGACATCTGCCAGCTGCCGCCGTACAGGCTGCCCTGGGTCTTGATCCGGCCGTTAAGCTTTGACGGCCAGTCCGGCACCTCTTTGGCGGTGTTGATGCCGTCGAGGGTCAGCTCGCCGCGCCAGCTGATCGCCTGCTGCCAGTCGAGCAGCGCCTTCAGCTCGGTTTTCCCTTCCAGGGCGTTGACCGTCAGCTTGTCGAGATTGATCTGCCGTTCATTGCCTTTGGCGTTGAGGGCGATTTTCGCCGGCGGCAGCGATTGACCTTTCACCGCGGTGGAGAAGGCCAGCGCATAGTCGGTCATTTTGCCGCTGAACTTCAGCTGGACATCGTCGGCCTGGAACTGCTTCTCGCCGCTGAACGGCCAGGCGAGCTGCTTACTCTTCAGCTCCATATTGAGCGGCAGCCCGGCCTCCGCCAGCTGCGCATCCGCGCGCAGCGTGGCCGCGACCGGCCCGCTTAAGTCCACTCCGACTTTGAGCGTTTTACGCACTTCGCCGCCCACCTTCAGCTGCACCTTCTCCCCTTTCATTGGGTCGACGTTCAGGGTTCCGGCGAGGGTAATGTCCACCGGCCAGTTATCCTGCAGCTGCGCGCTGCCCGAGGCGCTAACCTTGCCCTGATCGGAGTCGATATCAAGGGCGTCGAGCTTCATCTGGCCGTCGATACTGCTGACTTTCAGCAGCAGGTTATACACGGTGATATCGGTATCGCCGGTCAGGCGCAGCTGCTCGCCGCGGAACGCCTGAATATTGAGGTTCAGCGGCAGATGGACATCGGTCATCGCCGGCAGCACCGGCTGCGAGAAGAGGTCGGTCATCGTCTCGCCGAGCGGTTTTTCCTGCGGCTGCGGGTTGTCAATTTTCGGCTCAACCACCTGCTCCTGCGCCACTTTCGCCACCTTAGGCAGGGCGATCAGCAGCCCCTGCAGCGAGGTCGGCGTTAGGGTCAGATTTTTCTCCTGCCAGTTCAGGCCGGTGGAAAAGTCGCGTACGGAGACCGCGGTATCATCGATTTTGACGTTGACGTTATGCAGCGCGACGCGGCTGAGGGTGATCGGATAAGGAGTGGAGAGATTCAGCGGCCCGCTGTCCTCTTCCTCGACCGGCGCTGAGGGCGGCATCTTCTTGGTATCGACGGCGACGTAAATATCGCGCAGCGCGATGTCGTTTACGCACAGGCTGCTGTCCCACAGGCAGCGCAACCTGACGCTGAGGTGAAACTGACCGGCGGTCACCGCCACGCCGGGCTGTTCGTAGCGAACATTATCGAGGGTTAAATCACGCCAGCCACCGGTCACTTTGCCGATTTCCAGCCCCGGTACCCAGCGATCCGCCGCTTTGAACACCAGATGCAAGCCGGTGGTGGTCCCCACCAGGAACCCGACGGTGCCCAGCAGGAGCACTAACACGATTAAGACGCCGAGGCTTATCTTCTTCCATAAACTCATAATTCAGGCCCCAGACCGATGTAAAACTGTAAACCATGCTCTTCTTTGTCGCCGATCGGCCGGGCGATATCCAGCTTGATCGGCCCCACCGGCGACTGCCAGCGCACGCCCACCCCGGCGCCGGTTTTGAAATCGCTCTCGCGAATATCGCTGACCGCTTCGCCGCTATCGACAAAGACGGCGCCCCACCATTTGCCACTGACGTTGTACTGATACTCCAGCGAGCCGGTGGCCAGCTTCGAGGCCCCGATCAGCTTGCCGTCATCGTCCTTCGGCGAGATAGATTTGTATTTATAGCCGCGAATACTGCGGTCGCCCCCGGCGAAAAAGCGCAGATCCGGCGGCACCTTGTCAAAGTTGTCCGCTTCGATCCAGCCAAGGTTGCCGCGCACCACAAAGCGGTGGCGGTCATAGAGGGTACGGATCCAGACGTCCTGGGCCTGCATCACGATGAAGTTGATGTCCGAGCCCCACATGGTGTTGGAGTAGTCCACCGAGTAGCGCTGGGAATCGCCCCAGGTAGGCATCAGGCCGCCGCGGGAGCGAGTGCGGTTCACCGAGACCCCAGGATAAATCAGCATGGTGGTGTTGGTGACGTTCGCCTGGGTAAAGTGATCCAGGCTCCAGCGCAGGTTAATCGCTCGCTGCCAGCCGCTCGACATCTCCCAGAAACGCGAGACCCCCAGGGTGGTAGAGTCGGCCTGGGTATCATTGAGGTCGGTACGCTTAAAACCGCCCTGCATCAGATAATACTGTTCGAGGGGGCTCTTCAGCAGTGGGACTTTATAGGTAAAATCGAATTGCTGCTCCGGGGCGGAGAGGCTGACGCTGGAGGTCAGGCTGTGGCCATACGAGTTGACCCATGGTTTTTTCCACGTGGCTTTCACCCGCGGACCGACGTCTGTGGAATAGCCGACCCCGGTTTCCACGGTGTTCTCTTTGCGAGGCGAGACAACGCCCTGCAGAGGCAGCACCTTGGTTTTCCGCGACTTAGCAAAATCAGGCGCCACCACCACCGAACTGAACCAGCCGGTCGCCGCCAGGCGGCGGTTTAGCTCGGCCAGGTCCTGCGAGGTGTAGTAGTCGCCCTCTTTAAACGGCACGAGGTTTTGCAGGTATTCATCGCGGATTTGCGAGCCAGAGAAAGTGACGTGGCCAAAGCGATAGCGTTCGCCGCTGTCGTAATCGATATCCCAGAACGCCTGATGACGGTCGAGGGAGACCCCGAGCTGGCTCTTAAGAAACTCGCTGTCAAAGTAGCCTTTGCGCAGGGCGACGCGGGTCAGCGAGCTCTTGAAGCCGTCGTAATCCCCGTGGTTGAGCACCGTCCCGATGGCCGGGCGCGTTTTCAGCAGCGCCAGGTAGTCGCTATCGGTGCGGGCGCCGCCGCGCAGAATCACCTCGGTTCCGCCAATGCGCACCGGTTCTCCCGGGGTCACTTTGGCGATCAGTACCTGACGTCCCCTTTTCGGCGGCGGACGCAAATCAAATTCAATCGTCGGCTCGTAATAACCCAGCGCTTTCAGACCTTCGCGAATGGCGTCATCGACGCGCGCGCGAAAGCGACGATCCGGCGTGACTTCATCGCTCTGGATGGTGGAAAGCTGGGCGCGAACGTTTTTCTCCAGCTCCCCGGATAATCCCTCAACCTGCAAACGCACATTCGCTGCGCTGGCGACCCCGCTGACCAGCAAAAGGCTGGTGACACATAACTGGCGGATTTTTAGCACATTTTCTCCTGAATATCCCTGTTTCCTCTACAGGAAACACTGGCGCCGCTCCACGGCTTAACAAAACCCTAACAACATAGGGTTGAAAAAGTGGCAATAACCCAAATAATTCTTATGTATTAATCTAGACGTATTACGCGTATTTATTGTGTTAAAAGACACGCTTCGTTACAACCTTAACGACGATTTCTGTATTGAGAGGCCAACCGTGAGTCTATTTGATAAAACGCATCTTGTCGCCCAGGCGGATGCGCTGCCTGGACGCAATACCCCCATGCCAGTGGCGACGCTCCACGCAGTTAACGGCCACTCGATGACCAACGTCCCGGCGGGGATGGAAGTGGCGCTGTTCGCCATGGGCTGCTTCTGGGGAGTTGAGCGCCTGTTCTGGCAATTGCCGGGGGTTTACAGCACCGCCGCAGGTTACACTGGCGGCTATACGCCCAATCCGACCTATCGCGAAGTGTGCAGCGGCCAGACCGGTCACGCGGAAGCGGTACGCGTGGTTTATGATCCGCAGGTGATTAGCTATGAGCAGTTATTGCAGGTGTTCTGGGAAAACCACGATCCGGCGCAGGGTATGCGACAGGGTAACGACCACGGCACCCAGTACCGCTCGGCGATTTACCCGCTGACCCCGGAACAGACGGAGGCGGCAAAGGCCAGCCTCGCCCGCTTCCAGGCGGCGATGAACGACGCGCACGATACCCGTCACATCACCACCGAGATCGCCACCGCCAAACCGTTCTACTATGCCGAGGACGATCACCAGCAGTATCTGTATAAAAACCCGCACGGCTATTGCGGCATCGGCGGCATTGGCGTCTGCCTGCCGCCTCAGGCGTAATTCTGATTTCCGCCTCAACAGCGAGGCGGTCAATGAACGCTCTGGCGGCTTTACATTCCCTTACGCTATACTAGCCAGTGTGACAGCCGGTCCAGCGCCTTCGGACCGGTTTTTTATGTATTCCACATTTGAGTTATCAACTTCCCTTCCGAGGATCTGGCCTCAACGGTCAGAAAAGATATGTTAAACAGTATTTTAGTAATACTCTGTCTGATAGCCGTCAGTGCGTTTTTTTCGATATCGGAAATTTCACTGGCAGCCTCACGTAAAATCAAACTGAAACTGCTGGCCGATGAAGGCAACGTCAACGCACAGCGGGTGCTGAAGATGCAGGAGAACCCGGGCACCTTCTTTACCGTCGTGCAGATTGGCCTCAACGCCGTCGCCATTCTTGGCGGTATTGTGGGCGACGCGGCTTTCTCACCGGCGTTTCATAGCCTGCTCAGCGGGTATTTGTCACCGGAGCTCTCCGAGCAGCTGAGCTTCATCATCTCTTTTACCCTGGTCACCAGCTTGTTCATCCTGTTTGCTGACCTGACTCCGAAACGCATCGGTATGATTGCGCCCGAAACAGTGGCCCTGCGCATCATCAACCCGATGCGCTTCTGCCTGTTAGTCTTCCGCCCGCTGGTGTGGTTGTTTAACGGCATGGCCAACATGATCTTCCGCATCTTCAAACTGCCGATGGTGCGGAAAGACGATATCACTTCCGATGATATCTATGCCGTGGTCGAGGCCGGCGCGCTGGCCGGGGTGCTGCGCAAGCAGGAGCATGAGCTAATTGAGAACGTGTTCGAGCTGGAGTCCCGCACCGTTCCTTCCTCCATGACCCCGCGTGAAAGCGTCATTTGGTTTGATTTGCACGAAGACGAGCAGAGCCTGAAGAATAAAGTGGCCGAACATCCGCACTCGAAGTTCCTCGTCTGTAATGAAGATATCGACCACATTATCGGTTACGTCGATTCAAAAGATCTGCTGAACCGCGTGCTGGCGAACCAGAGCCTGGTGCTGACCGGCGGCGTACAGATCCGCAACACGTTGATCGTGCCGGACACCCTGACCCTGTCGGAAGCGCTGGAAAGCTTCAAAACCGCCGGGGAAGACTTCGCGGTGATCATGAATGAATACGCGCTGGTGGTCGGGATCATCACTCTCAACGACGTAATGACCACCCTGATGGGCGACCTCGTCGGCCAGGGGCTGGAAGAGCAGATTGTCGCCCGCGATGAAAACTCGTGGCTGATCGATGGCGGTACGCCGATTGATGACGTGATGCGCGTGCTGGATATCGACGAGTTCCCGCAGTCCGGGAATTACGAGACCATCGGCGGCTTTATGATGTTTATGCTGCGTAAAATCCCCAAACGCACCGACGCGGTGAAGTTCTCCGGCTATAAGTTTGAGGTCGTGGATATCGATAACTACCGTATCGACCAGCTGCTGGTAACCCGCATCGATAACAAGCCAACGGTGCTGGTGCCGAAGCAGGCGGAAACGGCGGAAAGCCAGAACGCCTGAGCGTAATCTTTTCTCTCTCCTAAGGGCGGATGACCATCCGCCCTTTTTTTATGGCTCGAATGTGAAGCGGCTCACGCCCCTCTGCCGATAGCAGATTACTCCTGCTCGATAGCGAAACGTTCATGACTCCCCGACGCGCAAAAAGGTAACGTTGCTCGCATCAACACGATCATATTCCTGAATAAAGGAAGCGAGGGTTACCATGATAACGTCAAATAAAAATTACTTTATCAGCTGTCTGTTTTTCCTGTTCTTCTTTATAGGTTGGGGATGCTGCTACCCTTATTTATCCCTGTGGTTGACGGAAACCATCGGTATTAACTACACAGACGTCGGTCTGGTTTATTCTTTCACCGCCATTGTCGCCGTCTGCGTTCAGCCATTATTCGGCTTCATCTCCGATAAACTGGTGTATCGTAAGAATCTGATGTGGATGCTGGCGATTATTATCACGTTATTCGCCCCTTACTGGATTTATGTCTTTGCTCCCCTGTTAAAAATAAATGTGTTCCTCGGCGCGCTGGCTGGCGGCCTTTATATTGGCATGGCCTACGGCGCCGGCTGCGGGGTTTGCGAAGCCTACATTGATAAAGTCAGCCGCGCCTCCGGTTTCGAATTTGGCCGGGCGCGGATGTTCGGTGGCATCGGCGCTGCGATCGGTACCTTTGCGGCAGGAAAACTCTACGGCATTGATCAGAATATGATTTTCTGGTTGGCCAGCGGCGCAGGCGTCTGCCTGCTGGTCATTGTCTGGAAAATGCAGATCAGCGCCCACCCGCAGCAGGGATTGCTGTCTGGCAAAGCCTCGCCGGTTACCCTCCGCGATGCCGTCTCGCTGTTAAAAATTAAAAAATTCTGGTTCTTCGCCCTCTATGTCATTGGCGTTGGGGCGGTCTATGAAACCTATGACCAGCAGTTCGCTATCTACTACAGCCATTTTTTTGAGAGTAAAGCCCGGGGTGCAGAAGTCTTCGGTTATTTAACCACGGGTCAGATTTTCCTTGATGCCATCGTGATGTTCTTTGCGCCATGGTTTGTGAATAAAATCGGCCCGAAAAATGCGCTGTTATACTGCGGGCTGATTATGAGCTTGCGTATTATCGGCTCCGCGTGGGCTATTGGCCCCGTCTCCATCAGTCTGATTAAACTCCTCCACGGTTTTGAAAGCTCGGTGCTACTTGTCGCGGCGTTAAAATATATTACGGCTAACTTTAATCCTCTGCTGTCAGCGACCGTTTACTTAATTGGCTTCCAATTTTCGAAAAGCTTTAGCTCTATTTTTCTCTCGACCGGTATCGGCCATATGTACCAGAGCATGGGCTTTACCAGTAGCTATATCGTACTCGGCGGTATCGCTCTGTGCTTCACGCTTATTTCTTTTATTACGCTGGATAAAGCGCGTGTCTTCTCTTCACAACCGGTGCCCGCGAATTAATGTCAGGAGGTAGTGTGTATGTCTCATTTATTTTATGGCGTGGCGTATTACGATGAATATATGCCGGAAGATCGGCTGGCTAAGGATATCGCCTTAATGCGCGAAACCGGCATTAACGTGGTGCGTATTGCCGAGTCCACCTGGAGTACGCTGGAGCCTGAAGAGGGCCAGTATAATTTCTACCATATCGACCGGGTGCTGGAGGCGATGCATGAGGCCGGCATTGCGGTCATCGTGGGGACGCCCACCTACGCGGTCCCGGCCTGGCTGGCGGCGAAACATCCCGATATTCTGGTCACCACCGTCGCGGGGCAGCAAAAATATGGTCCGCGGCAGATCATGGATATCGTCAACCCGACCTTTCGCCGCTATGCCGAAAAAATTATCCGCACGCTGATGGCCCATGTGCAACACCATCCGGCGATTATCGGCTGGCAACTGGATAACGAAACCAAGCATTACGACAATATTGGCCGCTATATGCAGGAGGGCTTCGTGCGCAGCCTGCAGGAGAAATATCCTGACCTCCGGCAGCTGAATCACGATTTCGGCCTGGATTACTGGAGCAACCGCATTGACCGCTGGCAGGATTTTCCGCCGGTGGAAAACACCATCAACGCCAGCCTCGCCTGCGCCTTCTCCCGCTATCAGCGTCAGCAGGTCACCGAGTATCTGGCCTGGCAGGCGGCCATCGTTCGGGAATACGCCCAGCCGCACCAGTTCGTCACCCACAACTTCGATTTCGAATGGCGCGGTTACTCTTACGGCGTACAGCCGCGGGTCGACCATTTTGCGGCGGCGCAGGCGCTGGATATCGCCGGCGTCGATATCTATCACCCGAGTCAGGCACACCTGACCGGACGGGAAATCGCCTTTGGCGGCGCTATCTCCCGCTCGCTTAAGCCGGGCCAGAACTACTTCGTGCTGGAAACCCAGGCTCAGGGCTTCGCCCAGTGGACCCCCTTCCCGGGCCAGCTACGCCTGCAGGCATTCAGCCATATCGCCTCCGGCGCCGCCATGGTCTCCTACTGGCACTGGCATTCGATTCATAACGCCTTTGAAACCTACTGGAAGGGGCTGCTCAGCCACGACTTCTCGCGCAACCCAACCTGGCAGGAAGCTACCACCATCGGCGCCGATTTCGCCCGCCTGTCGCCGCAGCTGGCGGAGCTGAAGGCCGAAAATGACGTCGCGTTGCTAATAAGTAATGAGGCGATGGACGCTCTCAATCACTTCCTTCCCGGCGACGCCAGGGGCAACATTTATAACGATATCTTCCGCCGCTTCCACGATGCGCTGTATGACCACAATATCAGCCTCGACATCATCCACGATGTGAACGAGGAAACCTCGCGCTACCGGGTGCTGATCGTTCCTGGTCTGTACGCCGCCGATGAGGGCCTGCTAACGCGGATTAACGACTATATCGCCCGGGGCGGCAGAGCGCTGATCGGCTTTAAATCAGGCTTTAGCGATGAAAACGTCAAGGTGCGCAGCAGCGCGCAGCCGGGGGTTTTGCGCCAGAGCTGCGGCGTCAGCTACAGCCAGTTCACCCTGCCGGAAGAGACGACGGTAAGCTCTTGCTGCGCAGAGATTGATTGCCGCAATGACAATCAGGCTGAGCTGTGGATGGAATTGCTGACGCCCGATGACGGGACCCGCACCCTGCTGCGCTATCAGCACCCGGCATGGGGCGAATACGCCGCCGCAACGGAGGCGGATTACGGTCAGGGTCGCGCCCTGTACGTTGGCTTTCTGCCGCAGAAGGGCCTGATTAGCCAGCTGTTTGATGTCCTGACGGCGGATCTCACGCTGAACTCGCGAACTTCCGCCTATCGCTATCCGTTAGTGGTTAAAAAGATGCGTAACCGCGCCGGAAATAATATCCACTTCCTGTTCAATTACTCCGGCGAGGCGATGGATGTTGTCAGCGAGACCCTGGGTACCGCGCTGCTGAGCGGGGAGACAGTATACGTCGGCCAGCCGTTGCGCCTCAGGGCCTGGGAATTTACTATCATCGAAAGCTAACGACGCGGCGGCGCTCAGGTGGAAGAGAGAATGGAACTGGATATCAATGAGCTACTCAATTTCTCGCCATTGATGAAGACCTTTACCTTCAATGCCTGGGTCGTCGCAGGCTTCACGCCGATTACCCGCGGCTCCACGCTGGACTACTACATTAATCGCCCGCAGGGGATGAAAGGTTACATCATTAATCTGACCCTGCGCGGCCAGGCGCGGGCGAAAGCGGGCGATGGCTTCCTGCTGTGCCGGGAAAACGATCTGTTGCTGTTTCCTCCCGGCGTGCCCCATCATTACGGCAGGGACGAACACAGCGAGTACTGGGACCATCTGTGGATCTACTTTATCCCCCGCCCCTACTGGATAGACTGGCTGAAGTGGGACCAAACCACCCACGGTATCGGCAAAACAACCATTAACGATCCCGACCAGCTCCAGCAGCTGCGCGATCTGTTCTACGAAGTGATACGCCACCACTCTGCGTCCGTACCGCTGTCAGAAGCGCTGGCAATGAACGCGCTGGAGAGATTAATTCTCCGCTGTTTTCAACAGCAACCCATTAGCAACCGCCATGCCCACGACCCTCGGATTAACGCCATCTGCGACTATCTTAACGCCCACATTGCACAGGAGGTAAAAATCGAGACTCTGGCGGCGATGGTGTTTATCTCCCCTTCACGTCTGGCGCACCTTTTCAAAAATGAACTGGGGCAAACGGTCTATGCGTGGCGGGAAACGCAGCGTATCAACCGCGCCAGGTGGCTTATTCAGAGCACTTCGCTCCCACTTAACAAAATTGCTTTATCGGTGGGCTACAGCGATCCGGTCTATTTCACCCGCTTGTTTCGTAAACATAACGGCATCCCGCCGGGTGAATATCGCAAACGCTATGCGGAAATGAAGGGCTAAAAACATCAACGGCTCCCATCGGGAGCCGTCTTTTACCTACTACGTACTGCTACGTGCCAGGCTATGCCATCTCAGTTTGCAGACGCAACACCTGACGATTGACTTCGGACATCACTGACAGATGCAGCTTGTCCTTGACCTTCGGGATAAGGATTTTGCCCTTATCAAATTCAAATGCGCCAACGTCCTTGATGTACAACCGTCCACGAAACAGGATCTTCACGTACTTCGCCACTTGCAGCGGATTGTAGCGTTGGAAAATTTTCATTCTTCTCTCCTGCCAGGGTTACGCTCTTGTGGTGCCACAGTTAGCCCACGTCTTGGGAGCGCAAATTTTAATGCCCTAAAACTATAGTCCAGAATCTCAGAGGGACCCAGTATGTATAAGTTTATTTACCCTTTGATGACAATAATTCAGAATTTTCGTTTCAGACATACGATGAAGTAAGTATAAGTCGCCGTTTTACGACTAATTTGTGCGTCAACACGCAAACTGGCATCCTCATTGCGGGTAATCACCGTCAATCGCACTTATGATTAAACGAGACCAAGTGGTCGGATCACCTGCATAAAAATGATTAAGGATTGCGCATGACCCTACGTAGCATACTGGCCGCCTCGTTACTGCTTCTCCCGCTGCTGGCCACAGCGCATAACTTCGTCGACGGCCAGCGCGTGGCGCCCGTTGGCGTCGCGGATCGGGGAGAGCTTATTCTGGATAAGGATAAGTTTAGCTATAAAAACTGGAATAGCGCCCAGCTGGCGGGAAAAGTGCGCGTGGTCCAGCACATCGCCGGACGCTCGTCAGCAAAAGAGAAGAATGCCAACCTGATCGAGGCGATTAAAGCGGCGGGCTTCCCGCACGATCGCTATCAGACCACCACCATTGTAAACACTGACGACGCCATCCCGGGCACCGGGATGTTTGTACGCAACAGCATTGAAAGTAATAAAAAGCTCTTCCCATGGTCGCAATTTATCGTCGACAGCAACGGCCTGGTGCGGAAGGCCTGGCAGCTGGACGAGAAGAGCTCAGCGATCGTGGTGCTGGATAAGAACGGGCGTGTGCAGTGGGCTAAAGACGGCGCCCTCACCCAACAAGAGGTGCAGCAGGTGATCGACCTGCTGCATAAATTGCTTAATAAATAGAGACCCGGAAGCCGGGGTTAAGGAAGGATTCACGCGGCGTGTAGTCGAGGGTTTTCCCCTGCCAGTCGTGAACATGCGCCCCGGCGGCCACCGCGACCGCATGGCCGGCGGCAGTGTCCCAGGTGCTGGTCGGCCCGAAGCGCGGATAGAGCTGGGCCTGACCTTCCGCCACCAGGCAGAATTTCAGCGACGAACCGATTGAGGTGGTCTGGTGTTCGCCCAGTTGCTCAAGGTACTCCTGCAGCTCCGGATCGTTGCTGTGGGAGCGGCTAATCACCACCAGCGGCGGACGGGCATCGCGGACCTGGATCTGCTTGCGTACGCCGCACTCTTCTTTCCAGGCTTTGCCATTTTGCGCGCTGTACATCACCTTCATCACCGGCGCATAGACAACGCCCAGCGTCGGCTTGCCGTTTTCAATCAGCGCGATATTGACGGTGAATTCGCCGTTACGCTTAATAAACTCTTTGGTGCCGTCCAGCGGGTCGACCAACCAGTAGCGCTGCCAGTGCTGGCGCACTTCCCAGGACGGCGGGTCCTCCTCGGAGAGGATCGGGGTATCCGGATCCAGCGCCTGCAGGCCGCTGACAATGACTTTATGCGCTGCGATATCCGCCGCCGTGACCGGAGAATCATCTTTCTTGCTGGCGACGTTGATCGGCTGGTTTCCATCGTAGACTTCCATGATGGCATCGCCCGCATTCCGTGCAAGCTGACATACTTGTTCTAACATTCTCCACCTCGTCTGGTTACAGTGGCGTTAACTCGTTGTTTTATTTATATCGCATCACCGCGAGTTCCGCTATCTGTGATAACGATGGCGGTTTCTCTGCCCGCTTTTCTGGCAAGATTCACATTTCTGTAAGCAACAGAATATAAATACATTTTCTTCTGTGCTATCGCTCATAAAAAAGGACGCCTCTGATGATTAAGTTTAGCGCAACGCTCCTGGCCACGCTGATCGCCGCCAGCGTCAACGCCGCGACGGTCGACCTGCGGATCATGGAAACCACCGATCTGCACAGCAATATGATGGACTTCGACTATTACAAAGATGCCGCCACGGAGAAATTCGGCCTGGTGCGTACCGCCACCCTGATCGAACAGGCGCGGGCAGAAGTTAAAAACAGCGTGCTGGTGGATAACGGGGATGTGATCCAGGGGAGCCCGTTAGGCGACTATATGGCGGCAAAAGGGCTCAAAGAGGGCGATGTACATCCGGTGTATAAGGCGATGAACACCCTGAATTACGCCGTCGGCAACCTGGGCAACCATGAGTTCAATTACGGTCTCGACTTCCTGCACAAGGCGCTGGCCGGGGCGAAGTTCCCCTACGTGAACGCCAATATCATCGATGCCAAAACCGGAAAACCGATGTTTACGCCGTACCTGATCCAGGATACCCGGGTCGTGGACAGCGACGGTCAATCCCACACCCTGCGCATCGGCTATATCGGCTTTGTGCCGCCGCAGATCATGACCTGGGATAAAGCCAATCTTAACGGCAAGGTGACGGTCAATGACATTACCGAAACCGCGCGCAAATATATCCCGGAGATGCGGGCGAAAGGGGCTGATGTGGTGGTAGTGGTCGCTCACTCCGGCCTCTCCGCCGACCCGTATCAGGCGATGGCCGAGAATTCGGTTTACTACTTAAGCCAGGTGCCCGGCGTGGACGCCATTATGTTCGGCCATGCCCACGCGGTGTTCCCGGGTAAAGACTTCGCCAACATCAAAGGCGCGGATATCGCCAAAGGGACGCTGAACGGTGTACCGGCGGTGATGCCGGGAATGTGGGGCGATCATCTCGGGGTGGTCGATCTGGTGCTAAATAACGACAGCGGTAAATGGCAGGTAACTCAGAGTAAAGCGGAAGCGCGGCCAATCTATGACGCGGTGGCGAAGAAATCACTGGCGGCCGAAGATGGCAAGCTGGTGGCGGTGCTGAAAGCCGATCATGACGCCACTCGCGAATTCGTCAGCAAGCCGATCGGCAAGTCCGCCGACAACATGTACAGCTATCTGGCGCTGGTGCAGGACGACCCGACGGTGCAGGTGGTCAACATGGCGCAGAAAGCCTACGTCGAACACTATATTCAGGGCGACCCGGATCTGGCGAAGCTGCCGGTGCTCTCCGCCGCCGCGCCGTTTAAAGTCGGCGGGCGTAAAAACGATCCGGCGAGCTTTGTCGAAGTGGAGAAAGGCCAGCTCACCTTCCGCAATGCCGCCGACCTCTATCTCTACCCCAACACCCTGGTGGTGATGAAGGTCAGCGGGAAAGAGGTTAAGGAGTGGCTGGAATGCTCTGCCGGACAGTTTAACCAGATCGATCCCGCCAGCAGCAAGCCGCAGTCGCTGATCAACTGGGACGGCTTCCGCACCTACAACTTCGACGTCATTGACGGGGTGAACTACCAGATCGACGTCACTCAGCCGGCCCGCTACGACGGCGAATGTCAGATGATCCATCCGCAGGCAGAGCGTATTAAGCACCTGACCTTCAATGGAAAACCGGTTGATCCGCAGGCTACTTTCCTGGTCGCGACCAATAACTATCGCGCTTACGGCGGCAAATTCGCCGGCACCGGTGAGAGCCATATCGCCTTCGCCTCACCGGATGAAAACCGTTCGGTGCTGGCAGCATGGATTGGCGCGCAATCGAAGAAGGAAGGCGCGATCCATCCGGCGGCGGATAACAACTGGCGTCTGGCGCCGATCCACAGCAACACGCCGTTGGATATTCGTTTTGAGACCTCGCCTGGCGACAAAGCCGCGGCGTTTATCAAAGAGAAAGCGCAGTATCCAATGCGCCAGGTGGCCACCGATGATATCGGCTTCGCCATTTATCAGCTGGATTTGAGCAAGTAATGCCTGTTCCCCGGTGGCGCTGCGCTTACCGGGGCTACAGGGAGTGATACATTTTCACTCCCCGTGGTTAGCCAGCACCGAGGGCAGATTAACCTCGATCCAGTCCGCCAGGGCGGCCACCTTCTCGCTCACCTGCAGGCCGAGCGGCGTCAGGCTATATTCAACGTGCGGGGGCACCACCGGATAAGAGACGCGATCGATAAAACCATCCTGCTCCAGCGCCTGCAGCGACTGCGCCAGCATCTTTTCGCTGACCCCGCCCATCTTACGGCGCAGATCGCTGAAACGGTGGGTTCCCTCGCGCAGCGCCACCAGAATCAACACGCCCCAGCGGCTGGTGACATGTTTAAGCACATCGCGCGACGGGCACTGTTCCGCAAACAAATTGCCGGTGCGCAGTTTCTCGCTCAGCGTCGGTTCGGCCATTTCACACTTACCTTTTTGTACGTACTTACTAAAAGTTAGTTAAGGTGGTAGCTTACCACAACTGCCAATAAACACGAAGGAGAAGACCCATGATCGCTCTTACCGGTGCCACCGGCCAGCTTGGTCACTACGTTCTGCAAGACCTGCTTAACACCGTCCCTGCCAGCCAGATTGTGGCGATTGTCCGCAACCCGGCCAAAGCCCAGGCGCTCAGCCAGCAGGGCGTGGTTGTCCGCCAGGCCGACTACAGCGACGAAGCGGCGCTGACCGCCGCGCTGCAGGGCGTGGATAAACTGCTGTTAATCTCCTCCAGCGAAGTCGGCCAGCGTGCTGTACAGCACCGCAACGTCATTAACGCCGCCAAAGCCGCCGGAGTGAAATTCATCGCGTATACCAGCCTGCTGCATGCCGACACTTCGCCGCTGGGTCTGGCCGCAGAGCATATCGAAACCGAGCAGATGCTGGCCGACTCTGGTATCGCTTACGCCCTGCTGCGTAACGGCTGGTATACCGAAAACTATCTGGCCAGCGCGCCGCCGGCGCTGGAGCATGGCGTGTTTATCGGCGCCGCCGGCGAGGGTAAAATCGCCTCCGCCACCCGCGCGGATTATGCCGCCGCTGCCGCCCGCGTTATCGCCAGTGAGGGTCATGAAGGCAAAATTTACGAACTGGCGGGTGATAACGCCTGGACGCTGAGCGACCTGGCTGCCGAGCTGAGCAAGCAAAGCGGGAAAAACGTGGTCTACCAGAACCTCAGCGAAGCCGATTTCGCCGCCGCGCTGAAAAGCGTCGGCCTGCCGGCCGGGCTTGCCGATATGCTGGCGGATTCCGACGTCGGCGCGTCAAAAGGCGGACTGTTTGACGACAGCCGCACCCTGAGTACGCTGATCGGCCGCCCGACCACCTCCCTTGCTGAAAGCGTGAAAGGCATTCTGTAACCGCCCCTCTCAGCTTTTGCGGTTGCGTCTCGGCGGTTCCTCTCCCATATTGAAGGGATAACCGTCGGGAGGCAGGCATGCAGGGCGTACCACTCCAATTTAGTGATGAAAAAGACCGCGCGCGCTTTCGCCATCTCGAACAGCTGCCCGGGGTGGAGCTTTACCACGCCCATATATCCCGCTACGCCTTTGAACCCCATACCCACGAAGCCTTCGGCATCGGCGTGATTGAGCAAGGCGCGGAGCGCTTTCGCTACCGCGGCAGTCAGCATATTGCCGCCGCAAACTCCATTGTCACCATGAATCCCGACGAGCTGCACACCGGCGAAGCGGAAACCGCCGACGGCTGGCGCTACCGGATGATTTATCTGGAGCCGGACCGTCTGGAAGCCATCACCGGGGTGCGCGACTGGTGGTTCAGCGAGGTGGTCCGCGAGGATCCCCTGCGTTCCCGACAGATTGGCCAGCTGATTTATGGCCTGTGGCATAGCGACGATCCGCTGGCCCAGCAGGGACTGCTGCTCGACCTCATCGACGCCTTCCGCCCTCTGGCCCACCATGCCTCTGCGCAAGGTGAGGCCGGGCATCGCTTTGACCGCGTGCGCGACTACCTGCACGATAACTATATGCGTCCCATCACCCTCGACGAGCTGGCGCAGGTGGCGGCGCTGAGCCCGTACCACTTTCAGCGCCAGTTTAAAGCCCACTATCACGTAACGCCCCATCAGATGCTGATGGCCATCCGTCTGTGGCGCGCCAAAGCGTTCCTCACCCACGGCATGCCCGCCGCCGAAGTGGCGATAGCCGTCGGCCTCACCGACCAGTCCCACCTGACCCGCGCCTTCACCCAGCGTTACGGCATTACGCCGGTGCGCTATCAGAAGCAGGTCGCCAGGCGCTAATGCGCAATCTCATACAATATTCCTGCCCGGCCCCCTTCTACACTGCAGACAACGGTAATGACAACGGATGCAATGATGATTAGTGGTGTGTTATACGCCCTGCTGGCGGGGCTGATGTGGGGTTTAATTTTCGTCGGGCCTTTGCTGGTGCCAGAGTATCCGGCGATGCTGCAGTCGATGGGACGCTATCTGGCGCTGGGCCTGATCGCCCTGCCGCTGGCGTGGCTCGGGCGCGCGCGACTGCGCCAGTTGAGCCGGCACGACTGGTGGACCGCGCTGGGCCTGACAATGATGGGGAACCTTATCTATTACGTCTGCCTGGCCAGCGCCATTCAGCGCACCGGGGCGCCGGTTTCCACCATGATTATCGGCACGCTGCCGGTGGTACTGCCGGTGTTCGCCAATCTGCTCTACAGCCAGCGCGACGGGAAGCTGCCGTGGCGGCGCATGTTTCCGGCGCTGATCTGCATCGCCGTGGGCCTGATCTGCGTTAACGTCGCGGAGCTGCGTCAGGGGCTGCCGAATTTTAGCCCGTGGCGCTACGGCTCCGGCATTGCGCTGGCGCTGGGATCGGTGGTCTGCTGGGCCTGGTATGCCCTGCGCAACGCCCGCTGGCTGCGGGAGAACCCGCATCAACCGCCAATGATGTGGGCTACCGCTCAGGCGCTGGTGACGCTTCCGGTTTCGCTGGCCGGCTATCTCGCCGCCTGCGCCTGGCTGCACGGTCAGCAGGCCGGGTTTCCCCTGCCCTTCGGCCCGCGTCCGGCGGTGTTTATTACGCTGATGCTGGCCATCGCGGTGCTCTGCTCATGGGTCGGCGCGCTATGCTGGAATATTGCCAGCCAGCGGCTGCCGACGGTGATCCTCGGCCCGCTTATCGTCTTCGAAACCCTGGCCGGACTGCTGTATACCTTCCTGCTGCGGCAAAGCTTACCGCCGCTGCTGACCCTGAGCGGCATCCTGCTGCTGGTGCTCGGCGTGGTCTCTGCGGTACGCGCCAGACCGGAAAAACCGATGCTGCAGCCGCTGGCGGACGAAAAAAAGTAGCCTCGCCTCCTTAAGGGGTATTCCCTCGCCAAAAAGATGCATTTAAAATACATCTTATATTCCTGATGACGAGGTAACTGCTATGGCTTTCCGTGACCAACCTTTAGGCGAGCTGGCGCTGACCATCCCGCGCGCCTCCTCCCTGTTCCGTCAATACGATATGGATTACTGCTGCGGCGGCAAACAGACCCTGGCGCGCGCCGCGTCGCGCAAAGCGCTGGATGTCGCGGTGATTGAAGCCGAGCTGGCGAAACTGGCCGAACAGCCTCTCTCCCGCGACTGGCGCGCGGCGCCCCTCGCGGAGATTATCGACCATATCATCGTTCGCTATCACGACCGGCACCGTGAACAGCTGCCGGAGCTGATCCTGCAGGCCACCAAGGTTGAACGCGTCCATGCCGATAAACCGAACGTGCCGAAAGGACTGACTAAGTACCTGACCATGCTGCATCAGGAGCTTTCCAGCCACATGATGAAAGAGGAACAGATCCTGTTCCCGATGATCAAACAGGGAATGGGCGCCCAGGCCGGGGGGCCGATCAGCGTGATGGAAAGCGAGCATGATGAAGCGGGTGAACTGCTGGAAGTCATTAAGCACATCACCCACAACGTGACGCCGCCGCCGGAAGCCTGTACCACCTGGAAGGCGATGTATAACGGTATCAACGAGATGATCGACGATCTGATGGAACACATCAGCCTGGAAAATAATGTGCTGTTCCCGCGCGCCCTCGGAGGAAAGTAAAGAAAAAGGCGCCCGCGGGCGCCCTCGACATTGTCCGTCTTATTTGGCCACTCCGGGTGGCCTTTTTTATGACGGGCCGTTGCAAGCAACGTTAAAATTTTCGTTTATTTCGCCAGCCGTTTTTTGCCGGCAAACAGCCAGCCCGCGCCCAGCAGCACAAACCACAGCGGGGTGACCATCAGCGCTTCACGGGTATCGTCTTCCAGGGTCAACAGCACCAGCACAAAGACGAAGAAGGCCATGCACACCCAGCACATGACTTTACCCAGCGGCATCTTGTAGCTTGACTTCTCATGCAGCTGAGGGCGGTTTTTGCGATACGCCAGGTAAGAGCAAAGGATGATGGTCCAGACGAACATAAACAGGATCGCCGACACCGTGGTGATCATGGTGAAGGCGGCAATCACGCTCGGGTTGACCATCAGCATCACCACCCCGCCCAGCAGACACATGCAGGAGAAGGTTAAGCCCTTCGCCGGCACCGCACGCTTCGACAGCTTGGCGAACATCTTCGGCGCCTGACCATCCTGCGCCAGACCGAACAGCATACGGCTGGTAGAGAACACGCCGCTGTTGGCCGAGGAGGCCGCGGAGGTCAGCACCACGAAGTTGATCAGGCTCGCCGCCGCCGGCAGACCAACCAGCACGAACAGCTCAACGAACGGGCTCTTGCTCGGCACCACGGAGCTCCACGGCGTCACCGACATAATCACAATCAGCGCGAAGACGTAGAACATAATGATACGCAGCGGGATGGAGTTAATCGCCCGCGGCAGGGACTTTTCCGGGTCTTTGGTTTCGGCGGCGGTGGTCCCCACCAGCTCAATCCCCACGAAGGCAAACACCGCAATCTGGAAGCCGGCGAAGAAGCCGCTCAGCCCTTTCGGGAACCAGCCGCCGTCATTCCACAGGTGGGCGAAAGAGGCTTCGACCCCGGTCGGCGATTTGAAATGCATCATCACCATTACCAGGCCGACCACGATCAGCGCCACGATGGCGACAATTTTGATCATCGCGAACCAGAACTCCATTTCGCCAAACATCTTGACGGTGGCCAGGTTCAGGCCCAGCAGCAGCAGGATCACCGCCAGCGAGGCGACCCAGTCGGAGAGTCCGGGAAACCAGAACTGCGCGTAGGCGGTGATGGCGACAACGTCCGCCATCCCGGTCACTACCCAGCAGAACCAGTAGGTCCAGCCGGTAAAGTAGCCCGCCCACGGCCCCAGCAGATCGGCCGCGAAGTCGCTAAAGGATTTATATTCGAGGTTCGACAGCAGTAATTCGCCCATGGCACGCATCACGAAAAACAGCATAAAACCGATAATCATATAAACAAAGATAATGGATGGTCCGGCAAGGCTGATGGTTTTGCCAGAACCCATAAATAACCCGGTGCCGATCGCTCCGCCAATCGCGATCAGCTGAATATGTCGGTTTGTGAGATTTCGCCGTAGCGATTGTTCAGTCGGCTCCTGCTCGACAGCAGCGACTTTAACCTGATCTACCATGTGATTTCTTCCTGTTGTACCTGTCTGTGTTGTTCAGGCTCTGATGGCCCGTCGTCTGTCATTAACCCCAGCAAGGGCTAGTCGATATTAGGTAAGAATCGGAGGGATGAATACTATGATTTAGATATAATGTTAATTTTATGTTTAAAGTGAGTGTTATATCACTCATCTAACGCGAAATAGCTCACAAAAATACACCCATACGTGATGAATGCAAAACATAATTCCAATTAATTTTTAACTTAAGGATTTTACGCTATTTTTATGGCTTCCCCTGCCGCGGGGAAGAGGAAGCCGCTGCTGTTTAGATAATGTCCAGCAGTTCAACTTCGAAGATCAGGGTGCTGAACGGAGGAATCGATGCGCCAGCGCCGCGCTCACCGTAGGCGAGGTTGTGCGGGATCGTCAGTTCCCATTTGGAACCTACCGGCATCAGAGTCAGCGCTTCAATCCAGCCGCCGATCACGCCGGTCACCGGGAATTCAGCCGGTTCACCGCGAGCAACGGAGCTGTCGAAGACGGTGCCGTCGATCAGTTTGCCAGTGTAGTGCACGCGAACGCGGTCAGTACGCGCCGGGATCGGGCCTTCGCCCTGGGTCAGTACGCGGAACTGCAGACCAGACTCGGTGCTGTTCACACCCTCTTTCTCGCGGTTTTCATCAAGGTATTTTTGGCCGTCAGCGGCCATGGCCTGAAAACGCTCGCGACGCACAGCGTCAGCACGCTCGTGGATTTCACGCAGCGCGCGGTGAACGGCTTCCACCGGCACCTGCGGCTGGTTACCTTCCAGCGCATCGGCGATACCCGCCACCAGCGCTTCCGGCAGCAGCCCCTGCAGGCCGGATTCGCTCAGCTGTTGTCCAACCTGCAAGCCGATACCGTAACTTGCCTGCGCTTCGATAGTGTCAAAAGTTGGGGTTGCCATCGTTGTTCCTTTTTGGGTGATAAACATCAAGATAAAAGCGTGCGAAAGCATAACAGCCATAGCGAAATGGGTAAAACTTTGTCGGCGGATGATGACAAATCTCAGCGAAAAAGAAACAATAGGCGGCAGCAGGTTAACTTCACTTTGTTCCGGTCATCAGGACGTTAGCCATCTATACTCATGAGCAGGATATAAATATGCGGAGCAGGAGGAAAGCCATGCCCGGGCGCTTTGAACTGACATCTACCCTGGCGAAAATCTGGCACGCCCCGGATCATTTTCGCCTCCTGGACCCGCTGCCTCCGATGCACCGCCGGGGAATTATCGCTGGCTTCCTGTTGGTTATTATCGGTATTCTGCTTCCCTCCGATGATAGCCAAAGCCCGGCGTCCACCAGCCGTGAAGCGAACCTGAATCTACAGTCGCAGTCCCAGCCGCAAGCTGGCGGCAATCAGGCCGTTCCGCTGCCGCCGATCACTAATACGCCTACCGTGAGCGACGCCGATCAGATGGCGCCGGTCGCTCCGGAGCCGATTCAGGATGAGCAGCCGGATCAAGCGCAGACGCAGCAGCCCGCCGCCACCCAGCCTTATCAATCCTCATCACAGCAGTCCGCGCCGGGTATTGAGCAGCAATGGCGGACCTATCGCATCGAGTCAGGCAAAACCCTGGCGCAGCTGTTCCGCGATCATGGGCTGCCGGCCACTGACGTCTACGCCATGGCGCAGGTTGAAGGCGCTGGCAAGCCGCTAAGTACTTTGCAGAGCGGACAGACGGTGCAGATTCGGCAGAACGCCAACGGCGTGGTCACCGGGCTCACTATCGATACCGGCAACGGCCAGCAGGTGCTGTTTACCCGCCAGTCGAACGGCAGCTTTGTGCGTGCGCGATAGCAGAGAAGACGACAGCAAGCGTTACGCCGCCGCAAAATGAAAGGCGCTAAAAAGCAAAACGCCGGCACAAGGCCGGCGGTTTGTTGTTACCAGAACGTCAGAGGCCGATTACTCAGCAACCACGTTGATGATAACTTTAGCGAATACTTCGCTGTGAACCTGGAAGTTCACTTCGTGCTCGCCAACGTTACGCAGAACGCCGTTCGGCAGGCGAACTTCGCTCTTAGCAACTTTAACGCCTGCTGCAGTAACAGCGTCAGCGATGTCGCGAGTACCGATGGAACCGAACAGTTTACCTTCGTCGCCAGCTTTAGACGCGATGGTTACGGATTCCAGGGCGTTGATCTGCTCAGCACGAGCTTCAGCTGCTGCCAGAACGTCAGCCAGTTTGGCTTCCAGTTCAGCACGACGTGCTTCGAAGAATTCAACGTTTTTCTTGGTAGCAGGAACAGCTTTACCCTGCGGGACCAGGAAGTTACGAGCGTAGCCCGCTTTAACGTTAACCTGATCACCCAGGCTACCCAGGTTTGCTACTTTATCAAGCAGAATAACTTGCATTACCTTATCCTCTCAAAGTCGTATTAATGGACCGTGACCGATTACTGATGACGATCAGTGTACGGCAGCAGGGACAGGTAGCGAGCGCGTTTGATAGCGCGAGCCAGCTGACGCTGGTATTTTGCACGGGTACCGGTGATACGGCTCGGGACAATCTTACCGCTTTCGGTGATGTAGTTTTTCAGCGTAGCGATATCTTTATAGTCGATCTCTTGAACGCCTTCCGCGGTGAAACGGCAGAACTTGCGACGACGGAAATAACGTGCCATATGGCTAGTCTCCAGAATCTATCAATTCAATCTGCTCGGCATGCAGAACCATTTTGCTCAAGCCGTTCTTTGCCTTATGGCAAGAGATGAACCCTCGAACGGTTACTGCGCTACCGACCGTTATACTGTGAGTAATGGCCTGGTTCTCATGACCGCTAATAATAACGGGCATCTGACACCATGCCTGCCGGTGAAAACCGGCTTCCTCCTGCACTGAACGATGCTCAAGCACGAACTGGCAGTGAGGAATTCCTGACGGGCTGACCTTACGAAGTGGAGTCCTGCAAATAATGCCGGACAGCTCCAGACGGTTGGTCATCAGGATTACTCTTCAGAATCCCCAGCTTCAGAATCATCTGCGGTTTCGTTGGCGAAATCTTCGCGACGCTCACGGCGCTCGTCTTTCGCTTTAACCATCGGAGATGCTTCGGTAACAGCGTGCTTAGTACGCATTACCATGCTGCGGATAACGGCGTCGTTGAAGCGGAAGTTAGTTTCCAGCTCATCGATCGCTTCCTGCGGCGCTTCAACGTTCATCAGAACGTAGTGAGCTTTGTGCAGTTTGTTGATCGGATAAGCCAGCTGACGGCGGCCCCAGTCTTCCAGACGGTGGATCGTACCTGCTGCTGCAGTAATTGCACCAGTGTAACGTTCGATCATGCCCGGAACCTGTTCGCTCTGGTCAGGATGGACCATAAAAACGATTTCGTAATGACGCATCGAATTGCTCCTTACGGATTATTCAGCCTCCTGTCTGGGTCAGCCGCGGCCCATGGAGGCAAGGAACGTGTTAAAGGGCGGCTGAAAAATTGACGCGTCATTCTAATGGCGGCCCCTCAGGAACACAAGCGCATTTGCACAAATAATTCGCACTAAGCGCCAAGCTGGGCTAAGTGGGTGATTTAAAATTAACCAATAAAGGAAGCGGCATTTTTTTGAACAACTGCATCAGAAAAGGTCGCCATGCGATGAACGCGCAGCGATTACACTTATATCAAAGCCTAACGACCACAGGAGAGCCCCGAGTCAGCGTCAGGACTGTCAGTCAGGAGCGTAGTATATGAAACTGAAAATCATCGCCATGATGGCTGCGCTTTTCTTCAGCGCCAACGCGCTGGCAGCTATCCAAATCACCGAACGTCAGGCCCGCAACATGGACGACGTGCAGAGCCTCGGCGTTATCTATATCAATCACAATATGGCCACTGAGCACGAGGCCGAACAGGCCCTTAGCCAGATGAGCGATGCGCAGGGGGCGAAATACTTTCAGCCTATCCTGATGCACGAACCCGAAACCAACGGCCCGCTTCGCGCCAGCGCGGTGATATACCGCTAACGCCTGCCCGATTCTTCGCCTCTCCTCGCGAGGGGCGAAGCGAGGTCTGCGCCCAAACGCAATTGAGAATTATTTTACAAACCGACTTACCAGCGTCATCGCAACCTGATTTAATCAGCCACTCGCCATTTGATAATCAGGAGTGATTGATGGTTCCGCGTTTCGCCACCTTAGGCCGTATCCCCAAAGGCGTTTGGGTACTCGGCGGCGTCAGCCTGCTGATGGATGTCTCCTCCGAGATGATCCACAGCCTCTTACCGCTGTTTATGGCCACTACCCTCGGCGCCAGCGTGATAATTATCGGTCTTATCGAGGGACTGGCGGAAGCCACCGCCCTGATCCTGAAGGTCTTCTCCGGCGCAATCAGCGACTATGTCGGCAAGCGTAAAGGACTGGCGCTGCTGGGCTACGGCCTGGGCGCGCTCAGTAAGCCGCTGTTTGCCATCGCCCCTACCGCCGGGGTGGTGTTTAGCGCCCGCATGATTGACCGCGTAGGCAAAGGTATTCGCGGCGCGCCGCGCGATGCGCTGGTCGCCGACGTCACCCCGCCGGAGATCCGCGGCGCCGCCTACGGACTACGCCAGGCGCTGGATACCGTCGGCGCCTTTCTCGGCCCGCTGCTGGCGGTGCTGCTGATGTTTATCTGGGCCAACGATTTTCACGCTATTTTCTGGGTGGCGGTCATTCCCGCCGTGCTCTCCATTCTCCTGCTCGGATTCGGCCTACAGGAGCCAAAATCCGCCATCGCGCACAAACGCAGCAATCCGCTGAAGCGCGAAAACCTGAAAAAGCTCTCCGCCGCCTACTGGTGGGTGGTCGCGATCGGCAGCATTTTCACCCTCGCCCGCTTCAGCGAAGCCTTTCTGGTGCTGCGCGCCCAGCAGATGGAGATCCCGCTCTTTACCATCCCGCTGGTGATGGTGGCGATGAACCTGGTCTACAGCCTCACGGCTTACCCGTTCGGTAAACTCTCAGACAGCATGAGCCACAGCAAACTGCTGCAGTGGGGGCTGCTGGTGCTGATCCTCGCCGATATCGTGCTGGCGCTCAGCGGCCACTGGAGCACGCTGCTGATCGGCGTCGCGCTGTGGGGGATTCATATGGGAATGACCCAGGGCCTGCTGGCGGCGATGGTCGCCCATACGGCGCCACCGGAGCTACGCGGCACGGCGTTCGGTATGTTTAATCTGATGAGTGGCCTGGCTCTGCTGCTGGCCAGCACCGGCGCGGGGGTACTGTGGGAAACCTTCGGCGCCGCCTCGACGTTTTACGCCGGGGCGATAATTTGCGTGGTCACGCTCATCGGCATGCGCGTGATGCCGTCGGCCTATCGTCAGGATTAAAAACGGCCCCGGGGCCAGACCAGTTGCTTCACCGTGAGGGGTGAAAGCCCCGGAGCGCGCTATCTACTTTTGCCCATAGTAGGCGTTTGGCCCATGCTTACGCTGAAAATGCTTATTCATCAGCCAGCTATCGATGGGCTGCAACTGCGGATTAATGCCGCGGGCAATCCACGCCATGCGCGCCACCTCTTCCATCACCACCGCGTTGTGTACCGCCTCGTGGGCGTCTTTGCCCCAGGCAAATGGCCCGTGCTGATAGACGACGATCCCCGGCGTATGCAGCGGATTGGCCTCACCCAGCGTTTCGATAATCACCTGCCCGGTGTTCAGTTCGTAGGCCTCGTCCACCTCCTGTGCGCTAAGCGCCCGGGTGCAGGGAATATCGCCGAAGAAGTAGTCCGCATGGGTGGTGCCGAGCGCCGGGATCGCCAGCCCCGCCTGCGCCCAGGCGGTGGCGTGCGTCGAATGGGTATGCACCACCCCGCCTAGGTCGGGATAACGGCGATAGAGCGCCAGATGGGTGGCGGTATCAGAGGAGGGACGCCAGCGCCCTTCCACCACGTGCCCCTGCAGATCAACCACCGACATGTCATCGACGGTCATTGACTCGTAGGCGATGCCGCTGGGCTTAATCACCACCAGCCCACGCTGCCGATCAATGGCGCTAACGTTACCCCAGGTAAAGGTCACCAGGCCGTAGCGCGGCAGATCCATATTGGCCTCGAACACCTGCTGTTTCAGCTGTTGCATTATGCCGCCTCCATCAGGCCCGCGCGGGCCATCCGCGCCTTCACCCAGTCACGCGCCTTCGCCACCTCCGCCAGCGGGTCAGCGCTGGTTTCGCTCCACATCTCAATCAGGTACGGGCCGCAGTAGCCGGTCTGCTTGAGCGTTTCGAAGCAGCGTTCAAAATCGACCACCCCTTCGCCGAACGGCACGTTTTTAAAGACGCCGGGCTTCGTGTCTTTGACGTGTACCGCCACGATATGCCCGCTCCCCGCCTTCAGCTCCATCTGGACGTCGTTATCCCACGCCGACAGATTGCCGATATCCGGGTAAAGCTGGAACCACGGATTATTCAGGTAATGGGCATAGCCCAGCGCTTTACTAATCGAGTTCATCAGCGGGTAGTCCATGATCTCCATCGCCAGGGTTACCTGGGCTCGGCTGGCCATCTCGACGCTCTGTTTCAGGCCGTCACGAAAGCGGCGGCGCGTCTCATCGTTCGCCTGCTGGTAATAGACGTCGTAGCCTGCCAGCTGGATCACCCGAATCCCCACATCCTGCGCCAGCTGAATAGCTTTACGCATAATTTCCAGCCCCTGATGCCGCACCACGTCGTCTTCACTACCCAGCGGAAAACGGCGATGGGCGCTAAGGCACATCGACGGCACCCGGACGCCGGTTTCAGCCACCGCCTTGACCAGCGCCAGACGCTGCTCCGGGCTCCAGTCCAGCCGCGCAAGGCGGGCGTCCGTTTCATCGAGAGACATCTCAACGAAATCAAAGCCCAGCGCTTTTGCAAGCTTTAGCCGCTCCAGCCAGCACTCCCCGGCGGGGAGCGCTTTTTCATAGATGCCGAGCGGAATGGATTTCGCCAACATAGTCGCTCCTTAACCCCACAGCTGGGCGATAGAGCGTTTAAACTGGCGCGCCGCTTCCACCGGCGAGGCGGCATCGCGGATGCTGCGTCCGGCAATAAAGACGTGAACAGGGATCCCGGCAAACAGCGGCAGGTCTTCCAGCGCCAGCCCGCCGGTGACGGTCACTTTGAAGCCCATATCAGACAGACGCTTAATCGCGCTGATATCCGCCTCACTCCACGCCACGCCTGCCGCCTGCGCGTCGCGGCTGCGGTGATAGACCACCTGCTGAATACCCGCCTCGCGCCACGCCTGCGCCTGCTCCCAGGTCCAGAAGCCGGTCAGCTCAATTTGCACATCGCCGTTGAACTCTTTGGCGACATCCAGCGCCCCTTTGGCGGTGTTGATATCGGCGCAGCAGATCACCGTGACCCAGTCGGCGTTGGCTTCGAAGCACATCCGCGACAGGATCTTGCCAGCATCAGCAATTTTGGCGTCCGCCAGCACGATTTTATGCGGATACAGCGCTTTCAGATCGCGCACCGCGCGTACACCTTCACCGACGCAGAGGATAGTGCCGACTTCAATGATATCTACCTCTTCGGCGATCAGACGGGTTGTTTCATAAGCGCTGGCCAGCGTTTGGTTGTCGAGGGCGACCTGTAACATAGGTAATGACATGATAGTGTTCCTTTTAAACAGCCGCCGCGGTGGCGTTTTTGATTAAATCCAGCACTTCCTGCTCGCTGCGGCAGGCGCGTAAACGGTCGAAATTGGCTTCGTCATCAAACAGGTTAACGATCTGCATGATGCCCACTTCCTGGTGGGTGGTGGCGTCAACCGCCGCCATGGTGATCAGGATGTCGACCGGGTCGTTATCTTCGTGGTTGAAAATCAGCGGTTTCTTTAGCGTGACCAGCGCAAAGCCGGTTTTTTTGACGCCCTCTTCCGGCCGCCCGTGCGGCATGGCTAATCCCGGAGCGATCACAAAATAGGGGCCGTGCTGCGCGACGCCGTCGAGGATTGCCTGGTAGTAGCGCGGTTCCACCACGTCGGCGGCCACCAGCAGATCGACGCCGATTTTCACCGCCTCCTGCCAGGTTTCCGCTTCCGCCTGCAGGCGAATGGAGTGATTCTGCGCCAGTGATTCATGGAGTTTCATGGCCGCTCCTTATTTCACGTCCTGCGGGAAATGAGCTTTAATCACCTCCAGCAGCTTTGGCCCGAAATCCGCGGGGGAAAGCATATTACGCACCCCCACCACGTGTTTATTGCCGGAGACGGTAATCTCCCCCGCGATATGGGTTGAAGCGATGATGATATCCGCGCCGTTTAGTTCGCTTTTGTATTCACCCACCGCGCAGCTGTTCACCGTGTGGTCGATATTGGATTGCGTCAGGAACTGATCCACTTTCATTTTCATGATCATGGAACTGCCTTGCCCGTTACCACACACAGCCAGAATACGTACGGTCATAATCAGAACTCCTTATTGGGCAGAGGCCTCTGCCAGTTGTTTTTCCGCGTCTTCTTCGGCGCGCAGCGCGCGGCCAGCGAAGAACATATAAGCGAGAGCAATCAGGATGATGACGGCCATAAACGCCAGCCCAATGGAGGCGAAGCCCTGCATCATCGGCGGCGCCAGAATCGACCAGTCCGCCATTCCCATCCAGGCGCTCATACCGGTGAGCTTCACCGCCCACACGCAACCGAAAATTTCAACCATGCCCATCACCAGGCAGATCTTGAGCGCCGCGCGCCAGCCGCCGAAGTGGTTGGCAAAGACGCCAATCGTCGCGTTGGAGAAGAACATCGGGATAAAGCCCGGAATAATCAGAATTGAAGAGCCAATGCCAACCAGAATGCCGACGGCAATCAGCTGGCCGATGGTGCCCCACATAAAGCCCCACACCACCGCATTCGGCGCAAAGCTATAGATCGCGGCGCAGTCAATCGCCAGCACCGCGCCGGGGATCAGGCGTTGCGAGATACCGTTGAAGGCTTCGGACAGTTCGGCGACGAACATCCGCACGCCCTGGGTAATGATGAAAATGGCCACCGCGAAGGAGAAACCGGTCTGCAGGATATAGACCGTCCAGTGGGTTTTCCCCGCCATCGCCTGCACGACGTCAATACCAAAGGAAAGCAGGATCGCGCCAAAGAAAATGGTCATGACAATCGCGGTGGAAACAATGTTGTCGTGGAAGATATTGAGCCAGCCTGGCAGCTTGAGGTCTTCCACACTCTCCTCTTTTTTCCCCAGATACGGCGCCACTTTGTAGGCAATCCACGAGGCAAACTGCTGCTGGTGACCGATGGAGAAGCCGCAGCCGTCGGTGACCAGCTGAGTCGGCTTGAACATCATGTTGGAGGTGATACCCCAGTACAGGGAGACCAGCACGGCGGTACAGATGATGGTCGTCCACATTCCGTAACCAAAGATAAAGAACGAGACGGCGATCAGCCCCGCCTGCTGAAACATGATATGGCCAGTCAGCATGATGGTGCGGATGCCGGTTATCCGGCGCAGCAGGACGTAACAGATGTTGAGCGCCAGCGCCAGCAGCACCGCATAGCCCACCCAGCTATAGGCCTCGCCCATCCGGTCGATGGTCGCCATCATCGAGGCATAGGTGTCAGAGATCGCGCCGTTGATGCCGTACACCTCTGACATTTTCGCCACCACCGGTTTAAAAGTGCTGGTGAGGATGCCGGAGCCGGCCTGTAACAGCATGAAGCCGATAATGGTTTTGATCGTGCCTTTAATAATCACGCTGACGCTTTTGCGCAGCAGGATATAGCCCAGACAGGTGACGATACCCAGCAGCAGCGGGGCATTGGTCATCACCTGATTAAAGAAAACGGTAAAGATGTTGTAGAGGATTGCCATAACACACTCCCGATGGTGAAGGCGCTGAACGCGCCTTACGCTCAGCATTTCTCGCTGCCCACTCTAATAATCAAAAATAATCACAACAAGATTGAATTTGATTAAATGTGACGCGCGCCGCAATAATCCTCTATTTCATTGTGACTATTGCCGAGCAGTAGCGCCGAAACATAATTAAATATTTTCAAATCATATAGATAAAACAAATCACAACCTTTATGGATGCTGGAACCCCTGAGAGGTGATGCGCATCTCTTCGTAAAATTGATGGAAAACAAGATTGCAATCTTGAAAATCCAGTGACAACATAAATCAAAACCAATCAAAATTTGATTACTATTGAAAATACGAGGAAGAGCACGATGAGTAAAGTACAGACCATCACCCGTGAATCATGGATCCTGAACACCTTTCCGGAATGGGGCAGCTGGCTGAATGAAGAGATTGAGCAGGAGCAGGTTGCGCCCGGCACCTTCGCCATGTGGTGGCTCGGCTGTACCGGTATCTGGTTAAAATCCGAAGGCGGGGCTAACGTCTGCGTCGATTTCTGGTGCGGCACTGGCAAACAGAGCCACGGCAATCCGCTGATGAAAACCGGCCACCAGATGCAGCGGATGGCAGGCGTGAAAAAATTACAGCCTAACCTGCGCACCACGCCGTTCGTGCTGGATCCGTTCGCCATTCGCCAGATTGACGCGGTCCTCGCGACCCACGATCACAACGATCATATTGACGTCAACGTCGCCGCCGCCGTCATGCAGAACTGCCCGGCCGATGTGCCGTTTATCGGCCCGAAAACCTGCGTCGACCTGTGGATCGGTTGGGGCGTGCCGAAAGCGCGCTGTATCGTCATGAAACCTGGCGATGTCGTGAAGATCAAAGACATTGAGATCCATGCGCTCGATGCGTTCGATCGCACCGCGCTGATCACCCTCCCGGCGGACCAAAAAGCCGCTGGCGTACTGCCGGACGGCATGGACCAGCGCGCGGTCAACTACCTGTTTAAAACACCGGGCGGCAACCTGTACCACAGCGGCGATTCCCACTACTCCAACTACTACGCGAAGCATGGCAACGAACATCAGATTGACGTCGCCCTCGGCTCGTATGGCGAGAACCCGCGCGGGATCACCGACAAAATGACCAGCGCCGATATCCTGCGCATGGCAGAGTCGCTCAACGCCAAAGTTGTGATCCCGTTCCACCATGATATCTGGTCAAACTTTCAGGCCGATCCGCAGGAGATCCGCGTTCTGTGGGAGATGAAAAAGGATCGTCTGAAGTACGGCTTCAAGCCGTTTATCTGGCAGGTCGGCGGCAAATTTACCTGGCCGCTGGATAAAGACAATTTCGAATATCACTACCCGCGCGGTTTCGACGACTGCTTTACCATTGAGCCGGATCTGCCTTTCAAATCCTTCCTGTAAGTCGCCGCCGGCAGGCCCTGCCTGCCGGAAATACCCCGCCGCAGGGTTAGTATTTTCACATGATTTCAAATATCATCTTTGCCGTTCACTTTTAATCGGATTCGCTCATGACGGAAGCGCAAAGGCACCAAATTCTGCTGGATCTGCTCGCCCAAACGGGGTTTGTTACCGTGGAGCAGGTGATGTCGCGGCTCGGGATCTCACCCGCTACCGCCCGACGTGATATCAACAAGCTGGATGAAAGCGGCAAACTGAAAAAGGTTCGTAATGGCGCGGAAGCCATTAGCGAACAGCGCCCCCGCTGGACGCCGATGAACATCCACCAGGCGCAAAATCTGGATGAAAAAGTGCGTATTGCACGCGCCGCTTCGCAACTGATCGCGCCGGGTGAGAGCATCGTCATTAACTGCGGCTCCACCGCCTTTCTGTTGGGTCGGGAACTGTGCGGCAAACCGGTGCAGATCATCACCAACTATCTGCCGCTGGCTAACTACCTGATCGACCAGGAGCATGACAGCGTGATTATCATGGGCGGCCAGTACAACCGCAGCCACGCCATCACCCTCAGCCCCCACGGTAGCGAGAACAGCCTCTATGCCGGACACTGGATGTTTACCAGCGGCAAAGGGCTCACCGCCGAAGGCCTCTACAAAACGGATATGTTGACCGCCATGGCCGAGCAAAAAATGCTTAACGTGGTCGGCAAACTGGCGGTGCTGGTCGACAGCAGCAAGATCGGCGAGCGCGCCGGGATGCTATTCAGCCAGGCCGGGCAAATTGACGTGGTGATCACCGGCAAACAGGCCGATGCCGCGATCCTCAAACAGCTTGAGGATCAGGGCGTCAGCGTAATCCGCGTTTAAAGGTGCTGCTGAAAAAAGGCGACCGTGGTAGCCAGCGCCTCTGGCGTAATGCGATGGCGGACGCCTTTCTGCCAGACGCAGGTCAGCCTGGCGGCAAGATCCGCCTGCCGGAGCGCCTGCTCTAGTCGAAAGGTTTCTTCCGGCGGCACCACGTCATCGGCATCGCCATGCCAGAGCAATAGCGGCCGCCGGGCAAGGGACGCCAGCTGATGGCTGACATCCCATTCGTTGAGGCTATCGACATCAAAATCAGGCGAGGGGAACAGGGTTTGCGACAGGGAACGAAAATAGCCCGACCCCATCAGACAGGCGACGCTGTTCAGCTCGGGGTGATGCGTCATGATGCCCAACGCCGTCATTCCCCCCATCGAAGCGCCCGCCACCGCCAGCCGCTCCCCTTCCAGCCATCCTTCAGCGATTATCGCCTCGCGCAGCGCAGGAAACTCCCTGAAATTCTGCTGCAGAATCGGCCAGAAGCGCTGCATCCGCCCGGCCTCATCGCCCTGATAGCGCGCCCCATGCTCCGGCGCGTCCGGCATGATCACCCGGAATCCGGCCTCGGCCAGCGCCACCGCAAAGTAGCTGTAGACCAGCTTCGACGAGGTAAAGCCATGATAAAAGACGATACAGGGCAAGGGCTTATCCAGACTCTCCTGCGGACAGGCATGTAAAATTTCACCACCGCCGAGGTTGCGCATTTCTAGTGCAATCATTTATCGTCTTCCTTCTCTATCGTGGTTAGGCGTCATGGGAAAATTCATTCACCAGGCAACCCAGTTTGCTACGATTCATAATGTTGAGAACCCGGTTACGCTTTCACAACATTTTCATTCGAAAATCGCGTCAGAGATAACAGTTCGGGAACATTCCCCGGCAATCCTGTTAAGGCTACCACTACACTATCACTATCAGGAAACGAGATATGGTTATGCGCAGGTTTTCACCGTGGTTACTGGCTATCGTCCTCAGCGGGTGTAGCGCCCTGCAGGGAACGCCGGAAGCCCCGCCGCCCGCCACCGACCATCCGCAGGAGATCCAGCGCTACCAGACGGCTGGCCTGCATAAAATGGCCACGGTGAGCGTACTGATGTACGGTTCGCCGATGGATGTCGAAGCGGCGCTGAAGGCCAAAGCAGAAGCGGCCAAAGCCGATTACTACGTCATCATCATGATCGATGACACCATGGTACCCGGCCAGTGGTATTCGCAGGCGATCCTCTATCGTCGATAACGAGGCGGCGTCTTTAAATCTGCTTTACACAGCTTTGCGTCCATTCACGTTCTCCTGTGCATAATAACGTTCGGCCAGCCACCTGGCAGGACGTTAGCAACGGACTGCCCTTGGGACTACGTGAAATGGAGCTGACGATGAAACGATCTTTTACCCTATCCAGCCTGCTGTTAACCGCTGCGACGGCCAATACGTCCGCGCAGTCAGCCGAATTCGCCAGCGCGGATTGCGTCACTGGCCTGAATGAAATCGGTCTGATCTCCGTCACTAATCTTTCCGGTAGCCAACAGGATGTAGAGCACGCCATTGCCCGCAAAGCAGACGAGCAAGGCGCCTCCTGGTATCGCATTATTCAGATGTACGAGGAACAACAGCCGGACAGCTGGCGCGTGCAGGCCATTCTCTACGCCTGAGGCGCCTGGCGCCCGCGCCCCATAGCCCGAAGCAGCAGGTCGTCGAGGGTCGGCGCGTCAAGACGTATGCCGCCGCGGGTGTCGAGCATCATCCGGCACCAGGCTTCGGCCAGCGGCGGCGAAGCATGGCGCAGCATCTGCGCCCCCGCGCCAAGACGATGGACCAGCCGGGCAATCTCTCTCCCCTGCTCTTCGGCGGGTCGTTTCAGCAGTTGCTGCAGCTGACGCCATGCGCGGTCGAGATGGCGGTTCTGCCCTTTCACCTCCGCACACTCCGCGGCCAGCAGCTCCATCGCCGCCGGCTGCTTGCTCAGCACCCGCATCACATCGAGGCACATAATATTGCCGGAGCCTTCCCAGATGCTGTTGACCGGCATCTCGCGATACAACCGCGGTAGTTCGCTCTCCTCGCAATAGCCGATGCCGCCCAGCACTTCCATCGCCTCGGCGACAAACGGGATACCGGCCTTACAGATGGCAAACTTGGCCGCAGGCGTAAACAGGCGCGCCCAGGCGCTTTCCCGGGCATCATCCCGACGGTCCCAGGCCCGCGCCAGGCGAAACAGAAACGCGGTCTGCCCCTCCAGACGGAGCGCCATTTGCCCCAGCAGCTGGCGCATCATCGGCTGTTCGACCAGGTTTTTGCCAAACGCCTGACGCTGTAGCGCGTGATACAGCGCCACCGAGAAGGCGCGACGCATCAGGGCATGGCTGCCCAGCGCGCAGTCAAAGCGGGTCAGGCCGCCCATCCTGAGGATCTGCCGCACGCCGTCGCCTTCGTCGCCCACCAGCCAGCCGCAGGCATCATAAAACTCCACTTCGCTACTGGCGTTGGAGCGGTTGCCGAGCTTCTCTTTTAAGCGTTCAAGACGCACGCCGTTACGCTGCCCGTCGGGCAGCAGACGCGGCACAAAGAAGCATGAGAGCCCCGCCGGAGCCTGAGCCAGCACCAGGTGAGCATCGCTCTGCGGCACCGAGAAGAACCACTTGTGTCCCACCAGTCGGTAAAACCCTTCCGCCGTTTTCTCCGCGCGAGTGGTATTGCTCAGCACATCAGACCCCCCTTGCTTCTCGGTCATCCCCATGCCGATCAGCAGGCCGCGCTTCTGGCCGCCAGGCGCAAGGTGCGGATCGTAACGGTCGCTCAGCAGTGGCGACAGCCAGTCGCGAAAGGGCGCGGGCAGGGCGTGCTGCAGCAGGGGCGTCGCGGCGAAGGTCATGGTAATCGGGCACAACGTCCCGGCCTCCACCTGGGCATGGAGCAGAAAGCGGGCGGCGCGGGCGACAAACGCGCCTTCGCGGGCATCCTCCTGCCAGGCGAGGTTATGTACCCGGTTCGCGCACAGCCCCTGCATCAGCAGGTGCCAGGCAGGATGAAAGCGCACGTCGTCCAGCCGGGCGCCGGTGGCGTCATAGCGCAGCAGCTCCGGCGGATTGCTGTTGGCCAGGCGTCCCAGCTCCAGCGATTCGGCTGTCCCCAGCTGCTGGCCAATGCTGGCGAGCAGATCGCCATCCCAGCCGGCGCCTTCGCGGACCACGGCTTCACGCAGAGCGGTATCGGACAGAAACAGATTGCTGTTATTCAGCGGGGTGGGTTGATTAAAAACGGTGTGCGTTTGCCAGTGCATCGTGTCTCCCTCCATCATTGGCGATAGCCATAAGTATGGCCAGGACCCGGCCACTGGCGATGGAGAGAGATCACAAAAGCAGCCTTAGCCGGTTATATAGTGAGGAATAAAACGAGAAGTATCTTTAGTGATCAAGGTATTATCTTCCCGGATCCCCAACCCGCAAGCCTCATCATCCACGATCCAGCTGCCAATCAGCGTGTAGCTGTCACCAAAGCGCGGCAAGGGCTGGAAGGCCTGAAAGATCATGGGCTCTTCCGCGTAGTCTCCATCAGCATGTTCGATAATCTGCTGCTGACCATTAAAGATGGTGACGTTGCCGCCTTCACGTGAAAAGATCGGTTTACGCACATAGCTCTCGCCCGGCGCGATCTGTGGCGATTCATTGGCAAACCAGGCGGGTAGCAGATTAGGATGACGGGGAAAGAACCGCCATAGCAGCGGCATCAACCCTTTGTTGCTGAGTACACTCTTCCATAACGGTTCGATCCACCGCTCTCGCCGCTTACACAGCAGCGGGCCATTATCATCTCGCATCATCCACTCCAGGGGATAAAGCTTAAACGCCCGTCGGATAACGTTGTCATCCAAATCGGTCAGCATACCGCCGACGCCGAGTCCCAGCTCTTCAACATAGAGAAAACGAGTTTCCTGACCGGCCTGTTGCGCACAGTCCTGGAGATAAAGCACCGTCGTGCGATCTTCATCACTCCCTTCACAGCAGCAAAAGTAGAGCGGTTCCGGGCTGTAAAGTTCACTAAAGCGGGCAATCAGCCGTTCCTGAATCGCATTGTACTGGTCGGCGTCACGCGGGATCACCCCGCTGCGTCTGGCGTCTTCCAGCCAAAACCATTGAAACCAGGCAGCTTCGTAAAGTGACGTTGGCGTATCCGCATTATATTCCAGCAACTTAAGCGGAGCGTCGGCACCGCACCATACAAAATCCATACGGCCATAGAGAGAAGGATCCCCCTGGCGCCAGCTTTCAGCAATCGCATCCCAGTATAGCGGTGGGATCGCCAGCTGCTGCAACAGCTGTTCGTCCTTCACCGCTCGATCAACGGCCTCCAGGCACATTTGATGCAACTCGGCGGTCGGTTTTTCAATCTGCTCTTCTATCTGGCGTAATGTAAAGCGGTAGGCTCGACTCTCGTCCCAGTAAATCTCGTTGTCAATTACATGAAAATCGAAACCGTGATCGTCCGCAATCCGATCCAGATCCCTGCGTACAGGAATAGTGTGTCGCAGCATCGTTCAACCTCCCCAATGGCCGCGCGCGCTGGACGATCGTCCGTAGCCGCCGCGAGAAACAGTCGCCGTTTTTTTCGCGGCCAGCGTATGGCTGGTGGCAATATCGTTTTTACCACTGCGCCAGGCATACGCGCCCGACGATGTTCGCCAGACAGCCCTGGAAGAATAGGACGAGCCGCCATTGTAATAGGTATATTCTTCATCGCGACCTTTACGCACCGCCCGGCTGAGTAAAAAACCGCTCATCATCGGCGTCCAGCTCCGATCGATGCTGTCAAAATAGCAGTCGACATACTGTGCCTCGCAGCTTTCCTGGCTCATTTGCTTAGGCACATGGGCAAAAAATTCCGACTTCGCATTGTTCCAGCCGTGAGTGCAGACGCTGGCGCTGTTACCCCCATCGATACAATCATTGACGGAGGAGTAAAACACGCCGTCACCGCCATTATCCGCATTCGTATCATCGCTACAGGCCTTAAGCGCAAAGAACGCCGCGCCGCCCATAATAGCCAGGGTCAGGTATTTGCCGCTGTAGCGGTTTCGTTTTGCCTGCACCGCGCTCGCCGGGCGATTAACCCGCGCGAGGGAAGCGTGAGTGGCCTGGGCTTTATTTTGCGCCGTATTACGGGATCTGGATTTACGTTTTTTAGCCATGATCGTCCATTACCATGTCATGCAGGCGGCGTTAAAAATCCCGCCGGCCAGCGCAGCAGAGCCCATAAATAAGCCTGCGGCAATATTGTGATTAATAATTTTTTCGCTTAGCGCCGGCATATATAGCCGTACACCACCATAGATAATCAGCTGTACTACCAGGGCAATGACACCCCAGGCTAAATAATCAGCAATACTGACGGCGTTTATCGCCGCGCTGGATAATGGAATAGCATATCCCAACAGCGTTCCGCTAAACGCCAGCGAGGCCGACGTATTATTATTTTTTATCAGCTGCCATTCATTATGCGGGGTGATTTTTGAATAGATAAAAAGAAACAAGATCACCATCGCTGCACCGATAAAAAAATAGGTACAAAAAGCCAGTAATGAGTTCAGAACGTGCATATTTTTCTTCCGTGAAATTACCCAATAATATCCAGTGAGGTGAGTGGAATATCCACTCCCAACGCGTACGAGAAGAGCCATTCAGATTCTCCCCGGTCATTAAACGACTCTTCTCCGTTTAGCAGCAGGTACTCCCACATTTCTTCTGCTACCTGCCGCTGATAGCCCATCGTAAAATTATGAACCTCCCATACGGCATGCTGCTGATTTTCGACTTTCTCCAGCATATAAACTGGCGCAATGTTCCCTGGCTCGCCGCCGTTAAAAAAACGCTGCCAACGCTGCTGACGCCAGCTAAATGTCGGGGTACCAATACTCGCTGGGCTGATTGCCGAACGCCAGTATTTTTCCTGGCTGATACCATCGCTTTGGACATAGACAAAGAGCTTAATATCATCGATATCATCGACATCCGCCCCACCAGTAGTATTAATTTGCAGAAACTCATCGCCGCTGGTGTAGTAACGATAAATCCGGCTGCCGCCCCCCAAATCAATTTGACCGGTCGCGGCAATGGTATATGCCTCGCCCGGCAGCTCAATCAGAAGGTTATCCTCCAGCAGACGAAACGCCAGGGTATCCAGCGTAAAACCCGCTTTAAGATGTAACCCCAGCGGACCGCGTACGGGAGTCGGCGTACTCTTTTTAGCAAAAAGACGCTGAAAAAAATGGGCCATGACCACTCCTCAAAGACTCGCCCATCAGGACAGAACTGACCGTGGGGCCGCAATCATTTGCTCTGTTGTTGACGCAGACGTGCCAGTACATCCTCAGCCGAGCTTTTGTCGGTTGTACCAATGCCGGCTTGCGCGAGCTTCTCAACAAGGTCGCTTCCATCCGCCACCTTTTCTAGTTGCGCAGCAGCATCCAGCCTGGCCTGGCGTTCCGCCTGGCGAGTTTGCAAACGCCGAAGTGATTCCGCCGCGGTGGAGACCCGAGAAGACGCCCCGAGGGTGGATGTTGTGACCGCCTGCTGCGCCCGCTGCATGGCTTCCGTCGCCTTAACGACTTCCAGTTGCTGTTCAAACTGGGCGATACGTTGAGCTGTCGCATGAACGGCCTGCTCAACGCCATCGCGCGAAAATTCAAGGTTAGCGAGCACTCGCTCTTCTACAGCAATCTCGTTTTCCAGGCGGGCAATCTCTGTAGCGACTTCGTTAATCAAATCCGCAGCGACATTTTTATTCAGCGCCTCCAGGGCACGTGCTTCCAGCGTGTCTTTACGCGCACGCAGATCTTGCAGTTTATCGTTGCTTAGTTTTACCCGTGCGAGCAGGTCGACACGCGATTGGCCTGCTTTATCCAGTGCGCTTTTTGCATCGCGAATATGTTGTTCGAGGATCCTGACGCCCTGCGCTTCCTCAATTGTCTCTCCGGCCTGCGAGACCATGGATTTACCCAGCGTAAACAGGCTCTTTAATATTCCCATCAATAGCGTTCCTTGTTATTTGTTCGTATATTGTTCTATCAACTCAGCAAGATCTAACGCATTAGCGGCCAGCGTCGCGATCTCCAGCACCACATCTTCCAGCGAGGAATTGAGCGACAGGGCACCAAACGCGACATAATATTCATCATTCTTAAGGCGGGATATCGCGACCGAGGAGAGAGGGAGTAATTTTTGATGGCGTAAAATGAAGGCGTTAAACAAGTCCTGCCGTTGAATAGCGCTCAGCGGACAGATAATAGTTTCGATAATTATTTGCCGGGAGGTGAATAACACATTAAGTCGTAGATCGCCGTAATCATTCATTATAATGATAAATGAATGATCGTTATAATCAATTTTTACATTTAACTCAGCCGCCTGCTGGAGCGCACTCGCGAGCGCTCGAGGAATCCATCCCATATATTATTCCATATATTAAGCATTAAATAATAAATACAATCTATATCAACTTCGTTGTATATTTTAGCAATAGACGTAAAAAAAAAGCCATCTTATTTAAGATGGCTTTTTCTGAAAAAATACCTTAGCTGCGCTGGCGTACTGCTTCAAACAGACAGATGCCGGTAGCCACCGAGACGTTCAGCGAGGAGACGCTGCCCGCCATCGGGATGCTGATCAGCTCATCGCAGTGTTCGCGGGTCAGACGACGCATGCCTTCGCCTTCCGCGCCCATCACCAGCGCCATCGGGCCGGTCATTTTGCTCTGGAACAGCGTATGGTCGGCTTCCCCTGCGGTTCCGACGATCCAGACGTTCTCTTCCTGCAGCAGACGCATGGTGCGCGCCAGGTTGGTGACGCGGATCAGCGGGACGTTCTCCGCCGCGCCGCAGGCCACTTTCTTCGCCGTCGCATTCAACTGAGCGGAACGATCTTTTGGCACGATCACCGCATGCACGCCGGCGGCGTCAGCGCTACGCAGGCAGGCGCCGAGGTTGTGCGGATCGGTTACGCCGTCGAGGATCAGCAGGAACGGTTGATCGAGCTGCGCCAGCAGATCCGGCAGATCGTTCTCCTGATACTGACGCCCCGGCTTCACGCGGGCAATGATCCCCTGGTGCACAGCGCCTTCGCTCTTCTCATCAAGAAACTGACGGTTGGCCAGCTGAATCACCACGCCCTGCGCTTCCAGGGCATGGATCAGCGGCAGCAAGCGCTTATCCTCACGGCCTTTCAGAATATAAACTTCCTGAAAACGCTCAGGTGCGCGCTCCAGCAGTGCCTGCACCGCATGGATGCCGTAAATCATTTCACTCATTGATGTACTCGTTTTAGGTTCTGTTATCTGCCCCCTTCACCCCATCCTGCGTCAGCAGACTTCAGGGTGAAGGGAGGTCAATCACTCGGCGATCTTCTTCTTTGCCGCGCGCTTGGCTTTCGTCGCGGCGGCGATTTTCTGTGTTTTCGCCGACGGTTTTTTCGCTTTTTTCTCTTTCTTCGGTCGGGCGGTCTCTTTCTCTTTACGGAAAGCGCTGTCCGGCTCGAAGTTTACCTGCTTACCCACCTGGCGGCGACGGCCGCCCGGCTTGCCAGAGGTACTCTTTTTCGCTTTCTCACGGGCGGTCTTGCCGACATTACGCGGCGCACGCTCGCTGGAGATCAGGGTAAAGTCGATTTTCCGCTCGTCCATGTTGACCGCTTCCACACGGACTTCCACGCGGTCGCCCAGGCGATAGGTCTGGCCGCCGGACTCACCAATGAGACGCTGCCCCACCTGATCGAAACGATAATAGTCGTTATCCAGGCTGGAAACATGCACCAGACCGTCGATAAACAGATCGTTCAGGCGGACGAAGAAGCCAAAGCCGGTCACGCTGGCGATCACGCCGGAGAAGATGTTGCCCACCTGATCCTGCATGAAGTCGCACTTCAGCCAGTCAGACACTTCGCGCGTCGCTTCGTCGGCGCGGCGCTCGGTCATCGAACAGTGCTGACCCAGCTGGAGCATCTCTTCCATACTGTAGTGCCAGCCGCCGGTCTCGGTGCTGTTGCCTTTATGTCCCTGCTCTTTGGCCAGCAGATACTTGATAGCGCGGTGCAGCGACAGGTCCGGGTAACGACGAATCGGCGAGGTGAAGTGGGCATATGACTGCAGCGCCAGGCCAAAGTGACCGCGGTTTTCCGGATCGTAGACCGCCTGCTTCATGGAGCGCAGGAGCATCGTCTGCAGCATTTCGGCATCCGGGCGATCGGCGATGGAGGTTAGCAGTTCGGCGTAATCACGCGGCTCCGGCTTGTTGCCGCCAGGCAGCTCCAGTCCCAGCTCAGCCAGCACGGTACGGAAGGAGGTAATCGCTTCGGTGGTTGGCTTATCATGGATACGGAACAGCGCCGGCTCCTGCGCCTTCTCAACGAAGCGCGCGGCGGAGATGTTCGCCAGGATCATGCACTCTTCAATCAGCTTATGCGCATCGTTACGCTGAGTCTGTTCGATACGCTCAATACGGCGTTCGGCATTGAAGATGAATTTAGCTTCTTCACTTTCAAATGAGATACCACCGCGCTCTTCGCGGGCGCTCTCCAGCACTTTGTAGAGGTTATGCAGCTCTTCAATGTGCTTCACCAGCGGCGCGTAGTGTTCGCGCAGTTCCTGGTCACCCTGCAGCATATGCCACACTTTGGTGTAGGTCAGGCGAGCATGTGAACTCATCACCGCTTCATAGAATTTATAACCGGTCAGACGGCCTTTTGACGAAATCGTCATCTCGCACACCATACACAGGCGATCGACCTGCGGGTTCAGCGAGCATAGACCGTTAGACAGCACTTCCGGCAGCATCGGCACTACCTGCGACGGGAAGTAGACCGAGGTGCCACGACTGCGCGCTTCCGCATCCAGCGGCGTCCCCGGGCGCACGTAGTAGCTGACGTCGGCAATGGCTACCCACAGGCGCCAGCCGCCGCCGCGTTTCTTCTCGCAGTACACCGCGTCATCGAAGTCGCGGGCATCTTCGCCGTCAATGGTAACCAGCGGCAGCGAGCGTAAATCGACGCGGCCGGCCTTCGCCTCTTCCGGCACCTGTTCTTTGAGACCGGAAACCTGTTTTTCCACCGCCGGCGGCCAGACATAAGGAATCTCATGGGTACGCAGCGCCATATCGACGGCCATGCCGGTGCCCATGTTGTCGCCCAGCACTTCGACGATCTTACCCACCGCTTTGGTGCGGCGGGTTGGTCGCTGGGTCAGCTCGACCACGACCACGTAGCCCATCCGCGCGCCCATTATCTCTTCCGGCGGGATCAGGATATCAAAGCTCAGGCGGCTGTCGTCCGGGACGACAAAGCCGACGCCAGCGTCGGTGAAGTAACGGCCAACTATCTGGCTGGTTTTCGGCACGAGGACGCGGACGATGCGCGCTTCGCGGCGGCCCTTACGGTCCGCGCCCAGCGGCTGAGCCAGCACCTGGTCGCCGTGAATACAGGTTTTCATCTGTTCTGACGACAGGTACAGATCGTCTTTGCGCCCTTCAACGCGCAGGAAACCATAGCCATCGCGGTGGCCAATAACGGTTCCTTTGAGGAGATCGAGGCGTTCCGGCAGGGCATAGCACTGGCGGCGGGTGAAGACCAGCTGACCGTCGCGCTCCATCGCGCGCAGGCGGCGGCGCAGCGCTTCGGTTTGCTCTTCGCCCTCGATATTTAACTCGATGGCCAGCTCATCGCGGCTGGCAGGCTTTTCCCGTTTAGTTAAATGTTCGAGGATAAATTCCCGGCTCGGGATAGGGTTCGCGTACTTCTCAGCTTCGCGTTCCTGGAATGGATCTTGTGACATATCGGTTCCTCCGTTGTCATCTCCGGCAGAGTGGCGTCACTCCACCAGCAATAATTTATAAAGCGGTTGATTCTTCTCAACCAAATCAGCCAGCGTATAGTTATCCAGTTCCTTGAGAAAACTCTGCGCGGCTTCAGCTAGTGCCTGTTTCAGACGACAGGCTGGTGTAATGTGGCAAAACTCGCTGCTGCAGTTGACCAGCGATAAGGGTTCAAGGTCACGCACCACGTCACCGACGCGGATCTGTCCTGCTGGTTTGCCGAGGCGAATGCCCCCGTTCTTCCCCCGCACGGCAGTCACGTAGCCCATGCGACTTAACTGATTGATTATTTTAACCATATGATTACGGGAGACGCCATAGACCTCGGTCACTTCCGAGATACTGGTCATTCGTCCTTCCGGCAGCGACGCCATATAAATCAGCGCGCGTAGTCCGTAATCGGTGAAACTCGTTAACTGCACATAAACCTCAGGGAAAAGAAAACAGGGTATGTCGAGCGACATCATTATTATTGATGATAAACCAGCCAGCGCTCAGGCCGCTAATTTATTTGAAATGGGGCGGGCGAACAGCAAAAACAAGGGCGCCCGAACGGCGCCCCTTGAGAGTGATTACGCGTCGAACGGATCGCGCAGAATCATAGTCTCGGTACGGTCTGGACCGGTAGAGATGATATCCACCGGCACGCCGGTCAGCTCTTCAATACGCTGGATGTAGTTCAGGGCTGCCTGCGGCAGGCCGCTGCGCTCTTTCACGCCGAAGGTGGTTTCGGACCAGCCCGGCATGGTTTCGTAGATAGGCTCGATACCTTCCCAGTTATCGGCAGCCAGCGGAGTGGTGGTCACTTCGCGGCCATCCGGCATACGGTAGCCAACGCAGATTTTCACTTCTTTCAGGCCGTCGAGGACGTCCAGTTTAGTCAGGCAGAAGCCGGACAGGGAGTTAATCTGCACCGCGCGACGGACTGCGACCGCATCCAGCCAGCCGGTACGACGACGACGGCCGGTGGTGGCGCCGAATTCGTTACCCTGCTTGCAGAGGAACTCGCCAGTTTCATCAAACAGCTCGGTCGGGAACGGACCTGCACCGACGCGAGTTGAGTACGCTTTAATGATGCCCAGTACGTAATCCACATAACGCGGGCCCAGGCCGGAGCCGGTCGCCACGCCACCTGCGGTGGTGTTAGAGGACGTAACGTACGGGTAGGTACCGTGGTCGATATCCAGCAGCGTACCCTGCGCGCCTTCGAACATCACGAAGTCGCCGCGCTGACGCGCCTGATCCAGCAGGTCGGATACGTCCACCACCATGCTGGTCAGGATGTCGGCAATCGCCATCACATCGTCCAGCACTTTCTGGTAGTCAACCGCTTCTGCTTTGTAGAAGTTCACCAGCTGGAAGTTGTGATATTCCATCACTTCTTTCAGTTTATCGGCGAAGGTTGCTTTATCGAACAGATCGCCAACGCGCAGACCGCGACGAGCGACTTTATCTTCGTAAGCCGGGCCAATGCCGCGACCGGTAGTGCCGATCGCTTTCGCGCCACGCGCTTTTTCACGCGCCACGTCCAGCGCCACGTGATAGTCAAGGATAAGCGGGCAGGCTTCAGAGAGCAGCAGACGCTCGCGAACCGGGATACCACGGTCTTCCAGGCCCTTCATCTCTTTCATCAGCGCGGCCGGAGACAGCACGACGCCGTTACCGATGATGCTGGTGACGTTTTCACGCAGAATGCCTGATGGAATAAGATGGAGAACGGTTTTTTCACCGTTGATTACGAGAGTATGGCCGGCGTTGTGACCACCCTGGTAGCGCACAACATATTTAGCCCGTTCAGTCAGGAGATCGACGATCTTCCCTTTACCTTCGTCACCCCATTGGGTGCCCAGTACGACGACGTTGTTACCCATTTTTCAAAATCACCGTTTGCTTAAAAATGGATTCTACCATCGCTTTTTCAGAGTTACAGCACTTTTTGCATCCAAAATAAGGCAAATCCGACCACTTTTTGATCAGCCAATCGATTTCCTCAACATGTAGTAGATCACAATCCCGGCAACCACAAGTCCGCCGCCAAAACGACGCAATAAATTATCCGGTAGCTGGCTCAGGCTGGCGACCATTTTGCGCCAGGCGCGCGGATAAAGCAGCGGGCCAAGCCCTTCGAGTACTAAAACCAGCGCCAGCGCCAGCCAAATGGTGGAGTTCATCGTCAACCCTAATTGAAAAGTATCATTGCCGCCCTCGCGGGCGTCATCGGCCAGCATGGTGAATTCATTCCCTCATTTCACATTGTCCCGTATTTCAGCTTCATTATGAACCAGAAAGGTGAAACAAAATTCACAACTAATTGTATTGCTGGATATTTTTTAAATTGTAACTATGCCATCGCGTACTACAACCCGGTACGTCTACTTAATCAGGAAGATTATGATGAGAGAGTTAACCGCATTTGAAATCGAAAATGTGAGCGGCGCAGGCTGGTTACAGGATGGTCTGGCGGCCTTAGGCAGCAAGGTCGGCGCAGCCGCATGGACGATGGGCACCGATGCCCTGAGCATTAACCTGCCACTGCTTGGCACCCTCAATCTGGCCGACCTGGCGCCGGACCTGGGCAAAACCCTGGGCGAAAGCGTTGGGTCGACTATCGGCGGCACCATCGAAAGTGCGCTGGCAGGCCTGCCGGTGATCGGCGGCCTGCTGAACAAGCTACTCGGCAACTAATTCCCGCCCTCGCAGCATGAAAAAAGGCGCCTGTTTCAGGCGCCTTTTCGCATTATTACTTCAGGTTTACACCTTCTCCGGCTTATTTACGCGCCGAATCCGGTGAACGCATATAGCGGAAGAAATCGCTGTCCGGACTCAGGACCATCACATCCTGATTGCTCTGGAAGCTCTTCTCATAGGCACGCAGGCTACGGATAAAGGAGTAGAAGCCTGGATCCTGGCTGAACGCGTCGGCAAACAGTTTCGCTGATTCCGCATCACCTTCACCACGCAGGATACGGCCCTGGCGCTCGGCTTCCGCCAGCGTCTTGGTGACTTCATAGTCCGCAGTCGCGCGCAGTTTTTCCGCCTCTTCCTGACCCTGTGAACGGTGGCGACGAGCAACCGCTTCACGCTCCGCGCGCATACGGTTATAAATCGCTTCCGACACTTCTGCCGGCAGGTTGATCTGTTTGATACGTACGTCGACAACTTCGATACCCAGCGCCGCCATACTGTTCGGGTTGATCACCTGCACTTTACCGTTGGTTTCGGCTTCCACACGCTCTGCCGCTTTAGCAATCGCGTCGTCAGCCGCCGGGGTGCTAACCTCATCTTCCGTACCGGCCGAACCCGAGTTCAGCGCATCGCGCACCTCCAGGGTCAGGCGACCACGGGAGTCGGTGACGATATCTTTCACATCCAGACGACCAATTTCAGAACGCAGACGGTCAGAGAATTTACGCTTCAGCAGCACCTCGGCCTGGGAGACGTCGCCGCCGCCGGTTGCCAGGTAGTAACGGCTGAAGTCGCTGATGCGCCACTTGATATAGGAGTCGACGATCAGGTCTTTCTTCTCTTTAGTAACGAAACGGTCAGCCTGGTTGTCCATGGTCTGAATACGCGCATCCAGCATCTTCACCGATTCGATAAACGGGATCTTGAAGTGCAGGCCTGGCGCATACACCAGCGGCTTGTTTTCGTCGTCGCGCAGAACTTTACCGAAACGCAGCGTGATACCGCGCTCGCCTTCCTTTACGACAAAGACAGACATGTAGAGCACTACCAGCACGATGACAATGATCGCGATAACAGATTTACGCATCGTTATTCCCCCTGACGCTGGTAGTCGTTACGCTGCGCGTTAGCGCGGCGTTGGTCCATAATGCTACCCCCGGTTGAGCTCGAGGTTGATGAGGTGCTGGCGCTGCTTGAGCTGGATGCTGGCGGCAGGCGCAGCAGATCGCTGGCGTCACTGCTATCGCTCTTTGCTGCCGGCGCAGCGGCGCCTTTCAGCATCTGATCCAGCGGCAGAACCATCAGATTGCCGTTTTTGCTGTCATTGACCAGCACTTTACGGGTGTGGCTCAGCACTTTTTCCATGGTTTCGATATACAGACGCTCGCGGGTAATTTCCGGCGCGGCTTTGTATTCCGGCAGGATCTTCGCAAAGCGAGCCACTTCACCCTGGGCTTCCAGAACGGTCTGGGTCTTATAGGCGCGTGCCTCTTCGAGGATACGCTGCGCCTGACCATTCGCCCGCGGCTGGACTTCGTTGGTATACGCTTCCGCTTCACGAATGTACTGCTGCTCGTTCTCACGCGCGGCAATGGCATCGTCAAACGCGGCCTTCACCTCTTCCGGCGGACGCGCCGTCTGGAAGTTGACGTCCAGCAGAGTGATACCCATGTTGTACGGGCGAATCGTCTCTTCCAGCTCACGCTGGGTATCGCTACGGATCACGGTACGACCTTCGGTCAGAATGCGATCCATGGTGTATTTGCCGATCACGCCGCGCAGCGCGCTGTCGGTGGCCTGACGCAGACTGTCGTCCGCGCTGGTCACGCTAAACAGATAGCGCTCCGGATCGGTGACGCGGTACTGCACGTTCATCTCAACGCGCACCACGTTTTCGTCAGAGGTCAGCATGACGCCGGAAGCCGCAAGTTCGCGCACCGACTCCACGTTCACCGCCTGAACGTTATCGATAAAGGTCGGTTTCCAGTTCAGGCCAGGCTCAACCAGATGGCTGAACTTACCAAAACGGGTGACCACGCCGCGCTCGGCCTCTTTAATGGTATAGAAACCGCTGGCCGCCCAGATAATCACTGCCGCCGCGGCAACGATGCCGACAATACGCCCGCCCATCGGTCCGCGAGGCCCCTGCGCGCTATTGCCGCCGCCCAGTCCGCCCTTGCCGCCGCCGAGCCCGCCAAGTTTTTTACTTAACTTGCGGAAGATATCATCCAGATCCGGCGGCCCCTGCTCGCGACCGCCTTTATTGCCATTTCCCTCAGAGTTGCCGCCAGGTTTGCTGCTCCCCCACGGGTCGCGGTCCTGTCCGTTATTACCGGGCTGATTCCACGCCATGTATATGCTCCATATTTGTTTTTGATATCCCCACAGGGGTCAATATCTTCAGGCAAGCTGCAAGGTTAAACCACATAGTCAACAAGCGTTGGCTCTTGCTTACAGAGGCGCCGCCAGTCAACGATCGGCATGCGCACCTGCAGACTCACGCTGCCGTCATCCTCCATCCACTCTTTTTCTATCGCCTGAAGCTGATAGAAACGGCTTCTCAGTCGCCCTTCTTTCGGCGGTAAGCGCAGCGTATGCTGGGCCACTTCACCGGAAAGACGCTCCGTTAATGCCTGAAAAAGCAGTGGTACGCCAACCCCGGTCTGGGCTGAAAGCCAGACCCGAATCGGTTTATTTTCATCGTCGCGATCGATGCGCGGTTCAAAATCGTCAAGCATGTCGATTTTGTTCATCACCAGCAGCGCCGGGATCTCATCGGCCTCAATTTCAGCGAGAACCGTATTTACCGCATCAATGTTTTCCTGCACGCGGACATCCGCCGCGTCAATCACATGCAGCAGCAGCGTCGCCTGACGCGTCTCCTGCAACGTCGCTTTAAACGCGGCTACCAGATCGTGCGGCAGGTGGCGAATAAAGCCGACGGTATCGGCCAGCACCGTTTCGCCGACGTCAGGGACGTCAATGCGGCGCAGCGTCGGGTCCAGGGTGGCGAACAGCTGGTTCGCGGCATAGACCTCGGCGGCAGTGATCTGGTTAAAGAGCGTTGATTTTCCGGCGTTGGTATAGCCCACCAGCGACACGGTAGGAATATCGGCTTTCGCACGCGACCGCCGCCCCTGCTCGCGCTGTTTCTCGACTTTTTCCAGCCGCGACAGGATCTGCATGATACGGTTACGCAATAAACGGCGGTCGGTTTCGAGCTGGGTTTCACCCGGGCCACGCAAACCAATCCCGCCCTTCTGTCTTTCAAGGTGGGTCCAACCGCGGACAAGGCGAGTCGCCATATGGCGCAGCTGCGCCAGCTCGACCTGCAATTTCCCTTCATGGGTGCGCGCGCGCTGGGCGAAAATATCTAAAATAAGACCGGTGCGATCGATAACCCGGCATTCGCACAGGCGTTCCAGGTTACGTTCTTGCGCCGGACTCAGGGCATGATCGAAGAGCACGACCGAAGCGCCGGTCGCTTTAACGGCTTCCGCAATTTCGACTGCCTTACCTTCACCAACAAAATACTTCGGGTGCGGTGCTTTACGGCTACCGGTAATCACCTGCATTGCTTCGACACCGGCGGAAGAGGCCAGAGTTTCAAACTCCTGGAGATCTTCCATATCTTTGTCTTGCGAAAAATAGATGTGTACCAGTACCGCCTGCTCACCGGCGTCATAACGGTCAAACAAGCGTAAACCCCTTATAAAATACCAGCGGGGAACGCAGAAAACCTGGCTCCCCGGCGTGGAAAAACAGCACTGGCCTTATTCGGCGTCGTCGCTGTCTTGTTGCGGCGCAGAAGAACCCTGCGCGCTACCACCGTGGTGATAGTTACTGGAACCGCCGCCAGCATTGTTGCTGTGGTGAGACACCGGGCGAGACGGGACAACAGTAGAAATTGCGTGCTTATAGACCATCTGGCTGACCGTGTTCTTCAACAGGATCACGAACTGATCGAAAGACTCAATTTGCCCTTGCAGCTTGATACCATTCACCAAATAAATAGAAACCGGAACGCGTTCCCGACGCAAAGCGTTCAGGAACGGATCTTGTAAAGATTGCCCCTTAGCCATTCTCTCTTTTCCTTATATGTATGCTTGTTTTGTACTCAGAACCTTACGATTCTCAAAAAAAATTACGCACGATACCGTTTAATTGTACACGTTCAGTTCTGGCTCGCACCAACAACCTGTAATACTTTGTTGAGCGCTTGTTCAGGTTGTTCACTGTCTAACCAGTGCACACCTTCCCAACCGCGCAGCCAGGTGACCTGACGTTTGGCTAACTGTCTCGTGGCGCAAACACCTCGATAAACCATCTCATCATACGGGATCTCGCCATTGAGATATGACCACATCTGGCGGTATCCAACACAACGGATGGAAGGCATGTCCGTATGCAAATCTCCGCGGGCAAAAAGCGCCCGTACTTCTGCTTCAAAACCTGAAGCTAACATCTGATGAAAACGCTGTTCTATGCGTTGATGGAGCAGTTCACGGCTCGCCGGGGCGATGGCGAACTGATGCACCTGATATGGCAGAGCGTCTCCTGACGTTTGCGTCAGTTCCGTTAAAGTTTTACCCGAAATGAAAAAAACTTCCAGTGCCCGGGAAAGCCTTTGCGGATCATTTGGATGAATACGCGCAGCAGCCACGGGATCGATCTCCTGTAATTGCTGATGTAACGCATTCCACCCCTGCTCTGCGGCCTGCTGCTCAATCCGCGCTCTGACCTCTGGGTCAGCCGACGGTAAGGGCGACAATCCTTCCAGCAACGCTTTGAAATACAACATCGTTCCGCCGACTAACAGCGGAATTCGCCCGGCGGCGACAATATCCGCCATCGCCGCCAGCGCATCGCGGCGAAAATCCGCCGCGGAATAGGCCTCCGCAGGATCCAAAATATCCAGCAGCCGATGCGGCGCAGCGCTAAGCTCCGCAGCATCCGGTTTGGCGGTGCCAATATCCATTCCCCGATAAATGAGGGCGGAATCAACGCTAATCAACTCTACTGGCAAAACTTTACGTAAGGCTATCGCCAGCGCGGTTTTGCCGGAGGCCGTCGGGCCCATTAAAAAAATTGCCTTGGGCAGGCTCGCCTCGGTTACATCATTCATCTTTCAGGGCATTCATCGCCGAATGGAGATCTACAGGTTGTAACAGGCCACCCGGCGGCGTTCTCACCAGCTGCGGGCAAAGACGCTCAACGTCCGCCAGCAGCGCAATCGCCTGCGCCATATTCCATGACGTCTGTTCGCTCGTCAGATTACGCGCCATCCATTGGGCGATATTGCCGACGTCGAATGCGTTTTGCTGCGCCAGGTAGCCTATCAGTTCAGGAATCAAGATTTGTAAATTTTGTTGTCTTAAGGGTAAAGGGACCGCGCGCACCGTCACGTGCAGGGCATCGGTATGCACATCGATCCCTAGCTGCGCCAGCGCCGGCTGAGCGGCGGCCAGCGCCTGCTTTTCCCCTTCCGTAACTTTTAACCGCAGCGGGATCAGCAGCGGCTGAGCACATACCGCCTCCGCTCCCGGGGTCAACTGCGCCTGGCGCAGCCAGCGCTCGGCAACGGTCAACGACAGCAGCGCCAGACCGCCCTCGCGCTCCAGCAGCGCGCAGTCGCCGCCAACAATCGTCAACACTCTGCCAAAGCTCTGACTGTGACCGGCCAACTCTGCCGCCGCCGGAGGCTGCAACGCTGGCTTTGGCGCCGTTGGCGTGTCGAGCAGTTGACGATAAAGCGCTCCCTGCTGCTTCTGGTAACTCGGCTGCGCATGCGGCCAGCTCGCGCCGCCCGGTTTGCCGCTGGAGGCCGCAGGCTCACGCGATGGCGTGATGCTGAAGCGGGTCGCAGGCTCCCGCGCTTCCGCTGGCCGCGCAAACTGGTTGCCTCCCGCGGCGATGCGGTTCTCCGGCATCGGGCGCGGCGCCGGCGGGTCGTCTTTTTCCGCCAGCGGCGCGTCAAGCTGCTGCTGCAGTACGCTCAGTACGCCCTGGTAGATAAAGTCGTGCACCAGGCGCGACTGATGGAAACGCACCTCATGCTTGGCCGGGTGGACGTTTACATCCACCTGATGGGGATCGATCTCCAGATACAGCACAAACGCCGGTTGCTGATCGGCCCCTAGCTTGTCTTCACAGGCCTGGCGGATAGCATGGTTGATCAGCCGATCGCGCATCATCCGCCCGTTAACGTAGCAATACTGAATTTCCGCCAGCGCCGGGGTGGTATGCAGCGGATCGGCGACCCAGCCGCGCAGGGTCAGATCGCCATGCTGCCACTCGATCGCCAGCGCATGTTCGAGAAAAGCGGCGCCGCAAATTGTCCCCAGCCGGCGCTCGCGCTGGCCATCCTGAGCGACGGCCCGATACTGGCGCATCACCTTGCCGTTATGGCTGAGGTTGATAGTGACGTCGAAGCGCGCCAGCGCAATGCGGCGCACCACCTCGTCAATGTGGCCGAACTCGGTCTTTTCGGTGCGCATAAATTTGCGCCGCGCCGGGGTGTTATAGAACAGATCGAGGACTTCCAGAGTGGTACCGACCGGGTGCGCCGCCGGCTTCACCGTCACCGCCTGATCGCGGCCTTCAGCATACGCCTGCCAAGCTTCCTGCTGCTCCGCCGTGCGCGAAGTCAGCGTTAAGCGCGCTACCGAACTGATACTGGCCAGCGCTTCGCCGCGAAAGCCGAGGCTAATAATCGCCTCCAGATCGTCAAGCGAGGCGATCTTGCTGGTCGCATGACGAGCCAGGGCCAGCGCCAGCTCGTCTTTTTTGATGCCGCTGCCGTTATCGCGGATGCGAATGAGCTTCGCGCCGCCGCGTTCGATATCAATGTCAATCCGCGTAGCGCCCGCATCAAGACTGTTCTCAACCAGCTCTTTCACCACCGACGCGGGCCGCTCCACCACCTCGCCGGCGGCAATCTGGTTGGCGAGCTGCGGCGGCAGAACCTGAATCGGCATCCCCTGCTCCTTAGTTAATCAACATCCCGCCCGGCGCCGCGGCGCTGGCGGTCTGCGCCGCCTCGCCGCGAGGCGCCGACTGCAGCGGATGCTGCATAAAGTAGTTGCGTAAGCCGTTATAAATCGCCTCCGCAATCTGCTCCTGGTAATCATCGCTACCCAGCAGCCGCTCTTCGCCGTTGTTACTGATAAAGCCCGTTTCCACGAGGATCGACGGGATGTCCGGCGAGCGCAGCACGCCAAGGCTGGCATGCTCCGGGCGGCGTTTGTGCAGGTTGCCAATACGCTGCAGCTGGCTCAGCACGTTGGTCGCCACATCGTAGCCGACGCGCTGGGAATGACCAAACTGCAGATCCAGCACCGCCTGGCTCAGGTAGGGGTCGGCCTGGCTGTTTGCCAGCACATCGCCCGCACCGCCGAGCAGTTCAGACTGTTTCTCATGCTGCTCGAGCCAACCGGCCATTTCGCTGTTGGCGCGACGGTTCGAGAGCACCCACACCGAGGCGCCAGTGGCATCGCGGTTTGGCGCGGCGTCAGCATGGATAGAGACGAGGAAATTGGCGTTTTGCTTACGCGCCACGTCAGAGCGGCCCATCACCGAAATAAAGTAATCCCCGTCGCGGGTCAGCACCGGCTTAAACTGCGGATCGGCGTTCAGTAACGCCCGCAGCTTGCGCGCGATAGCGATAGTCACGTTTTTCTCTTTGGTGCCGTTCGGGCCAATCGCGCCAGGATCCTGGCCGCCGTGCCCGGCATCAATGGCGATAATGACTTTATCATCCGCCGACACCGTGCGGGCCGCCGGGCGAGTCACGGTCTGATTGTTGGTCATCGCCGGCTGAGAGGAGGTCATCACCGTCTGCCGTTCATGACCCGACGAGCTGAACGGGTTACGCCCTGACGTCGTCGTCCGGGAAGGCATCACCGGCGGCGGGTCGGCCCGTTTCACCACCACGGGCGGCGGAGGCGGCGGCGGCGGCGCGTCGGCGTTGATGGTAAAGACCACCGTGTAATTCGCCCCGTTCTGTTGCTTTACCGCCCGGGTTTTGCCATCTTCCGTCAGATCCACCAGCAGACGCAGCGTCTGCGTATCCTGCGGCGTGCCGGCGCGAATACTCTTCACCAGGTTGCTGCCGCTAAACTGCAGCGGTAGTCCCTGCAATACGCCGGTCTGCTTGATATCCAGCGCCACCAGACGTTTACCCTGTGGGGTAAAGGAGTACTCCGGCTCACCGACAAAGCTTAGGGTAATACGGGCCTGCTGGTCTCCGTTAGAGACCTGGATATCGGATAAACTCGCCGCAGTGGCGTGAAGACTCGACAGCATCAGCGCAGCGGCAAGCCAGGTGGTTATGCGATACTTCATCCCGTCATCCTTCAGGCTAAAAGGCTAAACGCGCCAGTAAAGATTCACCCCGTGAGGAGATCGCGGTAATACGCGCCTCACGCCCTTGTGCCTGGTAATCAAGGTGAATTTCAACATCCGGGTCAGGCAGGACACCTGCGCCTTGCTGCGGCCATTCCACCAGGCAGATGGCATCGTCGGCAAAATAATCACGGATCCCCATAAATTCGAGTTCCTCAGGATCCGCCAGACGGTAGAGATCGAAGTGATACACCATCAGGTTCTCGAGGGTATAGGGCTCCACCAGGGTATAAGTTGGGCTTTTGACATTGCCGCGGTGACCGAGCGCCTGCAAAAAGCCGCGGCTGAAGGTCGTTTTCCCCGCGCCTAAATCACCATACAGATAAATCACGGTGGCGCCGGTACAGGCCTGCGCGATGCGGTCGCCAAGGGCCAGCGTGGCCTGCTCATCGGGTAAAGGAATCACTCGGTTAATCATGGTCTACGTCAATCACATCCGGGTTAACAACACGCCTGAGCGTGGAAAAGAGATCGGTCGCCAGCATGCCGCGGGTGCCCTCGCGGGCGGCCAGTCGGTCGGCGGCATCGCCATGAGCGACGCACCCGGCACAGGCAGCATCATACGGCGTCAGGTGCTGTCCTAACAACGCGGCGATGATACCGGTGAGCACATCGCCCATCCCGCCGCTGGCCATCCCGGCATTGCCGGCATCGATAATGCCCATCGCCCCGCTTTCACTGGCCACCACCGTGCCCGCGCCTTTCAGCACAACCACGCCGCCATACCGTTTTACCAGACGCTGTGCAGAAAGTAAGCGATCGCTTTCAATTTCTGCCACGCTGACGTTCAGCAGACGGGCCGCTTCGCCGGGGTGCGGCGTTAGCACGCGATTGTGACGTTTATCGGGATTGAATGCCAGCAGGTTCAGCGCGTCGGCGTCCCAGACCATCGGTTTGTTAAAACTTTCCACCGTCCGCAGGGCGCTGCGTCCCCATTCGCGCTGCCCCAGGCCAGGGCCAATCGCCACCACATCAGCCCACTCCAGCGCGGCTTTCAGAGTCTGCGGCGTCAGTTCATCTACCATTAATTCCGGCCGCACGGTGACAATGGGCGCCACGTTCTCCGGGTGAGTAAGTACTCGCACCAGTCCCGCGCCGCTGCGTAGGGCCGCTTCACCGCACATACGGATAGCGCCTGCCGTGCCGCGATCGCCGCCGACAATCACCAGTTTACCGTGATCGCCTTTATGGGAGGTGGCCCGCCGCGGCGGCAGCCAGTCGGCGAGGTGGGCGGCGCAAAACCGCGTCAGAGGAGTGCTTTGTCCGGCGAGCCAGCGTTCGAGCCCCAGCGCATGATGGTGGAGTTGCCCGACGACATCCCGCGCCTTGCCGCTCAGCAGCCCCGGCTTGAGGGCGATAAAGGTCAGCGTATGGTCGGCCTGTACCACTGCACCTGGCGTCGCGCCCGTCTGCGCATTCAGGCCGGAAGGGATATCCAGCGCCACCACCGGCGCCGGGTGGTGGTTCGCCTGGTGGATGAGCGCCGCAACGGGATCGCGCGGCGCACTGCGCAGACCGGTGCCGAGCAGGCCATCAATAATCAGTGAGATATCGTCGGGCCATGGGATGGTCGCCGCATGGATCACGCCGCCGGCGTTAAGCCACGCCTCCCGCGCCGCCTGCGCCTCTTCCGGCAGCGGGCTGTCACTTTCCACCGCCAGCAGCGTCACCCGCCGCCCCGCGGCCTGTGCCAGACGCGCAACGACATATCCGTCGCCGCCGTTGTTGCCATGTCCGCAGAGGATCAGCCAGTGCGCGCTGGCAGGATAAGCACAGTTGGCCAGCTGGAACGCCGCCTCGCCCGCGCGCTGCATGAGTTCGAACAGCGTCAGCCCCAGGCTGTCCGCCGCCTCTCGTTCGGCCAGGCGCAGCGCCTCCGCAGGCCAAATGTTGTATGGTATACTGTCAGGGTTTTTCGTCATTGTATGGTCCATCATGTCACAGCCCCTCGATCTCGTTCAGTTAGCGCAACAAATCAAACAATGGGGCACAGAGCTTGGGTTCCAGCAGGTGGGGATCGCCGATACCGACCTCAGCGCCAGTGAACCCAAACTGCAGGCATGGCTGGATAAACAATACCACGGCGAAATGGAATGGATGGCCCGTCACGGTATGATGCGCGCCCGTCCCCACGAACTGCTGCCCGGTACGTTACGCGTCATCAGCGTGCGGATGAACTATCTGCCCGCTAACGCCGCCTTTGCCCGCACCCTGAAAGATCCCGCGCTGGGTTACGTCAGCCGTTATGCCCTCGGGCGCGATTATCATAAGCTGCTACGTAATCGCCTGAAAAAGCTGGGGGAGAAGATTCAGGAACAGTGTGCTTCGCTCAATTTTAGACCTTTTGTCGATTCCGCGCCTATCCTGGAACGGCCAATCGCAGAAAAAGCGGGCCTAGGCTGGACAGGTAAGCACTCACTTATCTTAAGCCGCGACGCCGGATCGTTCTTTTTCCTCGGCGAACTGCTGATTGATCTGCCCCTGCCGGTCGACAGCCCGGTTGCGGAGGAGTGTGGGCGCTGCGTCGCCTGCATGACCATCTGTCCCACCGGGGCCATCGTTGAGCCCTATACCGTCGACGCCCGGCGCTGCATCTCCTATCTCACCATTGAACTGGAAGGTGCAATCCCCGAGGAGTTCCGTCCACTTATCGGCAACCGTATTTACGGTTGTGATGATTGTCAGCTGATCTGCCCGTGGAACCGTTTCTCACAGCTCACCGATGAAGAGGATTTCAGCCCACGCAAAGCGCTGCATGCCCCGCCGCTGGTGGAGCTGTTCGCCTGGAGCGAAGCGTGGTTTCTGAAGGTGACCGAAGGGTCGGCGATTCGTCGCATTGGCCACCTGCGCTGGCTGCGCAATATCGCCGTCGCGTTGGGCAATGCGCCCTGGGATGAAGCCCATCTTCGCGCCCTGGAGAGCCGCCGGGGCGAGCACCCGCTTCTCGACGAACACATTGAGTGGGCGATTGCCCAGCAACTGAAAAAGCGGAACGCCGACGCCGTTGAAGTACAGCTGCCGAAAAAATTACGTCTGGTCAGAGTGGTAGAGAAAGGCTTGCCGCGCGACGCCTGATTCATTCACAGGCTGTGAATAAAATCTAAAACACATTGCGTTTCAAGGCGCAGACCAAGGTCAAGTGATCGGATTAACATTTTGAAATGAAATTTATTTGTTAAATTTCAATCACATACAAAGATACTATTTACAAAGCGAAGCATTTGCGCCGCCAGTGACGGAACGACAACCTGTGGATAACTCTGTTCACAGTATTTCTGCGGACCAAACGAAAATCATCCCCGGCGCTGGATTGCACTGTGGATAAATAAGAGATGGAAGAAAATTTGGAGCGGGAAACGAGACTCGAACTCGCGACCCCGACCTTGGCAAGGTCGTGC
>OKNR01000037.1_pt1 | contig 57282 bp, 50 predicted proteins | sample 1610141 | NCBI WGS metagenome assembly OKNR01 (sample SAMN04436622, study PRJEB24849) | human gut metagenome | biome: human gut; feature: NICU; material: stool | host: Homo sapiens | place: USA: Saint Louis, MO | collected 2009-12-24
CTTTCTTCAATTGACTTTCCTAGATGTTTCTTGGTAGAGGGACGCTTGTTAAATTTCTTACGAATCCGCACTGCTCTTGGTAAATCAATAACCTTAATCTCTAACAAACCTTGATGGATATAGTTATAGAGCGTCTTGGTTGAAGGAACAACTGCATCTACATGTTGGAGTCTATAGGTATGAACAAAGGTATCCACGCTATGCACCCTTGGTTTCTCTCTCATCGCTTCTATAAATTTTGTCAGAAAATCGTTCGATACACGATCCAGTTTTAGATAATAGCTGGTTTCTCTAGCATCCCGATAACGGTTATGGGCAGCATCTGCATAATAGTGTTGGTAGTAGACCTTCTGCCCATTGACTTTTTTCAATTGTGTTATGGAACCACGATTAATTTCACGAGTAATAGTAGAGCGATTTCTCCCCAGTCTACGAGCAATTTCAGCAGGTTTGAGTCCTACGCTTAAATAAGCTTCAATTTCTCCTCGCTCAGCTTCAGATAAGTGCTTGTAGGATTGATTTGTGGTAGAATAATTTGTGGACATGTTCATCTTCCTTTATACTGTTTTTCGCAACTCTAGTATATCAGATGAACATGTCTTCTGTGTTGCACTTCATTTTACAACAGGGCTTTGTTTTTTATTTGTAGTAATGAGTTTATTCTTTTTCGTTCTTTTATCATGTTAGGCAGAACAGTAACTGTTTTATCATCTATTGGTACTGCTCGTATGGAGGTATCATTTTTTGCTTTTGTCCACCCCCATGTTGTAGTGTTATATCTTCTATGTGTGTATAAATAATGATCTTCTAACTTTGTATCATCATCAGTTATACCACTTGCTTCTCCATACCTCATGCCTGTTTTAGCTATGATATATAGAACATGATATATAACTGTTGTCTCATAATCTAATTTTTCTTCCAGATAGTTTACTAATCTATGATAATCCTCAACACTATGAATATATTTTTCCTCGTTTTTTTGAGTTTCCTTTCCTGCAAAGCGTTCTACGTTACTTGTGAAATCATCAAGAACTATCTTATCAGATTGCACTAATTGTATAGTTTTTCTAATTGTTGAATTGATTCTACTTAAGTAATCATATCCAACAGTTTCCCCATGGATATTCATGGTTCTTTGATATTCTGTCGATTTTATATCAACTATTGCTTTATCTTCAAATAGTTTTTTTATTGTTTCTCTATAAATCTGCTAATTTTTCTTTATAACTTCTTTTTAAGTATAATTTTTAAGACATACCAAGTTTGATATAATTCAAGTCAATGTTTGTTACAATTTTCTTTTCTTCCTTAATTGATTTGTGAGCTTATCTAGATCAATTAGAGTTTAAAAATTGAAAATTTGTAATTGTGAGTCTCGTCTTCGAAAGGTTTCGACAATCCAATAGGCAGTTGAAGTAGTGAAGGAAGCAAACGAAGCTTTTAGTTTGAGTGGTGTTCGTCCAAGTTTGAAAAGCGAATGGTGTTGAGATTTTCTTTGCAAGCAACGTTAGCGATTTTTTGTGCAAAGCAAGGTCGTACTTTGTGATAACTATATTGGGAGGAAAATATTTTTAAAAAAGTATTGACTTTGACCTAAGTGGAGGGTTTATAATGAGATTTGTAAGGAGGAAATGATGTATCAAATCAAAGAAGCTGCGCAGCTTTCGGGTGTTTCTGTCAAAACACTGCATCACTATGATAAAATAGGTTTGCTTGTGCCGCAAAAGTCTGAAAACGGATATCGCCTTTATAGTGAAGCAGATTTAGAGCGCCTGCAAATTATTTTATTTTACAAATATCTTGGATTTTCTTTAAAGAAAATAGCAGAGCTGCTAAGTCAGGAAGAGCAGGAACTATTGCCTCACTTGAACAAGCAATTGCAGTTTTTGCAGCAGGAAAGGGAACATTTGGATACCTTGATTTCCACCTTACAAAAGACAATTCAAGCTCAAAAAGGAGAAAGAAAAATGACGACACAAGAAAAATTTGTTGGATTTACCTACGAAGACCATGCAAATTATTATTATCAAGCGGTTGAAACATACGGTCAAGAAGTAATGGACGAGTCTCGTGCACGACAAGTTGGCAAAGAAACTGAGATGACGGAAGCATTTAACAAAGTTTTTCGCAATCTAGCTAACAATATGCAAAAAGGTCTAGCTGTGGACGCACAAGAGAATTTATCAGAAGCCGAGCAGTTATTTCAAGCAATGAATACCTATGCCTTTGATTGCTCTCTAGAAGTTTTCGCTTTTATCGGAAAAGGCTATGTGGCAAATCCAGAATTTAAGAAAAATATTGACCAATTTGGAGTTGGAACAGCCCAATATGTAGCAGATGTTATCCAAGCATACGTTCACAAGTAAAATAAAAAGTAGGGCAAATGCTAGTGTTCTGCATGGTAGCATTTGCTCTATTTTTAGTCTTCCACTCTTCCAGCGACCCAGCCAGTACAGAGAGCGACTGTAATATTAAATCCACCGGTATGAGCATTGATATCCAGCACTTCGCCAGCAAAATAAAGCCCAGAAACTAGTTTGCTTTCTAAAGTCTTGGGATTGATTTCCTTAAGACTGACACCGCCTTTGGTCACAAAGGATTTAGCTAGAGACATTTTGCCGGTAATAGGAATCGGTAGAGCTTTTAGCCGTTGAATGAGCTCTTCTTTTTCTTTTCCAGTCAATTGTTTGCCTTTTTCAGGGAATGGTTGCGCGAAAAAGTCTGCCAGACGTTCAGGAAGTAATTGTTTGAGGCTATTTTTGAGCGATTTTTCTCGGTTATTTTCTAAAAATGCTGCCAAATCTTCCGCAGAAAACTGTGGTAAGACATCTAAATAAATGGTTTCACCGCCTTTGAGGAAACTGGAAAGTCGCAATGCGGCTGGACCAGATAAACCAAAATGAGTAAAGAGAAGGTCGTGAGTGATGATATGTTTATCATAATGGAGGGTGACATTAGCTAATGAAATCCCCTGTAAAGCCTTGTGTGGAAAGTCTGTCAAAAGTGGGCTTTCTGCAGCTTCTAGCTCTGTTATCGTATGGTTGAAATGGCGCGCAATCTCATAGCCAAAGCCAGTAGAGCCGGTTGAAGGATAGGATTTACCACCTGTGGTGACAATCAATCGGTCGCTGTTCCAAATGTGCTCACTTGACTTGATGATAAAGCAATCCGCATTTTTCTTTACAGAAACCACTTCTGTCTGTGTCTTGATTGTAGCATCCAGCTCTTTTATTTTTTGTTCCAAGGCTTCAATAATTGTAGAAGATTTGTCTGTTGTTGGGAAAACGCGCCCGTGGTCTTCCACTTTAAGTTTCACGCCATTCTCAGTGAAAAAATTCATAATGTCATGATTGTCAAACTGGGAAAAAACGCTGTAGAGGAAGCGACCGTTGCCTGGTATGCCAGCTAATAAATCCTCTAAAGTGCCATTATTCGTCACATTGCAGCGTCCGCCACCTGTTCCGGCAAGTTTCTTACCCAAGCGTTTATTTTTTTCTAAGAGGAGAGTCTTTTGTCCATGAAAGGAACTGGAAATAGCAGCCATCATACCAGCAGGTCCTCCGCCTATCACGATTGTATCAAAATGGTTCATTGTACTTCTTTCTTTAAATGAATATGTCAAATTTTATTGTATCATAAATATGGTAAAATTCCTTGAAATCCGGAGCAAATTTGACAGTTAAGCCTTGATATGATAAGATTTAGATATATATCTAGAAAAAGTTTCAGAGGAAATTATGGCAATTGAAAAGACAGTCAGCGAGCTAGCCGAGATTTTAGGGATTAGCCGTCAGGCGATGAACAATCGGGTCAAAACTCTTGCGCCCGAAGATACCGACAAGAATGAAAAAGGGGTCACCGTTGTGACGCGCAGCGGTTTGATAAAGCTGGAAGAAATCTACAAAAAGACGATTTTTGATGATGAACCGGTCAGCGAAGATGTCAAGCAACGTGAGCTCATGGAAATTTTGGTAGATGAAAAAAATGCAGAAATTGTGCGTTTGTATGACCAGTTAAAAGCAAAAGATGCTCAATTAGCTAAAAAAGATGAGCAATTGCGCGTGAAAGATGTGCAAATTGCTGAAAAAGATAAGCAATTAGACCAGCAGCAGCAATTGACTGCTAAGGCCATGAATGAGCGTGAAACTTTGCTATTAGAATTGGACGAAGCTAAAGAAAAAGTTCAAGCACAAGAGCAGAAAGGTTTCTTTGCAAGATTGTTTGGACGATAGAGAGAATCTCAGTTGAAGAAACTGAGATTTTTTTATAGAATGAAAGATATGATGAAAGAAAAAGTCGCAAAAGATATCAATATTCTTGCTTCTTTTTGTGGGAAGCGCGATTTGCCTGAATTAACACAGGAAGCTTTAGAAGATAAATATAGCCTAAAACAGGCTGATGTCATGGTGCTGTTTGGTGGAAGTATTCTAGCGGGTGGAGATTCTGACAGAGGTCAGAATAGTTTTTGAAGCATTAAAACAAGATTATACTGACTTAATTCGTCTAGCAAATCCTCTCTATGCTTCAGTTGATGAAAAATAAGTTAAAGGAGAATGATGAAACAACAGCGTTTAGGTTTTCAAAAACTCTATCAAAATCTTGATAAAATTCTATTTTTGTTTTTTATTATTTTTATGCTGACAGAATATGCTTGGTTGCCTTTTAATTCGTGGGCGGCAGGTACTTTGCTTCGTCAGACGGGTTATCAATTTCTATCGTATAACAATGTAGTTGGAGTGTTATCTAGTCATCCTCTAGTTACTTTGGCTTTTATCCTCTTGTTTTTAGCCAATCTGTTGGTCGCTTATGTTCAAATCACACTTCTTTTTTTAGGAGCGCACAATCTATTGACTCAAGACAAGCGAACCCTCTTGAAGTTTACCAAGAAAACCATAGCAGACAGTTTACTCATCTTAAAGCAGGCACGTCCTAGTAAAATCTTGTTTGTCTTGCTCTACATCGCTCTGCTCTTTCCTTTTCTCCGAAAAATCCTCAAAATTTACTACCTAAACAAGATTTTAGTTCCAAATTTTATCTTAACTTATTTGAAAGAGACGTATTTTTGGGGTGCTGTCGTCCTGACTCTACTTGTATGGCTGATGTTATTGATTGCGGTCCGTTTGATGTTTGCTTTGCCCAAGATTCTGATTGAGAATATTTCCGTCAGAGAAGCGGTTCAATTTAGTTTGGAAAAAACGCGTAAGCGTTTGGTATTTTATTCTTGGCAGTTGTTTTGGATTGTGACCAAGACTTTTCTCTTCTTTTTGGGAATGGCTCTGCCTCTCTTTCTTTTACAGCATGTTGCAGACGGTCATTCCAATCAAGTGGCAACGATTGCTGGTGTGATGAATTATGTGTTGCTGAAAAATGCTCACTATCTGATGTTGAGCTATTTCTTGATTAAATTTGTTTCTTTTCTGACTGAGCAAGGTTTGGTGGATTGTCCGCGGCGGAAGTTCGATCGCGTTTTGCGCTGGCTTGTAATTTCCATTGCTTCTGTATTCTTTGCTGTGGAAGGTTATATGTATCTCATTTTTCCATTGGAAACGGTTCCGGTTACGATTTCTCACCGAGGAGTGTCGCAGGAAAATGGTGTACAAAATACGATTCAGTCATTGGAAAAGACAGCTTTGCTGAAACCAGATTACATAGAAATGGATGTACAAGAAACAAAAGATGGTCAATTTGTCATGATGCACGATGCTAATCTTTTCAATTTGGCGGGTGTCAATGCAAGTCCACAGGATTTGACCTTGGCAGAACTAACTGCTTTAGATGTTTCAGAAAATGGCTATCGGACAAAAATTTCCAGTTTTGATGCGTATCTCAAACGTGCCAACGAATTGGGACAGCGGCTGCTCATTGAAATCAAAACCAGCAAAAAAGATTCTTCGGATATGATGGAGCGCTTTTTGAAAAAATATGGTCCAACGATTAAAAAGTACGGGCATCAAATGCACTCATTGGACTATCGCGTGATTGAAAAAGTTGTGAAATACGATGCTAGCATTAAAAGCTTTTTTATCCTGCCTTATAATACAATCTTCCCACGAACCAAAGCTAGTGGTTATACTATGGAATACTCCACACTGGATGAAAACTTTGTTTCTAAATTGTGGCAAGCAGATAAATTGCTCTATGATTGGACGGTCAACGATGTAAACAGCATTGCAAAATCTTTCCGCTTGAATGTTGACGGTATCATAACGGACGATGTTCAACTGGTGCAAAGTTCCATTAAAGAGCTGAGAGACAATCCAAAATATACAGACTTACTCCTCAATAAAGCCTTTGATTTCTTTAATTTTACATAAAATAGCCCCCTCTTAGCAATGAACTAGGAAGGGGGTAAGTTTTTTGAGATTTGTTTTAAAACGGCATTTTGCCTGCAAAGGCACCTAATTTTTTCTTAGTTGCGGCATCAATCTCAGCGAGGGCAGCGTTGATAGCTTGGGTTGTCATGTCAGATAAAGTTTCTAAGTCTTCTGGGTCGACAACAGCTTCTTGGAAGTCGATTTTGACGACTTTTTTGTCACCTGTAAGAGTTGCGACCACGAGGTCTTGAGCGGATTTGCCAACAAATTTTGTCGCCGCAAGCTCAGCTTGCCCTTTTTCCATTTGTTTTTGTAATTTTTGTGCTTGTTTCATCATTGATTGCATATTCATCATTGTTTTGGTTCTCCTTAATTTTCAAACATTAACATCTTATTTTACCATATCTGGCACATCTAAGCTAGAGTTTGCTAGGTCAATGGTCAAATGATAGTCAGTATTATCGCGGACGGTGTGCTCAAAGTCGGTTGTGTAAAGGACGAGGCGAAGTGTATCGCCTATTTTCATTTTGTAAATGGTTGGCTGCAATTCAAAAGAAAATTCCAACCATTGGTCTGGTGTGACTTCTTCGACGGTTAGCAGATTGTTGCGGTTTTGCAGATTGAGAAATCCTTTTGTCACAACGCGATGCGGTGTCTCTTTGAAAGGCAATTCCATTAAATGATCCAGCATATAAAAGCGACCATTGTCCATGACTTTTGGTGCAAGGACGCCAGGAATTGGAGTGAGGCGTTTAGCTTGTCCAATATCTAACAGCTGTGCGGAAATCAAGCCTTTATCGGTGCTGGATTTAAGGCGCAGATTGAGTTTGACGGGGCCGTTAAGGGAAAGGTCTTTTTCTAAGGTGAAGTCAACGGTCACTTGATTGACTTTTCCGTCAAAGAGTTCATTTTTGAAGGTTTGATAGGTCTTGCTGAAACGCTTGTAGTACGTCTCAGAGTAAGCATTTTGAATATCTTGAGTAGTACTACCTAGATTGAAATGAGTGTAGTGTTCTGGATTGCCGAAAGTCTCTAGTGACAACCAGCTTTGTGCTTGACTATTGTCTTGCCAGATTACGGTTGGCAATGCAAACGAGGAGTCATAGCCTAGCAGTTTCTTGCTGAGAAGTGCATTCATGGACTCACGAAAGTCAATGGATTGCCAATTGTTCATGTAAACGTGAGCGCCGTTGTGGAAAAACAAATGCTTTTTGATGTTTTGTGGCAGGGCGTGGAACATGTTGTACACATTGAGCGGCTTGACATTCCAGTCTTGGGAGCCATGCGTAAAGACGACTTCGGCTTTGACCTTGTGCGCGTGAATCAGATAGTTGCGGTCATGCCAAAATTGATTGTAGTTCCCTGTTTTGCGGTCGAGATTTTCTTTTAATGATTTGAGGCTTTTTTGATACTCAGCATCGTGACGAAGACGTTCACCTGCTAGAAGATTGCGTGAGTAAGTTAATTCAGTCAAAGAGTCAAAATCTTCACCAGGATAGCCCCCAGGACTTGTCACCAAACCATTTTCACGATAGTAATTGTACCAAGAAGAAATGCCAGCTTCAGCAATAATGACCTCAAGACCATCTACGCCAGTTGTAGCTAGCCCATTTGACAGAGTTCCGAGGTAAGAGATTCCTGTTGTAGCAACCTTTCCATTGGACCAAGTGGCTTTGATTTCTCGTTGTCTGGTATGGTCTGTGAAAGCACGACAGCGACCATTTAACCAATCAATAACATTTTTATAAGCCTCGATTTGATAATAATCTCCGCTCGTCATAAGGCCTTCAGAGTCCTTGGTTCCCACACCTGATACATATAAATTAGCAAAACCGCGTGGAAGCAAATAATCATTGAGCGTGTAAGTACCGATATGACCGAGTGTTTCTTCTGCTTGCTCCACCAATACTGCTTGACCTTGTGGTTTAACCAAGCAAACTTCAGAGTTATGGACGGTAATTTTTCCAGCTTCTTTTTTAACCAAATCCACATTCATGTTATAGAGCGCTTTGTCGCTAGCTTTGTCGTTGGTTCCTTGGTGATAAGGGCTGGCAGTCATAACGGCAGGAATTTGTCCGTCAAAACGAGGACGAATGATACTGACCTTAATCAAATCAGGCAGACCGTCTTCGTCGGTATCCACGCGCGATTCCACATAGACCACTTCGCGGATTGCATTATGGCTAGTAAAGGTCGCAAGACTTTTACCATTGAAATAGTGGTAGGTATTGTCTTCAGGGATCAAACCGTCGCTCACTAGTTTATCAATCAAGAGATTGCCGTTTTTGGTGCGTGTGTTGAGCAACTGATAGAGATTTTTGAGCAGATTTCCATAGGTAATGGGAAAGTTTACGTCCTTGCGGAATGTTTCTACATCGTCGAAGTCAACAAAGGGTACAAATTCCAGTAATTGAAAAGCAATCGTATAAAAAATCTCTGCTGTCAATTCTTGCTTGGACGTAAAAAAGCTGAGTAAGTCTGTATTTGAATTGGCAACTAAAGACTTTAAAGCATAGTCTGTATGTTTATAATTAAAAAAAGTTCTACGTACAAAAGTTTCTAAATTTTCTTTATCAGAATACTCTGGGTGGAAAGAAAATCCAATGCTTTCCATTTCAGCCAGCATTTTTTCGTTTGTTTCTGGTGTATAACTATACTGATTATAGCGCATATTTTTACTCCTTTTTTACATTTTGTCAAAAAATAACCTTTACATTATCCATTGTAACTGATAAAATAGGATTTGTCTAAAATTTTTTCATTAAAGAGGAGAACAAAAATGGACGTCACATGGGCTGTGAAATATATCACAGAATTTCTTGGAACGGCAATTCTCATTATTTTGGGGAACGGAGCTGTTGCCAATGTGGAATTAAAGGGAACCAAAGGTCATCAAAGTGGCTGGTTAGTCATCGCAGTTGGTTATGGTATGGGGGTTATGATTCCTGCTCTTATGTTTGGAAATGTATCAGGAAACCATATCAATCCTGCATTCACACTAGGACTTGCGATTAGCGGATACTTCCCTTGGGCACAAGTTGCGCCTTACATTATTGCACAATTATTGGGAGCGATATTTGGACAAGCATTAGTAGTAGCAAGTCACCGCCCTTACTATTTGCAAACAACAAATCCTAATGCGATTTTGGGATCATTCTCAACTATTGTAAATACGGATGACGGAAGCAAGAAATCACATGCTGCTTCTATGATAAATGGCTTTGTCAATGAATTTATTGGTTCATTTATCTTGTTCTTTGCAGCAATGGCCATGACCAAAAACTATTTTGGTGCAGAAGTTGTTAAATATGCTGCTACTCGTGGAGTGGATGCTACTCAAATCCAAGGAAAAGTTGCAATTGGTTCTCACATCAATGCCGGACTTGCTGTTGCCCACTTAGCACTTGGTTTCCTTGTCATGGCATTGGTAACGTCACTTGGTGGTCCTACAGGTCCAGGTCTGAACCCTGCACGTGACTTAGGCCCACGTATTCTTCATTTCCTTCTTCCCAAATCAGTTCTTGGTGAGCACAAAGGCGATTCAAAATGGTGGTATGTTTGGGTGCCAGTCATATCTCCAATCCTTGCTGGTATTGCTGCAGTAGCACTTTACAAGATAATTTATGGATAAGTTGTCAAAAAAGAAACGGTTCGTTACGAGCCGTTTTTTGATAACGAAGAGATAAGATTGAGCGAAAAAATAGATAAGTGACTAGACGCTTGCCAAGATAAAATGCTATACTAAAGAGTAAGGATAACAACAGTAATGGGAGTGAGACAGCAAAACTGATTTTTTGCAAAGTAGCAATTTTTGTCTCATTCCTACCTTTTATTTGGGAGAGATGAAATGGAATTAGATAAACTAAGTGGGAGACGGACTCTATTGTTCGGTATTTTGGCGATTCTTTTTGGTGTTATTATTATTGCAAACGGTGTTGATTTTACAAAATTTGCCCTAGATTTATTGGTCATTTACTTTTTATTTGTCGGAGTTATCAATCTTTTTTTCCGTTTCTTAGTGAAGAAAAATCGTATCAGTCTTGGTTCTGCCCTCCTCCATGTTTTAGTGGGACTGGTTGTTGGCTTTCTTAACCGTGCCAGCAATCTGCCAGTCAATATTGTCATTATTATATTGGGCTGTTATCAGCTGTGTACAGCGGCAATCTATGGTATTACATATCTTCTTTATCGGCAGAATAAGTTAAAAGGTGGTTTTCGTTATCTTTTTGATACCTTGCTCTATAGTGGGATTGGACTGACAACTGTCTTTTCTCCTAGCACGGATGGTAGGATGCAATTTTTGATTGTTGGTATTTATCTGATATTACTAGGCTTTTCTAATGTTCGAGATGGTCTTATGTTCAACACCGATGTGGAGAAAAAACAACTTCGACGCCGTATTCGGATTAACCTGCCTATCATTATCGCTGCCTTTTTCCCAGCAGAGCAACTGAATCGCTTTAATCGTTTTTTACAAGGTGAAAAAAAGAAACCACAAAAGGTTTATAGTAGTATCCGAGACGAAGAAAAGCCCGTTGACTTAGAGGTGCTAATCCATACGTCAGACCAGAATCTTTTTGGGATGATTGGACACGTTGATATTTGCTATAAAGGAAAAGTTATTTCCTATGGTAGTTATGATGCTTTTTCAGAGCGTTTATTCGGCACGATTGGAGATGGTGTCTTGTTTAAAGTAGATAAAGACGCTTATATTGACTTGTGCAAAGAAGAAAGCAAAAAAACCTTGTTTGGTTATGGGTTATCTTTGACAGATGAGCAAAAGCTAGCTGTGGAGAAACGGTTGGCTGAGATTGATGAGTTGTTGGAAGTGTGGGATCCACCGGCGGATTTGAAAGATGGTAAGCGCACGTATGCTTATAAATTGAAACATGAGTTGAATGCTCGTTTATATAAGTTTAAAACAAGTCGTTTTAAGACTTATTTTATCCTGTCTACCAATTGCTGTCTGCTAGCCGATAGCATTATCGGACAGGCTGGAACAGCCATTTTAGATATGCGTGGGATTATTGCGCCGGGAACTTATCAGTCTTACCTTCAATATGAATTTGAGTCAGCAAATGAGTTGGTAGTGGCACAAAATATTTACCAGTAATAGCATAATTTTTTCTATTTTTACATAAATATTTGTAAAATACACAAAAATTATTTAAAATAAAAAGGCTTGGAGGAATTTATGTGTTCAACAAATAAAATTGTAAATACGATACCAGTATTAAAAATCAATAATCGAAAAAACAATCTCGCATTTTATTGTCAAACTTTGGGAATGAAAAATTTGCTAGAGGAAGGAGCTTTTGTCAGTCTTGGAGATCAGACAAAAGTTGAAAAATTGCAGCTAGAAGAGTCGCCCAGTATGCGCACTCGCAAAGTTGTTGGGACTAAGAAATTAGCGAAAATTGTCATCAAAGTAGCTAATCCACGAGAAATTGAAGCACTTTTGGCGCGTGGTAGCAAAGTCGATTATCTTTACCAAGGTGACAATGGCTATGCTTTTGAAGCAACTTCGCCGGAAGGAGATACGTTTTTACTGCATAGCGAGGAAGATTGGGCAACCTTACAGAGAATAATGATCGCACCAGCATTTGCACCGCTAGAGGATTTTGTAGGGCTCAGCCAATTTACTATAGAGCAGATTCACATCAATGTTCCAGATGAGGAAAAAGCAGTCACTTTTTATCAGGAATGGTTAGGAAATCAGTCTGTTCTAACATTCTCACAAGCAAGCGGAGCAGATTTATTGACGGAGAGTACTCAAACTTGGGATTTGGCAGTGATTAAATTTACAGTTGAGCAATTTGATGTGGAAGCGTTGCGCGATTTATTGCAAGGAAGAGAAATTTTTGTTCCTAAATCGGGCAAATTTTTCCTGACCAAAGATGAGAGCCAAATTGAAGTTTGGATTGAAGCGGTATGAGTTCAAGCAAGATTCTCTCAAAAGTCGAAGAACAGATAGCACAACAAATCTATCCTGGAGCCAGCTTAGCTTTGTATACTCGTGGAGAGTGGCAAGAATATTATCTTGGTGAGAGCAATCCTGAGCGCAGTGAGAAAAGCCGAGCAGGACTGGTCTATGACTTAGCAAGTGTCAGTAAGGTTGTGGGTGTCGGAACGATTTTGGCTTTTCTATTCCATGAGAAAAAACTCGATTTAGATGCGCCTCTGACACAATATTATCCCGCTTTTCATGACAATTCTGTCACGGTAGGTCAGCTGGCTACTCACACATCAGGGCTAGATCCCTTTATCCCCAATCGAGATGCACTCAATGCGGCTGAATTGAAAGAGGCGCTAAATCATTTGAAAGTGCTTGATAGCAAGCGTTTTCGTTATACTGATGTGAATTTTTTATTGCTGGGTTTTATGGTAGAAGAAATTTTTCATTCTGCTTTGAGTGACATTTTTGAACAGAAAATTTTTCAGCCTTGGGGTATGAAAGAAACAGCATTTAGCCCTGTCGCGCAAGCGGTGCCAACGGTTCGCGGTGTGAAAGCAGGGATTGTACATGACCCCAAAGCGCGTGTGTTGGGCAGACACGCTGGTAGTGCAGGCTTGTTTTCGACAGTTCGGGATTTGAAGCTCTTTTTGGAGCATTATTTACAGGATGACTTTGCAGCAACTTTGACAAAAAATTTCTCAAAGGAGATTGGGAAAACACGCAGTCTTGCTTGGGATTTAGACAAAGAGTGGTTGCAACACACAGGCTACACAGGAACATTTATTATGTTTAATCGTTTGCAGCAGAAAGCGGTCATCTTCCTTTCCAACCGAACGTATGAGAAAGACGAACGTGCACAATGGATTTTAGACCGCAATGAGCTCATGGATTTGATTAAACAAAATCTGTAAAATGAAGACAGTTAGGATAAGAGCTGGATTTCCTGCTCTTTTTCGCTGTTTTAAAAGTTGAAATAAATTAGTTTGGAATATAAAAGGAATTGACTACTAACGATCGCTTTTTTCTATGAATTATATTAAAATAATAGATGAAGTATTGTGATGTAGAGAGAGAATATGACAAAAAAAGTAGGTGTCGGTCGGGCACATAGTAAGATTATTTTGATAGGGGAGCATGCCGTTGTCTATGGCTACCCTGCTTTGTCTCTACCTTTAACTAATATTGAAGTGACTTGTCGCATTTTGCCGTCAGATCATGCGTGGATTTTGTATGAGGAAGATACCCTTTCTATGGCAGTTTTTGCTTCTTTGGAATTTCTAGGGGTGCAAGAGGCTTATATTCGCTGTGAGATTGAGTCCATGGTGCCTGAAAAGCGCGGAATGGGTTCTTCTGCGGCAGTGAGTATTGCTGCGATTCGAGCTGTTTTTGATTATTATGAACAGGAGTTGGATAGGGAAACTCTGGAGATTTTAGCCAATCGGGCAGAGATGATTGCCCACATGAATCCGAGTGGTTTGGATGCTAAGACTTGCTTGAGCGATCATGCTATTAAATTTATTAAAAATGTTGGTTTTTCAGAGTTTGAGACGAATTTTGGAGCTTATCTTTTGATTGCAGACACAGGGATTTATGGGCATACACGAGAAGCCATTCAAAAAGTTGAGCAGCTAGGAATGACCGCTTTGCCTTACCTTCATCAGCTTGGTAAATTGACGAATGAAGTTGAAGCGGCGTTGAAAATTAAAGATTTAGAAGCAATTGGTATGGCTATGTCAGAAGCTCATCTCAGCCTAAAAAGTTTAGGTGTTAGTTGCCCAGAAGCAGATAAACTGGTTTCCATAGCGCAAGCAAATGGAGCACTTGGTGCGAAAATGAGCGGTGGTGGTCTTGGCGGTTGCATCATTGCTCTAGTGGCTAACAAAGAAAAGGCTGTCAGTTTAGTCGATTTATTGAGGGAGAAAGGAGCGGTGAACACATGGATCGAAAGTCTGTAAAGGTGCGGTCTTATGCCAATATTGCCATTATCAAATATTGGGGTAAGAAAGATACTGTCAAGATAATTCCTGCAACGAGCAGTATTTCTTTGACCTTGGAAAATATGTACACAGAAACAACTCTGTCTAGCTTACCAGCGAGTGCCCAGTCAGATGAATTTTACATCAATGGTGTTCTGCAAGATCAAGCTGAACATAAAAAAATGAGTAATATTGTAGATCGTTTTCGTCCTCAAGGAGCTGGTTTTGTACGAATTGATACCAACAATAATATGCCAACAGCAGCAGGACTTTCATCTAGTTCGAGTGGTTTGTCTGCGCTCGTTAAGGCTTGTAATGACTTTTTTGAATTGCACTTGTCCACAAAAGAACTAGCACAAAAAGCAAAATTAGCTTCTGGATCTTCTTCACGGAGTTTTTATGGACCGATTGCAGCTTGGGACAAGGATAGCGGAGAGATTTATTCAGTAAAGACAGATTTGAAATTAGCGATGATAATGCTGGTTTTGTACGATCAGAAAAAGCCGATTTCAAGTCGTGAGGGAATGAAACGCTGTGCAGAAACCTCCACGACATTTGATGATTGGGTGAGACAGTCAGAAGAAGATTATAAAGCTATGCTGACTTATTTGTCTAACAATGATTTTTCTAAGGTGGGAGAATTAACAGAAAAAAATACGCTTGCCATGCATGCTACCACTCAGACAGCAACGCCAGCTTTTTCTTACCTGACCGAAAAAAGCTATGAAGCAATGGACTTCATCAAACAATTACGCAGTCAAGGAGAGCGTTGTTATTTCACTATGGATGCAGGACCAAATGTAAAAGTGTTGTGTTTGGAAGAAGATTTGGAGCATTTGGTGCCGATATTTGCAGCAAAATACCGCCTCATTGTTTCTAAAACGAAGGAATTGCCAGATGACTAAAACAGTAAGAACATGTGGGAAATTGTATTTGGCAGGGGAATACTCTGTATTGACAGCGGGACAAGGCGCGATTCTGAAAAATATTCCGATTTATATGACGGGAAAAATTCATTTTTCTGAACGTTATCAGTTGTTTTCAGATATGTTTGACCATACTGTGGATTTGACACCTGATGATGAGTACAGTCTCATTCAGGATACAGTTGCTGTTATGAATGAGTTTTTACAAAGTCGATCCATTTCACTACGTCCCTTTTTCTTAACCATTACTGGAAAAATGGAGCAAGATGGAAAAAAATTTGGTCTTGGCTCTAGTGGGAGTGTCGTAGTTTTAACCATACGAGCAATAACGGCCTTGTATGGTCTGGCGTTATCTGCTGAGGAAACCTTTAAGCTGGCAGCCTATGTCCTTCTTAAACGTGGGGACAATGGCTCAATGGGAGATGTGGCTTGTATCGCTTATGAAGATTTGATTTATTACCAATCTTTTGACCGCAAAAGAATAGCGGAGCAGATCAATGAGTCGCCCTTAGAAAGTATATTAGCTCAGGATTGGGGAACTGTCATTCGGAGAATCCAACCACAACTTACATTTGATTTTTTTGTAGGCTGGACAAAAGAACCAGCTATTTCTAGAGATCTTATCAATCAGGTCAAATCAGCAATTTCATCCAGTTTTCTAACACAAACACAAGAAGAAGTTCTTCGACTGGAGAAGGCGCTGCTTGCTGGTGAGAAAGAAATTATGAAAGAAAGCCTAGAAAAGGTTAGCCACCTATTGGCGGAACTTAGCCCCGCTATTTACAATGAAAAACTGAGAGCTTTAAAAAGAGCCAGTCAAGGATTGGACTGTGTGGCAAAGAGTAGCGGTGCTGGCGGTGGTGACTGCGGCATAGCATTGTCATTTAGCGAGACAGATAGTCAAATCTTAGTGGAACGTTGGCGGGGGGCAGGAATTGACCTTTTATATAAGGAAAGGTGGGGAATGGATGAATAAAAATCGCAAAGACGAACACATAAGATATGCGCTTGAGTACGATTCGCCTTATAATAGTTTTGATGACATGGAGCTTATTCATTGCTCGCTTCCTAAGTATGATTTGGACGAGATTGATTTGACGACGCAGTTTGCAGGCAGAGATTGGGAATTTCCGTTTTACATCAATGCTATGACAGGTGGAAGTGAGAAAGGGAAGGGCATCAATCAGCGCTTGGCACAAGTTGCAGAAGCTTGCGGTATTCTTTTTGTCACAGGCTCTTACAGTGCTGCCTTGAATAATCCAACAGATGACTCATATACTGTCAAGCAAGATAAGCCAAACCTGCTCCTTGCAACGAATATTGGACTGGATAAGCCGTATTCCTCAGGGCAGCAGGCAATCACAGACCTTCATCCTCTTTTTTTGCAAGTGCATGTCAATCTCATGCAAGAATTGCTCATGCCAGAAGGAGAACGCTCTTTTAAAACTTGGCGAGCACATTTAAAAGATTATGCTGAGCAAAGCACAGTCCCGGTAGTGTTGAAAGAGGTTGGCTTTGGTATGGATTTGGCAACGATCGAAACTGCTTATGACCTCGGTATTCGAACGGTTGATCTTTCTGGTCGTGGCGGAACGAGCTTCGCCTATATTGAAAACAGGCGCGGTGGCAATCGAGACTATCTCAATGATTGGGGGCAATCGACACTCCAAGCCTTACTAAATGCTCAGCCGATGATGGATAAAATGGATATTTTGGTGAGTGGTGGCGTACGGCAGCCGCTTGATATGGTGAAGGCTTTTGTGTTAGGAGCTAAGGCTGTAGGACTTTCACGCACCATGTTAGAATTGATTGAAACGCATTCGGTGGATGAAGTCATCACGATTGTAAACAGTTGGAAAGAAGATTTGTGCTTGATTATGTGTGCACTTGGTTGCCAAAATTTGAGAGAGCTAAGACAAGTGCCTTATCTTTTGTATAGACGTTTGCGAGAAGCACAAGGTCAACTAAATAACGAAATCCGATGAGTTTTTTCACTTATCGGATTCTTTTTTTCTATGATTTTTGACGAATGTTTTCTAAAATTTCTTGTGCTCTTTTGAGACTAAAATGTTTCTCAGAAATGAGCTGAGAAACCAGAGGAGCGATTTCTGTATCCTTAGCTCCTGCTAAAAGAGCTAGAGATTTGGCTTGTAGCTTCATGTGACCGTGCTGAATACCAGTGCTGACCAGCGCTTTTAGAGCTGCAAAATTTTGCGCTAAGCCGATAGACGCAATAATACTGGCTAACTCTTTGGCGGTTGGTTGTTTTAGCAAATCGAAGCTAACTTCCACCGTAGGGTTGAGCCCAATGGAGCCCCCTTTGGTAGCAATGGGAAGAGGAAGTGTAATCTCTCCGCAGAGCGTTTGAGTAGCTTCCTTGATTGACCAAGTAGTCAATCCTTGATAGGAACCATTTCTACTAGCATAGGCATGCGCGCCTGCTTCAATCGCCCGCCAGTCGTTTCCTGTCGCTAATACGACAGCATCAATTCCGTTGAAAATACCTTTATTGTGGGTGCTGGCACGATAAGGGTCTTGCTTGGCAAATTGGCTTGCCAGCACGATTTTTTTAGCAATGTCAATGGCTTCTGATTTATTTCGACTAAGAAAACGAAGATCAATTTCACAAGTGGCAGTTACCAAGGCTTCTGTCGCATAATTTGATAGAATTGCCATCAGGCTTTCACCGCCAGTCAACTCTTCTAATGGTGTTTTCAACGCTTCTAGCATGGTATTGAGGATATTGGCGCCCATAGCTTCTTGGGTGTCAACTGTTAGATAAACGACTAAAAATTCAGCTTCGCCATTTAGCCATTCTACACGTAAATCACGCGCACCACCTCCGCGGTTGACAATCGACGGGTGTGCTTGATTGGCCAACTCTAGCAATTCTTGCTTGTGATTTTGGATATTTTTTATAGCCGCTTCAATATTTGCTACTTGATAGAGAGAAACCTGTCCAATCATTTGACGATTGTGAATAGTCGTTTTGAAGCCTCCAGAGCGCTTAATAATTTTTGCTGCAAAGCTAGCAGCCGCAACGACAGAGGGCTCTTCTGTTACGAAAGGTACCTGATAAACTTGCTCGTCTACCACAACATCAGGAACGAAAGAGTAGGGCAGAGCAAATGTCGCCAGAACATTTTCGCTCATTTGGTCGGCTATTGAGAGAGGGAGCATGTGATTATGCTCAAGGTTTGTTTGATTATCCTCGTTTAGTAAGTGATAGTCTTTTAAAATTTGCAAACGTTCTTGAAGCGATTTTTTTGAAAAGCCCGTCCAACTTATCTTCATATTATTTTTCCACCTTGATGTATGTACGTTGGTGTTCTACGATTTCTGCTAAGGCAAAGTCTTGATTTTCATAGCCTGTAAAGCTAGCAGAGCCATTTTCATCTAGTTCTGCTTCTTCAAAAAATACCTTCTCATAATCTGGAATGCTCAGAGGCGTACGGCTGTCAAGTTTTTCCATACGATTGGCTTCAAGCTGCTGCTCAAAGCCTGCTACGAGCTGCCCACTAAAGATTTCTGATACAGCTCCGCTTCCGTAGCTAAAGAGCGCAATGCGGTCACCTGCTTTGAGTGTCGTACTATTTTCAAGCAGGGAAAGGAGGCCTAAAAAGAGGGAGCCAGTATAAATGTTACCTACTTTTTGACTGTAAAGAATGGATTGCCCAAAATTTTCTTTCAGTTGTGCTTGTTGCTCAATTGGCAAACTCTTATCCATAATCTTTTTCATACCCTTTAAAGCCAATTTAGGATAAGGCAAATGAAAGCAAACTGCTGCAAAATCTTTCAAAGAGACTTGATTGCGTCTTAGGTACTCTGCCCAAGTCGTTTTTAAGCTATCTAAATACTGCTGAGTGGAGTACATGCCATTGACGAAGGGTGTTGTGGAATAATTCGGACGCCAGAAGTCCATGATGTCTCGTGTTTGAGCGACATTGTCCTCATTGAAGGCTAGAATTCGTGGATGACTAGTGATGAGCATAGCTATCGAACCAGCGCCTTGTGTCGGTTCGCCCGGTGTTCCAATACCGTATTTGGCAATGTCACTAGCGATGACCAAGACCTTTGAGTCTGGACGTTTTTCAACGTGTAGTTTTGCATAATCCAGTGCGGCAGTAGCACTATAGCATGCTTCTTTCATTTCAAAACTACGCGCAAATGGCTGAATTCCAAGCAAACCATGAATAAAAACAGCAGAAGCCTTGCTTTGGTCAATTCCAGATTCACTGGCCACAATTACCATGTCAATAGCCTGTTTATCTTCTTTGGCCAAAATAGATGCTGCTGCACTCGCTCCCATGGTTACAATATCCTCTGTGACAGGGGCGATACTGATTTCTTTTAATAAAAGCCCCTTACTTAGTTTTTCTGGGGCAATGTTACGTGTGGCTGCTAAATTTTCTAATTTTAATACATAGTTGGTTGTTGCAAAACCAATCTTATCAATTCCAATTGTCATCATTACCTCTATATATTTCGGTTTCATGTAAATATTATTCTATTCTATTTTATCATAATTCAAGTGGAAACTGAGAAAAAGACCCTCTTAAGATAAGAAGGGTTTTAGACAGTTTGACTATTTTTGTTGAATTACGAAGAACGGTGTTTTTGTAGATAATGGTAGAGTCTGAGCACCACCGTACCACTTGCCATTCCAATTGAAATGACCAAGGCTAAAATCACTACCAAGGTAGCATTAACCATAGCATGACTATAATTTCCGGTAACAAAAAAGGCAGTTGTACGATAAGAAAGATAGCCCGGAACCAATGGAGCTAAAATGGCTAAGATAAAGACGACAGCAGGGGTCTTATAGAGAATGCTCAAAACTTGACTAATGCAAGATCCGATAATAGCTGCAATAAACGTAGCAATAATCACATTTGTTGGGCCTTTTAATACATAATACAAAAGCCAGATGAACATTCCAAGGATTCCTCCTGGGATTAACATACTTTTTTGAACATTTAAAACGATTAAGAACGTCACAATTGCAAGAAAACTTGCGGCAGCTTGTAGTAAGACAGTCAATGGATTCACCTTTTATTTCATTAGGACAAGAGCTACGGAAGTACCAGCTCCGAGTGCTAAAGTGATCAACAGCGTTTCAAAGATTTTGCTCATTCCGGAGTTGAGATGATTGGTCATCAGATCACGCACGGCATTGGTCAGAGCAATACCGGGAACAAAAGGCATGACAGCACCAGCGATGATTAAGTCAGCACTGGAAGGAAAGCCAGAATAGCGCGCCCAGATCTGTGCCAGCAGACCAAAAATAAAAGCTCCGGCAAAAGCTGTGACAAAAGGAATGCGCACGTATTTATTGACCGAAAGAGAAAAGGCAAAGCCAAAGAAGGTTGCAAGAGCAGCGCCGAGCGCATCATAGAGATTGCCACCAAACATGATAGAGAAAAAAGGGGCACTAATAGTAGCAGCAAGTGTCAGTTGCCTGTTTGTGTAAGGTGTTTTCTTCTTTTTTAGCTGAGTTAATTTCTCAAAAGCATCTTCAAGACTGATGTCCCCACTAACCAGTTCACGCGATACTTGATTGACATCGCATACCTTTTCAATATTGTAATTTGAATGAGTGATCCGTTTCATCCGCGAAATGTTGGTGTTTTCAATTGAAAAGAAAATAGCAACTGGCATTGCGAGAGCATTACAATCTATAATCCCTTGAGAATGGGCAATCCGAATCATCGTATCTTCTACCCGATAAATCTCAGAGCCACTCTGAAGCAAAAGTGTGCCTGCTAACATCAAGACATCAACAGCTAGATTGAATTGTTCTTCCCTTTCTAAATTTTGTTTCTCCACCATTTCTATATCCTTTTCTTTTAACTAACAATAAGTCTATTATAGCATAAAAAAGAAGAAAACCAGCTGGAATTTCCAACTGGTTTTTGAGAATAGACTTGAATTAGCTAAGTGCGTCATCTACTGAGAGAACTTCGTGGAAGACACGTTGAGTCAATTCAGTTTTTTGTTCTTTTGTAAGGTATTTAGTGTTGACACAGTAACCTGAGATACGAACGATAACATCTTCGCCATTCATAATCTTGTCATAGACATCTTTAAGATCCATAACGTTCAAGTTGACGTGTTGACCACCATTTTCAAAGTAACCGTCAAGAATCGTTACCAAGTTATCCACTTGTTCTTCACGAGTTTTACCAAGAGCACGAGGTGAAACTTGTGTAGTGAGAGAGATACCATCTGCTGCATAGCCAAAGTCAAGGCTGGCTAGTGAGTTGAGGTTTTGTAACCAACCACCACGAGCTTTGTTAGATGGGTTCGCACCTGGTGAGAAGAATTCTAATTTAGATAAGTTCACTGAACCATCTTCGTTGAGGTATACCCCTTTGTGAACTGGAGAGTTACCAGTTTGTTTAGAGTAGGCAACGTTCGAAGTGATAGTGAGAAGTGATACAGTCGCTTCTGCATTCTTATAGAGTTTGTGGCTGCGCAGACGAGTAGTGTAAGCTTCAATCAACCATTCAGCTAATTCGTTTGAGCGAGGGTCATCTTCACCCCAACGTGGGTAGTCACCAGTTGTTTCATAGTCGTAAATGTAGCCATTTTCATCGCGAATTGGTTTAACAGTAGCATATTTGATAGCAGCTAATGTATCAACAGTATTGGCAAATCCACAGATACCAAATCCCATGTTAGCACGTTGATGTGTAGGCAAGAAGGCCATTTGAACAGCTTCGTAGTTGTACTTGTCTGTCATGTAGTGGATGATGTTCAAAGCATCTACATAAGTGTCTGTCAACCAATCAAGTGATTTTTCAAAGTTTGCCTTAACAGTATCAAAGTCAAGGACTTCATCACGAATAGGTTCGATGTCAAATACTTTGTAATCTTTGTGAACATCATCGTAACCACCGTTCAAACCAGTCAAGAGAGCTTTAAGGACGTTTACACGAGCACCGAAGTATTGGATGTTGTGGCGTTGTTCTTCATTTTCTGGGTCAAGTGGTGACACACAGCAAGAGATACAGCTCATTTCGCCATAGCCGTCTTTTGCCATTGTCGTTACACCTTCGTATTGGATAGAAGAATGTTTGTGACTCATGTGCATGCAGTAATGACGGAAAGTGTATGGTAATTTATCCGTCCAAAGAACTGTTAAGTTTGGCTCTGGAGAGTTACCGATGTTGTCCAATGTGTTCAAGAAACGGTAATCCATTTTTGTAACACGGTGGCGACCGTCATTTCCCATACCAGCCATAGAAGTTGTGATGAAAGTTGGGTCACCTGAATACAATTCGTCATAAGCTTTTGTACGAGCGAATTTCACAGTACGAAGTTTCAAAACGAAGTCATCAACAAATTCTTGGATTTCTGATTCGGTGAAAGTACCACGAGCTAAGTCACGTTCTGCATAAATGTCAAGAACGATTGGGACACGTCCAAGTGAAGTAGCAGCACCGTTGACAACACGACAGACAGCCATGAAAGCAATGTTCACCCATTGAATAGCTTCTTTTACGTTCATAGCAGGTCTGCGAACATCAAGACCATAAAGGTCACCTAAGCGAACAACTTCTTTCAATGATTGGTATTGAAGGTTGACTTCTTCGCGAAGACGAATAGTTTCTTCATCAATGTCTGTCAAAGCATTCCAATCTTCCACTTTTTCAGCCATCAAGTAATCTGCTCCGTAAAGTGCAAGACGAGCATAAACACCGATGATACGTCCACGTGAATAAGCATCTGGCAAACCTGTTACAGTGTGTGCGTGACGTGCGCGACGGATATTTGTTGTGTAGGCACGGAAAATACCGTCATTTACAGTTGTTACGTATTTTGTGAAGATTTCATGCATTTTAGGATCTGGTTCATAGCCATGTTCCTTCAAAGCAGTTTCCGCCATACGGATACCACCTTTTGGCATGAAGTTCAATTTGAACAATTCATCATTTTGGATACCATAGATTAATTCATTGTCTTTATCAATGTATCCAGCTGGAATGTCAGCGATTGAAGTGGCACGTGTATCCATTGGGAAACGTGTTTCTTCATAATGTGCTTTTGTGTCTTCGATAATTTTTTTAATGTGAAGAGAGCGTTCAGTTGGACCAGCTAAGAAACTTTCATCTCCGTCATAAGGAGTGTAGTTTGCTTGTACAAAACGAGATACGCTAGCTTTTTCGCGCCAATCTTCCCCTTTGAAACCTTCCCAGGCTTTGTCAAAAATATCCTGTGCTTCGACAACAGTTTTAACAACCATGTTTTTTTCCTCTTGTATCTTTCTAGTAACACAAATCTGTTACATTTATAAAATAAGTATAGCATATAGTAATCGTTTCCACAAATGGAATCTAGTCATAAAAGCACTTTCTTTTATAATACAGATTTAAAAACTAGCATAAATTGTATTATATTTTTGAAAAAATCAGCATATTTTCAAATATTTTGGAAAAAATGATAAAAATTGTATAATGGAAGAAAGAACAGAGTCAAGAAAGGAGCTGTATTGATGTTAATTTTTCCCTTAATCAATGACATATCTCGGAAAATCATTCACATTGATATGGATGCCTTTTTTGCCTCCGTAGAAGAAAGAGACAATTCAGCGCTAAAAGGTAAGCCGGTCATCATCGGAGCAGACCCTCGTTTAACAGGCGGACGAGGCGTTGTCTCAACTTGCAATTATGAGGCGCGAAAGTTTGGTGTTCACTCAGCTATGAGCTCCAAAGAAGCTTATGAGCGTTGTCCACAGGCGGTTTTCATTTCGGGAAATTATGAAAAATATCAGGCAGTCAGCCAGCAAATTCGAGCCATTTTTAAACGATATACAGATATGATTGAGCCAATCAGTATTGATGAAGCCTATCTGGACGTGACCAAAAATAAGCTGGGTATGAAATCTGCTGTCAAGATAGCCAAGCTAATCCAGCACGAGATATGGACAGAGCTTCATTTGACCAGTTCAGCTGGTGTGTCCTACAATAAATTTTTGGCAAAAATGGCTAGTGACTATGAAAAACCTCACGGTTTGACGGTTGTTTTGCCAGAAGAAGCAGAAGCTTTTCTCTCTCAAATGGATGTGGCAAAGTTTTACGGTGTTGGAAAAAAGACGGTGGAAAAGCTGCATGATATGGGCGTTTACACAGGAGCAGATTTGTTAGAAATTCCTGAGATGACCTTGATTGACTTGTTTGGTCGATTTGGATTTGACCTTTATCGCAAGGCAAGAGGAATCAGCAATTCACCAGTAAAAGTCAACCGTATTCGTAAGTCTATCGGCAAGGAAAGAACTTATGGGAAATTGCTCCATAACGAAGACGACATAAAAAAGGAGCTGACCCTTTTATCACAAAAGGTAGCTCGTAGTCTAAAAAAGCATGGAAAGTCTGGTAGGACGATTGTTCTGAAGATTCGCTATGCGGATTTTTCAACGTTGACAAAAAGACAGAGCTTAGCGACAAGAACGCAAGATGCGGAGCAGATTGAGCGCATTGCACATGAGATTTATGATAGCTTGGACGAGCAGACAAAGGGTGTGCGTCTTTTAGGAGTAACAGTGACAGGATTTGGGATGTAAAAAAGTTTGGAATAGGGAGTTCCAAACTTTTTTCTATCATTCTCCAAAAACACTTTGAATATCCTCATCCGTTATTCCAATCATGGGATTGATTTTCAAGAAATTTTCCTCAGCCAAGACATAGTTTTCCACAGGTGTTTCCAAATTATCCACAGAAGTGTGTATAACTTTTTCATCATTGATCAGGTCTGAAAAGCGTTGAATTAGATAGGTATTGCGAGCTGTACCAGTGTTTTTGACAGCAAAGTCAAAGGCAGACTTTTCCCCAAGAAGAATGAGCTTGCTTTTAGCACGAGTGATAGCGGTATAGATGAGATTACGTTGCAGCATGCGGTGGCTGCTGGACGTAATCGGTAAAATGACCACAGGAAATTCACTACCTTGCGATTTGTGGATACTCATAGCGTATGCCAGACGAATCTTATACCATTCGCTGCGTGGGTAAATGACTTCATTGCCATCAAAGTTGATAGTCAACTCGTCCTGTTGAGAGTCCGTATATTTTGCTGGCAGCAAATCAGTGATATAACCCAAATCGCCGTTAAAGACATTGCTTTCCGCATCATTGACCAGATGAATCACCTTGTCGCCTTGTCGGTATTGGCAATCCGTTGCTTCAAAAATGATTTGTTCTGTTTCGGAAGGGTTGATTAGATTTTGCATGAGTTGATTGGTGTGGTCAATCCCAGCCTGTCCGCGGTACATAGGCGCAAGCACCTGCACATCTTGAGCTGGAATGCCACTGCGGAGAGCTGCCTCCACGATGCGCTCGATCATCTGTGGAATATGCTCGTTGCGCGCTTCAAAATAAGAGCGGTCGGCTTTTTTCTCAGTGAAATCAGTTGGGAGGATGCCTTTTTGAATCTGACTGGCTAAGGTGACGATAGTAGAGTCTTTGCTTTGTCGATAAATTTTTTCTAATTTGGTCTGCGGAAGAAGAGGGATTTTCAGCAAATCTGCCAGCACTTGTCCGGGGCTGACAGAAGGCAGCTGGTCGGCATCTCCGACGATTAGGAGTTTGGTGTTTGATGAAATGTTGCTGAGGAGTTGATTGGCTAACCAAGTATCTACCATTGAAAATTCATCGACAATAATAAAGTCTGCGTCCAAATAATCATCTAAATGGCTAGTGTCATCGTCTCCTGTCATGCCTAAATGCCGATGAATCGTAGCGCTTGGAAGCCCTGTTAATTCATTCATGCGTCTGGCAGCACGCCCAGTAGGAGCTGCTAGCAGGATAGGCAAATCCTGAGATTTGCGCAAATCCAACCCATGCAGCAGAGCGTAAACGGCAATGATTCCATTGATGACGGTTGTTTTTCCCGTTCCGGGGCCACCCGTTAGGATAAAAATTTTGTGATTGATAGCGTCACAAATTGCTTGTTTTTGAGTCACATCATAGGAAATGGCAAACTCATTTTCGATTTGAGTAATAGCAGCTTCAATCTTTTTCGGTTCAAATTTGTTTTGCTTCCCTTTTTCTAAAATGCGCAAGAGATTGCTACGAATCCCTTCTTCGGCAAAAAAGAGACTGTTTTCAAAAATCTTTGTATCAATATTTTGAACTTTATCTTCTTCAATCAAATGTGCCAGCTCATCCGCAACAGAACTTGGGTCTAACTCAATCTGACGGGAACTTTCGAGGAGTTCAATCGTATGTTCCAGAAGTTCTTTGGCTTCAAGATAGGTGTCGCCTTTTTCCATAGATTGAGTGAGGAGCGTGTGAAGCAACCCAGCACGAAAACGCTCTGGAGCGGTACCTTCAATTCCTAAGCTTTGTGCCAGTTGGTCGGCAATTTTAAAACCAATTCCTTGAATGTCTTCTACCAATTGGTAAGGATAGTGTTCCACGATTTCTAAGGTTTCTTCCTTGTAGAAATCTTGCACTTGAAAAGCTAGTTTGTTGGGGATACCGTATTCAGATAGCTTGGCAAGGATTCTCTCGGTACCGTAATTTTGTCTTAGTTTCGTGAGAAAGGCTTCGCGATTTTTGGCAGAAAGACCTGCAATATCCTTTAATTTTTCTGGCTCTGCTAAAACTTTATCAATCGTGTTATCGCCATAGAGATCCACGATTTTTTGTGCTGTTTTTACACCAATCCCTTTAAAATGGTCGCTTGAAAAATATTTGACTAAGCCTTTGCTGGTTGGCTTTGCCCGCTCATAGCGTGTTATTTTGAGCTGTTCCCCATATTTAGGGTGTTGCACGAGGTTTCCCCAAAAAGTATAGTCTTCGCCCTCCATAATATCCGCCATGGTGCCCGTGACAATAATCTCAAAATCATCAAAATCTGCATCGGTGTCGTCAATATCTAACAGTAGAATCCGAAAGAAACTGCTGGGATTTTCAAAAATAATGCGTTCAATAGTGCCTGAAAAGTAAAATTCCATCATCTTCCTGTATCAATGTTAAAAGAATGGGAGTGGAACAGAACTAAAAATCGAAAAAATTTTTAGTTCGTAGTCCCACCCCCGCAAGGGTGCTTAAATAGTTATCAAGCTGTTTAAGGTTGCAGATGACGAAAACGAAGTTTTCGTCAAAGGTGCTCTTCCAAGCTGGAAAAGCGAACAGCTTTGATACTTGCTTCGCAAGCTTTATCTGCCACCTCAAAGCAGTGCTTTGAGCAATCACGGTGGCTTGCTTCGCAAGTCTGATTTCCAACCTTCAACAATTCACTAGATTGTTGAAGCTGCGTTATTCGTTTATTCCTAAATCTGATAGAAGTTGGAACACTTTTTGCCCACCTCCAACGAATCAAAATAGACTTGTTTGGGATTAAAAAGTGCCAATTCTATTCAAAGGCCAGAAGCGGAATTTTGCTTCGCCCTGCAATTGACTGGCTTTAAAGGTTCCTACCTGACGGCTGTCTTTTGAAACAAGACGGTCGTCTCCTAAGAGCAGGTATTCGCCTTTTGGAACTTCAATAGTGAAACTAGTGTTGCCGTTTGCGTCCTGCGTAAAGGCTTGAGCTTTGTCTGCTAAAGATTGGAAGAAACTATTGTAGGAATAGGTTTTCTGCAATTTATCATCTTTAAACTTCGCGAGGTAATTTTTAAGATAAGATTCGTTGGTCTTTTTGCCATTTACATACAATTGGTCGTTTTCGTAGCGGATAGTGTCTCCAGGAAGACCGATCACCCGCTTGACAATTTGCTTGGTTTTTCCATCTTCGTCTTTTTCACTTGCAACGACAATATCAAAGCGATTGACAGGCAGGGGTTTGACAACAAATAAATACTCTCCATTAGCTAAGGTTGGATCCATTGAATGCCCGTCTACCTTGACAGGAACCCAAAGAAAGGCGCGTGATAAGAAAAGAACGGTCATAAAGAGGATAAACAACCCCCATTCTTTCATAAATTTTGAAAAAGTAGTTGATTTTGTTTGCATAACTTACCTTTCTAGAAGTTTCTTTGCTTTTTCAGTATTTTTAAAATGCAGTTTTGCACTCACTTCTAAACTCTTCATACCATAGGCTTGAAGAAGCTGACTTGCGACTTTATCGGACTTTCTTCCTGCTCCGCTAGGCAATTCATAGCCGAGCTCTTGACTTAAATTTTCAAGATTTTCTAAAAAGAGGTCGCGTGCAATCATGGAACTGACTGCTACGGCTAAGTATTTCCCTTCTGCTTTTTCCTCTAATGTAATAGGATTTGAAAAGCGATTGCTTTCCTGCTGGAGATATTTTTGATAATTTTTGCCGCTCGTGAAGGCATCAATGACAATTTTTTCTGGTTGCACTCCCGTTTGCAAGAGCAGATAAATGGCTTGATTGTGAAGGGCAACCTTGACAGACACCGCATTGTAGCCAGAAGCGATAACTTGGTTGTATTTTTTCGGGGACAATAGCAGAGCTTGGTGCTGGATTTTTTCTTTCAACAGAGGAACGATTTGCCTGATTTTCTGGTCTGTTAAGGTTTTAGAATCGCCAACGCCCAATTTTCGTAAAAAATCATGCTGCTCTGGTGTGACAAAGGAAGCCACAATAGCGAGCCCGCCAAAATAAGAGCCATTTCCCACCTCATCTGTTCCAATCAGAGGACAATTTTGCCGATGAGATGTCGTTTTTTCTTTGGACGCTTGATAGCCAAAAAATTGTGCTGCCTGCTCTGCTTTTTCTCCTTGGAAGAGGACTTTTCCTGAAGTATAGACGGAGACAGTTGCCTTATCAAGTTTAAAAAGATAGCGAACGTAGAGATTTTTGCTAGCGACAAGCTGTGTCTGATATTGTGTGACAAAATCTTGAATTTGTCTCTCGCTTGGTTGCAAGGTAATATTTTCCATATTGTTATTGTACCATAAAAGTTATAAATTTCTTTAAAAACTGACAAAATCGCTTCCTTTTGGTATAATATTTTGAGGTGATTTTATGGCAAACTTAAATCGATACAAATTTACTTTCGGAAAGAAGAGTGTAACCTTAACAACAAAACACGATAATTTATTCATGGAAGAAGTTGAAAAGGTTGCGACAGAAAAATATCACGCAATTAAAGAGAAGATGCCTGCGGCAGATGATGAAACATTAGCTATTTTGCTGGCGGTTAATAGTTTAGCGACGCAATTGTCACGTGAGATTGAGTTCGATGACAAGGAGCAAGAGCTGGAAGAACTTCGTAAAAAAGTGCTAGAAGCCAACAAGCAAAAGGTAAGTGAGCAAGAGGGCGCCCTATGATTTCATTAGTAATTTTGCTGATTTTATCTTGGAGTTTTTACATTGGCTATTCGCGCGGAATTGTTTTGCAAGCTTATTATACTGTTTCGGCGGTTGTTTCAGCTATTATTGCGGGGCAATTGTACCAATCTCTAGGTGAAAAAATTAATCTTTTAGTACCCTATGCGAGTGCACAGGAAGGAACATTTACCTATTTCTTTCCCAGCAGCCAATTGTTCCAGTTGGATAAGGTTTTTTATGCCGGTCTGGCTTATTTAGCAGTTTATACGATTGTTTATAGCATAGCCCGTTTTATTGGGATTTTTATTCACTTGGTGCCAAACAAGAAAGCCAATGAGCGTTGGTACAATGTTGCTAGCGGTGCTTTGGCTATTTGTGTCACTTTGTTTGGAATTCAAATGTTGCTGACCGTTTTAGCAACGATTCCCTTACCACTTGTTCAAAATCATCTCAATGCCAGTGGTTTAGCTCGATTTATCATCAGTCACACACCAATTACTTCAGGAATGTTGAAACAACTCTGGGTGACCAAAATCATCGGATAAATACAAAGACTCAGTTGGTGGTGCTAGCTGAGTTTCTTTTTCATCGGGAAAGATAAGAATATGAATAGAAAAATTTTAGAAACATTAGAATTTGAGAAAATCAAGGCGCTTTTTGAACCCTATCTTCTGACAGAACAAGGGCGTTTGGAGCTGCAGCAGCTATTTCCGTCCAATAAACAGGAAAGGCTGGAGACAGCATTTTTAGAAATGACAGACGTGCAACAGATTTTTGTACAGCGTCCGCATTTTAGTCTGGCTGCGACCCAAGACATTACGGGCTTGACCAAGCGCTTGGAGTTGGAAAGCGACTTAAACATTGAAGAATTTCTCGCTCTGAAGCGGGTTCTGGCTGTCACGCAAGAATTGACTGATTTCTATGAGGATTTGGAAAATGTTGAGTTACAAAGATTGAACCGGCTTTTTGAAAATCTGGTTCCTTTTCCGAGCTTGCAAGGAGTGCTGCAAGCTATCAATGAAGGCGGATTTGTTGAAAGTTTTGCTAGTGATAATTTGGCTCGCATTCGTCGGAAAATTCAAGAAAATGAAGTTCAGGTGAGAGATATTTTGCAGGATATTCTCAAGAACAAGGGCGATATGTTAGTAGATCAAGTAGTAGCCAGTCGAAACGGTCGCAATGTTTTGCCGGTCAAAAATACATTCCGCAATCGTATCTCAGGCGTGGTGCACGATATTTCTGCCAGTGGAAACACGGTGTATATTGAGCCGCGGGCAGTGGTCAATCTCAATGAAGAAATTACCAATGCACGTGCAGACGAGCGCTATGAGATTTTGCGGATTCTGCAAGAGTTATCAGAACGCATTCGTCCGCATGCTGCTGAAATTGCCAATAATGCTTGGATTATCGGACATCTGGACTTTGTTCAAGCTAAGGTGCGTTTTATGCAGGAGAGAGGCGCGGTAGTGCCAAAGCTGTCTAACCGTCAGGATATTCGGCTGCTCCATGTCGCTCATCCTCTGATAGAAAATGCAGTAGCCAATGACTTGTACTTTGCGGCGGATTTGACAGAGATTGTCATTACGGGCCCGAATACAGGCGGAAAGACCATTATGCTCAAAACTCTAGGTTTGGCTCAGCTTATGGCACAGTCTGGTCTGCCTATTTTGGCAGATGAAGGGAGTCGAGTGGGGATTTTTGACCAAATCTTTGCGGACATTGGAGATGAGCAGTCTATTGAGCAAAGTTTGTCGACCTTCTCCAGCCACATGACGAACATTGTCTCTATTTTAGAGCAGGCTGATGAGAATGCTTTGGTGCTTTTGGACGAGCTGGGAGCAGGAACTGACCCTCAGGAAGGAGCAGCTCTTGCTATGGCAATTCTTGAGGACTTGCGGCTACGACAAGTCAAGACAATGGCAACAACCCACTATCCAGAACTCAAAGTCTATGGGATTGAGACTGAGGGAGTGCAAAATGCCAGCATGGAATTTGATACAGAGAGCCTAAGACCGACTTATCGTTTTATGCAGGGAGTACCGGGGCGTTCCAATGCTTTTGAGATCGCAAGGCGTTTAGGTCTGTCTGATAGAGTGGTCAAAGATGCTCAAGAATTGACTGACACGGACAGCGATGTCAATCGTGTTATTGAGCGCTTGGAAAAACAAACCTTGGAAAGCCGCAAGCGGTTGGATAATATCCGAGAAGTGGAGCAAGAAAATCTCAAATTTAACCGCGCTCTTAAAAAGCTCTACAATGAGTTTAACCGGGAAAAAGAAGCTGAGCTGAATAAGGCAAGGCTAGAAGCGCAGGAAATCATTGATGTGGCGCTGACGGAGAGTGATACGATTCTCAAAAATCTACATGCTAAATCCAGTCTCAAACCGCACGAAATTATTGAAGCCAAAAGCCAGCTGAAAAAATTGGCTCCTGAAACGGTGGATCTGTCACAGAATAAAGTGTTGAAACAAGCTAAAAAAGCACGAAAACCAAAGGTGGGAGACGATATTCTGGTAATTAGTTACGGCCAGAGAGGCACGCTTGTCAATCAGCTCAAAGACGGTCGCTGGGAAGCACAGGTTGGGCTCATCAAGATGACCTTAGAGGAAGCAGAATTTAACCTGCTCAAAGCTGAAAAAGAACAGCCTAAGAAAAAGCAGGTCAATGTGGTGAAACGAACGACAACAAGTGGGCCAAGAGCCAGACTGGATTTGCGAGGCAAGCGCTACGAAGAAGCTATGCAAGAGTTGGACGCTTTTATTGACCAAGCCTTGCTCAACAATATGGCGCAGGTGGACATTATTCACGGGATTGGGACTGGCGTCATTCGCGAAGGCGTCACCAAATATCTCCGCCGCAATAAGCATGTCAAGAGTTTTGGCTATGCACCGCAAAATGCTGGTGGTAGCGGAGCGACGATTGTGGTGTTTAAGTAATGCAGAGTTGGTGAACAAAACTGTTCATGGTAAAGAAGAAAGATTGAAAAGAGGAAACATTTATGAGACAAAAAGGAATACAAGATTCTTGTACAACGATTCTGGTTGGGAAAAAAGCGAGTTATGATGGTTCAACTATGATTGCACGTACAGAGGATTCGCAAAATGGTGTGTTTACGCCCAAGAAATTTATTGTTGTTAACCCAGAAGATCAGCCGCGGCATTATAAATCAGTGCTGTCAAGTTTTGAGATAGATTTGCCGGACAATCCAGTTCGCTACACCAGTGTACCGGACGCTCTTGCAAAAGACGGGATTTGGGGTGAAGCTGGTATCAATGTCTACAATGTAGCCATGAGCGAGACCGAGACGATTACCACCAATAGCCGAGTGCTGGGAGCAGATCCTTTGGTGGCGACTGGTATCGGAGAAGAAGATATGCTGACCTTGGTGCTGCCTTATATCAAAACGGCGCGTGAGGGCGTGTTGCGCTTAGGGAAGATTCTTGAAGAATACGGCACCTATGAGTCAAACGGGATTGCCTTTTCTGACGTGGATGAAATTTGGTGGTTGGAGACAATCGGCGGACATCATTGGATAGCTCGCCGTGTGCCAGATGACGCCTATGTGACAAATCCAAACCAGCTGGGAATGGATTATTTTGAGTTTGACAATCCAGAATATTTCCTCTGTGATCCTGATTTGCCGGACTTTATTCGTCGCAATCATTTGAATCTCAACTATGACGGGGAATCTTTCAATCCGCGCTATGCTTTTGGCAGCCAGCGTGACAAAGACCGTCATTACAATACACCGCGTGCTTGGGATATTCAGCGTTTTCTCAATCCAGAAATCGAGCAAGACCCGCGCTCCTTTTTCCTTCCTTGGTGTCAAAAACCCTACCGCAAAATCACGATTGAAGATGTCAAGTATGTTCTTAGCAGCCATTACCAAGACTCTCCTTATGACCCTTATGGCTTAGAAGGCACACCTCACAGCCAGCGGACTTTCCGCACGATTGGGATTAACCGCACAAGTCAAACATCTATCTTGCATTTGAGACCCAATAAACCCCAGGAAACGACGGGCATTCAATGGTTGTCCTATGGCTCTATGCCTTACAATACAGCCGTGCCTTTCTTTACTCAAATTTCTACGACGCCGACTTATTTTGCGAATACAGGTGAGAAAGTCTCTACGGATTCGTTCTATTGGACAAATCGCTTAATCGCTGCTTTGGCTGACGCGCATTTTTCTAGTCATCTGGGAGATTTGGATGATTATCAAGAAATAACTATGGCTTTGGGACATGAAATGTTAGGGCGCGTGGATTGTGCCTTGGAAAAGGGAGAAATAGTTGATTTTGAAGCAGAAAATCAAGCCCTAAGCGATAAGATTCAAGAAGCAACGGACCAACTTCTGAATAAAATCTTGCTAGACGCCGGCAATCTGATGACCAATCATTTTTCTTTGAGCGACTAACCTATGGAATGAGAGGAGTGAGCTTTTCACTCCATGGCACATTCTGATATGACAGAAGATTTGTATCAAGCAATTTCCAACGGATAGAAGTTTATTTTCGGAATGATTGAACGCTAATCTGCGGAGGAGCTTTTCGCTCCGTAGCAAATATTTTGCAAATGCTTCCTTTTAGTGTAGAATGATGTCAAGAAATGAAATAGAGCGATGACATCGGTCATCGTCAGAGGAGAATAATATGGTAGCAGCAGTTACAGATGCAAACTTTGCAGAAAAAACAAAAGACGGACTTGTCCTCATTGACTTTTGGGCAGCATGGTGTGGTCCTTGCCGCATGCAGGCACCGATTTTGGAAAAATTAGCCGAAGAAGTACATGAAGACGAATTGAAGATTTTCAAAATGGACGTGGACGCCAACCCAAATACACCAAGTGAATTTGGAATCATGTCAATCCCGACCCTCATCTTCAAGAAAGACGGGCAAGTGGTAAAGCAAGTTGTCGGTGTTCATACCAAAGAACAATTAAAAGCTATTGTAGCCGAATTAAGTTAAAAAAGAAAAGGCTTGAACGAAAGTTTCAGGTCTTTTTTCTTTTTAAGATTAGAAGAGTACTTTTGACAAAAATTCGTTTTCATCAGTTACTACCCTTTTGCTAATAGAAAATACACCAATCGGTGCTATAATGAGAATGAAGAAAGATTGTTTCAATCAGAAGGGGCGGTCAAATCATGGGAACACTTGGAATAGTAGCTGTATTCGTCATTGTTGTACTCTTATTCATTTGTATCTATCTTCTTTTCAAAGTTATCTTCAAAAAATAAAGTTAGAAGTTAAGTAGGAAATAATTACAAACGAGATAAACTACTTTTGATTCATGCTATCCGCCCGGCGGACGGAGTAAACCAAAAGTAAGGGAGACTTTCCGTCCGGCAGACGAAGCAAACAAAAAGTAGTTGAGGTCATCCGCCGCGCTGATGGAAAGAGGAGAAGTCATTGAAACGGTCGCTTTAAGTGACAAGTAAAAAAGGAAAGAAATAATTTATGAAGCAAGAAAAGCTCATTGGACTTAAACTTAGTAATCTTCCTTTCCGTGCTCAATAACAGCCGCAAGCACTATGCGGAAATCCTTGCCCGTCGCAAGGGCAAAGAGCCTAAAGCAGAAGCAGAATTGAACTAATTAAAAATGAAGTTGGGATTTTCCTGGCTTTTTTGGCTAGTAGGTGAAGTGAAAGTCAGCCAAATTATCCTTGGCGATAGAGTACGTGCGCCGATAAGGCTCGGATATGGTATAATAGAAATAAGCAGGAGGTGACTATGTTATTTGCGAACAAGAATGTATTCTATCGCTACTTTGAAAAACTCAACTGGTCTCATTTGGTAGATGATGTCTTTAGCAAGCTCGTTTCACTTTTGCTCTTGCTAGCTCTCTTTTACCTTGCTAAAAAGCTGGTACATGTACTCGTAAGAAAGATTATCTCACCCTCTTTGAAACTCTCCAGTCAAGACGAAGGGCGGCAAAAGACCCTCACTCGTTTGATTGAAAATTTGCTGAATTACACCCTTTACTTTTTTTTGATTTATTGGATATTGGCGATTTTAGGCTTGCCGGTGTCAAGTTTACTGGCAGGAGCTGGGATTGCTGGGGTGGCAATCGGGATGGGAGCGCAAGGCTTCTTGTCTGATTTAGTCAATGGTTTCTTTATTTTGTTGGAGCGGCAGTTGGATGTCGGAGACAGCGTTCGTCTGACTAATGGCTCGATTAAAATCGCAGGAACAGTCGTGAGCGTCGGGATTCGGACGACACAAGTGCGCGATGCAGATGGCACTTTGCATTACGTTCCTAATCGCAACATTACCGTCGTCAGCAATCTCTCACGCGGCAATATGCGAGCGCTCATTGATATTCCATTATACGCTCAGACGGATTTGGAGAAGGTCACTCGGATTATCCAGCAGGTCAATCAAGAATATGCGGGCGATCAAGTAGAAATTTTGCAGGAACCAACTATTCTAGGTCCTCAACTCGCGGACAATGGACAATTTTATTTCCGTGTCAGTATCACCGTCCAAAGCGGTAGCCAAAGCACCGTTTATCATCAATTTTACAGATTGTATCATGACGCTCTATTAAAGGGAGGAATTGATTTGCCAACTATTTATGCGCCAGCATAGGCAGAAAGGAGATTACTATGGAAGAACAAGTACCGCATGAAATAACGACCTCTGACGGTCACGTCTATCGCTTGAAACAGTCTTTGTATAAACAGCCTTTGTTTTGGACGACAATCATTAGCTGTGTCACGCTCTTTTGCATCACCCTCATGGTGGTTGGCTTAAGTATTGTCAACCTTGCTTTTCTAGGGCACGGCACTCGAACTGAAATTTATCAAGATAATTACAAACATCATCGCCTGGGAGATAGCGTTCGTTTTAAAAATGGTCTGAAAGTTACTGTCCAGTACATTCACGTGGATTCTAAAGAGCGAATGGAAGGTCAAGCAACAGGTGCGATGATTACGGCTAAGGTTATTATCGAAAATACCTCTAGCGAAAAGCTCCCACTCAATGTTTATGACTTTGATTTACAAGACGAAATGGGCGAATCCTATGTAATGGATGATGATATTTTTGAGGTCAACAAAATCAAAGAGGAACTCGTAGCGGGTGAAAAGGTAGAATGGAAGCTGATGTATGACGGTGAGGACGGATCGCAGCAGCCTTACACTCTCACTTATGACAATGTCAAGTGGGGAGAAACCAAAAGCGTGAAGTTTTAGAAATTTTCAGCAGAAGAACAGTAAAAGGCTGTGGACAAATTCGTCCACAGCCTTTTATTATGTATATTCGTTTAAACAATTCCTTGGGCAATCATAGCGTTGGCGATATTTTCAAAAGCAGCGATGTTTGCTCCTGCTAGATAGTCTTTGCCAAGATTGTAGTTTTCAGCAGTTGTCTTAGCAGTGTTGAAGATGTTGGTCATGATGTCTTTCAGACGAGTATCTACTTCTTCACGCGTCCATGAGAGACGGAGGCTATTTTGGCTCATTTCAAGAGCAGATACAGCCACCCCACCGGCATTGGCAGCCTTGGCAGGACCATAAAGGAGACCATTCTCTTTGTAAACGGCAATGGCGTCAAGATTACTTGGCATATTAGCACCTTCTGATACACAGAATACGCCTTGCGCTACCAAGCGTTTTGCTGCTTCACCATCGATTTCATTTTGAGTGGCACATGGCAGGGCAATGTCAAATGCACCTTCGTAAGTCCAGACAGAGCCTTCGTGATAAGTGGCACTGGCTCTTTCAGCAGCGTATTCTGTCAGACGAGCACGACGTTTTTCTTTCACATCTACCAGAAGATCAAAGTCAATTCCGTCCTTGTCAATGATATAACCATTTGAATCAGACACAGAAATGACTTTAGCACCGAGAGCAGTTGCTTTTTGCACAGCATACTGAGCTACATTTCCAGCACCGGATACGACAACGGTCTTTCCGTCAAAACTTTCACCGTTTGCTTTAAGCATTTCTTGCGTATAGTAAACAAGGCCGTAACCAGTTGCTTCTGGGCGAATCAGAGAACCTCCAAATCCAAGTGGTTTACCAGTCAAGACACCAGCATCAAATTGGCGTAGGCGTTTGTACTGACCGTAAAGATAGCCAATCTCGCGTCCGCCAACCCCAATGTCACCAGCAGGAACGTCAAGTGAAGGACCGATGTATTTTTGCAATTCTGTCATGAAGCTTTGGCAGAAACGCATTACTTCAGCATCTGTCTTGCCTTTCGGATCAAAGTCAGATCCACCTTTACCACCGCCGATTGGCAGTCCAGTCAAAACATTTTTAAAGATTTGTTCAAATCCAAGAAATTTCAAAATCCCTTGATTAACCGTTGGGTGGAAACGAAGACCGCCCTTATATGGCCCAACTGCGGAATTAAATTGTACGCGGTAACCGCGATTGACTTGAACCTTGCCGTCGCGATCAACCCAAGGGACACGGAAACTAATCACACGTTCTGGCTCGGTAATGCGCGCCAAAATGTTTTCTTCAATGTATTCAGGATGTTTTTCAAAAACTGGTTCAAGCGTGTTTAAAAATTCTTCTACCGCTTGCAGAAATTCTGCCTCGTGAGCATTGCGAGCTTTCACAGCTTCAAAAGTGCTTTGGATATATTCTTTAGCAGTTGTCATAGATTTCTCCTTAAATAAGATACAAGGACGAGTAAAAGTCGTACAAAAATAGGAGGCTGACACCGTGTTCGATGAACACAAGGAAACCTATCTTTTTTGCTAGACTTTCCATCCGAGTTCAGTTGCAATAAGATACTAAGACTGTAAAAAAACAAAAGCAATCACATCGCTATGCTCCTTAATATCCATATCCGTAATTCCCTATGCTCGAACGGTCATGGAAAAAAAGAGGTAGCTCAACAAAAGTTGCTTTGCAAGATTTGTTAGACTTGTCTGTTCTAGCTTTCAATGGTCTTAGCCCAATCACAGAACGAGACTTTCGTCTTAGTTCTATGTATGTTATCTTTTGTTACATGTGACATTATAACAGAAAACAAAAGAGCTGTAAAGAAAAAAGTTGAATTTTCTGAAAATTCCGACTTAATATTCAAAACAAACTCTTGCTCAGCAAAAATTCAGTTGTTTATCCCGAACGTTTCTTCTTTCTATTCCGTTCAAAGAGTCAGATTTCTGCTTTTAGTGGTACAATAGAAAAAATGAAAGGAGCATTTCATGCTATCAACTCAAACACAAATTGCTGGTTTTTCTTTTGACAACTGCCTGATGAATGCGGCTGGCGTTGCCTGCATGACGATTGAAGAACTAGAAGAAGTTAAAAACTCAGCTGCGGGAACTTTTGTGACTAAGACAGCAACCTTGCAAGCGCGAGCAGGAAATCCTGAACCTCGTTACCAAGATGTACCACTAGGTTCAATCAATTCAATGGGACTACCCAATCATGGATTGGATTATTATTTGGAGTATTTGTTAGACCTACAAAAAACAGAGTCCAATCGAATCTTCTTTTTGTCGCTGGTAGGTCTGTCGCTAGAAGAAACCCACACCCTTTTGAAAAAGGTGCAGGATAGTAACTTTAAAGGCTTGACTGAGCTCAATCTATCTTGTCCAAATGTTCCTGGAAAGCCACAAATCGCTTATGATTTTGAGACGACGGAAAAGATTTTGAGTGAAGTATTTGCCTATTTCACTAAACCGCTCGGTATTAAATTGCCACCATATTTTGATATGGCACATTTTGATCAAGCGGCAGCAATTTTTAACAAATTTCCTCTTTCTTTTGTCAACTGTGTTAACTCAATCGGAAATGGTATTTATATTGACGATGAAACAGTTGTTATTCGTCCGAAAAATGGCTTTGGCGGAATTGGTGGTGAATACATCAAACCGACTGCCCTTGCTAATGTTCATGCTTTTTATCAACGGCTCAATCCTACAATCCAAATCATCGGTACAGGTGGTGTGTTGACGGGTCGAGATGCTTTTGAGCATATTCTCTGTGGAGCTAGTATGGTGCAAGTCGGAACAACGCTGCACAAAGAAGGTGTAGGAGTTTTTGAGCGTATTACTGAGGAGCTGAAAGCAATCATGTTAGAAAAAGGCTATGAAAGCATAGAAGATTTCCGTGGGAAGTTGAACTATCTGGATTAAACCAGAGTGGTATTTAACAGTTCATTGCCATATCATTCTCAAGAAAGTTCTAATCAAATTCTTATAACATTTTAGGAATTTGTGAGAAAATAAGAACAAAGAAATGAGGTGTTTTTATGGCTGAAATTTATCTAGCGGGTGGCTGCTTTTGGGGCTTGGAAGAATATTTTTCCCGTATCACAGGTGTGACTGATACAACTGTCGGCTATGCCAATGGGCAGGTGGAATCTACCAATTACCAGTTGATTCATCAAACCGACCATGCTGAAACAGTTCATGTGACTTATGATGAAAATTTGGTTAGCTTACGAGAAATTTTGCTCTATTATTTTCGGGTGATTGATCCGCTGTCTATCAATAAGCAAGGAAATGATGTCGGACGTCAGTACCGCACAGGGATTTATTACATAAACGATACGGATGTGTCAGTCATTAGCGAAGTCGTAAAAGAGCAAGAACGGCAATTTGGCCAGAAGATTGCAGTGGAGGTAGAACCGCTGCGCCATTATGTATTGGCAGAGGATTATCATCAAGATTACCTCAAGAAGAATCCTAGTGGTTATTGCCATATCAATGTCAATGATGCCTACCAGCCTCTAGTAGATCCAGGACAATATGAGAAACCGAGTGAAAATGCTTTAAAGGAAAACTTGTCCGAGGAAGCCTATCAGGTCACTCAACATGCTGCAACCGAACGACCATTTGATAACGAATATTTTGCAACGTTTGAAGAAGGCATCTATGTAGATGTGACAACGGGAGAGCCACTATTCTTTGCTAGTGACAAGTTTGATGCTGGTTGTGGTTGGCCGAGTTTTACAAGACCGATTGCCAAAGATGTGATCAAGTATTATCAAGATAAAAGTCACGGTATGGAGCGGATTGAGGTGCGGTCACGTTCAGGAAATGCACACTTAGGTCATGTTTTCACAGATGGTCCACAGGATCAAGGTGGACTTCGCTACTGTATCAATTCAGCAGCGCTACGCTTTATTAAAAAAGAAGACATGGAAGCTGCAGGATATGGCTACTTGCTTTCATATATGAAGTAAGATCAGTAGAGTAAACAGGGCCTGAGCTAGACGGCTCTGCTTATTTCGCAACTACTCATAAATGTGTGGATAGAGCGACTAGCAGTTTCAAAACTAATTACAGACTAAACAAATGTTGTAGTGATTGATTGCCCAAAGTATTGCAGATAGGATTTGCGGAGTAAATTTCAATGTTTTTCCTATTTTTTAAAGCTTGCTATTTGGTGTGGATTTTGCTACAATAACTAAAAAATTCAATGAAAACATATAATCTCCATAATAGGGTTGGAGAGTTTCTACCGTCTTACCGTAAATAAGCGTGGCTTTGTCCTTAGTTATGTTGTCAGATACAAATAGAGCATAAGGTGAATGTGAAATGATTATCCATACGGTTTTTGTTTTTGCGATTGCTGCTGACGATGCACAGTGATTGGACATCATCTTATGGCTCTTGTTTAAAGGAGAAGCAATGAAAGCATTTAAACAGGTGAATTTGGTGACATGTGACGTAGATTTTCATGTCTATCGAAATGGGCTGCTGGTGGTAAACGGGGACAAGATTGTTTATTGTGGGAATGAGGACGCTACTTGGGAAGCGCGGGCAGATGAGACAGTAGATTGTGAGGGAGCTTGGCTTATGCCTGGTCTAGTCAATTGCCATACCCACTCTGCTATGACCACACTGCGTGGCATTCGAGACGACAGCAATCTCCACGAATGGCTAGAAGATTATATCTGGCCGGCAGAAAGCGAGTTTACACCAGAGGTCACAACAAGAGCTGTCAAGCTGGCACTTACAGAAATGCTTCAGACTGGGACGACGACTTTTAATGATATGTACAATCCCAATGGTGTTGAAATTGGGCAGATTCATGAAGTGGTGGCACGCTCTAAAATGCGTTGTTATTTTTCACCGACTTTATTTAGCTCCGATATAGAAACGACGGAAGAAACCTTGGCGCGTACTCGGACCATTATTGAGGAAATTTTGTCCTACAACGATGACCGCTTTAAAGTAATGGTAGCACCACATGCACCATATAGTTGCAGTAAGGAGTTGCTAAAAGGAAGCTTGGAGCTGACGCGTGAATTACAGCTGAAATTGCATATCCATGTGGCAGAAACACAAGCAGAAAATGGCATAATTTTAGAGCGTTATGGAAAACGCCCACTTGCTTTCTTGAAAGAATTAGGCTATCTGGAGTATGAGGGGATTTTTGCCCACGGTGTGGAATTAAATGAGCGAGAAATTGCAGAACTAACAGCCTCTAAGATTCATATCGCTCACAATCCCATCAGCAATCTCAAATTAGCATCTGGCATTGCTCCCATAACAGACTTGATTCAAGCTGGCGTGACAGTCGGACTTGCAACGGACTCGGTCGCTTCTAATAATAATTTGGATATGTTTGAAGAAAGTCGTACCGCTGCTCTTTTACAAAAAATGCGCACAAGTGACGCCACTCAATTTACCATTGAGCAGGCTTTGAAAACAATGACAATTGAAGGTGCCAAAGCACTCGGCATGGATGATCAAATCGGCAGCCTAGAAGTTGGCAAACAAGCAGATTTTTTAATCATTCAGCCAAAAGGTAAAGTGCACTTGTACCCAGAGGAAAATATGCTCTCCCACCTTGTCTATGCTGTCAAGGGAAATGATGTTAAAGATGTCTATATAGCAGGTGAGCAAGTTGTAAAAGACGGACAAGTCCTGACGATGGATGTAGTTATGTAAAAATGAAAGTTCTAAAGGAATCTTTGAAGAACCTCTTTGACACAATAGAGGTTCTTTCTTTATAAATATTTCAGACAAGTTAGTAAGTCCATCTTGTATTGTATAGTAAAAATTAGAGGTTCGTGACAATTGTTCTAACCTCTAATTTTTGTAATAAGTATAACAAGCTTATGAGCCATAATGAAGCTAAATGGATAAAAACTCCTTTTGCAGACAAAGCGCAACGCCAGCTGTTGCACCAGTGAAGTCATTGTAAGGCTCGATAATGAGTTCAGGCAAGTCTTTGAAGAGTAGTTTTGGTTGTTGTGAGATTTCTTGATAGAAAGCTGCAATGACTTTGTCATCAGTCAAGATGGGACTGTGCAGATAAATTTTCTTTGCATCAATCATCATGCTAAGGTTTAGCAGGGATTGTGCCAAATACTTAAATGCCAAATGAAGGAGATTGAGAATAGCTTGGTCTCCTAAGTTATATGCTGTGAGGATAGTTTGAATCGTGATCTCTTCTTTATCTGTGACAAGTGATTTTAAATGTGTCAACTCCGCAGTTTCAAAGATGATTTTTGCTTTTTTTATCAGCCAGCTTTCACTAGCATAAGTCTGCAAACAGCCTCTGCGTCCGCAACCACAGACTTCTCCGTCAGGACAAACAACGGTATGACCAATTTCGCCGATGACAATATTGCTTTTGCCGTAGATTTTGCCATTGTACATATAAGAGCAGTGCATACCCCGTGCAAAATGAAAATAGATAAAATTCTCATCCAGTTGGTAAGCAGAAAAAAGGCGCTTTGCTAGTGCCATGCAATTGACATTATTAGAAAAGTAAATTGGAAAAGAAAACTCGTTTTTAATCTTCGCTAGATCAAATTGTTTCCATGTTTGATTGTTTGTTGTAATCAAGTCATTGTGCAAATAGCGTCCAGGGATAGCTACTCCCACGGCTTGAATTGTATAGGAATTGTTCCGAAAAATGAATTGTTCAAGTAAATGACAAAACAAATCAGCGCCTTCTGCTAGAATTTTTTCCGAGGTGACGGTTGCTTTATCTTTATCAATCACATTTCCTGTATTATCACTCAACACAAAAGAAAAGTATTTTTCAGACAGTTCACAGCCGATGAAATAAGAGTGCTGTTTTTTAATACCCAAGAGGATTTTCTTGCGTCCGACTTTTGCGTGTTCTTCATCTTCCCCCAGCTCATACAGCAGTTTTTCTTGGATCAAACTTCCTGTAATCGCACTAACTGTGGCAGGAGTAATACCCGTCTCTTTTGAAATATCAATGCGAGAAATTGGCCCCTTGGCGTAAATTTTATCTAAAATAATTGTTCGTAACTCAGCTTGTTTTTTCGTTTGATTCATTATCTACCATCCTTCCCTGCATCTATTATATATTGATTATAAAAAATTATCAAATAGAAGTGAAAGCGCTTGACTTTTACAGAAAATCGTTTTAAAATATAATTAAAAAGCGAGATAAAGTTGGTTTTTGTCTGCTATTTAATAATATATTATAACCAAAGGAGATTGTAAAGATGGACAAATTTTTACAAGAGAAGTTAATGCCCGTTGCCATTAAGTTGGGAAATAATAAAGGCTTAGTAGCGATTCGGGACGGCATTACGCTTGCAGTGCCATTACTGTTGATTGGTTCTTTGTTTATGGTCATTGCTAGTTTTCCTGTTCCAGGATGGGAAGCTTATTTGACAAAAATTGGGGTTTCTACCTATCTATGGAAAGGTGTGGATAGTAGTTTTGGTCTGATTGGTTTGGTAGCCAGTTTTGGGATTGCCTACTATATGAGCCGCCAATACAAAGTGGATGGGATTCCTTCTGGGATTATCTCGCTTGCTGCCTTTATCACAGTGACACCATTCCTTACTACTAAAACAGGAAACGGTGTTCCCACAGCATTTTTAGCTTCACAAGGCCTTTTTGTAGCAATCATTCTTGGTTTGGTAAATGGTTATATCTATCAATGGTTCATCAATCATAATGTCCAAATTAAAATGCCTGATGGTGTTCCACCGGCAGTTTCAAAAAGTTTCAGCGCCATTATTCCAGGTGCAGTGATTATCACAGGCTGGTTGTTGGTTTATGCCCTTTTAGCAAGTTTAAAACTACCAAATTTGCATGCGGTAGCTCAAACTGTTTTAGGAAAACCGCTAGGTCTACTAGGTAATAATTTATTTGGTTTGATGATTCTAGTTGCTTTAAATAGTTCATTCTGGTTTGTTGGACTTCATGGAGGAAATGTTGTCAATGCGGTTATGAAACCATTGTGGCTTTCGAATCTTGATGCCAATAAAGTTGCTTATCAAGCAGGGGAAAAACTACCGCATATCTTTACCAGTGTCTTTATGGATAATTTCGTCTTCATTGGCGGTGGTGGTGCAACTATTGGCTTAGTATTAGCGATTGGTTATTTGGCGAAAAAGAAAAAATCAAGCAAACAAATCAAAACACTGGCACCTATTACAGTGGTTCCAGGTTTGTTCAATATCAATGAGCCAACAATGTTTGGTGTTCCAATTGTCTTAAACATTTTGCTTCTGTTCCCATTTATTTTGGCACCGATTGCGAATCTCATCGTTGCATGGTCATCCATGGTAAGTGGTCTTGTACCGTTAACATATACTGACCCAGGTTGGACAACTCCTCCGATTATTAGTGGCTTGCTGGCAACGGGAAGTTTTAAAGCATCTATTTTACAAGCTGTTCTTATTGTAATTGATATTTTAATCTATATTCCATTTGTAATTGCTATTGAAAAACGCTTCAAAGCAGAAGAAAATCAGTAGGGAGATGAGAATATGAAACGATTAATTAGTGCAAATCCTTCGGAAATTTTGAATATGACAGCCCAAGAGCTCAAGCAAAGCATTCAAGCGAGTGAAGGGCGTGTTGTGTTGTCTGAAAATGTTGTCATTCGTGAAACCTTTGTCGGAGACATTACCAATGCTGAAATTGCAAAAGCTTTCGGTGCAGATATGATTTTACTGAATTGTTTAGATGTTTTTAATCCAAAGATCTTTGGATTGGACTGTGAAGATAGTCAAGTGGTTCGAGAGCTCCATCGCTTAGTCGGAGCACCAATTGGGGTCAATCTAGAACCTGTTGATTTGCAAGCAGATATGTTGGAAGAAGTGCAAGTGATTGCTGCTGGTCGACAAGCCAGTCAAGCCTCTTTTGAGCAAATCGAAAAATTAGGTTTTGATTTTGTCTGTTTGACAGGAAATCCCGGTACAGGAGTTAGCAATAAAGAAATTGTTGCTGCGGTGAAATTGGCTAAACAATATTTCTCAGGTTTGATTATAGCTGGGAAAATGCACGGTGCAGGGGTATCCGAGCCGGTTGCAGATCTTCAGACAGCTGAGAAATTATTAGACGCGGGTGCAGATGTGATTTTGGTGCCAGCCGTTGGAACGGTTCCTGCTTTCAGCGATGAGGAAATGAGAGCTGTTGTAGATCTAGTACATAGTAAAAGAGGTTTAGTCTTGAGCGCTATTGGCACTAGCCAAGAGACATCAGATGTGAATACGATTAAACAAATCGCACTTCGTAATAAAATTTGTGGTGTGGATATTCAACATATTGGTGATGCAGGTTATGGCGGTCTGGCAGTGGTAGATAACATTTATGCACTAAGTAATGCTATTCGTGGCGTTCGACATACTGTGTCACGTTTAGCAAGATCCGTTAATCGGTAGAGAGTAATTATTTGATAAAATAGAAGGAGTAAACATGGCTAAAACAACCATTATGTTAGCATGTGCTGCGGGTATGAGTACCAGCTTGCTTGTTACAAAAATGCAAGCTGCAGCCGATGAAAAAGGATTAGATACAGAGATTTTTGCAGTTCCAGCTCAGGAAGTGGACGATATAATTTTAGAGAAAAAAGTAGATGTTTTGCTATTAGGACCGCAAGTTCGGTATCTATTAGAGCAATTTACGGAAAAATTGAAGGATAAAAACATTCCAATTGGAGTTATCCCAATGGTGGATTATGGCATGATGAATGGTTCAAAGGTATTGGCATTAGCTGAGGAACTGATCGGAGGCTAGAGGTTCGATATGGAAAATTCAAATTTAGAAAGTGTTATGTCACTGATTATGCATAGTGGTGAAGCCAAAAGTAATGCTTTTGAAGCGATTCAAAAAGCTAAAAAAGGCTGTTTTGAAGAAGCGCGTGAAAAATTAAAATTAGCTAACAAGGATTTAATATCAGCTCATAAATCTCAAACCGAAATGCTGACACAGGAAGCTCAAGGTGAAAAGATTGAGCTTAGCCTTTTGATGGTGCATGCTCAGGACCATTTGATGACAAGTTTGACTTTCATTGACTTGGCAAAAGAAGTCGTTGATGTGTACGAGCGGCTGGCAAATGAGATGAAGTAAAAAAAACGATTTTACACATTCTTATAAATCAAAACTTTGGTTGGTGATAATCCAATCAAAGTTTTTTAATTGTCTTACTTCGTTATTGAATGGTAGCTCTATCTCTAGTTTGATAACGATTTTTTCAAATTTTAAAAAACTTTTAGAAACCGCTTGCATTTTTAGAAACTTGTGTTATACTTAATTCATGGATTGTTACTGGTCATGCAGGCAAAACCTAGACAAATACGAGATATGAAGTAGGGGAACTACTTTCTATTTGGTATGTGTTTAGGTTTTTTTGTTACCGTTGTTCTATATTTATATGTGTAACAACACAGCTGACCTAAAAAATAAAGGAGGTCCATTATGGCAAAAGATTATACTGACTTAGCTCAGGATATTGTTGCTCACGTTGGTGGTAAGGAAAATATCATCAAGTTAGTGCACTGTGTGACGCGTTTGCGTTTTTCTCTGAAAGATGAGAGCAAGGCAGACACGGAATATTTGAAAAATAGAGACGGTATTGTAACGGTTGTAAAAGCTGGTGGACAATACCAAGTGGTGATTGGGAACCATGTGCCAGATGTGTATGCGGCGGTCATTAAGGAAGCAGGCATTTCTGGTGAGGGAAGTATTGATGTGGATGAGGGAGATGTTCCGCAAGGAAATCTATTTGACCGATTTATCGCTTTGGTGTCAGGACTTTTCCAACCAATGCTGGGAGCTCTTTCTGCAGCTGGTATGATCAAGGGTGTAGTTGCCATTATGGCAGCTTGTGGTGTTAAGTCGACAGACGGTGCTTATATCATCTTAAATGCCGCTGGTGATGGATTCTTCCAATTCTTACCATTGATTCTGGCTTTGACTGCTGCTAAGCGGTTTAAAATGGAAAAATTCACAGCGCTTGCAATTGGCTTTGCCTTGGTCTATCCAAATATCGCAGCTAGCTTTACAGCTGCCAAACCACTCTACACGCTATTTGCAGGAACTTTTATTGAGTCAAAAATCTACGCAACTTTCTTAGGTTTGCCGATTATCTTCCCTGCTTCTAGTTATCTATCAACTGTATTGCCAATCATTCTAGCAATTTGGGTCGGCTCAAAAATTGAAAAATTCTTTAAACGAATTATTCCAGATGTTGTCAAAGTCTTTGTTGTTCCATTCTTTGTTATCTTAATCACGGTACCGTTATCATTTCTTGTCATTGGACCAGTCATGACATGGGCTTCTGATATAGTCGGTGCTATTTTCACAGGTATTTATAGCTTCAGTCCAATTATTTATGGAATTATTCTGGGTGCTTTGTGGCAAGTATTAGTTATGTTCGGTCTTCATTGGGGATTGGTGCCGCTTGCAATTTTGGAATTACAAAAAGGACCAGGTGTCATTCTTGTAGCTTCTATTGCTATTTGCTTTGCGCAAGCAGGAGCATTGCTCAATATCTTCTTGCGTACAAAAGAAGAAAAAGTCAAACAGTTGGCTATTCCAGCTTTTATCTCAGCTTTGTTTGGGGTAACAGAACCAGCTATTTACGGGATTACCTTGCCAATGCGAACACCATTTATTATGACTTGTATTGCTGGTGCGGTTCAAGGGGCTTATCTCGCTTTCTTTAATGCCAAAATGCAAGTAATGGGTGGAATGGGACTCTTTGCGATTCCGTCTTTCATTGATCCCAAAGACTCACTATTACTCATTCACTTCCTTGTAGCAATTGCAATCAGCTTTGTTCTTGGATTTGTATTGACCCAATTTACAAAGATTCCAACTCTTTATGGTGGGGCACAAGAAGTCGTTGCTGAAAAAATCAGTCAGCCAGTTGAAGAGATTGCTACTGAGCAAGTCATCACAGCTCCGCTTAGCGGGAAAGTGGTTGCACTTGAAGATACGCCTGATGCTGTTTTTGCAAGTGGCGCAATGGGTCAAGGTGTAGCAATTGAGCCTAGTGTTGGCGAAGTTGTCGCTCCTGCTGACGGTGTGATTCGTCTGCTTTTCCCAACCAACCATGCGATTGGCTTAGCGACTGATGATGGCGCTGAAATCTTGATTCACGTGGGCATGGATACAGTCGCTCTTGAAGGAGAAGGCTTTATGGCACATGTTACTCAAGGCTCAAAGGTCAAGGCGGGTCAATTATTGCTAAGCTTTGATATAGATGCTATCAAGAAAGCAGGTTATCCTGTTACAACTCCAATCATTGTAACCAATATAGCTGATTATAAGACAGTTGAAACATTAGCTGACGGCGATGTGAAACTAGGCGATGATTTGCTGAAAGTAAGTAAATAATCTAAGAAAAGGACAAGCAAAATTTGTAGAGTTCCAAAACAGTTGGTCGAAAAAATCAACTAGAGCTACAAGCATGCTTCGTCCTTTTTATTATTTATCATTTCCTGCGTCATGTTTACTTCTTTGTGCTACAATAGAGTTATAGGGAGAGCAGGAGATGAAAAGATCAGAACGGAAAATACAGTCAGCAACTAATTGGCAGTTTATTTTAGGCTTGCTTTGCGCCGTGTTTGTAGCAGCAAGTGTGATTTTAGTAGCTGAAAAAATAAACGATAGCATTACGATTAAGGGAAAGTCGGCAAAAACAGGTGTTGTACAAAAGAAAAAAATGTCTTCTTCCTCAAATGGTGTACAGATGGCTCGTATCATGGCAAATGGAGATTTGCTGTATCATGACCTTCTATATATGAGTGCCTTACAGTCAGACGGGACGTATGATTTCACAGAGAATTATCAATATGTCAAACCTTGGTTGAAAAAAGCGGACTTGGTATTAGGAGACTTTGAAGGGACGATTCGACCAAATTATCCTTTGGCGGGCTACCCGCTGTTCAATGCGCCAGAGTCGGTGGTATCTGCTATCAAAGACGCTGGTTATCAAGTCGTGGATTTGGCACACAATCACATTTTAGATTCCCAATTAGAAGGTGTTACCACAACAGCGGAGGCCTTTGAAAAACAAGGCATTACACCAATTGGGGTTTACACTCATGAAAATCGAGATAAATCGTCACTTGTGATTAAAAAAGTGAATGGGATTAAAATTGCGCTCCTAGCTTATTCTTATGGATTTAATGGCTTAGAGGGAAATCTCTCTCAGGCAGACTATAATCATCATTTGTCGGATTTAAATGAAGAAAAGATGAAAAAAGAAATTGAGCGAGCCGAAAAAGAGGCTGACATTACCGTTGTCATGCCACAAATGGGCGTGGAATACCAGTTAGAGCCAACGGAGGAACAAGTCACTCTTTATCATAAGATGATCAAATGGGGAGCGGATATTATTTTCGGCGGGCATCCGCATGTCGTTGAACCATCAGAAGTCGTCGAACAAAATGGACAAAAGAAATTCATTATCTATTCTATGGGAAATTTCCTCTCCAATCAGCGTATTGAGACGATGGACGGTGTGGAAAATAAAAAATGGACAGAACGCGGCGTGCTCATGGACGTGACAGTTGAGAAATCACAGAAAGGGACGATTATCAAGAAAGTACAGGCACATCCAAGTTGGGTTAGTCGTGTGGCGAAAGGAACGTATTCACCAGAAGGCTATCCTCTCTACACCTATCAGACCTATATTTTAGAAGATTTCATTGAAGGTGGAAAATACCGTGACAAACTAGACCAAGTCACCAAAGAGCGAATTGACACTGCTTATCAGGAAATGAATGAGCATGTAAATTTGAAATGGGACGAATAGTTGAGATTAAAATAAAAAGCGCTTAAATGAGTCTTGCAGCAGACGACGTTTAAGCGCTTTTTGAATATTTTAAAAGGATTCTAGCTTAAGGAGGCGGAAAACAGTTTTCCTAACCAAAGTGCAAAAAATAGATTGCTGATAACGATGAGAACACCAATGAGACTGAAAACAAGAAGTTCAATTGTGTTGACATGAAGTAAAGTAGTGGTTTTCCAAATGATAATACTGCTAACAGGTAAACACAGGATAGAGGTTGCAAGAGCTGGGATATAGCGCCTAATCCAGATAGCTTGCAGGATATGAAGCACCAGATGAAGAGCGAAAGCGACGAATCCACCCAACCAGATGAGGTAAAGGAAGCGAGTATGGTAAAAAATAGCAAAGAAAGAGACAAAGAAAACCACGACAAATTCCTCTGCCACAGCTAGCGCGAAACCTTCTGTGGATAAGTCTTTGTGGGTATTTAGAATGAAAGAAGCTTTTTTCGCTAGCAGTTTTTCGTTTCGCTCTATCCACGGCATGAAGCCAATGATTTCTTCCAAATCATGAAAAATGAATAGCAGCGGAAACAACCAGATAGTATCTTTCATTGAATGCCTCCTTGTTATTTTTTCCGATATTGACTAGGAGTTATTTGGTAATACTTTTTGAATTGACGATTGAAGTTAGAGAGATTGTTAAAGCCAGACTGTGTAGCAATTTCTAGGACGGGCAAGGTAGAGTGTTGCAAGAGTTCAGCCGCTTTTCGCAAGCGAAATTGAATCACGTATTCCATGCAAGATACCCCAAGATGTTTCTTAAAGAAATTCATGAAATGGGTATCGCTGTAACCACAAATTTGAGCAAGCTGATCAATCGTGAGTTCCTCTTGATAATGACTACCAATGTAATCAATAATGGTACGGATTTTTTCTTCCTTGCGATAACCTTCCAAAGATTGCTCTTTTGAAATCACATAGCCATTTTCAAATAAGAGAAAAAAGAGTTGGTTGAGCTGGGATTTGAGCTGAAATTCAAAATACTCTGTACGGTAATAGCCTGTTTTCATGGCATCAAGTAAACACTGCCGAATGTCTGCATAGGCTGGCTGATTGGGTTTGATGACACGAACAAAATCCAACTGACCATTATAAAGTGGCTGCAAATATTCAATACTAGCTTGATCCATCGCAGAATAGCCCATTAAGTCCAAATGAAAGTTAATCGCATCCATATAATGGCGACGATTTTCAATTGGGTGAATGGAGTGAAGAGCATTGGGACGAATCAGGATAATATCACCTGCTTCACTATTAAAGTAATCATAATCAATGTGAAACTGCGCAGTTCCCTCATGAACATAAACCAGTTCAACATCCGTATGCCAATGAAAGAGAATGTCCGGCTGACCGTTTTTTGTAATGGTTCGTGTGAGAGAATAAGGAGTGCCTTGATTTCTGTAAACGATATCTTTGTGTAATGTTCCCAGATCCATAAGTGTTGCTTCTTTCGTAGAATAATATCAATTTATAAGAGAATTGTGTTAGAAAATACTCTTGTCTAAGATTATAATATAATTAAGTAAAAAATAAAAGAGGTAAAAGTCATGAGTAAATTTCCAGCAGACTTTCTTTGGGGCGGTGCAACAGCTGCCAATCAATACGAAGGAGCTTACAATGTGGACGGGAAAGGTCTTTCGGTTCAAGATGTGACACCAAAAGGCGGCATGCCAGCTAAAGCAGGTGATCTCAATCCTTTGATTACAGATGAGCCAACAGCAGACAATCTCAAATTAGAAGGGATTGACTTTTATCATCGTTACAAAGAAGATATTGCCCTTTTTGCAGAAATGGGCTTCAAGGTTTATCGTACTTCCATTGCTTGGTCACGGATTTTCCCAAATGGTGATGAAACGGAGCCAAATGAAGCAGGTCTAAAGTTTTATGATGATCTCTTTGATGAATTGGCAAAATATGGCATTGAGCCTTTAGTGACTTTGTCGCACTATGAAACACCGCTATACTTGGCACGCAAGTACAATGGTTGGGCAAATCGTGATTTGATTGGCTTTTATGAGCGCTATGTTCGTACTGTCTTTACTCGCTACAAAGACAAGGTGAACTATTGGTTGACCTTTAATGAAATCAACTCCGTTCTTCATGCGCCATTTATGAGTGGAGGGATTGCAACACCAGTAGAAGAATTGTCCAAGCAAGACCTTTATCAAGCAGTTCATCACGAACTAGTGGCATCAGCTCTTGCAACGAAGATCGGGCATGAAATCAATCCAGACTTTAAGATTGGTTGTATGGTACTAGCCATGCCAGCTTATCCGATGACGCCAAAACCAGAGGATGTACTGGCTGCCCGTGAGTTTGAAAATCAAAACTATCTCTTTTCAGATATTCATGCGCGTGGTAAATACCCAGCATATATGAACCGTTTCTTCAAGGAAAATGGAATTGAGATTCAATTTGCACCGGGTGATAAGAAATTGATGGCAGAACATACCGTAGACTTCATCTCCTTCTCTTATTATATGAGTGTGGTTCAAGCTCATGATCCAGAAAGTTATTCTGCTGGTCGTGGAAATGTTCTAGGTGGTCTGCAAAATCCTTATCTGGCAAGTTCTGAATGGGGTTGGCAAGTTGACCCAATCGGTCTGCGTCTAGTTCTCAATGCTTTCTATGACCGCTACCAGTTGCCACTCTTTATCGTAGAAAATGGTCTCGGTGCTAAAGATGTCTTGGTAGATGGTCCTAATGGTCCGACTGTTGAAGATGATTATCGTATTGATTATCTTAAACAACATTTGCAACAGGTCGGCGAAGCAATTGAAGATGGTGTTGAACTCTGGGGCTATACCACTTGGGGCTGTATTGACCTCGTGTCTGCTTCAACAGCTCAGATGAGCAAGCGTTACGGATTGATCTATGTTGACCGAAACGACGATGGAACAGGGACTTTGGCTCGCTACAAGAAGAAATCATTTGACTGGTACAAAGAAGTTATTGCAACGAACGGAGAAAAACTCTATGAAGATTGAGCATGCAGCCCTTTATGTTCGAGATTTAGAAGGGGCGAAATGCTTCTTTGAAACATATTTTGAAGCAAAAAGTAATCAGCTCTACTATAATCAGAAAACAGGTTTTCAGTCTTACTTCCTCAGCTTTGACGAAGGAGCAAGATTGGAAATCATGACTCGAAAGGAAGGTTTGGCGGAGAACAACCAAGAACTTCTCTTTTTGGGCTATCATCATTTGGCTTTCAGTCTAGGAAGCAGAGAAAAGGTAGATGAATTGACAGCTAGACTCCAAGCAGACGGTTATCAACTTTTAAGCGGTCCACGTTTGACAGGCGATGGTTACTATGAAAGTTGTATTCTAGTTTTGGAAGGTAATCAGATTGAGTTGACCGTATGAGTAGCTAAATTTGCTCCTTATAAATAGAGAGTGGGACAGACATCAATCATTTGAAGAATGTGATTTTTCAGCAAGTCCTAGTTTCTAGTTGCTGACCTAAAACAGCCTACTGGACCGTTTTATCCCACCTCCGCACAAGTTGGTTAGGATAGCCACTATCGCCGGTACAGCTAGGGATAAGGTTATCCAATTAACCACTGCATTTTGCAAGCTAAACGATAAATACATGAGGTTGGAAATTTTTGTCCCAACCTCCTTTTTTGTGTTAAACAAATGAACTGAAAGTTGTAACATAGATATCAGGCGAAAAATATCTCAGTGCCGCTCTCTGTTGTTTTTACCTTAAAAATTTTCCAAATAGAGAAATCATTTTGATTTTACTCTTTTTCAGTCGTATTTATTTTTGAAAGTTAAAAAAGACAAACCTCAAAAAGAAGTTTGTCTCGCATTTTATAAGGGTTTGCTAAACAGTCATAAGAGCTGTCGTCGCATACAACTTAACCCCAAAACTTCTTAGCGATTTCTTGACCTTGTTTTATTTTAGCCCATTGTTGTGGAATAGCTAGTTCATTGCCTGAATCGCAGGAAGCAAAACCGCATTGATGTGACAGCAGGAGACGTTCCTTAGGAAAGATGGTGCTGGCTTGTTCTAATAAACGAAGCACGCGTTCTTCATCATCCAGATCAGTTGTCTTACTAGAAAGAAGTCCAAGAACAACTTCGGCATCTTTATCTTTCAGAGAAGCAAGAGCTTTCAAATCACCTGAGACGTCACTGTCCCATTCTAAGAAGAAGCGGTCATAGTGTTGATCACGCAAGAATTTTTCCGCAATCGCTTCATAAGTTCCGCCTGATGCTGAACGGCTTTCATAGTTTCCGCGGCAGTTGTGTGTCCAAACTTTCAGTCCTAATTGATGCCCGTAATCAGCCACCTCGTTATTGATCGCAATGAATTCATCAGCTAAATCAGCCAGCGCAGCATTGCCATCAGCAAAAAACGAAGCAGGATTTGATTCATCAAAAAGTTCCCAAAGGCAGTCATCAAACTGGATAATCTCACCGCCAGCTTCCTTGTATTCTGTCAAAAATTCCTTGTAGGCCTTGATAAGACCAGCTTTTAATTCGTCATTGGTTTTGTAAACTTGCCCTTCACCAGCAAGTTTATCAAAGATAGCCAGTTCTGTGTAAGCATGAGCAGGACCCCAAATGGTTAATTTTGTTTGCGTATCACCAGCTTCTTCCTTGAGCAGTTTGTAAATATCTAGAAAATGATGATTTTTACCTGAAAGTGGCTGGGTAATGCGAATACCGATGTCTTTACGTGTTTCGTACTGTCCGCCATCATGGTCTTTAAAAGTGTAGCCGTGGTCTGCAATGTAACGTTCAATACCTTTAAGTCCCCAAATAAAATCTAAATGCCACATGGACTTAGAATATTCACCATCTGTCAAAATATCAATACCATTTGCCTTTTCATCAGCAATGATCTTTTTAATCTCTGCTGTCTCCGTTTCAAGATAGCCGGGAAAACTGTCGTAAAATGGATAGTGAATATCATCACGATGTTCGATTTTATTTTTGTAGGCAAGTAGGTTGGCTGGGCGGAGTAAGGAGCCAACGAGCTGGAATTTTGATTGTGTCATGTCAAAAGCCTCTTTCTAAATTTCTTACTTTTTATTGTACACAAGCTAAGCACTTTTGAAAAATAGTTAATTTAGAGGAAGAGATATAGTTTAAAACTATACCCGAAAAGACCAGTCCTTGCTTGAATACAATTGTTTCCTCTTCAACTCTCTTTTTGGTAAAATAGAAGAAAAAGGTTTGTTTAATATTTTGATATTTTTAAATGTGCTATAATCCTTTTGAATAGGATGTAAATGTAGCCAATCCTGTCCTGCATTATCCAAGCGGAATTACAGAAATGGTAAAAGGATAGTTGTACATCATGAAATAAATGAACGATGGGATTTGAATTTGAAAGGAATGATTGTTAAAGGTGATAACATGCCAATTAAGATGATTGTGACTGATATGGATGGCACGCTCTTAGATGAAAAAGGGGAATTCAATCGAGGTCGGTTGAAAAATATATTGGATGAGCTGGACAAGCGGGAGATTCGGTTTGTGGTGGCAACGGGCAATGAAATTCACCGGATGCGCTTGCTATTTGGGGATTTGCTGGAGCGCGTGACCTTGATTGCTGCAAATGGTGCGCGGATTTTTGATAAAAACGAGGTACTGCTGGGTACATGTTGGTCTCAAGACTTAGTTGCACAAGTCTTGTCTTACTTTGAAGGGAGAGAACGTGATGTGCACCTCGTCGTCACAGCTGAAAATGGTGCCTTTGTCAAAACGGGGACGGTTTTCCCTATGATTGAAAAAGTCATGACAGCAGAAATGGCGCAAGAATTTTACCGAAAGATAAACTTTGTTGAAACATTGCGTCCAGACGATTTCCCACAAGTTCTGAAAATGAGCATGGTGGTAAACGAGCAAGTAGCAGTTCAGGCTACTCGACAGCTCAATCAGGATTTTGCAGACACATTAAACGCAGTCACAAGCGGCTATGGAGCGATTGACATTTTGCAAAAAGGAATCCATAAAGCTTGGGGGTTGGAGCAATTGATGCAAAAATGGGAAATTCAAGAGCAAGAAATCATGGCCTTTGGAGATAGTGAAAATGACATTGAAATGCTGCAATTAGCAGGGATTTCCTATGCTATGGAGAATGCAGATCCTAAAACCAAGGCAGTTGCCAATCACCTTGCACCAGCAAATACAGAGGCGGGTGTCCTGACAGTATTAGAGAGCTATTTGAGCAAAGGAGAGAGTTAATGGCTGTCCAATTATTAGATGAATGGCTTTTGAATGAGCAAGAGCAGGTCAGACAAAAGTACCAAGATTTGAATCGTATATCCCTTGAAGACCCTGATGTACTTTTTCTGGGAGATTCCATTGTTGAATATTTTCCATTGCATGAGTTATTAAAAACATCAAAAACACTAATAAACCGTGGAATTCGAGGGTATCGATCCGATTTGTTGCTAGAACATTTAGAATCTCTTTTATTCGGGCAGGCTGTTGATAAGGTCTTTCTCCTCATCGGCACCAATGATATTGGCAAGGAAATCCCGCAGCAAGAAACGGTGAAAAATGTGGAAAATATCATTCAAACGATTACTAGGAATTATCCTCTTGCAGAAATCTGCCTTCTGTCTGTTTTACCAGTCAATGAAACCGCTACTTATAAAAAGCGCGTTCATCGAAGAAGCAATCAAAAAATTCAAGCCCTCAATCATGCTTATCAAGAGTTAGCTTCTGCTTATATGAATGTGACCTTTTTGAATATCTATGACAATCTGCTAGATGAAGCAGGACAATTAAAAGAATCATTTACCACCGACGGGCTGCATTTGACGGTCGCAGGCTATCAAGTGCTGGCAGAGCGAATAGCCAACCTGTTAGCCGGCGGCTTCAATGGCCCGGTGATGCCGGTCACCCCCGCCTGG
>OKNR01000038.1_pt1 | contig 56539 bp, 58 predicted proteins | sample 1610141 | NCBI WGS metagenome assembly OKNR01 (sample SAMN04436622, study PRJEB24849) | human gut metagenome | biome: human gut; feature: NICU; material: stool | host: Homo sapiens | place: USA: Saint Louis, MO | collected 2009-12-24
TCTCAAAAGCAACTCAGGAGAATGTCGCTGCTTTTCATGAGCGAAGCTTAGAAGCCAATTACTCTATTTTATTTCTTGACGGAACCTATCTTCCATTAAGACGGGGGACCGTTAGTAAAGAATGTATTCATATCGCACTTGGCATTACGCCAGAAGCACAGAAGGCTGTTCTTGGATATGAAATCGCCCCAAATGAAAACAATGCTTCTTGGTCGACTCTGCTAGACAAGCTTCAAAACCAAGGAATCCAACAGGTTTCTCTTGTAGTGACTGATGGCTTCAAGGGGCTTGATCAGATTATCAGTCAGGCTTACCCATTAGCCAAGCAACAACGTTGCTTCATTCATATTAGTCGAAATCTGGCTAGTAAGGTGAAACGATCTGATCGAGCGGTTATTCTGGAGCAATTTAAAACGATTTATCGTGCCGAAAATTTAGAAATAGCAGTACAAGCTTTAGAGGACTTTATCGCTGAATGGAAATCAAAGTATAGGAAAGTCATGGAAAGTCTGGAGAATACGGATAATCTTTTAACTTTTTATCAGTTTCCCTACCAGATTTGGCACAGCATTTATTCGACAAACCTCATTGAGTCTCTCAACAAAGAAATCAAACGTCAAACGAAAAAGAAGGTTCTTTTTCCTAACGAGGAGGCTCTGGAACGTTATTTAGTTACTTTGTTTGAAGATTATAATTTCAAGCAAAGTCAACTAATCCATAAAGGGTTTGGCCAATGTTATGACACACTTGAAAGCTTATTTGATTAACACTCAATAACTCTACTTGAGTGTTTACACAAAATTATTGACAGTATCAAATCTTTCAATCTATTTTATACTTAATGCAATTAAATACAACTTTAATCATGTCCCGTGAGGCATAAAAGTAATCGTTAAAATGGATTAGTGCGCTAATCTACTATTTTACTGTAAACTTTTGGCTCAGGACTTCCTGAGCTTTTTGATTTATAGGCTGTATTCGATTAATAAATGTAGTCTGTGAGCTACAATTAAGGAGGATGTGCATGTCTTTAGACAAAAATAATAAGCGAGCACTGGTTGCTGCGATTGTTGCATCAGGAACGGACGACTTAAACGTCATGTTCTTAGCTTTTTCGATGTCATCTATTATTTCAGAATTAGGTGTTACTGGAGCGCAAGGAGGCTGGATTGCAACAATTACCAATCTGGGAATGTTGGTTGGAGGTTTGCTTTTTGGCTTATTGGCTGATCGCTATCACAAGTTCAAAGTCTTTAAATGGACGATTGTTATCTTTTCCTTGGCGACAGGACTGATTTACTTTACCCAAAATATTTATTATCTCTATCTCATGCGTTTTATTGCTGGGATAGGCGTTGGCGGCGAGTATGGAGTTGCTATTGCGATTATGGCAGGGATTGTCCCTGTTGGAAAAATGGGACGTATTTCCTCTCTGAACGGAATCGCAGGTCAAATCGGTTCTATCACTTCAGCGCTTTTAGCAGGTTGGTTAGCGCCGGCACTTGGCTGGAAAGGGCTTTTCCTCTTTGGACTTGCGCCTATTGCCTTGGTTTTGTGGATGATATTAGCAATTGATGATGACCATATTCGAGATAATGGCAATGTGAAATCAATGGCAAAAGAACGTCAGTCTGTTAAAATGAGCGAATTGTTTAAAACACCAGCTCTAACAGCTCAGACGGTAGCATTAATGGTCATGACGACGGTACAAATTGCTGGGTATTTTGGGATGATGAACTGGCTTCCAACCATTATCCAAACAAGCCTGCATATTTCTGTAAAAGATTCCTCACTTTGGATGGTCTCAACGATTTTGGGAATGTGTCTGGGGATGCTCACCTTCGGTCAAATCCTCGATAAATGGGGACCAAGATTTGTTTATTCAATCTTTCTTTTAGCTTCTTCTATGTGTGTTTACCTCTTCCAATTTGCTAATTCAATGCCAGCCATGATTATCGGCGGTGCGATTGTCGGTTTCTTTGTAAATGGTATGTTTGCGGGTTATGGCGCGATGATTACGAGATTGTATCCAGCTCACATTCGCTCTACAGCTAATAATGTCATCTTAAATGTCGGGCGAGCAATTGGAGGCTTTTCATCTGTGATTATTGGGAAAATTTTAGATGTTTCAAGTGTCTCAATGGTCATGATTTTCCTAGCAAGTCTTTATTTGATTAGCTTTGCTGCCTTGTGGACGATTAGGAACTTAAAAGCAGAACGTTACTCACAATTAGGAGAAGAATTAGTCGCAGAAGAAGCGTAGTGTATTAAGTTTTAATGAAAGTCTGTTCATTTGAATGACAGGCTTTTTGTATTTCATGATATAATGAAATCAGGCAAGTATAGGAGGAAATGGGATGAATTTTAAACAGCTGTCTTATTTTCAGGATATTGTTCGTACAGGGAGTTTTACAGAAGCAGCAGAAGAAAATTTTATTTCGCAATCGGCCATGTCCCAACAGATGAAGTCGCTGGAAGAGGAGCTTGGTGTGACCCTTTTTGAACGAAAAAATCGCGGATTTCATTTAACGAGAGCTGGGAAATTTTTTTATCAAAAAAGTCAACGGTTGCTAGAAGATTATAACGGTTTGGTAGCTGATACACAAGTTTTGACAGGGACACAACCAGTTTCCATGCGGATAGGTCTATTGTGGGGAATGACGGAAAGCGTACTGCCTCAGATTTTAGTCAAATTCAAAGAGCATTTTCCAAGTGTTCAGTTGGAAATCATGGTAGGAAGTCATGAGGAGATTGGCACAGCACTGCGCCAGCAAAAGTTGGATATGACCATTAGCGACCAGCGAAAAGCATTTTCTGGCAATTATGCGAATATTTGCTTAACTTCTTTCCCGCTTTATATCAGAATTGGGCAAACTCACCCCTTATCCCAATCAAAATCTGTTCAGATGAAAGACTTGCAGGCTTATTCAGCTTTGTTATTAGCCGTGAAAGGACAGGAAAAGATAGAATCTGATTATTATCGTGACAATCTTGGTTTTCAGTCGGAATTTAATTTTGCTTATTCTCCAGAAGAAGCAGCATTGCAACTCATGGTTTCTACTGCTTATTTTCCTTTTGAAAAAATGACTACTAAGGCAACTTCAAACCTTTATTGCGAATTTCCTCTTTTGCAGAATCAGCAACCGATAGAGCGAGACTATTTTCTTTTTTATCATTTTGAGCATACTCATCCTTACACAGAAGATTTTTTAGAAATTGCTAAACGTTATTTCAGATAAGTTTTTCTTATCTGATTTTTCTTGTAATTCAAATTGATTTGTCAAAATCAAAGCCGTACAATAAGAAATGTGAAGAAGAAAGTGAGGAAATGTCATGGATATTGATAATAAAGTCTCTTTTCCGGATTTGCTAGGCTTATCTGAAACAGATCCAGAATTTGTTGTACTCTTTAAACAATTCGCTTTTCAGGAAGTGCCGAAAGACCTCCCCTTCTCATTAGATGAAAGAAGATATTACTTAGCCACTTTAGCTGTTTTAGTTGGCAGTCAAGGGCTTGAAGCTTATAAAGAGATTCTTCCCGTTGCTTTGGACAATGAGGTGAAAGCCGTAGAAGTCAAAGAATTGCTGTATCAAGCGGTTGCTTATTTAGGACTTAGTCGTGTTTATGCTTTTTTCGCACCAACGAATACGATTTTTACTAATCAAGGAACTTCTCTTCCTTTGGCTAGTCAAAAAAATACGAAAAATCAAACTCGCTTAGAAGCTGGAGAAGAAGCTCAGATTGCAATTTTTGGCGACCAGATGAAGGGTTTTGCGACAAAGGGCGAGCCGGATGTACGCCATATCAACAAATGGTTAGTCGATAATTGCTTCGGTGATTATTATACTCGCTCTAGCCTTGATTATTCTGAGCGTGAATTATTGACATTCTGTTATCTTTATTCTCAAGGGGGCTGTGAACCGCAGTTGAAGGGACATATTGCAGCCAATCTTTGCTTGGGAAATGATAAAACGTTGTTAATTGCAGTCATCTCTGCCTGTATCCCTTATATCGGTTATCCGCGTACTCTCAATGCACTTAGCTGTATCAACGAAGTTGCAAATGCACAACAATAAATTTATCACAAAGGAAGTAGAAAAATGAAATATCAAACAAAAGAAGCCTTTGATAAGGCAAATCATTTCGGACTTGGTGCATCAAATGATGCTTATGCTCAATACTTTATCGGTCAATCGTATCTAAATGCCCTCGGTGCAACAAAAGATGGTGTAATCGCCCTTCATAATGTTACTTTTGAGCCTGGCTGTCGAAATAATTGGCATATTCACCATGCTAGCAGGGGCGGTGGACAAATTTTGATTTGTACGGCTGGTGAAGGTTGGTACCAAGAAGAAGGAAAAGAAGCCGTTAGTTTATCTGAAGGCTCTGTGGTTGTTATTCCAGCTAATGTAAAACATTGGCATGGTGCGAAAAAAGATTCTTGGTTCAGTCATATAGCGCTTGGTGTTCATGGGGAAGATTTGTCGAATGAATGGTGTGAAGCCGTTTCAGACGAGGAATATAATCAATTAAAAGATTAGAAAGTTACTGTTAGCATGAAAAAAGTTCTTATTTTAGGAGCCAATGGGCAAATTGCTCGTTTGGTGATTCCAAGATTATTACAGGAAACAGATGTACATTTGACGCTTTATTTGCGAAAAAGTGCTCGTTTATAGTCACTTGCAGGTGAACGAGTGGATGTTCTTGAAGGGGATGTCAATGATTTTGCAGCCTTGACAAAAGTTATGAAAGGTCAAGATATGTCTACGCCAATCTTGGTGGACAGTTTGAGCCTATGGTAGCAAATATTGTTAAAGCAATGGAAGAAAATCAAGTTTCTCGTTTGATTTATGTAACAGGCCTTGGTTTGTATCACGAAGTTCCAGGAGAGTTTGGTCGTTGGGTGGAAGAAAGTATTGGTTCGGATATTATGGACGATACTCGTCGCGCAGCGAAAATCATTGAAGAGTCTACTGTTAATTATACGATTTTACGCGCCGCATACATGACAAATAATCCTGAAATTGACTATGAATTAACAGAAAAAGGGGAGTTTTACAAGGGAACAATCATTTCAAGAGTAAGTATTGCGGATTTGATTGTTCGTATCATAAAAGAACCGTCTTTACACAGTTATGCTAGTCTAGGCATTTCAAAGCCAAGAACAGACGGCGATAGACCTATGTATTAAAGAAAATAGCACAAACCTATGGTAAGAAAGTTTGTGCTGTTTTTATTTGTGAGCTTTCAGATCATTCTATCTATGGAATATAGTCCGCCCGCTGGGTAGAAAGACGAGAATTGTAGAAAAAACTCCCACCGCAGTACAATAAAAGGATTCAAGCCTATTGTAAAGCGACAGGAGAAAATATAGCATAAAAATTTCATTGTTTATCACATATAAGAGTGGAACAGATGGTTATGATTTACTTATCAAATTGAACTTCTTCTAACAGGTACTCAATGAATTTATCCCCCATTTTAGACAAACTAGCTTTTTCGTGTTTGATATAAACTAGCTCAATAGGGTCATCAATATCTAGCGGAATGGAAACAATATTGTCACCGTTGAGGTTGCTGTTGAGAATACCAGTTGCGATAGTGTAACCGTCAAGACCAATCAAAAGATTGAAAAGGGTTGCTCGGTCGCTGACGACAATCGATTTTTTATGGTGTTCTTGGGATAGGATTTCTTCTGAAAAGTAGAAAGAGTTGTGAGTTCCTTGGTCATAGCTCAGATAAGGAAAATCTTCTAGATCAGCTAGTTGAACCAGTTTTTTCTTTGCTAGAGGATTGCTCTTGCTGACAAAGATATGGGGCTGTGCGGTAAAGAGATGAGTGGCAAGCAAGTGATTGTCATCTAGCATTTTGGAGAGGACATCGCGGTTATAGCTGTTGAGAAACAGAACACCAATTTCACTACGGAAATTTTTGACGTCATCAATGATTTCCCAAGTTCGGGTTTCCCGCAGGAAGAGCTCGTACTTTTCCATGTCACTTTTTTTGAGCAGAGATACGAAAGCATTGACCACAAAGGCATAGTGTTGGGAGGAAACGCTGAAAAGCTCTCGGTTAGCAACGGGATTTTTATAACGTTCTTCCAGTAGCTGGGTTTGCTCCACCACCTGACGAGCATAGGAGAGGAATTCCATCCCGTCCTTGGTCAGGGTAATGCCCTTGGGGTTGCGGATGAAAATCTCGATGCCCATCTCATTTTCCAGGTCACGGACGGCATTGGACAGGCTGGGCTGGGTGATAAAGAGCTGTTTGGAAGCCTCGTTCATGCTACCAGTTTCGACGATTTTAATAATATAATGTAATTGCTGAATTCTCATGAATCTATTTTATCACATTAGCATTGACAAAACACTTGTTAAGTTGTAAAATATATTAAATTTAACCTTTAAGAAAGTCCAGCGAGGCTTCCAAGGTTTCAGGTGAAAGAAGAGTGAGAAAATCTGCTCTCCATTTTCGTGAAGCCTTGCGTGTATATGCAGGGTCTTTTTTAATAAAGAAATGAGGTAGAAATGGTAAATAGCTCGTGTAAGGCAAGATTTGGAAAAATCATGTTGGAGAAGATGAGCATTGTGCATCAAGAGGAAATTGCTCCGCGAATTTTTGCTATGGATTTACAAGGGCAAATGGTTAGCCAGATGAAGGCTGGTCAGTTTCTACATATTCGAGTCCCAGATGATACGAAGCTTCTACGGCGACCTATTTCAATTTCAGAGATTGACAGAGAACAGAAAATCTGTCGGATTATTTACAGGATAGAAGGAGCGGGCACGGAAATTTTCTCTCAGCTGCAAAATGGTTTTCAGTTGGATGTCATGGGTCCTCAAGGAAATGGGTTTGATTTATCTGGTTTGGGCATTGAAGATACAGCCTTAATCATAGGAGGCGGTATTGGTGTTCCGCCCTTGCTGCAAGTAGCAAAAGAATTACATATCAAAGGGGTCAAGGTCACTTCAGTTCTTGGGTTTGCAACAAAAGCCGCCGTTATTTTGGAAGAAGAGATGAAAAAATACGGTCGTGTCATCGTAACAACAGATGACGGTTCTTATGGTCGCAAAGGCTACGTTTCCTCTGTTGTGAATGAATTGCCAGAAAGTTTTACAGCGGTTTATGCTTGCGGAGCTCCCGGCATGCTCAAATATGTTGATGAAACATTTCGTAGTCATCCGCGAGCTTACATTTCTATGGAGTCACGAATGGCTTGTGGAATGGGGGCCTGCTATGCTTGCGTACTTCATGTGGCTGGTGAGGATCAATCAGTCAATAAGCGTGTCTGTGAAGACGGTCCAGTTTTTGAGACTGGTACAGTTTTGGTGTAGGAGGTGAACATGTCGAAAAATCGTTTAGCAGTTTCTCTTCCGGGATTGGAACTGAAAAATCCAATTATTCCAGCTTCGGGTTGTTTTGGTTTTGGTCAGGAATATGCCAAATATTATGATCTGGATGTGCTTGGCTCAATCATGATTAAAGCAAGCACGCAGAATCCTCGTTTTGGCAATCCGACACCGCGTGTGGCGGAAACACCAGCTGGTATGCTCAATGCTATTGGTTTGCAAAATCCTGGTGTAGATGTGGTGTTAGCAGAAAAGCTCCCTTGGCTGAATCAACATTATCCTAATCTACCGATTATTGCTAATGTTGCTGGATTTTCCAATGAAGAATATGCTTTTGTCGCAGGAAAAATTTCTCAAGCACCAAACGTTAAAGCAATTGAACTCAATATTTCCTGTCCTAATGTGGATCATGGCAATGGAGGATTATTGATTGGGCAGGTGCCGGATTTGGCTTACAATGCTACAAAAGCAGCAGTTGAAGCTTCTAGTGTGCCGGTATATGTCAAATTAACGCCAAGTGTAGCAGATATTACCGAAATTTCTAAAGCTATAGAAGCTGCAGGAGCAACAGGTTTTACCATGATTAACACCTTAGTTGGTATGCGATTTGATTTAAAAAGCAGAAAACCCATTATTGCAAATGGAACAGGCGGGATGTCAGGGCCAGCCGTTTTTCCAGTTGCCTTGAAGTTAATTCGTCAGGTAGCTCAATCTAGTAGTTTGCCAATCATTGGCATGGGTGGAGTAGATTCAGCAGAAGCAGCTATTGAAATGTTTATTGCTGGAGCATCAGCTATTGGTGTCGGCACAGCAAATTTCACAGACCCTTATGCTTGTCCTAATATTATTGAGAACCTACCTAAAGTTATGGATAAGTATGGCATTGAAAGTTTGGAAAGTCTGCGAGCAGAAGTTAGAGAAAATTTTCTTGCTTAATTAATGTTTTACTTGACAAGAAATAAAGTAAATTATAAAATAATTGAAATAAAACCTTTAAAGAAGTCCAGAGAGGCTCCAAGGTACATACGGTTTAAAATGGCAATAAAATGCTGATTTTCGTGCAACCTTGCTCTCAGGCAAGGTTTTTCTTTATGATTATTACCAGTAAAAATAAGGAGATTATCCCCCATGCGTGAAGAACGTCCTATTATTGCCCTTGATTTTCCGTCATTTGATGATGTCAAGGAGTTTTTGGAGCATTTTCCAGAAGACGAAAAGTTATATGTCAAAATTGGTATGGAATTTTTCTATGCCATTGGTCCGGAAATTGTGCATTATCTGAAAGGTTTGGGACACAGCATTTTCCTAGATTTGAAATTGCACGACATTCCAAATACAGTGCGCTCTGCCATGTCAGTTTTGAGAACCTTTGGGATTGATATGGTGACGGTTCATGCGGCAGGTGGCGTGGAAATGATGCGAGAAGCCAAGAAGGTTTTAGGTGATCAGGCAAAGCTCGTAGCAGTGACCCAGCTGACTTCTACCAGTGAGGAAGATATGCGGGATTGCCAAAATATCCAAACAACTGTTTCAGAATCTGTTGTCAACTATGCCTGCAAAGCTAAGGAAGCTGGACTGGACGGAGTTGTTTGTTCGGCTCAGGAGGTTAAGCTGATTAAATCCGCAACATCAGAAGATTTTCTGTGCGTCACTCCAGGTATTCGACCAGCTGGTTCTGAAATCGGAGATCAAAAACGGGTTATGACGCCGCAAGAAGCTCATCAAATTGGTAGTGATTACATTGTGGTTGGGCGTCCAATCACACGAGCAACTGATCCAGTAGCTGCTTACCGAGCTATAAAGGCGGAATGGGTGAATGGTTAGAAAAATCTATCGAGCAATCATTGACAGACCAATAGGTTACAAAGACAACTTGGCAATTGTTATCCTATCAACTATGGTTATATTCCGGATTTATTTGCTGGAGACGGCGAAGAACAAGATGTTTATATCATTTCGGAAAAAATACGAGAACCTTTGGAATCTTTTGAAGGAGAATTGATTGCTGTTATTCACCGACAAGATGATGTGGAGGATAAGTGGGTACTGACCTCTACAAATGAGAATATTACCATAGAAGATATTAAAGAAAAGACATATTTTTTGGAACAATATTTTGCTTCCACTATTGAATTATTGTAAAGGAGAAATCATGACTTTAGCAAAAGATATTGCCCGTGACTTACTGAAAATTGAGGCTGTTTACTTGAAACCGGAAGAACCGTTCACTTGGGCAAGCGGCATTAAGTCTCCAATCTACACAGACAATCGTGTGACCTTAGCCTATCCGGAAACGCGGACGTTGATCGAAAATGGTTTTGTGGAGAAAATCAAGACTGAATTTCCAGAAGTAGAAGTCATTGCTGGAACAGCGACAGCAGGTATTCCTCACGGTGCAATTATTGCAGATAAGATGAACTTACCGTTTGCCTATATCCGTAGCAAACCAAAAGACCACGGTGCTGGAAATCAGATTGAAGGCCGGGTAAAATCAGATCAAAAAATGGTCGTGGTTGAGGATTTAATTTCAACTGGTGGTTCCGTTTTGGATGCTGTTGCAGCAGCGAAGCGAGAAGGTGCAGACGTCATTGGAGTAGTGGCTATTTTCACTTACGAATTGCCTCGGGCAGAAAAGAATTTTTCAGATGCAGGTGTGAAACTAGTGACCTTATCTAACTATACTGAATTGATCAATCTGGCGGAACAAGAAGGCTATGTTTCAGCAGAAGGATTGGCACTACTTGAGAAATTTAAGCATGATCAAGAAAATTGGGAGGGATAAGGAAAATAAATCTAGTAGAACTAAGTAGGAAGTATCCTCAGGCAGAAGTTTGGGCACATCCGGATGAATTTCCAGACTTATATGATTTGACATTGAGAGGAACTAAGCAAGCAACAAGTTCTTGGTTTGAAGAGTATGAAAAAGACAAGGTATCGTTACCTAAAGTTGGAGAAGTCTCCATCATGCTAGATAGAATGGAGAATCCTAGTCGAGCCTTGGTTATGGTGACAAACAAAGTTCTTGTCCGTCCCTTTCATCAAGTGACAGCAGAAGAAGCTTTTTTAGAAGGGGAAGGCAATCGTAGTTTAAGAGATTGGCAGACTATTTTTGGGGATTATTGGCGTAAAACCTTGCCAGAAGAAGGATTAGAATTTTCAGAGTCTGGTTTGGTTGTTACAGAAATTTTTACTGTTTTAGAAGATTATCTTTTAGACAATGAAGAAAACGGACGTAGCAAGTAATTAGACGTTAAGCAGCAATCTGACGATTGTTGTTTTTTTAAATAGCGAAACACTGTAGATTTTGTTATAATATCCCTATGCTAAAAATGTACTCTTTTTTCTTTGGAATCTTGCAAAAAATCATGTTAATTGTGGGCTTGCATTGGTTTTTTACTGCGATTATTCATCTAGGGACAATTTCTAGTCTGGCTTTGATTGGAGTGACGATACTAGCGTTTCTGGCTTATCGTTATCTAGAAAATTTTAAAAAATGCTACCACTACCTGATGAAGCACAAAGTTGCTATTATGATAGCGGTGATTATATTTCAGTTAGCAATGCTTTTGTCTGCTCAATTGTTGATTCGGCGAGATGCAGCAGTTGTTTTTAACGGCGCTTTTAAGTACTTAAAAGAATCTTCTATTTCCAGCTATTTGACACGCAATCCGAATAATCTGTTTCTCTTTTTGTATGAGCGCTTTTTTTATAATATCTTTGGAAGTTCAGCTTTATGGATTTTGCAAGGGTTAAATATATTTTATGCCGATATAACGGCTCTCATTTTGTATAAGGGAATGAAAAAATATGTGAGAGAGTCTGCTGCTGATGTGACATTTAGTTTGTATATCTTGCTAGTTGGTTTTTCACCTTATTTTTATTCGATGTACACGGATATATGGCCTCTTCCGCTCATCGCTTTACAAATATTCTTACTTTTTGATTTATTTGGGCTTCAATGGCAGGATAAAAGGGTACTCTTCATAAAGACAATCGGATTGGGCTTGATAAGCGGACTTGCATTTCTGATTCGACCAACTGTGTTGATTGTCATTATGGCAGGTTTTATGTTGCTGTTTTTCAAAAAGGAATGGAAGAAATTTATCCTAATCTTTTTCACCTTTCTCTTATCGTTTAGCATGATTTCTCTCGGCGGGAACTATTTGAAAGCGACACAAACAGAAGTGACATTGATACATGGGAAAGGATTGGCAAAAAGTCCTCTGCTCTTTATTGACTTAGGGTTGACTTTTATTGGACACGACCAAGAAGACATGAAAGAGGGCTTGCTTCAATACATTGATGTGGATGAGCAAGATCAGTATAATAATGGAATGTTCAAGCAAGAAAATGTCAAAAAAGAAATCAAGCGGCGTTTAAAAGAATATTCGTTTTTTGGATTTCTCAGTCATCTTTACTATAAGCATTCATTAACTGTTTCAGAGGGAACTCTGGGGTGGTTGTATCGAGATGTGGAATATGAGAAAACGCCCTATATCTCACCGCTTTATCCTTATACAAAAAAGAATCCTATGGCGCGGTTTATCAGAACTTATTTTCTGAGTGTCGATAAGAGTGAGTATCGGTATTATGAGATTGTGAAGCAAGTTGTTTGGATTGTGACGAGTCTGGGGCTTGTTTTTGCCTTGTGGAAATATCGTGCAAATGATAAATTGAATTGTATCAGCCTTGCAGTTTTTGGAGGTTTGTTGTTTTTACTCATTTTTGAAGGTGGAAAGACGCGGTATTTGATACAATTTTTACCGCAAATCATCATATTATCTGCATTAGGTTTGACTGAATATTTACCAGATTGGTTAAAAAGTAAGAAAGGAGAAAAGATAAAATGAGAAAATCGTTTTACACTTGGTTGATGACGGAGCGCAATCCCAAAAGCAAAGCACCGAAGGCGATTTTAGCAGACTTGGTGTTTCATGAAACAAATTTCCCTAAGCACACGGATGATTTTGATGAAGTCAGCCGCTATTTGGAAGAACATGCTGACTTTTCCTTTAATCTTAGCGATTTTGATGCGATTTGGGAAGAATATCAGGCTCATTAGTTTAGGAAAATATAGAATTTTTCAAGTTACTTTGCTATAATATAGTAAATAATGTGAAGAAAGAGGTTCTTTGTTTGCAAGAACATTCAGTAGAAATTACCTTACAGCATCCGGATGATGCTTTTCATCTTTTTGGTTCCAATGAACGTCACTTGCGTTTAATGGAACAGGAGTTACAGGTAACCATTCATGCAAGGACGGAGGTTGTCCAGATTATCGGTAGCGAAGCAGCTTGTGAGGAGACTCGCCAGGTGCTTCAAGCTCTGCTAGTTTTGGTGAATCGCGGGATGACGATTGGGACGCCAGATGTAGTGACGGCTATTACCATGGTTAAAAATGGTGAAATTGATAAGTTTGTGGCTCTGTATGAGGAAGAAATTATCAAAGATTCTTATGGCAAGCCCATTCGTGTCAAGACCCTAGGGCAGAAAGTGTATGTCGATAGCATTAAGAATCATGATGTTGTCTTTGGGATTGGACCAGCAGGGACAGGGAAGACCTTTCTTGCGGTGACCTTGGCGGTGACAGCTCTCAAACGCGGTCAGGTCAAGCGGATTATTTTGACCCGTCCGGCGGTTGAAGCGGGGGAAAGTCTTGGTTTCTTGCCAGGAGATCTAAAAGAAAAAGTAGATCCTTATCTGAGACCCGTTTACGATGCACTCTTCCAAATTCTTGGGAAAGAACAGACTACGCGCCTTATGGAGCGAGAAATCATTGAGATAGCCCCTTTAGCTTATATGCGTGGACGAACATTGGATGATGCCTTTGTCATCTTAGATGAAGCGCAAAATACGACCATTATGCAGATGAAGATGTTTTTGACACGACTTGGTTTTAATTCTAAGATGATTGTCAATGGGGACATTAGCCAGATTGACTTGCCGAAGAACAGTAAATCAGGTCTCATTGATGCGACAGAGAAATTGAAAAATATCAAGCAGATTGATTTTGTTTATTTATCTGCAAAAGATGTTGTCCGCCATCCTGTAGTAGCTGAAATTATCAAGGCTTATGAACATTCTACTGAAATGGCGCATCATCATTTTTCTAAATAAGAACATTCAAATTTAACCAGTTATGAAATTGTCAATAAGGTAATCAAAGAGAAGGAATCAGAAGATGATGAAGGAATATCTCTTGACTAATCTGAACAAGTAGCACACGACTAATTTTGGGGAAGTACGCTTGCAAAAGAATCTGCTACGTGACTGATGGCTATCAATGCATCTTCCTATGTCATAATCACAGGGCACAAGCAAGGGGAGATGCCCCTCTTAGTCACGAACGGTTTCGTAAGCAATTCCTATTGTCTTGCTAATCGTCATAGCATCAGCTAATTCAGGTGCAGCAGCCATGTGCAAGTAAGTGAAAAGCAAGAGATCATCACGTAAGAAGCCGTATTCAGCAGCTAAGGGTTCTTTCACTTTGACAACTAGATCAGCTGTCCAAGCTTCGGCTGCAGTTGTAACAATTGTCGCTCCCTGTGCTTTGTAGTCAGCGTCTGTAAATCCAGAACCAAGACCAGCTATAGTTTCAACCAAAACCTGATGACCTTTTTGGACGAGACTGTGAATGCCAGCTGGTGTTAAAGCAACACGATTCTCATTGTTTTTAATTTCTTTTGGAATACCGATTAACATAGATTTACTCCTTTTTTGAGATGTTTTTATTGTATATGAAAACGCTTTAAAAATCAAGATGAAATCAAAAAACATTGGTTTCGGTGAGTATTTGTGTTATGCTATGAGGCAAATAGGAGGTTCGTGCAAAATGGAAAATATTTATCTAAAGCTAGCTGAAAACCGAACTTTGGAAACAGAGCGCCTGCTTTTGCGGCCTGTGACCTTAGATGACGCTGAGGATATGTTTGAATATTCCTCTGATGAAGAAAATACTCGCTACACTTTTTTACCTAATAAAGATTTGGAAGAAACTAAAAATATTATTGCTCGTTTATTTATTGGTCGACCGCTCGGAAATTGGGGAATTGAACTGAAGGAGAGTGGCAAACTGATTGGTAGCATTGACCTGCACAAATTGGATCCCGTTCTCAAAAAGGCAGCTATCGGCTATGTGGTTCATAAGAATTACTGGAATCAAGGATTGGCAACGGAAGCATTGAAAGAAATAATCCATCTGGCTTTTGAACGTTTGGATATGAATATGTTGGTGGCTCTCCATGATGTGGAAAATCCAGCTTCAGGACGAGTTATGGAAAAGGTTGGTATGAACTTTTCTCACATAGATCCGTATGCTGCCTTGAATTTACATAAAGAAGGTCGAATTTCTCAGAGAGCTTATTATCGTTTGACAAAGGAAGATTATTTTGAAAAACACTGATGTGAATGTGATATTTATAGGAAATTTTAATGGTGATTAGGTTCTTTTTGGAACGTTTTAGCAAAAAGTTCTTTCTCTTATGATGAAAACATTTTTCAAATCTATTGACAAGAATCTGTCTGCATGATATAGTAGATAGGTACTGCTGATTTAGCTCAGTTGGCAGAGCGCATCCATGGTAAGGATGAGGTCGCCGGTTCGATCCCGGCAATTAGCATGAAGAATAGGAAAAAGCCTAATTTTAATGGGCTTTTTTGCATTGGTGACGATATTAAGACATCAAATTCACCAGCTATTATAGGTGATGGTATTCTCTTGAGTCAAAGCGTTGGTACAGACCTAGTCGGCTTGAACTTTTATCAAATAATACTGGTATTTGACCCGATTACAGGCGCCTCCGGCTAACTTCATCATGGTCAATACTTAAGGAAAACGTTTTGTAGATGAGTATGGTAGTTGGGATAAATGAGTTCAGGCAGCAATTGACAATGGTGGTTTTTTCTATCTGATTGTAGACGATAATATGAAAGAAATAGCTAGTCAAGAAAAGATTGATGCACAAGTAGCACATGGAATGATTTACCGATCAGATAGTTTGGAAGAGTTGGCTTAACAGCTACAAATGGATCCACAGGTTTTTATCAAGACGATCACAGCTTATAATATTTATGTTGATGCAGGCTATAATCCTGAATTTGAAAAGGGAGCTTTCGACCTTAAGGTTGAAAAGGCGCCGTTTTATGCTACTCCTCGGAAACCAGCTGTTCACCACACTATGGGCGGTCTTAAGATTGATACGGAAACGCATGTTATCAATAAACAAGGACAAGTTATCCGAGGTCTCTATGTAGCTGGAGAAGTAGCTGGCGGACTGTATGCCGGAAACCGTTTAGGTGGCAATTCCCTTACTGATATTTCAACTTTTGGACGTATCGTAGCCGAAACTGCTATTGCAAAGAATTGCTAATCTTGATTTTAAGGCAGAAAATTCATTCAGTTTTGGGAGGATTTTTTGTAAATATTCTTGACAAGCATTTCTTTTAATGTTAAAGTATTAACTAATTAAAAGTAGAAAGGAGAATGTATCATGAATAATGTAAAACAAAACAATACTCAGGTATATCATACGACAGAACTCCTTTCTAGCACAGCACTGTAATTTATTTTTGATGAAAAAATAAATAAAACAAGTAAGCTCAGGACAGGTCTATTCTGTCTTGGGCTTTTTTGTGCGTTTCGGAAAGGATTAGGATGATTAAAAGTTTATTTGGATATATAAAAGAGCATAAATGGTTATATTTATCCATTGCTCTGGTTTTACTATTGTATGATTTTACCATGTTGATTCCAACACAGGTGATTCAGCGTTTGGTAGATCATCTGTCGCATCATACTTTGACACAGCAGAATTTAATTAGAGACGTTGGTTTGTTAGCTTTGGTGACAATTTGCAACTATCTGTCGGCTTACTATTGGCATTTAAAAATATTTCAGTCGTCTATTGACTATAAGTTTCTCATGCAAAGAAGAGCTTTTGAGAAATTGGTAGCTATGAGAACGCCTTTCTACGAAAAATTTCGTTCTGGCGATATTCTAACGCGTTTTTCAACAGATGTTGAGGGAATGATGGAGATGGCTGGCTATGGGATTGTCATTCTCTTATACGCAGGAGGCATGATTGCCTTTGTCGTTCCGACCATGTTTTTTATCTCATGGGAAATTAGCTTACTGGCTATGCTTCCGCTTATGATATTGATGATATGGATTTATGTTCTTGGGAAAAAACAAGATAAATTAGTTGAAAATAATCGTGAAGCAGTGGCATCTTTGAATGATGAGGTATTGGAAACGATAGAGGGAGTCCGAGTTGCGCGTGCTTATAGCAAGAAAGCAACTCAGAAAGAACAGTTCCAATTGCGCACGAAAGCTTTATCTAAGGTCGGCGATCAAATTGCTGGCATTCAATATCTTTACGCACCGCTCTCCTCGGTCTTTATCGCTTTATCAACGATTATTGTACTTCTTATTGGTGCTGCTTTTATAAAAACGGGACAGTTGACAATTGGGCAAGTGATTGCTCTTCAATTGTATATGATTAGCCTGATTGAACCTTTTTGGATGCTGTCGGATTTTATCTTGGTCTATCAAACGGGGAAGACGTCTTTTAAAAAGGTAACAGAACTGATTGAAACGACAGATGATATGGAAATGAGTGGAAAAGAGGAGTTGCAACATCTTATCTCTATTCGTTTTCAGGATTATTATTTTACTTACCCACAAGCAGAAAACCCCAGTTTGCGTAACATAGCTTGGCAAATCGAAGCAGGAAAAACGTATGGTATTGTTGGAAAAACTGGCTCTGGTAAAACAACCTTAGTTCGTCAGCTTCTTCAGCAATATCCTATTGGACAAGGTGAATTTCAGATAAATGGAAAATCTGTCGGTCACTATTCACGTCAGTCGATTGAAGCGATGATTGGCTATGTCCCACAGGAACATATTTTATTTTCAAAATCCGTCAAAGACAATATTGCCTTTGGCAAGAGGAATGCGACATTAAGTGATATTGAGCGGGCTATTGAAACAGCGGCATTTTCAGAAGATTTAAAACGAATGCCAGACGGGCTGGAAACTCTTATTGGTGAGAGGGGAGTGTCAATATCTGGCGGTCAAAAACAAAGAATTTCTTTGGCACGCGCTTTTATTAGACAGCCAGAAGTCCTTATTTTGGATGATTCTTTGTCTGCAGTTGACGCTCAGACAGAACGCCGAATTATCCAAAATATCCAGAAGGTACGAGCGAATCAGACAACAATCATTGTGACGCACCGTTTGTCAGCTATCCAGCAGGCAGACTGGGTTCTTGTCTTAGAAGACGGACAAATTGTAGAAGAAGGGACACCGAACCAGTTGCTAAATAAAGGAGGCTGGTATGCCGAACAATATCAGCGGCAGCAACATCAGAAAGGAGGGAGCAAATGAGTATCATTAGTCGTTTGTTAAAAGAACTAAGAGTTGTTCGAACTGCATTCTTTTTTGCGGTTGGAATTGCTGTTTTAGCAACGGTGATTAGCCAACTGTCTCCTCTCTGTTTGAGGAATATGATAGACGGACCGCTTACACAGATTGGAAGCGGAAAAGATCGTCAGGTTCAGCTTTTGCAATTAGCTGGATTATACATAATTGTTGTAGTTTTGGGGAGCATACTGACTTACTTAGGTGATCGCCTTTTAGCGCATTGTGGAAACAAAGTAGCAGAACATCTGAGGAATGAAGCTTATCAGGTGATGCAAAATTTGCCGATTTCTTACTTTGATGATAAGCCGGCAGGTAAGATTGCAACCAGAATTGTAAATGATACGGAAACCTTACGAAGACAATTTTATGCTAGTTTAGTTAGTGTTTTGATTCAAGTTCTTCGGATTGTTTTTACCTACGCTTTATTGTTTTACCTTAGTCCGCTTGCTGCCTCGGTACTTTTGCTATTGCTTCCTGCTTTTTATGGGATACAAGTATTTTATAAAAAACTAACGGACAAGCCGATGAAAGACTTTTATGATTCACGGAGTGACATCAATAATCAAGTGAATGAATTGATGCATGGAGCTAGCTTGATACAGTTATATCATCAGGAAAAAACAGTTCTTTCAGAATTTAATGCAACTGCTCGAAAAATGAGCCAAGCAGATAAACAAATTGTATGGGTAAGTGCTCTTTCGTCTTGGCCATTAACGGAATTTTTAAAAAATACAGTGCTTGCTGTTATTTTGACAATAGTTGGTCAGCAATTTTTAGGCGGTCATAGCGTTATTACCGCAGGTGTACTGTTTGTCTATCTCAATTATATTATTGATTTATTTGAGATGATGGGTTTTCTGGTTCGGCTTTTTCCGAATGTACAACGATCATTGGAAACAGGAAAACGAGTTTTAGAATTGCTAGATCAACCTCAGGAAGCGGATGAGAAAACGCAGTTAACAGTCAATAAAGGTGAGGTTGTGTTTGAACATGTGAGCTTTGCGTATGAGAAAGGCAAGACTATTCTGCATGATATTAGCTTTAAGGCAAAGCAAGGGGAGACGATTGCTTTGGTGGGACATACTGGCTCTGGAAAATCTTCTATCATGAACCTACTTTATCGTTTCTACGATCCTCAAAAAGGGAGAATATATATTGATCAACAAGACATTCAACAATATTCTCGTGAAAGTCTTCGTAGTCACATGGGAATTGTCTTGCAAGATCCTTATCTATTCACGGGAACGCTAGCAAGCAATGTAGCTATGAGTCATTCAGGCATCAATCGTGAAAAAGTTCTGGAAGCTTTAGAAAAGGTTGGTGCAGGGGACTTGCTGGCTCGTTGTAAAAAAGGAATTGATGAACCTGTAAAGGATAAAGGGACAGCATTTTCGAGCGGTGAACGGCAATTGATTTCATTTGCACGAACTCTCTACGCTAATCCCAAAATTTTAATATTGGACGAAGCAACTTCTCATATTGATACAGAAACCGAAGAAATGATTCAAAAAGCAATGGCTGTTGTAAAGGAGGGGAGGACAACTTTTATCATTGCTCACCGTTTGTCCACCATTCAAGATGCAGACCAAATTTTGGTTATTTCTGAAGGAAAGATTGTAGAACGTGGGCAACATGATACATTGGTAAAACAAAATGGCATTTATGCTCAAATGAGCCATCTCCAGCAACAAGTATAAGTTTTGAAAGAAAAAATGTGAAGTAAAGAGCAGAACGAAATAGTAAATGATTAATAAATCAGGCACCCCTATCTGAAATATGGTATAATGAAGTGATACTAATAAAGTGGGTGTAATATGTATATAGAAATGGTCGATGAGACAGGACAAGTTTCGGAAGAAATCATCAAGCAAACACATGATATACTGGAATTTGCTGCTAAAAAGATTGGCAAGGAAGAAAAAGAAATGGCGGTGACATTTGTTACCAACGAGCGCAGCCATGAGCTGAATTTGGAATATCGAAATACAGATCGTCCGACAGATGTTATCAGCTTGGAGTACAAGCCTGAGCTGGACATTGCCATTGACGAGGAGGATTTACTAGAAAATCCTGAGCTGGCGGAAATGTTAGAGGATTTTAATGCCTATATCGGAGAACTCTTTATTTCCATAGATAAGGCGCGTGAACAAGCAGAAGAATATGGTCACAGCTTTGAGCGGGAAATGGGCTTTCTTGCAGTACATGGTTTTCTGCATATCAATGGATACGATCACTATACGCCAGAAGAAGAGGCGGAAATGTTTGGCTTACAGGAAGAAATTTTGACTGCTTATGGACTTACAAGACAATAATACAAACAAACGCAAATGGAAAAATCGAGATGTGATTTCGAGTTTAGAATTTGCTCTGACAGGGATTTTTACAGCAATAAAAGAAGAGCGCAATATGCGCAACCATGCTGTTTCAGGAGTTGCGGTTGTGCTTGCAGGCGTCCTTTTTCAGGTATCTGCGATAGAGTGGCTCTTTCTCTTTTTGAGTATTTTTCTAGTCATTTCTTTTGAGATTATGAATTCAGCTATTGAAAATGTGGTGGATTTAGCTAGTGATTATCACTTTTCTATGAGAGCTAAAAATGCCAAGGATATGGCAGCTGGAGCTGTTTTGGTTGTTTCCGGTTTTGCGGTTATAACAGGAGTGATTATTTTCGTTCCAAAAATTTGGAATTTGCTTTTTTAACGTGAAAATCGGAGAATCCTTTCCGATTTTCTTATATTAGACTAATAAGGAATAAACGAGGTGAAAAATGACCTTTAAATCAGGATTTGTTGCTATTTTAGGACGTCCAAATGTTGGAAAGTCTACTTTCTTAAATCACGTTATGGGGCAAAAGATTGCTATTATGAGTGATAAGGCTCAGACGACTCGTAACAAGATTATGGGGATTTACACGACAGATCAGGAGCAGATTGTCTTTATTGATACGCCAGGGATTCATAAGCCCAAGACTGCCTTGGGCGACTTTATGGTGGAAGCCGCTTACAGCACGTTGCGTGAAGTGGATACGGTCCTCTTTATGATATCTGCTGATGAAGCTCGTGGTAAGGGAGATGACATGATCATGGAGCGCTTAAAAGCAGCTAAGGTTCCTGTCATCTTGGTGGTCAATAAGATTGACAAGGTGCATCCTAATCAGCTGCTGAGTCAGATTGATGATTACCGCAAGCAGATGGACTTTAAGGAAGTTGTGCCGATTTCTGCTCTTCAAGGCAATAATGTTTCGCATCTGGTTGATATTTTAAGTGAAAATTTAGAGGAAGGCTTCCAGTACTTCCCAGCTGACCAGATTACTGACCACCCTGAGCGTTTTTTGGTTTCTGAGATGATTCGGGAAAAGGTTTTATTGCTGACACGTGAAGAAATTCCGCATTCGGTGGCGGTGATCATTGACAGTATGAAGCGTGATGAGGAGACTGACAAGATTCATATCCGCGCTACCATTATGGTGGAAAGAGACAGTCAAAAGGGCATTATTATTGGCAAAGGCGGCTCTATGCTTAAGAAAATTGGCTCCATGGCTAGGCGGGATATTGAACTCATGCTAGGTGATAAGGTCTTTCTTGAAACTTGGGTTAAAGTCAAGAAAAACTGGCGGGACAAAAAGCTAGACTTGGCAGATTTTGGGTATAATGAGAAGGAATATTAGAGGCTGAGGAAGATAAGGTCATTATTTGTTGTAGAAAAAGGACAGCAAAATGATAAGAGTATTGTCCTTTTGCATGCGTCTGGTTCTAGCAGTCAGATGTGGGCACATCATATCACTGAGTTAAAAAATGATTTTCACTGTATAGCTGTTGATTTGCCTGGACATTGTTCTAGCCGCGACATTGGGTGGACAAATTTTAATGATGTTACAGAAATGATTGCTGATATCATCAAAAACAGGGCTCACGGCAAGCCACACCTTGTTGGATTATCGTTGGGAGGCAGTCTCGTTCTTAAATTGTTGGAAAAACATGCTGATTTATTTGATAGAGCGATTGTTGATGGTGTTAGTCACCACCCTATAAAAGGCTACCGCAAAGTCATAGCTGGTGTTTACATCATGTCGCTGTTTAAAAACACGAAAATAGTTGCTAATTTGATGACCAAGATGATGCAGGATGATGGGGTCACTGAAGAGAGCTATCGTCGTTTTATAATGGATTTGCAAAGGGATTCTGCTAAATCATTTCGCCGAGCAATGTCACAGGCAAATCTGCTGAGGATTACTGCAAATTTCGACAATCCTGTTTTCTTTGTTTCGGGCGGTAAAGAATTTGAGACTATTCATGAATCTCATAAAGAATTTGCAAGAAAAAACAGACTGAGTGATTGTGCCTATTATCCAAATAAAGGGCATGCTTGGTTGTTTAGTGATATTGACACGCATATACAATTACTCCGTTACTTTTTTCAAGACGGATTATTTCCAGATAAATTGAAAGGTTTCTAAATATGGACTACATTTCTTATATTCGATCAAAGGTTGGGCATGACAAGGTTATTCTGACCTTTGCTGGCGGCATTTTAGCAGATGACGAGGGACGCGTGCTGTTACAACTACGCGGTGATAAGAAAACATGGGCTATTCCAGGCGGAGCAATGGAACTTGGTGAGTCCACTCTTGATACTGCTAAGCGTGAGTTTTTTGAAGAAACAGGCATTGAGGTAGAAGCTACTCGTTTTCTCAATGTTTACAGTAATTTCGAGGAAGTTTATCCGAATGGTGATGCGGTGCAGACGGTTGTCTTCATCTATGAGCTGGTGGCGGTTTCATCAGTGAATATTGCAGATTTTCACAATGAAGAAACTCTACGCCTGCGTTTCTTTTCTAAGGAAGAAATTGAGAATTTAGAATCTGTGAGTAGTAAGCATCGCCTGATGTTAGCTGAGTATTTTGATGACAACTTTGCTATGGGACATTGAGTTGAGATTGACATATAATCCGTGATTGGTTTATTTTTTAAGGAGGTAGGGCAATGGAATTTGTAAATCTTTTAGTAGAAAACGTGGAACGAGTCGAGGAGCGTTTTTTATCGGTGCTGGATAATTTATCTGTGGAAGAAGTAAATGCTTTTCCGGTTGCAAATACAGTTCCGTCCATTAAGTCTGTGACTTGGTTGACTTGGCATACGGCGCGGGAGCTGGATTTTCAGATTGCTGATTTAGCTAAGACCGAGCCAGTCTGGTTCTCTAAAGGTTGGAAGAAAAAGTTTGCCTTGGATTTGCTAGATGATACGGAAGATTGGCACCATACTCCTCAAGAAGCGCATAAAGTTGTGGTGACAGATATTGAGTTGCTCAAAGGCTATCTGTCTGATGCGGTTGCGGCAACAATTGCTTATTTATCAGAGGTGAATGAAGACAGTTTGGACGATGTTGTTGATGAGAATTGGACTCCAGCAGTTAAGCGTGGGAATCGTTTAGTATCTATCATCGACGATGCTGCTATGCATTCAGGTCAGGCAATCTATGCTCGCCGCCTGCTAGGAAGAGAAGATTGAAAAAGGTAATGGTAGGGGAAGTTCGAGCGGTCGAAAAATCTCATCTAGCTGACTGGGCTTACTTTGCTCATTTAGTTTGGAAAACAGAGAAAAAGAAATTACTAGCAGCATTTTCTGAAGGAAAATTTCCTAATGAATTTTTGTACTACATAGAAGGAGAAGCCGTTGCTTGGGTCAGCTTATCTATGCGTTCGGAGTATGTGGAAGGAGCAGAGCAACTTCCTGTCGCATATATTGAAGGCATAGCGGTAGCACCTGTTTTTCAAAGACATGGTATTGCTACTCAGCTTCTTGACTTTGCTCAGTCGTGGGCGACAGAAAAAGGAGCATCTCAGCTAGCTTCAGATTGTGATATAGACAATGCAGTCAGTCAAGCTTTTCACAAGAAGACAGGATTTGAAGAAATAAGTCGAACGGTGCATTATATGTTACATTTGGATAAGAAAGGATAAAGATTTCATGCCCGAACTGCCAGAAGTAGAAACGGTACGCCGTGGTTTAGAGCGACTGGTTAAAGGAAAAGAGATTGAAAAGGTAGATGTCCGTTACGCCAAGATGATTGGAACAGGGGCAGATGCTTTTGTCTTGGATTTACCGGGACAAAGCATCAATGCTGTTGGGCGGCGGGGTAAGTATCTAATTTTTTATTTGACGAATTGGGTGCTGATTTCGCATTTGCGCATGGAAGGAAAGTATCTTTTCTACCCTGAAGAGGTCCAGTTGACGAAGCATTCTCATGTAATTTTTCATTTTACAGATGGTAGTAGGCTCGTTTATCAGGATGTTCGGAAATTTGGCACGATGGAGTTGTTAAGAAAAGAGAGATTAGCATCCTATTTTACTGAGCGAAGGCTGGGATCAGAACCGACTGAATCAGATTTTCATTTACCACCATTTAAAGCTGCTCTGAAAAAATCTAAGAAATTGATTAAACCTTACCTGTTGGATCAAACTTTAGTAGCTGGTCTTGGCAATATCTATGTAGATGAAGTATTATGGCGGGCGCAGATTCATCCGGCAAGAGCAGCTCAAAGTTTGACCGCTGGAGAAGCAGAGGAATTGCGCAAGCAGATTATTGCAGTCTTGCAGCTAGGTATTGAAAAAGGCGGTTCAACCATTCGCACCTACCGCAATGCTTTGGGAGAAGACGGAACCATGCAGGATTTCTTGCAAGTCTATGGAAAAACAGGCCAACCTTGTACTAGATGTGGTCACGAAATTGAAAAAATCAAACTAGCTGGTCGTGGAACTCACCTTTGTCCACATTGTCAAAAAATGAGGTAGGACATGGCAAAAATAATCGGAATTACAGGCGGTATTGCTTCTGGCAAATCAACGGTCACAGATTATCTCATGCAAAAGGGCTATCAGGTTATTGATGCGGATCAGGTGGTTCATGAATTGCAGGCGAAAGGCGGTAAACTCTATCAAGCATTGGTCAGATGGCTAGGATCTGCTATCTTGAACGAAGCAGGTGAGCTTGATCGTCCTAAACTGTCTCAGCTCATTTTTTCCAGCCAAGAAAATTTAGCGAAATCTTCCCAGCTACAAAATGCTATCATTCGGCAAGAGCTAGCCGATCGACGCGACCAACTAGCTAAGACTGAGGAGACTTTCTTTATGGATATTCCGCTCTTATTTGAGCAGGATTATGCAGACTGGTTTGATGAGGTTTGGCTGGTTTACGTGAATCCAGAGACACAAATCAAGCGGCTGAAGGCACGAAATGGTTATTCACAAGGAGAAGCGTTGCAGCGCCTTGCCAGTCAGATGAAGCTGGAGAATAAAGTTCCTTATGCAGATTTTGTAATCAAAAATGATGGCAATTTAGAAGAGCTGATAGAACAGATTGATAAGAATCTTAGGAGATTAAGAAATGATGAAAGCAATGGTTTATAGAGGAGGCGATTTGGGGAATGCTTTTGAAGTACAAGAGAGAAAACGCCCAATTCCTAAGGAACACCAGATTCTAGTGAAAGTAAACTATTCTTCTCTCAATAATGTTGATTATGAGCGCTTTAAAAGGGAAAAACTGTCTCTGTTTGCTCGAGCAACCCTTCTTTTTGGAGGTAAAGGAAAAATTTTGGGAGGTGAAGTTTCAGGGCAGGTCGAAGCAGTTGGAGAACAAGTTCAAAACTTTAAAAAAGGAGATGAGGTCTTTGGTCAAACATTAGGTTTCATGGCTTTCGGAGCTTGGGCTGAATATGCTTTACTGGAAGAAAAGCAGACTGTACTTAAACCAAGCTACCTCTCATATGAAGAAGCAGCTGTTTTAGCTAGTGCCTCTAAGACAGCCATAGGCGCTTTATGTACAGGGCAATTGCAGTCTGGTCAGAGTGTCTTAATTTATGGTGCTTCGGGTGGTGTAGGGCACCTTTTAGTGTATTACGCCAAAGTTTTAGGAGCATCTGTCACAGGTGTATGCAGCCAGCGCAATTTGAAGATGGCAACTGATTTGGGATGTGATAGAGTCATTGATTATCAACATGATGACTTTGAGAAAGCGGCGGGAAAGTATGATCTCATTTTAGCTGTTAATGGACATGTTGATTTGAAGATACTAAAGGCACATTTGAAGAAAGAGGGTATTCTAGTAGGTGTAGGAGCGAGCTATCTGCCTGCTTCATTCTTGCAATCTTTCTTTTCAAAAAGAGTTCGTTATTTTAGTTACTTTCTAAAACCAAGAGCAGCTTATTATAATGAAATGCAGATGTTAGTGATGAAGGAAGAAATCAAACCTTTCATTGATAAGACCTATCCCATTACTGAGGTTTCACAAGCTATCCAATATGTGATGAACGAACACCCCCAAGGAAAGATTGCTTTAAGAATGCATTTTTAGTATAGATAACATCATATTAGATAGGCTATCATTCAGATGATGCTCAAAGTATTCTAATAGATTGATTAATTGTGTCAATTGAACATTGATTATAAAAAAATTTTTAAAGATTGGCTGAGAAAATAATTATTAAAAGTGCACAACTAGGATTTTTAGAAGAATTAAAAAGGCAGAGTGATGTTTATTATTCTGTGTTATAAACAAGTTGGAAAGAAGATGATTTTATTAAGAATCAAGTGAATTGGAAACGGAATTTATGGATTGCTTGGCTAGGGAACTTTTTTGTAGGTGCTAGCCTGTCACTGGTGGTTCCCTTTATGTCTTTGTATGTGGAAGAATTAGGTGCTAGAGGCTCCATGGTTGAATTTTATTCAGGTTTGGCGGTTTCGAGCACAGCTTTGACAGCCGCTCTTTTATCTCCTGTCTGGGGAAGTTTAGCTGATAAATATGGCCGCAAGCCCATGATGATTCGAGCTGCTTTTGCAATGACTTTTACCATGGGAGGCTTGGCGTTTGTGCCAAATGTATTTTGGCTCATTGTATTGAGACTGTTAAATGGGGTGTTTTCTGGTTATGTACCAAATAGCACGGCATTGATTGCTAGTCAAGCGCCTAAAAAGCACTCTGGATATGCTTTGGGAACATTGTCAACAGGTGTCGTAGCGGGGACGCTGATGGGACCTCTTTTAGGAGGAATGATTGCTCAGAGTTTGGGAATGAGAAATGTCTTCCTTTTGGTTGGATTTTTCTTGTTTGTTGTTACTTTGTGGACCATTTTTGGGATAAAAGAAGATTTTCATCCTGTCTCTAAGGAAAAAGAAGTTTCGACCAAGCAACTATTTCAACGAATTCCTCAAAAATCAATCCTTTTTGGTTTGTTCATTACTAGCATGGTGATTCAGATGATTGGGCAGTCCATTTCCCCTATTTTGACACTTTATATTCGCTCTTTAGGGCAAAAAGAAAATCTGCTGCTAGTATCTGGTGCAATCGTTTCAGCTATGGGAGTTTCAAGTATATTTTCTTCTAGTTGGCTGGGAAAACTAGGAGATAAAATGGGAAATCACCGTTTGCTCTTGCTGGCTCTCTTATATAGTTTTGTAATTTATATTTTCTGTGCGAGGGCTGGTACGCCGCTTGAATTGGGAATTTATCGTTTCCTGTTTGGTCTGGGAACGGGGGCGCTTTTGCCTGGAGTTAGCTCTCTGCTAAATAAAATCACTCCCAAAGAAGGTATTTCCAGAATTTTTAGTTACAATCAAACATTCTTCTATATTGGAGGTGTTATTGGTCCTCTAATGGGCTCAATGATTTCTGTCCATTTTGGCTATCATTGGGTTTTCTATAGTACAGCAGGCTTAGCATTATTGGATTTTTTCTTTTTATTATTTAGTTTTAGAAAGTATTTAGGAGTGAGAGAAGTCAGTGCGGGTAAAGATTAATTTAAAATGTTCAAGTTGTGGTAGTCAGAATTATTTAACAAGCAAAAATATGAAGACTCATCCAGAGAAAGTTGAAGTCTTAAAGTATTGCCCTAAAGAGAGAAAAGTGACCTTACATCTTGAATCAAAATAAATTTTATGGTAAAATAGATGAGATTTTAAGGAGTTTGATATGTATAATTTATTATTAACCATTTTATTGATTTTATCAGTATTTATTTTAATCGCAATTTTTATGCAACCTACAAAAAATCAATCAAGTAATGTATTTGACGCAAGTGCAGGAGATTTGTTTGAACGACCAAAAGCAAGAGGCTTTGAAGCAGTTATGCAGCGTTTGACGGGAGTGATGGTTTTCTTTTGGTTGTTGATTGCACTAATGCTGACAATCTTATCTAGTAAATAAAATGGGCTCTGACTTTGTCTTTGCCTATTTTTTCTGCAGTAGATGAGAAAAGGCAACTTAAAGTTTAGAAAACATAAGAGAAAAGGAAATAATGAAAGAAGAAATTTTAAGCTATTTAAGAGAGAAAAAAGAAGCTAGCATAGATGAACTGGCACAAAAATTAGGAAAAGAAAAAGCAAAAGACTTTAGAAACCTAGTTAAAACGATTTCTGAAATGGAACGAAAGCGTCAGCTGAGCTTTAGTAATGCAGGCAAAATCCAGCTTCACAAAGAAAAGCAAATGCTTACTTTGAAAGGGACCTTTCACGCCCATAAAAATGGCTTTGGTTTTGTTACCTTAAATGAAGAAGAGGATGATCTTTTTATTGGTCGCAATGATGTCAACTATGCGATTGATGGTGATACGGTAGAAGTTTCAATCACTAAGATTGCAGATCGCAGCAAGGGAACATCTGCTGAAGCGAAGGTTATTGATGTTTTGGAACACAGCTTGAAAACAGCAGTGGGTCAGCTTATCTTAGACGAAGAGAAGCCTAAGTATGCTGGCTATATTCGATCAAAAAATCAGAAAATCAGTCAACCTATTTATATCAAGAAACCAGCTTTGGTTTTGGATGGAACAGAGATTTTAAAAGTAGAGATTGATAAATATCCAACTAAAAAGCATGACTTTTTTGTAGCTACTGTTTTAGATGTGGTCGGTCATAAGGACGATCCGGGGATTGATGTTCTGGAAGTTTTGGAGTCCATGGACATTGTGTCTGAGTTTCCAGAAAGAGTTTTGAAGGAAGCATCAACGATTCCAGAGATGTTGTCTGAAAAGGATTTAGAAGGTCGTTTAGATCTGCGTAATGAAATTACCTTTACCATTGATGGGGCAGATGCGAAAGATTTGGACGATGCAGTTCATATCAAGAAGCTGAAAAATGGACATTTTGAACTGGGAGTTCATATTGCAGATGTTTCTTACTATGTCAAAGAAGGATCTGAGTTGGACAAGGAAGCCCTCAGCCGAGCGACATCGATTTATGTCACCGACCGTGTAGTACCAATGCTACCTGAGCGCCTGTCAAATGGCGTCTGCTCGCTCAATCCTAATGTAGATCGACTGACGCAATCAGCTATCATGGAGATTGATCAAAAAGGTCGAGTTGTCAAGCATACCATTACACAAACAATCATTAAAACTACTTTTCGTATGACTTATAGCGATGTGAATGACATGATTGCTAGAGACGAAGAAAAGCGAGCGGCTTTTAAAGCAATTGTTCCAAGCGTTGAAGCAATGGCAGAACTTCATACTATTTTAGAAACGATGCGGTTTAAGCGTGGAGCCCTCAATTTTGATACGAAAGAAGCTAAAATTTTGGTCAATAAGACTGGACGTCCAGTAGATATTATTTTACGCCAGCGTGGACTTGCGGAGCGTATGATTGAGTCCTTTATGCTAGTCGCCAATGAAACAGTAGCAGAGCATTTTGCTACGTTAAACCTGCCCTTTATCTATCGGATTCATGAAGAACCTAAAGCTGAGAAAGTGCAGAAGTTTATTGATTATGCTTCTACTTTTGGCGTTCGAGTTTACGGAACTGCTAACTCTATGAGCCAATCTGCCCTTCAGGATATTATGAAAGCAGTCCACGGTCAGCCTTATGAAGAAGTGCTGTCTATGATGCTTTTGCGCTCCATGCAGCAGGCTCGTTACTCAGAGCACAATCACGGTCATTATGGCCTAGCTGCCGAGTTTTATACCCACTTTACTAGTCCAATTCGCCGTTATCCAGACCTTTTGGTTCACCGTATGGTGCGCGATTATGGGCATTCTAAAGAAATAGCAGAGCATTTTGAACAAGTCATCCCAGATATTGCTAGTCAGTCATCCAGTCGGGAGCGGCGAGCTATTGAGGCTGAACGAGAAGTAGAAGCTATGAAAAAAGCTGAGTTTATGGAAGAGTTTGTCGGAGAAGAATTTGACGGTATCGTGTCTAGTGTTGTTAAATTTGGTCTTTTTGTTGAACTCCCCAATACAGTTGAAGGCTTGATTCATGTAACCAACTTGCCAGAATTTTTTCACTACAATGAACGTAATCTAACTTTGCAGGGCGAAAAGTCAGGTGTTGTTTTCCGTGTCGGTCAACAGATTCACATTAAGCTAGTTCGGGCTGATAAGGCTACGGGAGAGATTGACTTCGAATACCTACCTAGTGAATATGATGTGATTGAAAGGAGAAAGCAATCCAATCGTGATAGGCGTCAACAGTCGCATCAAGATAACAGAGGACGAAGAGACAAGTCTCCGAAAGAAAAAGTTTCTAGGGATAAGAAATCAAAGAAAAACAAGGGCAAGAAACCCTTTTATAAAGAAGTGGTAAAGAAAGGAAGCAAGAATGGCAAAGGGAGAAGGAAAGGTCGTAGCGCAAAATAAAAAAGCACGACACGACTATACCATTGTTGATACGATTGAAACGGGCATGGTTCTGACCGGAACTGAAATCAAAAGTGTGCGGGCTGCACGAATTAACCTGAAAGACGGCTTTGCTCAAGTCAAAAACGGAGAGGTCTGGCTTAGTAATGTTCACATCGCTCCCTATGAAGAGGGCAATATCTGGAATCAAGATCCTGAACGTAGGAGAAAATTGCTATTGCATAAAAAGCAAATCCAGAAATTAGAGCAGAAAACCAAAGGAACTGGAATGACTTTGGTTCCCCTCAAAGTTTATCTTAAGGACGGTTATGCCAAGTTACTTTTAGGATTGGCTAAAGGGAAACATGACTATGATAAGCGTGAATCCATTAAACGTCGTGAGCAAAATAGAGACATTGCTCGGACGATGAAGGCTTATAATGTGAGATAATGTACGAGATATAAAAATCGGAAGTTGTTTCCGATTTTTTAGTAGTTCGAGGTAGTTGATTGGTCAATCTTTCTCAAAAACCCTTTTCTAACATGGCAAAAGCTGAGAAATTTTTTCGGCTTTTTTATTTGTTTTACGAATAAATAGATAAAGCAAATTTTCATTCAACTGAGGAGGAAAGATGTTAGAGACAATCATTGAAAAGATGAAAGAGTATAAAATTTTGATTGGTTTAAGTTTGATTGGTTTGATAATAGCAGGATTTTTTATGATAAATGGTCAATCTAGTAGACAATCAAATGTAGCAGAGCTCGCACAGGAAACAGTTGCTAGTTCTAAAACAGAATCAGAAGAAATTTCAACTGGAACGAAGAAAAACTCACAGAAAGAAAAAGCAGAGACTCAAACGAGTTCAAGTGAAGAATCAGAATTTTTAACCGTAGATGTCAAGGGTGCAGTCAAAAATCCAGGTATTTATCAACTGAAAAAGACTAGCCGTATCAATGATGCAATTCAAAAAGCGGGTGGTTTAACGACAGATGCTGACAGCAAGTCTATCAATTTGGCGCAAAAACTAACAGATGAAGCTGTTGTTTATGTGGCAACTGTTGGTGAGAATGCGACAAGTGTTGCAAGTGGAACAGGACAATCTTCAACGTTAGGAACTAGTGAAGTCGCATCGCAAAAAGGGAATAAGGTCAATCTAAATACAGCTGATTTATCTGAGCTGCAGACCATTTCTGGTATTGGTCAAAAACGTGCACAAGATATTTTAGATTATCGTGAGGCAAACGGGAAATTTAATTCCGTTGATGACCTGAAAAATGTATCAGGAGTAGGTGCTAAAACACTAGAGAAATTGAAGGAATATGTCACAGTGGATTAAAAGATTTCCGATTAAGCCAATTTACATAGCTTTTTTGCTTGTCTGGTTGTATTTTGCAATCTACCAAAGTAGTTGGTTAGCTTGTCTTGGTTTTATCTTTCTGGTGATTCGTCTTTTTCGCTTTTATTCACCGAAAGAATGTTTCATGACCTTCATGATCCTCTCTTGTTTTGCTGGTTTTTTCTTTGTTCGTAGGGAAATGGTAGAGCAGAAGACGAAAGTAGAACCTTCTCCCGTAAGACAAGTAGCAGTTCTACCCGACACGATTAAGGTAAATGGAGATTCACTTTCTTTCCGTGGTAAAACAAATGGGCAGACTTATCAAGTTTACTACAAATTGAAATCAAAGGAAGAACAGTTGGCTTTTCAAAATCTCTCTAGTCTGGTTATATTGACCGTTGAAGGGGAATTTGAAATCCCTGAGAAGAAGCGTAATTTTGCTGGTTTTGATTACCAATCCTATTTAAAAACGCAAGGGATTTATCGAATTTTAAAAGTGGATACCATTTTATCGAGCCAAGATAGAATCAGCTTGCACCCTTTTGAGTGGCTTTCTAGCTGGCGAAGAAAAGTACTGGTATTTATCAAGAAGCATTTTCCAAATCCGATGAGTAATTACATGACAGGACTCTTATTTGGTGCCTTGGATACAGACTTCGATGAAATGAACAATCTTTACTCTAGCTTGGGGATTATTCATTTATTTGCGCTGTCTGGCATGCAAGTTGGCTTTTTTATGGAGGGTTTTCGTAAGTTGCTGTTAAGGCTGGGTCTTACACAGGAAATGGTCCATAAATGCCAATATCCATTTTCTTTCTTCTATGCGGGAATGACTGGATTTTCAGTATCCGTTGTACGGAGCTTAGTTCAGAAATTATTGTCGCAACATGGTATCACTAAGTTAGATAATTTTGCTTTAACAATAATGGTGTTGTCCTTGCTTATGCCATCTTTTCTTTTAACGGCAGGAGGAGTTCTCTCCTGTGCCTATGCTTTTGTTATTAGTGTGATAGATTTTGAAAGTCTGACTTTTTGGCGAAAGATTGTTGTAGAGAGCAGTGTCATTTCGCTTGGTGTTTTACCGATTCTAATCTTTTACTTTGGTGAATTTCAACCTTGGTCTATTTTGTTGACATTTGTTTTTTCACTGATTTTCGATACAATGATGCTGCCAGGCTTGACGTTGATTTTTATTTCTTCGCCTTTGATAAAGCTAACTCAGGTCAATTTTCTATTTGAAGGGTTAGAAAATAGCATTCGTTGGATAGCAAGTGTCTTTAGCAGACCAATCGTTTTTGGGCAACCCAGTCCGCTTTTGCTGATTGTTATGCTACTTGTACTGGCTATTTTGTATGATATTAGAAAAAATAAAAAATGGGTAATATTTCTTAGTTTGTTTCTTTCATTGCTCTTTTTCATAAATAAATTTCCTTTGCAAAATGAGATCACAATGGTGGATGTTGGGCAGGGAGATAGTATTTTTCTGAGAGACTGGAAAGGACGAAATGTATTGATTGATGTTGGTGGACGTGAGGAAATTAGAACAAAAGAAGCTTGGCAAAAACGAGCGACTAGCTCAAATGCAGAGAAAACTTTGATTCCTTACTTAAAAAGTCGTGGTGTAGATACGATTGATACTTTAGTCTTAACAAATCCTAATCCAGATTATGCAGGAGATGTATTAGAAGTTGCTAAAAAATTTGCAATAAATAAAATTTATATTTCCAGAAGTAGTCTAAGCAATGCAGATTTTCTAGAGAAATTAAGGAAAATAAACACATTCATTCATGTTGTAAAACAAGGCGACAAACTTCCTATTTTTGATCATCATTTGAAAGTTCTTTCGAGTGCTAGCAAGAACGACCATTCGATCGTTTTATATGGTCAGTTTTTCCGTACAAGATTTTTATTTGCGAGCGACTTGAAAGAAGAGGGCGAAGCAAAGTTAATGCAGCATTATCCAAAGTTGAAAACAGATGTTTTGAAAGTCGGACAGCATGGAGCCAAAAATTCATCACATTCAAAGTTTTTACAGCAAATAGAGCCCGCAGTTGCGCTCATTTCTGTTGGGAAAAATAATCAATCTAAGCAACCAAGTCAAGATACAATAGAGCGATTTGCACAATTGCCTGCTAAGGTCTATCGGACAGATGAACAAGGGGCAGTTAAATTTTCAGGGTGGACAAACTGGCGATTAGAGATGATCAAGTAATTGTTCTCTAAAAATTAATTTCCGTTGATTTATTAGGAAAAGTATGATATTCTATTAGAAATTAAAATGTTAGGAGATTTATGATGTTTACAGCTTATAAAAAGTTTTGGACTCACTATGCTGATTTTGAAGGAAAATCAACTAGATCTGACTATTGGTGGTCTGTTTTATGCAATGCTTTAATTACCCTTCCATTTGTGATAATAGCTTTTGGAGCGATTATGACAGCAATTTTCAGTGCTATTCAACAAGCAGCTTACTATGAAGGAGGGAGTGGTTTTGATCCAAGCGTCTTTATAGCTGGATTAGGTTCTACACTTTTCGTCTTTGTTTTATTGAGTTTATTTGGGATAGCAACTTTAATCCCAAATTTGGCGATTATTGTGCGTCGTTTGCGGGATGCTGGCTATCATTGGGCATTTATCTTTTTATATGCAGCTCCTATACTTTTGATGTGGGTTCCAATTTTAAATATTTTGGCTGCTGTTGCTATGTTACCATGTTCTATCGCTCTAATTGTCCTACTTTGTATGCCAACTAAAGTACAACCTATGGTTTACCAAGGACAATTTACAACGCAACAAGCACAACCTCAGCAACAACCTGTTCAAGCACAACAATTTACTCAACCACAAGAACAAGCAGTTGAACCCGAAACAACACCAACTCAATCTCAACAAGAATCTGCGATTACAACTGAAACTCCAGAACAAGTTGTTCAATCAGATGAGAAAGAGTTGGACTCAGCTATCTCTGAAGATAACTAAACTAGAAACGCTCCAATAATGCATTGGGGTGTTTTTTAGAAATGACGATTTTTTTTAATATCATTTTTATGAATTTACTCCTGAATAAGCCAATCTTATATCTCATTTATCCCATTAGAAAAATGACTTACTTAAGCCAATTTTTAGTCTTTATTTGGATCGTTTTGAAAATCAATGATAAGGCAAATGATAGCAATCGCAAAAATAAATAATCCAAATCCGATAATAGTTTTTATTATGATATTTGAAAGGTAAAATAAAGCAATAATCAAAAGTAAAAATACAATAAACCAAGACCACATAATAAACTTCCTTTCTGTCTTCATTATAACACAGGTGAATCTTTTTATATGATAAATTGCAATAAAAAGTGCAACGTTTACTCGTACTCATCCACTAGAGCTTCACAAGCAGTTCTGTAAGCTAAACATTTTCGTTGTCGGTGATTGATATCATATAAGGCCTTGTTCAAAGCCTCATCAGAGATAGCGGCTAAATCTGTTTTCTTTGGGAAATATTCTCTTAGTAAGCCATTGGCGTTTTCATTGCTTCCTCTCTGCCAGGATGAATAGGCATCCGCAAAGAAAAAGGAAATTCCTAAGTTTTCTACCATAGGATAGCAAGCAAACTCTTTTCCTCTGTCTGAAGTGAAGGTTTTAAGAGCCTCTTTTGGAAATAGCCTACAAAGTTGTTCGATGGCTGAAAACATGGATTTGGCAGTTCTGTCTAGTATCTTGAAAGCTAAGTAAAAGCGCGTTTTTCGCTCCAGAAAAGTTGCTAAACACCCCTTGCTTTGGCCTCTGGGAGACACTACAGTATCGAGCTCCCAGTGACCAAAAGTTTTACGATTCCTGACCTCTTTAGGACGTTTGGCAATCGACGTACCAATCCTAAATGTTCCACGTGTTTCTTTGGGTTGTCGAGTTTTTCCTTTACGACGAAGGACGCTCAAATCCAGATAATCAAACCAGCATAGAGCCAGTTATAGATAGTTTTAAAAGTTACCATTGGCTTTTGTTCAAGCTGATAGCGACCACAAATCTGTTCGGGCGACCAGGAGGATTTTAAACCTTCCTCAATTTCCTTTTTCAACTTTGGTGTCAAACAAGACTTCCGACCTTTTTGTTTGGCCCTGCGATCGTACTCTTCCTGTGCTAAGACTGCGGAATAACCATTTTGGCATCGTCTTAACTCTCTTGAAATAGTAGACTTATGGACGCCAAGTTTATTTGCAATTTGGCAAGATTTCAAACCTAATTCCAAGTAAGTTTCTATCTTTATTCGGTCGGTTATGGTAAGATGGGAGTAGCTCATAGTTTTTCCTCGGGTTCTGTTTGTGTGGTTACTTACAGTTTACACCAATGAAACACTATGAGGTTTTTTGTTGCACTATATTTTACAATTTATCAAAACAAAAAACTGACCGAAGCCAGCTTATCTCATGCGGAGAGAGGGACTTGAACCCTCACGACCTAAAGCGGTCACAGGATCCTTAGTCCTGCGCGTCTGCCAATTCCGCCATCCCCGCGATTGAGTACTTTACTAGTATAACAGGACAGCTAAGGCTTGTCAAGAAAATTTTGACTTTATTTCAAAAAATCAACTTTCTACTCAAGTAGCAAGACTGGGAAATCTAAGCGAAAATAAAGCTAAGACAGGAACACAGAAAACTCAGTGCTTCTGAGTCGCAACAAAGACAGCCACAGTTTGGTCGGGATCGTATTTTTCAAAGTCAATAGTGTAGTCCCGATGAAGCTCACCTGTTTCTTCTGCCTGCCAAATCCTCTGCCAAGCATGAAGAACCGCTTGAGAATCCTCCTTATCCGCTTCAAACACTTGATAGGTCTGCTCAGAGGTATCAAAATCATAGAGTTCCCCATCTGTCAAACGGCAGATAGAGAGACTGTAGTCTCCTTTGTAATCACTAGCATAATCATGATAGACAGCATAGACTGGTTCCCCTTGGGCAAAAGCTTCTTTCACAGCCCCCTCTTGTTCCTGCCAGAGAGCTTGGATTTTTTCTATACAATGCTCATCTTGAAAATTATTAGTACGAATACTAGCTAAAATGTTTAGAAACATCTTCTTCCCTCCTTTTGTTTTTCATTATAATATTTCTCTAGAAAAATCGCTTATCCTAGAAAAAGCAAGTCTATCTCTCCTGGCTCTTCCACTGCTGTGACAAAGGCCGTATAAAGACCTTCAGGTCGGTTCGGGCACCTGGAAAGATCTGGGTGATACTGACAGGCCACAAAGAATTTGTTTTCTGGGATTTCCACTATTTCGACCAAGCGATTGTCTGGTAAAACTCCAGAAAATACAAATCCGGTTGCCTCAAACTGCTCGCGGAAAGCATTGTTAAACTCATAGCGATGGCGATGACAACGTTGCACGATTTCTTGATAGTCATAATCTGCCGCTGCTTTAGAATTGCGCTTAACCTTAGAAGGATAGAGCCCCAGTCTCAGCGTTCCACCCAAGTCTTCGACATCAATCTGATCACGCATGAGGTCAATGATTGGATACAATGTGTCTGGATTAAGCTCCGCTGAGTTGGCATCTGCCAGTCCTAGGACGTGACGGGCGAATTCAACACAGGTTAACTGCATACCCAAGCAAATGCCCAACATAGGCACATCCTGCTCACGCGCATAGAGGATTGCCTGAATTTTACCCTCAGTTCCTCTCTGACCAAAACCAGCTTATCTCATGCGGAGAGAGGGACTTGAACCATCACGACCTAAAGCGGTCACAGGATCCTTAGTCCTGCGCGTCTGCCAATTCCACCATCCCCGCGATTGAATACTTTACTAATATAACAGGAGAGAAATACCTTGTCAAGAAATTTTTTGAAAAAGTGAGGCATCCAATCAATAATCCTAAATGTTGATGCTAGGTAACATTATTAAAAAGAACTTGAATGATAGCCCATTTCGTACAAAAAGAAATTTCTATGAAACTTAGTAGCCATAGAAATTTCTTGTACTTATTTCACATGATTTTCATAGTTATCTTGTGCTTTTTTATTAGAGATTTCTTTTTCTTTTAGCCATTTCTTTTTAGCACTTTCGTATTCTTTTGTTGTTACAATTTTGTCTTGCAATTTGACATATTTAAAGTAATTGCTTGAGCCTCCTTTGATTCCAACTAATGAATAAGAACGGCTAAATGGAACTGTTTTCGTCACAGACGGCGTTCCTCCAAGAGAAAGATTGGGCATTGTTAAACCGCTATCAATCAACCACGCTTGCGCTTCGGCATATTTTTCATAGCGTGTAGCTTCATTGGTTTCAGCATTTGCTTCTGCTAGCATCTCTGTATATGTGTCCAGTCCAACTGCCTTAATCTTATCATTTTCTTGACCTGGTTCCAAACCGAAGTTTTGTAAACTACCACCATTTTTTGTATTCAATGTATCTAAATAAGTAGATGGGTCTTGATAGTCACCAGACCAACCACCATTATACAGATCATAGTCCTTTTGAGCAGCTGTATTAGCAAAATAACTGATATTATTTAATTCATCTGAACTCATTTGTTGAATATCAATGACAACATTTTCTGTGCCCAAGACAGACTCAACAGATTGCTTCATGGAACTTTCCCATTGAACACCAGTTTTACTTGTCTGATCAGCCGGTACATCTAAGTGTATAGGGAACTGAACACCCTTTGCTTGCAATTCTGCTTTAGCTTGAGCAAACTTCGCCTTGGCTTTTTCTGGATTGTAATAAGCATCTTGTGCATCGGCCAAATTCATATTTGACCATTCTGAGCCATAGTTTACCAATTTAGAAGACACAACATCACCAAACGTTTTATCACCGATAGAAACAAATGTTGGTGGCACGAGTGTGTTCCGCAATACCTTTGTCGCTCCGTCTTTCCCATTACTTTGTGCACCATAAGAAGTACGATTATAGGCAAAGTTGATAGCTTGGCGGAAAGCTTTATTTAGCACCGCTTCTTGTGTCGCAGCCTTTTGAGCATCTGTTTTCTTAGATGTATGGTTGTAAGACTGACGATTTAAGTTAAAGTTATAATAGTAGCTGGTCGCATCTTGCAAACTATAGATGATATTGTTAGCATATTGTTTTTTAACAGAAGCAAAACTAGAGCTATTTGGATATAGACGAGCTGCACTATAGGCACCATCTGTGAAGTTACGGATAAGGGCTTCTTGGTCAGATCCGTCATAATATGTCAATTTAATGTTATCCAAATGAACATTCTTTTTATCATAGTAATGAGGATTTTTAGCAAATTCCATAGAAGACTTGGCTGTCAGAGACTTCAATAGATAAGGACCATTGTATAGAATGCTGGTTGGTTTTACAGAACCAAAATTCTTTCCTTGTGATTTCAAGAAATCTGCATTGACTGGGAAGAGGATATTATTGGTCGTTTTTGAATTCCAATAAGTCTCTGCACGGCTGAGTGTATACTGTACTGTATAGTCATCTAGAGCTTTTACTCCAACTGTTGAAAAATCTTTCGTTTCCCCCTTGATGTAAGCATCCAAACCTTTGACAGAATCTTGAACGAGGTAAAGGGCTTCTGATTTATTATCTGCGGCGTATTTCAAACCAGTTACAAAGTCTTGCGCTTTTACATTTGCGTACTCTTCACCTTCTGATGTGTACCATTTAGCATCTTTACGTAATTTATACGTGTACGTCAAGCCATCTTTGGAGACTGTCCATGACTTAGCCAGCGACGGAACTAAATTTCCGTATTGGTCATTTTCCAATAATCCATCAACTAAGTTAGTCACAACATCTGATGTTGTCGCACGGTTCGCCATCAGATAATTTAGCGTATCTGGATCTTGTGTATACACGTATGAATAAGTTGATGTGCTAGAAGCTGACTTGCCACAGCCTGATAATAGGATTCCAGCACTTAGCACAACTCCTGTTGCAATAATCCATTTTGATGATTTCATAGATAAACCTCCTCTAATGTCACATCTTATTACATTGAATATTATACCGAAATATTCTCAAAAAGTAAAGAGCTGTTTTTGACAGAAAATATTATTTATTCAAAATACTAGTTATTTTCTGCATAATATGATTAAAATAAGCCACAAAATACATAAAGAAACAAAAATAATAAATTCTATTTTTTGATTCAAATTGAATAAACATTCTTTTAAAGTTAAAAAATAAGCTATTTTACTTTATGAAGATAGCAACTACTCCCCTCCTTCAACTAAATATTGAACCTATTATACACTTTTTTCGTATAAGTACAAGAAAAATCATGATTTTTTAATATATTTTTCGGATTTTCTGCTCTTTAAAAACCAAAAAAAGAGACATCCAGAGATAAAATTTGCATGTTTTAGTTTCTAACCTCATCTCTCAGAAGGGTGGTTATTCAGCAATCTAGAAGGCTAGTGAGGTAGGGACGAAGTTTTCGTCACAAAAAAGCGAGGCAGAAATAATATTGTCCCCGCCTCGTTTCTCTTATAAATATAAAATTGCAAGTGTTAGTAAGCTAGCTACAAGACTAATGCCCCAGAAAAAGAAATCGACCTTCCATTCGCTCCAAGCTTTACCATGTCCTGACAAACCACCTAATTCAAAATGGTGATGAACTGGTGTCATCCGGAAAATCCGTTTACCACCGGTCAATTTGAAATAAGAAACCTGCATCATGACCGAAGTTGTCTCAAAGACATAGACAATTCCAATGATGAGAAGCGTCCATTCTTGATGAAGCGCCATCGAAATGGCTGCTAACATACCACCGAGAGCTAAACTTCCTACATCTCCCATAAAAATCTTGGCAGGTTTATGATTGAAGATGAAGAAGGCGAGCAGACCGCCAATCATACTCAAAATGACAATTAAAATATCAAAACGATGCTGAACAGTTGCAATAACTGCATAAGCTGCCAAACTGATTGTAACAGAAATGCTAGCTAACCCATCAATACCATCTGTTAAATTGACTGCATTGGAAAAACCGACCAGCCAAAAAAGTGCAAAAGCGATATAAAGATAACCTAAATGAAGTGGGAAGCCAAAAACATTGAGTAAGTCACCTCCGCCATGAGTATCAAAGAAAAAGTAAAAAACAATACCACCAATAATTTGAAGAACTAATTTTTGTTTGGGATTTAAGCCTTCATTTATTTTGCGAAAAATCTTTAAAAAGTCATCCAAGAAACCAACAATACCGTACAAAACAAGAATAAACAATATCATCAAAGCAGCGCTTGAGAGTTCTCTTGATATAAGTGCAATCACAAAACTGGACAAAACGGAAGCTAGCAAGAAAACAGTCCCACCCATGGTTGGAGTTCCCGCTTTTGCTCGGTGCTGCTTCACATCCTCGTGCATTTGTTGCCCAGAAATATGGGCTTTATGATAAAAATGAATAAAAGCAGGTATTCCCACCAAAGTTAGAATAAAGGTCACAACACCTGCAACGATAGCTTGTAACATGCTAATCTCCTAATGTAATTGTTATTTCTTTTATTTTCTTGAGTGATGCATTGGTTTTGACACTTTGGGCAACGACTTTAGAGCCTTTACCCTTAACATGCACTTTTATGCCCAACCATTCACCGAATGTTTCAGCATTTTTCTTGGTCCAACCGTACATATCCGGCATTTCAGTAAAGTCATCTGTTAAGACAAGGATTTGCTGATTGGATTTTAGCACTTCACCTGTTCTTACAGAAACTTTCTTAATATTTTTACCAGTACCTAGGATAATAGGTTGTACAAGATTGCGTCGTAACTCATCCGCTAAATCACCAGGGCTGGTATTTTTAGTAGATGGCATTTTATAAGTTATTTCTTTTGAAACCGATTTTAAAACAGGTGATTGCGTCGTCAAGTTCAACGTATCCTTCATCGCTGCAGCTTCTTCTAACACCGGATTGACAACTTCTTTCCAGAAGATTGGTTGGAAAGATTCTGAAGGCTGTTTCAGAGTTACATACATGATGAAATCAGGATTTTCTGCTGGTGTCATTGCTACAACAGAATAGATGTAATCATTTGCCCCTGTCAGATAACCACTGCCATTTTCTCCGGCAATTTGTGCTGTACCGGATTTAACTGCCACATTTTGATTAGGCACTTTGATAATCGGACCTTCTGCCTTGCTATATAAGGTTCCGTAAATAGGATCTGTACCGACAGTCACCATATGGTCTCTCGTTGACTTAGCAGCATCTTTGGAAACAGGGTGCCCGACAATTTCTGTAGAAGCCTTACGCGCACTTCCACTTTTTGAATCATAAATTGCACTGATGAATTTTGGTTCAACCATTACACCATCATTGGCGATAGAAGAAAAAGCACGTAACATTTGTATCTGAGTAACTGAAATCCCTTGACCAAAAGCACTCATTGCATAAGTAACGATATTATCTGCCGGAAGACCGCCGTAATCTTCATAATTCATTCCAAAGCGTGTGGGTAGTCCAAATTTAAACTTGCTAAGATAGTCTAGCCATTTTTCATCACCCATTTTTTTCTCAAGAGAAGCCATTCCCACATTACTAGAAAGAGCAAAACCTTGAGCATAGGTTAATGTCTGTCCTTCAGAAAGTCCCATGTTGACATTCCAGTCTCGAATTGTTACATCCGCAATTTGTAAGCCACTATTATTATACGTTTCATTTTCTGGGAAAGTGTTATTGTCTATAGCTGCAGCTAGTGTCATGACCTTCATCGTTGAGCCAGGTTCATACTGATTTTGATAGAGAGCACTAGACCAAGCAAAGTCTTTTGTCAGATCTTGCTTTGTATCAGCATCAAAACTTGGACGCTGCGTCGTTGCAAGGATTTCTCCAGTTTTTGCACTGACTAATGTGGCACTGGCATAAGTTCCTTTGGCTTTTTCCACAAAAGTATTCATCCGCGTTTCAAGGAAAGACTGTAAGTCTGAAGATAAGGTTGTATAAACATCTTTTCCATCTTGTGTTTGCCTTGAAACCTTGTCTGATCCCGGTACTATATTTCCGTTTTTATCTTTTTCATAGGTGATGACACCATTTGTTCCAGCTAACGTTTTGTTTAAAGCAGCTTCTAAACCTGTCGTTCCAACAAGTGTTTTACTACCATCTTTATTTTCTTGTAACTGAGCCAATCCAACAAAAACAGAAGCAAAATTCCCATTTTTATAGCTTCTATTTGGACTAGTTGTGAAATCAACTCCCTTTACTTTCGCTTTTTTCAATTCCTCACGAATGGTATTCATATTGCTATAACTGATACCATTCCCTTGAGTACCAAACGAAACTTGTTGTAATTTTTTTCGAGATAGTTGTTTTTTGACGTAGTCCTTGTCCATACCAAGATACTTGTTAAATACATCAGCTACCTTATCGTATTGAGATTCTTCTACATAGAGAATTTCTCCTGTTGCTGACTTATAACTTTTATCAATAACAGCATAAACATTATAGGAAGTCGCATCTTCAGCTATTGGCAAACCATTACGGTCATAAATAGTTCCACGTTTAGCTGGGACAATCTTTGTGATTTGATGCACTTGACTTGCCTGTTCCGCTAAATTCACACCAAATTTCTTTCCCGTTCCAATGATAATTGCAAAATTGATTAGGAAAACAAAAAAGACAAAAACCGTCAAAACGCTTAGATTTTTCCCTACTCGTCTACGGTTGTAACTAGGATTCCTACGATTTTTCAAAGCATGGTTTAAAATTCGTCTTCTGAGTCCATTCATGCTCTACTCCGCCGTTCTGATATTTTCATTATTCTGAGTCATTTCTTGCGAACTCGCTAATTTTGACAAACGTTCACTACGGATCAATTCATTAACCTCTTGCTTGGCATCATCTAACTCTGTTCGCTTCGCTTCAATTTTTGAATTGACAGTTGTTAAATCACGCTGCACTTGCAATAATTTTGTCTGCATAAATACGACACTTGTCGCTAAGATAACTGCCGTCAAGACTATAGCGCCATAAAATGCCTTTTCAACACGAGAAAATCTTTGAATACGCGCCTGAAGTATCTGACTAGTCGTTCTTGGTCTATTATTTGCCATCTCAATCCTCACTTATGTACTTTTTGTGCCACACGCAGCTTGGCTGAATGCGCGCGATTATTGTTATCTAGTTCTTCTTTACTTGGTAAAATAGGTTTCCGAGTAACCAATTTCATTTTAGGTTGTAAATCCTCTGGAATAAATGGTAAACCTTTCGGGACCTCCACTGTTGAAGCTTCTTTAAAAAGCTGCTTGACCAAGCGGTCTTCTAACGAATGAAAGGTAATCACAGAAATCCGCCCATCAACTGCTAACAAATCCATTGCCTGTTGAATAGACTCATCTGCTGCGCCCAATTCATCATTGACCTCAATACGAATAGCTTGAAAAATCTGTTTAGCTGGATGACCTTTTTTCTTTAATTCCTTGGCAGGCTTAGCAGATTTAATAATCTCCGCCAACTCCGTAGTGGTTTCAATCGGTTTCTTTTCACGCATTTGCTCAATTTTACGAGCAATTTGTTTTGAAAATTTATCTTCTCCATACTTAAAAAAAATCCGCACTAAATCATGATAGCTATATTGATTAACTACTTCATAAGCTGTTAGCTTTGCCTCACGATTCATTCGCATATCAAGCGGAGCATCTTGTTTATAGGAAAAGCCACGCTCACGCTCATCAAGTTGCGGACTCGAAACTCCTAAATCATAACAAATACCATCAATTTCTTCAACACCTAGTTCATTCAAGCGAGCTTTTAAATGACGAAAATTGTCATTGATAAAAGTCACCATTCCTTGTTCAACATACGACGCTAAGCGTTTTTGAGCATGCTCAATAGCAGTCTGATCTTGATCAAAAGCATATAGATGACCGTTTTTCCCTAATTTACTCAATAAATATTCACTATGTCCTGCTCCACCTAATGTTGCATCAACATAGACTCCATTTGGTTTTATATCAAGTTGATCAATGGTTTCGTGCAGAAGAACTGTTACATGATGAAATTCATTTGTCATATCTTTACTATTATACCACAAAGATTTAAAAAAAGAATTTTAGAATCATGTAAAGTTTTTTGTCAATTATACTTGACATATCAGCCAAGGATTTTTATAATAAAATCACAAACGTCAGTTATATTTGACATCAAAATAAGGAGAAATGCATGAATCGCGTGAGAGAATTCCGAAATAGTCTTGGGCTATCACAATTAGAACTTGCTAAAAAGATCGGCGTTTCGCGGCAGACAATTAACATGATTGAAAACAACAAATATAATCCCACACTAGAACTTTGCATTAACCTAGCACTAGCTTTGGGAACAGACCTAAACACACTTTTTTGGAATGACAAGAATGATTTGAAGGGATACAAAAATGAAAAAGGAATCTTTAACTGACAAACTAATCAAACGTATATTTAGAATTGTCGGACCACTAGATGAATATCGACGGCGAGAGATTGGCAAAGCCAGCAGCGCGACTTTTATCTGACTTTATTATATTTTGCTATTCTCTAGTCTTATGGCTTCTATTTTGGGAATTTATTTCCCCAAAGTGATTGCAATCGCATTTCCTATATTTATATTATTGCTAGCACTTTTAACACAAGAAATCGTCTACCTAAAGACTGAAGACCGAGGTGTGCAAAAGTTTGATAAAGAAGAGCTTCCAACCTTACCAATCACGCCACAACAACTGAAAAGGCAAGCGATTCTGACAGCTATTTTATTGCCCCTTGCTATCTTTTTATGGATAGTTTTTCAAAAATCGCTAGACTGGAAAGTAAACTATTTACATGCTCTCTGGCGTTCCCTAACTAGTCCACTTGTCATTTTGCTCATTGTGGGATTCCTCATTATCGGACCACTCGTTGGCGGTATGATCTACTTTCCACAAATAGAACTCCTAGAAAAAAAGAAAGAAAATAGAAAGGCTAAACTTAAATGAAACTTCAACAATATAAAAAAATTATCTTACCTCTTCTAGTAATTCTCCTTATCATTTCCTTCTACTTTTTCTTCATCTTAACAGATCCAATCTTGTTCTGGTTAGATGTAGCAGTGATTGCTGGTTGCATATTTTTCGGTCGAAAACTTTTAAAGAAGGACTAGACTTCTTGCGCCTTCCTTCTCGTCTTTTAAGCTGCTTTGTGGTAAAATAAAGTCATTATTCTATGAAGGAAGATACGAATGTCACGTTTTTTATCCAGATTATCTCCTGCTAGGCGCATTTTATTGAGTTTTGCCCTTGTGATTGTGGTGGGTTCTCTTCTTTTAAATCTGCCTTTTATGCAGACAGCGACCTCTAAAGCTAATTATTTTGACCACCTCTTTACATCAGTTTCAATGGTTTGTGTGACGGGGCTTTTTACGCAGTCTGTTGCAGATACTTACAATGTTTGGGGGCAAATCATCTGCATGCTCCTCATTCAGATTGGCGGATTGGGGCTGATTAGCTTTATTGGGCTGATTTATGTACGTTCCAATCAAAAACTCAGTTTTTCCAATCGTACTACTTTACAAGAAAGTCTTAGTCGAGATGAGACAAATTCTATTCGCGACTTTCTTCGCTCCATTTTTCTTATTACTTTCAGCATTGAAACTCTTGGAGCATTTATCCTCAGTTTTCGCTTTGTCCCCCTTTTAGGATGGGGAAAAGGACTTCTAACTTCCATTTTCCTTGCTATCTCTGCATTTTGTAATGCTGGATTTGACAACTTAGGAAGCACTAGCTTATTGGCATACAAAACAGATGCCTTGGTCAATTTGACCATTGCTGCTTTGATTATCATGGGAGGCTTGGGTTTTTCAGTTTGGTTTGACTTAAAAACAAATATCCAGACAAAAGGACATAAGCGAAAATTGCGCTTTCACACAAAATTGGTTCTTGCTTTAACGGCTCTCATCTTAATCAGTGGAACCTGCTTGACATTTCTAACAGAATACCAAAATACAGCTACGATTGGTCGACTTCCCTTTGAAAAGAAACTTTTAGTCAGCTTCTTTCAAACCGTCACCATGCGGACAGCTGGATTTGCAACAATTGACTATACACAAGCTCGCCCAGTAACCCTTCTCCTTTACATCATTCAGATGTTTCTAGGAGGTGCTCCCGGAGGAACGGCAGGGGGCTTAAAAATCACTACTTTTTTGGTCGTATTAGCCTTTGCCCGAACGGAAATCCTTGGCTTGCCTCATACTAATTTTGGCCACCATACGTTTTCTCCCTCTACCATTCAAAAAGCCTTTAGTGTCTTGATTGTCTTTACAACAACCTTTATCATTGGCTTGACTTTTTTGACTATGGTCGCTGATAATGGACATCGTTTTATTTACTTAATGTTTGAAGCCATGTCTGCTCTTGGAACGGTGGGCGTAACGGCAAATCTAACACCTACTTTAAACCATGCCGCCTTAACGGTGATTATGTTTTTAATGTTTATCGGACGTATCGGACCATTGACCTTAATTGTCAGTCTTTCCAATCGAAAACCGAAGAAAAAAGACACAATTAAATTTGCCAATGCAAATATTATTATTGGATAGGAAGGAATTTTATGGATAAACGAACAATCGGTATACTGGGGCTGGGAGTTTTCGGTCGCAGTATCATTAACACACTTCGCAAATACAACTGCGATATTATAGCTGTCGATGACCACGAAGATGTCATCAACCATTTTGAACCCATTTTAGCACGAGGCGTGGTCGGCGATATTACAGACCACGATTTGCTGCAAGCTGCAGGAATTGATACCTGTGATACGGTAGTGGTCGCTACTGGTGACAATCTAGAATCGAGTGTCCTTGCCGTCATGCACTGTAAATCTTTAGGCGTTGAAAAGGTGATTGCCAAGGTGAAAAGTAAGACAACCAGAAAAGTATTGCTAAAAGTTGGAGCTGATCGCTGCATCTCCCCTGAGCGTGAAACCGGGATTTCGCTTGCTAAAAATATTTTGCACCAAGCCACGACTGACGTCATTGAATTAGATAAAAATGTATCTATTATCGAATTTTATCCACCTCAGGCTTGGATTGGTAAAAATTTAGCACAATTAAAACTTCGTCAGAATCATAAGCTTAACATCATTGGTTTTCGAGAAGCACCCGACGGTGTTCTCAACATTGATACATCACCTGACTATACCTTTAAAAAGGACGAACTGTTGATGGCGGTTATTGACAGTCAAACATTTGACCACTTTGAAGATATTACAAAATAGATGAAAACATCGCTGAGAAAAATTCTCAGCGATGTTTTGTTACCTTTATTACGAATTTGGATCATCCAAACTTCGACCATGCAAGCCTTTTTCACGTTGGACTTGGCGAAGTTTTTCTGGCGTGATGTCATTGCCCTCTTCATCCACAATTTTAATCCCTTCAATGTGGTGGCGAACGCTACGACGATAGCCTTCAATGTATTCTTCACGCAATTTAGCTTGCTCTACTTTTTCTTCTGGCGTTAGGCCAACTGTTTTTTTCTTTTTGGCAAGTTCATTGATGCGTTCGATTTTCTTTGGTTCCATTTTTCCCTCCTTGAATTATTTTGTATTGATTTGGTTAAATTGTGCCACTTTTTTGGCTTTCGTCATTAAGGCAGCTAAGAGTGCCAAACGATTTGCTCGGACAGTTTCATCTTCAGCCATAACCATAGTATTGTCAAAGAAAGCATCAATCACTGGACTTAAAGCGAAGAGTCCCTCAATATTATCTGTTAAGTCATCAGATAACGTTAAGTTTTCTACTGCTGCATGAAGGGCTTTTTCTTCGGCATTTTCAAAGAGACTCTCGTCCACAACACCAGCCGTTTCTGCTTTTTCTGCCAAGTTAAAGACACGTGCTAAACTTTCGACCGATGATTTGAAAGAATCTTCTTGTGCTTTTTCTGCTAGAAGGGCCCCCACCTCGACCAAATCACGTACAACAAACGTCGAGCTGTTGAGCACAGCTGTCACGATATCTTTCGGAATATCGCTGTCCATCATTTTTTCAATACGTGCACGGAAGAAATCAAGCACTTGTTCTTTATTGCTATATGTGAGACTGTCAAATTGCAGCGCATAGAGCTGTTCTATCAATTCATCTAAAGCAATGTGCCAACCAAATTTATCAAGAATGCGCACGACACCTTGCGTTGCTCTACGAAGAGCATAAGGGTCATTTGAACCGCTTGGAATGAGTCCGACCGAGAAGAAAGAAAGAATCGTATCCATCTTGTCTGCAATAGCTAAAATTGCACCAACTTTCGTGTCTGGCAATTCACCGTCACTGGCAGTTGGCAAATAATGCTCCCGAATAGCTTTAGCTACTGCTGTGTTTTCTCCTGCAAGCAGGGCATATTTTTCACCCATGATACCTTGCAGCTCATCAAACTCACCAACCATACCAGTCAACAAATCAAACTTGTAAATAGCTGCAGCTCGCGCTACATCTTTCATTTCTTGCTTAGATAACTGAGCTTTTTCTGCTAAAAGAGCTGCAATCTTTGCTGTTCGTTCCATGTGCTCTGCTAGAGAACCTATTTTTTCATGGAAGGTCACATTTTTCAACTTTTCAACCAAATCAGAAATAACCAATCGTTGGTCTTCGCGCCAGAAAAATTCTGCATCTTCCAAACGAGCTACCAAAACTTTCTGATTTCCTTTGACCACATTTTCAAGATGTTCTGTATTTCCGTTGCGTACCGATACAAAATATGGAAGAAGTTTGCCATTTTCGTTACGAACAACAAAGTATCGTTGATTGACTTTCATGGAAGTCACAAGAACTTCCTCAGGTACATCTAGGTAACGCTCGTCAAAACGCCCGATAAAAGCGGTTGGGTATTCAATCAAATTCAGCACTTCGTCCAGCAAATCTTCGTCAATCTCCACATGAACATTGTGCATTCTCTCAATTTCTTTGATTTGATCCAAAATCATGTTTTCACGTTCCATTGGGCTGGCAATGACAAAAACTTTGCGCAAGTCCTCTTCATAAGAATCTGCTGACTGAATCTTCACTTCATGGCCGAGAAAACGATGCCCCCGACTTGTCCGTCCACTTTCAATATCGAACAAATTCATCAAAAAGGACTCATCATCCAACAACACAGTTAGGGTATGAACGGGGCGAATATATTCAAATGTATTGGTGCCCCAGTGCATATTGACCGGAAAACTCAGAGAGGTCAGCACATCGGCAACTCCGTCAATCAATTCCTCAACAGGTTTTCCGATTTCTTGCTTGGTGACATAGACATATTCTTCGCCTTTGACTTCACGAAAAGTGATATCTTCAACAGTCAAGCCTTTTCCACGAACAAAACCTTGCGCGGCTTTAGTGAAATTTCCATCTGCATCCAAAGCAATCTTCTTGCTTGGTCCTTTAAAATCTTCTGTTAAATCTGTTTGCTTTTCACTTAGATTGGACACGCGCACAGCCAAGCGACGAGGAGTTGAAAACATTTCAATCTTATCAAAAGTTAAACGATTGTCTGTTAAAAAGGCTGCCATTTTATCACGTAATTGATTCATGCTTGGTGTCACGACATAGGCTGGCATTTCTTCTAGCCCTAACTCAACCAATAAATTCTTCGTCATTTTTTACTCCTCCTCAGCCAATAATTTCTCACGTGTTGCTTCATCCAATAATGGATAACCTAGTCGTCTGCGCTCTGCTACAAAAGTTTTAGCAACAATACGCGCTAAATTGCGAATGCGAGCAATGTAGCCTGCACGTTCTGTCACAGAAACAGCTCCACGAGCATCCAACAAATTAAAGGTATGAGAGCATTTCAGCACATAATCGTAAGCAGGATGGACGAGATTGTATTCTAAACAGCGCTTCGCTTCTGCTTCAAAATGATCAAAATTTGCTAAAAGCAAGGCTTGATCGCTCACTTCAAAACTGTATTTTGAATGCTCAAATTCTGGTTGGCGGAAAATTTCTCCGTATCTCACGCCATCAGCCCATTCAATATCATAAACAGAATCCATCTCTTGGATATAAGATGCCAGACGCTCCAAACCATAGGTAACTTCAGATGTCACTGGGTTGGTAGGCAAACCACCGACCTGTTGGAAATAAGTAAACTGCGTGATTTCCATACCGTCAAGCCATACTTCCCAGCCTAGACCTGCAGAACCTGTTGAAGGATTTTCCCAATTATCCTCTACAAAGCGAATATCATGTTCCAACGGATCAATTCCCAATAACTCCAAAGACTGCAAATACAGCTCTTGAATATTACTTGGACTTGGTTTCATCACAACTTGAAACTGGTGGTGTTGGTAAAGGCGATTAGGATTTTCACCGTAACGTCCATCTGCTGGACGACGTGAAGGCTCTACATAAGCCGCATTCCACGGCTCAGGACCAATGGCACGCAAGAAAGTATAAGGACTCATGGTACCAGCACCTTTTTCATTGTCGTAAGCCTGCATGAGCATACAGCCCTGTTCATTCCAAAAATGCTGCAACGTTAAAATAATTTCTTGGAAGGTTAACTTCTTCGGCATAATGTTTACTCCATTCTTTTTATTATAATATTCTTGTAACTTGAGTTTATAGTGGGAATATACTAGTGTCAACAAGTGAATCAATTTGATTAACAAAACAAAAAGCAGAACTGCACTCGATACGACACCCTATACTGCTTTGCATAGGGGCGTCAAAACGCGGTTCCACCCTAGTTTATTACTTCATTGTTAATATAGCCTTAAGATAACATCAAGGACTAAAATTTACCGAAAGCTCCGTCCTCATCTTTCACTTATCTGGCTTCCACCACCCCAGACTCGCTAGAAAATATCCTGACAAGACCTCTTTCATAAAAACTATTATAGCAGGAAAATAAAATTTTGTAAAATAGAAATACTGATGAAATTTACCATAGATTTGAAAAAAGTTTGAGGCTGGGTAAAAATTCCCAACCTCAAAGCATAATATGTAATAAATCAACAACACAGAGTGACGGATAGATCTTGCAAAACAAGTCTCAAGGCGTTTGATTTTTCAAGCTCAGAAAAATACTTTTGACGAAAACGTTGTTTTCTTTATCCACCACCTCAACAGTCTGGGAGACTGTTGAGCAACCTTGTGGGGTAGGACTATGAACTACATTTTTGTTTCATTTAGTTCTTATACGTAATCTTTACGATTACACCCTTTCTGTGGGTGAGTGCGTAGCAATCATGGCTGTCTGTCCCACTCCCAAACTTTTCTCAATTTTTATTTAAGAGACTAACTCATTAGAAGCTGCTGTTTTTGTCAAAACACTTACTGTTTGAACCTTTTGAGGTCTTTTCCCATTTAATTTTCGTTTTGCTTCTCTTAAATTTGCAGTAGCTGCTTTCACTTCTTCCCTACTTGCTCCTGGATTTGCCAATACAGCTTGTACTTCTTCAAAAGCTGTTAAGTAAGCTGCTTTGACATCATCAGAAGCATAAATGAAGCGATAGTTACTTGCTTGAAATTCCACTTCTCTATCCACTAGCTTTTGCAAGCTGCTAAAGTTCGTGTCTTTGCCATTCAGTCGCTGCTCTGCTGCTTTTAATTGGGCTAAAACTGTATCAATTTGTTCTTGAGTTACACGCTCCTGTGCTAACAGCAAAGCAACTGCTCGGAAAGCTTGGTCATAATTGCGACGGTATTTCTCTGTAGCGTTAGCATAACGTCCTGTTTTTGTCATAGCACCATAGGCAGCAATGGCTTGCTTCACAGAAGCAATATCAGAATCTTTACCGTCCAAATCGTTAGAAGCCGTATTTAAGGCTGCTAGAACTTTATCCACTTCTGCTTGAGTCAATTTGCCAGCCACAGCAGCTTGAGCTACTGCGTAAGCTTGATCGTAAGCTGTGCGTTTTTCTGCAGCTGCATTATAATACTGAGCAGATGCGACAAGACTGGCTTGTTTATTGACAGCCGCTAGTAGCTGCGTTTTTATAATAACCGCTAACTTAAGAAGATTATTTTGACCTTCAAAGACCTCAACCGTTGGATTTTCATCCCACAATTCATAACCCGCAGGAAGTTTCACAAGAACTGTATAACGACCTACTGCAACCGTTTTTCCAAAAGCATTTTGACCATATTTTTGCACTGGTAATACCAATAAATCTCCGTCTGCATTTTTTAAGACGACTGATGTATTTTTAGGAACCGCTTGGTCAAAAGCTACACTTAATGGAGCATAGGCGATTTCTTTCGCTAAAAATTCAATCGTTTTAAAGCTATCCTCAGCTGTCAAATCAAATTCTTGCGTTTGAGGGCTGTACAGTTTTAGACCGCCTTTGTCATAAGTGAACAATTCAGCCACATAGTGTCCAAATCCTAAGAAGTTGATGTCATTTCCTTTATCAAGATTAACATAGTTACCGTTTGCATCTTTGATACGATATACAAAGCTCGTATCCAAATCTTTATGACTTTCAGCATCTACCAAAGCTACACGAATTCGTCCACTATTTTCATCTCCTACTAATTTTGCTAAAGAGATAACATCTTTATTTCCAGCAAAATCTTCTACCAAATAGAAAATATTGGTCTTTTCTACACCTTTTGGCAAAGTGTAACTGCCGTCTTGATTTGCTGCAATATAAACACGGCGTTCATAAATGCGTACATTTCCCAAAGCATCTCTAGCTTGATAGAGGACGCTATTGTTTTTATCTTGCTGAAGGTAGAAGAGGCTTTTTCTTAGAATTCCACCCTCCCCTTCATCTTTTACCTGACGAGCGACAAATGTTTCTACTCCATTTGTATTTGTGATATAACCTGATGTGATGACTGGCTTTTGTGTATCAATTTGAAGTTGGAAAGCTACCGCTTGTTCATTTGCCCCAGGGACATCTGGTGTGTAGCGGATTACATAGGTATATAGGCCGTCTTTCACAGCATTTCCGCTACTATCACGACCATCCCATACGGTATTTTCAACCACATAAGATTTCGGCCCTTTACTATCAAAGTAATTTTTACGACCATCTAAAGCTTTGCTGCTCTTCCAAATTGGTGAACGATAATCTGTATCCGTACTTGCATAGACGCTGGCGGTTAGATTGGTGAAATTCCGATAAAATACAGAGCGGTACTGAATCAAGTCTTTGTTGCCGTCATTATTTGGAGAAAAGGCAAGACGAACATTTCCATTGGCATCCAACTGCAAGACATTTGTGCCTTGCTCATTTTCCACCGTACCAAGGACAATCGGACTACGAGCTGTTGTTTGCCCAGTTGAATAAAGGGTTTCATTAGCTGTCGTTAAAATAGCACTCACATTGTCACCGGCTGAAATACTCTTATCTTCAGGAACATCGTAATAAAATCCAGATTTTCCTTCTTTAACTAAATTATAAATTGGTTTTTCAGCTGCTGGTAGATTTTGAAATTCACCACGGAAGCCCATAAATGGCATGCTAACCACATCACCGTCATCAGCCGGATCGACAAAACGAACAAAGCCTTCTAAGAAGTAGCCGTTTGGCATGAGCTTGGTCAATTCTTCTGCAAATTTAGATGTATTGACTTTGACCGTGACACGTTCACTGCTGTGTGCCTTAACAGTAATCTCAGGCCAGACAGTTTCTGTTAATTTTCTAGGAGTGAGTGTAAAACGCCCGTCCTTAACATTGTCTGTATTCGTATTGACAATCATTTTCAATGTCCGATCTTTATCAGAAAGATTGTGAACGGTCACATCAAATGTAAATTCATCCTTAACATTTCCAAGCGATACACTAGGATAATTATTTTCGCCCGTTACATATAAATCTGTAGATACGGCTGCTGCTGTGTCTACAATACCAGCTCCTTGTTGACGGGGTGAAGTGTACGTTCCAGTTTCCTTATTGACATGCGGTTTCGCTGTAGACATAATCAAGGCTTTGACTAATTCTGAAATTTCTGCAGGAGATTTGTCTGGGTATTTCTTTAGCAAATACTGTTTGACAAGAGCGGCTACGCCAGCTACATGAGGAGCTGCCATACTGGTTCCGCTTATACTGCCGTAAGTATTATCATTAAAAGATGAAAAGATAGAGCCACCAGGAGCAGTTACATCTGGTTTCAATTGACCATCTGTTGTTACACCCCAACTTGAAAAATCGGACATTTTACCAGATTCTGGATTGGCCCGATTAGCCATCGCACCATTAAATACTAACTTGTACTTGCCAGCTTTCAGCGCTTCACCATATTCTTTGGAAATAAAGACTGCCGGATTTTTCTTGCCCTCTCCGTCTAAAGCCATTGTAACATTCGCACCTGCGACATTATTATAGACCAATATTCCAGTCGCGCCGTGTTTCAGTGCATTGTTTGCTTTTTCTGCAAATGTAATACTGCCACGTTGCACAAGAGCTAGTTTTCCTTTGACATCCACTCCGCTAAAGTCTTCTTCACGACCAAGTCCAGCGTCTACATATTCATACTCTTTTCCTTTTTCAAACTGTCCTTCTGTTTCAGCTGCTGCATAAGTGAATTTCCCATGATTTAATTCAGCATTGTTTTCCAACCCAAGGACATTAAAGACTTCTTCTGTGACCACTGTATTATTGACGGAAGCAACAGAGATTGAGTCTTCTACCGTAGAGGGATTTCCGACTAATCCATAATCAGGATTTTCCGCTAGTGGTTTATCATATCCATATCCAAATGTGTTGCTGTTCCCTGCAGATATGAGGACTGAAACTCCTTTTGCACGGGCACGTTTAATAGCATCCACAATGCTTGGATCAGCATTGACAGTGGAACCAGTAGAAGAACCCAGACTCATATTGATAGAATCCGCTCCAAGGGCAACCGCATCATCAATGGCTTTCGCATAAATAGCTGAACTAGTAGTTCCGCTACGATCAGAAAAGACCCGCATAAACATAACCTGCGCTTCAGGTGCTACTCCGTAAACATATTCACCATTAGCACTTTTCTTATCTGGATTTCCTGTAGCAATCCCTGTTACATGCATCCCGTGCGATGACGTATCTTTTTCTTTAATATTATCATCACCGTCCATATAATCATAAGCATAGACTACTTTGTCATTGTACCATTTCCCATAGTCAATGCCAGCTGCACGCTTAACAGCCTCCATTTCGGCTTCAGTTTTGTATTTTCCTTTTGAAGGATCTGTAATCCGCAATACTTCATGGTGAACATCCAAACCAGAGTCAATAATCGCTACAACAGTACCCTCCCCTTTATAACCTTGATGCCAGGTTTGAGGAACTTTGATGATTTCATTACTGCTAACACTTGCAGGTCTTGCTTCATCTGACACAGGTGTCTTAGCCGGCTCAGCTTTTGTAGTAGGTGCAGCTGATGAATTCGTCACAGAAGTCGACTCTGCCTCTGTTGATGTTGCTTCCGGTTGCGAAGCTGATGTAGTTTCCTCCTTTGTAGCATTTGTATCTTCTGGAGCTGGTTGCTCTTCAGCGTTGGAAGACACTTCAGCCGGAGAGCTTGATGTCACTTCAGCAACTTGAGCAGTCGCTGTCTGTTGCGGTGTTTCAGCAGGGGTGGCTACTGAAGAATCTGTTTTCTCTGCCTCAGATTCTGTATTTTCAGACGCAGTTGCTGATTGAGTAGTCGCTTCTGTTGTCGTAACAACATTCGTCTCCTGTGCAACTACGGGCTTAGCTGCCACTTGCTCCTCAGCTTGAACTTGAGCTGCTCCAATCACTAAAAATGTACCTAAAACGACCGAAGCCAAACCAAACTTATACTTTCTCAATGAAAAACGTTGTTTTTGCATATAAATCTCCTCATTTTTATTTTTTTAAAGTTATTATATCGTAAATTTTTCTGAAGATTCACACAAAATAGCATTTGTAATGAAAACGTAACATTTCTTTATGAACATATATAAAAAATAGAAAATATAAAGTTTTAAC